>WNGB01000048.1_pt1 | contig 140513 bp, 142 predicted proteins | sample 5400681 | NCBI WGS metagenome assembly WNGB01 (sample SAMN13153367, study PRJNA577476) | soil metagenome | isolation source: 115 cm soil or saprolite under grassland replicate 2 | place: USA:California | collected 2016-06-15
GGCAAGGGCTCCGGCGGCTTCGCCGTCTTCGACGCGAAGACGTTCGAGCTCAAGGGCCGGTGGGAGAACGGCGGCGAGGTGCCGTCATTCAACTACGATTTCTGGTACCAGCCGCGCAAGAACGTGCTGGTCTCGAGCGAGTTCGGAGAGCCGAATGCCTACGAGCCCGGCTTCGACCTCGCGGACGTCGAGGCCGGCCGCTACGGGCAGCGGATCCACTTCTGGAACCTCGAGCAGCGAACGCTCGAGCAGACCGTGGATCTGGGCGAGAAGGGCCTCATCCCGCTCGAGCTGCGCTGGCTGCACGACCCGGACGCCGAGGAAGGCTTCGTCGGCGCCGCGCTGTCGAGCGTCATGTTCCACTTCCACCGCTCGAACGGCTCGTGGGCGGCCGACCCCGTGATCGAGGTCGAGAGCGTCCCGCTCGAGGGCTGGCCCTTCCCTGTGCCCGGCCTGATCACCGACGAGCTCGTCTCCATGGACGACCGCTTCCTGTACATGGCCAACTGGCTGCATGGGGACGTCCGCCAGTACGACATCTCCGACCCGGCCACGCCGAAGCTGACCGGCCAACTCTGGCTCGGCGGCGTGATCGGCAAGCCGGGCGACTCGACGCGCGATCTGAACGGCGGCCCGAACATGATCCAGCTCTCCTACGACGGGCGCCGGCTGTACGTCACCAACTCGCTGTACTCGACCTGGGACAACCAGTTCTACCCGGACATGCGCTCGTGGCTCCTGCGCATCAACTGCGATCCGAACGGAGGGATGGAGATCGACGAGGACTTCTTCGTCGACTTTCACGACCGGCCGGACGGGCCCGCACGCGCCCACGAGGTACGGCTCCAGGGCGGTGACTGCACGACGGAGATCTTCCAGTGATCCTCGCGCACATCATGGGCCTCCCGATCGAGGAGAGCGTGCTGCAGTTCACGCCCGCGGGCGCAGTAACTGTGGGGGCCTTCGTCATCGGCGGTAGGGTCATGCTCCGTCGGATGCTGAACAGGCTCAAGCGGCCTTGATGGAAGATCAAGGCGCTGTGGCCGTTCACCCAACCAAGACAAGTGCCCGCTCGGCCGCTGAGGAAAGCCTCCTCGACGCGGCCGAGCGGCTGCTGGTGGAAGTCGGCCACTCAGGGATTACGACTCGGCGGCTGGCCAGGGAGGCCGGCGTCAACCATGGCCTCGTCCACTACTACTTCGGCTCGATCGAGAACGTCCTCGTCCGGACGCTGGAGCGCTTCACCGAGCGGCTGATCGAGAGGCAGCGCGAGATGTACGCCGCGGACGTTCCGTTCATCGAGAAGTGGCGCACGGCGATGCGGTATCTCTTCGAGGAGGACGTCCGCTACGAGAAGGTGTGGCTCGAGCTCACCGCGCTCTCGTGGAGCAGGCCGCATCTGCGCGAGCACGTCGCGCGCGTCAACGCCGAGTGGCGCGGCGTGCTGACCGAGGCGTTCGCCGAGCCGCACGAGCGCCTCGGGATCGAGATCGCCCCGCCCCACGAGCAGACGCGGGCCCGCTACCCCGACGAGGAGGGCTACGTCGAGCGCGACGGCGTGCGGGTCTTCTACGAGGTCTACGGCGAGGGAGAGACGACGGTGTTGCTGCTGCCGACGTGGTCGATCATCCACTCGCGCCACTGGAAGATGCAGATCCCCTATCTCGCCCGCCATTGCCGCGTTGTCACCTTCGACGGGCGCGGCAACGGGCGCTCCGACCGCCCGACGGAAGCCGAGGCGTATGCCGAAACCGAGTTCGCAGCAGACGCGATCGCCGTGATGGACGCCACGGAGACCGAACGCGCCGTCATCGTCGGCTTCTCAATGGGGGCGCAGCGCGGTCTCCTTCTCGCGGCGAATCATCCCGAGCGGGTCGAGGCGGCCGTCTTCATCGGCCCTGCGTATACCGGCGGCGGCCAGGTGCTCGAAGAGCGTCTGCAGTACTCCTGGGAGGTCGAGCTCGACACCGACGAAGGCTGGGCGAAATACAACAAGCACCACTGGCTCCGCGACTACGAAGGCTTCGTCCGTTTCTTCATGTCGCGCATGTTCACGGAGCCGCATTCGACGAAGCCGATCGAGGACGCGGTCGGCTGGGCGCTCGACACGACAGGAGAGACGCTCGTGCTGACGTACGGCGGGCTCGAGCCCGAGGACACGAGGGAGCTCGCGCGGCGCGTGCGCTGCCCCGTCCTCGTCATCCACGGCGAAGGCGACGCGATCACGTCGGCGACCCGCGGGATCGATCTCGCCGACCACACGGACGGCCGCGTCGTCTTGCTCGAGGGTTCAGGTCACGCGCCGCACGTGCGCGACCCGGTCAAGGTCAACCTCTTGCTACGCGATTTCGTCAAGCCGCCGGAGTCGCCGCGCCGCTGGGTGCGCGGCAAGTCGCGCGGCAAGCGTGCACTGTACATCTCCTCCCCCATCGGCCTCGGCCATGCCCAGCGCGACGCCGCGATCGCCGACGAGCTGCGCAGGCTGCACCCCGAGCTCGAGATCGACTGGCTCGCCCAGCACCCGGTTACGGCCGTCCTCGAGGCGCGCGGGGAGCGGGTCCATCCCGCGAGCGCCCACCTCGCGAACGAGTCGCACCACATCGAGAGCGAGTCCGCAGAGCACGACCTGCACTGCTTCCAGGCCATCCGCCGGATGGACGAGATCCTGCTCTCCAACTTCATGGTCTTCCACGACTTGGTGCGCGACGCGGACTACGACGTCTGGATCGGAGACGAGGCCTGGGAGCTCGACTACTACCTGCACGAGAACCCCGAGCAGAAGCGCGCCGCGTACGTCTGGCTCACCGACTTCGTCGGCTGGCTACCGATAGCCGACGGCGGCGACCACGAGGCCTTCCTGACCGCCGACTACAACGCGGAGATGATCGAGCACATCGCACGCTTCCCGCGCGTGCGCGACCGAGCGGTTTTCGTGGGCAACCCCGACGACATCGTCCCCGAGTCGTTCGGAGCCGACCTGCCGCTGATCCGCGACTGGACGGAAGAGCACTACGACTTCGCCGGCTACGTCACGGGCTTCGATCCCGCCGACTACGCGGACCGGGAACGGCTGCGCGCCGAGCTCGGCTACGGGCTCGACGAGCAGGTTTGCATCGTGACTGTGGGCGGCTCCGGGGTCGGAGGCGACCTTCTCCGCCGCGTGATCGCGTCCTTCCCGGAAGCGAGGGAGCGCGTCCCCCGCCTGCGGATGATCGTCGTGGCCGGCCCTCGGATCGACCCGGCGTCCCTGCCGTCGCACGAAGGGCTCGAGGTGCGGAGCTACGTGCACGAGCTGTACCGCCACCTGGCCGCCTGCGACCTCGCGGTCGTCCAGGGCGGGCTGACGACGTCGATGGAGCTGACGGCGAACCGCCGGCCGTTCCTCTACTTCCCGCTCCGCCACCACTTCGAGCAGAACTTCCACGTCCGGCACCGGCTCGAGCGCTACGGCGCGGGCCGGGGCATGGACTTCGAGTCGGACGGGCCCCCCGAGATCGCCGCCGCGATCGCCGAGGAGGTCGGCCGCGAGGTCGACTACCTACCGGTGGAGACGGACGGCGCCGCGCGCGCGGCCGCCGGTATCGCCGAGCTGCTGTGAGGGCGCATCACGAGTGCGCCCAGAGCACGACGAGCCCGCCGACGCCCGCAACGGCTGAAAGCGTAATCAGGACCGTGACCCAGGCCTCGCTCCCATCCGAGCCCGGGTTCTCCGGAACGGTCGGGGCGGCGGCCTTGGCAGACGTCGTCTCGTACACGTAGACCGACCGGGAGCTGCCGAACAGGTCGGGATTCGCCAGGAACTGCTGGTACTGGTGGGCACGGGCGGCGGTCAGGCGGACGCGCGAAACGAACTCGAGCAGGTTCCCACGCGGCGGGCGCCGCCTGATCGCCTCGGCCCAGCTGGCTGCTCCACCCGGCGGTGTGACGATCTGGAGGGGCGTCTCCGGCACCACGAGCAGACGGAGTCGGCCGCGCGGTATCCGCAGCGCGAAGCGGGCCGGGTACTCGCCGCCGATCCTGCGGGTGAAGGTCATTCGCCCCACCCGTCCGCGCACTTCGAGCGGAGCCGTGATCCGCTCCACGTTCGTGGTCGGAGGACGCGACACGTAGACCGCGTACGCGTCTTGCGCCCCCGGACCGAGCTTGATCGTTCGCCGTGTCGCGTCGAGCGCGGCAACGGCGCTCTTGACGCCGGCCCGACCGCGTACCGCACTTCCACGACCCGCGGTCGTGTTCTCGACGACCAGCCTGCCGTCGGCGACTCGCACCCGCACCGGAAGCGCGGCGGCGGCCGGGCGCAGCCGAAGCTTCACCCGCGCAGCGAGGACCTTCCGCCCCGGGGAGAAGCCCGCCCAGACGACCGCGTCGCGGCGCAGGCCGGGCTCCGAAGCCGTTCCCCGCCCCGGCGCCACGTCGGCGATCGGGCCGGGAACGACGAAGGTGTAATCGCCGAGCCGGTGGAGCGTCAGCCGCTGATCGACGCTGACCGAGACCGGCTCCCCAGTGGCGTCGATGCCCACGAGCACGCGCTCGGTGTTCGTCGTTCCCTGCGGGATCAGCGTCTCGGCCGCCGCCGTCCCAAGGCCTCTGAGCGGCGGTCCGGGAAGCATGATCACGCGGATCGACGGAAGAAGCGCCGGCTGGCGCGCCGCCGTCGCGGGAAGCACGCCGAAGGCGAGCGCTCCGCCGGCGCCGAGCCCCGCGACCAGAACTCTCGGGAGTGTGTTTAAAAACACAAGGGCATCCTGCGCCCGATCACCGCGTCTGCTTCACGGTAGGCAGCGTCGAGGAAAGCGGGTCGTCCTTGACCGGCCTGAAGGTCATGTCGTGGAAGCGCGCGATGAAGACGTCGTCGTCCACCACGCCCTCGTGGCTGTGCTGGTTGAAGCCGCGCTGGTCCCCGTTCGCGCCCGGCGCCGTGACCTGCTCGAGGGCTTTGGACAGATCCCGGATGCCGTACTGCCGGATCGCCTGCGCGAGCACGTTGACGAGGTCGTACGAATACATCGCATAGTCGGGCGGCGCGATCACCTGCGCTCCTTCACGTGTCCGCACCCCCACCTTCTGTGCGCCGTAGGCGGACTCGAACTTGGACTGGAAGAGCAGGAAGGGTTCCGGGCCCAGCTCGGCCGTCATGCGACCGGTCGCGAGCGTGAGGCCGTCCAGCCACTCCGGTCGATCGGCCAGCAGTTGCCGGAGCGTGGGATCCTCGGCAGATGGAGGCGCGAACACGGGGACGTTCCAGCCGGCGCTTCGCGCGGCGATCAGGGCCTCCGCGATCGTCGCCGCCTGCCCCCAGACGAGCAAGCCGGTCGCTCCGGACCTGCGGGCGCGCAGCACCTGCGGGGAGAGGTCGGTGGCGCCCGCGGGGACGGTGAGCTTCGACGCGACCGAGCGCGGGTTGGAGGCGAACGCCTCCGAAAGCGCCTTCGCTCCTTGGGTTCCATAGGTGGTGTCATCCGTCAGGAGCGCGAGCTTGAGCCCCTTCGGGATCGTGTACTCCGCGAGGCGAAAAGCGATTCCGTGGTTGGTCGGAGCGATCCGGAAGACATTCGGCCTCTTGTCGACGTCCAGAAGCCCACCGCCGCCGTCGTAGGTCACGGCGATGGGCACGCCGGCTTCACGCGCGACCTCCCACGACGCGTCTACCCCGGTCCCGTCGTCCACGATCGCGACCGCCCCGTCGTCGATCGCCCGACGGACGTTCGCGAGGGCCTTCCTCGGCGAGAGTGCGTTGTCGTAGCGCTTCACCTTGAACGTGTAGAGCTTCTTCGGCGCGGCGATGCGCGACTGGTTGACCTCCGAAACCGCGAGCTCGACCCCGTTCGCGATCGTCTCGCCGATGTACGGGCTGCGCGAGAAGGGCGCGTCGACCCCGATCAGGAGGGTCTCGGCGCCCTTCGAGGAGCCGCCGCAGCCCGCCACCGGGACCATCGCGATCGCGCACAGGGCGAGGAGAGACGCCCTCCTCACAGCGCCGCCCTGCCGAGGTAGGCCGCCCGCACCTCGGGGTCGGCGGCCACAGCGCTCGGAGAGCCCGCGGCGATCACCGCGCCCGCGGCCATGACGTACACCCTGTCGGATATCGAGCGCACCAAGCGGAGATTGTGTTCGACGAGGAGAATCCCGAGCCCGCGTTCCCTCAGACGCGCGAGCAGCGAGGCGATCCTACCCAGATCGCTCATGGAGGCCCCCGCGGACGGCTCGTCCAGCATGAGCACGCGCGGACAGGTAGCGATGGCCGCGGCGACGCCGAGCAGCCGCTGCTCCGGCCCGGAGAGCTGCCCGGCGGGAAGGCCCTCCGCCCATTCGAGGCCGACGTCGGCGAGGGCAGCTCGCGCGAGCGCGCGCTCGGCCGCGTCCTCCGAGCGCGCAAGCGGAGTCGCCGCAGCGGTGCGGAAAGCCCCGCCGTGCTCGCGGCGAAGGCCCGCTCCCACGAGCACGTTCTCGAGGGCCGTCAGCTCCACGAAGGCCGCCGTCGATTGCAGCGTCCGCACCAACCCGTGCAAGGCATGCGCGCGCGGGGACAAGGCCGTCAGCTCCACGTCTTCGACGAGGACGCGGCCGGTGTCCGCCTCGAGAGCGCCGGCGAGGAGTCTGAGAACCGTGGTCTTCCCCGATCCGTTCGGTCCGATCAGCGCGCAGATCTCGCCTCGTCCGACGCCCAGGGAGACGGAATCGGCCGCGGTCACCGAGTTGAAGCGCTTCGTCAGGCCTTCCCCAACGAGCACCGGCGCAACGGCCGGAGGGGCTTCACGCCGACCGGGCAGGACGTGCGGAGCCGACGACGGCCGGGCGTGTTCCCGCCCGCGCCTGAGCCGGCTGCGAAGCGAGGGCACGATCCCGTCCCCGGCAACGGCGAGCACCGCGAGCAGGAGCAGCGCCGCCAGCATGGGATTGAAGCGCGCCGTCTCGAGGTGCTCGGCCGAACCAATCGCTCCGGAGACGCCGGTTACGACCGCGAGCGCGAGCAATCCGGCGGACGGGCCGAGCGCCGAGGCGGCGCCGCCGATGAGCACCGCGGCAAGGAGCCGGAAGGACAGGTAAGGCCCATAGCTTGATCCGTCCGCCACGCCCGCGAGCTGGACCTCGAGCCCGCCCGCGAGCCCGGCGATCGCGGCGGAGGCGACGAAGGCTCCCAACCGCCGCCGGGCGGTCGGGACGCCGAGCGCGGCGGCAGCGGCCGGGCGCCGGCGCACGGCGCGGAGCTCAATCCCGACCGAGCCGCGCGCAAGCGAGGCGCCGAGGACGATCGCCGCGACGAGCAGGGCGAGCGCAAGCTCGTAGTGCGCCGACACGGAGAGGCTCGAAGGAACCACAATCCCCTCGGCGCCTCCTGAAACCCCGGGAAACGCGAGCAGGAAGAGCGAGACTCCCCAGGCGAGGATCCATGTCGTCACCGCGATGAAGGCCGGGCGCAGGCGAACGACGCCGATCCCTGCCACCACTCCGCCCACCGCCGCGAGGACGACGCCCGCGAGCACCGCCGGAAGCGCGGGCGATCCCGCCTTTGCGATGAGAAGAGTGACGGTGAACGCGCCGATCCCCATGAAGGCGCCCTGGCCCAGCGAAGGCATTCCGGCAAGCCCGACGCAGAGCCACAGCCCGGTGGCGGACAGGGCGAGGTAGAAGCCGCTCGCGACCGAGTCGACGTGCACCCAGGAGGGCGCGACAGCCGGAAGCAGCGCCGCGAGCGCCACCAGCACGAGGCCCGCGCTGTGCCACCTCGTCCACCCTGCTCCCAGGTCCCTTGCGGCGTCGCGGATCGCACCCTGGGTGCGCGCCGCGATCTCCGTCACTCGCGCTCCTCCACCGCTTCGAGCTGTGGCCGGAGCGCCACCAGCAGCAAAACGATCGCAATCGGAAGGACCTCACGGTACGAGGGCCCGAGCTCGGCTCCGCCTATGTGGACGTTCGCGATCGCGGACTCGGCCACGCCGAGCACGAGGCCCGCCACCATGGCCCGCAGGGGTGAGCCGAACCGGACCGCAAGCGCGGCGATGAGCCCCTTGAGGCCGAGCAGCGCCCCGGTGTCGACGTCGACCGCGCCGCCGGGAGCGGCGACGATCGCTGCGAGCGCGGCGAGCCCGCCGACCAGGCCGAACGCCAGAGCGACGAAGAGATCGACCGGGACGCCGACGATCCGGGCGCCTTCCGCGTCGGCTGCGATCGCCTGCAAGCCGCGGCCCCAGCGCGTGCTCCGCAGCGTCCACCCCGCCAGCCCCGCAAGCGCGAGGGCAACGGCGATCACGAAGAACGAGCGAACCTGGACCGAGGCGCCGCCGAGCACGACGAAGCCGTCGCGCCCGATGTCGCGAAACGGCAGCGGGTCCGGGAAGACGTAGCTCGACCGCGTGAAGACCGCACCGATCACGGCGCGGCACGCGAACGCGGTGGCCGCGACCACGGCGACCCAGCCCAGCGTCGAGCCGCGGGCGAGGTACGGCTGCACGAGCAGATAGATGAGCATGCCCGCGCCGACGCACAGAGTGAGCCCGGCGATCATCCCGATGACGAACCGCGGCCCCTCGCCGGTGTGCTGGGTCACCGGGCCCGTCCCCGCGGCGACGAACAGCGTGGTGAAGATCGCGAGGCCGACCAGATCGCCGTACGCGAGGTTGACGATTCCGGTCAGCCGGTACAGGAGCGAATGGCCGACCGCCACGAGCCCGTAGACGCCCCCGGCCGCGAGGCCGGTGACGAGGATCTGGACGGTCAGGCTCATCGGCCGGGATGGTACTTCTGCACGTTTTCCGCCTAGGCCGTTACGCTGCGCCGGGCCACATTCAAAAGGGGGGATCCTGTGAGGAAGTTCGCGTTCGTCGTTGTGCTGCTCTGCTCCGGGCTAGCCGCAAGTTGCGGCGGCGGGGGTGAGAAGAAGTCCGAGACCGAGACTCCGCTCAACAAGGACATCCAGGCGGTGTGCAACGGAAGCCCTCTGACGGAGTCGCCGAAGCTGCCTCCGAGCTTCCCCATGATCGAGGAGAACAAGCTCACCTACACGAAGCAATCGACCGAGGGCCCGACGGACGTGGTGGAGGGCTACTTCCACGGCGACGTGAAGGAAGCGCACGAGGAGTTCGAGAAGGAGCTCCAGGCTTCCGGCTACGCCATCCTCTTCAACGAGCTCGAAGAGCACGACTCCGAGATCTCCTGGAAGGGCGAGGGGCGCACGGGACAGGTCGCGATGCGCGAGGAGTGCGCCGAGTCGGACAAGACGTACGTCCACATCACGAACCGCCCCGCCTAAGTCCCTCCGTCAGCCCGCTGTGTGCTTGAGCGCCGACTCGCGGCGCTGAGCCTCCTCGAGCGTCATCCGGCCCGAGCACACGGCGTCGTTCAGCTCGTTCTCGACCTGGTCGACCTCCTCCGCGCGGTCGATCGGCTCCGGCCAGAGGTTTCGCGGATCGGTGGGATGCCCTCCGAGCTCGAGGCTGATCAGGTGGTCCTCCTGGTAGTCCCACGGACGGCCGCGGCGGCCGTACGCCTTCATCTGCTCGAGCTTGAGCTCGCCCGTGTAGTCGGAAGGCGGACGGATCGTGCGCGTCCACCCGGACTTGCAGATCGTGTCGGCGAGCGTGCGCTCGGTGACGTCGGGATTCGCGACCCCCGGGGTCAGCGTCCAGCTCGCGCGCTGGGGAGAGAGCGCCGGGGCCTGCGGCCAGGAGAGCGCAACCGCGCCGACCCCGGCCGCGACCGCTCCCGCGAGCACGAGGAGGTCGACCAGGCGGCGGTGCATCTCTCGAAGCTAGCCCGGCCCGGCCGGCCGTACCACCGCCGCGCAGGATTCGGCACGAATCCGAGGCCAATTCTTCCCATATGCTGTCCGTCTTGAAGGCGCTCTTCCTCCTCGCAGCCGCCGCGGCGGCGCTCATCTTGGCGACGGCGGCCTCCGCCCCCGCTGCCGGCAAGCTGCCCACCCAAGGCTGTCTCGGCAAGCCGACCACGATCGTGGGCTCCGCCCGCAACGACGTCGTGATCGGCACCGATCAGGACGACGTCATCGCCGGCCTGGGCGGCAACGACGTCATCGTCGGCGACCAGGGCAACGACCTCATCTGCGGCGGAGCGGGAAGCGATGCGATCCTCGGCAACGAGGGAGACGACGTCATGGAGGGCGGCCCCGGGAACGACGGGATCAACGGCGGGACCGAGGAGCTCTCCGCCGACGGCGACATCGCCGTGTACGAGTCCGCTCCCGCGCCGGTGAACGCGAACCTGACCACCGCCCATGCCATAGGCGACGGGACCGACTCGCTCACCCACCTCGAGGGCCTGGTCGGGTCCCGCTTCGCCGACACCCTTACCGGAACCAGCGCTGCCCTCATCGAGTTCTTCGACGGGGGCGCGGGGAACGACAACCTCTTCGGCCTCGGCGGAGTCGACGTCTTCCTCGGGGATCCGGGCAACGACCACATCGACGGCGGCGGAAGCTTCGACGTCATCGACCTCAGCCTCGCTCAGAACCCGGTTAACGTGAACCTCGCGGCCGGCAGCGCAATCGGGTTCGGCCAGGACACCCTCGTCGGCATCGAAGGCGCCGCCGGCTCGCCGTTCGCGGACGTGCTGCGCGGAAGCAGCAAGGCCGACCTCCTCCTCGGGCTCGACGGAGATGACCGCGTCACCGGGCTGGGTGGGAAGGACGAGCTGACCGGGGACCGGGGCAACGACCGGATCAAAGGCGGCGCGGGAGGAGACACGCTGAGCGGAAATGCGGGCAACGACCGCATCTCGGCCGGTGGAGGCCCGGACACCCTGTACGGCATGGCCGGTAACGACGTGCTCGCCGGCGGCCCAGCGCGCGACTTCCTCGACGGAGGACGGGGACGCGACCGACTCGACGGCGGCACCGGCAAGGACGTCTGTGTGAGAGGCGAGCACACGATCCGCTGTCCGTAGCGAGAGAGCTCGCGTCGCTACGATCCGCCCGACGAGGGGAGGACACGGTGGCGCTGAGGGGAGCGCTCGCCAGCCGCAAATTCTGGATCACGCAGGCCGTCGTTCTGGCCGCGTACTACGGGACCGCGAGGCTCGGCATCAAGCTCTCCGTCGCACACGGCGTCATCTCGCCGGTGTGGGCGCCCACGGGGATCGCTCTGGCCGCCCTCGTCCTGGGCGGCCTCCGGCTGTGGCCCGCAGTCGCGGTCGGCGCCTTCCTCGCCAACGCGACCACCGGCGCGTCGGCCGACGCCGCCGTCGTGATCGCCGCCGGGAACACGCTGGAGGCGGTAGCGGGCGCATACCTCCTACGGCGGGTCGGCTTCCGCCCCTCCCTCGACCGCGTGCGCGACATCGCCGCGCTCGTCGTCTTCGGCGCTTTCCTGAGCAGTGCCCTGGCCGCGACGAACGGGACGACCGCGCTCTGGGTCGCCGGGGATCCGGACGCGTCGCCGTACGGCCCGGCCTGGCGGCTGTGGTGGCTGGGCGACGCAATGGGAGACCTGCTCGTCGCGCCGCTCATCCTGGTCTGGGCGACCCGGCTTCCCAGAAGGCTCGAGCGGCGGCAAGTTATCGAGGCGGCCGTGCTGGCAGCGCTCCTCTGTGGAGTCAGCGCCGCCGTCTTCCTGGGCGACCTTTGGCGCTACCCCTACCTGCTGTTCCCGCTCTTGATCTGGGCGACCTTCCGCTTCACCCAGCTTGGAGCCGCGACGGCGAGCTTCATCTCGGCGACGTTCGCGGTGGCGGGCGTCGTCGCCGGCCTCACGCCCATCGGCGGCGACCCGACGAGCGGCGTCCAGATTCTCCAGTCGATGATCGCCGTCGTCGCGGTCAGCCTGCTCATCCTGGCCGCGACGCTCACCGAGCGCAAGGAGGCGGAGGACGCACGCGCGCAGGCCCACGAAAACCTGTCGGAGGCGCAGGCCCTCGCGCACATCGGAAGCTGGGAATGGGACCTCGCCGACGATCGCATGGCCTGGTCGGACGAGCTGCACCGGATTTACGGGCTCGATCCGGAAGCCGAGATCGACTACGAGTCCTACCTCGTGCGCATCCATCCCGGCGACCGCGACCGCGTCCACGCCGTCGTAACGGCCTCGCTCGAGGGCCGGTCGCCGTTCGACTTCATCCACAGGATCGTCCTTCCGGACGGGACCGAGCGCGTCGTCCACGGGCGGGGGCGGGTCGTGCTCGACGAGGACGGCGAGCCCGTGCGCATGGTCGGAACGACGCAGGACGTGACGGAGCGGCAGCGGCTGGAGCGGGTGCGCGACAGCGTCCTCGCCACCGTCTCGCACGACGTGCGGACGCCGCTGACCTCCATCCTCGGCTTCGCGCTCACGCTCAAGGAGCGGGGGGAGAAGCTGACCGGTGAGACCTTCCGGAAGATCGTCGACGGCCTCACCGAACAGGCGCTGAAGCTGAACCGCCTTCTCACGGATCTCCTCGACCTCGAGCGCCTGCGCCACGACCGCGTCGAAATCCATCTCGAGCCCCACGACCTCCGCCCGCTAGTCGAACAGGTGGCGAGCTCGTATCCGCCCAACGGGCGCACGATCGAGTTTGTCGGCGAGCCGGTCGTGGCGGACATCGATCCGGGGAGAGTCGAGCGAATCGTCGAGAACCTGGTCGCAAACGCGGTCAAGTACACGCCGTCGGGAACGCGCATCCGCGTCTCGGTCGGCCCGGACGGCTCGGACGCCGCGCTCATCCGCGTGGACGACGAAGGCCCCGGGATCGCGGACGCCTACAAGCCGATCATCTTCGAGCTCTTTTCGCGCGGCCCGGAAGCAGGGAGGGTCGCGGGAGGAGCCGGCGTCGGGCTTGCCATCGTCTCTCTCTTCGCATCGCTGCACGGCGGCACGGCCTGGGTCGAGGACCGCGACGGCGGGGGCGCCTCCTTCTGCGTTCGCCTCCCGCAGCGGGTGGGCCGCGAGTAGCATCCGCGCGCGATGGAAGCGTCCCGGCGCGCATACGCGGTGCAGGCTCGCTCGACCGACACGTTCGGCCGCGTGCTCTGCAGCGCCCGCGACCACCACTTCGTCGTCGACGGCCCCGTCCAGAACGGCTGCCCGGGCGAGGAGCTCACCCCGGCCGAGCTCTTCCTGGCGGGCATCGCGTCGTGCGGCGTCGAGCTGGTCGAGGTGTTCGCGCGGCAGGAGGAGATCCCGCTCGAGCGCGTCGGCTGCGACGCGCAGGGAGAGATGGATCTCGAGAATCCGGTGCGGGAGGACGTCACCGTCTTCAACACCGTCCGCGTGCGGTTCGACCTCGGCGGAGTGAGCGCGGACCAGGGCGCCAACCTCGTCGAGCGCTTCAAAGGCAGATGACCCCTCTACGGCAGCGTCGCAGTTGCGACGCCTGACACTCAGGTCGAGCTCAGCACTGACTAGCTCGTCCCTGGTCGGCATCGGCTTTCGCCGGGCAAAGCCCAAATCGACGCGGAGAGGGCCGAGCCCTCTCGCGCCGATTTCGAAGGCTTACGCACGGCCGAGCCCTGACGGGCTCGGCGGAGCCGATGCCTGGCACCGCCGGCTTCGATTCCCGCTGCGAGAGGGCCAGCCCTCTCTCGCGGGAATCGAAATGCCAGTCACCGAAAGACGTGCGCGCTCGGCGCTTGGCCGTACTGGTGTGTACTGTCCTGCGCGCCTCGCGCTTGCCTTCTTTGCCAGCGACCCCCCAGGAACGAGCTAGGGCTCTATCTATTTCCCCACGCGAGTGAACAGCCACTCTCGAAAAACACCGAATAGCACACGCCTCTACGCGTCCTCGGTGCGCCACATCTTCCCGCGCGGCGGCGGGTCGCCCGGCGCCCGGCTCGGGCGGCTGGACGACCGCGTCGTCTTCGTCGTCGGCTCGCCCCGGTCCGGAACGACCTTCCTCGGCGAGACGCTCGGCTCGCTCCCCGGCTTCGTCGACCTCGGCGAGGTCGCGCCCCTCAAGGCGGCCGTTCCGCGCCTGATCGGCCTTCCGGACGAGGTGATCGGGCCGCAGGTCCGCCGCATCCTCGACCGCACCCGCCGCCTGGCCTTCGTGCCCGGCCTGCGAGGCGTGGAGCAGGGGCCCGAGACGGTGTACGTGCTGCCGGCCGCGCTCCGGGCCTACCCGCACGCCCGCGCCGTCCACATCCTGCGCGACGGCCGCGACGTGGTCTGCTCCCTCCTCGAGCGCGGCTGGCTCCGCGCCGGGCAGCCGCGGTGGCGGGACGAGGTCGAGCACGGCGGACAGGCGCGCTTCTGGGTCGAGCCCGAGCGGCGCGAGGAGTTCGAGCAGGCCAGCGAGGCGACCCGCGCGGCCTGGGTCTGGCGCGTGTACGTGTCGCGCGCGCGCGCGAACACCGAGCGGATGCTGGAGATCCGCTACGAGCGGCTGACCGAGCATCCCGAGAGCGTCTCGGACGCGCTTGCCCGCCACCTGGGAGCCCCCGCAGCGGTCCTCCTCGACCGCCTCGACGAGGCGCACGACCGCTCGATCGGCCGCTGGCGCCGCGACCTGACCCGCGAGCAGCTGACCGACGTCGAGCGCGAGGCCGGCCCCCTTCTCGCGGAGCTGGGATACGCCTGAGCGCCCGCGACCGAGAGCCAGAGCTCCGGCACGCGGTGCGCGCGGTCGTCCTCGACCCGGCCGACAGGATCCTGCTCGTCCGCTTCACCAATCCCTTCACAGGCGAGTCGTGGTGGGCGACGACGGGTGGCGGCATCGACGAAGGAGAGTCCGAGGAGGGGGCCCTTCGCCGAGAGCTGCGAGAGGAGGCGGGTTTAGAACCGGCCGAGCTCGGGCCCTGCGTCTGGACGCGCGAGAGCATGTACGAATGGGGGCCGCAGCTCGTCAGGCAGGTCGAGCGCTACTACCTCGTCCGCGCACCCAGTGCCGACCTCAGTCCGGGCCTGTCCCAGGAAGAGCTTGCGGCTGAGAACGTCCACGAGGTGCGCTGGTGGGCCCTCTCCGAGCTGGAGTCGACGGAGGAGACGCTGGCGCCGCGCGCGCTTCCCGCCCTTCTCCGCTCCCTGCTCGAAGAGGGCCCGCCGCCGGAGCCGATCGACGCCGGCGTCTAGGGGCTCTTGAGCCCGCAGGCGGTTCGGCGTACTCAGGCTCCCGCCGTCAGCAAGCATCCCGGACGTGATGTAGATCGTGCCCTCCGAGCCCGATAGCAGCCGATCCCGGCCCAGCAGAAAGCCGATGACTCCGCAGGGAAGCAGAAGACGTCACATTGGACCCCACGCCAGCTCATATCAGGATGTGAGTGCCCGCACAAGCTCATGGTACTCTTATGGCATGAGAACTACCATCGATTCTGCCGGCCGCCTGGTCATCCCGAAGCCTCTGCGCGAGGCCGCGGGCCTTCATGGAGGCATCGAGGTCGAATTGGAACTGCGCGACGGGCGAATCGAGCTCGAGGCCGCGGCCGCGCCGATGCGGGTAGCACGGTGGCGTGGGCGCGCTGTCATCGAAGCTGACGCCGACCTTCCGCGCCTGTCACCCGAGGACGTTCGCGACGTCCTCGAGCGCGTCCGGCGGTGATCCTTGCCGACACGAGCGTCACGGTCGCCGCGGCGCTTCCTTGGCATGCCTCCCATCGTTCAGCCGCCGCCACGCTCCCATCCAAGGCTCCCCTCATCGCCCACGTGGCGGTCGAGACCTTCTCGGTGCTGACGAGGCTGCCATCCCCCGCGCGCGTTCCGGCGTGGGCCGCACGCCGGTACATCGCCGAGACGTTCGAATTCCCGCCTGTGGCGCTTCCCCCGGACTCGTACAAGGAGCTCCTCGATCTTGTTGCGGAGGAGGGCATAGTGGGAGGCGCGGTTTACGACGCCGTGGTCGCCGTGACGGCGCGGACCCTCGGCGCGAGTATCGTCAGCCTCGACCGTCGTGCGGCATCCACGTATTCGCGGCTGGGCGTCGACTACCGAATGATCGACGCGGGCGCCTAATCGTCCGCGAACAGATCGATCCGCCAGTCGTTGCACCGCATCCACCGGCCGCTGTCCTTCGGGTACTCGAAGTCGTGGGCGCCGAGGAGCGTGAAGCCGACCTTGCGGCAGATGGCGTTCGACGGCGCGTTGTCGACCGACGGGTAGGCGTGCATGAACCGCCGTTCCCTCTCCGACCTCGCGATCGCAACCGCCTCGCGCGTGGCCGCTCCTGCGATTCCGCGTCCCTGGAACTCCGGCACGACGGCCCAGCCGACCTCGTAGACCTGCTCGCCCTGCCAGTCGCGCTCCCAGTAGCCGACCCAGCCGACTCCCTCGCCGCTCGCCCCGTCGACGATCCTGAACTGCTTCGAGCCCGGCTCTTCGTAGCGCTCCTGGCGCTCGGCGATCTTCTCCGGGGTCTCCGGCCCGCCGAGGTGCTCCGTCATCGCGGGATCGGCGAGGAGCCTTTCCAGGAGCGGGAGATTCCCCTCGCTCCACGGCTCGATCCGGATCCGTGCCGGACGGTCTACGCTCGCCACCTGTTTGTGATCGCCCAGCAGTCGCGCAAGGCTTGACTTTGACAATCGACCGGCTTAACGTCCGCGATAGGGAGACCCGCGGGGAGGGGAGCGATGGTCAGCCTGAACACAACGCTCGATTATGTATGGCTCTTCCTCGTGGCAGGCGCCTTCGGCGCAGTTGGGGGCGTTGCGTACGAGCTGCTGCAGGCACGTCAGAGCGAGGCCGGGACGCTGAAACTGCCCAAATGGGGACCAGATGGCCTCCGTCTGGGCTTCGTGGCGAGTCTCGTTCTCGGAGCTATCGCGGCGGTGGCCATCTCCTACTTCTTCACACCCGAGATCCAGGTAAAGGTGGGAGAAGGAGCGGCCCAGCACATCGAGACGCAGTGGCAGATCGTCAAGGTGATACCGCTCTCGCTGATCGTCGGGTCTGCCGGAGGGGCACTCCTCACCGCGATGCAGGCGCGCGTGCTTGCCCAGGTCACCGAGCAGAAGAAGACCGCGACAAAGGCTGCCGGGAAGGCGGCCGTCGATCAGCTTGCCGCGTCCTACAAGACAGCGGTACAGCAGGTCGCCGCTACGACAGGCGCTTGGATCGAAACGGCCGCCGGCAAAGGGATCCAGCGTGCTTCCGCGGATACTCCGCGGTGGCTTCGAGAACGCTTCCGGGTCGCTGAACTCGACGAGCCCCATCTGAAGTCATTCGCGAACCAAATGGAGGTAGAGCCGGAGACCACGCCAGAGGAACACCAGCGCGAGCTTCATCAATCGGTCGCCGATGCCGTGAGCGCAACCGCAAGCGAAGCCGTGTCGATGATCGAGGCGCAAGCGGAGGCGGCCAGAAGGTCGATCGACGAAGCGGGCGCCTAGAAGCTCTCCCCGCTGCTAGCCCCGCCACCGGTTCGTGATCGGAGTGCGGCGGTCGCGGCCGAAGGCCTTCAGGCGCAGCTTCACCCCCGGAGGCGCCTGCCGGCGCTTGTACTCGGCTCGGTCGATCATCGCGACCGCGCGGTCGACCAGCTCGGGATCGAACCCGTCGGCGGCCAGCTCCTCGCGCGAGCGGTCCTGCTCGACGTAGGCCTCGAGCACGCGGTCGAGCTCCGAGTAGGGCGGAAGCGAGTCCTCGTCCTTCTGGCCCTCCCGCAGCTCAGCGCTCGGCGCGCGCTCGATGATCGACCCAGGGATGACCTCTCGCCCGGCCCGCTCGTTCAGGTACCGCGCAAGCCGGAACACGTCCGTCTTGTAGACGTCCTTCAGCAGCGCGAAGCCGCCCGCCAGGTCCCCGTACAGCGTCGCATAGCCGACCGAGAGCTCCGACTTGTTCCCGGCCGCCACCACCAGCCAGCCGAACTTGTTCGAGAGCGCCATCAGCAGGACGCCGCGCGCCCGCGCCTGCAGGTTCTCTTCCGTGATGTCGGGCTCGCGGCCGGCGAAGGACTCGGCCAGCGCCTGGGAGAAGCCGTCCACGATCGGGTCGATCGGCAGCTCGCGGAAGTCGGTGCCGAGGCTCTCGGCCAGGCGGCGCGCGTCCGCCCGCGTCTCCTCCGAGGAGTAGCGCGAGGGCATCGAGACGCAGTGGACGCGCTCCGGGCCGAGCGCCTCGACCGCGAGAGCCGCCGTCAACGCCGAGTCGATCCCGCCCGAGACGCTGACCACGACCTCGCGGAAGCCGTTCTTCTCCACGTAGTCGCGCAGGCCGAGCTCGAGCGCGAGCCGCATCTGCTCGAGGTCGTCGAGGAGCGGCGCGACGAGCCCGCCGCCGGGAAGATCCACGACAAGCAGCGCCTCTTCGAAGCCGGGAGCGCGCGCCAGGACCTCCCCCCTCTCGTCGAGAACGACCGAGTGTCCGTCGAAGATCAGCTCGTCCTGCGCGCCGATCGCGTTGCAGAGGGCGACGACGCAGGAGGTTTCTCGCGCGCGCGAGGCGAAGATCTCCTCGCGCTCGCGGTCCTTGCCCACGTGGAAGGGCGAGGCCGACAGGTTGACCAGCAGCTTCGCGCCGGCTCGCGTGAGCTCTGCGGACGGCCCGGGCGCCCACATGTCCTCGCACACCGTCGGGCCGACGGGCACGTCGCCAACGGGGTACACGATGACGTCGTCGCCGGGCTCGAAGTAGCGCTTCTCGTCGAAGACCCCGTAGTTGGGCAGCAGTTTCTTGCGGACGATCGCCTGCACCTCTCCGTCGGCGCAGACGGCGCAGGCGTTGTAGAGGACGCCGTCCAGATGCGGCGCGCCGGCCATCACGGTGATACCGGTCGCCGCCTCCGCGATCTGGCTCAGCGACCGCTCGGCCGCGCGGATGAACCCGGGCCTGAGGAGCAGGTCCTCGGGCGGATACCCGGTGACCGCGAGCTCGGGGAAGAGCACGAGATCGGCCTCCGCCTTCCGCGCCTCCTCGATTCGCTCGTGGATCTTCTCCCTGTTCCCGTCCAGATCGCCGACGGTGGTGTTGATCTGCGCGAGCGCAAGCCTCACACAGACAGCGTATCAGTTTGCGCCTACGAGTCTAAAACCTCTTCGCTCTTTGGCGGCATGGTCCTGAGCACCGCCGGAAGCTCGGCGAGCGGATCCTCTCCCGTGACGAGGCGATAGGCCGCGGGAATCTGACGGCGACGTGGAACGCCGAGCTTCCGCCGGAGAACATCGGAGTGAGCCTTGGCAGTCCTCGGCGAGAGTCCCAGCCGGTGACCGATCTCTTCGTTGGAGCAGCCGGCGGCGATCAACTCGATGACCTGCCTTTGACGTTCGGTGAAGACCTGTTTGAATCCCGATCTCATCGTCAACTCCTTTCGAGGTTGTGGCACAGCCTGACGCGTCGTACTTGCAGATCGCTTAAACCCGGCTCGGAAGCTCGACCGAATTAATCTGCTGAGCGCACGTTTCGGCTGGGCGTGCTCGGCCCGCTCGAAGCCCGTGGAGCGACGGGTGCGCTCATGTTGGGCGGGCAGAAGCAGCGCGCAGTGCTCGCCATGCTTCTCTTGCACGCGAACAAGGTCGTTTCCGTTGATCGACTGATCGAGGAAGTCTGGGGCGAGCAAGCCCCCCAATCCGCGAAGAACAGCCTGCAGGTCTACATCTCTCGCCTGCGACGGCTCCTGGGAGACCGCATCTTGACCCGCCCGCCCGGTTATCTCATTCGGCTCGAGCCGGAGGAGCTTGATCTGACCCTGTTCAATCGGCTAGCCAGTTCCGGTCGCGACGCGCTTGCACAGGGGGACGCCGAGCTCGCAGCGACGCGGTTGAGAGAAGCGCTTTCGCTGTGGAGGGGCGATCCGCTCAGCGAGCTAGAGCTGAGCGCCGGTCTCGAGGTCGAGACCATGCGACTCGAGGAAGCGCGGCTTGGGGCGATCGAGGACCGGATCGAAGCCAAGCTCCTGCTTGGAGCTCACCCGGAGCTCATTGACGAGTTGGAGAGGCTCACTGCCGAGCACCCCTTGCGCGAGCGTCTCACCGCCCAACTCATGGTCGCCCTCTATCGGTCCGGCCGGCAAGCCGAGGCGCTCGAGCTGTACAGAAAGAGACGCGAATCAACGGTGGCCGAGTTGGGCCTTGAACCGAGCCCGACGCTTCAACAGCTTCAGCGCTCGATCCTCCTACAGGATCCCAAGCTCGACGCTCCTCTCGTCGTCTCCGAGGCCACGGCTCACCCCACTCGGAAGCAGGTGACCGTCCTGCTCGCTGACTTCGAGCTCGCCGGCACCGCGGATCCGGAAGTTGAACACCGCGTGCTTGCGCCTCACATCGAACGGGCGACCAAGATCCTCGAAAGCCACCAGGCAGTCGTCGAGCACCGGCTCACCGAAGGGCTTCTGGCTTCTTTCGGCTTACCTACCGTGCACGAAGATGACGCGCTGCGCGCTCTTCGAGCAGCCGTAGAGCTCACCGGTGCGTTCATCCGGAACACCGCGGACGGGATATCGATCCGGGCCGCCCTAGAGACAGGCGAAGTGCTAGCCGACCGAGAACGCCTGCACGGAGGCGACGCGTTGAGCCGCGTACTCGCGTTGAAAGACGCCGCGGAGGCCGGTGAAATCGTGATCGGGGAGGGCACATACCGCCTCGTGCGTCACGTCGTGCGGGCCGAGCCGATCGACCCGGAGGGTCCGTGGAAGCTCGTGGAAATCGACGCCGGCGCAGAGGCCATTCAGCGGCATTTCGACGGGCCGCTCGTTGGTCGAGAGGAGGAGTTGGACCGTCTCGACCGGGCGTTCTCCTCGGTCGTTGCCGAGCGTTCCTGCCATCTCTTCACCGTGGTCGGCTCTCCGGGAATCGGAAAGTCGAGGCTGGCGCGGGAGTTCGCAACGCTCGTCTCCGACATCGCACTCGTCCTCACGGGTCGCTGCCTTCCTTACGGCGAGGGGATCACGTTCTGGCCGCTCGTCGAGATTGTTCGCGAAGCCGCCGGAGATATCACTGCGACCGCCGTCCGGAGGCTCATCGGGGATGAGGAATCCGCAGATCTCGTGGCACGAGAGGTCGCCGGGGCGCTTGGATCGTCGGACGCAGCGGATGTCGGAGAGGACGCGTTTTGGGCGGTCCGGAGGCTGTTCGAGGCGCTTGCGCACGGGCGCCCCTTGGTCGTGGTGTTCGAAGACCTCCACTGGGCAGAGCCGCGGCTGCTCGATCTCGTCGAGCACATCAAGGACTTGTCCCGCGACGCTCCGATCCTGATCCTCTGTCTCGCCCGCCCCGAATTCCTGACGGCAAGGCCGTCCTGGGGAGGCGGGAAGCCGAACACCGATTCGCTTCTCCTGAATCCACTTTCGGAAGAGGGTAGTGCTGATCTCATCGATATCCGAACGAGCGGGGTCTCCGACTCCGACCGCAGGGGGCTCATCGCACGGGTCGAGGGAAATCCGCTCTTCATCGAGCAGATGCTCGCGCTGCTCGAGGAGGAGAGACCCGAGCTCGGTGAGGCTCTCCCTCCGACGATCCAGGCTGTTCTCACCGCACGCCTCGACCTGCTCGACTATGTCGAACGCACTGCAATCGACTGCGGATCCGTGATCGGCCTCACGTTCTGGCTGGGGGCGATAAAAGAGCTGGCACAGGAAGACGCCGAGTCGGAGATTCGAGGCGCCGTCGCACGCCTTGTCAGCAAAGAATTGATCCGGCCGATCCGGTCCTCTCTCCGCAGACAAGAGGCCTTTCGCTTCCAGCACATCCTCATCCGTGACGTCGCGTATGGCTCCGTCCTGAAGGAGACGCGGGCCGAGCTGCACGAGCGCTTTGCCGACTGGCTCGACGAAAGCCTCGCCGACCGTGCGAGCGAGGCCGACGAGATCGTCGGGTACCACCTCGAGCAGGCGTACGCCCTTCACACCGAGCTGGAACCGGAGGGCGATTGGCGGGAGTTGGCGAGCCGAGCCGGAAGGCATCTCGCGGCAGCAGCTCAACGTGCGTACGTACGCTCCGACATGCCGGCGGCCGCAAACCTGCTGACTCGTGCACTAAAGCTCGTGCCCGAAGAACATCCGGGCAGGGGCGACCTCCTGGTTGATCTTGCGCGGGCACTTCGATCCGTCGGGGATTGGAGTCAGGCGAATGACCGCCTCCACAGCGCGCTCGCCCTAGCCGACAGGAGCAAGGATCCCGCACTCTGGACTTTTCTGGTAACGCAGAAGCTTCAACACCGGCTACAGACCGATCCCAACTTCACCGTCGAAGAATTTGTGGCGAAGACGGCCCGTGCGTTCCGAGAACTCACTTCACTAAAAGACGAGCGATACATCACAAGGGTCCGAGCGACCCTCGCTTGGGGCTACGCGCTGCGTGGTCAAGCTCAAAGGGCCGAGCAGTTGCTTCAGGAAAACATCAAGCCGAGCGCTCAGTACAACGTACAGGTAGTTAACCAAGCCCGAACACTGCTTCCTTCCCTTTGGCTCTATGGACCCTTGAAGGTGAGTGAAGCCCGACGAAGATGCGAGCGCTTGCTCGACGCACAACCTCCGCCGCGGGCTGAAGCAAGTTGTTATCGGTGCCTTGCGGTTCTTGAGGCGATGATAGGCCGCTTTGACGAGGCCAGAGTGCTCGCCGAGCGAGACGAAGAACTCTTGGACGAGCTTGGCCTCCTCGTGCTCTCAGCGGCTGGGTCTTCCGTACGCGCCACGGTTGAGTTCTTGGCCGGGGAGACAGCTGCAGCGGTGGGCATTCTGAAGTCAGGTCTTGAAAGCCTGCGCAAGCTCGGAGCCACTCTGCACCTATCCGAGGTGAGTTCGGTACTTGCCCGAGTCCTGTATGCGCAAGAGGCCTACGAGGAGGCATGGCGCGTGACGGAGCTAGAGCCGAGCGGCAGTCATGATGTCGCAGCAGCTGTCTACTGGCGTGGGACGCGCGCGAAACTGCTCGCTCAACGTGGGCAGGGCCGGAGGGCAATGAGGTTGGCGCGACAGGGGATGCATCTGGCCCAGACCAGTGATCTGCTCGATCTCACCGGCGACTCCTTGATGGATCTCTCAGAAGTTCTTCGCCTCAATGAAGCAGCAACGCAAGCTGAGTCAGTAGTCAAGAGCGCCATTCAGTTCTACGAGAGGAAAGGCAACATCGTCTCAGCTAAAGCCGCACGCGTAGTCCTGGCCGACGGAACCTCTACTCGAGCCCCCGCCTGATCGCCGTGGCGAGCTCGCCTGCCGAGATAGATCCTTCGAACTTCGCTGCGATTCGGCCGTCTGAGCCGACAACAAAAACCCATGGCTCCGTCGGCAGGTGCCACTCCTTCACCCAGCGGTTGAAGCCTTTCGCCGGGTCGTTGTCCTTGTAGATCTCGACGTGAATGAAGCGGATGTCCGTGCGGGCGAAGCGCCTTCGGGCTGCGTCGATCACGTCGACGACGGGCCCACACGTCCGGCTCGTGCAGAACTTCGGCGTCGCGAAGACGACGACGAACGGCTTGTGCGCAGCCAGCGAGCCGGCAATCGAGTAGCGCAGAAGGTCGCGGTCGGGGGGAACGCGCGTCGTCAGCTTGCCGATGTCGCCATGCGTGCTCGCGAGCGTCGGCGTCCTCGACGGATAGGCCCTCGAGCCGATCACCGGAGAGAGGGTCTTGGAACGCACGACGAGATTGCCGACGGCCTGGATCGGCTTCCCGCCGACCGGCTCGGCGAGGATCCAGTACTTGCCAGGCCGCGGGAGGCGGACATGGGTGACGTAGATGTGAGTGATGTCGTGGCCGGCCTCGTAGCCGCCCGGGACGACGATTGGTTCGAAGGTGGCTCGAGCTCTCTCGAACGGCTTTTCCTTCAAGCCGCGGGATACCCAGATGCGGCCGCTCGGCCGCTCGATCGACTTGCCATTGCGCTCGAGGACGAGGAAGGAGACGCGGTTCAGCCCGAGGGAATAGTCTGACGTCCCCTCAACCATCGAAACGTTCTGCCCCGGGTGGTTCCAGAGTGCCTCGAGCGTTCCGCGTGGCTGTCTTCCTGGCTTCGCTGCTGGATGGCTCGAACCTGAACAGCCAGCGCTCAGAAATACCGCAGCCGACACGGCAAGCCAGATGCGCAGACGGCGAGTGTGTAGTGAGCTGTTGTGTTGCTTAGATCTCGCCGTCGTGGAAGCCGCGGCCGTCGCCCGCGCTCCGTGTCGCGTGATGCGCCGTCAGCGCCGCGATTACGAATGGGAGAGCCGAAAGCGTTGCAGCAGTCAGAAAGACCCACAAGACGATCAGTCTTGTCCTCAAACTCCTCACCTCTTTTCCGCAGACAGAGCCGATACAAGTTCTACCAGCTGCTGTCAGATAGCGCAACAGAATCTGCAAGATAGTGCAACAGGACGGGGAAGTAACTCGGGTGGAACCTAAACTTCCCCGTCATGCATGCCGTCGATCCCCGTCAACGACTGCAGAAGCACATAGACGACCGGCGCCAGGGCTACGAGCGTCACCGTCGCGCTCACCCAGAACATCAACACTCTCGACCTCAGCATTTGTCTCCTTTCCTAGAACCGCACATCTTGGAGGACCTCGGCGGCCTGCCGATACAGGCGCGCCGCCTCTGAGTGTTCCCCACTACGCGAGGCCAGGTCGCCTCGCGCGACCCACGCCGCAGAGCGATGGCCAGGGGATCCTAGCTTCTCGAAGCTCGACTCGCTTGCGCGCAACCATCTGTCGGCCTCTCCCATGCGCCCCTGCTCGAGCAGCGCGCGTCCGAGAACGAGCTGCGCATTCCCGATCTCGTCCAAATAGTCGACGCGATCGCCCAGGAGCTCGAGCGCCCTCTTCGCCTGCTCTTCGGCGAGCTCCGGGTCACCGGTCTTGAGATGAACCTGAGCAAGCGAGGAGACGGCGTACGCGGCATCTTCGTCTGCGTCGGAGTCGAGGGCTACGCTGAACGACTCCTTGAGCAGGCGAACCGCCTCGTCTGTCTTTCCGAGGAGGAAGTTCAAGGCGCCCAGGTTGTTTAGCAGCCGGCCTACGTTGCGGCGGTCGCCCATCCGCTCGAACTCGGCCTTGGACCGCTCTGCATACGAGCGCGCGAGCACCCAGTGGCCCGTCCGCTCGGCGATGTTTGAAGCGTGCAGGTACGCGGTGGCCGTAGTGCGCGGATCGTCAAGTCCTTCGGCGAGTTCGAGCGCCCGCTCCACGTCCTCTCGGGCAGCCTCCCAGTCGCGCTGGCGGCGATAGCAGCGGGAGCGCCAGCGGAAGATGTCGGCGCGAAGCCGGTCGCACGGCAGGCCTGATCCCTCCGCGAGCGAGAGCGCCTCGGTGAAGAGCGAGACGGCCGTCTGGAGGCTGGAGAGCCGGTAGCGGCAGGCGCCCATCCGGAAGAGGACGTCCGCGCGGTCGAGATCGCTGAAACGAGAGTCCTCGCTCAGCTCGCGCGCGCGCTTGAGGAGGGTGAGTGCTTCCTTCACCTCGCTCTGGCTCATTCGCGCCCACGACTCTCCGCAGAGAGCTCGGAGCTCGAGCTGCGGCGTCGAGCCGCCCGAGATTGACCCGAGCGACCCCGCGAACTCCTTCGCCGCCTCGGCGAACTGCTTCGCCTCGAGCAGCGCTTCTCCCCGCGCGATCGAGGCCTCGACACGCGCGCGCTCGTCTGAGCTGACCCCGTGCTCGAGCAGCTCGGTGTCGACGCCGAGCCGCTCCGCCAGCCATGTCAGCGTTTCAGAGTTGGGGCGGGTCTTCCCGCGCTCGATCTGGCTCACGTACTCCTTGGAGAAGCGTCCCCCGGCGAGCTCGGTCTGGCTGAGACCGGCCTGCTTGCGGAGCTCACGCAACCTGTCGCCCAGGCTCGTCGGTGTCGACGTGGCCTGCTTGCGCTTCGTCTTCGTCAGGCTGGACATGGCTGGAGGAGACAGTTAAGCGGATTTGGCGCGAAAAGGCAAGTAAGAAGGTGAAGCAACCGCTTCACACTCCCACTTGACAAGTCCGTCCATACCGTCTACAGTCCTCGCCAGACAAGCTTGCTTCCAATAGGAGGCAAGAAGGTTGGCCACATAGATCGGCGTCGGCGCAACCTTCGGAGCCTGACTGGGCCGCAGAGTCAGGAGCGAGGGGTCGGCGCTAGAGAGTGGCAGCCTGATCAACCAGGGAAGAGCCCCGGGGCCGCAGCCGGGGCTCTCCGCTTAAAGGGAAGTTCTCAGACGGGCTTGTGCCCGGTCATCCACTCCCGGCGGGAGGAGACGATGCGGTCGAAGTCGCCCTCGAGCAGCTTCAGGCGGCGGTCGATCGTCCCGAGCAGGCCGATGGAGAGGAAGATCCACGCCTCGGCTTCTGCGTCTCGGTCGGCCACCATTGCTCCCGCCTCCTGAGCGCGGACGATCACGTCGCGGACGAAGTCGTGCACGGCCCGGATCTGGCGGCGGAGGGCGCGGCGGATCTCGGGGTCGGCGCTCGCCTCGGTGAGCGCCTGGATCCAGAGGTCGACGAGGCGGATGCCCTTGTCCTTCGCGGACAGGTAGGCGAAGCCCATGGCGTGCAGCCACCTGCTCGGATGCGGCTCCCCGGCGATCGCGTCCTCCCACAGCGCCTGTACGCGTCCCCAGGCTTGGTCGAGGCAGGCGAGGTAGAGGGCGCGCTTGGAGTCGAAATGGCGGTACAGGATCGGCTCGGTCACGCCGGCCTCGCGGGCGATCTCCGCCGTGGTCGTTCCGCGGTAGCTCCCGCAGGCGAAGATGCCGCAGGCGGTGTCGAGCAGCGCGGCCTTGCGCTCGCTCGCGGGAAGACGGCTGCTCATGTGCTCAGCCCATTTCGAGAACGGCCTCGCCCTCGGCCTGCTCGGTGCGCACCCGGCGCACGGTGGCCACGGCCACGATGGCCGCGGCGAAGGCGATGCCGGCAGCGACGCGGTTCGCCGCCTGGAACCCGTCCACGAACTGGCCCGGGAACGAAGGGTTGATCTGGCTGACCGTGATGTACGAGCCGAGGATCGCACCCATGATCGCCACACCGAGCGAGCCGCCGACCTGGCGCATGCTGTTCAAGACGGCGGAGCCGACCCCCGCCTTGTCCACGGCCACAGAGCCCATCGCAGCCGAGGTGGTGGGCGTCATCGCCATCGCCATCCCCACCCCGCCGACGAGCAATGCCGGCAAGAGATTCCAGAAGGACGAGTTCGCGTCGAGGAGCGAGAAGAAGACGAGTGAGAGGCTGACAAGGACCATGCCTCCGCCCATCAGCCAACGCGAGCCGATGCGGTCGGAGAGCTTCCCGGCCACGGGCGCGAACAGGATGATGCAGAGCGTCATCGGCAAGAAGGCGGCACCGGCGCGCACGGGCGAGTAGCCGAGGATGTTCTGGATAAAGAGCGAGACGAAGAAGAAGACTCCGAACATCGACAGCGCGACGAGCAGCATTGTCGAGTTTGCCCCCGCGAACGTCGGGTTGCGGAACAGGGAGAGATCGAGCATGGGCACGCGCTGCCGCAGCTCGAGCAGGATGAAGGCCGCGAGCAGGACGGCCGACGCGGCGAAGAGACCGAGGATCTCTGCGGAGGTCCAGCCCTTGTTGTTCGCCTCGATCAGGGCGTAGGTGAGCGCGAACAGCGATCCGCCCGAGGTGAGGAGGCCGGGCAGGTCGAGCCGCTGCTCGGCCGAGGTGTCCTTCGACTCCTTGATCACTACCCGGGCAACCACGATCGCGAGCGCGCCGATCGGGATGTTGATGAAGAAGATCCAGCTCCAGTGCGCGTACTCAGCCAGCAGGCCACCGGTGATCGGGCCGAGCGCGAGCGCCATCGCCGAGACGCCGACCCAGATGCCCATCGCCGTTCCGCGCTGGCGCGGCGGGAAGGTGGCGGTGATGATCGAGAGCGTCGCCGGGTTCATCATCGCCGCGCCTACGCCCTGCACCGCGCGGAAGCCGATCAGCATGCTGCCGCTCGTCGCGAGCCCGCAGGCGAGCGAGGAGAGGGTGAAGATGACGAGGCCGACGACGAAGATCCGCCGTCTGCCGAGCATGTCGGCGAGCTTGCCGCCGCTCAGCATCAGGACGGCGAAGGTGAGGAAGTAGCCGTTGATTACCCACTCGAGCTGCGACACGCTGACGTTCAGGTCGCGCTGGATCGAGGGCAGGGCCACGTTCACGACCGTGTTGTCGAGCATGATCATGAAGAGGCCGAAGGAGACCGCGACGAGCGTCCACCACTTGCGCTGCTCTTCGTCGAGGAAGCTGGCGAGGATCTTCGAACGCATAGTTAGTGGCTACTAAGTTAGCAAGCCGGTCTCACCCGCCGCGGGAGTAGGCTTGCCCGTCGTGGAAGCCATCTGGAGCCCGGATACCGAAACGCTGGAGCACGCAAACGTGGTGCGGCTGATGCGCCGGCACGGGATCGACGACTACTGGGAGCTCGTCCGTCGCTCGCACGAGGATCCGGACTGGTTCTGGCCGGCGGCGATCGAAGACATGGGGATCGAGTTCTCGCAGCCGTGGGAGCGCCTCCTGGACGAGTCGCGCGGGCCGGAGTGGGCGACCTGGTTCGTTGGCGGAAAGATCAACGTCGCGCGCGCGTGCGTCCACGACTGGGCGCGGCGCACGCCGGACACCGTCGCCGCCGTCCTCCGCGGCGAGAACGGCGATCGCGCCGAGTGGACGTTCGCGCAGCTCTCGGAGAAGGTGACGCGGTTCGCCGAGGCGCTCGTCGCGCTCGGCGTGGAGCCTGGCGACCGGGTCGCGATCTTCATGCCGATGGCGCCTGCGGTCGCGGTGGCATCCCACGCGTGCGCGCACATCGGCGCCGTCCAGGTGCCCATCTTCTCCGGCTTCGCGACTCCGGCCGTCGCCGCCCGGCTCCAGGACTCGGGCGCGAAGGTGCTGGTCACCGCGAGCCATTCCTACCGGCGCGGCAAGGCGATCCCGATGCGCAAGATCGCCGACGAGGCCGCCAGCGAGTCGCCGTCGGTTGAGCACGTCGTGGAGTGGAATCGGGACACGCGGGAGTGGGACGTCGCGCTCGGGCCGGGAGAGCTACCGCCGCTCGAAGTCGACTCCGAGCACCCGTACCTCCTCACCTATACCTCGGGCACGACGGGGAAGCCGAAGGGCGTGCTGCACGTCCAGGGCGGCTTCCTCGTCTCGATCGCGCGCGAGGTCGCCTACCAGGCTGACGGGCATCCCGGCGACGTCTTGCTCTTCGCCACCGACATGGGCTGGATCATGGGCCCGTGGGCGGTCGTGGGCGGCGGGGCGTTGGGCTGCGCGCAGGTGTTCATGGAGGGGGCGCCAGACTGGCCGAGCGACCGGCTCTGGCGGCTGATCGAGGAGGAGCGCGTCGCCATCCTCGGCTGCTCGCCCACCCTGATCCGGGCGCTGATCCCGAACGGCGATCCCGACGCCGATCTGAGCTCGCTGCGGACGATCGTGACGACCGGCGAGCCCTGGAACCCGGGCCCCTATCGCTGGCTGTTCGAGAGGGTCGGTGGCAACCGCTGTCCGATCATCAACTGCTCGGGGGGCACCGAGGTCGGCGCCTGTTTCCTTTCGCCGACTCCCGCGATCCCGATCAAAGAGTGTTCACTCGGAGGGCCGGCGCTCGGGATGGCGATGGACGTGGTCGATTCGCAAGGCCGGTCGGTCCGCGGCGAGGTCGGCGAGCTCGTGTGCCGGCGGCCGTTCCCGGGAATGACGCGCGGCTTCTGGAACGATCCCGAGCGCTACCTCGACTCGTACTGGCGGCGGCTGCCGGGGGTGTGGGTGCACGGGGACTGGGCCTCGGTGGACGAGGACGGCTACTGGTACCTGCACGGTCGCTCGGACGACACGCTCAACATCGCCGGCAAGCGGATCGGCCCCGCGGAGCTCGAGTCGGCGGCCGTCGGACATCCCGCCGTGCAGGAAGCCGCCGCCGTGGGCGTGCCGCATCCCGTCAAGGGCGAGGTGGCGTGGATCTTCTGCGTGGCCGCGCCGGGCGCCGCGGTGAGCGAGGAGACGGCTCAGGAGGTGGCCGAGCTGGCGGCGGCCGAGCTCGGGAAGGCCTTTCGCCCCGATCGTGTCCTGTTCGTCCCCGCACTGCCGAAGACCCGCAGCGCGAAGATCGTCCGGCGCGCCGTGCGGGCGCGTGCCCTGGGTGAGGATCCCGGCGATCTGTCCTCGGTCGAGAACCCCGAGGCGCTGGACGCCATCGGCCAGGCTGTGGGATAGAGAGACGGGTTCGGAAGCCGGTTAAGAAGAGCTCGTAGCGGGGAATAGCGCCGAACCACCCCGCGTTTCACGACGAAAGCACTTTGTGGGCTAGGCTTCGCCGGTCCCGAGCCGGGAAGGGATGACTTGGACACCGAGATAGGCAAGATCAGGCTGACGGATCTCACGTCCTGCGGAGGGTGCGCCGCCAAGTATTCGGCAGCGCGTCTGGAGCAGTTGCTCGCCGGCTTCGTGCCCGCGTCGGCCGAGAATCTCCTGGTCGGCCTCGCCCCAGCCGACGACGCAGCCGTGTACAGGCTCGACGACGAGCGCGCGCTCATCTTCACGCTCGACTTCTTCCCGCCGGTCGTCGACGACCCGGGCGACTATGGCTCGATCGCGGCGACGAACGCCTTGAACGACGTGTTCGCGATGGGCGGGACACCGCTGCTCGCGCTTTCGATCGCCGCCTTCCCCGAGGAGCTGCCGATGGAGATGCTCGCGCAGATCTTCGCCGGGGCTGACGCCCAGGTGCGGGCGGCGGGCGGCCTCTTGGCGGGCGGTCACACGATAAGGGACGCCGAGCCGAAGTACGGGCTCGCGGTGATCGGCACCGTCCATCCCGACGGTATCTGGCCGAAGAACGGAGCCAAGCCGGGCGACGCCCTCTTCCTGACCAAGCCCCTCGGGACCGGGCTGATCATGACCGGCTACAAGAAGGGGCTCGCGGGCGAGCAGCAGCTGCAGCGGGCCATCGGCTGGATGCGGACACTGAACGCGAACGCCGCCGAGGTGCTGCGCTCGTTCTCGCCGAATGCCGTCACCGACGTGACCGGTTTCGGCCTCTTCGGGCACGCGCACGAGGTGGCGGATCGGAGCGGCGTTTGTCTCCGGCTCGAGTCGGAGCGCTTCCCGGCCATCGACGGCGCTTTGGATCTCGCGCGGAAGGGCGTGCGCACGAGCGGCGACCCGCGGAACCGCGACTTCGCCGCCGCGCAGGTGGCGACGAACGGCCTGCCCGACACGCTCGATGCCCTCGGCTATGACCCGCAGACCGCCGGTGGGCTGCTGATCTCGCTGCCGGCTGAGAAGGGGCCGGCGCTCGAAGCCGAGTTCGAGGCCCGGAAGTTGTTCCTGCGGCGCGTCGGGTTCGTCGAGGACGGCGTCGGCGTCGTCGTCAGCTGAGAAGCGCAGTGGACAGGCGCGGGATGATCCACGGGCGGTTCCAGCCGTTCCACCTCGGCCATCTCGAATACCTGCGCGGAGCGGCGGATCGCTCGGACGAGGTGTACGTGGGGGTCACGAATCCCGACCCGACGCGGGTGAAGCCGGAGCCGAGCGACCCGGCGCGGCATCTCCCGGAGTCGAATCCCTGGACCTACGCGGAGCGGATGCTGATGGTGAAGGCGGCGGCGCTCGATCTCGGGCTCGATCTGGCCAACGTGCATCCCATTCCCTTTCCGGTCAACGAGCCGGAGTTGTGGGCGGCCTACGTTCCGACGGGTGTGACGCAGTATCTCCGGCTCTTCTCGGACTGGGGCGGCACCAAGCTCGAGCGCATGCGGGAGGCCGGCTACGAGGTGGTGGTGCTGGACGAGGGCGCGGAGAAGGAGATCTCCGGCGCCGACGTGCGGGAGGTCATTCGTTCCGGCGGCGAGTGGGAATCGCTCGTCCCACCAGGCGTGGCGCGGGTGATCAAGTCGCTCGAACAAACAGGCGTGCGGAGGGCAGGCCCTCCTCCGCCTGTTTCTCAACGCTCGAGTGACGCGGCGTCACGACGCGTGAGTCCCCTCGGCTAACCCGCGTTCAAACGGGTTAGCCTCGGTCCCTGATGTATCCGATCGTCCTCTTCCTCTTCGACGGCCTCGGCGATCGCGCGTACGAGGAACTCGGAGGGCGCACCGCCAACGAGGCCGCGAGCACACCCAACCTCGACCGCCTGGCCTCCGCCGGCTCGTGCGGAGTCCTGTACGCGGTCGGGCCCGGTCGTGCGCCCTCGAGCGAGGTCGCGCACTGGTCGATGTTCGGGTACCGGCCCGATGAGTTCCCCGGGCGCGCCGTCTTCGAGGCGCTCGGCCGCGGGCAAGAGGTGTCCGAAGAGCACGTCTTCGCCTACGCCGCCCTCCGCCCCGCCGAGCGCAGGGAGGACGGCTGCTGGCTGACCGGCCGGCCCGATCCCGAACGCGACGCCGAGGAGGCGGAGCGCCTGATCGAGCGCTGCGATGGAATCGAGGTGGACGACCTCGGCTTCTCGCTGACGCACGTCTGGCGCGGCGAGGCCGTCGTGCGCATATCCGGCGGCGCGGACGACCGCGTGACAGACACGGACGCGTTCTTTCGTGCCTGGCACCCGGTGCTGCGCCCGCGGCCGATCGCCGCCGAGGCCGAACGCACCGCGCGAGCGTGCGAGGAGTGGACGCGAGAGGTGATGAGGAGGCTCGAGGGCGAGCGCTTCAACGTGATCACGCTCAAGTGGTTCGGCCGAGCGCGGCGCGTCCCGACCTTCCTGGAGCGGCACGGCCTGCACGGCACCTTCGTCGCCGCTTCTCCCTTTCTGCGCGGGCTCGCGACCGCGGTCGGACTGGAGACGATCGCGGCCCCCGAGACCGAGGACGTCCCCGGCGACCTCGGCTCCCGGCTCGAGCTCGTCCGCGAGCGACTCGCCGCCGGCGACACCTTCGTCTACGTCCATCACAAGGCGACCGACGAGGCCGGCCACACGAAGGACCCGCGCATCAAGCAGCAGACGATCGAAACGGTGGACTCCGCCCTGACCGACCTGCCCGCAGACCGGGCAATCGTCTGCGTCACTGGCGACCATGCGACGCCGGCCTTCCCGGAGGTGATCCACTCAGGGGACCCGGTCCCGCTCGTCGTTGCCGGCCCCGGAGTGCGCGCCGACCAGGTCACTACCTTCGGGGAGCTCGACTGCGCGGCGGGCATCCTCGGCCACCTCCGCGGGCCGGACCTGATGCCGGTGCTGCTCAACGCCGCGGACCGCCCGCTCTTCCTCGGCTCGCGGCCCACGCCGTTCGACGGCGCCGACGGCTATCCGGAGATCCTCGAGCCCTTTAGCTAGACCTGTCGAGGTCCACGAGCCTGTAGTAGACGACGGCGAGCGAGTGGGCGACGTACGGCGCAGCGATCAGGCTCGCGATGTAGCCGCCCACCCAGTCGGCGTAGAACTCCGGGATCCAGAACAGGAGGTACCGGACGAGCGACTCGAGGATTCCGGAAAGCACGAAGACGATGGCGATCACCCAGAAGACGCGCCAGCCGTTGCCCTTGACGAGCCGGTTCGACCGGGCGAACCCGTCGCAGATGCCGCGGTCCTCGAACACGATCACCGGCACAATCAAGCTCCAACGCGTTGCGATGATCAGGCCGGGCACGACGAGCAGCAGAAGGCCGAAGTTCACGCAGGCTGCGTAGACGAGGGACGCGAACACAAAGATCCCGAGACGAGATCCCATGCGCCCCGCGAGGTCCTTGAGCGGGAGTGGGGGGCGGCCTTCGTCCAACTCGCGGCTGTCCTCCGCAAGCGCTCCCTCGACGACCAGGTCTCCGAATCCCGTCAGCAGCGAGACGAAGACGGCGGCGAGAAGCACGGCCAGCTTCGAGCTTGCCGGCGCCGAGGCAGCGGCACCGACGAGGTCGAGGACGAGGAAGATCGCAGCGGCGACGAGCAGGCCGCGCCAGAACAGCCCGACGTAGAGATGCCACGCTTCTTTGAGGACACCGCGAACGGACATCAGAGCCGACCGGTGCCGAGCCCTCGGCGACCGAGCTCCTCGAAGAGCGGCTGGAGCGCCGCCGCCGTCTGTCTCCACGAGCCTGGCGTGGCGTAGAAGTCAGCGTCGTGGAGGACGAGGATCTCGCCCCCGCGCAACCCTCGGGTCAGCCGTCGCACGATCGACGCAGGCGTCGCGGAGGCCGTCCAGTCCCACCCGATCCGCTTCCAGAGCACCGTCTGCCAGCCCTGTCGGCGGGCCTCTCTCAGAGCGGTCCCGCTCAGGTAGCCGAACGGAGGGCGGAAGAAGCGGATCGGCCTCGACGTCGCGTCCTCGATCGCCGCCGCGCCGCGGAGCAGGTCCTCGCGCGCCTCGCGCGGGGTGAGCCGCAGCAGATTGCGGTGGTGAAAGCAGTGCAGCGCAACTTCGTGCCCCCGGGCCACGATCTCGGCCGCAAGTGCGGGCCTGCGCTCGACCTGCTCTCCGACCAGGAAGAACGTTGCGGGCGCATCCGCCGCCGCAAGCGCCTCGAGCACTGCGGGGGTTCCGTCCGAATGAGGACCGTCGTCGAACGTGAGGCCGATTGCGCTCCGGTCGTCGATGCGGTCGCGGATCCGGAGCGCGCGCCTGAGCGGCGGGAGGCCGACCGCGGTCGCCGGCCCGAAATGCGCAGCCACAAGCCCGCCCGCGACGGCTCCGGAGACCAGAAGGCCGATCGTCCTCGGCCGCACATGGGCGTTTCCACCCGCCACGGCTGCACACTTTCGCAGGGACGGCGGCCTGGGTCGGACAGATACGCGTTTTCGTATCCGGGGGCTGCGACGACTAAGGTGGCCCTAGGCCGATGCTCGTCTTCGCCGGACTCATGGCGGCGCTCGCGACCGCGGCGCTCTACGCGGCGGGAATCGCGCTGCAGACGCTCGAAGCGAGGAAGGCGCCGAAGGAGCATTCCCTCCGCGCATCGCTGCTGGTGCGTCTGGTCAAGCGCCCGGTCTGGCTCCTAGGGACGGCGCTCGCACTCGCCGGATGGGTAGCTCAGGTCGGAGCGCTGCTGATGATCCCGCTGACCCTGGTGGAGCCGACCCTCGCCCTGAGCCTCGTCTTCCTGCTCGGATTCGGCGCGTGGATGCTGCACGAGCCCGTGGGAAGGCGCGAGGTCGCGGCCATCGGCGTCGTGACGGCCGGGCTCGCGCTGCTTGCCTGGGCCGCACCGGCGCGGGACCCGCAACATACGACCGGTGCAGGGCTTGCCGTGGCGATCTCGATCATGGCCGTGGTGGCGACCGTCCCGTATGCGCTTGCCCGGGTCGGCCATTCACCCGCGGTACTGATCGCCGTCGGCGCGGGAACGGCATACGCGATCGACGGACTGGCGACCAAGTTCTTCTCAGACGACCTCTCGGCCGAGGCCTGGACCGGGCTGGTGCTCTGGGGCGCCGTGATGATCTCCGCCGCCGCGATCGCGACGCTGAGCGAGATGTCGGCGTTTCAATTGAAGCCGGCGACCCAAGTCTCCCCGATCGTCCTCTCCATCACGACCCTCGTCCCGGTCATCCTGGCGCCGTTCCTCGCCAGCGAGGCATGGAGCGGCGACCCGTGGGTGAAGGTCGCGCTCGTCAGCGCAATCATCCTGGTCGTGGGCGGCGCTACGAGCCTCGCGCGGTCGCGCGCCGTCGGGTCGGTCTACGAAGCGGAGGCTCGGAGATCGCGGAAGGACACGGGGCGCAAGGAAGCCGACGACAGCCTCGTCAGCACGGCTTCGAGCGTCCTGACCGATGCGGCAGGCGACGAATCGAGTGTGACCACGACCAGGTCGCCTGCTTCAGGAGCCTTGGAGGGAAGCGGCGACCCGGCGTCCACACGGAGCGCGCCGGAGACCGGCCTTCCGCCGACTGCGCGCGCGACCACGTACTCGCCGAGCGAGAACGACTCGGGAACGAGGTAGTAGAACCGCGATCCAAGGCCGAGTGCCTTGGCCTCGCGCTTCACGGCCCTGCCGGCGCTGATCCAGTGCGGCGGCGTCCGGGGATCGATGGCCGGCAGCGGGACGTCGCCGAGCGTGCGCACGGTGGTGACGAGCTTCCGGCTCGGCATCACCTGGAAGGCAAACGTCGCCCGAGCATGCTCCCGGCGAAGGGTCGACACGACCGCAGGCACGACGTTCCGCGGAGCTTGTACGAGAAGCGCCACCTCCTGTCGCGGCGTGTCCACCACGGTCATGGGCCGGATGTGGAGCACGCGAGACACGAGCGGATAGGGAGCGGCGCTGGCGAACGTCCAGCCGGCGAACAGGAGGGAGAGCGCGCCGAAAGCGGCGATCAGGCGGCGCGTCCGCCTCCTCGGGTGGATATCGCGGAGGCGGGCGCGAGCGTTCACGATGAAGCTCGCGGCAGAGCCGCCGCCGACCAGCCGGCCCGGTACCGGGGACCTCGACACCGCGCGGCCGAGTGCGGCCGTCAGCTGCGCCGGCGACCGCGCCGTCTCCCCCATGTCGAGCGCCTCCAGCGCCTTTGCGTTCCAGCGGGCATGGCCCCGTGGGACTCCGAATGCGATCAGCGGACGCCCGATGACGAGCGCCTCCAGGCAGGTGACTCCGCCGGTGGAGTGGACGACGACGTCGGCGGCGGCCATCCATTCCCGCATCTGGTGGGTGTAGCCGAGGATCCGCACGCGGGGCTCTCCGTCGAAGACCTCAGCCAGCCGCTCCCGCATCGCCTCGTTCAGCCCGCAGATGCAGACGACGTTCGATCCCTCGAGCTCGAGCCCCGACCGAATCGCGCGCTCGAGCTTCCCGACTCCCCAGCCTCCACCAGAGATCAGCACCGTCGGGCCGTCGCCTTCGAGGCCAAGAGCCTGCCGGGCCTCCGCAGCTTCCACCGGAGAGAAGAAGTGCGGCTGGACGAGCGGGCGCACGACCTGCGCGCTCTCCGCGCCCGCGACCCTCTCCACGGGACGCAGACAGGACTCGTGGATGACGAGGTGCAGGTCGATTCCAGGGTGTGCCCACAGTGGATGGACCCCGAAGTCGCTGACCGTGGCGAGAGCCGGGATCTGCAGCTTCCCGTTGCGGCGGAAGTGCCCGATGATGCTCGTGGCGGCGGGGTGGGTCGACACGACGATGTCGGGATCGTGGCTCTTGATGAGTTTCCGCAGCGGGCGGCCGCCGAACACGACGAGCCCGCGCCTGGCGACCGCGCGCCCGGGCGGGAAGCGGGCGAACACGTTGCACTCGATCCCGTACGTCCAGGAGAACCGGTTGTTGAGCTGCTTGCGGTAGACGTCTCGGGTCAGGAACGGGATCAGGCGGCCCAGCCCCTCGAGCGCGTCTCGCACAACGACCTCGACGTGGCCGCCGAGCGCGGCGAGGTCGGCCGAGAGCGCGCGGGCGACGGCGCGGTGACCCTCACCCTCCTCTGCGGAAAGGATCAGGACGCGCACTTTCCGGCCGTCGCCGTTGTCGGACCGTGACATGTCTGAGCCACCGTTTACTTCTCGGGCAAGACAGATCTTCCAACAATTCCCGGACGGTTACAACAGAGAGCGCCCTTCCTGGGCTAGATGCGACAACACGCGGGCGGGCCTTCGCGTGTTCTCAGGCCCTCGGTGCCCGTTATGTGGTGGCGGAAGTCTTGTCCGGCCCCTCCTTCGACCGAGCCGTCAGCGACCCGACGCCGAACAGGGCCCCGAGAGTGAGCACGAGGAATCCGATTCCGGTCAGCAGGAGCGCGACGCCCATGATCACCGAGAACAGCGCCACGCGCTCCGCGAAGTACGAGGTGGTCAGCGCGGTCGAGAGGGCGGTCTCGGTGACCCAGATGTTCCGGGCCACGTTCTCGGTGGGCTGCTTGGTCTTGGGGTCGATGACCGCAAAGGCCGGGTTGCTCGTGCCCCCGCCGGGCGCAAGCTGCGCCTTCGCGGTTCCCGGCTTCGCCAGGTACCGGCCCATCTCCGCGTACGTGTACCCGCCGGTTGCCTCCAGCGCGTGGATGCGCATGTAGCTGGCAAACGCCTTCGCGCGATCTCCGTTGCTGATCTCCTTCCCAGCGACGCTCGTGCTCGGAACATCGATCTCGCTCGGCGAGAGCCCCGCCTTCTCGGCCTCCGCAGTGATCCCCTCAGGGGTCATGTCGGGCGTGCCGACGATGTTCTCGCGCGAGATGTCGTTGCGAACCTCGCTGCGCCCGTTGAGGCCCACAACGATCGAGCCGATCCCGAACGCGATCAAGACGATGCTGGCGGCGATGCCGCCCCATGCGAACACCTTTCTCATCGTTGGGCTCCTTTCTCGTTCCCCTTTCCGCTTTACGAGGCACACCGTGCCCCTTTCGGGGCTTGGCGGCATCGGCGCCCATACGGAATCGCCCTCAGTACTTTCCGCTGAAGCCGCCGCGCCTAATCCGAAGCGCTTAGGGGAGGTGCAGCCGAGCCCACGTGAGCCCGCCGTCGCGGGTCGCAAACAACCGCAGCGAGCACTTCAGAGGCCTGCATACGCCCACCTGCGCCCACCCGACCGAGGGGGAGGCGAACTGCAGGCTGTAGGCCGGGCCGGGAAGCGGCCCGACGGTCTTCTGGGTGGTCCCGCCGTCCCCGACCAGTACGAGCCGCCGGCGGATGGCCGCGTACCAGGTCAGCGGATCGGCGATCGCGGTCGGGACGGTCGCACCGACCGCGAGCTTGCGCCGGAGCCGGATCGTCCGCGCCGGCTTCCACGACCGGCCCCGGTTGGACGTGGCCACGAAGACGAGCTTCGACCGGTCGGCGGCGGCCACGCTCAGCGGGAGCACTCCCGCGGTCGGGCTCCAAAGGGTCGGGAGACCGTACGCGGTCGATGCCTGCCCGGAAACGCGCACGCGCGGCACGACCGGGGCCCAGCTCTTCCCCCTGTTGTGAGTCGCGTACAGGCGCTCCCCGGACAGCCCCGTCACCAGCCAGCCGTCCCTGATGGTCGGGAAGAGCACGCGGCCTCCCCCAGGCAACGATTGAGCCGACCACGTGCTCCCCCCGTCGGACGTCCGGAGAACGATCCCCCGGCTGAAGCTGCGCCGGTTCGGCTCCAGCCGGACTCCGATCGTCAGATGCAGCTCATCGAGCGCCTGCACGTCGACCGGAGCAGCGACGTCGACGCCTCGCGGGACGGAAAGGGGAGACAAGCTCCAGGTCAGCCCGGCGTCGCCTGTGCGGAAGAGCGTCAGCGGAGTAGGCCCGTCAGCAGCGACCACCCACGCCGCCGTTCCGCTCATGTGCACGCCGCGGATCGCCGAGGCCGCGAGCCCGGGCGGCGAGATCGGCTGCCACGTGGTTCCGCCGTCGGCCGTGCGTAGCAGCCCCTGCTTCGTCAACGTCCAGCCCTCCTGGTCGCTGAAGGGACGGGCCATGCGGCGGACGGGAAGCAGCTCGATCTTCACCGCGTCGGCGACGATCGTCCCGGGCGTCTTCGCCCTCCGCGAGAAGACGACCTTCACCCGCTTTCCGCGCAGCGGAAACGATCCGATGTAGCGCCAGCCGGAGCCCACGCGCTCGTCGAGGCGCGTCCACTCCCGGCCGCGCGCTGTGTCGATCCCGACCGGAACCGAGCTGTTCCTGGAGCGCGCGGCGGGCCACCACGCGTAGAGGGCGTAGTCGCCGGCGCGCGGGATCGGCAGCCGGAACCGCGCCGGGCTGCCGTGCGCGCTCGGACGCGAGACGGCAAAGCTGCGTCCGTATCCCTTCGGGGACTCCTTCCGGCGCCAGCCGCGCGGAGCATGGAAGGCCGAGCGGCGCGCGTCGTCCGCGATCCGCTGCGGCGTGATCGAGAAGCTCACCCGCGCATACGTGCGGACAAGCGAGATGTACTTCTTCCACTTCCAGCACGGGCCCGGATCGGTGTGATGAGACGCGCCGCCGTAGCCGTGGCCGTTCGGGTCGGGCACCTCGGAGTGGCCGATGATGTGCCTGCGGTCGATCGGGATCCCGTATTTCTCCACGAGATAGGCGGCGAGCTGGGCGGACGAGCGGTACATCGCGTCCGTGTACCAGCCGCAGTTCGATTCGAAGGCCTCGTGCTCGATGCCGATGCTCTGCGCATTGACCGCGCTGTTGCCGGCATGCCAGGCGATGTCCTTCTCGCGCACGGTCTGCGTGATCTGGCCGTCCGACGAGCGGACGACGTAGTGGGCGGAAGCTCGCGCGCGTGGATTCGCGAACCACTGGATCGAGCCTCCGTACGACCCCTCGGTGACGTGGACGACGATCATCCTGATCCGGTTCGAGCGCGGGCGATCGGCGCGCGCGTAGTTACTCGGGCTGGCCGGGAACCACCGTGCGGACGGATAGTCGGCGCGTCCTTTGGATGCGACGGAACGACTGTGTAGCCCCACCTTCGTCGCGGGGATCGCGACGATCTCGTCGTCCACCGTGACCGCGAACCCTCTGCGAAGCGCGTCGTAGACCTCGTTGGCGTAGAGGGGTCCGGCGAGACGCGCGAGCGGCGCGTACCAGGCCGCCAGGTCCGGCGAGCGAGGCCGCGCGGCGGCGAGGAGCGCCGCCCCCGCCAGAACGTTTGCGCGGGCCTCGAGTCTTAGAGCGGCTGGGGTCGTTCCCACGCGGCGGGCAAGGCCGCCGATCGCTGATGGCGCGAGGTGCATGATCCCCACTCCACCGTCCTGCGCAGGCCGCCCGGGCATCTGCAGGCGGGTGTTCACGTAGCCGGCCGCGAGCAGCAGGCGCTCCGGGACGCGGTAGCGGGCCGACGCCTCCCGGAACGCCCCGGCCAGGCCGGAGCCGGGCGGCGGCGCCGTCCCCGACGCGGTCGAGACCAGCGCGGCCGTGAGCGCGACGACACCGATGCCGAGCCAGATCCCCCCTCGGCGCATCCCAAAGTGGTACGCGAAAGAGGGCCGTTTGTAAAGCGGGCTACTGGCCGAGCATGGAGGCTAGCCCGCCTACGCCGGTCGAATCCAACACTTCGTAGCGGTGCAGCTCGAGCGGCGCGGACGCCTGCTGGCTCGCGCCTCCCTGGGTGGTCACGGCCAGCACGTATCCCGCTCGGCGGGTGAGGTCCACGACGCGCGCGTCTTCCTTCCCGTACGGGTATGCGAACCACTGCACCGGGTGGCCGAGCTTCCGCTCGAGCGTCCGTCTCGAGTCTTCGAGCTCGCGGAGGGCTTCCGAGTCCGAGAGCTGCGTCAGGTCGACGTGGTTGACGGTGTGGGAGCCGATGTCGAAGCCGCGGCGCTCGAGGCTGCGGACGAGCGGCCAGGTGAGGAAGCTCGCGTCCGGCCCGGAGATGCGGCCCGTGATCACGTACGCCGTCGCGTGCAGCCCGAGCCGGTCGATGAGCGCCGACGCGTTGCCGAACACGTCGCGGTAGCCGTCGTCGAACGTGAGCAGGACAGGCTTGGGCGGAAGGGTCTTGCCGCGCTCGAGCGCGTCGTAGAGCTGCTGCTGGGTGATCGTGTGGAAACCGTGCGACTTCAGCCACTGCATCTGCGCGGCGAAGTCGCCGGGCGCCACGGTCAGGTTCCGGGTCAGCTCAGGGAGCGTCGGACGCAGGACGTCGATCCGGTGGTACATGAGAATCGGAACGGACACCGTCCTCGACGGGAGGGTCGCAGGGAGGTGAAGCCGAGTGGCCACGGCGGGCTTCGGCTCTGTCTTGGGCGCCGTCGCGGTGGTGGTCGTGCGGCGCTGCGCTCGCACCTGCTCCGTCCCCCCTCCGCGGGTCGTCAGCACGGCCACGACGATGCCCCCAAGAGCGAGCGCGATCGCGAGCAGCGCGACGAAGCGGCGCCGCCTGATCTGGCGGCGGCGCCGGTCCCGGTCGCGGCGGACGCGGCTCTGCTCCATGCCGTCCACGATTGCACATCGTCTGGAAGGCTTTGCCGCTCAATGCGCGAAGAGCCGTTCGCAGTGGAGGTGGACGACGGCGAGCTCCTGGGGCACCAGGGCGGCGAGGGCGGGCCGGCCCTGCTGCTCCACGGACCCGCGATCACGGACTACACCGCGGAGTGCGCGGAGCTTCTCGACGGGCTCTTCGAAACGGCTCGCTACACGCAGCGGGGAACGCCTCCCTCGACCGTCGGCCCGCCCTACTCCATCGAGTCGCACGTCGCAGACACGGTTGCGGTGCTCGATGCGCTCGAGCTCCCCCGAGCGTGGGCGATCGGCCATTCCTGGGGAGGTCACCCCGCCTTGCATCTCGCCGTCACCCACACGGAGCGTCTCCTCGGAATCGTCTGCATCAGCCCGCTCGGAGCCTACGGTGACGTGCTGGACGAGTTCGGCGAGAGCCTGCGTCGAGACCTGACCGAGGAAGAAACGGCCTTCGTGGACGAGGTCGAGGCGCAGCGCAGCCGCGGCGAGGCGACCGAAGACGACCTGACCAAGCGGTGGGGGCTCTTGTGGCCGCTCTATTTCGCCGATCGGGCGCCGCCGATCGATCCGCCGGGCGTCGGCGCGGTCGACTGTTCACGATTCACGAACGCCTCGATCACCGCCCACTTCGACAAGGGGACGCTCGTCGACGGTCTGCCGAGCGTCGGCCTCCCCGCGCTCTTCGTCCACGGCGATGCTGACCTCCTGCCGGTCCGAACGTCGACCCAATCGGCGGCGCTCATCCCCGGCGCGGTCTTGGAGACGATCCCCGAGTGCGGCCACTTCCCCTGGCTGGAGAAGCCTGCCGAGCTCCGCGCGGCGATCGAGCGGTTCCTGACGACAGAAGCGCCGCCAGCCGCCTGAACCAGCGCAGCCGCTCGGCGTAGGGAACGGCCGCGTTGGCGGGCGAGGTCGAGGGAAGGACGAAGAGCCGCGTGTCGGCCAGCCTGCGCGCCTGCAATCCAAGCTCGGGCCGCTCGCCGAAGGCTCCACGATAGGCCTCCTTGCCGACGAAGACGATCGCGCCCGGGCGAAGCTCCGTGGCCATCCACTCCAGGCGCTCCGCCGAGCCCTCGAAGTCAGCCTTGCGCAGGTCGCCCGAGCCGGCTGTCGTCCGGTAGGCGGCGTTCGTGAGCCCGAATCCGTAGTCGAGCAGCTCCCACTGCTCCTCGGGCGCGAGCAGGCGCGGAGCCAGGCCCGCGTCGTGGAGGAGGCGCCAGAAGTCGTTGCGGGGATTGGCGAAGTGGGCGGCGGCGGCCGCGGATACCCGCCCTGGGTTGATCCCGCAGAAGACCGCCTTCAGCCCTGGGCCGAGAACGTCGGGGACGGCGCTAGGTGTCTCGTCTGCAGCGGAAGGTCGCTTCACGGCGGACCGGTTTACCGCATCCGCTCCGTCTCAGCGACGGTCTGAGCCGGCGCCGGGGCGCCGCGGAGGGCTTCGACAGCCTGAAGGCGCGACAGCTCACGCGGCGAAGCCTATGAACGGTCCCGGACATCACAGGCGCTCGAGCGTCTCGAGCACGAGCAGGGGCGAGAGCCGGACGACGAACGAGTAGACGTCGAAGGCCTCGGCGGGGGCGAGCACCCCTGCTCCTCGCTGCTCGCCGTCCCGGAGAGCCTGCGCGCCACGCGCGATGATGAGCGCCGTCAGGCCGTACGGATCGACGCCGGCGAGCGTCGCGCGCCGTCCCCCCGCACGGCCGCGGCCCTCGACGACGACGGCGAACCGCGTCTTTCGGCGACGCTCCTCGGACGGCCCGTGCCGGCCGACCGCGCCGGCGAGCTTCACGAGCGGGGAGACGATGCGCGCGAGCGGGGCGAGCTTCGCGGCCGCACCCGGGCCGCGGACGTAGGAGCGAACGCTCGCGACCTGGCTGTGGCGGGGAACGGTGAGCGGCTCCGTCCCTCCCCACTCGACGGCGGTCGCCTCCCCGTCGGGGAAGCGAACGCGCCGGGTCGTCGCGCCGAAGGAGGAGCGGACCAGCCGGCCTCCCGACCAGGCGACGAGCGGCTGTCCCATGATGTGGCCGATCGTGCGCCGGGTGCCGCGGCTCGTCGACGCGCCCGAGACGGCGTAGGCGGCGACGATCTCGTCCAGCGGCTCGATCCCCTCGGCCGCCATGCGGGCCCCGAGGTCGCCGGGAACGTAGTCGAAGCCGAACGAGGTCAGCACTACGACGCCGCGCCGCTCGGCCTCGGCGCCGAAGCGCTCGAAGACGAGGCGGGCGAAGGCCTGTTCGCCGCTCGTGTCGAGGTAGTGCGCTCCGGCTCCTACCGCCGCGGCGACAGGAGCCGGGCCAACCTCGAGAAAAGGCCCTGCGAGGGAGGCGACCGCGAACGCGCCCTCGAAGGCGCGCCGCAGCGCCGCCTCGTCCTTCGCGTCGGCCACTCGGATCTCTTCGCCTTCGGCGGCGACCTCCTCCAGCGCTTCTCGCCGCCGGCCGACCAGGCGAAGCGGGATCCCGAGCTGTCGCGCCTGGCCGCAGACCAGCCCTCCGGTGAAACCGGTTGCGCCCAGCACCGCGAGCGGTCTCTCAGGGTCGGACACCGCCGCGCAAGGATACGGTTAGGCCGTGCAGGTCGAATCCCGGCTGGACGTCGAAGCGGCCCGACGGCGCTTCTCCGCGCTCGACTCTCCTCTTGCCTTCTTCGACGGCCCCGGCGGCACGCAGGTTCCGGACGAGGTGATCGAGGCGATCGGAGGTTACCTACGCGAGTCAAACGCGAACGTGGGCGGCCCGTACGAGACGAGCCGGGCGACGGAGGCGCTGATCGCGAACGCTCGGCTGGCCGCGGGCGAGTTCCTCGGCTGCACGCCGGACGAGATCGTCTTCGGGGCCAACATGAGCACGCTGAGCTTCGCCCTCTCGCGCACCGCGGCCCGCGACTTCTCCGAAGGTGACGAGATCGTGGTGACGAGGCTCGACCACGACGCCAACGTCTCTCCCTGGCTCGAGTTGGAACGAGACCTCGGCCTCGTCGTCCGCTTCGCCGACATCGACGAGGACTGCCGGCTCGATCTGGCGGATCTCGAGCGACAGCTCAACGAGCGAACGCGCGTCGTTGCGTTCCCGGTTGCTTCCAATGCGGTCGGGACGCTCGTGAACGTGGAGCGGGTGGTCGAGCTCGCGCGTCAAGCGGGCGCCCTCGCATGGGCGGACGCGGTCCACTACGCGCCGCACGGGCCGATCGACGTGAGCGGGTGGGGAGTGGACGTGCTGATCTGCTCCCCGTACAAGTTCTACGGCCCTCATCTGGGCGTCGCCTTCGGGCGCGCCGGGCTGCTCGAGAGCTGGAGGCCGTACAAGGTGCGGCCGGCGGCGAACGAGCCGCTGGGCCACCGCTTCGAGACGGGAACGCTGCCTCACGAGCTGCTGGCCGGCTTCGTCGCCGCCGTCGACTACATCGGTTCGATCGGCTGGGAGGCGATCCACGCCCACGAGACCGAGCTGGGAGAGCGCTTCCTGGCCGGGATGCCCGACTCGTGCACCCTCTACGGCCCGCCCACGATGGAAGGACGCGTGTCGACGTTCGCATTCAACGTCAAGGGGAGGCCGGCGCGCGAGGTGGCCGAACGCCTCGGTGAGCGCGGCGTGGCCGTCTGGCACGGGAACTACTACGCGGTCGAGATCATGGAGCGGCTCGGGCTCGAGCCCGAGGGCGCCGTCCGGGCCGGGATCGTCCACTACAACACGGCCGAGGAAGTGGGTCGGCTCCTGGAGGCGCTATCCGACTTCTGATCCTGGGCGGCACGAAGTTCCTCGGCCGCGCGACGGTAGAGGCCGCCCTGGAACGCGGGCACGAGGTGACGACCTTCACGCGCGGGCAGACGAACCCGGGGCTGTGGGCCGAGATCGAAGAGCTCCGTGGCGACCGCGACGGCGATCTCGGCGCGCTCGAAGGGCGCGAGTGGGACGCGGTCTTCGACACGTCCGGATACTTCCCGCGGGTCGTCCGTGCTTCGGCAGAGCTGCTCGAAGGCCAGGTCGAGCACTACACGTTCACCTCGTCCGTCTCGGTCTACGCCGACCTCAGCGTCCCGCCGAGCGAGTCGAGCCCTCTCGCGACGCTCGAGGACGAGACCGTCGAGGAGTTCGGAGAGGAGTTCGAGAACTACGGCGCACTGAAGGCGCTGTGCGAGCAAGCGGTTCAGGAAGTCTTCGGCGACCGGTCCTTGCTCGTCCGGCCCGGCTACATCGTCGGGCCGAACGACCCGACCGACCGCTTCGTGTACTGGCCGAGACGAATTGCGCGCGGCGGCGAGATGGTCGCTCCGGCACCGCCCGAGCAACCGTTCCAGTTCATCGACGTCCGCGACCTCGCACTCTGGATCGTCCAGATGATCGAGAACCGCACCTCCGGGGCCTTCAACGCGACAAACGAGAGCATCCCGCTCGAAGAACTGATCGCTGCATGTCCCGGCGAGCCCGAGGTCGTGTGGGCGGCGCCGGAGTTCCTCGTCAAGCAGGGCGTGGACGAATCCGAGCTGCCTCTCTGGACGGCCGACCCTCAGTACGCCGCAATTCACCAGGCCGAAGTGTCCGCAGCCGTCGGCGCCGGCCTGACCTTCCGCCCGCCCGAGGAGACGGCCCGCGACACGCTCGAGTGGGACCGGAGTCGGGGTCAGAACGGCAAGGTGGGGCTCGACCCTGACCGAGAAGCAGGACTACTCACCGCCTGGCGCTCGCGCTAGCGGTAAGCGTCGCGGGCGCGCTTCCAGCGCGCGTCGTCGCGGCGGATGAGATCCGGATCGACCCCGCGCGCCTCGGCCAGGTCGCACGTCAGGAGCTGGAAGCGGACGATGTCGACGACCGGGTGGGTCGTGGGCACCAGGGTCACCTCGCAGCCGAGCTCGGTGAGGGCTGCGACGGCGTCCCGGGCCCGCTCGGCGGCCCGCCCTTCTCCCTCGAGGACGAAGGCGCGAACGGATTCGTCCACGGCGGCGAGATGCCCGTGAAGGAGTTGCTCCGTGTGGTGCGCCTCGGCCGCCACGAACGCGCCCTCCCTCAGCTTGAGCACGGCCTCCTTCGCCGTCGGCACGTCGCGGCCGGCTCCAGCGACGAGCCAGCGCTCGTGAGTGGAGACGGGAAACGGGTCCGACAGAGCCGTGGTGACCGCCTCGGGGAGCCAAGAGACGTCATCCCCCCGAAGCGCGGCGATCGCCGCCACCGCGCACGTGTAGCTCGCCGTGTGGCAATAGCTCTTCTCGACCTCCGGAGTCGCGACGATCACTTCGTCGCAGAGCACCGCCGTCGAGCTGGAGGCGTTGCCGGTTACGCACCACTTCGGGCCGGCAAAGGCCTGCGCGGCCTCGAGGGTGACCGGGGTCTCTCCCTCGTGGCTCACCAGGGCGAGCAGATCCGCGGCGTGCGCATGCGGGTCGAGGAGGAGCTCGAGCGCCTGAGCGGCGCGGCCCCCGGTCTGGGCGGCGTGGAACGAGGTGCCGCAGCCGGTGAAGAGCACGCTGCCTTCCGGCAAGCGCCGATCGGTCGGGACCGCGCGGAGCCACTCGGGCTGCGCGAGGACGGCGGATCTCGTCAGCTCGCCCCGCATGTGGGGACGATACGCCCGCGACTACGATCCGCGCGTGCCGCGCTTCCCGTTCGTCCACCGCGAGACCGTCCGCTTCCGCGACCTCGACGCGCTCGGCCACGTCAACAACGCCGTCTACCTCACGTATCTCGAGCAGGCCCGCGTCGCCTTCCTCCTGCCCGAGGGCGCCGACTACTCCCACATGATCCTGGCCCGCTGCGAGATCGACTTCCGCTCCCAGCTCTCGCTCGGAGAGACGGTCGACATCGCCGTGACGCCGACGCGCGTGGGGACGAAGAGCTTCGAGCTGGCGTACGAGATGAAGACCGGCGACCGCGTCGTGGCCGAGGCGAGGACCGTGCTCGTCGCGTACGACTACGAGCGCGGAGAGTCGCGGCCGCTCCCGGACGCGTGGCGTAAGCTGCTCGAACAGTGAGTGTGTTCGAGAAGCAAACGCTCGACAACGGCCTTCGAGTCCTCACGGCCTCGATGCCGCAGGCTCAGTCCGTCACCTGCTTCGTGATGCTCGCCGCCGGCTCTCGCTACGAGACGTGGGAGACAAACGGCATCGCCCACTTCGCAGAGCACATGTTCTTCAAGGGCACAGAGCGGCGCCCCACGGCGCGCGACATCGCGGGCGAGATCGACGCCATCGGAGGCGAGTTCAACGCCTTCACGAGCAAGGAGTACACGGGCTACTTCGTGCGTTGCGCAGCCGAGTCGCGGGACGTTGCCCTCGACGTGCTCATGGACATGCTGCGCAACTCGAAGTTCGACGAGGAGGAACTGGAGCGGGAGAAGGGCGTGATCATCGAGGAGATGAACATGTACCTCGACACACCGCGCGACCTGATCGACAACGTCTACGAAGAGCTGCTGTACGGCGATCAGCCGCTCGGCTGGATGGTGATCGGCCACAAGGAGGCGGTCCAGGCCGCGAAGCGCCAGACCTTCCTCGACTACGTCGGCGGTTGGTACACCCCCGAACGAATGGTCGTCGGCGTGGGAGGACGAATCGGGGGAGACCTGATGTCACGGATCGAGGAGCTGCTGGGCGACCTCCAGCCCAACGGCGCCGCGAGCCCGAAGCCGGCCGAGATCCCCGACGCGTCGACGCCGCGCGTCAAAGTGCACGAGAAGGACTCCGACCAGGCGCATCTCTGTCTCGGCTTCCCGAGTTACCCGCTCGAGCATCCCGACCGCTATGCCGTGACCCTCCTCGCAACCGTTCTCGGCGGCGGCATGTCCTCCCGGCTCTTCACCGAGGTCCGGGAGCGGCGGGGGCTCGCCTACTACGTCTTCGGCGTTAACCACAGCTACACGGACGCCGGCTCCCTCTACTCGCAGGCGGGCGTGGACATCAACCGCATCGACGAGGCCGTGACGACGATACGGGACGAGCTCCGGCGCATCGCCGACGAGCCCGTCCCCTCCGACGAGCTGGAGAAGGCCCGCAACTACGCCAAGGGCCGCTTCGTGCTCCAGACCGAGAGCCCGCAGGGGATGATCGGCTTCGGCCTGCGCCGCGAGGTGCTCGAAAACCGAGTCGCGGAGCCGGAGGAAGTGCTGGAGGGGCTGGACGCCGTCTCGGCCGAAGACGTCCAGCGGGTCGCGCAGGACGTCATCGCCGGTCACGGCCCGGCCCTGGCGGTCATCGGGCCGTTCGAGGACACCGACCGCTTCGAGAATCTGATCGGCTGAGAGCCCCGTCGCGCGAGAACCGCGCGGCCGGGAAACGTGTATAGATGAAGAAGATGAGACGACTGACGTCTCCACTGCACGCACCCGCACTCGCGGTGGTCGCCATGATCCTCCTGCTCGGCACGGCCGCCACTACGCCGGCTGGAGCGGCGGGGAATCGAAAGCTGTTCGCCCAGGTCGGCACCCAGGCTGATCCGAACGCGTTCGTGATCTCGCTCAAGGATTCGGCGGGGCAGCCGGTCGGGCTGCTCGGGGCGGGCAACTACGACATTCAGATCGACGACTGGGCCTCGTTTCACAACTTCCACCTCTTCCACTCGGGCGGCGCGGACGTCTTCACGACGCCGATCGCCGGGACGGAGCACACGACGATGACCGGGGTGTCGCTCTCCAGCGGAAGCTACGAGTACCACTGTGATCCACACGCGACCTCCCTGAAGGGAACGTTCAGCGTCGTGCCTGCGCTGGCGCCGGACGGCTCGGGGACGATGACCTCGCCGACGCGCTACGTCTCCGCGGGCGGAACCGGCAGGACGATCTCCTTTACGTACAAGGCCGCCACCGGCGGGATGGGCGGCGGCGCCATCAGCCTGGTCGTCCCCTCCGGCTGGAGCGCTCCCTCGACGACAGGCTCCGCTCCGGGGTTCGTCACTGCGTCGAAGGGCTTGGTCTCGGTCGCGAGCCGCACGATCACCGTCAGGGGGCTGACGCTCGCCTCCGGCGCCACGTTCACGCTCACCTACGGCGCGAAGAACCTGGGCGGACCCGGAGCGACCGTCACTTCCTCGGTCGGAACCCAGACCTGGCTGACGAAGCAGCGTTCGACCTCGGACGGCGTGCTGACCAACCTCGCCACGTCGCCGGCGATCCAGATCGTGTCGGCCGACGGCTCGGGCACCGTCTCGACCCCGACGTCGTTCGTGCCCAATCACTCGACCGGGAACACGATCTCGTTCACCTACACGGCGGCGGCGGGAGGGACTGTCGCCGGCGTGATCACGCTGACGGTCCCCTCGGGCTGGAGCGCTCCGTCGATCACGGGCACCGCGGCCGGGTACTCGAAGGCGAACAAAGGAACCCTCGCGGTGTCAGGGCAGAAGATCATCCTCAGCAAGCTCACGCTGAGCGCAGGCAGTACCGTCACGATCACCTACGGCTCGAAAGCGCTGGGAGGGCCGGGCGCGACCGCACCCACGACCGGAGGCATCCAGACGTGGTGGGTAGGTGAGAGGTCGGCCCCGGGGGGCACGCTCAAGTTCCTTTCTTCTCCGCACATCACCGTTCTGTCGCCCGACGGGGCGGGAACCATGACGACGCCGACGACCAGCGTGGCCAGAGGCTCGACAGGACGCACAATTGTCTTCACGTACACGGTCGCCGCCGGAGGCGTCCGGAACGGAGGGCTGAAGCTCCTCGTGCCGGCGGGCTGGAGCGTGCCAACGACCGTCGGTACCGCCGCCGGCTACTCGAAGAGCAGCGCGGGGACGCTGACCGTCGTGAACCGGACGATCGTGGTCACGGGGCTCAACCTCCTGACCGGGCAGAAGGTGACGATCACCTACGGCTCGAAGGCGCTGGGTGGCCCCGGTGCGACGGCGCCCGGCTCGGCACTGACTCAGACCTGGACGACGACCGAGCGATCGAGCTCGGTGGGCATCTTCAAGGTGATCGCGTCGTCGCCTCAGATCACGATCACGTAGCCGCGACGCGGCGCTCGAACTTCTCGCCGGGCTTCAGCTCGCCCTGGGGCCCGATCGGCCAGACGATCAGCGTCTCGTAGTCGTTCGGGTCGGAGACCTCCTCGGGGTTCGAGACGTAAACCTCGCGCGGGTCGCCCGTTGCGGTGAGGCCGCTGTCCTGCATGACCTCCGTCATCAGCCGGTATGAGCGCCCGAGCGCCGTGTACGGCCCGACGTGCTTCAGCACGAGCGCGCGGGTCGCGGGGAGGGTCCTCGCCTCGATGCGGCCTCGGCCGGGAACGTCCTCGGCGACAGGCCAGCCGATCTCGGCGTCCAGCATCCTCCCCTCCTCGTCCGGAAACGGGCACACGCAGATCGGCGGGCCGTGGAAGCCGACGCCGAGCTCCTGCATGTACCCGTGTACCTCGGCGATGTCGCGCGGGACGACCGTGCTCATCTCGTCCTGGCGCACGTGCTCGCGAATGACGAGGACGCGCTGGTCGGGAACCTCCTGGATCCCGATCTCGAACTTGACCATCTCCTGGTCGGGCATGAGCGGCTCCTTTCGCTCGATTACTTGGGAGTGTCGGCGAGGTCGCTCTCGAGCTGCTTGCGATCCTCTTCGTCCTCGACTCGCTCGCCCAGCTCGCGGGCGCGCGCGGCGAAGCGCTTCGCCTCGTCCACGTTTCCTGCAACGGCGTTGGCGCGCGCGAGCGCCTCGTACGCGTACGGCAGGTCCCAGTCCTCGAGGTCCCGGGGGCTCCCCTCGCAGTAGGCGAGGCAGCGCCCGGCGTGGTAGAGGGCCGGCTCGGCGCGCCGGAGGGTTGCGTACACGCGTGAGACCTGCCATTCGCCGCGCGCGAGGTTCGCGGCGGTCCCCACCTGCGCCCAGTGATGGCGCGAGGCGTGCGCGGCGTGGATCATCTCGTCGTCTTCCTCCGCGGTTCGCTCCGGCTTGCGCAAAAGCGTCCAGACGTGGTTGAAGAAATCGACTGCGAGCTGCCGATGGTCGACGCTCATAAACCGACCTCGTGACCCATCCAGACGTTCGGCTCCCAGTAGCGCCCGACGTTCTGCTCGCGGTCGATCTGGACGGTGGCAAGGCCGCCCGGGAAGACGTAGTCGCCGCTCTCGGGAAACACCATTCCGGTCCACTCCTCCCACTCGGCGACTGTTCCGGTGATGCGGATCGAGCGGGGAGCGGCGCGCAGGATACGACCGCCGAGCCGCTCGTGGATGCGGATCCACGGGTCGAACGGAAGCCCGTCGTCGCGCCGCCAGTGTGCGTAGCGCTCGATCGGCGTCAGCGGGTAGCGCTCCTTCCACGTCGGCCGGACCGGCGCGATCAGGCACGAGAGCCCGTGCTGCCTTGCGAGCTCGATCATCCCGCGCAGGGCGTCGGTGCTGATGTGCTTTCCGCGCTGGACACTAGGGATCGCGATCAGGAGCGCGCACAGGACGTTGGCGCCGCCCTCGAGTCCCCGCCGGATCGCCTCGTCCATCCCCTCCGGCAGATCGTCGAGCGTGCCGTCCCAACGCGTCGGCATCGTGCATGCGCGGGCGACGATCTCGCCGCCCTCGACGAGGTGGAACTGGAACTCGGGCCGCTCGTCGAGAACCCTGCGCCAGAGCTCGTTGAGGACGTCGCCGTGGTAGTTGTACTCGGGAAACGCGTCGGCGGTCGCCTCCCCGCCGGGCTCGCGGAGGTCGGGGCGCTCGGCGAGCGTGACGACTACTCGGTCGACTCCGATGACGCGCGCTCCTTGATCTCCTCGACCACCGAGGGGTCGGCGAGCGTCGTCGTGTCCCCCAGCTCCCGTTGCTCCGCCACGTCGCGCAAGAGCCGCCGCATGATCTTCCCGCTACGGGTCTTGGGGAGCTCGGGCGTGAAGACGATGTTCGCGGGCTTCGCTATCGGCCCGATCTTGTGCGCCACGTGGTTGCGCAGCTCCTCGAGCTTCTCCACCGACCCTTCCGCGCCGCCCTTCAGCGTGACGTAGGCGACGATCGCCTGCCCCGTGCGCGCGTCGCTGCGGCCGCAGACCGCCGACTCGGCCACGTCGGCATGGTCGACGAGCGCGCTCTCGACCTCGATCGTCGAGATCCGGTGCCCGGAGACGTTCATCACGTCGTCCACGCGCCCGAGCAGCCAGAAGTCTCCGTCCTCGTCGATACGGGCGCCGTCGCCGGCGAAGTAGACGCCCGGGTACTTCGACCAGTAGGTCTCGACATACCGGTCCGGGTCCTTGTAGATGCCGCGCAGCATCGCGGGCCAGGGCCGCTTGAGCACGAGGTATCCGCCGCCGCCCGGCCCGACCTCGTTCCCGTTCTCGTCGTACACGGCGGCCTCCACCCCGGGGAACGGCTTCGTCGCCGAGCCGGGCTTCAAGGTCGTGATCCCCGGGAGCGGCGTGATCAGGATCATGCCAGTCTCGGTCTGCCACCACGTGTCCACGACGGGACAGCCGTCGGCGCCGATGTGCTCCCGGTACCAGACCCACGCCTCGGGGTTGATCGGCTCGCCCACGGTTCCGAGGAGGCGCAGCGACGAGAGGTCGTGCTCTTCCGCGTGCTCGGGCCCCCACTTCATGTGCGTACGGATGGCGGTCGGAGCCGTGTACAGGATGTCGACCTCGTAGCGCTCGACGATCTCCCACCAGCGGTCGCGGTCGGGGAAGTCGGGCACGCCCTCGTAGATGACGCCGGTCGTCCCGTTGCAGAGCGGCCCGTACACGATGTAGCTGTGCCCGGTGACCCAGCCGATGTCGGCGGCGCACCAATACACCGAGTCGGGCTTGACGTCGAAGATGTAGTGGTGCGTCGTCGACACGCCGACCAGGTAGCCGGCCGTCGTGTGGACGATCCCCTTCGGCTTGGCGGTCGTCCCGCTCGTGTACAGCAGGTAGAGAAGGTCTTCCGAGTCCATCGGCTCGCATGGGCAGGAGGCCGGATCGTCGTCCTCGCTCTCCACGAGGTCGTGCCACCAGAGATCGCGTCCGTCCTGCATCGAGACCTCGCCGCCAGTCCGGCGAAGGACGATCGCCCGCGTCACGGCCGGTGACTGCTCGAGCGCGTCGTCCGCGTTTCGCTTGAGCGGGACCTGCTTGCCGCCGCGTAGGCCCTCGTCCTGCGTGATCAGGAGCTCGCACTCCATGTCGTTCATCCGCCCCGCCAGTGCCTCGGCGGAGAAGCCGCCGAAGACGACGGTGTGCGGGGCGCCCAGCCGCGCGCACGCGAGCATCGCGATCGGCAGCTCGGGCACCATCCCCATGTAGATGGCGACCGGCGTTCCCTTCTGGACGCCCAGGCTCTTGAGTGCGTTGGCGAAGCGGACGACCTCTCGTTGCAGCTCCGCGAAGGTGATCGAGCGCCGCTCGTCCTCGGGTTCGCCCTCCCAGAAGTAGGCGACCTTGTCCCCCAGCCCGGCTTCGACGTGGCGGTCGACGCAGTTGTAGGCGACGTTGAGCTTCCCAGCGAGATACCACTTGGCGTTGGGCGGCTCCCATTCGAGCAGCCGTTCGAAGGGCTCGAACCAGGAAACTCGCTCACGGCCCTCGGCCTCCCAGAACTCCTGCCAGTCGCGCTCGTAGATGTCGGGCTGGGCGTTCGCCTGGGCGGCGAAATCGGGCGGCGGCTCGTAGCGGCGCTCCTCGAGGAGCAGCGTGTCGATCGCCCGGCCGGTGGCTCTCTCGTCGGCGGTCCTCTCGCCCGTCGCCTCGCGCGTCATCGGCGATCCTCGCGGGCGCGAATTCCCTTCAAAGTCGGAACAGACATGCGCGCGCGACGGCGGTAGCCTGACGGCTGGAGGGCGGGGTCAGGGGCTCCCGGTTCTCGCGCGTGTACCTAACCACGCGCTGCATCTACGGAGTCAGGTCGTACGGGAAGTCGGTCAGGTTCTCGGCGCCGTCCTCGGTCACGATCACGAGGTCCTCGAGCCGGACGCCGCCGAACCCCTGGCGGTACAAGCCGGGCTCGATCGTGACCACGTCACCCGCCACGAGTTCGTACCCGCCGAGCATCCCGAGGCTCGGCTCCTCGTGGACCTCGAGCCCCACCCCATGACCGAGCCCATGGAAGAAGCCCTCGTCGAGCGGCTTCCCCTTCTCCTTCGTGCGCTGCGTCTTCTGCTGCTCGGCCTCGAAGACGTCACAGCTCACGTCGAAGACGGAGCGGCCGGTCACTCCGGCCTTCACGACGTCCAGCGAGCGCTCGAGCGCCTCGTGGACGAGCCGATGCCAGTCGGCGACCTCGTCAGGGATGTCGCCGACCACAAACGTCCGCGTCATGTCGGCGAAGCAGGCCGACTCGCGATCCTTCGGCCAGAGGTCGATGACGACCGTCTCACCGGGAGCGATCGGTCCCGAGCCCGTGTCGTGCCCGACCGCCGCCTGCCCGCCGTGGGCGACGATGAACTCGTCCGCGGAGCAGTCGTTCTCGATGAACGCCTGCGCGATCGACACCTTGATCCGCTCGCAGGTCAGCGGCTCGCCGTCGAGCGTCAGCGTCCCGTCCCTCGCCTCCGCTGCGCGCAGGATGTCGCGGGCCGCCGCCATCCCGGCCTCCGCCGCCCGCTGGGCCCTCTGGATCCCGGCGATCTCCGCTTCGCTCTTCACGCGGCGGCGGCGATCGAAGAACTCACGATCCGCCCGCAACTCGATTCCGTTCGTGCGCAGGAAGTCGGCGAGCTGGAGCGGGAACGAGAAGGGAACGACGGCGTTGTCGATCCCAAAGTCGCGGCAGGCCCGCAGAACGAGCTCGTTGAGGATCTCGTTCCAGGACAGCCCTTGCTCGACCAAGTCGTCGCTCCCGTAGTCGACGCCGAGATGGGTCTGGAGGGTTCCGAGCGCGTCGAGCTGCTTCTGCTCGAGCACGTTCGTCAACACGTGGCGCGTCCCATTCCGCTCGGCGTACAGGAAGGCGTCGCCGATCGAGAGCGGCACCTCGTGCCGCAGCTCGGGCGAGCGCATCGTGTCGGCGAAGATGAGGACCTGGTCGGACACGCGCGGGATGCTACCCGCTCCTTAGACTGCAGCCCGATGGAGAACGTGCTCGAGCGAGCTCAGTCGCTGTTCGCCGCCTATGACAAGGAGCTGCAGCGCGAGCTGCCTGAGGGAGCCGACATCTTCGACGCCCACATCCATCTCGGACACGACATCGACGGCTTCCGGGGCGTGTACGACGAGTTCGAGCAGATCGCAGACCGCTACGGCATCTCGCATGCCTTCGTGTTCTGCATGGACGAGCCCGACCGGCATCCCGGCTTCCGGGCTCCCAACGACCGGACGCTCACGTACGCCCAGCGCTCTCGCGGCCGCCTGATCCCCTTCGTCCGCCTGGATCTCGCCGAGGATCCGATCGGGGAGGCGACCCGCTGCCTCGACCTCGGCGCACGCGGCATCAAGCTCCACCCACGCGCCCAGCGCTTCCTCCTCAACGACGAGCGGCTCGCCCCGATCTTCGAGCTGGCGGCGGAGCGCCGTGTGCCCATCCTCATCCACGGAGGACGGGGCCTGCCACCGATCGCCGACAACCTCGCCCGCCTCCTCGAGGCGAATCCCGAGGCACAGCTCATCATCGCGCATGCGGGGATCGCCGACCTGGCGGGGCTGATGGATCATTTCGCCGGCAAGGCAGGGGTCTTCTTCGACACCTCCGTGTGGAGCCCGGTCGACCTCCTCGACATGTTCCGGCATGTCTCGCCCGAGCAGGTGCTGTTCGCATCGGACTACCCCTACGGGCAGGAGCCCGCCTCGCTGCTGATCGCCCTCCGCACCGCTCGGTCCGCCGGACTTGACGAGGACGACATGCGCAAGATGCTCGCCGGCAACGCGGAGAGGATCGCCGCGAACGAGCCTCCCTTCGAGCCGACGCCGGCCCGCGGAAGCGAGATCTTCGAGCAGCCGATGGTGTTCGCCCGGATCCACCAGTACCTGTCGATGGCGACTCCGCTCCTATGGACGCGCCAGCCCGACACCATCGGCGTGCTCGGACTTGCACTCAACGCGTGCGAGGAGCGCAACGGCTTGATGCCGGGCGAGCTCGACGGCATCAAGGAGCTGCTGACGGTCGCGCGCGACCTCTGGCGCTCGTTCCCCGAGCTCGAGGACGAGCAGGAGCGGCGGCAGGTTGGGCGAGCGACGTTTCGGCTCATCCACCTCGCGGATATCTGGGCGGTGACGCCGAGTGTCTGAGCTCACCGTCAACGGACAGCGCTATGAGATCGAGGCTCCCGTCGAGCGCTCGCTGGCGGACACGCTGCGCACCGACCTCGGCCTGACGGGGACGAAGGTGGCGTGTGGCGAAGGGCACTGCGGGGCCTGCACGATTCTGCTGGACGGAATCCCGACGCTCTCCTGCATCACCCTCGTGCACCTCGTGGGCGACCGCGATGTGACCACCATCGAAGGCCTGCGTGACCATCCACTCGTCGATGCGTTCGTGCGCTGCGACGCGCTCCAGTGCGGTTTCTGCACTCCCGGGCAGATCGTCTCCGCCTCGGCGCTCGTCGAGGCCGATCCCAACCCAAGCCGCGAGGAGATCCGGCATGCGATGTCCGGGAACATCTGTCGCTGCGGCGCCTATCCCAAGATCGAGGAGGCAATTCTGACGTGGCAAGGCTGATCCGCACCGAGAAAGAGGTCGAGGGCAACTACACCGAGCAGTGGATCGTGGTCGAGGAGGATCCGCTCGAGCGCTGGCCGGCCGGCGCGCTCGAGACGGTCGGAAAGCCCGTCCCGCGAGAGGACGGTGCCGAGCGCGCCCGCGGCCAGGCGACCTACACCGCCGATCTCCAGCTCCCGGGGATGCTGCACGCCGCAGTCCTGCGCAGCCCGCATGCAAGAGCGCGCGTAAAGAGGCTCGACCTCTCCAAAGTTGCCGACACACCCGGCGTGCGCGCCGTGCTCGGGCCCGACGACCTCGACGTCTTCACGCGGGAGCCGGGCTATCCGGGAGCCCCGGTGGCCGCGGCCGCGGCGGACTCCTACGGGCAGGCTGCGCGCGCACTCGACCTGGCCGAGGTCGAATGGGAGGTCTTGGACCCTCTGCTCGACCCGGACGAGGCCGTGCGCGAAGGGTCGCTCCACGACGAGCCCGAGCGCTACGAGCGCGGCGACGCGGAGGCAGGCTTCGCGGAGGCCGACGTCGTCGTCGAGGCCGAGTACCGGACGCAGACCGTCCTGCACAACTCGCTCGAGACCCACCAGTCCGTGTGCGAATGGAACGGAGACACCCTCACGGTCTACATCTCCACTCAGTTCATCTGGGGCGTGCGCTCCGAGATCGCGGAGAAGCTCGGCATCCCCGAGGACAAGGTGCGCGTGGTCTGCCACTACATGGGCGGCGGCTTCGGCGCCAAGAACCACCCAGGCCAGTACACGTTCATCGGCGCCGAATTCGCCAAGCGCACGGGTCGGCCGGTCCGCTGCGCGCTGACGCGACGGGAGGAGAACCTCGCGAGCGGAAACCGGCACGCCACGATCCAGCGCCTCAAGGCCGGGGCGAGGGCCGACGGGACGCTGACCGCGCTCCAGGGAGAGTTCGTGATGGCGGTCGGCTGGGAGGGCTTCCAGAGCTGGACGGCGGGGCCGATGAAGATGCTGTACGGCTGCCCGAACGTCTCGACCGTCGAGTACGGCGCGAAGATCAACACCTCCCCGAACGCCGCCTTCCGGGCGCCCGGCTTCGTCGAGGGGACCTTCGGGCTCGAGTGCCTGCTCGACGAGGTGGCGGCCAAGCTCGAGATCGACCCCCTCGAACTTCGCCGCCGGAATCACGCCGATGTCGACCTTGTCGACGACCGCCCCTTCTCGTCCAAAAACCTGATCGAGTGCTACGAGCGGGCCGAGCCGCACTGGGCCCGCCGCCAAGAAGTGCGCGCCCGCTCGGAAGGGCCGTGGCAGCGCGGTGTGGGCATGGCCAGCCAGATCTGGTTCGGCGGAGGCGGCCCGCCCTCGTACGCGTGGGTGAGGGTCGGCTCGGACGGGCGCGCGACCGTGATCACGGCCATGCAGGACATCGGCACCGGAACGAGGACAGCCATGGCCCAGATCGCGGCGCAAGAGCTCGGGCTTCCGATCGACCGCGTCCAGGTCGCGCTCGGCGACTCGGCCCGCGGGCCGTACGCCGCGATCTCCGCCGGCTCGTCCACCGTGCCGAGCATGGGACCGGCGGTCCGCGCGGCCGCACATGACGCCGCGCGCCAGATCATCGAGATCGCCGCTCAGCGCTTCCATCTCGAGGAGCGCGTGCTCTCGCTCCAGGATGGCAAGGTCGTCTCGGCCGACGACGGCTCGTGGGAGGTCGAGGAGGTGACGGGCCTGCTCGAGGACGCGCAGATCCTCGGCAAGGGGGCGCGAGGGCCGAACCCGACGGGAATGCGCGTGCTCACGTTCGGCGTGCAGGTGGCCGAGATTGCCGTCGACGTCGAGACGGGCGAGATTCGCGTGGAGCGTGTCGCCGCGATCCACGACGTCGGCCGCGTCATCAACCCGCTCGGAGCTTCGAGCCAGGTCGAGGGCGGGATCATCCAGGGCCTCGGGCACACGCTGTCCGAGGAGCGCCTGCTCGATCCCGAGAGCGGGGCCGTGCTGACGCAGACGCTCGACGCCTACAGGATGCCGACGATCGCCGACGTGCCGGAGATCGTGACCGAGCTTGTCGACATCCCGGACGAGCACTTGACGAGCCTGGGCGCGAAGGGGCTCGGCGAGCCTCCGATCATCCCGATCGCGGCCGCCGTGGCGAACGCGATCCGTGACGCGACGGGCGCGGACGTCCGCTCGCTGCCGATCACGCGTGAGGAAATGCTGCGGGCGCTCGCGGAAGCCAAGGAGAAAGCGCGTGGAGCTCCTGCGGCCGTCTAGCCTCGCCGAGCTCGACGGCGGCGTTCCCATTGCGGGTGGCACGGAGCTCGTGCCGCTGCTGCGCGACGGCCTCGTCGAGGCCGAGACGCTCGTCGACGTCCGGGAGATCGTGCCCCGAGGGATCTCCGAAGGCCGGATCGGCGCGGGAACGACGCTCGCCGAGCTCGAGGTCGATCCGCAGGTGCCGCACGCGCTGCGCGAAGCGTGCGCGTCCGCCGCCTCGCCGCAGCTTCGCTCGATGGGCACGATCGGCGGCAACCTGCTGCAGGCGACGCGCTGCTGGTACTGGCGGCTCAAGTTTCCTTGCTATCTGCACGGCGGCGACCGCTGCCACGCGCGCGAGGGCACCCACCGCGAGCACGCCGTCTTCGGTAACGACCGCTGTGCCTCCGCCCACCCCTCCGATCCTGCCGCCGCCCTGCTCGCTCTGGGAGCACGCGTGCACACCGACCGGCGCGACTTCCCGCTCGACGACCTCTACCGGCTGCCGACCGACGACGATCGTGGCCTCACCACCCTCGAGCCGAGCGAGCTCATCCTCGAGCTGGAGGTGCCGCAGCCCCAGGCGAGCACGTACCTGAAGGCAATGGACCGGCGCAAGTGGGCGTTTCCGCTGGTCGGCGTAGCCGCGGCCCGCTTCGAGGACGGCGTCCGGTTCGGGCTCGCCGGCGTCGCGCCGGTGCCGTGGACGATCGCCGACGCCGAGGACCTCGACTCGGCGACCCCCCTCCCGGGCACCAAGTACAAGCTCGAGATCGCACGCGCGCTCTTCCGGCGGGCGCTCGAAGCCGTTACTTGATCACAGCCGTCGTCCTGGCCGCCGGCGCCGCGACCCGCTTCGGAGCGCCGAAGCAGCGGCTCCTGCTCACGCCGGTGCTGGACCGCGTCCGGGCCAGCGCTGTCGACGAGCTCGTGGTCGTCATCGGCGCCTATCAGGTGACGACGGACGCGCGCACCGTCAAGTGCCCGGAATGGGAGCGCGGCCCGGGGGCGTCCCTGCGTTGCGGACTCGAAGCCCTCACGGAGGAGGTCGAAGCCGCCGTCGTCGTCCTCGCCGACGGCCCGCAGCTCTCACCCAAGGCGATCGACCGCGTCATCGACGTGTGGCGCTCCTCCGGGGACGAGATCCTGGCGGCGACCTATAAGGGCGAGCGCGGGCATCCGCTGCTCGTCGCACGCCCGGCCTGGGACTGCATCCCGGACGAAGGCCTGCGCAGCCTCCCCTTCACGCCGGTGTCCTGCGACGACGTCGGCCACCCGGGCGACATCGACACGCCGGGAGACCTCAGAGCAATGGAGTTCTGAGCGCCGCGAGCTTCTGCTTCAGCTCCGGGGGCATCTTCTCGGGCGCGGCCTGGCGGACGAGCAGGCGGAGGTTCTCCTCGAACCGGTATCGCCGCGCACAATCGTCGCATTCGTCGAGATGGGCCTGAGCCTGGGCCCGCTCGGACTCGCTGAGCTCCCGGTCCAGATACGGCTGCAGAACTTCTTCGCACCAGAGACAAGGATCCAACGTTGCCCCCATCACCTTTCTCCCACGGTGGTCTCTGCAAGCTGCTGTTTCAGGATACGCCGTCCGCGATGCAGACGCGACATGATCGTGCCGACCGGGACGTCGAGGATCTGCGCGGCCTCCTGGTAGGAGAAGTCGCCGATGTCGACCAGCACGATCGCGTCCCGGAAGTCGTGCGGCACCGAGGAGAGCGCCGAGACGATGTCGTCCTGCGACAGTCGTTCGATCACGCGCTCCTCGTCAGTGCGCTCGGGGGTCGCCTCCTCGAGCCGGTTGTAGAGGAAGTAGTCGCCTTCCTCCATCGGCTGCATGTCAGGCGTGCGCTGCTGCCGGCGGCCCCGGTCGATGTTCAGGTTGGTGAGGATGCGAAGGAGCCACGCGCGCAAATTGGTTCCCGGAGTGAACGACCGCCAGCTTCTGAACGCGCGCGCGTAGGTCTCCTGCATCAGGTCCTCTGCTTCCTCCTTCGTCCTCACGAGCCGCCGTGCTACGCGATACACCTGATCGGCCAACTCGAGCGCCTCCTCCTCGAAGCGCACGCGGTCGCGCGCCTCGGTTGCAATCTCCCGTCCCTGGGTGCCCTGCGAGTCGGCCATCGCGCGGCCACCCTAGCAACGGCCCTTCGATGGTGGCAACGGCCGTCACCAGCGGTCTATTCCCGTGGATTAGCGGAGTGCGCGGACGGGTAGCGGAAAGCAGATCCGAGGAAGGAGGCGTTGATGGACGGATACGACGTCATCACGAGCGACGGCGACAAGGTCGGCCAGGTTGTCGGAACCGACGGCGCGAACCTCGTCGTCGAGCACGGCTGGGTGCGCAAGTCGAGACACGTCGTCCCGCAGGCATTCGCATCGACCGACCGCGACCAGCACGTCGTGCGGCTCACCGTGCCGCGACAGGTCTTCGAGGACGGCCCCACCGCGGGGGGTGACCGAATCGACGAAGAGGAGGTCGCTGCCTACTACGGGCTCGCGGCCGGCGAGGAAGCCCCGGCGACGCAGGGGTACGGGGAGCTCGAGCCGAACGACCCCGCCGCGAGGCCCTGAAGCAGGCGACGAGGCGCCCCGGAAGGGCGCTCGTGGCGTTCACCAGGACTACTGGAAGACGAAGGAGTAGCTACTCGACGGCCCGGAAGCCGACCTTGGCCATCGCGTCGAGCAAGGCTTCACGGTCTGTGACCTCGTCGTCCCAGGAGAGGGTGACCTGACCCATCAGGTTTGCATTCGCGAACTCCAGGCCTTCGTGACCTTCGAGCGCTCCGGCGAGGCGCAGAACGCAGCGTTCGCAGCGGATGCCCGTCACCTGGATCGTCTCCTGCCGGGTCATTCAGGGCAACTCTAGCGTTCGCTCGACGAGCTCCTGGCACACGGCGTCGAGCCCCCGGGAACGGCCGGTCTCGAGCTGGAGATCTGCCTCCCCGGGGTTGGCACGGAGCTCGTGGAGGAGCTCGCGGCCGCCCAGTCTCTCCGCGGCGCCGCCGATGAGCTCGACCAGCTCGGCGAGCAGCTCCAGCACCCCGGCGATCCGCGCCTCGTCGGGATGCATGAGCTCGGCTGCGGTCCCAAAACGGGACGCCGCCCAGCGGTTCTGCTGATAGACGCCGCGCTCCCAGGGCGCGTGGGGTCGCGGGTCGCCGTCCAGGACGGCCGCGCACAGCGCCTGGAGCAGCGCGGCAATCGAGCCGGTGCGCCGGACGGCCGTCGGCTGGTCGGGCATGCGGATCTCGAGTGTCCCGAAGCGCGGATGGGGGCGGATGTCCCACCAGAAGCTCGTGTAGTCCTTGCCGAGCGGGACCCCCGACTTGCGGAAGCGCTCCACGAACGCCTCCCACTCCTCATAGGAGCGGAACGCAGGCGGGGCTCCGCTGCGGGGAAGCTCGGCGAGCACCTGGGCGCGATTCGACTTCAGCCCGGTCTCCTTGCCCGCCACATAGGGCGAGTTCGCCGACAGCGCGAGCACGAGCGGAAGCCACGGGAGCACGCCTTCCAGCGCGTCGAAGCACGAGTCCGCATCCGGAAGGCCGACGTGCACGTGGAGGCCGTTGACGCCCTGGCGCCGCGCAGAGACGCCCGCATACTCGAGAAAGCCGTGGTACCTCAGCTTGTTGACGACGGCGAGGCTCTCGGGCTCGCTGAGGGGATGCGTCCCGGAGGCGGCGATGGTCAGGCCGATCCGGCTCGCGGCCTCGGCCGCCGCCTTCCGCAGCTTCACCAGCCGGTCGAGCGCATCGACGGCCGACTCGCACACCCCCGTGTTCAGCTCGACGACCGACGCGTGCAGTTCTCTCTTCAGGAGCCCCGGGTAGTCGAGATCCTCAGCCGCCGTCAGCAGCTCGTCGACGGCCGGCCGCTGCTCGCGCGTCTCCGGGTCGAGGATGATGATCTCCTCCTCGACCCCAAGGGAGAACGGTTGGCTCTCCCCGAACCTCGCGTCGATCATTCGCGCCCCTCGGACGCCGCTGGCAAAGGAGGCAAGCGGGCGGCGCGCAGGACAGTACAAATCAGTACGGCCAAGCGACGCCCGCGCACGTCTTTCGGTGACGGGCATTTAGATTCCCGCGAGAGAGGGCTTGCCCTCTCGCAGCGGGAATTGCCGCCAGCGGCGTCAGCCGTCGCGCGGAGCCGGGCTTCGCCCGGCGAGAGCCGACGGCCGCGAGGGCCGCGAATCATCCCTCGGGCCGGATCCCGTGGACAGGGCGTCCCGCCGCCTCCCAGGCGTAGTAGGACGCGCTGGGCCCGAAGCCGGAGTCGTACTCGACCACCGTGGGGTTGCGCCCGACCTCCTTGGCGCGCTGCGCGTGACGGAGCAGGTTCGGGTCGTCCCGCTCCTCCCAGACGAGGATCAGGTGGACGGCCGTCATGTACTCGGCGACGAAGGAGCAGCCCTCGGCGGGGCACGGGAAGGGATCCGTCTCGACGCAGTACCAGCCGGCGTGGTCGCCGCCGTCCTCGCGCCACAGCTCCTCCACGACGAGCTCGTCGATGATCTCCACACGGCCTGCGTGTTCCGCCACGCGCGCAAGTGTGCCCAATACTCGGCGGTGTTCGTCGTCGGCCCCCCGGGACTACGTGCCGTGTAACTGGAGGAGGGGTCTCAAGGGGGAGTCAACGGTTCCCCCTCGATGAAGGAGCGGGCTTTGGCGCCCGCTCCGGTCTCCTTGAGATTGAAATGCCCGGCCCCGGGCTGGATTTAGCTCAGGGCCGGGCTGGATAGGCGGCTAACCAGGGGAAGGGGGAGTCGTCGGTTGCCGCCCAAGCTCGATGTCGAGGGTCTTCTTCGCCGAATCTCGGTAGATGCCGATCTTCACGTGGTCTCCGGGCTTCCTCCCGGAGATCAGCTCGCTCAACCGGTCGAACGAGTCGATGCGCTCGCCGTCGACCGAGACGATGATGTCGCCGCCGACCCGGTAGCTCTCGCCGGCGAGGATGACGTTCGTCCTCCCCGCCCGGATGCCCGCCTTCGCGGCCGCGCTGTCCGGGACGACCTTCTCCACGAGCAGGCCGCGTCTAACGGGCAGCCGCACGAGCCGGGCGAGGCCCGGGCTGATCGACTTCACCTCTACACCGAGGAACGCGTGCTCGGCCTTGCCGCTCTTGATCAACTGAGCGGCCACGTCCTTGACCGTGTTGATCGGGATGGCGAAGCCGATGCCGATGTTGCCGCGCTCGCCCGTGTTCCCGGTCGAAATGGCCGCGTCGACGCCGATCACCTGCCCGGCCGCGTTGAGCAGCGGGCCGCCCGAGTTGCCGGCGTTGATCGCCGCGTCGGTCTGGATGATGTGGTCGATTGTCTGGAAGTTGGGAGACTGGATGTGCCGCTGGAGGGCACTGACGATCCCGGCGGTGATGCTGCGGCTGTAGCCGAACGGATTGCCGATCGCGAGCACGGCATCTCCGACGCGAACGTTGTCCGAGTCGCCGAGCACGAGCGGCTGTAGCGCGCGCGACTTCGCGTCCACCTGCAGGACGGCGACGTCCGTGCTCGGGTCCACCCCGACGACCCGTGCTTTCATGCTGTCGTTGTTCGAGAAGCTGACCCGGATCGACCGCGCGCCCTGAACGACGTGGTAGTTCGTGATGATGTGGCCGGCCTTGTCGATGACGAAGCCGGAGCCGAGCGTTCGCTCCTCCTGCGGGAAGAGCGGCGTCCCGAAGAAGGGATCCGTCTGCGTGGTCACGACGCGCGCGGTGATCTGCACGACCCCCGGAGCCGCGCGCTTGTAGATGTCCGCGATCGTCATCCCGCGGTGCGTCTGCGCCACGTTGGGCGTCGCCTGCACGGGCGTCTGAACGATCTCGCGGACCGTGCTCGTCCCTTCGCCGAAGTCGCCGAGGAGCCATGCACCGCCGAGGGCGATGGCTCCTCCGGCGATTCCCACCGCGAGAAGAGACCCGATCCGTGCAGCCGGTCCTGAGCGCCAATTCATTGGTTACGCGGTTATAACGTCGCGCCCGTTAACCGCCTGTTGGCCGAGATTAAGCGCGCGTTAAGGAAGTAGGCGCAGCGGGATACGCACGACGTGGATCGGCCTGCCGTTCTGCGGCGAGGTCTCGTAGACGAGCACCACGGCGGCCGTCGGCTTGCGGATCTTGAAGGCGATGCTCGTGTCGAAGGTTCCCCGCGTTCCCGTTCCCGAGGAGGCGCTGAGGGGGTGCTTTGCGAGGCGGCGGCCGCCGGCCCGGAGCTCCATCTGGAACCTGCCCTCGAAGGTGTTCGCCGTGCCGCGAAGCTCAACCGGGCTGGACACGCGCTCGCCGACGACCGGCTGCTCGAGCAGGATCGCCGGCGAGTATCGCTCGAGGCTCTTTCGGGTGAACGCCTTGCTCCCGATCCGTACCGATTGAACCGTTGGAAACTGCGTCAGCGTGTAGACGATCTGGGCCTTCGCCGGCGGTCTCGGATTGCCGCTTAGGTCCAGACGCGCTCTCCCGCTCGCCACACTGAGGTTCTGAAAGGTCAGGGCTTTCGGGATCGCCGTCGCGAGCCCGGCCGCTCGTTCCGATTCACTCGGCCCCTTGAAGAGAGCCTCCAAGGCCGCCCCTCCGACCTCCTGCGTGGCCGGAATCACACGATGGGCCGCCGCCACCTTCCCGTCGCGGAGGAAATAGACCGAGAGCACCAGCTTCCCGGAGCTCGTGGTCGTCTCCATCGGCCCGGTCGGAAGCGGGGGCGGCGGGGGCAGGCGGCCGGTGCTGACGGGAGGCAGCGTGCTCGAGCCTCCGCCGCAGGCCGACAATGCGAGCGGCAAGACCACCAGGAGCAAGAGCCTTCGCTTCACGCCCAAATCATCCCCGCTCGACTGATAGTGTCAAGCATAGGCAATGCCTAGGCAAAGCTATAGCGCCGGCGAGGCAGCGAAGCTGCTCGGGATCAGCCTCGACACCCTGCGCCGCTGGGACCGGCAAGGCCGGATCAAGACGCGGCGCGACCGGGCCAACCGGCGTCTCGTGCCGGCGAGCGAGATCGATCGTCTCCGCCGCCGCGCTCAGCCCGCCGACCTGTCTGCCCGCAACCGCCTCGCCGGCGTCGTCCGGGAAGTCAAGCGCGAGGGGCTCCTCGCCCAGGTCGAGCTCGAGGCGGGCCCCTATCGCGTCGTCGCCGTGATCACCCGCGAGGCGGCCGACCAGCTTGAGCTGAAGCCCGGAGCTTCGGCGACGGCGGTGGTGAAGGCGACGTCGGTCCTGATCGAACGGTGAGACGGCTCGCGGCGATCGCTGCCCTCGTGCTCCTCGCCGCGGGCTGCAGCGGTAGCAAGAGCGAGCCGCTCACGGTCTACGCGGCGTCCTCGCTCACCAGCGTCTTCCAGAAGCTGGATTCCGACGCCCGCTTCAACTTCGCGGGCTCCGACCAGCTCGCCTTCCAGATCGAGCAGGGTGCAAAGGCGGACGTCTACGCCTCGGCGAGCCCGAAGTACCCAGGGGAGCTGCATGCGAAGGGCCTCGTCGACCCGCCTCACGTCTTTGCCACCAACCGGCTCGTCCTGATCGTGCCTCGGTCGAATCCGGCGCACGTGACGTCGCTCCACAGCCTGCTCCGTTCCGACGTGAAGCTCGTGATCGGGGCCGAAGGAGTACCGGCGGGGGACTATGCGCGCGACGTGCTGGATTCCTTCTGTGGCCACGCCCCGCACTGCCCGGCGGCGAAGATCGTGAGCGAGGAGCAGGACGTCAAGGGCGTCGTCTCAAAGGTCGCGCTCGGCGAGGCGGACGCCGGCTTCGCCTACGCGACGGACGCTCGGGCCGCTGCGGGGAAGGTTCGTGCGATCCCGATCCCCTCCGCTTTGGCGCCGGACGTTCGCTACTCGATCGCCGTCGTGCGAGAGTCCGATCAGCAGAAAGAGGCCGACGATTTCGTTCACCTCGTTCTCGGCGCAAGAGGCCGAGCCGCCCTGCGCCGCGCAGGATTCGGCCTGCCGTGAGCCGTCTGTTCGTCCCCGCCCTGGTGGCGGCGACCGCTGTTGTCGTCGCCTTCCTCCTGCTTCCGCTGCTCGCGCTCTTCCTCCGCATCTCGCCGGGCACGCTTTTCGCGCAGCTCGCCAACCCGGTCGCTCGCGACGCGCTCCTCGTCAGCTTCAAGACGAGCGCGATCGCGCACGCGTTCGTCCTCCTCATCGGCACGCCGGCCGCCTACCTGCTCGCCACTCGGCGCTTTCGCGGCAGGACGCTCCTGATAACCGCGCTCGAGCTGCCGCTGGTGCTCCCCCCAGCCGTCGCGGGAATCGGGCTGCTCGCGGCATTCGGACGGCGCGGCCTGCTCGGCGGGACATTCGAGGTGCTGGGAATCTCGATCCCGTTCACGCAGGCGGCCGTCGTGCTGGCCGTCATCTTCGTCTCCAGCCCCTTCTACCTACGCTGGGGAATCGCGGCCTTCGCGAGCGTCGACCAGCAGCTCCTCGACGCGTCGCGGACGCTGGGCGCCGGCCCGGCGCGCACCTTCCGGCGAGTCGCACTCCCGCTCGCGGCAGGCGGCCTGGGCGTCGCCTCTTCGCTCGCCTTTGCACGGGGCCTGGGCGAGTTCGGGGCCACGATCATGTTCGCCGGCAGCGTGCGCGGAATCACGCAGACGCTGCCCCTCGCGATCTACGCCGAGCTCGACGTCAACTTCGACGTTGCGCTGGCCGTCGGCGCCTTGCTCGTCCTCGTCAGCCTGGCCGTGCTCCTCGCGGTCAAGCTCATTCCCTCATGGACACGGTTTCCGTCGACATCGTTCACTCTCTCCGCGCCTTCCGGCTCGAAGTAGCGCTCGAGCTCGGAGCGGAAACGGTCGCGCTCGCCGGTCCGTCGGGCGCGGGGAAGACGACGGCGCTCCGCGTGATCGCGGGCCTCGTGACCCCCGAGGAGGGGCGGATCGAAGCGCATGGGGCGGTGTGGTTCGACTCAACGAGAGGGATCGACTTGCCACCCGAGCGGCGGTCGGTGGGCCTGGTCTTCCAGGAGTACGCGCTCTTCCCGCATCTGACGGTGGAAGGAAACGTCGCCTTCGGGGGGCGCGAACGCGCCGCAGAGACCCTCGAGCGCCTGGGGATCTCGCACCTCGGACAGGCACGCCCGGGGGAGCTGTCGGGCGGGGAGCGACAGCGTGTCGCCGTAGCGCGAGCGCTCGCGCGCGAGCCGGACGTTGTGCTCCTCGACGAGCCGCTCGCGGCCCTGGACGTCCGTACGCGCGCGCGGGTCCGCGCCGAGCTCCGAGAGCTCCTGCGCAGCCTCGGCCTTCCGACCATCGTGGTCACCCATGACTTCGAGGACGCCGCCTCGCTCGCCGACCGCATCGTCGTCGTCGACCGGGGACGGGTCGTCCAATCCGGCAGCGCCCCGGATCTCATCGCGCGGCCGGTAGGCCAGTTTGTGGCCGAGTTCGCAGGCGGAAATCTGCTCCCCGGCCGCGCCCGCCGGATCGAGTACGGGCTCACCGAGGTCACGCTCGAGGACGGGACGCGGCTGCGCTCGACGGACGAGGCCGAGGGAACGGTGGGCCTGGTTGTCTATCCGTGGGAGGTCGCGCTCGCCCGCTCTCTTCCGACCGACTCGACCCAGAACCACGTCCAGGCTCCGATCGCGAGCCTCGTGCCGGTGGCGAATCGCGTCCGTGTGCGCGTTGGCCCACTCACCGCAGAGATCACGGCCGCGGCGGCCGAGCAGCTCGAGCTGCGGACCGGCGAGACCGTGGTCGCGAGCTTCAAGGCCACGGGAACCCGGTTAGTTCCGCTTGGCTAGAGTCTTTGCACCGGGGTGTCCGGCGCGTCCGGGCTGAGATCACACCCGTAGAACCTGATCTGGGTAATACCAGCGAAGGGAGGGCATGGAAAGAGCTCCGAGTTGGGGAATCGAGCCGGTGCCGGACCGGATGAAGGTCCTGGGCCTGCTCGACACGATGATGCTGTGGGGGAACCTCGGCATCTCGCTGCTCGTGATCGTCGCCGGTGCATTCCTCGGACCGGCGCTCGGCCTGAAGAAGGCGCTCCTCGCGATCGTGATCGGCGCCGTACTCGGCAACGCGCTGCTCGCGCTCGCCGGGCTGATCGGCGAGCGGCGGCGCGTGCCGGCGATGGTGCTGCTGCGCGACCCGCTCGGCCACCGCGGCTCGTACGTCCCGACCGTCCTCAACGTGGGACAGAACATCGGCTGGGCGATCTTCGAGCTGATCGTGATAGCGACCGCCGCGAGCGCGCTCTCGGATCGCGTCTTCGGCTTCCACGCCAAGTGGTTCTGGACGCTTCTGTTCGCAGGCGTGACCGTCGCCTTCGCGTTTCTCGGGCCGGTGTCGTTCGTCCGGCAGTGGGTCCGCCGGTTCGCGCTCTGGGTGGTGCTCGCCTCGCTCGGGTACCTGATGTGGTGGACCCTGGACGGGGCCGATCTCGGCGCGCTGTGGCACCAGGCCGGGGACGGTTCGCTCACCTTCGCGCAGGGAGTCGACCTGACGATCGCGATGGCGGCCTCGTGGCTTCCGCTCGCCGCCGACTACACCCGCTTCTCGCGCGACGGCCGCAGCGCCTTCTGGGGCACAGGGATCGGATACGCGATCCCGAACGCGCTGCTGTACATGCTCGGGGCCGTTCTCCTGCTCTCGCGGGGGCTGGACGACGCGGCCTCGATCGTCCCGGCGATCGCCACGGGAGGGCTCGCGAGCGGCCTGGCCCTGCTCGCGCTGACCGTGGACGAGACCGACGAGCCGTTCGCCAATGTCTACTCCTCAGCTGTCTCGCTCCAGAACCTCTGGCCGCGCGCGCCACAGCGGCTGCTGATCCTCGCGGTCGCCGGGGTAGCGACCGTGGGCGCGCTCACCATCGACCTGGGGCAGTACCTCAACTTCCTCTACCTGCTCGGATCCTTCTTCGTTCCGCTGTTCGGGGTGCTCGCAGCGGACTTCCTGCTCGGCCGGCAGCCGACGGCGGCGGTGAGGGCAGGCGGGCTCACGGCGTGGGTCGCGGGCTTCGTCCTGTACCAGTGGCTGCAGCCGACGGGCCCCTCGTGGTGGACTGACGCGGTCGCGCACACGCACGCGGGAACCTGGTCGATCGGCGCCTCGCTGCCCAGCTTCGCTCTCGCGTTCGCCCTGACCGTCGCGTTCCGCTCGGTACCCTCGCTCCGTGCCGCAGCTCGGCCTCGTCGGGAATCTCTCGCACGATCGCGTTGACGGCGCCGCGCCGCGGCTGGGGGGCGGCGTCTTCCACGGAGCGGGGGCGCTGAAGCTCCTCGAGCGGCCGGCGGAGATCATCGCCCGCGGCGCGCTGCTGGAGCCGATTCCTCTTCCCGCAAGGGTGCTCCCGGCCCGCGAGACGACAGCCTTCTCGTTCCGATACGAGGGCGACACGCGCGTGATGGAGGTGGACGCGCTCGGAGAGGTGTGGGTAGAGGATGACGTGGCTTCGCTCGAGGCTGAGTGGGTGCACCTCGCCGCGCTCATCCGCTCGGACTTCCCGGGCGAGACGATCGCCGCCCTGGCGCGGGATCGAACGCTGTCGCTGGACGGCCAGGCCCTCGTGCGGGCCCCCGTGCTCGGGCCGCTCCGCCTCGACCGGAACTTCGACCCCCGCGTCCTCGAGGAGATCTCGATCCTCAAGCTGTCCGAGGAGGAGGCGGACGTCCTGGACGGCGTCGAGCTCGGCGTGCCGGAGGTGATCGTCACGCGGGGGGCGCGCGGATCGGTCGTGCTGACGGACGGTCACGCGAGCGAGATTCCCGCATCGCCGCTCGGCGGCGTCGACCCCACGGGTGCAGGCGATGCATTCGCGGTCGGCTATCTCGCCGCACGCAGCGAGGGCCGCGGGCCGGCCGAGGCGGCGCGGGAGGCGACGGAGCTGGTGGCGCGCTTCCTGTCATGAGAGCGCTGGTCGGCACCGCGGACGGCGTCTTCACGGTCGACCTCCACGAGGAGGTCGTGCTCGACCTGGATGCCGACGCGAGGGTGACTCCGGCCGCGCCGCCGAGCGTCGCTCTCCCTCGGCTCGTGGCGGCGGCCGCCTCCGGCTCCACGGTGGTCGCGGTGGTCGACACGCGGCCGCCGCTGGCCGTCTCCCACGACGCCGGCACGACGTGGAAGCAGGCCGGCGGTGGCCTGCCGAAGGGACGCGCGATCGCGATCGCAGAGGACGATCCGGAGCTCGTCCTCTACGCGGCCCGCAACCGCCTCTACCTCTCCCGGGACGGAGGCCTGTTCTGGAGCGCGCTCGCCCCCGAGCTTCCGGAGATTCAAGCCGTTGCTATCGAGTGACAACCGCGCGCTGTAGCGGCGTATCTTCTGTGGGATGCGGGCGCTCGTTCTCATTGTCGTCCTGGCGGTGCTCGCCGCCGGCTGCGGAAGCAGCAGCTCTGTCGCGGGAATCAAGGTGCCGAAGCTCGTCGGCATGGAGAAGCGCGCAGTCGAGGAGCTGCTGCCGAGCAAGCACCTGCGCTGGCGCTATGGCGAAAGTGGGCACGTCCAGTTCAAGGCGCCGCGCCCGAACGTGGCCTCGAGCAGCGACGACGACGTCATCCTGAGACAGGCCCCGCGGCAAGGAACGCTGGTAACGCGCGGAACGGTCATCCGGCTCGTGACCAACTGCATAGTCCACGGGCCGTGCGCCTGATCAGACGTCGCGCAGCCTGAACTCGCCGTGGGCGACGGTCACGGCCGACCCGCCGACCGCGACCCGCTCGACCTTCTCGGGCGATCCGTCCACCCGGGCATGCAGTGTCGAGGGCCTCGCGATCTCCGCGCCCTGGGAGATCTGGATCTCCTCGCCGAAGGCGATCCGGCCGTGGCGCGCAAGGTGGAGCGCGAGTGGCCCGGCGGCGGAGCCGGTGGCCGGATCCTCGGGCACGCCTCCGGAGGGCGCGAACATCCTCGTCTTCCACTTCGTCCCGGAACCGGCGTAGCAATTGACGCCCAAAACCTCGGAGGAGGCGAGCCGACTGAGGTCGGGCTTGAGCGCGGCGACCTCCTCTTCCGACCGAAAGGTGACGTACACGTGCTGAAGGCCGTTGTCGTACACCTCGACTGGGAGCTCCGAGCGCTCGACACCGAGCGCGCCCAGCAGCTCGGCCTCGGCAGCGTAGGGCTCGACGGTCGGGATCGGCTGCTCCATCCAGCCGAAGACGATCCGTGGGCCCTCGCGCTCGAGCTTGACCGGAACTACGCCGCTTCCGGTCTCGAGCCGGATCTCGTCCAGCTGCAGCGGCGCCGCGAGGACGAACGCGGTGCCGAGCGTCGGGTGGCCGGCAAACGGAATCTCCGCCTGGGGAGTGAAGATCCTTAGCCGCGCGTGGCCGTCACCCTCGGCCGGCAGGACGAAGACGGTCTCTGAGTAGTTCATCTCGCGCGCGAGGCGCTGCAGAAGCTTCTCCGGGATCTCGCGCGCGTCTGTGAACACTGCCAGCTGGTTGCCCGCGAGCGGCTCGTCGGTGAAGACGTCGCAGACGACGTAGCGGAAAGTGGCCATGAGCTTGACTCTACGCGTCTGGCTGGAATGTAGGGTCTTGGAATGTGGCCGGCACGGATCGGAGCCATCTCAGCGGGAGCCCTCTCCCTGCTTGCGATAGTGGTCTCAGCGGCCGCGGTCGGCCACGGAACCATCGGCCGCCAGATCCACGTGGGGGTCGCTCCCAGCGTGGTCACGTTCAGCAAGGACAGCCGCTTCGCCTACGTCGTCGACTCGAACCTGAGCGCTCACACGTCCGGGCGGGGGTCGCTCGTGATCGTCAGCGTCAAGCGCAAGAAGGTCATCCGGAAGATCCGCGTCCAGCAAAACCCGGAGGGGATCGCTCGCTCGCGTGACGGGACGAAGATCTTCGTAGCGAACTACGGCAGCGACACGGTCTCGGTCATCAGCCAGAAGCGTTTGCGGGTCGTGCGGACGATCCACGTGGGCCGGGCCCCCGGGACGCTGCTGGACATGATGATCAATGGGCGCGAGTTCCTCGTGGTCGCGAACAGCGGCCATGTCGAGCCGGCGCGAGGCTCGCTGTTCTTCATCCGCCTCGCCGACTTCAAGCTCGTCCGCGCCGTGAGGTTCCGCTTCAACCCCATCGACCTCGCGCCCGGCCCGAAGGACCGAGTGGTCTACGTCGCCGACGGAAATGCGCCGCGCGTGCTCGTCGTCAGCACACGGACGATGAGAGTCTCCCGTCACTTCTCCATCCGCGACCCGCTCGGGTTCATGAACGCGCTGGGGGTCAGCCGGACTCGGAAGCTGCTGTACGCCGTCGGCGGCGCGTCGACGTCGGTGGTCTCGACGAAGACTCGACGGACGCTTGCTCGCTTCCGGGAGGATCCGCCGGGCAATCCAATCCGCGTCGGCATCGGCCCGCGCGGGCTCGCGCTGGTCCTCAACGGCGAGAACCAGAACCCAGAGCCCGGCTCGCTCACCGTCCTGAGGCGAACCAGGAAGGTGCGGGTCGTCAAAGCCCTCGGCGTCTTCCCCATCGACGTCAAGGTCAGCCCCAACGGCCGCACGACCTGGGTCACGAACAACCTGGCCGGGAGCGTCTCGGTCTTCGCCACCCCGCACTAGCTTGGACTTTCGCGCCTCCGCTAGGAAACCCTGAGCCGAACAGACTGCGCGGGCGGCTGAAACCGCCCGCGCAATCATCCTTCCTGCAGCGCTGGTTAGGTCGGCTGCACCTTCCGCCGCTGTCGCGTGGCCGCGAATCCGGCGGCGGCGATAACAAGCGCGACGCCTCCGGCGAGTGTGGCCTCGCCGCCCGCGGTCGAAAGGAAATCGCCTCCCCCGCCTGCGGCGACAGCCTCGGTCGGTGCGGCGTAGTCCCCACCTCTCGCATCGGAGATGAACTGCGAGGCTCCCGCCTCCGCCGTGGCCTCCGTCGCTCCGGGGCCGCTACTCGTGATGTCGGTGACGAATTGGGTGCCACCTGTCTCAGGAGCTTCGACCGGCCCGCCGCTCGTCGTGTCGGTGACGAACTGCGTGCCATCGGACGCCTCAGGGGCTTCGACCGGCCCTCCGCTCGTCGTGTCGGTGACGAATTGCGCCCCACTCCCTGCCTCGTCCGCCTCGACAGGCCCGCCGCTCGTCGTGTCGGTGACGAACGCGGCGGTGTCGCCCGCCGCTTCGGACTGAGCGGGAGCGTGCATGGCGCTCGCCGCCCCGGCCGAGATTCCGGTCGCCGTCGCAGCGGCGACCGTGAGAACAGCGGCCCTTTCTCGGAGCCCCTGTGCCTCGACGTCAGGCCCTTCGATCATGCGCTCGAGGTCTTCTGCCTTGAACGCAAGCGTCAACTCGTCGCCTGTCGTCGACTGCAGCATGCGCTCGAGGTCGTCGTGCTCCCACGAGACGGCGAGTCTGTGCTCCGTCTTTGGCTGCTCGCCGGCAGTGCGCACAACATCGAGGTACAGGTCCGCGGGACCATCCGCTCCCCGCAGCGCGCCCTCTACCTCGGAGCGCGAGATGCGAGTCGCGATCGCGGTTCCCTCGACGCCGAACGTCGCCGGATCGACCAGCGCTGCCTTCGCTGTAAGTGCCACTACGGGCACCTCCTCTCCATTGGAGACCGCTTATCCGGCCCCCACGATCCCTAGACGGGATCCCGACCACTGATCTTCCCACTCCGGGCATGAGAGTGCAACGGGGACTCCCCTGTCCACTGGCTCTATTCTGCGATCGTGCAGCTGTACCTCGTTCGGCACGCAGACGCGGCTCCCGGCGATCCCGACGCCCTCCGCACGCTGACCGACGAGGGCCGCGAACAGGCCCGGCAGCTCGGGGAGCGGCTGCGAGAGGAGCAGGTCAACCCGGACGTCGTGCTGACGAGCCCTCTCCTGCGGGCACGCGAGACCGGAACGCTGCTCGCAGATGCGACCGCCGCGAGCGCGGAAGCCGACGAGCGCCTGGGCCCCGGAGCGACCGCCGACGCGATTCGGGAGGCTGTGGCCGGACGCGGAGAGCGCGTGGTCGTCGTCGGCCACCAGCCGGACTGCGGGCGAATCGCCGCCGAGCTCACCGGTGGAGAAGAGCCGCCGTTCCCGCCGGCGGGAATGGTCGTCATCGACCTCTCGTGAACGCGGTCTCCGTCGACGGGCTGACGAAGTCGTACGGCCACGTCGAGGCGCTTCGCGGAGTCAGCTTCGAGATTCGGGCCGGCGAGGTCTTCGGGCTGCTCGGGCCGAACGGCGCCGGCAAGACGACGACGGTCGAGATCCTCGAGGGGTACCGCCGCCGCGACGGCGGGTCGGTCGAGGTGCTGTCCCAGGATCCCGATCGCGCCGGAGGAGAGTGGCGCGAGCGGATCGGGGTCGTCCTGCAGTCGTCGGCGATGTATCCCAACCTGACCGCCCGTGAGAGCCTCGAGCTCTTCGCCGGCTATTACCGCGAGCCGCGGGACGTCGCCGACGTGATCGGGCTGATCGGGCTCGCCGAGAAACGCGACGCGCGCGTGAAGAGCCTCTCGGGCGGCCAGAAGCGCCGGCTCGACCTCGGCCTGGCGCTCGTGGGCGACCCCGAGCTCCTCTTCCTGGACGAGCCTACGACGGGCTTCGATCCGGGAGCCCGCCGCGCCGCGTGGGAGACGATCCGCTCGCTCCGCTCGCTCGGGAAGACGATCCTGCTCACCACCCACTACCTGGACGAGGCCGAGCAGCTCTCCGACCGCGTCGCCGTCCTGCGCGAGGGACGAATCGTGGCCCTGGGCCGCCCGACCGAGCTCTCCGGCGACCGCCAGGCAACCGAGATCCGCTACCGCCGCAACGGGCGCGAGGTCGTCATCCGCACCGACGACCCGACCCGAGCGCTGCACGACCTGACCGCGAAGGCGATCGCCGAGGGGGTCGAGCTCGAGGATCTCGAGGTGAGACGACCCTCGCTGGAGCAGGTCTACCTCTCACTGACGGAGGCGGACGAGCCATGAGGCTCCTGTTCCACGAGCTTCGGGGAGAGCAGAAGCTGTACTGGCGCAGCCGCGAGCTCGCGTTCTTCACCTTTCTGCTCCCCATCGTGATCTTCCTGCTGCTCGGCTCGGTCTACGGCGAGGACACGATCGCGGGCGTCAAGGGTTCCAGGTACCTGCTCGCCGGGATGCTCGGGTACGGCGTCGTTGCGACGACCTTTGCAGGGCTCTCGATTGTCCTCGTCATCCGCCGCGAGGACGGCATCCTCAAGCGCCTGCGGGCGACTCCACTGCCGGCCTGGGCCTACATCGGCGGCGTGCTGCTGTCGACGCTCCTCGTGTTCGCCATCGAGGCCGCCGCCCTGATCCTGCTCGCCCGCATCGCCTTCCACGTCCCCTTCCCCGACCACGTCTTCTCGCTCGTGCTCGCGCTGCTTCTAAGCGCCTTCGCCTTCGCTGCCCTGGGCCTCGCGGTCACGTCGATCGTCCACTCTGCGGAGGGCTCGTCGGCCGCGATCAACGCCATCTTCCTCCCCATGCTCTTCATCTGCGGCGCCTTCTTCTCGCCGCATTCGTTCCCCCAGTTCCTGCGTGCGATCGCCGACGTGCTGCCGCTGACGTACGTGATCCGCCTCGTCCGCGACATCTCCCTGCATGGCCAGGAGATCTGGTCGCGGCCCGGATCGGTGGGCGTGATCGCGGCTTGGGGGGCGGTCGGTGTCGTCGCCGCCATACGGGGCTTTCGCTGGGAGCCGCACCAGGATTGAATTTCGCCCGTCCGGGGCAGGGGTCCACCATGCTGCCGGAACCACCCATCGCATTCGTCGCCCATGCCAACGAGCCACCCGGGCTCGAGCTGCGGATCAACTTCGGGCTCTTCGCGGGGCGTGAGGCCACGCCTGCGGAGCTGGACGAGCTGGGCCAGATGATCCTGGATGCGGCACCGACCGTTTCGATCGTGTCCGAGCAGCGGCACGAGATCTCGCACGAGAGCGAGGCGGCGCTCCACCAGGTGCGCGTCGAGCTCTCCACCGAGGACGTCCCCCAGGACTTCACCCTCCTCGACGACCTCGAGCGCAGCCTCGTGTCGGTGGCCGAGCGGTGGGCACGAGACTGCATCGCCGAGCGCAAGGTCGGAGTCGACGAGTTGTAGGACTCGGTTCAGGATGGCCTTCGTCGTCGGGGTGCGATGGGCGAGCGCGAGGCAAGGACGCAGGCCGCGCGCGTATCAGGTCATACGTGCGCGGCCGAGGACACAGCATCGCGCCGTCCAGTGCGGCCCGACGGCTCAAGGGTCATTGTGAATCGAGTTCTACGAGAATCCTCGCGTGGAGATCCGGGAGGCGCGACCCGACGACTGGACCGCGGTCGCGGCGCTGCTCGCTGAGCTCGGCCGGCCGGACGTGTTCGCCGGCGGCGACGCCGAGCAGCATCGAGAGGCCTACGAGGCCTATCTGCAACGCCCGGACACGGTCGCGCTCGTCGCGGAGGACGACGGGGCAGTCGTGGGCTTCATCGACATGGAGTACCGCGCCCGCCTCAACTTCTCGAGCCCGCAGGCCTGGGTCCCGGACCTGATCGTGACCGAGCGGGCACGCAGCCACGGTGCCGGCCGCGCCCTGCTCGCGGCCGCCGAAGAGCGGGCGCGCACACGCGGGTGCTTCGCCCTGAGCCTCGAGTCCGCCAACTGGCGCGGGCGCGCGCACGCCTTCTACGTCCGCGAGGGCATGGAGCACGTGTCGGCGTCGTTCATCAAGGTGCTCAGCGAGGAGGAATGGCCGACTCAGGAGCAGCGCGAGGAGTAGGCCGCCGCAGCGCTACATTGGTGTCGCGCCCCCGTAGCTCAGTGGATAGAGCAGCGGTTTCCTAAACCGCGTGCGCACGTTCGATTCGTGCCGGGGGCACTGATCTCGGTTTTCCTTCCCTGCGGCAAGTCCAACGCGTAAGCGAACCGGACTTTCTGCAGCAGGCGGCAAGGCTATGGCAGCGTGGGCCCGTCCGGCCGGAGCGGTTCCCAGGCCAGCGGGTCGTCCTCGAGATCGGTGACGCCGGCGGCGTGAAGCGCCCCCGAGACGAGGGTTCGGCGATAGGCAGCATAGGTCAGCACATGGGCGATCATGCCGCCGTAGGTGAAGAACAGCGGCCTGCCGGACGTGGCGTCGACGAACGTGTCATCGAGGTGGCCGTCGGCGCAGGCGTCCCGAACATGGCCCAGGAACTTCGGGCCGCACTCCGCCAGCCGGTCGCGCATCGAGTCGATGCTCTCGCTGTGCTTCGGGCTGAAGTCATAGGGACGGTTTGCCACCGCGTGGTTCCAGATGTCCATCTGGTCGACGAGCCGGGAAAGCACCGAACGGGTGGTCGGATCGTCGTCGATGCCTTCGACCGAGAGCTCGATCGGCGCATCGAGCTGCCCATCGTCAAGCCGAGTAGCGCGCTGGATCAACTGGCCAACGTGCCAGATGTATTGCTCGGTCATGGTCACGATGAGATCCATGGAGGTCACCTCCTCTTGGGCCGGCAGCCGGAGGCCGCCGGGCGGATGAAAATGGACGCGGTTCGGCGCGGCCAGATGAACTCCACCCGGCCTGCTACGCCACGCGGACGGGGCCTCGCCGTACGCACGACGAAATGCGCGGCTGAACGCTTCGTGCGAGCCGTACCCGGCCTCGAACGCGACTTCGAGCACTCCCAGCTTTCCCTCGAGGAGGCGAAACGCGGCGCGCTCGAGCAGGATCCGGCGCCGCAACCGACCCGGGGCCTCTCCGGCCGCCACGGTCACGACGCGATCCAGCTGCGACCGCGAGAGATGAAGACGCGCGGCAAGTTCGTCGCTTCGAGCCGGCGCATCGAGGCTCGCGGCGACAGCGTCGACAAATGCTCTGAACGTGTCCGGGGCCATGCATCGCTGATATTGCCGCGCGCTTGCATCCGCGGCTTGATCGTTCTCCGCGTCTTTCGCAGAAGAGGCAGGCGCTTGAAGCATCCCTAATTGGAGTGAAGGGCGATTTCGTCAGTGCAACCTTGGGTCGTCTTCGGCGGTACTTCGGCGTGCTTATGCAACAAGGCCGAGTGCTCCTCGACTCGGACTGGAATGAACCTGTAGACCGGGCCAGGCGTCGGAGACGCAGGCGCTGGCCCTGGACGAGATGAATGTAACCCTCGACGTTCTCGCGTCCGAGGTTGACGACCTAACCAGCATGGGGAGGAAGACCGCCTAGGCGCGGACGAAAGCCCAAGACGGCTACGGCTTAGACCATCGAACTTAGGTGCCGCCGAGCGCGGCGGAAGCGCGCTGCCCGCGATGCGATCCAGGCCTCGCTCGAAGGGTTCGAGGAACTGGGAGCGAGGCTCTGGGTAGAGAAGGCGCGGGGAGAGTTGGGCCGGATCGGAGGCAGAAGGCGCGAACCGGGGCTGACGCCCGCCGAGCGCCGAGTCGCCACCCTCGTGGGGGAGGGGCGCACGAACCGTGAGGTCGCATCAGCGCTCTTCCTGGCCGAGCGGACGGTGGCCAGCCACCTCTCACACGTGTACGCCAAGCTCGGCGTCCGCTCGCGGACGGAGCTCGCCCGCCGTCTGCCCTGACCGCCTTCCGCGAGCAAAGTTCCGACGTTCTGACGTTTTCAACGCCCAGGAAACCTCGTAGCTTCGAGGTGTATGCCGAGCTACCTCGTCGAAACCTACCTCGCGCGCACTGAGGCCCGTGAGCGGCGCGCGCGCGAGCGGCGGGCGCGCTCGGTTGCTGAGGAGCTGACGCGGAGAGGGACGCGCGTCCGCTTCGAGCACTCGATCCACGTCCCCGAGGACGAGCTCTGCTTCTTCGTGTTCGGCGCACCATCCGCGGTCAAAGCCGCTCTGGCAGCCGAGCGCGCCGGCCTCGATCCCATCCGCGTCATCGAAGCGGTGTCGTCCCGAAAGGAGGAGCAATGAAGTCGAAGAAACGGTTGTGGGCTCATGTCGGCGTCCTGATCGCCGCTGCCGCCACGGTGGCGGTGAGCACAGCGAGGGCGATACCCGTGAGCACCGATAACACAGACGGGCGGCAGCTGGTCGGGGTGTTCTGCACGAATCCGAATGCAATGCCCAAACCAGGCGCGTGTATCCAGCTCGCCTACGGCGAACAGACGGCCCAGGGCTATACCGACTCGCCGAAGCGCGTCCTCACCCTCAGGCCAGGGATCTATTGGCTGACCGTGACCGACAACAGCCCCGTGCACAACTTCTCGCTCGAGAGCCCGGACGGCGTCGACCAGGACATCACAGGGATCGCGGATACGCCCGGCTTGGTGACGGTCAAAGTAAACCTGACACACGGCACCTGGGTTCTGTTCTGCGAGCCACACAGAGGGATGGGGATGTACGTCGACATCGAGGTCGGCGGCGTGGGACAGGTCGGGTAGGCGTCAATGCTCAAGCGCACCCTCTTGATGGCTCTCGCAGCCTCGACGACGCTCGCCTTCGCAGCGAGCGCCCACGCCGCCTACCTGAGCGTGGGAACGACCAACACCTATACCGCCTCCACCACGCTCACCGGCTCGATCGCCGCCCCGGCGCTCACGGTCAAGAACGGCTACGGGACGTCCGCGAACGCCTTCGGCTTGTACGGGCTTCTGACCGCCAAGGCGCCCACCGCCTCCGCGGCAGCCGTCCGCGGCAGCAACGGCTCCACCAACGGCTTCGGCTACGGCGTGTGGGGCTCGCAGGCCGGAGCGGGGACGGGCGTGTACGGAACCGCCGCGAGCGGGATCGGAGTGTATGGACGTCACCTCGCCTCGACGGGCACCGGGCCCGGCGTCGAGGGGCAGAGCGCCGCGCTCGGCGGCGCGGGCGTGCTCGGGTCCAACTCCGCCGGCGGCCCGGGCCTGCAGTCGATCGTCAGCAGCAATTCGGTCGCACCGCTCAAGGTCAACTCGACCGCCGTCGTCCCGAACCTGCACGCCGCCAACTCGGACGCGCTCGGCGGACATGCTTCGAGCTACTTCCTGCCGACGACGGGCACGGCGGCGAACGCGAGCAAGCTGGGAGGAAACGTGCCCAGCTATTACCTGCCCGCCGCCGGGACGGCCGCGAACTCGAATCAGCTCGGCGGCAAGCCGGCCGCGACTTTCTACCGGACGCGGGCGACGCCGCAGGGCAACGCGGTCACGACCCTGGACAACTCCGCAACCGTCGGCCAGTACGCGTCTGCAACGATCGGCTCTGACGGTCTGCCGCTGGTCACCTACTACTCGGCCGCGGGTGGAGCCCAAGGTGTCTGGATCGCTCACTGCAGCGACCCTGCATGCACAAGCGCGACCCACGAACGCGTCAGCTCCAGCGGAGACGACTTCGGGCCGTTCACCTCGGTTGCCATCGGAGCGGACGGGCTGCCGCTCATCAGCTTCTACGACGTGACCAACGAGGCCCTCGACGTCCTTCACTGCGACAAGCTGGACTGTTCGACCTACGGGACGCGCACGACGCTCGACACCATCAACCCCGGCCAGGCCGGCGTGTACACGTCCATCGCCATTGGCGCCGACGGGCTCGGGTTGATCAGCTACGGCGCCGTGAATGGCGTGGTCTTCCTTCTCAAGGTCGCCCACTGCTCGAACGCTGCCTGCACGAGTGCCACCAAGGCGATACTTGCCAGCCCCGGCGGCGCGTACACGTCGATCACGATCGGCTCTGACGGCCTGGGACTGATCAGCTACCAGAACACGGACTTCGGGAACCTCATGACCGCCCACTGCAACGACGTCAGCTGCGCGACTGCGTCCACGTCGACGATCGCCACCGGCAACGTCGGCAACTACACATCGATCACGACCGGATCCGACGGCTTGGGCCTGATCAGCCACTACGACGAGACGATCGGCAAGCTGAGGGTGGCGCACTGTTCGGATATCGCCTGCTCGACCGCCACCGACATCGGCCTCGGCGTTGTCGGAAACCAAGGACAGCACACGTCGATCACGGTCGGCGCGGACGGGCTCCCCCTGGTCAGCTTCTACGACGTGACTGACCACACCCTGCTCATCCGCCGCTGCCTTGACCTGTCCTGTTCGCTTTCCACGCCGCTCATCCTCGACGACGCGGGCGATGTCGGCCAGTACAGCTCGATCACGATCGGCACGGACGGGAAGCCTCTGGTCAGCTACTACGACGCGACAAACGGGCATCTCAAAGTGATGCACTGCGGAAGTGCGACCTGCGTGCCGTACTTCCGGCGGCGCTAGCGACTGAGGGAACGGGGCGCCGGTTTCGGCCGGCGCCCCTTGTCTTTCCCGCAAGAACCTGCCCTCCTGTTGGGGCATGCAAGCGGACTCTCCTGACCTCCCCACGGCCTGGCACGTCGGTTTGCAGAGCGTTTGCAAATTCAGGTGATCGCAGCTCTCGCTCCCCCACCACCATGATCGTACGGCTGGAACCGCATGGTTCCGAGGACGGAGCGGCGCAGGAGTCGAACCTACCCAGCCGTGGGCTACACGACCTCACCGGTTTTGAAGGTTTTGCCGTTGCCGGAAACTTGCGCCACGGCGAGAACCTGGCATCCTCACCCTGGGGAGAGTTAGGCGAGATGCGCAAGCTGCCGTCCGGCACGGTCACATTCCTTTTCACCGACATCGAGGGCTCGACGCGGCTGCTCGCTGAGCTCGGCGACCGGTATGCGGACGCGCTCGCCGAGCACAGGCGCGTCGCGCGCGACGCGTTCCAGCGCCACGGCGGCGTCGAGGTCGATACTCAGGGAGACGCCTTCTTCGTCGCCTTCTCCTCGGCCGCCTCGGCAGTGGCCGCGGCCGAAGAGGCACAGGAGGGCCTCGAGCTGCCCGTCCGCATGGGGGTCCACACGGGAGAGCCGCAGGTCACGGCAGAAGGCTACGTCGACCTGGACGTCCACGAAGCGGCGAGGATCTCCGGGGTCGCCCACGGAGGGCAGATCGTCCTGTCCCGGCGCGCCTCAGCCGCCTCCGGCCGGGAGCCGGGCCTCCGCGACCTCGGCCTGCACCGTCTCAAGGACCTGCCCGACCCCGTGCGCCTCTACCAGCTCGGGGACCGCGAGTTTCCCCCGCTTCGCTCGCTGAATGCCACGAACCTGCCTGCGCTGCCGAACCCGTTGGTGGGCAGGCGGCGAGAGCTCGACGAGGTGAGCGCGCTTCTGTGTGACTCCGCGCGGCTCGTCACCATTACCGGGCCAGGCGGAACAGGGAAGACACGGCTCGCACTCGAGGCCGCAGCCGAGCTCACCGACGAGTTCCCCGACGGCGTGTTCTGGGCTCCCCTCGCGGCAGTGCGCGACCCCGACCTTGCACTGCCCACAGTCGAGGAGGCGATCGGAGCGAAGGTGGCGCTGGCCGAGCACGTCGACGAGAAGCGAATGTTGGTGCTTCTCGACAACTTCGAGCAGCTCCTCCCGGCGGCGACCGAGCTCGCGGACGTCCTCGAGCGCTGCCTAAACCTCAGGATCATGGTCACCAGCCGGGCCCCGCTTCGGCTTTCCGGCGAGCACGAGATCCAGCTCGAGCCGCTACCGGAGGCCGACGCCGTGACCCTCTTCCTGCAGCGGGCCGAAGCGGTTCGCGCGGATCTCGAGCCGAGCGAAGCTGTCGCCGAGATCTGCCGTCGCCTGGACGGATTGCCGCTCGCGCTGGAGCTCGCCGCAGCGCGTGTCCGCATCTTCGAGCCCGGGGATCTGCTGGCCCGCCTGGAGCAGCGGCTTCCACTGCTCACGGGAGGGGCTCGCGACCTGCCGGAGCGCCAGCGAACGCTGCGCGCGACGATCGAATGGAGCTACGACCTTCTCGAACCGGCTGAGCAGACGTTGCTTGCCCGCGTCGCAGTCTTTGCCGGAACGTGGGGCGCCGGCGCGGCGGAGGCGATATGCGAGGCGAGCCTCGACGAACTCGAGTCACTGGTCGAGCAGAGCCTGCTCAGGTTCAGCGCAGGCCGGTTCCTCATGCTCGAGACGATCCGCGAATACGCGCTCGAGCGCCTCCGAGACCGCGACGACGAGGAGACGTTCAGGCAGCGCCACGCCCAGTACTTCGTGGAGCGCGCCGAAGAGCTCGGTCCCCGCATAACCGAGCCCGAGGGCCGCAAGCGCCTCGCGGCACTCGAGGAGGACAGTGCCAACATCCTCTCCGCGCTGACGTGGCTCGTGGACAATTCCCGTGCGCAGCCGGCGTTGCGACTCGCCGGAAGTCTTCGCCTCTTCTGGATCCTCCGCGGTCGAGCGCCTCTCGCTCGACAACTCCTAGAGCGCACTCTGAGCCTGAATGGGTCCGTCGCACCTGCGACCAGGGCCAGAGCCTTGGGCGCTTTGGCGACCATCATCGCGGAGAGCGGTGACCTGCAACGCGCGGACGAGTTGGAGAAGCTTGCGCAAGGACTCTTCGAGGCCGCCGGCGACTCATACGGCATCGGGCGCACCCTGTTGGGTCGCGCCGGCCTAGCGATCGAGCGGTTGGATCTCGGAGCCGCCCATGAGCTCGCCCAGCAGGGGTTGCAGATCGCCGAGGAGATCGATCACGGGGCCCTTCGAGGGTTGGCCCACAACTGGCTCGCGGCGATCGCGCGCGACCGCGGTGACCTCGCATCGGCACGAGCTCTTTTCGAGCAAGCGCTCCTCGATTGGAGAGAGTGGGGAAACGAAGTCGGCGTGACGGGCGCGTTGGCGAACCTGGCCCTGGTCAGCCTCCGCGCCGGCGATCTCGATCGGGCCCAGGAGCTCGCCGAGCAAGCGCTCGAGTTGAACCGCGCCATCCCGTACGAGGTTCATGCAGCGTCGAACCTTCTGCTACTTGGTCAGATAGCCATCCGTCGAGACGACCCGGTGGAAGCTGCGTCGCGCATCACAGAAAGCCTCGCCAGCTTCCGAGATCTCGGCAACCTCCTCACCGCGACGGAGGCCCTCGCACTCCTCGCTGCCACGTTTCCGGCAGGCCATGCGGGCGAGGCAGCGTCCGCCTGGGGATCGGTAGCCGCCTTCCGCGATCGCTTCGATCTTCGGAGCCCGGACGAGGCACGCGAAGTCATCGATGACGCCATCGAGAAGTGCCGGAGCAAGCTCGGGGAGGAGCGCTTCCAGGAGGCGTGGGCGCGGGGTTACAAGCTCCCGCTCGACGAGGCGATCGACGAGGCGCTCGCGATTGCCGAAGAGCGGGTTAGCCCGAGGCGCGTTTGATCTTCGGCTTGCGTTTGATCTTCGGCTTGCTGGCCTTGCAGGAGTAGCTGATGACGCTGGAGGTGTCGGTCTTCAGCCGTCGCGTGGCAAGCGTCCACGTGTGCCACGTTCCCGTTCCCCTGTACGGACACTTGCGCCCGCCGATCTTGAGGTACGTCCCCGTGGTGGCGCTCGACACGAGCGTGTGGACGCGCGATTCACGCCTGTAGCGCCCCTGGACGAATACGTACATCTTGCTCGACCCCGAGCAGTCGTGTGTCGCCCGCCCGTACAGCGTCGCCCCGGACCGCGAGGGCGCGCGCGCATGCACGCACGAGCCGGGCGCGGACTCGGCTCCGATCGCCACCATCGCAGCGCCGGCGGAGAGCACCAGCAACGCAAAGGCCACGAGTGCAGCACGTCTCTTGGTGGACATCGACTCGACCAACCTCCTCAATCGTTCGCCTGTGGATCCCTTTGACCTCTTCATCTGACGCGCAACCGCCGGAGAGATGCTTGTTGCCAGCGAAGCACTCGCGAGATCCGCGATGTTATCCAGGAGCTCTTCGCCGTCGCGGGTCTTGTCCATGTAATAGACGCCGCGGAGCGCGTCGAGATGCATGACCGTGGAGGCCTCGATGACGTCCCGCGAGAACGAAGTGAGCATGACGACCGTCGAATGCGGCGATCCCTCCACGACTCTAGGCAGCGCCTCGATCCCGCTCATCCGAGGCATCGTGACGTCGAGCAGGATGATGTTCGGCCGCAACTCTTCGGCGCGCTCAGCAGCCTCGACACCGTTGGAAGCCTCGCCGACGACCTCGAACCTCGCGTCCGCCTCCATGAGACTCCGCAACGCCGTGCGCATCGGCAGGCTGTCGTCGCAGAGTAAGACTGAGAATGGACGCCTTTTTTGCATCTCCCTCTATAGAAGGATCGCACAATCGCCAGCGAGCGTCCACTCGCTCGTACTGCGATCCTACGTCTGGGCGGCGTACAGGCGCCACTGGCCGGGGATGCCTCTGAGCTCCTGAGCCCCTTGGTCGACGAACGAGAGGCCCGATCCGGCCACGAGATCCTTCACTGTGCTCGAGACGAGTACCTCGCCCGCCTTGGCGCGGGCGGCGATCCGGGCCCCGATGTGAACGGCGATCCCGCCGAGCTTTGCCGTCGGCCAGCTCGCATTCCCCGGTGTGCAGGCCTGCGCGCACGGAGAACCCGAGCTCGCCGAGACCCGCGGTCACGGCCTTGGCGCACCGAATCGCGCGAGCCGGGCCGTCGAAGCTGGCGAAAAGCCGTCTCCTGCCGTATCGATCTCCCGCCCGCGGAAGCGGATGAGCTGGCGGCGGACGAGATCGTGGTGGGTGCCCAGGAGCTCGCGCCAACGCGCGTCGCCGAGCTCCGCCGCCTTGGCGGTCGAGTCGACGATGTCCGTGAAGAGGACGGTCGCCAGCACCCGGTCGCGATCGGCTTCCTCCCAGGAGCTCGCGTCCCGGACTCCTTCCAGGAAGCGCTCGACCGAGTCGATGATCCCGTCGCTCTCGCCGAGCCAGGGAACGATGTCGGCTCCCGGAAGCTCCTCGTACACGGCGCCCGGGATCTCGCCGCGAACAGCGCAAACATCGCCCCCGCGTCGAGCGAGCCGAACAGGGCCGCGCGCGCGGAGCCGACGGCGTCGAGCACGGCCCGGACACGACCTCCATGCGCTCCTCGAGGGGCGGGGACGGGCCCCTTCGAGGCGGTCTGAAAGGCCGATCCCGCGCCGGTCGAACACAATCAGGCGGGAAAATGAGGCGAGCTGCTCGTAAAACCGCGCCCAGTGGGGCTCGTCCCAGGCCAGCTCGACGTTCGAGACGACCCCCGGCAGGAAGACAAGGTCCCGAGCCACGTCGCTGCACTCATCCTGAGCACAAGACGGCTGCGAAGGCCGGTCCTTCCCGGGCTCCGGGCTATCGCGCGGTCTTAGCCGCGCTCGACGCGATCGGAGCGAAGACGTCTTCGATCAGCGGATCGAACGACTCCGGCAGCCGACCGTGCTCGTCGGCGAAGTCGCGAAGATAGAAGAGATAGGCGTTCCACTCGTCGAGCCGGTCCGGATACTCGGAGCCTTTCTCCGCGACCTGGCGGTGCAGGAGGTTGACGTTCCACCTGCCCGCATTGAGCGGACTGACGACGGGTCGTTCCTGCTCGCCCGCCGAGGAGGCGCGGCGGGCGAGATCCTCGTCCAGGCGGGCGCCACGTGGGCGGTCCACGGACGGGGCGGCCGGCCGGCTTTGACGCTCGCGCTCTTCGCTCCGCTTCAACTCGGGCGAAGCCCTTTCGGCGGCGCGCTCGCGCCGGGCGAGCTCTGCCTCGCGCTTCTCGAGGTCGGCGGCCCGGGCATCCAGCTCACCGGCGGTGTCTCGGAGTGCGCGCTCACGTTCCGCCGCCTCCCTCGAGCGCCGCTTAGCGCGCTCCTCGACGCGGCGTTGTTCTTGCACGAGCGTGCGGCGGGCCTGCTTCGCCTCGGTCGCGCGCCGCGTCTGCTTGCCCTCAGTCGCGTCGAGCTTGCGGCCACGCTCGTCGAGCGCGGCTTCGCGTTGCCGAACCGCGACCTCTCGCTCCTTCAAGGCGGCCTGGAGCTTCTGGAGCGCGGTCTCTCCTTTCTCGAGCTCGGCCGTTCGCTCCTCGAGCGTGCGCCCGTCGGCGACCACCGCCTCTTTCGCCGCGACAGCGTCGGCTTCGATCTTGGTGAGCGCCTTGGCGTGCTCGGCGAGAGCGGCCTCGCGCTCGGCAACGGTCCTGACGCGAGCCTGGAGCGCCGTCTCGACCTCGTCAATCGCCTTACCGCGAGCCTGTAGCTCCGTCTCGCGCGCGGCAGCCGACTTGGCGCGACGCTGGAGCTGTGACTCGCGGGCCCGAAGCGCGTCTCGCTCGGAGGCAAGAGCGGCCTCTTTCTTCTTGAGCTGCGCGAGTCGGCGGCCGAGGACTGTCTGCTCTTGCTCGACGAGTGCGCGTTCCTCGTCGGCGCGCCGGCGGCTGTCTTCGAAGGCTCGTTGGTCCGAGTCCAACGCATGCTTGCGGGACTCCAGTTCGCGTGCGCGCGCGTTGGCCTCACGCACCGCCTGTTCGAGAGCTGCACCGGCTCGGCGCTGGTTTTCGACGTCCCGCGCACCCTGCTGGAGCTTCGCGGCCAGATCGGACTCGCGCTCAGCCAGCGCGGCTTCTTTCTCCGCAACGGCAGCCTCTCTCCCCCCAAGGCTCGATTCGAGAGCTTCCCTCCGGCGTCCGAGCTCACCGGCCTGCCGCTCGGCTTCCTTCGACACCCTGGCGAACTCCGTCTCTAGCCTCCGCTGCCGCGCGGCCAGCTCTGCCTCGGCCGTGCCCGCACGCTCCTCTCGCTCGCGCAGAGCGCGTTCACGTCGCTCGAGCTCCGTAGTCGCCTCCGCCGCCAGGCCGGCCTCCGACGCGAGCTCCTCTCGTTCGGAGTCCAGAGACGCGGAGCGCTTGCGCGACTCCTCATCGCGCCGCGCGAGCTTCTGCTCGGCCGAAGCCAGCTCTCTCGCCCGCGCATCGAGCGCCGACTCCTGCTCACGCATAGCCTGCCGCGCCTTCCCGAGCTTGGCTTCCCGGTGGGTGAGCGCCTGCTCGCGCCGCGCGAGCTCACTGGCTTGACGGTCGAGTTCGCCGGCGCGCGCCGCGTGCCTGCCGGACGCCGCCGACAGCTCGCGCTCCTTCGCCGCAACGTCCTGCTCGCGGGATGCGAGCTCCTGCTCACGGCGTCCGGCTTCCTCGGCGGTCGCTTCGTGTCTTTTCAGATCGGCCTCGAGCGCTTCAGCTCGCCTCCGCGACTCCTCGTCGCGCCGCGCCAGCTCCTGCTCGGCCGAAGCCAGCTCTCTCGCCCGCGCCTCGAGCGCCGACTCCTGCTCACGCAGAGCTTGCCGCGCCTTCCCGAGCTCGGCTTCCCGCCGGGTGAGCGCCTGCTCGCGCCGCGCGAGCTCACCGGCTTGGCGGTCGAGCTCTCCGGTCTGTGCCGCGTGCTTCCCGGACGCCGCCGACAGCTCCCGCTCCTTCGTGGTGAGGTCCTCCTCTTGGGACGCGAGCGCCCGCTCCCGCCGTTCCACTTCGATCGTCGCGGCAGCCAGCCGCGCTTGCCCTGCATCGAGGCGCGCTTGCCTTGACTCGAGCCGCCCGAGCTCCTTTGCAAACTCGCTGCTTCGCTCACGCAGCTCGGTCTCCCTCTCGCTCAGGTGGCGCTGGTTCTCCTTGAGCTCGGCGCGCTCTTCGGCCGCCTTATCTTCGCGCGCCGCGACCTCCGCCTCCCGCTTCGTCAGGCCGGAGAGCCGGGTCGCGAGCTCGGCGAGCAGCGTCTCCGCGCGCTGCTCTTGCTCTTCGGCGAGCGCAAGCTCGTCCGCGAAGAACGTCTCGAGCTCCTCGGCGAGGCCGCGCTCGTGTTGGCGAAGCTCCTCGCGCGCGGCAGTGAGCTCCCGGTCGCGCGAGGCGACCTCCCGAGCCTGCTCGCGCAGCCTCCGGTCGCGCTCGACGAGCTCGGCGAGCCCCGACCTCCGCCCCTTGAAAGCCCGGAGCTCCTCGCGCAACTCCTCGAGGTCTTCGAGCTTGGAGCCGGGATTCTCCGCGGCCATGCGGGTCATCCTACTTCGATTTGTGTCAGGTGCAGGGCAATCCTGCCGAACCGCTACCGTCTGGCACCGTGACCGAGTCGCGGGGACGCAATCTCTGGGGCGGGCTCGCGCTCTGCCTGGTCCTGGCCGCGGCCGCCGCAGCCGCCCCGAGCGGAGGCTCGGGTGGCGAGCGCGGCGCGCTCTCCTCCGTCCGCCGGCCTCACATCGTCTGGAAGCCGATTCCGTTCGGCGCCAAGCGGCGCCGGGAGACGACCGCGTACGTGAGGCGCCACTACGGCTCGGGCACGTGGAGGCTCCGCCACCCACACGTGATCGTCGAGCACTACACGGGCTCGAACAGCTTCGCCTCCGCGTACTCGACGTTCGCCTCGGACACCCCCGACCCCGAGCTCCACGAGCTGCCCGGCGTGTGCTCGCACTTCGTCATCGACCGGGACGGAACGATTTATCAGCTCGTCAAGCTGAACACGGTCTGCCGGCACACGGTCGGGCTCAACTACACCGCGGTCGGGATCGAGCACGTCGGGACGAGCGACGGCCAGATCCTGCGGAACCGCCGGCAGCTGAAGGCTTCTCTCAAGCTCACGCTGTGGTTGATGCGGAAGCGCTTCCACATCAAGTTCCGAAACGTCATCGGCCACAACGAGAGCCTGACCAGCCCTTACCACCATGAGCTCTACCCGGCGTGGCGATGCCAGACGCACGGGGACTGGAACTACGAGGACATGACCGTCTACCGCAGGAAGCTGCGGGCTCTCGCCCGCCGCCACGGGGCCAGGCTGGGGCCGCTGCCTCGCCGCCGCCCCTCGAAGTGCTGACTCGACGACGGTAAGGGGCAGTCAGCCCTCCGCGGAGACTCGGGAGGGATGCCTTTCGCTGGATCGCGTCTAGCTCGGGACGAGGTGAGCCTAAGGCGAGCTGAAATGACGCGGCACCGGGCGGGGTCAGTCAGGTGCCTAGACGCGTCATTCCAGCTTTGAGAATCGGCCGGAGGAGGGCGCTGCCCTCCGCACAGACGATTGCTCGGGGGGAACCAGGCGGTTCCCCCGCGAGGGAGGGGCCACCGGGCTTTGCTCGGTGGCCCCGGTCACCCGCGCGCGGCGCGCCGCGCGCGGTAGGCGCGCTTCTTCTTCATCCGGTTCCCGCACACGGACATCGCGCACCACGTGCTCGAGCGGTTCTTCGAGCGGTCGTAGAAGACCCAGTGGCAGACGTCGCGCCGGCATGCCTTCAGCCGCAGCCACGTTCCCGCCGCCATCGAGTCATGGACGACGGAAAGGATCCGGCCGAGCGCCCCGTCGAGAGCCGGCGCCTGCGGAGCGAGGCTGGACTGTCCTTCCGGCGCGAACACAAGGGAGAGGTGCGCGGCGCGGGCGGACGCTTCGAGAGCCGCCAGCGCCTGCGGGTCCACGGGGATGCCGTTGTTCGCGAGCAGAAGCCGGCGAAGGGCATCGCGGACATCCAGGGCCCTGAGCAGGTCGACCTCTCCGAGCGGCGGCGCTCCTTCATCGAGGGCCCCGATGCGAACCAGGAGGTCCTGGAGGTCTTTGGGAATTTGCAGTTCCTCGATACCGTTCTCGATGTCGAGGGTGTTCACGAACGCCTGCACCATGCGCAGCGGAGCCGGGGCCGGCGTGCGTTCACCAGGATCCTTCAACATGGGACCAGTATAGCTTGTTTGCCGGTCAGACTTCGGGGTACTATCGGCCTATGAGGCACCGACGACTCTATTTTGGTGTGGCCATGCTGCTCATCGCGGGAGCCGCAGTGCCGTCGGTCGCGTCTGCGGCGGCCCGCCTCGATCGCTCCGACCGGCGCGAGATCAGCCGCTTGTTCGACCGCTTCGTCCCCGCAGCCGTTCGCCGGCTGGATCCGCTCTCCGCCTCTCGGATGGTGACGCCCGACCTCAACGCAGGCACGAGCCGGGCAGACTGGAAGCGAGGCGAGATCCCGGTCTATCCCTATCCCGCGAAGGGCAGGTCCTTCCACGGATGGACGGTGAGATACATCGTCGGCAGGCAGGTCGGAATCGAGCTCTTCCTCCATCCCAGGCGCGGTTCCAACGTCGGTCCGATTGCGTTCAATGTCGTCGTCAAGCACGTGGGGAAGCGCTGGCTGGTGGATTCGTTCCTACCGGCCGCCGTCTACACGCCGCCCAAGAAGGGGAATCGAATCAGCGCGCCGGTCGATCTCTCTCCCGGCCCCCCGGGGGGCCGGGCACCAAACAGCTCAGCGCGATCTGGTTTGTGCTCCCCCTGTCGCTGCTCGGGCTGGCCATCGTTCTCGCACTGGGCCTTCCCGTCATGAGATGGCAGCGCGACCGGCGCGCCGTCAAGCAGCTCTGATCGACTTCAAGAGCGGCTGATCATCGCCTGCGCGAAGCAGGCCGAGCATCGTCTGTCCGCCTGCGAGCCCGACGCGCCGCTCCAGGAGCCGTTCGAGCTCGCTCCGGCCGATCCCCGCCTCGCGGGCGGCGACGAGCACGCGTTCGACCTCCGGGCGGAGGTTCATGTCCTCGTCGAACTGCCAGCTGGGATAGATCCAGTCCGAGGAGCCGTCCGGCCGTACGGCGAACAGCTCCCCCGCTCGGCGGCGGGCCTCAAGCGCCACGGGATCGAGTCCGAGCCGGTCGGCAAGCCACGGCCCCGCCAGGCCGGTTGGGGGATCTGCCATCGCGCGGACCATCGTATGCCCTTCCTGTAACGCATCCGGCCGCGCGGGAGACAGAGCTTCTCAGTACCCGATCTCCGATCAGGAAGGAGCACCACGAAGATGGACGGCGTTTACACGCAGACGAACGAAGCCGAGCGCAACGAAGTCGTTGCGTTTCGGCGCGCGGCGGACGGAAGGCTCGCCCCCGTCGGCAGGTACGAGACCGGCGGGAAGGGCACCGGGAAGCCGCACCTGCCCTCGCAATCGTCGCTCGCCCTCAGCGGCGACGGTAGATGGCTCCTTGTCGCCAACTCGGGAAGCGACGACCTCTCCGTGTTCGCGGTGGCGGAGGAGGGGCTCAGCCTGAGCGACCGCGTGCATTCCGGCGGCACAGCTCCGATGAGCGTCGCCGAGCATGACGGCCTCGTCTACGTCCTCAACACCGGCGGCGAGAGCCCGAACATCACGGGCTTCCGCATCGACGCGGACGGCAGGGCCTCGATGCTCGACGGCTCGACCCGGCCGCTGAGCAGCGACGCAGCGGATCCGGCCCAGATCCAGTTCAGCCCGGATGGAACCGCCCTGGTCGCAACCGAGCGCGGCACAGACAGCATCAGCACCTACGCGATCGGCCCGGACGGCTACGCCGAGGGCCCGGTGACGATCCCGTCGAAGGGTGCGACGCCGTACGGCTTCGACTTCCGGGGGGACGGCGCCTTGGTGGTGACCGAGGCCTTCGGCGGCGAGGTCGGCGCTGCGGCCGCGTCCTCGTATCTCCTCGGCGGCTCCCAGCTCGAAGCGGTGAGCGGCTCGGTCAGGAACACGCGTAGCGAGGTCTGCTGGGCGGTGGTCGGCAAGGACGGCCGCTACGCCTACGTCACCAACTTCGGAGATGGGACCGTCTCACGCTACGCCCTCGCCGACGACGGCGCCCTCGAGCTCGTCGACCCGGTCGCGGCCAGCACCACGCCCGGCGAGAAAGGTGTCCGCGACGAGAGCCTCACGCCGGACGGGCGCTTCCTGTACGCGATCGATGCCGACGCGCAGAAGGTGTTCGGGTGGCGGGTCCAGGAGGACGGTACGCTCTCGTCCGTGGGCGACTTCGACGGGCTACCGGCGACGGTCGCCGGTCTCGCCGCAGGGTAGTGACCGGCTTCGTCTCGCGCGGCTTCAAGGGCCGCCCCCGAAGCGGCGGCCCTGAGGGCCGTGTCCCCCCGGGCCAGTACGTCACCGACGACTTCCCCGTCCTCTCCGCCGGCCCGACGCCGCATGTGCCGCTGGACGAGTGGACGTTCACGATCGAGGGTGCGGGCGAGCCCGCCACGTGGTCGTGGGAAGAGTTTCGCGCCCTTCCCAGCGAGACCTTCACGGTGGACATCCACTGCGTCACGAAATGGTCGAAGCTGGACACGGTCTGGGAGGGCGTGTCCATCGACACGCTGCTCGACCAGGTCGACCACGACGCCTCTTACGTACTGGCATTCTCCGACGGCGGTTACACGACGAACCTGCCGCTCGAGGACGTGACCGGCGGAAAGGCCTGGGTTGCGTTCGCGTACGACGGCGAGGCGCTCGATCCCGAGCACGGCGGGCCGGCGCGGCTGCTCGTCCCGCATCTCTATTTCTGGAAGAGCGCGAAGTGGGTGCGCGGCCTTCGCCTGCTGGACGAGGACGAGCCCGGGTTCTGGGAATCGAACGGCTACCACATGTACGGTGACCCGTGGCAGGAGCAGCGCTACTGGGGCGACTGAGCTGGCAGTTGGCCGAAGTCGCCGGGGTCGTGGACGAGACGCCGAGGGTGCGCACCCTGGATCTGAGCGCGCCGGAGTGGCCCGGCCACCGGGCCGGGCAGCACCTCGACGTCAGGCTCACGGCCGAGGACGGCTATCAGGCCGAGCGGAGCTACTCGATCGCATCGGCGCCAGAAGACGGGCTCGCGATCACGGTCGAGCGGCTGGAGGACGGCGAGGTCTCGCCGTATCTCGTCGACGAGCTGCGCGTGGGCGACCGCCTCGAGCTTCGCGGCCCGATCGGCGGCTACTTCGTGTGGACGCCCACCGACGGCGGCCCGCTCCTTCTTATCGCCGGCGGCTCGGGAATCGTCCCGCTCATGGCCATGATCCGCCATCGCGCAGCCGCCGGCAGCGACGTCCCGACGCGGCTTCTGTACTCATCCCGTACCTACGAGGACGTGATCTACCGCGACGAGCTCGACCGGCTGCAGGCCGGAGGGCATGGGCTCGAGGTCTTCCACATCCTGACGCGGGCGCAGCCTCCGGACTGGAGCGGCTACTCGCGTCGCATCGACGACGAGCTGCTCGAGGAGATGGCCTGGCCGGCAGAAGAGGAGGCGCGTGTCTTCGTCTGCGGCTCGACTCGGTTCGTCGACGCAGCCGCGGACGGGCTCGTCCGGCTCGGATACGACCCGCTGCGCATCAGGACGGAGCGGTTCGGAGCGACAGGAGGCTGAGATGAAGACCCAGGAGATGAAGCTGGACGGCAACGCCATTGGCGGGCTCCTGCTCGAGCTCTTCGGCTGGGAGATGACCGACGCCACGGCGGTATGCCGGTCGTGCGGCGCCGAGGGGCCCATGGCCTGCCTGGACGTGTACGTGCACGCGCCGGGGACGGTCGTCCGCTGCCGCACATGCCAGAGCGTCGTGATGCGGTTCGTCCGGGCCGGTGAGCGCTGGTGGCTCGACCTCGGCGGCGCGGCGTCGGTCGAGCTGAGGAGCTAGCGCGAGCGCCAGCCGCGGAGGGCGTCGAGCAGCGTCCGCTCGGCCTCCGGGCTGATCGACTCGAGCGTCAGCGAGCCCGTCAGCTCGATCGTCGCGCGCATCTGGTCGAGGTAGTGCTGGCAGTTCGCGCACTCCTCGAGATGGGCCTCGAACTGCGCGCGCGCTTCTGGAGAAAGGGCGTCCTCGAGGTAGTCGGTGCAGAGCTCGACGAGCTCTTGACAGCTCAGGGCTTCGACCGCGCTCACGCCAGATACTCCTCCAGTGCCTTCCTGACCTTTGACCGGGCCCTGTGTAGAAGGACCCTCTGATTGGTCTCGCTGATGTCCAGAGCGTTACAAACTTCTTGCGCGCTCCAGCCCTCGATGTCGCGGAGGCTGATGACCGCCCGCTGGCCGGCCGGCAGCATCTCGATCGCCTCCGCCAGCTTGTTCCGCGTCTCGGTCGAGAGCAAGGCCTCCTCCGGCCAGGGCTGCGGGGGAACCGCCCAGTGCCCGGGCCAGCGCGAGTCCTCGGGGCCGCGAAACCGTTCCGGCTCCAGAGCGGGCTCGGGGACGCGGCCCGGGTCGAGCGCGGAGAACGGGATCGTCCGGCGCTCGCGCTGCGCCCTCGTCTTCGCCCGGTTGGCGAGGATGCGGAAGATCCAGGTCTTCAGCGAGGAGCGGCCCTCGAAGCGATCGATCCCGTTCAGGACCGCGAGCCAGGTCTCCCCGACGACGTCCTCGGCGAGCGCACGGCTCCCAACGTAGATCTGGGCCACGCGCAGAAGCGAGCTGTTGTAGGCGCGCACGATTTCCGCGAACGCCGCCTCGTCGCCCGCGCGCAGCGCCTCGACCAGCTTCTCGTCGGACGAGACCGTCTGCTGCTCCACCCGGCGACTGTAACGCAGGGGCTAGGCATCGACCACTCCACGGAATAGCATTGCGCCGATCCGGGCGGAAGCGGGGACATGGACCAAGACGACTGGCGGCGCGAGCGGCGCCTCACGAAGAAGAAGAAGGAGACGAAGGTACTCGTCCGGACGCTGGTCGCGCTCGGCACGATCGTCCTCGCCGGGGTCGCCGTCCTCGTCTACAGCACCACGCTGAGCGACGGCAAGTCCACGAAGAGCAATGGCAAGTCGACGCAGACCACGGCGCCGGCCACCACGACCACGACGGCGAAGCATCCCCGTCCCACCAAACCGATCACCATCCAGTGGGTCGGGGACATGGTTCTGGCTTCTTCCTACGGCACGCCGCCGAACGGAGGCCGCGACTCGCTGCGCGCGGTCAGGCCGAGCCTGCGCAAGGGCGACTTCACCTGGGGCAACCTCGAGGAGACCCTCTCGCGCGGAAGCGTGTCGAAGTGCGCGGGCTCGACCTCCGGGACCTGCTTCGCCTTCCAGGCGCCGCCGTCGTACGCGCGCAATCTAAAGCGGGCCGGGTTCGAGATCATGAACGTGGCCAACAACCACGCGAACGACTTCGGCGCCTCGGGAATCCGCCAGACGCACCGAGCGCTGAGGCGCCACCACCTGGCATGGGCGGGAACGCCGGGCAAGATCACCGTCCTGCGCAGGAAGGGCGTGCGGGTCGCGTTCCTCGGCTTCGCTCCCTATCCGTGGGCGTCGCGGCTGGAGAACATCCCCGCCGCCGTCAAGCTCGTCCGCCGGGCAGACAAGCGTGCGGACCTTGTCGTCGTCGCGATCCACGCCGGTGCCGAAGGCGCGAACGCGACGCACGTCCCTCACGGGACCGAGTACTACCTGGGCGAGAACCGAGGGAACTCGCGAGGCTTCGCACACGCGGTCATCCGCGCGGGCGCGGACCTCGTAGTCGGCTCCGGGCCGCACGTCATCCGAGGCGTCGAGCGCTACCACAACCGGCTGATTGCCTACTCGACCGGCAATTTCGCCGGTTACCACAACTTCGGCCTCGGCGGCGTGCTCAGCCTGAGCGCGATCTTCCGGGCCACGCTGCGGCCGAGCGGCTCGGTCGAGAAGGCGCGTTGGATCTCCGTGTACCTGTACGGGCCGGGGCTGCCCGAGCTCGATCACGGCAAGGCGAGCCTTCATCTCGTCTCGAGCCTTTCCCGCGAGGACTTCGGCCGCCACGGCGCCCGCTTCGCCTCGGACGGAAGGATCCGGCGCTAGCCGGACGCGCGGCGTAGCCGCCCGCCCACGAAGAAGGCGGCGATCGCAACTCCGACGAATGCAAGCGCGGCGTCGACCGGGAAGGCGGCGTTGAATCCGGTCACGAACGCTTCGCGCACGATCGCGACGATCCGGTCCGCGTGTCCGGGGAACTCGTGCAGCACCTTCAGGCCCGATTCGGTGCCGGAGAGGATCCCGTGGGCGGCGTCGCCCTGAGCATCAGTCAGCGGCGGGCCCGCGGTCGCGACCTCGGCGTCCAGCTTCCGCTCCGACCAGGTCGTGAAGATCGTCGTCGTCAGCCCGAGGCCGATCGCGCCTCCCGCGATCTGGAACATGTAGGCGATCCCGCCGGCAAGGCTCGACCGTGAGGGTCGAGGGCGGTGAACCCGGCCGTCGTCGCCGAGGAGTAGAAGAGGCCGAACCCGACTCCCAGCACGAGCATGCCGGGAATGAGCGCCTCGTAGCCCGAGCTCTCGCGCGGGAAGGCGAGCAGCAGCGCCCCGACGGCGATCGCGATCGTACCGGCCGTGACGACGATCTTTCGGGCCGATTCGGTTGTATAGCGGCCCCGCCGCGAAGGACAGCCCGGCGAATGCCAGCATCACCGGCAGCATCGCTACGCCCGCCTCGAGCGGCGCGCTCGATGACGAGGAACGCCGCGACGAGCACGACCGTCGCGCACAGACAGCCGATGATCCGCGGGTCTTGCCATCCCCAGTCGGTACCCTGGTCGAGCGCGAACAGGAGCGCGAACAGGCCGATGGAGAGGGTCAGGCTCCCCTAGTCGATCTTCTCGCCGCCGGCCGGCTCCTGGGGCTGGTGGAGCTCCCGCCAGGTGACGAAGGCTGCGAAGGCTCCGATCGGGAGATTGACGAAGCGTCCACCGCCAGCTCAGGTACTCGGTGGGACGCCGCCGACGATCGGTCCCATCGCCTGCCCGAGGCCCGCGGCTCCGAGGATCAGTCCGCCCGCGAGGCCCGCCTTCTCGGGCGGAAGGGCGGCGAAGGTCATGCCGAGAATCGCCGGCCACATCATCGCCGCCCCCACTCCCATCGCGGCGCGAGCGCCGATCAGCCAGAACTCGTTCTGCGCCGCACCGCCGAGCAGAGACATGGCCACGAAGATCCCGGTGCCGATGAAGAACAGCCGCTTGCGCCCGAGCAGGTCGGCGAGCCGCCCGCCGGTCACGATCAGCATCCCGAACACGAGCGCGTTAGGCGTTGATCACCCACTGGACGGTGGAGACGTCCGTGTCGAAGGCCTTCTCGATCGAGGGCAGCGCGACGTTGAGCGCGGTGAAGTCGTTGGCGGGATGAGGACGCTCAGGCCCATGGCGACGAGCGCCATCACGGTGCGGCGGTCCATGCGGCGGAGCGTGGCAGATCGACCGGCGCTTCAGCTGCCGGCCGTCTCGAGCCGCTCGAGCGGGGAAGGCTCTCCGCGGGCTTCGCGCCGGACCGCGGCGATCCGCTCGGCCGCGATCACGCCCGCCAGCGCGCAGACGACGAGCGAGGCGACCGCAATCGCGGGAACGACGGCGCCCAGAACGCCGACGACACCGCAGGCAGCGGCTCCCGCAACCCGCTTCCAGGCCACCGAGCCGGCCATGCGCAGCCGAAAGAGCGCAAGACCGAGAAGGTAGATCGCAGGCCCGGCGACGACGGCCGCGATCTCGTTCGCGGCCAGCTCCTCGGTCGGGTGCGCGATCACGAGCTCATCCCCGACCGCCGCCAGGATCACGCCCGCGACGAGGACGACGTGCAAGTAGGTGTAGGCGTCGCGCGCGAGCCGAGTCCGGTCCTCGGCGAGCTCCAGCCGGCGCTGCGCGATCACGGCGACGTAGCTGAAGTACAGCCACCACATGGCGGCGGTGATGAGGAAGGCGAGGGCGAAGGCCGTGAGCCTGGTCGCATTCAAATCGAGCCGCGCCGTCGTCGCGCCGGTTATGACGATCGACTCTCCGAGGGCGATGATCATGAACAGCTGGAAGCGCTCGGCGAAGTGCGAGGTCTCCACGTCCCAGGTGCTCGCCGGCAGTCGACGGCCCCCGGGGACCCAGTACAGCACGAGCGGCCCGCAGTAGTCGATCGCGAGCGCACACAGCCAGATCAGCGTCCGCGCCGACCCGCCCGCGGTCGCGCCCGCGATCCAGAGGACGCCCGCCCCGGCGAGCCAGACGAGGACCCGCGTCGCCCGCTCCCGTTCGATCGTCCCCGGTCGCGCCGCAAGGGTGAGGAAGGCGTTCCGGCCGACCTGGATGACGACATAGGAGCAGGCGAAGAGAAGGGCCCGGTCGCCAAAGGCCTGCGGAATCGCGACCGCCATCAGCAGGGTCGCAAGCATGAGGCCGATGAGCAAGAGGCGAACGGCGATCGCGTCGGGATCGAGCTCGTTCGTGACCCAGGTCGTGTAGTTCCACGCCCACCAGACGACGAGCAGCACCATCGCCGCGCGGCCGGCTCCCCTCCAGCTCAGATCGTCGAGCAGGAGATGCGAGACCTGCGTGATCGCGAACACGAACACGAGGTCGTAGAAGAGCTCGAGGGTGGTCGCCCGCTGCTCTTCGCCCGCCGTTCTCGAACGCTGGAAGCGGCTCAGGCGAGTAACCCTAGTGGGACACGTTCCGGGGGCCGCGCTAGGGTCGCGCGGTGATCGGAGTCGACGCCACCTCGTTCCTCGTCATCGTCGGGGCGGCGGCGGTCGCGGCCGTGATCGCGACCGTTATCGCTCCGCGGCTGGTCGTGCCGGTCGTCGTCCTCGAGCTCCTGCTCGGGATCCTGATCGGGCCCCAGGTGGCGGACATCGCCCACCTCGACCCGGCCACGCACTTCTTCGGGAACCTCGGCCTCGGGATGCTCTTCTTCTTCGCCGGCTACGAGATCAACTTCGAGCGCATTCGAGGAAGACCCTCGGAGCTCGCCGCCCTCGGCTGGCTGATCTCGCTCGGCCTGGCATACGCGTTCGCCGGGATTCTCATCGTCGGCGACGTCATCGTCTCCGACCTCTACACAGGGTCGGCGCTCGCCACAACCGCGATCGGAACGCTGATCCCCATCCTTCGCGACGCCGGCGAGCTGCGCACGCGCTTCGGCACGCATCTCCTCGCCGCCGGAGCAGCCGGAGAGTTCGGCCCGATCCTGCTGGTCACGATGGTTCTCACCTCGCGGCACCCCTTCCACGAAGCGCTGATCCTCGTTCTGTTCGTGGTGCTGGCGGTCTTCACCGGCGTGGTGGCGGTGCGCACCAGCGTTCACGGCTGGCCCGTGCTCGAGCGGACGTTCGAGACCTCGAGCCAGCTCGCGGTCCGGCTCGCGATGGTTCTCGTGTTCGGGCTCGTCGCGCTCGCGAGCCAGCTCGGGCTCGATCTCCTGCTCGGGGGATTCGTGGCCGGCATGATCACGCGCCAGGCGCTTCGCGGCCACGAGCGCGCGGTCTTCGAGTCCAAGCTGACGGCGGTCGGGTACGGCTTTCTCATCCCGTTCTTCTTCGTGACGAGCGGCATGGCCTTCGACGTGGACGAGCTACTCACGACCTCGACGGCGCTGCTCAAGCTTCCGCTGTTCGTCGTGCTCTTCCTGGTCGTGCGCGGGATCCCGGCGCTCCTGCTCTATCGCGGGCCGTTACCGCGCCTGCGCGACCGGACGGCCTTGGCCTTCTTCTGCGCGACTGAGCTGCCCCTCGTAGTCGCCATCACCACGATCGCGCGGGCACACCACGACATGCGCGCGTCGACCGCTTCCGCCCTCGTCGGGGCGGCGATCATCTCCACGCTCGTCTACCCGCTGGTCGGGCTGCGCCTGCGCCGCGACCGTCCCCACGAGCAACCGGCCCGCGTGCAGCCGGCTCTTTGACTCACCCCGTCGAAGCTCGTAGGGTCGCGCGGTGCTCGCCCTGAGGCACACGTACCGGTTCCTGCGGCCCCGGCGGGAGGGAGGGCGGCGGCACGAGAATCGGTGGGGCGCGCTCGCGGCCATGGCGATCTCGAGCGGGGTCACGTCGATCCCAACTTCGGCCGTCGTGCTGGCGCTGCCACGGATCCACGCCGAATTCAACGCCTCTCTCGCCGAGCTGCAATGGACGCTGGTCGGCTTCACGCTCGCATATTCGGCCATCCTCATCGTCGCCGGGCGCCTCAGCGACATCTTTGGACGGAAGAAGTTCTTCCTCGCCGGAACGGTGCTCTATGCGACAGCGTCTGTGATCGCCGCCGTCGCGCCGACCGTGATCATCCTCATCGTCGCCGTCGTCGCGATGGGCGTCGGCGCCGCAGTCCTGACTCCGGCTTCGCTGTCGATAATCACCAACGCCTTCGAGCCTGCGCAGCGCGGGACGGCGATCGGGCTGTGGGCGGCCGCCTCGGCGCTTGTCAGCGGAGTCGGCCCCGCGCTCGGCGGCATCCTGGCCGACTGGGAGTGGCGCTCGGTCTTCTGGATCAACGTCCCCTTCGCGGCGCTCTTCTTCGTCATGACCGTCATCGCGGCGCGAGAGTCGAAGGATCCCAGCGCGGACCGACACATCGACGTGGTCGGGCTCGGGACACTGGCCGGCGGGTTGACGACGCTCTCTCTCGTCCTCAACCAGGGACAGGAATGGGGGTTCGGCTCCGCCAAGTCGATCGCGCTCTTCGTCGCCTCGGCCGTCCTCCTCGGCGCGTTCGTGGTGCTCGAGCCTCGCGTGCGGAACCCGCTCGTGGACTTCGGATTCTTCCGCAAGCGGAACTACACCGGCGGGAACGTGGCCCTCCTCGCCGCCAACTTCATCCTCGCCGCCGTCCTGTTCTTCCTGCCGCTGTACATGCAGGAGCTCCTCCACTACTCGCCGCTCAAGGCCGGCGTACTCCTGCTTCCGCTCAGCGCGACGATGGTGATCGCGCTCCCGCTGGGCGGGCCGATCTCGGAACGGCTGGGGCCGCGGCTCCCGATCGTGCTGGGATTGCTGCTGGCGGCGCTCGGCGGTTACCTGTTCACCGGTGTGGACGCGACCTCGGGATACAACGAGCTCTGGCCGGCGATGCTCGTCCTGGGCGCCGGCGTCGGGCTCTCGCTGACGCCGATCAACACCGCGGCCATGAACGCGATCCGCCGCGCAGAGCACGGGGCCGCCGCCGGGATCCTGGTGACGATGAGCGGGCTCGGGGCGACGTTCGGGATCGCGGTCTCGGGCGCGCTCTTCCAGAGCGTCAAGGACCAGAAGAGCGACGAGCTCCTCGGCAAGGTCGGCGTCAACCTCAGCGAGTCCACCGAGCGTGAGCTCGAAGGCCTGCTGGCGGGCGCGAAAGACGCGACGACGGAGCTGAAGACGTTCGCGCAATCGACGCAGGACCAGATCGTCCACGCCGTGCGCCGGGGCTTCACCGACGGGTTCACGGCCGTGATGTGGCTCTCGATCGCGGTCACGATCGTCGGCGCCGTCGTCGCTGCAGTGGTCATGCAGCGCTCGGCGCCGATCCCGGAGGAGGAGGTGACCGTGGGCGAGGAGGCCGCGGCCAAAGAAGTCAGAGCCTGAAGCAGCGGGCCGGCTTGGCCGGGCCGCTGCGGTCACCCATCAAGCTCAGGAGGGGGAGCTCGAGGGGGAACCAGCGGTTCCCCTTCGAAAGAGTAGCGGCCCGGCACGCACGGCCCGCTGCGGTCACGGTTATGCTCGCAGCGCGATGACGGCTCTTCGCGAGATCATGACCGAGGATGTCCTCACGGTCGCCCCCGAGGACACGCTGGGCGAGGTTGCCTCGAAGATGATCGAGCGCGGCGTGGGCTCTGTCGTCGTGGCCGATTTCGGACGCCTGATCGGCGTCCTCACGGAGCGGGACATCATGCGCGCGGTCGCCGCGCGGACGCACTCGAGCGAGGCCCGCGTGCGCGAGTGGATGACCGCCGATCCGATCACCGCGACCGCCGACACGGACGTTCAGGAGGCCGCGCACACGATGCTGGACAACGGGTTCCGCCACCTGCCGGTCGTGGACGGCGACCAGGCCGTCGGAATCGTCTCTATCCGCGACGTGGCCGCCTGGTCCTTCGAGCAATAAGCCCGAGACCGCGATTCAAAACGGAGAGGAAGCACCGAACGCGGCGCACCCAGCCGTACAAAGCAGCTGAACTGCGTGTCATTCGAGCTTTGAGAAACAGGCGGAGGAGGGCTTGGCCCTCCGCACGCCTGTTTTCCCTCGGGGCTCCCCCCTCCTTTGCCTAGAGACGCGATCAGAAATCGGTCATGCGCGCAGACGGCGAATGACGAACGAAACGGCGGCGCCGAGGATGAGGCCGCCGAGCCAGAGCGCGACCACGACTCCGAGGAAGATCACTCCGACGTCTCGCGCGGACGCGCTGCCCGCATGCCACCCGTAGTGGTTCCGAGCGAGGAAGAGGTACGCCGCCCATGCTGCGCAGGGAGCTCCGATCAGCGCCCATCTCAACACGGGGTCATGAAAGGCGAACGCCGCTCCGAGCCCGAGCACGAACGCGATCCCGAGGATTCCGATGGCGAGCAGCGGCACCTTACGCCGACACGATAGGGAGCACGGCGGAGAGCCAGCCCGTCGGGATCGCTTAAGCCCGAGGTGGCCGCGAGAACAGCGCCACCCAGGATCAGGCGCCCGCACCGGCTAACAAGATCCATCTCACGGTGGAGGTCCGAGGGACAGGTTGCTGGCGACGACGCGCCTCCCCTCCCGCTCGTACACGACGTCCACCGAATCGTTCTGCCGGTATGTCCCTGCCACGCCCAGGAACAACGACAGCCAGCGCCAGAAGCCGAGCCGTCCCTCCTTCGCCAGGCTGCGCCGGAAGACCAGAGTGCGCCCGATCACGTCGAAGTCGCGGCCGGGTTCCTGGGGAATGCCGTTCACGAAGACCTGAAATGGCCGTCCGACCTCGGGCGGAAGCTCCACTCTCGATCCCCGACTCGTGTCCGCGACCACCTTCGTAGAATGCCACCCCGTGCGCGCCCGGCTCCCCGCGATCCTCGGCCTGCTCACGAGCCTGACGCTCGCGACCGCGGGGGTCGCGGCTGCGGCCAAGGGTGGGTTCAGCCCCGTCGCCCCGGAGTCGCCGAACGCCGACCGGATCCAGACGACCTACTGGGTCGTGTTCGGGTTTGCCGTCGCGGTGTTCGTGGTGGTCGAGGTGCTGCTCGTCCTTTTCATCGTCCGCTATCGCAGCCGTGGACGCGGACGGGAGGTCGAAGGGCCCCAGGTCCGCGGGCACACACGGGTCGAGCTCGCCTGGACGGCCGTGCCGGTCCTCATCCTCGCAGCGATCGCCGTCTTCACCTTCTACAAGCTCCCCGGGATCAAGAACGTCCCCGAGGCGGGCGCGGCGGGCAACCTGCAGATCGGGATCCAGGGGCGCCAGTTCTACTGGGAGTTCACGTACCCGAACGGCGTGATTGCCGTGAACCGGATGCGCGTCCCCGTGAGCCGTGTCGTCGAGCTCAACGTGACATCGCCCACTACGGACGTCATCCACAGCTGGTGGATCCCCTCGCTCGGCGGCAAGATCGACGCCATCCCCGGCAAGATGAACCACACCTGGTTCCAGGCCACGAAGACGGGGACGTACAAGGGGAGGTGCGCGGAGTTTTGCGGCATCCAGCATGCCGAGATGAGAGCCGACGTGCAGGCGCTGCCCGCTCCCGCGTTCTACCGTTGGCTCCAGAGCGAGGCCCGCGCCCAGACTGAAGGAACATCGGGCCTCGGCCAGCAGACGTTCGAGGGCGTCTGCGCCCCGTGCCACGGCATGCAGGGCGAGGGAGGGATCGGCCCGCCCTTGAAGGGAAGCTCGCTCCTGACCGACGAGAAGAGCCTCACGACGCTGCTCGAAAACGGCGGCAAGCTCATGCCCGCCGTCGGCAAGGGCTGGAGCGCGCTGCAGAAGCACGCGCTCTTCGCCTACGTCGCCCGCACGATCGCCAAGGGACAGACGAGTGGCGGTTAGGGTCGAGCCAGCACCGACTCGCGTCCCCTGGACGCAGGGCCGAGTGGCCGGCTGGCTGACGACCACCGACCACAAGCGCATCGGGATCCTCTACATCGCGACCACCCTTCTGTTCTTCGGCGCGGGCGGAATCCTCGCGCTCCTGATGCGCGCACAGCTCGCGACCCCGAACGAGCACTTCGTGACCAAGAACAGCTACAACGAGCTATTCACGATGCACGGGACGACGATGGTCTTCCTGGTCATCGTCCCGATCCTCGCCGGCTTCGCCAATTTCCTCGTACCGCTCATGATCGGCGCGCGCGACGTGGCCTTCCCGCGGCTGAACGCCCTCTCCTACTGGCTCTTCCTGCTCGGCGGGATCGTCCTGTACGCGAGCTGGTTCGCCTCGGGCGGAGCGCCCAAAGCCGGCTGGACGAGCTACGTGCCGCTCTCCGCCAACGAGTTCTCGCCAGGGCATGGGCAGGACCTCTGGATCCTCTCCCTCCATGTCCTCACCATCTCCTCGCTGGCGGGGGCGATCAACTTCCTGGTCACGATCCACAACATGCGGACGCGCGGGATGTCCTGGATGCGCCTGCCGCTGTTCGTGTGGACGATCGAGATCTACGCGCTGCTGCTCGTGCTGGTGCTCCCCGCGCTCTCCGCCGGGCTGACGCTGCTGCTGCTCGACCGCCAGGTGGGCACCCACTTCTTCCTGCCCGACCAGGGAGGGAACGCGCTCTTATGGCAGCACGTCTTCTGGTTCTTCGGGCACCCGGAGGTCTACATCATGATCCTGCCCGCGATGGGGATCATCTCGGAGGTGATCCCGGTCTTCTCGCGGAAGCCGATCTTCGGCTACCACGCGATCGCGTTCTCGACGGTGGGGATCGCCTTCATCTCCATGCTCGTGTGGGCCCACCACATGTTCGCGGTCGGACTTCCGTGGGGCCTGCAGGTCTTCTTCATGGTCTCGTCCATGGCGGTGGCCATTCCGACGGGGGTGAAGATCTTCAACTGGCTCGCGACCACCTGGCGCGGCAACCTCATCTTCGACACGCCGATGCTGTACGCGCTCGGCTTCATCGCCGTCTTCACCATGGGTGGGCTGTCGGGCATCTTCCTGGCTGTCTTCCCCGTGGACTGGCAGGTGACGGACACCTACTACGTCGTCGCGCACCTGCACTACGTCCTCTTCGGCGGATCGATCCTCGGGATCTTCGCGGGGCTGTATTACTGGTGGCCGAAGATGTTCGGGCGGCTGCTCGACGAGCGCCTCGGGAAGTGGAATTTCTGGCTCACGTTCATCGGCTTCAACCTCACGTTTTTCCCGCAGCACATGCTCGGGCTCCTGGGGATGCCGAGGCGTGTGTACACGTACGATCACGGTGGGCTGTGGGAGTGGTACAACCTCACTTCGACGATCGGATCCTTCGTGATGGGGGTCGGGATCCTGCTCTTCCTCGTCAACGTGCTGGTGACCCGCCGGCGTGGCCTGCGGACCGGCAACGATCCCTGGCTCGCGGACACACTCGAGTGGTACACGACCTCGCCTCCGCCGGCCGAGAACTTCGTCGGCGACGTTCCGTACGTGTCGAGCGCGCGGCCGCTCAGGGGCATTCGGAGACGGCTGAAGGAGGGCGGTCATCTCTGACGTGAGACCCGGCGTGTGGCTGCGCCTGACCGCTCTGGTCGCCGCGCATGCGACGCTGCTCGCGGTCGTGAGCGGCGCCCTCGGCGGCGGGATTGCGCATGAGGCGCTGTCGGCTGTGGCCGTGCCACCGCTGGCGGCGCTCGTCGTCGCCGCCTTCGTCACGCACCGGCGGCTGATCGCTCCGTCGCTCACGGCTCTTGTGCTCTTCGGGGGAGCCGCGCTCGTCACCGGGCCGATTCCGCACCTTGTCCTCGCCTCGTGTGCGTTCGCGGCGACGCTCGTCCTGGCTGCAGCGACCTTCCGCGGCGAGCCCGTCCCTGCCGGAGCGTGGCGGGACTACGTCGCGCTGACGAAGCCGAGGATCATGACTCTCCTGTTGCTGACCGGGCTGTGCGGGATGGTCGTCAGGGTGCAGGGATGGCCCCCGACCTGGCTCGTCGCCGTGACGATGGTCGGGCTGGCGCTCGCGTGCGGGGGCGCGAGCGCGCTGAACCATGTCCTCGACAGAGACCTCGACCGGGCGATGCGGCGGACAGCCTCGCGGCCGGTCGCCGCGAAGCGGGTTCCAGCCCCGCGGGCGCTCGAGTTCGGGCTCGCGCTGTCCGCGTTCTCGTTTGTCCTGCTCGCGAGCCTTGTGAATCCACTGACAGCGGCGCTCGCGCTCGTCGGCAACCTCTTCTACGTCCTGGTCTACACGGGCTGGCTCAAGCGCTCGACGCCGCAGAACATCGTCATCGGCGGCGCGGCGGGGGCGGTGCCGCCTCTCGTGGGGTGGGCCGCGGCGACGGGGAACCTCGCCGTGCCCGCCCTGTTCCTGTTCCTGATCGTGTTCTTCTGGACGCCGCCCCACTTCTGGGCTCTCGCGCTCGTGCTCAAGCGCGACTACGCGGCTGCGCGCGTGCCGATGCTGCCGGTCGTGCGTGGCGACCGCTGGACGGCGTGGGAGATCCTCGCCTATTCGCTCGTGCTGGTGCCGATAACCGTGCTTCCGTTCTTCTGGCATACGACAGGCGTCGCATACCTGGTGGCGGCGCTCGTGCTCGGAGCTTGGCTGGTCTGGCTGGCGTGGAAGCTCGTGCGCGAGACGACGCCGGCCCGCGCGCGGCTGCTGTTCCACTTCTCGCTCGCGTATCTCGCGCTCCTCTTCGTCGCGATGGCGCTCGACCCGCTGGTGGGCTGACGTGCTGGACCCCGAGGTCGAGCGCAAGAACGTGCTGCTCGGGTGGGCGCTGTTCGCCGTCTTCTTGCTGCTCTTTGCCGGGACGGCGCTCGTCGCCCTGATCTACCTCGCCGTAGATTAGAGGCATGCTCGAGCGCTGCAAGAAGTGGTTGGGCCTTGGACGGCCCGTCGAAGGGGACGAGGCACGCGCGGGGAATGCGGACGCGTTCTTGGCAGCAACTACGGGGTCGCAGCACTCGGGTGGCGAGAGCGCTCACGGCAACATCCCGCCGAATTTCGTTCCTCCCGTCGACGAAGGCCGCCCGCGGCACTGAGGCCGGGGCCACCAACCTCCTCCCCAGTGCGAGCATATCGAGGAAAAGCGCACGGAACTGTGCTGATTTCGTGACGGCTTTCGCGCGGCGTCGGCGCGCTAATCCCAACCCGACTCGAGCAGCGAGCGCACTTCCTCGACGCCGGCCTGCCAGATCCGCAGCATCTCCTCGTCCGGACGCTCGTACCAGCCGCCAAACGAGCCGTCGCCCGCGACCCGTCGCATCTCGGCCGGGTCCGTGATGCCCGCGTACTCGACGGCCGCCTTGTGCTCCCCGGGAAGCTCGACGCCTGGCAGCCGCGTCCACGGGAAGTTCTCCGTCCAGGAGGCGTGGCTCCCTTCGGGATCGATCTCGTCCACCAGAGCGCGCACCTGGGCGCTGTTCCACCAGTCGTGCCAGACGACGCCGTCGCCGCTCACGCGCTCGGCGGCGAAGCTGTTCCCGCCGTGGCCGTTCACGATCAGGATCCGCCGAAATCCCTGACCGCGGAGGGAGGCAAGAAGATCGCCAAGCAGCGAGACGTACGTCTCTTCAGAAATTGACGGGCTCCCCGGATAGGCGGCGAAGCGCGGCGTGACCCCGTAGGCGAGCGCCGGAAGCACGGGCACGCCCAGCGGCTCTGCCGCCTCGACAGCCACCTGCTCGGCGAGCACGTTGTCCGTCGCGAGGGAGAGGTAGGCGTGCTGCTCCGTCGAGCCAAGCGGCAGCACGGTGCGGTCGTCGCGCTCGAGATAGGCCTCGAGCTGCATCCAGTTAAGGTCGGAGACGCGCATGGCTGCAAGCATGACCGACGGGATCTTTCTCGCGCGTCCGGAGCGGCCCGGGGAAGGGATCCCGCTCGCCGTCAAGGACCTCTTCGACACGGCGGGGCTCACAACCACCTACGGCTCGGCGCTCTTCGCGGACCGCGTTCCGGACGAGAGCGCGAAGCCGGTTCGCCGGCTCGAAGCCGCCGGCTACGCGAACGTTGGCAAGACCAACCTGCACGAGTTCGCGTACGGCGTCACCTCGGAGAACCCGCACTTCGGCACTGTGCCGAACCCTCTCCGCGAGGGGCGGATCGCCGGCGGCTCGAGCGGCGGTTCGGCGGCCGCGCTTGCCGCCGGCCTGGCCGATGCTGCCCTCGGCACCGACTCGGGAGGCTCGATCCGGATCCCCGCCGCCTGCTGCGGGATCGTCGGCTTCAAGCCGACCTACGGTCTCGTCCCGATGGACGGCTGCTTCCCACTCGCCCCGAGTTGGGACCACGCAGGCCCGATGGCGCGGACGGTCGCGGAGTGCGCGGCGATGCTGGAGGCGCTCGTGCCCGGCTTCCGGCGCACCACGCTTGAGTCACTCGAAGAGGTTGAGGTGGGAGTCGCCTGGCTCGAGCACGCCGATCCGCTCGTCCGCGAACGCGTCGAAGAGGCGGCGGTCCCCTTCCCGCGACGTGCGCCTGTCGCCTTCCCGCTTCCCGACGGGCTCGATGCCGCGTTCATGGCCGAGGTGGCGGACGTGCACCGGGAGTTGTACGAGGAGAACAGCGAGCTGTACGGCGCGGACGTCGGAAGCAGAATCGAGCGCTGCCTGTCGGTGACGGACCGCGAGCGTGAGGAGGCAGTCCGGACACGCGAGCAGTACCGAGACGACGCTCTCGAGGCGCTCGGGGACGTCAACCTCCTGCTCGTGCCGACTCTTCCCATGGTCGCGCCAGTGACCGGTCAGACCGGCGACGACGAGCTCCGGAGGCGGATCCTCCGTTTCACTTTTCCGATCAACGCGCTCGGCTGGCCGGCGCTCGCGCTGCCGTGCGGGCTCGCCGAGGAGGGACTCCCTGCCTCGCTGCAGCTCGTCGGCCGGCCCGGAGAGGACGCGCTCGTCCTCGCCGCCGGAGAGGCCCTCGAGCTCAGTCTGCGCCGCGCGTGAGGTTGGCGAGGCCCGCCGTAGCTCCCAAGCAGCACCGCACTGCGAAGTGCGCGGATGATGACCGGCGCAGCGATGAAGACGAGGCCGGTGCCCAGGCCTGCCAGCCTGCGCCCACGAGCAGGAGCGCAAACCACGGTGACGCTGCCGACACTGCGCAGCCGACACCCAGGAGCACTGCGCCGAGCCTTGCGCTCCAGGGAACTCCGAGCCGCTCTTCGACCGGAGTGGCGAACAGGGCGAAGACGGCGATCGCAATGAAGAGATCGACGTCATCAGACCGGCTGCAGAGAGGGAGACGTCGAAGTCGTGGCTGACCGGGGCGGCTGCGGGCGACGACTCGCGCCGCGTACCCGAAGCTCAGCCCGAGCAGGACCCGCCGATCCCGACGCGCCGCATTTCCCTTTAAGCCGCCGCGCGGAGAGCGTCTTCGTAGATGCGGTCGCGGCCGAACTCGTCGAGTTCGGCGGAGAGTAGGTCGCTCGGATCAGGATGCCCGCCGGGAGGAGCGGGAACCGCGTCCCCGTCGGCGGCCACAGACTCCAGCTCCTCGGCGTCCTCGACCTCGAGCTCGACCTTCCGCCCGAGCCGGGAGCGAAGCCACCCGACGAGTAGGAGCGCGTCCGCCTTCGGCCCCTTCACCGCGATCGCATCGAGTTCCGCGATCCCCGGCCACATCGCCCCGAGCGAGACGCGCCAGCCGAGGAGCCGCCGCCACGCGATGTCGGAGACCGCAGCGCGCTCGAAGCAGTTCTGGAACTCCGCGTAGGCCTCGGGAACGTCCGGCCACTCCGCCGAGTCGACGATCAGCCGGTCGACGACATCCATCATCTGCTCGAACTCGGACGCGCCGAACGACGGACGGCCCCGCCAGCGCGAGAACACGGGCAGGTCGGACACGAGCAGCGGCTCCACGATGCTGGCTGGCACCGCGGCGCGGGTGCCCAGAAGGTGCAGCTCGATCACCTCCGTGCAGACGTGCCGCGTCTCGCTCTCGATAGGGAAGCACTGAACGGAGAGGTCGACGTCGAGGCCGTCACGGCCGGCATCCGGCTCCGGGACGAGCAGGATCGTCCGCGAGGGATGCATCTCGGCGAGTCCGGCGAGCGTGCCACGCGCCGCATCAAGCCAGTTCCGCGGCACCCAGGCGGTGTGTGTCATCACGCTCGTACGCAGACCGGAGGGCTCGCCCGGGAGGGCTGACGCCCGCATCGCCCCGAGCTGCCGCTCGATCTCGGCGATGGAGACGTCCTCGCCGTGCCAGTGGTCTTCCTGCAGCGTCGTGCTCAATGTCGTCGCCAGGACCGGCCGTCGCGGTGGAGGAGCTCGTCGGCGGCCACGGGCCCCCACGTCCCCGCGGAGTAGTTCGGGAACGTAGGCCGGTCGCGCTTCCAGAAGGCCACGATCGCGTCCACGAGCGCCCACTCCTCGGTGACCTCGTCCGCGCGGGTAAAGAGGGTCGCGTCCCCGAGCATGACATCGAGGATCAGCCGCTCGTACGCCTCCGGGATCCCCGTTCTGAACGTTCCGCCGTAGAGAAAGTCCATGTGCACGGGCCGGATCGTCATCCCCGCGCCCGGAACCTTCGCCCCGATGGATAGCGACACGCCCTCGTCCGGCTGGACGTGGACCACGAGCACGTTCGGCCGCAGCCCCTCGCCCGCGATCTCTGCGAAGGGCGGATGCGGAGCGCGCTGGAACTGGATCGCGATCGTCGTCTCGCGCCGCGCCAGGCGCTTCCCCGCACGGACGTAGAACGGCGTGTCCGCCCAGCGCCAGTTGTCCACGTACAGCTTGGCTGCGACGTACGTCTCGGTCGTCGAGTCCGCGGCGACGCCCTCCTCCTCGCGATATCCCGGCACCTCCTCTCCCTCCACGTACCCCCGCCCGTACTGGCCGCGCACGACGTGCTTCGGCCCCGGAGTGTGCAGCGAGCGCAGGACCTTCACCTTCTCGTTCCGCACCGATTCGGAGGTGAAGTCGATTGGGGGCTCCATCGCGGTCAGTGCGACGAGTTGGAGCAGGTGGTTCTGGAAGATGTCCCGGATCGCGCCGGCCTGCTCGTAATAGTCGGCGCGGTGCTCTATCCCGATCGACTCCGCCACGGTGATCTGGACGTGGTCGATGAACTGGCGATTCCAGACCGGCTCGAAGATCCCGTTCGCGAACCGGAGCGCGAGCATGTTCTGGACCGTCTCCTTGCCGAGGTAATGGTCGATGCGGAAGACGTGCGACTCGTCGAACTCCTTCGCCAGCAATTCGTTCAGCTCCTCGGCCGAGGCGAGGTCGTGCCCGAACGGCTTCTCGATCACGAGCCGGTCCCACCCGTCTTTGCTGCGCCGCTTGCCGATCTCCTCGACGAGCGTCGCGATCCCAGCCGGAGGAACGGCGAAGTAGTAGACACGGTTGCCAGCCGTGCCGACGTTCTTGTCCAGGTCGGCGAGCGTCTTCATGACCTTGTTCCAGCCGCCCTCGTCGCCGAAGTCCATGGACACGTAGCGCATCGCCTCCGCGAGCGTGTCCCAGACGTCGTCACGGACCGGGTCGCGCCCGTGCTCCGAGACGGCCGCCTTCATCCGCTCGCGGAAGTCGTCCTCGGACTCCTCGGTGCGGGCGACGCCCACCACACCGAAGTTGCGCGGCAGCAGGTGGTGGAAGGCGAGCGAGTACAGCGCGGGAAAGAGCTTGCGCTGCGTGAGGTCGCCCGAGGCGCCGAAGATGACAAGCGCGCACGAAGGCGGAGTGCGCGCCAGCCCGAGACCCTCCAGGAGCGGATTCTCTTGCTCCGCGGTCACCGTCACTGGGGCTTCTCCAGGTGGCCCCCGAAGGCATGCCGCATCGCCGACAGGATTCTGTTCGCGAATTCGGCCTCGCCGCGCGAGGAAAAGCGCTCGTACAGCGCCGCGGACAGGACGGGCGCCGGCACCGACTCGTCGATCGCCGCCTTGAGCGTCCACCGGCCCTCGCCCGAGTCCGAGACGCGGCCGGCGTAGTCGTCGAGGCCGGGGCCCTGGGCGAGTGCGGCCGCGGTCAGGTCGAGGAGCCAGGAGGAGATGACGCTGCCGCGGCGCCACACCTCGGCCACCGAGGCGACGTCGATGTCGTACCGGTAGTGGTCGGGATCGCGGAGCGGTGCCGTCTCGGCGTCAGCCTCCTGCTTCGTCGCGCCGACGTTCGCCTTCTGGAGCACGTTGAAGCCCTCCGCGTAGGCCTGCATCACGCCGTACTCGATCCCGTTGTGGACCATCTTCACGAAGTGGCCCGCTCCGTTCGGGCCACAGTGGAGCCAGCCCTTCTCGGCCTGCGCGGGATCGCCCTCGCGGCCCGGCGTCCGCTCGGCCGCGTCCACGCCCGGGGCGAGGTCGTCGAGGATGGGCTCGAGCCGCGAGACCGCCTCGTCGGGGCCGCCGACCATCATGCAGAAGCCTCGCTTGATCCCCCAGACCCCGCCGCTGACGCCGACGTCGAGGTAGGTGATTCCGTGCTCGGCGAGAGCCTTCGAGCGCTGCAGATCGTCGACGTAGTAGGAGTTGCCGCCGTCGATGACGGTGTCGCCGGACTGGAGGTGCGGCACCAGGTCGTCGATCACCGAATCGACGATCGCCGCCGGGATCATCATCCAGACCGAGCGTGGGGCATCGAGCTGCTGCGCCAGCTCCTCGAGCGACGAGGTGGTCGAGGGGACGTTCGGGTCATAGGTCTTGAGCTCGTGCCCGCGGCCCTCGAGGCGCTCGGTCATCCCCGCGCCCATACGGCCGAGACCGACCATGCCGAGCTGCATCAGTGCGCCTCCCGTCGGCTTCGGTGATGCAGTCGGCGCGCGAAAAGCAAGCCAGGCGAGGACGCAGGGAGCGTGCGCACTCGCAGCTGGCGAAGGGTGCGTGCGCGACCGAGGACGACGCCTGGCGCAGCTTTGCAGCCGCCGATGCGCGGCAGAGTCGGCGGGAGGCGCACTCTAAACGTCCTCCATCCGGATGCGGACGATCGGCCGGCCTTTCTCCTGGAGCGACGCGAAGTCTCCCGCGGCCTGAGCGCGAATCAGCCGGCCGAAGCCGAACTTCTTCCCCGGGATCTTGATCTCCTCGCCGGTGTCGTCAACGACCTGCACGAAGTTGCCGATCGGCGGGCCGCCCTTGTGCAGCTGCCCGGTCGAGTGCAGATAGCGGGGGCCGAAGCCGTGCGTCACCACGACGCCGGTCTCGGAGTGAATGCGGTTGATGAGCCCGTCGAGCCGCCGAATACTCTCCTCCGTCGGGTCAACGAAGGCCTGGATGCAGACGTAGTCGCCTTCGCGCACGCCCCCGAGCAGGTCGTCGAGCGAGCCCGTCGGCTCGACGTCGGGCTCGACCCTGCCGGCGAGAATTTCGTTCGTGCGGTCCTTGGCCGCCTGCACGTCGGGCTGGTTGAAGGCGTTGATGCCGAGTATCGCGCCCGCCACCGCGGTCGCGAACTCCCAGCGATACATCTCGGAGCCGAGGTCGTAGGGGTCCTCGACGAGGACCTCGCCCCGCTGGCGGTCGTGGCCCTCGGGGGACTCGCCGGGCGCCGGGACGAGACCCTTGCCCTCCTTGCCGGTCGACTCCGCGATCAGCTGCTCGGCCCACAGGCCGAACCCGCTGGGCGTCTCGTCGATGCAGATCTTGTCCCGCCCTTCACGCCAGCCCGTGCCGAACCGCAGCCCGAGCTCGAGACCGGGGCTGTCGGGCCCGTGGCAGGCCTCGGCCATCTCCCGCGCCCGCGCGCGCAGGTGCTCGACGTCCGCTCCGATCAGCGCGGCCGCCACGAGGCCGAACGCCGACAGCGCCGAGTAGCGGCCGCCGATCGTCGGCTCGCCGTGAAAGATCGCGCGGAAACCACGCTTTTGGGCCAGAGCCTGCAGCTCGGACCCGGGATCTGTGACGACCGCGAACTGATCGGGCTTCTTGCCTGCGAGCTCCCAGAAGTGATCGAGGTGCGAGCGCGTCTCCAGCGTCGTGCCCGACTTGGAGGAAGCGACGAAGAACGTGTCGCCCAGGTCGATCTCGGACTGAAGGCGCCGGATCGTGTTCGGATGCGTCGTGTCCAGCACGTAGAAGCTCTCGGAGTGGAAGCTGCGGCGGAAGACCTCGGGCGCGAGGCTCGAGCCGCCCATTCCCATCAGGACGGAGCTGCCGAACTCCCCCGCCGGCACGGCGGAGAGGTCGAGCTCGCGCATCGGTTCGTCGAGCCATCCGAGCCATTTGGCCTCGTCGGTCCCCGTCCAGACGGTGGGGTCGCGCTCCCAGATACGGCCGACCAGCTCCTCGCCCGTGAGGGTCACGCCGGTACCAGCTGCCCGCGCTTCTCTCTGATCCCTTCCAGCAGTTCAGAGAAGGAGTCGCTGAACTTCTCCACTCCCTCCTTCTCGAGCACGTCGGTGACGTCGGCGTAGTCGACGCCGACTCTCTCCATCTCCTCGAACACGCTCTTCGCCTCGTCGACGTCCTTCGCGAGTGTGAGCGCGACCTTGCCGTGATCCTGGAAGGCCTCGATCGTCTCCTCCGGCATCGTGTTCACCGTCTCGGGCCCGATCAGCTCCTCGACGTACAGCGTGTCGCGGTAGGCGGGGTTCTTCACCGACGTCGACGCCCATAGGCAGCGCTGCCTGGAGGCTCCCTTGAGCTCGAGCTCGCGCCAGCGGTCGGTGGAGAAGAGCTCGAGGTAGCGCTGGTAGGCGAGCTTGGCGTTGGCGACGGCGAGCTTGCCGCGGAGGGCGAGAGCCTCGTCCGCGCCGATCTCGTCCAGGCGCTTGTCAGCCTCGGTGTCCACCCGCGAGACGAAGAAGCTCGCCACGGACGCGACACGGCTCGGATCGCCGCCGGCCTCGAGCAGCCGCTCGACTCCGCGGATGTAAGCGTCGGCGACCTCCGCGTAGCGGTCGATCGAGAAGATGAGGGTGACGTTGATCGAGCGGCCCTCCGCGATGGAGTCCTCGATCGCGGAAAGCCCCGGCTCCGTGCCCGGGATCTTGACGAACAGGTTCGGGCGGTCGATGGTCTCGTGCAGCCTCTTCGCCTGTTCGAAGCTCGCCTTCGTGTCGTACGCGAGGTTGGGATCGACCTCGATCGACACGTAACCGTCGCGCCCGGCGGTCGCCTCCCACACGGGCCGGAGCAGGTCACAGGCGTCGGAGATGTCCCGCTCGGCGAGCTGGAAGAAGGCCTCGACGCCGTCGAAGTGCTCCTCGAGCAGCTCCTTCAGCTGCTCGTCGTAGGCATCGCCCGAGGAGATCGCCTTCTGGAAGATGGTCGGGTTCGAGGTCACGCCGACGACGGCGTCCTCGCGCATCATCCGCTCGAGCTCGCCGCCGTGGATCATCTCCCGCGAGAGGAAATCGATCCAGACGCTCTGTCCGAGCTCCGAGAGCGCATGCAGGTTGCTCTTAGCCATCATCACCCCGTCCTTCCATCTATTGAGTCCTCTCCAAGCTCCATCTTGCGGATCTTCTCCAAGCGTCGAACATACCGCTCACCCTCACTGAAGGTCGCGCCCAGAAACGTCTTGATCAGCTCCGCAGCCAACTCCGGCCCGACGACCTCCGACCCCAGGCAGAGCACGTTCATGTCGTCGTGCTCCACGCCCTGATGGGCCGAGTAGGCGTCGTGGCAGACGGCGGCGCGGATGCCCGGCAGCTTGTTGGCCGCCACCGATGCGCCCACGCCCGAGCCACAAATGAGGACGCCGCGCTCCGCTTCGCCGGAGAGGATCCTCTCCGCGAGCTCGCGAGCCTTGTCGGGATAGTCGATTCGAGGCTCGGCCTTGTCGGTCCCCACGTCCACCGGCTCGTGCCCGAGAGTCGCCAGATCCCCGAGCACTCGCTCTCGAAGCTTCACTCCGCGGTGGTCGAAACCGACGGCGACCTTCACGGGGGTTCACGTTACACCGCCTCCACTGAGGCCGTTACGCTTGCGCGCATGACCGAGACCGACGCCTGGCGCGAGCTTGGACAGCAGCTTCGGGTCGACTCGGTGCGAGCGGCGGCGGTCACGAACTCCGGACATCCGACGTCGTCGATGTCGGCCGCCGACCTGATGGCAGTGCTGCTCTCGAAGTACCTCCACTACGACTTCGCCGAGCCGCGGAACCCGCGGAACGACCACCTGATCTTCTCCAAGGGCCATGCCTCGCCGCTCCTGTACTCGCTGTACAAGGCGGCGGGCGCGATCTCAGAGCAGGAGCTGCTCACCTTTCGCGAGTTCGGCAGCCGGCTCGAGGGGCATCCCATTCCCGAGCTGCCCTGGGTAGATGTCGCCACCGGGTCGCTCGGGCAGGGCCTTCCGATCTCGGTCGGCGTTTCCCTCGCGGGCAAGTACCTCGACCGCCTTCCTTTCCGGGTCTGGACGCTGTGCGGGGACAGCGAGACGGCGGAGGGCTCCATGTGGGAGGCCTTCGAGCACGCCGCCTTCTACGAGCTCGACAACCTCGTCGCGATCCTCGACATCAACCGCCTCGGCCAGCGCGGCGAGACGATGCACGGCTGGGATCTCAACTCGTACGCGAACCGCGCGCGGGCATTCGGCTGGAAGGCGATCGAGATCGACGGCCACGACTTCGAGGAGATCGACCGCGCCTATGCCGAGGCGATCGAGGCGCACGGGCAGCCGACGGCCATCGTCGCGCGCACGATCAAGGGGAAGGGGGTCAAGGCGGTGGAGAACAAGGAGGGCTGGCACGGAAAGGCCCTCGACGACCCGGAGGGCGCGATCGAAGAGCTCGGCGGGATCCGCAACATCGTGGTGGAGGTTGCAAAGCCGGAGGGCGACGCGCAGCCGCACGAGTTCGAGACGGGTTCGCTCGAGCTCCCCACCTACGAGGTCGGCGACGAGGTGGCGACGCGCAAGGCCTACGGCGACGCTCTGGCCGCGATCGGCTCGGCCGACGGCAAGGTGACCGCGGTCGATGGGGAGGTCTCCAACTCCACCTTCGCCGAGATCTTCCGGGACGCCCACCCGGACCGCTACTTCGAGATGTACATCGCCGAGCAGCAGATGCTGGCGGCGGCGGTCGGGCTCCAGGTACGTGGATGGAAACCGTTCGCCTCCTCCTTCGCGTGCTTCCTCACGCGGGCCTACGACTTCATCCGCATGGCGGCGGTCAGCCGCGCGAACATCCGGGTGTGTGGCTCGCACGCCGGCGTCTCCATCGGCGAGGACGGGCCTTCCCAGATGGGGCTCGAGGATCTCGCCTCCTTCCGAGCCGTCCACTCGAGCACGGTGCTCTACCCCTGTGATGCCAACCAGACGGCCAAGCTCGTCTCCGAGATGGCCGGGCTGGACGGCATCGCATACATCCGCACGACCCGCGGCAATGCGCCGGTCATCTACGGCTCCGACGAGGAGTTCCCCATCGGCGGCAGCAAGGTCATCCGCTCCTCGGACGACGACGAGGTCGCGATCGTGGCAGCCGGAATTACCCTGCACGAGGCGCTCAAGGCCGCCGACGCACTGGCGGAGGAGGGCGTGAACGTGCGCGTGATCGACCTCTACTCGGTGAAACCGATCGACGAGGAGACCCTCCTCGCGACCGCTGAGGCGACGCAGGGCCGGATCGTGACCGTCGAGGACCACTGGCCCGAAGGCGGCCTCGGGGAGGCGGTGCTGTCGGCCTTCGCGCAGGCAGAGCGCCGCCCTGAGGTGGTCAAGCTCGCGGTGAGCGGGATGCCCGGCTCGGGCAAGCCGGCCGAGCTGCTCGCCGCCGCGGGGATCGACGCGGAGCACATCGCCGACGCGGCCCGCAAGCTCGTAGGCGCCCGCGCGGTCGCCTAGCACCCTCGGGCTTCTCTCTACCCTTAGTCCGCTATGGCCGTTGTCATTGCCACCAACCTGCGCAAGGAGATCGCGGGATCGCTGCTCTTCGACGGCGTGTCGTTCAAGGTCGAGCGCCGCGATCGCCTCTCGCTGTCCGGCCCGAACGGGGCCGGCAAGACCACGCTGCTCCGGATGCTGGCCGGAGAGACGGAGGTGCACGGCGGTGAGCTCGCCTTCTCAAAGGGAACCCGGATCGCGCTCCACGACCAGCGTCCCCCGCTCGAGCGGGGCCTGACCCTGCGCGAGTACGCGCTCTCGGGCGCCGCCGAGCTGATCGAAGTCGAGCGGGAGCTCACCCGCCTGGAGGAGGCGATGGCGAGCGGCTCCCACGATCCCGCCACGTTGCGGCGCTACTCCGAGGCCCAGGCCCGCCTCGAGCACGCCGGAGGCTATGCCTGGCGCGAACGAGTGGATTCGGCGCTGCGCGGGCTCGGCTTCCGCGACTCCGATCTGGACCGGCCGCTCGAGAGCTTCTCGGGGGGAGAGCTCACAAGGGCCTCGCTCGCGCGGGCGCTCGGCGGCGGCCCCGATCTACTGCTCCTGGACGAGCCGACCAACCACCTCGATGTCGACAACATCGAGTGGCTGGAGCAGGAGCTGCAGTCGATAGACGCCGGCGTCATCCTCGTCGCCCACGACCGCTGGTTCCTCGAGGCGACGACGACCGGCGTTCTCCAGCTCGAAGCGGGCCGCTCGACCTACTTCGCCGGTCCTTGGCATAGCTGGAGGCTGGAGAAGGCTTCTCGGCTGCAGGCTGCGGCGACGGCCGCAGACCGCGTGTCCCGCGATATCGCGCGGCTCGAACGCTTCGTCGAGCGCTTCCGGTACAAGAAGACGAAGGCGAAGCAGGCACAGGCGAAGCTGACCCAGATCGGCCGCCTCGAGCAGGAGCGCGCGCAGGCGACTGGTGAGATCAGCCTCCTGACCCGCAAGGGCAAGCGACTCGGCTTCGAGTTCCTGGACCCCGCGCGGAGCGGCCGCACCGTGGTCGAGGCAAGGGGGCTCGAGCTTGCGGCCGGCGACAAGCATCTGCTCTCCGAGGTCGAGTTCGCGCTCGAGCGCGGCGAGCATGTCGCCCTCGTGGGCCCGAACGGGTCGGGAAAGACCACTCTGCTCGAGGCGATCATCGGTCGGCGTGAGACTGCCGCCGGCAGTGTCCGCCTGGGCTACGGAGTCGAACCGGCGTACTTCTCCCAGCACGAGCTCGAGCTCGACGAGAGAGGCTCCGTCCTCGATTGCGCGCAGCGCGCGACCGGCCTGCGCCGCCCGGAGGCGCAGAACCTGCTCGGGCGCTTCCTGTTCTCCGGCTGGGAGGAGCACGACAAGCCGGTAACGGCGCTGTCGGGAGGGGAGCGGCGCCGGCTCGCGCTGGCGCTCGTGGTCGCTTCGGGCGCCAACTTCCTGGTCCTGGACGAGCCTACGAACCACCTCGACCTCGAGAGCCGCGAGGCGCTCGAGGAGGCGCTGGAGGCGTTCCCCGGAACCGTGCTACTCGTCTCCCACGACCGAGCGCTACTCGATGCCGTCGCGGAGCGCATCCTGGCGATCGAGGACGGCGCGCTTCGCTCCTTCCCCGGCGGCTGGGCCGAGTACCAGAGCCGCCGGGCCGAGGAGGCAGCACCGCCGCCCCCGGAGCCGTCGAAGCCGCGGCGGTCGAAGCCGGTCCCGGTTGGGGCCGCGAGGCCGAGCGAGCTCGAGGCGATCGAATCGGAGATCAGCTCGCGCGAGGCTGCGGTCGCCGATCTCGAGCGCCGGCTCGCGGAGGACTGGGCGGACGTCGACACCGTGGCAGAGCATCGCCGTGCCCGCGAGGAGCTCCAGAGCCTGATCGCCCGCTGGGAAGCGCTGTTCGAGAGCGAGCGCCGGTAGTGCTCGGGTGTCGGCGGCAACGAACGATGGTGGACCGCTTCCTCGCGCACCCGGGTCCCGTGGAGCCCGAGCCACTTAGTCTCCCGCCGTGGCCGTCCATGGTCTTGCGCTTTTTCGCCCTCGTGGCGGTCTCGGCGGTGCTCGGTGCGGGGATCGCCCTCATCGCCGCGCACTTCGAAGGATGGCCGCTCGCCCGCTCGGCGGCGATCGGTCTCTACGTCGTTGCCGGCGGATTCGTCCTGCTCATGATGCTGGACGCCGGCGCGGGTCCCGCCTCCGGGCGGAATTCTTGGGCGCCCCGGTGCGTTCCGCCCCGCCTATCTGCTGGTCGCAATGATTCTCGCCGGCCTGCGCTACCTCATCCAGTCGCAGCTCTAGCGCTCGCGTGGCGCAAGTGGAATCTGTGAATGGGATCGAGGTCCGAAGGCTCGAGCCCGGGGACGAGCATGTCCTACCAGTGCTCTCGGACTGGGTCGGGCGTCCTCCGCTCGACCACGACGGCGCCGCCCGCTTCCTCGAAAACGACCGCAACCATCTCCTCGTCGCCTTCGAGGACGGCGAACCGGTGGGAATGCTGCTCGCGCACGAGCTCGACCGGCGCCACGGCGACGAGAAGAAGATGTTCCTGTACGAGATCGACGTCCGTGAGGACAAGAGACGTCAGGGCGTCGGCCGCGCGCTCATGGATCGACTGGCCGAGCTCTGCCGCGAACGCGGCTACCACCGGGCGTGGGTCCTCACCGACGAGGGAAACCCGCCGGCGATGGCCTTCTATGGGGCCTGCGGCGGGGTGCGGGAGCCGCCGGACAACGTCATGTTCGTCTTTCGGTACTAGCGCTCGAGCGGGCCCATCGTCAGTCCGTGGCCTTTGAGTTGGTTCCAGTACAGCTCCGCGGGCTCCCGCTGGCCAGACCAGACGATCGCCTGCCCGGAGTTGTGGATCCGGTCCGCGATCTCGAGCCCACGGTCGTAGGTCACTCCGGGCAGCACCGAGGCGAGCGCAAACGCGACTCCCTGGAACGTGTTGTGATCGTCGTTCAGGACGATCACGCGCCAGGCGTCACCCGTCCCTTCGCCGGGGCGGCGGGGCGAGCGCCTGCGCACTGGTGCCTGGGTCGCCATTGCTACCGCCTCGAGCGCATGTACTCGGCGTCAGCCCGCCGGTTGCGGATCCAGACGAACACAGCGAAGGAGATCGGCGCGAGGATGATGAGCGCGAGCAGCCCCAGCGGTATGGCCCACCACACTTTGCCGACTCGCGGCCCCTCGTCGACGTTCGGTGAGGACGGCGCAGCGGCGCGGCGCTGGTTTGCATGCGTTTGGCGCTTTGCATGCGCTTGGTGCTTCTTGGTCTTCGCCTTGTGCGGAGCGGGAGCGGCCTCCTGTGCGTGGAAACGCTTCGGCATGAAGTAGTCGACGCGCCAGCGTCCACGGCGATCCTTGATCACCTTGATGTCGGCCGAGAGGAGTTGCTGCCCGGAGCCGGGCTTCGGCCACAGCAGCACTTCGAGGCCGATGGCCTTCGGGTACGAGTACTCGACGTACTCCCAGTCGCCGACACCCTTCTGGGAGACCGGATAGGGCTGCACCGGGATGTCGCCCGTGCTCCACTCCTTGCGCGAGAGCCCCGAACGGAGGGTCGGACCCACGATCGGCCAGGACTCAGCGACGTGCCTACGGGCGACGGCGGTGCTGATGAACTTAGCGAGCACCTTGCGCACCTTTCTCCGGTTCTCAGCAGTGAAGGCGGCGTGCTTCGGCTGCTGGTAGAAGGTCTCCTCGACCTCGGGGCCGGTCGCCTCGGTGGGTGCCGCCGGGTGGGAGAAGTGGATACCGAGGTAGATGAGAGGTGCCGCGACACCAACCGTGACGGTCCCGATGACCAGGCGGCGGCGCCACCGGTAGGAGCGAAGGATGCGCATCGCCCCCAAGTATTGCGACTCGATCACGAGTCTTGTTCGAACGTCGCGAGCACCGCCTCCGCGACCACTTTCATCGGCCTGCCGGAGACCTGGCTCGCCTTTCGCAGACGCGCGAACGCATCCTGCTCGGAGATCCCCTCCTTTTCCATCAGCAGGCCTTTCGCGCGTTCGATTGCCTTCCTGGCTGCGAGGGCCTCGGCGAGGGAGTCCGCCTCTTCCCGGAGGGTGAGGAGCTCCTCGTGGCGCGCCTGGGCGGCCCGGACCGCCGGCAGCAGGTCGGTCTCGCGAAACGGCTTGACGAGGTAGCCGAACACCCCGGCCTCGACGGCGCGCGAGACGAGCTCGTCCTGACCGTAGGCGGTCAGCATGACGATCGGGATCGGCCGCTCCTCGAGGATCCTGCGCGCCGCCTCGATGCCGTCGAGGCGCGGCATCTTGACGTCGAGCACGGCGAGGTCAGGGTTGGTCGACCCCGCCAGCTCGACGGCTTCGACGCCGTCACGCGCTTCGGCGCAGACTTCGAACCCGGCCCGCTCGAGGATTTCTTTCAGGTCGAGGCGGATGATCGTCTCATCCTCTGCGATGAGCACCCTCATCGATCCGGCCGCGGGCTGGGAATCGGACGCACGCCTTCGGGCCGCCGCGTCACTCGAGCTCTGAGAAAGCGGCGGAGGAGGGCGTAGCCCTCCGGACGCCGGTTTGCTATGAGGACCCGCAAGCCTGGAAGTCTCCCATTCGCCTGCGCCTCACGGAGTCTCACATTCGTTCCACTAGCGGCACAGACACGTGCGCATTTCGCCGCTAGCCTGACGGCTGGTGGGGAGGGGTAAGGGGAGCCCGGCTCCCGCGCGTCTACCTGGGCGAGCGCTCCGGAAAGGAGAGCGCGCCCCTCGGAGTCCACCAGTTGAAGACCTCGACGGCCATTCGGCCGGCCCGAACCGACGGATCGGACTCCGCGAGCCGGCGGGCCTCCTCGAGCTCGGCAGTGTAGAGGCAGAAGCCGCGCCAGGTCTTGTCCGGCTGCTCGCTGAACGGGCCGGCGACCGTCATGACGCCGCGGGCGCCCATCTCACCCAGGTGGGCGAGATGGGCTTCCTGAAGGCGCTCGAGCTCCTCGTCCGAGAACTCGTGCGCCCGCCGGTCGCGCCGGAGCAAGACGAAGCTGAACCGCTCGAGCTCAGGCGGTTCGCTCATCCCTGTTCAGGCTCTGCGCGAGCATCCAGGCGTTCCCGTCGGGGTCGTAGAACGTGGCCAGCTTGACCATGCCCTCGATCTCGTAGGTCTCGCCGTCGAAGCGCGTGTCCAGAGACTCCAGGTGCTTGCGCGCGGCGTCGATGTCCTTCACGCCGAACGTGGGCACCGTCCCGCCGTGCTTGAGCTCCTCGACCTGGCTCAGGCCGATCGTCACGCCGCCCCACGGAGTCCTGACCTCGCCCCAGCCGTACTTGTCGAGGCTGTAGACGAGCTCGAAGCCGAGCGCCTTCTCGTACCACTCGACCGCGGCGCCAAAGTCGGACACGTTGACCGAGATGACGAGCTGATCGTCGAACTCGATCGGATAGGTCGTCTTCTCTGTGGCCGTCTGCGTCATTGCCGTCTCCTCTCTCGTAGTTGCCGACGTCCAGTCCTATTTTTATACTAAGTGCACTTCTATGTCAATGGAGGAACTCATCAGGCTCTTCCACCACCGCTGGGCGCCCGCGGTCCTCGCCGAGCTCCGGCGGCAGCGGGGAAGCCGGTTCGTAACCCTTTCACGCATGCTCGGAGTGGGACGGGACTCGCTCCGCCGGACCCTCACGGCGTTGATCGAGCAGGGCTTGGTCGGCCGGAATCCGGGCTACGGCCATCCGCTGCGCCCCGAGTACGTGCTGACCTCCCGAGGCGAGCCTGTTGCGAGGCGCTGCGAGCGCCTGCTCGCCGCACTCGACGGGCACGAGGACGTCGTGCTGCGCAAGTGGTCGGCCCCGGTCCTCGCCGCACTCTCCGAGCCCTCCCGCTTCTCGGAGCTCCGCGAGCGGCTGCCGGGCGTGACCGGCCGGTCGCTCGCGCTCGCCCTGAAGGAGCTCGAAAGCGCGGGCCTGGTCGAACGGCAGGTCGACGAGCGCGCGCGCCCACCTGCGGTCGTCTACCTGGCCACGTCCGCGGCGCGCCCGCTGCAGCGCGCCCTCAGCTGACGGGAAACACGACCTCGGCACACAGGCCGCCGTCGTCGGAAAGACGGATCGTCCCGTTCAGCTCGTCGCGGACGAGCGCGCGCACGATCGAGAGGCCCGTCCCGTCGTCCGCCCCATCGAGCCCGGAGCCGTCGTCGGCGATCGCCAGTCGCACCGAGCCGTTTCGCTTCGACAGCTCGACCCGTACCGAGGCTCCGCCATGCTCCAGTGCGTTCTGGAAGAGCTCGCTGAAGACGAGCGCCAGCGCCGTCGCCCGGTTGCCGGCGAGCGAGACGGGCTCGAGCTCCGTCTCCACGCGCTTCGCGGCACCGAGCCCCTGGACAAGCATCGCGCGCAGGCGGTCGACCAGCTCGGCGAGCTCGACGTCGTCCTCGCGGTGCTCGGTCAGCACCTCGTGCACGGCGGCGATCGCCAGGATGCGATTGACCGAGTCATCGAGCGCCTTGCGTGGATCAACGTCGCCGGTGCGCGCCTGCAACCGAAGCAGGGACGCGACCGTCTGCAGGTTGTTCTTGACCCGGTGGTGGATCTCCTGGGCAAGCACGCCGCGCATCACCGCGCGGCCGTGCTCGAGCGCAACCGCGGCGTGGTGGGCGATCGAGGACAGCAAGGCGCGCTCTTCGGCGGTGAAGGGCGTGTCGCGGTCACACACGAGCTCGCCGATCTGCCGGCGCTTCCACCGCAGCGGCACGCGCACCGCATGCTCGCCGGGACGCCCTTCGGGCCAGCCGATGCTGCCGTCCTCGAGCACCAGAGCCGCGCCAGTTGCCCCGACGGCGTCCATCGTCGTCTTCACGATCGCCTCGGCGGACTCCTCGAGGTAAAGGGACTCCGACACCGCCTCCGAGATGCGCGCCAGCGCCTCGAGCTCGCTGACCCGCCGCTGCGCCTCGGCATAGAGCTTGGCGTGCTCGATCGTCTGGGCGACTTGGCCGGCGATCGCAAGCAGAAGGTCGATCTCCGAGCGGGTGAACTCACGCGGTGCCCGCGTCCGGACGTTGAGCGCTCCGGCCAGCTTCTGCCGCGCCAGGATGGGCACTGCCAGGATCGACTCGTACTCGTCCTCGCGCAGGTTCGGGAACGCCTTGAAGCGCGGGTCGAGATGCGCCTTCTCGGCGATCATGATCGGCTCGCGCGCCTCGGCGGCGGAGCCCGTGATCCCCTCCCCGGGCCGCATCCGCGGCGTCCGGGTCATCTCCTCGACGCGCGTGCCGTGCGTGGCGCGCAGGACGAGCTCGCCGCTCTGCTCGTCGTAGAGATAGACGAAGCACGCGTCGGCTTCGAGCGCGGCGGCAACCTTGCTGGCGACGAGAGCGAGGACCTCCTTGAGGTCGAGCGTCGAGTTGACGGCCTCGGTCGTCTCGGTCAAGAGGCGCAGGTGGCGCTCCGTGACGTCCATCGCACCGATTATGGTGGCCGCGCCGTGTCCAAGTACGACTGGCTCCTCTTCCTCCACGTCACGGGAGCGTTCCTCTTCGTGGGAGGTGTGGTTGTAGCAGGAGCGTTCAACCTGGTCGCGCAGTTCAGGGAGCGTCCGAGTGAGATCGCGCTCCTCCTCGGCCTCACCCGCGTCGGCGTCATTGCATTCGGGATCGGCGCCCTCATGACACTCGTTTTCGGGCTGTGGCTCGTGGACGCGGCCCCCTGGGGATATGGATACGGCCAGGGCTGGGTGATCGCCGCGATCGTCCTCTGGGTCGTCGGGAACGCGATGGGAGGGCGAGGCGGCAGACGCGAGAAGGAAACGCACGAGTTGGCCGCCAAGCTCGCGGCCGAAGGCGACCACCCCAGCGCGGAGCTGAAGGCTCGCCTGCGCGACCCGCTAACGCTCTTCCTCAGCTACGGGAGCGGCGTCTTGATCGTCGTGATGCTGGTGATCATGGTCTGGAAGCCAGGGGCATGACGGTCGCCTCGCTCTGCGGTCCTACGTGCGGCACGGAGTTCTTCGTCCACGTCCTGGGTGCCGTCACACTCTTCGGCGGCGTGCTCGCAGTGACGGTTCTCGCATTCGCGGCCCTCCGCCTCGCGCCCGAGCGCGCGCAGCTCGTGCGCCGCATGGGCTTCTGGACGACACTCGTCCTGATGGTCCCCGCCTGGGTCGTCATGTACTTCGGCGGCTACTGGCTGCTGGGCCATGAGGGGCTCGACACGCAGACGCCGGAATGGGCGGACGCGGGGATCACGATCGCCTCAATCGGGGCGGGGATCACAATCGGCCTGCTCATCCTGGGCTGGCTGGCGATCAACCGGCCGCGGGTCGGCGGTTGGGTGGCCGCGCTGGCCACGCTCTACCTGATAGCGCTCGGGGTCGCCTGGTTCTACATGTCCGCGAAGCCCTAAAGAACGGGCAAGTACCTCTCCATCTCCCAGGACGTGAGCTGCACGCGGTACTCGTCCCACTCCTTGCGCTTGATCTCCACGTAGCGGTCGAAGATGTGCGGCCCGAGCGCCTTGCGGGCGAGCTCGGACTCGGCCAGCTCGTTGATCGCCTCGCCAAGCGTCTCCGGGAGCGAGATGATGCCGCGCTCGCGCCGGTCCTCGGCGGTCAGGTGGTACAGGTTGCGCTCCATCGGCTCGGCGAGGTCGTAGCCCTTCTCGATCCCCTCGAGCCCGGCGTGCAGCAACGTCGCGAAGGTGAGGTAGGGATTGCAGGCCGGATCGGGGCAGCGGATCTCCGCCCGCGTCGCCTGCTCGTTCCCCGGCTTGTACAGCGGGATTCGGATCAGAGCGGAGCGGTTGCGCCGCGACCAGGCGACGTACACCGGCGCTTCGTACCCGGGCACGAGCCGCTTGTACGAGTTCACCCATTGCGCGAACACGGCCGAGATCTCGCGAGCGTGGCGTAGCTGCCCGGCGATGAAGCCCTTGCCCGCCTCGGAGAGGTGGTACTCGTCATCCGGGTCGAAGAACGCGTTCCGCCCGTCCGAGAAGAGCGACTGGTGCGTGTGCATGCCGGACCCGTTCTCGCCGAAGATCGGCTTCGGCATGAAGGAGGCGTGGAAGCCGGCCTTCTTGGCGATCTCCTTCACGATCAGGCGGTAGGTGAGCGTGAAGTCGGCCATGTCGAGCGCCGGCGCGTAGCGCATGTCGATCTCGTGCTGCGATGGGCCCACCTCGTGGTGGACGTACTCGATCGGGATCCCCATCGACTCGAGCGCGCGCACGGTCTGCTGGCGCAGCTCTCCGGCCGCGTCCATCGTCGTCATGGCGAAGTAGCCGCCCTCGTCGAGGGTCTCCGTGCCCTTGTCGTCCTTGAACAGGAAGTACTCGAGCTCGGGGCCGACGTTGAAGGTGTCGAAGCCCATGTCCTGCATGCGGTCGAGCGCGCGCCGCAGCACGTACCGGGGATCGCCCTCGTACGGCTGCCCGTCCGGGGTGACGACGTCGCAGATCATGCGGCAGGCCTTCGTCTCGCCCGGCTCCCACGGCATGAGCTGGAAGGTCGCCGGATCGGGGATCGCCACCATGTCCGACTCCTCGATCGCGTTGAAGCCGGTGATGGACGAGCCGTCGAAGCCCATCCCGTCGTCGAGCGCGTCCTCGAGCTCGGCAAGCGTGATCGCGAAGCTCTTCAGGTGGCCCTCGAGATCGGTGAACCACAGCAGCACGAACTGCACGCCCTCGTCCTTCACCCGCTTCAGGACCTCTCGTCGCGCCTCGTCGCTCGAAGTCGCCCGGGCCTGGCCCTTCGTTTCCACCGCCATTTCGCCCTCCTTAAATGGAAAGAGCCCCGAGCGCTCGTGGCGCCCGAGGCTTCGTCGCCTTGGACCGGAGGAGACTAGCAGGATCTCAGCCGACGTCCTCGATGATGCGCGCCAGCTCGCTCGGCTCGTAACCGTGGCGGCGCGCAAAGTGAACGAGCTCCTTCGCGCGTGTGACGACCGCGCCCTTCTCCGGCGTACCAGTCACAGTGATGCCCCGACCGCGGCGGAATTCCAGCAGCCCTTCGTCGCGTAGTTGCCGGAGCCCGCGTAGCACGGTGTTCCTGTTGACGCCGATCACCGCGGCCAGATCTCGCGCAGGCGGGAGGCGCTCGCCCGGCTTCGCCTCGCCGTCTGCGATCGCGCGGCGGATCTCGGCCGCGACCTGCTCATGCAGCGCTGCCGCGTCATGACGGTCTATCTTGACGCCGAACATGGTGCTAGGAATAATAGCTTCACTGTGACGGTCGTGACGCCTCCGCATCCTCCTCGTTCCGACGAGCCGTCCGACCTCGACGCCCTCATCGAGGAGGCACGGCGGCGCGCTCGCAGGCGAAGGTTCCTCTTCGTCGCCGCTGGACTCGTCGTCTTCTTCGCGGCCGGGCTTTCCGTCATCGCCTACTACCTCGTGGAGGGCAACGGCCGCTCAGAAGGACCTGGCGCCCGCGGCCAGGCGACCCATGGCGCCGGTGCGGGCGAGCTACTTCTCTACGGGTCGCTCGTCCATGGCCACGTCATCTACGGCGTGAGGCCCGACGGAAGCCATCTCCGTCGCCTCACACGGGCCGGGAACGACAACGTCGCAGTATCGCCGGACGGCAAGCGGATCGCGTTCACGCGGGGTCGCGGGCCCATCGATCGCAAGCAGCGATATACCGCCCTCTTCATCCTCAATATCGAATCTGGTCGCGCTCGGCGCGTCACCCCGTGGAAGGCCAACGGGACGTACGGAAGTCCCCGGTGGGCCCTCGGCGGTCGGAGAATCGTCTACGGGACATGTCGGCCGGCCGGCATCGGCGAGAGTAACTGCACTATCTGGAGCACCCGCCCGGACGGCTCGGGGAAGCGAAACCTCACGGGCACGCTAAAGCCGAGCAGCCTCACGGTCGTCTCGCCCGACGGGCGCTGGATCGCCTTTGGCACGGGCAGCGCCCGCTTTTGCTTTCCTGGCCCCTTGGCTCCTCGGTTATACGCGGAGCGGATTGACGGGTCGGGCCGGCGCCTCCTGGCATCGGGTTGCAGCATCTCGCCGCCGCCGATCTCCTGGTCTCGACGCGGACTGATCGCCTACTACCGGTACTCGAGGGGGCTGGAGACAGTCTCACTGGGAGGACGCCGGCAGCGCTTCCCAGGACTGCCGAGAGAGGCGCACCGCGCGTTCTGGTCTCCGGACGGCTCAAGGCTCGCCGTCGAGGTGCACGGGCACGTCTACGTCACGAACGCAAGCGGTCGCGGGTCGCTCCACAGCATGAACAGGAACTCGCGGTACAAGCCGTTCGGAGCCTGGTCGCCGGACGGGCGCCGCATCGCGTACGCGGAGTCCAGGATCCACGGACACACCTCTGTTGTCGTCGTCGATGCCGGCGATGGGCACGTCGAATCCGTGATCCCCTTCCGGCGAGTGACAGACGTCGTCGCCTGGCGCCGGTGACGATCGCGGGTCCCCGAACACCGGGCTGGCTCGAGGCACTCATTCGCGAGGCACGCCGACATGCCCGTCGGAGACGGGTCGCCGTCGCGGTACTCGCAGTTGCAGTCATCGCGGTGAGCGCAGGCCTCTACTTCCAGCTACACGGGTCGGATGCGACCGGCGTCAAACACTCGGCACGTCTGACGATCACCACCAACAACCCAAGGATCGGTCACGGCGCCCGCGCGATCTTCCACCTCTCCTGTAAACCGCCCGGCGGCGACGTGCCTTCTCCGCAGCTGGCCTGCGCCTCGATTGGTTTGATCTCAGAGAAGCTGCCGCTCGGATACCGGTGTCCGAAGCCATCGCGTGGAGGCCTTTGGGTAGTGGGCAACACAACGCTCTCGATCTCGGGACGACTCGACGGGAAGGCTTTGAACAACGTCATCCGAGATCCGTGCCGCACGCGGCCGACGAGCGACCTGATCGGCCAGATCCTGTCCGTCGTGGGACACGATCCATCGTACCCGCCGTTCAAGAAGCACGTGATCGAACGTTACTGAGCGGCGGTTGCCGGGAGCTCCTCGAGCTCCGGCTCGCGGCCGTGGTGGGCGATCGCCCGCGCGTACAAACCGAGCGCCGGTGCGATCACGCACGCGCCCGTCGCAAGCGCCGCCCGGATGCCCCAGACATTGCCGATCACGCCCAGGATCGGACCGCCGCCGGCCTGGCCGATCGCGTTCGCCTGCCCGCTGATCGAGATCACGGTCGCGCGCACGCTCGAGTCGGTGATCTGCTCGTTCAGCCAGGTCGTGTACAGCGGCTCGGCGAGGTCGCGGGCGACGAAGACGCCGAGCAAGGCGGCGATCGCGAGCCAGGTCGAGCCGGTCAGCGCGAACACGAGCATGGTCACCATCTCCATCAGCGTGAAGGCGAAGAGCGATCGCGAGACCACCTGGCGGCCTCCGCGCTCGAAGCGCTTGATGAGGCGACCGATCGCAACGAAGCCGATGAGCATTCCGGCGAGCCAGAAAAGCCCGAACCAGACAACCGGGTCGAGGTCGCCGACCGCAGGCAGGCCGATGTCGCGGAGGAAGTGCGCTTCTTTGAGCCTGTCGAAGGCCTCGCTCGACATGCCCATGAAGATCTCGACGCTGATCAAGAGCATGATGATCGGCTGCGCCCAGGCGAAGCGGCCGCCGGTGACGGCCGTCTTGCGCAGCTCGGCCAGCGCTGAAGCGCGCTCCTCGCGCGGCCTGCGGCGGAAGCCCGTCTCCGGCATCAGGAAGATGCAGGCCAACCCGCAGGCGATCGTGATCGCGCCCCCGGCCATGACTCCAGCCCGCAGCGAGAGCGTGCCGATGGCGACCTGAAGCGCTAGCCCGACCACCGCCCCCACCTGGCCGACGCGGGCTCCGCGGAGGAAGATCGCCCCGACCTTGTTCGCGCCGACCTCGTCCGTGATCCAGGCCTGGGACGCACCGCTCGTGAACGTGTACGAGATCCCCCAGACCGCCCACAGCGCGATGATCAGCCACGGCGCCGAGAAGACGCCGACGAGGAGCCAGGCCGTGCCCATCCCGAGATAGCCAATGATGAGCGAGAGCCTCCTGCTGTAGGTGTCCGCGACGACCCCGGTCGGCACCTCGAACAGGAACACCGCGGCCTCCATCGCCGTCCCCATCAGCACGAGCTGCAACGGTGAGAGGTGGAGCTCGTTGACCAGGTACACGGCCATCACGACCCAGGTCGGCATGGAGAGGAAGAACCGGAGGCCGTAGTACAGCCTCGTGGCGTCCGCGCGCCTCATCGCGGCTTCCGCCCCAGCACCCAGAGGAACGCGGTCTCACCCTCGGGCTCCCGCATCCAAACCACCTCGTCGGCGAGGAGCTCGAAACCCGCGTCGCGAACGAGCCGGCTGTTCGTCTTGGCGTCGAAACCCGAGAAGAACATCTCGACGCCGAGCCACGTCTCCGTCCGGTCCGGGCCTCCGACGTGGCTCAACGAAGCGAGGAAGAGGCCGCCCGGCTTCAGCCAGTCCAGCACCTTCGCGAAGAGGGCCGCATGCTCGGCCCGCGGCACGTGCACGAACGAGTACAGGGCAGCAACGGCGTCGAAGCTCTCGGCCGGGAAGTCCAGGTCGGCGAAGTCGGCTTGCACGAAGGTCGCCCCGGGCACTTCGGCGCGGGCAAGCTGAAGCTGCTCCTCGGAGAGGTCCACGCCGACCACGTCGAAGCGCTCGGCGAAAACCTTCGTCTTGATCCCGTTCCCGCAACCGAGGTCGAGAACGCGTGCGCCCTCGCCGAGCCGGCCGCACAGCTCGTCCACGAACCTGCGCCAGGGATCGCCCTCGATCCGCTCTCCCCATTCCCCGAAGCGAGGCGAGAGCTCGTCATAGCCCGCCTGTACCACGCGTCTGCGCGCCTCGGCCGTCACGGCTTCTCCCAGACCGAGACGTGCTTCGTGCTCTCACTCGTGAACGGGTCGCGCTTCCACCCGCTCCAGCGTTCCCGCAGCCGCGTGCCGGCCAGACGAGCCATGAGGTCGAGCTCCGCAGGCGATACCGAGCGGAACGGCATCGACACTCGCTCCCAGCGCCCGTCGGCGAGCCAGAAGTGGTGCGACACGAGGCGCTGCGTGTCTGCCTCGTACTCGTCGATGCCAACGTGCGTGTCGCTCAGGTCGAAGACCTGCAGCGGCTGGCGCGAGGGCGTGCCGACCTCAACCACGAAGCAGCCGCCCAGCTCGAGGTGTGCGGCGGCGTTCTCGAAGCACGCGACCTGCGCCTCCTGGGTCGTCAGGTTGTTGATCGTGTTCCAGACGAGGTACGCGAGCGAGAACGTTCCCTTGACCTTCGTCGTCGCGAAGTCGCCGATCGTCACCTCGACTGCTTCGGCGCCCGGCTTTTCGCGCAGCTTCGCGACCATGTCCGGCGAGAGGTCGATGCCGTGCACGCGGATGCCGCGCTCCGACAGCGGGAGGGCGATTCGACCGGTGCCGATCCCGAGCTCGAGGGCAGCGCCGTCTCCCGCAAGCTCGGCCAGGAAATCCACCGCGGGGCCGACAACGGCCGGGTCGAACATCTCCGCCGACGTCTCGTCGTAGCGCTCGGCGACGGCGCCGGCGAAGTAGTCCGCACTCATACCGGCCCCCGTACCAGGGTCGGGCCCTCGCGCTCGACGTAGCCGAGCTTCGCCTTCTGGCGCCGCAGCCCCGTGTTCGTGACGCCGGTCGACGTGACCAGCTCCTCGTACCCACGAGCCGCCGCCCAGGCGATCTGCGCCTGGCCGAGCGCGGTGGCGAACCCGCGCCGGCGATGGCTCGGACGGACCGCGGTCAGGCCGTGCTCGAGCCGGTTCGGAGTGGCCGGGAGGTTGTCCAGAGTCGCGTACCCGACCACCTCCCCGTCCGCGAGCGCGGCAAATGCGCGTGGGCCCGAGAGCTCCTCCTCGACCCACTCCTCGAAGGACAGCTTCATTGCGGCCTGACCGGCCGTGACCATGTCCGGGATCGCCTCGACCGCGACGGCGTACGCGCCTCGCCGGTGCTCCTCCCCGAGCTCAACGATGCCCTCGGGAACCGTCCCTTCGCCCGGTGTCAGCCGGCGCCTGAGCTCGACGTCGCGGGAGACCTCCGCAAAGCCTCGCGCTGCGGCGAACCCCAGCGAGCGCTCGTCACCGGCCAGAACCCGGCCCCAGGCCGAGTCGTTGCCGAGCTTGCGCGCTTCTGCCTTCGCCCTCTCGACGAGAGCGGAGCCGATCCCCCGTCCGCGCTCGTCCGGATGAACGCGGACCATCGCGTACGCGCTGTCCTCGACGCTCGAGCGGTTGACGTACGCGTACCCGCCCGCCGGGTGAAGGAAAAGCCGGTCCCGGCACCCCGTGAGCTGATCGACCGAGACCGGCTGCGGCTCCACCGCGTTCGCGACCTCCGCACAGAAGGCGAGGTCGGCGTCGGCCTCGGCCCGCCTGATCATCCTGAGCGCTTGAGCTTGCCGTGCCGCTTCGCGTGGATCTCACCCTGGCGGAACACGAACAGCCCCAGCGGGACGGCGACGACGCCGATCACAAGCAGCGGCCAGATGTCGCTCCAGAGCTCGCTGAGTCCGACCCCGTCGAGAATCGACTTCCGCGCGGCGTCGAGGGCGTAGGTCGCGGGCGAGATCTTCGAGATAGCCTGCATCCACTCGGGCAGCACCGACACCGGGTAGTAGACGCCGGAGACGACGAGCAGGATGCCCTGCGCGACGAAACCGAGCTGCGTCCCCTTCTCCGGCGAGATCAGCGGCAGGACGGCGGTCATCATCCCGACCCCGATGAATGAGATCGACGCGATGACGAGCACGACAAGCGCCGCGATGTAGTCGGCGTTCGGCAGGCTGAGGTGGAAGAAGAGCGCGACCACGCCGAAGAGCAGCACGGCGCGGACGACGCCGTACACGATCGCGAAGAGCCCCATCCCGAAGAGGTGGATCGGCCGTGCGAGCGGGGCCATGAACGTGTACTCGATCGTCCCCTCCCAGCGCTCCCAGGCGACCGTTTCCGTGAGGATCTCGAAGATGATCCCGAGGTAGGCCCAGATGACGGCCCCGATCAGCAGGATCGTGGTGATGTGGTTGACGTCGATCTTGCCGCCGACCGCGGGGATGCCCTTCGCGATGAAGACGATCGTGAGCGTGTTCGCGACCGTCCAGACGAAGAAGGCGATGTCCCACCAGATGTAGCGCTTGACCAGGTAGATGTTGCGCTCGATGACGCCGGACAGGCTGATCAGCTCGTGCCTCAGGGTTGCGGCTGCGCCTTGCATCACTCGGCCTCCTCTTCCTCTTCCTCTTCCTCCTTGTCGCCTTCTTCCTCGAACGCCTTCCCGGTCGCCGCGAAGAACGCCTCCTCGAGCGTGGTTGCTTCGTACTGCCGCTTCAGCTCGCCCGCCGGAGCGAGGCAGAGGAGCTGGCCGTCGTCGAGGATGCCCACCCGCTCCGCGAGGACCTCGGCCTCGTCGAGGTCGTGCGTGCAGAGCAGGATCGTGGCGTCGTGCGTCGCCCGCACCTCGCGGATGAAGTCCTGCACCTCGAGCTTGGAGCGCGGGTCGAGGCCCGTCGTCGGCTCGTCCAGAAGCAGCAGGATGGGCGCGGTCAGTAGCGCCCGTGCGAGCGCCACCTTCTGCTGCATTCCACGGGACAGGTGCTCCATCGGGTCGTTGCGGCGGCTCGCGGGGAAGCCCACGCGCTCGAGGATCTCCGGGATCTTGTCCTTCGTCTCGCTCGGGCGCATGCCGTAGAAGCGCGCGGCGTAGCTCAGGTTCTCGACCGCGGACATCTTCTTGAAGAAGGACGCCTCGACCGAGACGCGGTTCACCAGCCTGCGGACCGCCCGCGGCTCGCGGAAGACGTCGTGCCCGAAGACGATCGCGCTGCCGCCGTTGGGCAGCAGCAGCGTCGAGAGCAAGCGGACCAGCGTCGACTTGCCCGAGCCGTTCTGGCCCAGGATTGCCACGCACTCCCCGCGCTCGATCTGGAAGTCGAGGCCCTCGAGCGCTGCGACGCGGCGGCGGCGCTGGAAGCGCGCCTTGCCGCGGCGGCCGTCGCGGCGGATGAACTCCTTGCGCAGCCCTTCCACGACGACGGCAGGCTCGATCACACGCTCCTCCGGCGCTTCGCTCGTCATGGTCATCTCGGCTGTCTTGGTGCTCATCGGCGTGCTCCTACGTGGTCGGCGAGTACAAGAGACGGCGCGCTCAGCCAAGACCCAGCCGGGCGCGCGGGCGCGAATATGGGTACTCAGCCGAGGAACATGCCGGCGAAGACACTAGCAGACAGGTTCGGACTGCTTCGCGCCAGCATGTGTGACCGCGGCGGTCGGCCAAGCCGGCCGCCGCTCTCCCCGAAGGGGAAAGGTGGTTTCCCCCTCGGGGCTCCCCCTTCCGCGTCGAGCGCCGGCCGAATCAGCCATCCGCGACGAGGACGGCGAGGTCCTTGCGCACCCACGCGACCCGCGTCTTGAGGCCCGCGTCCACGAGCCAGGCAAGCTGCTGATCGACCCTGTCCGGGCGATCGTAGCCCTCAGTGAGGTCGATCTCAGCTTCCTCGGGACGATCGGGGACGACGACGTCCGCGAGCACGAACCGCCCTCCCGGACGGAGCACTTCGGCGACGCGCCGGAAGAGCGAGCGCTTCGCTTCTGCCTCCAGGTGGTGAACGGCGAGGGCGGAGAAGACGAGGTCGAACTGGCCCGCGGGGAGCGGCTCCTCGAGCCGCTGGGCAATGAGCATCTCGACGTTCGACAGGGGCAGCGACCCCCGGGCCTCGGCGAGCATCTCCGCGTTCAAGTCGATGCCGACGAGCTTCGCTCCGGGATGCCTCGCGAGCACGCGCCGGGCCGTCTCCCCCGTGCCGGTGCCCAGCTCGAGGATGCGCCGCGCCAAGATCCCTTCGGTCTGGCGGGCAGCCTCGTCTTGCAGCTCGTCGTACGCCGGGATGTCCGCCCGGGCCCACTCGAGGTAGCCCTCGGGCTGAAAGTGGTACTCGTCCTCCATCCGAATCGGCTCGTAGTCTTCCAGTGCGTGGTCGAGGACGGCCACGCGGAGGCAATGAGGCCTCAGAGCTTCTCGGAGCTCTGGGGCCTTTCGGCGTTCTCAGGGAAGGAGACGGGATGGAAGAGACAGCGAAGCACTACCTGGCGAATGGAGCGGCCGAGCAACCGGCGCCACGCGAAGCGCTCGAATGGGCAGGCGAGACGAGGGCGACGATGGTCGACCTCAAGTTCTGCGACTTGCTCGGGGCCTGGCAGCACATGACCCTGCCGCTCACGGCCTTCGACGAGTCTGCATTTGACGACGGCCTCGGGTTCGACGGCTCGTCGATCCGCGGCTGGCAGGGCATCTCCGAGTCCGACATGCTGCTCATGCCCGACCCGGCGAGCGCGATTCTCGATCCCTTCACGGAGGAGCCGACGCTCTCGCTCGTGTGCGAGATCGTCGATCCCGTGACCAGGGAGCCGTACGCGAAGGATCCGCGGCGCGTGGCGAAGCGGGCGGAGGAGTATCTGCGCTCGACGGGCGTCGCCGACACGGCCTACATCGGCCCCGAGTGCGAGTTCTTTGTGCTGGACGAGGTCAGCTACGAGGTCCAGGACAATCGCTCTCACTACGCGATCGACTCCGCCGAGGGCCACTGGAACTCCGGCATGCCCGGCCTCGGCTACACGGTGCGGCCGAAGGAGGGCTATTTCCCGCCGGCGCCGCACGACACCCTCCACGACCTGCGTACGACGATCGTCCTGACGCTCGAGCGGGTCGGCATCCCGTGCGAGTTCCATCATCACGAGGTCGCCTCCGGCGGCCAGTGCGAGATCGACCTGCGCTACGCGCCGCTCGTCCGCATGGCCGATCAGGTCATGACCTACAAGTACGTCGTCCGCAACGTCGCGCGCCTGGAGGGCAAGTGCGCGACCTTCATGCCGAAGCCGCTGTACGGCGACAACGGCTCCGGGATGCACACGCACCAGTCCCTGTGGAAAGAGAAGACGCCGCTGATGGCGGACAAGTCGGGCTACGCGGGGCTGTCGCAGCTCGCGCGCGGGTACGTCGCCGGGTTGCTCGCTCACGCGCCGGCGCTGCTCGCCTTCTGCGCCCCGACCACGAACTCGTATCGCCGTCTGGTGCCCGGGTTCGAGGCGCCGGTCAACCTCGTCTACTCGCAGCGCAACCGCTCCGCATGCATCCGCATCCCTATGTACTCGGAGTCGCCCAAGGCCAAGCGAGTCGAGTTCCGCTGCCCCGACGCGGCGGCGAACCCGTACCTCGCCTTCGCGGCAATGCTGATGGCGGGCTTGGACGGGATCGAGAACGAGCTCGATCCGGGGACGCCGGCCGACTTCGACCTCTTCGAGGAGGAGGCGAACGTGCCGCAGGTGCCGGGCTCGCTGGCGGAGGCGCTCGACGCGCTCGAGGCAGACCACGAGTTCCTTACCAAGGGCGGCGTGTTCTCGGACGAGCTGATCGAGACCTGGATCGCCTACAAGCGCGAGAACGAGGTCGACCCGGTGCGGCTCAGGCCGCATCCGGCCGAGTTCGCCCTCTACTTCGACTGCTAGTGCTCCAGTGATCAAGGTCGAGGCCGTGGTTCTGAGGGAACGCGTCGAGACGGTGATCGACGCGGTCGAGGAGGAGACCGGGCACGTGGGTGTGACCGTAGTCGAGGCCGTCGGGCACGGCCGCGAGCGCGGGATCACCCACGAGTACCGGGGACGTGTGTTCGAGTCGCGCTTCCTTCCCAAGGCGCTCCTTACCTTCGTCGTCGAGGACGGGGCGGCGCCGGCGGTCGTGGAGACGATCGTGGACGCCGCCCGCAGCGGCGGCGAGTCGGGCGACGGCCTCGCCTGGACGACTCCTGTCGGGAACGTCACCCACAACCGAACGGGAGCCCGCCTGTGAAGACGTCCGAGCTGCTGATCGCGGTCAACACCGTATGGGTCGCCCATAACGGGGGAACCCATGGTTCCCCCGTTCGCCCCCTCCTTCACTCCTCGCGGAGATCGAGCAGAGCGCGGGCTGCGCTCGGGCAAAGCCCGGCTCCGCCCACACTCGGTTACTCACGGTCCGGCACTAGGAGAGCCACGTGAAGACCACCGACCTCCTGATCGCGGTCAACACCGTGTGGGTGGTCGTAGCAGCGGTGCTCGTGATGTTCATGCAGGCCGGCTTCGCGTTCCTCGAGGCAGGCCTGACCCGCATGAAGAACGCGGCGCACATCGCGGGCAAGAACGTCCTCATCTTCGGCGTCTGCTCGCTCGTGTACTGGGCGGTCGGTTTCGGGATCGCGTTCGGGAACGGCAACGACCTGATCGGGACGCACGGCTTCGTCCCCTCGGTGGACTCGCTGCTCGCCATCGGAAAGGCGCCGTTCGCGTTCTTCTCCTCCATCCCCGGCGCGGCCGCCTATCTGTTCGAGGTCGTGTTCGCCGGCGTCTCGCTCGCGATCGTCTGGGGCGCCATGGCCGAGCGCGCGAAGCTGTGGGTGTACTTCGCGTTCGGCGTTGTATTCACGCTCATCTACTCGGTCACCTCGCACTGGGTCTGGGGAGGCGGCTGGCTGTTCGGGCTCGGGATGCAGGACTTCGCCGGATCGACCGTCGTCCACTACCAGGGCGCGCTGGCCGCTTTGGCGGGCGCGATCCTGCTCGGCCCGCGGATCGGCAAGTTCGCCGGCGGCAAGGGCAACCCCATCCCGGGTCACAACATCCCCTACGCCGTGCTCGGGACGATCATCCTCTGGTTCGGCTGGTTCGGCTTCAACCCCGGCTCGACGCTCGGCGTCGTCACCGGCGACCGGCTCGGGTTCTTCGGCTACGTCGCGCTGACGACGAACCTGGCCGCCGCGGCCGGTGCCTGCAGCGGAGCGCTCACCGCCTGGATCGTTCTGCGCAAGCCCGACATCTCGATGATGCTGAACGGCGTCCTCGCCGCGCTCGTCGCGGTCACGGCCGCGTCCGGGTTCGTCGCGCCTTGGGCGGCCATCGTGATCGGCCTCGTCTCAGGCGTGATCGCGGTCCTCGGCGTGCTCGCGGTGGAGCGGATCAAGATCGACGATCCGATCGGCGCCGTCGCTGTCCACGGGATGTCGGGTGTGTGGGGGACGCTGGCCACGGGACTGTTCGCCGTCCCAGCGCTCGCCGCCACGCTGAAGACGGGCAGCGGCGGCCTCGTCTACACGGGCTCGTTCCACCAGGTCTGGATCCAGCTGATCGGGCTCGTCGCCGTCGGGGCCTTCGCCTTCTCCGCCTCCTTCGCCTGCCTGTGGGTCATGAACCGGCTGTGGGGGATCCGCGTGGAGGAGCACGTCGAGACGTCGGGGCTGGACGTGTCCGAGCACGGCATGTGGGGCTATCCCGAGTTCTACATCCCGGTTCCGGGTGGCTATGGAACTCAAGTAACACCTCATCTCGTCCAGAGCAGAAGTCAAGAGCACCTCCCGCAGACGATGCCCCTGCCTGAGGCTGGCGAAGCGGCGGCCTAGAAGCTGGCTTCAACTGCAGACAT
>WNGB01000235.1_pt1 | contig 140207 bp, 149 predicted proteins | sample 5400681 | NCBI WGS metagenome assembly WNGB01 (sample SAMN13153367, study PRJNA577476) | soil metagenome | isolation source: 115 cm soil or saprolite under grassland replicate 2 | place: USA:California | collected 2016-06-15
GGCGCGTCCCGACGAGGTCGCCCGCGTCCACCGCGGCATCTACATCGACGCCCTCGAGCGTTTCTGCCAGGAGGGCGGCGGCCGCCTCGACGCCGACACCGCCGCTGACCGATTCCTTCGACGTCGCGCGGCTGGCCGCCGCCCGGCCTCGACGCCATCGAGCGCCTCGGCGTGCATCGCGGCGCTCTGGGGGGGGCGATACCGCCCGGAACCCGCCACTTCCGGAGGACCCGGTCGATCGTGTGGTGGCCCCGCGCTCAAGATCCGGAGCCAGGAGGGCGATCCCTAGAGGTGCGCCGGAGGAGCGCGCCGTCACGGAGGAGGACAATTGGCTGACATGCAGGAGCTGCTCCAGCACCTGATGGAAGTGCGAGGCTCGGATCTACACGTGAAGGCCGGCGCCGCGCCCCACGTCCGCGTCGACGGCCGCCTTCATGCCACGCCCTTCGCGGCGGTGGAACCGGACCGCATCGCTGAGATGGCGAACGAGATCATGCCGGCGGCGCGGGCCGAGGAGTTCGCGAAATCCGGAGAGGCCGACTTCGCGTACAGCGTGTTCGGCCTCGGGCGGTTCCGCGTGAACGTGTACCGGCAGCGCGGGTCGGTCGGGCTGGTCGTGCGGCGGGTGGTGCCGGGTATCCCGTCGTGGGACGAGCTGGGATTGCCCCTCTCGGTCGAGCGCATCGCCGACGAGCAACGTGGCCTGATCATCGTGGCCGGGCCGACCGGCTCGGGGAAGACGACGACCGTCAACGCCATCATCGACCGCATCAACGGGACTCGGGCGGTCCACATCCTCACCATCGAGGACCCCATCGAGTACCTCCACACGGACAAGTGCGCGATCATCAGCCAGCGCGAGATCGGTACGGACACGGCGAGCTTCCGGGAGGCGATGCGACGGGCCCTCCGGCAGGGGCCCGATGTGGTGTACATCGGCGAGCTGTCGGACGTCGAGACGCTCGGCGCCGCGCTCTCCGCGGCGGAGACCGGCCATCTCGTGCTCAGCACGATGGGAACCACGACCGCGGCCGAGACCGTTGCCCGCCTGGTCGACTTCTTTCCGCCGATCCAGCAGAAGCAGGCCCGTCACGCGCTGGCCGGCTCCCTGCGGGCCGTGATCGCACAGCGCCTCCTCGAACGAGCCGACGGGAAGGGCCGTATCGCTGCGGTCGAGGTGTTGGTGAACACCGCCAAGATGTACGAGTGCATCGCCGATCCAGACCGCCAGTCGGCGCTCGACCGGGTGATCGCCGAGGGCGACTACTACGGGATGCAGACGTTCGACCAGGCCTTGTTGCACCTGCTCACCGAAGGCATGGTGAGCTTCCGCGAGGGGCTCGCGGTCGCGACGCAGCCCGAGGACCTGCGCATCGCGCTCCAGCAGGCCGGCTTGGCCGTTCCTCACTGATCGACGTCTGACGCCAATCTCACGGGTCGGGCAGGGCTCGGCACCGTGCGCGCCGAACTACTCGACAAGATCGCACGCTCGGCCCATGCCCTCAGCGCGACCGTCGGCGGCGAAGAGCTGATCGCACCCACCCGTGAAGCGGCGATCGCGTTGCCGCCGGGGGGCGAGGCGAGTGAGACGACGATTCCTGTCGGCGCCGACCCTCTTGCCATCAACGGGACCGTCACCGTCAAGACGCCGGCCAACGCCTGGCCCTCGGCCCCGTCTTCGTGCGCCGCCGGGCGATCGCCTAAGGCAACTCGAATCGCCGACGGGCCCGTCCCGAGCCCGCCAGTAGGTTCTGGGCCGATGGTCCCCGAGCGGCTGCGGCCGGTTCTCGATGAAACGCGCCCGCTCGCCGAGCGGTTCACGGCTGCGGGCCACCGTCTGTATCTCGTCGGCGGCATTGTTCGCGATCTGCTGCTCGGCCGTTCGTTGGCACGGCCCGACATCGACCTGACCACGGATGCCCGTCCCGGCGCGACGAAGCGGATCGTCGCCGACTGGGCCGACGCGGTGTGGACCCAGGGCGAGCGGTTCGGCACCATCGGCGCGAAGAAGGGCGACCGCATCTTCGAGATCACCACCCACCGCGCCGAGGTCTACCGGCCCGACTCGCGCAAGCCCCACGTCGCGTTCGCCGACGAGGTCGAAGCCGACCTCGCGCGCCGTGACTTCACGGTGAACGCGATGGCGATGTACCTGCCGGAGCCGGCATTGATCGATCCGTTCGATGGCGCGGCCGATCTCGCCGCCGGGCGGCTGCGGACGCCCCTCGGACCGGACGTGTCGTTCACCGACGACCCGCTGCGGATGATGCGCGCCGCCCGGTTCATCGCGGGCTACGGCCTCGCCCCCGACGCGGACGTCACGGCTGCGGTCGAGCGGCTGCACGGCCGCCTGGAGATCGTGTCCGCGGAGCGAATCCGTGATGAGCTCGACAAGCTGCTCGTGGTCGAGGACCCGACGAAGGGTCTGTGGTTCCTGCACGACTCCGGGCTCTTCGGCGAGTTCCTTCCCGAGATCCCCGCCCTGCGCCTCGAGCAGGATCCGATCCATCGCCACAAGGACGTCCTCTCGCACACGATCGCGGTGGTCGCCAACACGCGACCACGCCATCTCGTGCGGCTCGCCGCTCTCCTCCACGACATCGGCAAGCCGAAGACCCGCTCGATCAGCCGGGGCGGCGTGTCGTTCCACCATCACGAGGTGGTGGGGGCGCGCATGGCGCGCGAGCGGCTGCAGGCGTTGCGCTACCCGTCCGACGTCGTCGAGAAGGTGAGCCGGCTCGTGTTCCTGCACCTCCGGTTCCACGGCTACCGCGACCGGGATGGGGGCGAGGGCTGGACCGACAGCGCGGTCCGCCGCTACGTACGCGATGCCGGCGACCTCCTGTCCGAGCTGAACGAGCTCACCCGCTGCGACTGCACGACCCGCAACGAGAAGCGGGCGCGGCTGCTCGCGGAGCGCATGGACGCGCTCGAGCAACGCATCGCGGAGCTGCGCGACCAGGAGGAGTTGGCCGCCATCCGTCCCGACCTCGACGGCCGCCAGGTCATGGAGCATCTCGGGATCCCGCCGGGCCGTGAGGTGGGCGAGGCGCTTGCCTACCTGCTGGAGGCGCGCCTCGACGAGGGCCCGCTCGGCGAAGCCGAGGCCTTCGGCCGCCTCGACGAGTGGTGGGCGGCCCGCCAACCTCGTTCTTGAGAGCAGCGTCGAGAACGGAACGTCGAGGTCAGATGCCTTGTTTGCGGGCCCGGAGGATGAGGGTGGACGGGACCCAACGCATCGTCTCGCTCCAGTGCCGGCTGCGCGACGCGGACGGGGCGGGCTCGGGCTCGAGCAGCGTGTCGAGCCGGAAGTTGGCGCGGGTGAGGAACGTGAAGAGGTCGCCCATGGTGTACGGCATGTCGACGCCCGCGGTCTGGCCGCTCTGCCACCCGATGGGCGTCCGGTCGAAGTAGCTGCGCCGGAACACCGGCGGTTGAATGCCGGCGCTCACCGCAACGTAGGTCGGGTGCGGGATGGAGATGACGAACGGCGCCTCGGGCTTGAGGACCCGGTGCACTTGCCGGAACACGCGGTTGAGGTCCTCGACGCCGCCGAGGGCGTAGATGCTCACGGCGACATCGATGCCGTCGGCTCGAACGAAGGCCAGCTCGGCGAGGTCGCCCTCGTGGAGCTCGATCTTCACCTCTTCCCGTTCGCAGAGGCGGCGGGCGTGGGCGATCTGGTCGGCCGAGTCGTCCACTGCGATGACCCGGGCTCCCTGCTTCGCCATCGCCACCGACGCAGGACCGCCGCCGCAGCCGAGTTCGAGCACCCGCTTGCCTTCGAGCGAGCCGAGGAGGCGCAGCTGGGCCTCGGTGGGGATGTCGGGGCCGTAGTGCACGACGTCGAGCGAGAGGTCGGCCCATGCCGGCCAGGCCGCGAACGTCCGGGCGTGCAACGCCGGCCGTGGCTCGCTGGGGGACGGGTCGGGGGGCGGCGCGTCGTCGGACACGCCCCCAGTCTGTTCCGCAAGGTCGACGCCATGGCGGATGGAACCGAGGTGAACGTCGAGTGAAGGCGGCAGGAGCGGGTCCGCGGCAATGCCGAACGAAGGGGCGTGTCACCAGCCGCGGCATCACCTGCATGGTGAGCGGGGCCATTCCGCGGCGCGGCCGGCCCGATCACTCCCCCCGAATGAACTCCTCGACCATGTCGCGAGCCTGGCCGTCGCGGTACTGCACCGGCGGGCTCTTCATGAAGTAGGCCGACGCGCCCACCACGGGCCCGGCCTCGCCGCGGTCGAGGGCGACCTTGGCACACCGGACCGCGTCGATGATGACGCCGGCGGAGTTCGGGGAGTCGTGGACCTCGAGCTTGAGCTCGACCGTGAGCGGGACATCGCCGAAGTTGCGACCCTCGAGGCGGATGTACGCCCACTTGCGGTCGTTGAGCCACGGCACGTGATCCGACGGGCCGATGTGGACGTCCTGGTCGCTGATGCCCTGATCGATCTGGCTCGTGACCGACTGCGTCTTCGAGATCTTCTTCGACTTCAGCCGTGACCGCTCCAGCATGTTCATGAAGTCCATGTTCCCGCCGAAGTTGAGCTGGTACGTCTGGTCGATCGTCGTACCGCGGTCTTCGAAGAGGCGGGCCAGCGTGCGGTGGACGATGGTGGCGCCTACCTGGCTCTTGATGTCGTCGCCGATGATGGGCAGACCGGCGGCCGTGAACTTCGCGGCCCACTCAGGATCCGACGCGATGAATACCGGAATCGCGTTGACGAACGCGACGCCCGCGTCGAGGCAGGCCTGGGCGTAGTACTTCTGGGCCTGCTCCGAGCCGACGGGCAAGTAGGAGACGAGGACGTCGGCCTTGGCTTCGCGGAGGGCGGCAGCGACGTCGACCGGCTCGGCCGGTGACTCCTCGCATTGCTGGCGGTAGAACTCGCCGAAGCCGTCGAGGGTGGGCCCGCGCTGGACGGTGACGCCGAGGTTGGCCACGTCCGCAAAGCGGATCGTGTTGTTGGGCGGCGCGTAGATTGCCTTACCGATGTCGAGACCGACCTTGTTGGCGTCGACGTCGAACGCGGCGACCACTTCGATGTCGCGGATGTGGTAGCCGGCCAGCTCGACGTGCATGAGGCCGGGGACGCTCTCGCTCGGGTCGGCGTCCCTGTAGTGCTCGAGCCCTTGGACGAGGGAACTGGCGCAGTTCCCGACGCCGGCGATCGCGAGGCGAATGGTGCTCATGCGGGATGGTCCTCCTGCTGGTCGGCCCGCTCGGCGGCGATCAGCTCGTCGAGCCAAGCGATGTCATGGTTGACGGATTGGGTGTCGTGCTCGCGCAGCGAGCGCAGGTAACGGTCGAGGCGGCTGTCACTACCCGCAGCGCGGTTCCGTTGGCGGGCGGCGAGCTCGGCCCGGCGTCGCTCGAACACCGCCACACGTTCGTCCCGAGGGAGGAAGCGGCAGAACGCGACCCGCAGCGCGAAGGTCCGGTCGTCGGCCGGTGTGGTACCCGCCAGCAACTCGACCAGATGGCCCTCGCCCCGGTTGGTGATGCCGTAGACCTTCCGGCCCCGGCCGCCGCGAGTGGCGAGGCCGTGCCGGGCCCGGAATGCGGCCAGCTCACCCTTGAGCGATCCGCTCGATGGCACCGTGGTGCCGACCTCGGTCTGGGCCTCGACCGCCTTCACGAGCCCGGCCTTCTCGAGGCGGGCGAGCGCGGGATAGAGCGACCCGAACGAGACCGACGACCGGCTGCCGAGAAGCTCGGTGAGCTGCTTCTTCAGCTCGTAGCCGTGGAGCTCTTGCTCCTTGAGGAGGCCGAGGATGGCGAGATCGATCATGGCGCGAATGACTCTATCGGTCCGATATATCGATTCGCATCATAGGCGGCTCGTGAACGGAAGGCAACGCGGCGACGACATCACAGGTGCCCAGCCGCTCGGCCCCCGTTTCGAAGGCAATGGGCCGTGGACAGCCGGGTTCTTGCCACCAGAACCTGCAGGTACTGATCCGCCATGGCGGCGACGGACTGCCCGTTCTCGTTGACCGCGACATTGACCAGGTACGGGAAGCCAGGGTGCGGCCAATCCCACCCCCGTCGGGTCAGTCGGTCCAGCCGCTGAGTTGCATGCCTCTCGGGTGTTCGAGCGTGAAGCCCAGGTCGATGTGTTGGGTCGTCCCGGCCTCGAGCTCCATGTGCCAGGTGAGCTCGCCCATGTCAGAGGTCTCGGCCGGGGCCGGCTTCGTCTCCTCGTCGCGGATCTTCACGCTCTCGTGGCGGGAGATCGGGAACTGGTCCTTGACCGTGAGCCGGGCAGGGTTGCGAAGGTGGTTCTCGACCGTGATGCGGTACATCACGGTCGTCTTCCGCTGGCCGCCGAGGAGGTTCTTGGACGTCTCCCTGCGGATCAGCTCGCGCTCGATCTTCACCCGGTCGTCGACACCGAGCTGGAACTCGACCTCCCCGTCCGGTGGGACCGCGTCGATCGACGTCGTGCCCACGAAGTCGGCGCCGTGGAAGACCGAGACCTTGCCGGGCAGCAAGGCGTGCGGCGACGAGTTGGTGATGGTCGCTCGCAGGTAGGCCTCCTCGGCGAGCTTCGGCACCGAGAGGTAGCCGAGCACCGCATCGAATTCGATCGCCGTGACCGTCGCCTTGTGCGGCGCGCCGTCCGACGGGACAGCCACTGGCCGCGCGAGCCGGTAGGTCACGGCCGTCGCGCCGTGCTCGGCCGTCGCTGACGGCTCCTGCATCGGGGCGGCCTGGGGCTCGAACGTTTCCGCCGCCGCGCCCGCAGGTGCTTCCGCCATCGCTCGAGCCGGGGCGACGCCCGTCATCTCGCGCCTGAGGGTCGGGATCGGAGGGTGGTACTCCCCGATGTACCAAGGATCGAGTTCGGGCACGGCGGTGGTCACCGCCGGCCGAGCCGTCGACAGGGCCAGCTCGGCCGCCGGCCAGTCCTCACCCGATCGTTGCGTCACGAGACCGTGCCACGTGATGATGACGTGGTCGCCCTCGAGTCGGACGTCGTACACGGGCGTCCACCGCGCCTCGGTCACCACGTACGCCACGTTGAGCTCGATCCCCGCACTGGCGTCCGCCTCGATCGTGACGAGCACGTCGCGCCGCTCGGTCTTTCGCTGCTGGTGCAGGGTCGCGAGCTCCTGCTCGACGGCCGCGATCTCACGCTCCACGAGCTCCCGCCCTTCGGCGAGCTGGCGTTGCCGCTCGTGTACCGCGCGCAGCTGGACCGTGATCGTCGTCGCGAACGAGGCGACCCCGTCCGGGTCGCTCTCGCGTTGAGCGAGCGCGATGGCGAACCGGGCGCCGGCGCGCTTCGCGAGTGCGCTGAGGAACCCGACGAGCGCCGCTTCGGTCGCGTCGTCGTCGACGAGCGCCTGCCGACGGCCGCGCAATTCGCGCAGGTGCGAGTCGAGCTCTTGGACGCGCGAGTCGGGCGCGTCCGCGTGGAAGCGTCGCGCGACGTCCACGCCGAGGATCCGTGCACCCGTACCGCGGCCGTTCACGCGCACCGAATCCTCGAGGAGCGTCAGCGGGAGAGCCGGGATGACAACCTCGGTGACGCCGGCCTCCACCCGGGTGCGACCGCGCCGCGTCACGCGCGCCTGCGACGGATACACGGTGACCGCCACGATCGGGGCTTCGAGAATGACCGCCATGGCGCTCGCATCCTAGGCAGGGGCCCGAGACGCCGACCGCCGTGGACGCGGCGCCGGGGCAGGCTCGCTACCCTGGCGACTCGTGACCCAAGGGGTAGCGAACGCATGAGCTTCCGGCCCGAGGCCGTGCGGGGCGTCGTCGCCACCGGCTCCGGGACGATCGACTATCGCCTTGCCCGGCAGGCGGTCATCTCCGAGTTTCGCAAGGGCCGTCTCGCCCAGCACGAGGTGTGCGACGCGCATCCCGAACTCCAGCGAGCCGCCCGCGAGTGCGGCCAACCGACGGACGCGGAATGCCCCATCTGTGAGGAGGCCGACCTCGTCCTGGTCTCGTATGTCTTCGGACCACGCCTCCCCGCGCACGGCCGGTGTGTTACCTCGCAGCCCGAGTTCGCCAAGCTCGCCAAGCGGCGCGACGAGCTGGCGTGTTACGTGGTCGAGGTGTGCCCCGAGTGCTCCTGGAACCACCTGACCAAGACGTTTCCGGTCGGCGGCTCGCAGCGCTGACGCCGAGCCGGCCGGTCGTTCGCCTCCGCACCCGGAGGTCCGTTGCGGTCCCCGCCACCGTCGCCTTCGACCGTGATGTCGTACGCGCGGGAGCGATCGCGGCGGCCGCGGCGATGGCCGTGTCGTCCCGCGGCGACGTCCTCGTGCTCGCGTTGCTCCTCGGCCTCGCCGCGGCGCAGCTCGAGTCGGGGGTGGCGACGGTGCTCGCGGGCGTTGCTGTGTTGTTGCGGTGGGGGACGACGTCGCTCGGCGCTCTAGCGGGGGCCCAGGCGGTGCTCGGTGCGGCCGGGCTCACCGGACCTACGCCCGCCGCGATGTCGTCGTGGTTGTCGGCGGTGGCGATCGTGGGGGCGGCGGCGCCATTCCAGACGCACGCCCGCCCTACCGACGACCAGTCGCGCGGTCGCGCCCTGTTGGTGCTCGCGGCGCTGCCGTTTGGTCTGACTGCCGCCGCAGTCGCTGCGGGGTCGGGGCCGGGCGGGAACCTGCCGCTGCGGGCGGCAGTGTCGGTCGCGGCGGTGATGGTCGCCGCCGGCGCGGCGGCCCTGCGGTCGACGCGAGCGGGCCGAGCGATCCTCGTCGTGTCGTTGGTGAGCGCCGTCGCCGCCCTTCCGCTCGCGGCCATGCGATGACCGCGTCCTCCCAAGCGACGAACGTGGTCCTGGTCTCGGCCGTCACCCTGCCCGCGGTCGGCGCGCTCGTACCCGCCCTCATGCTGCTCGAGCCCGGCGCAGCGCGGCGCGGGGCCAGGGCCGCGATGATCGCCGCGACGGCGGCGTGGTTCGGCCTCGTCGTGTCGTCGCGTCATCCCCACGTCGGGCCCGTCGGCGCCGATGCGCTCGTCGCCGCAGCCGGCGTCGGCACTGGACTGCTCGCCTTGGCGGTGCCGGGTTCCTCGCCCCGAATCGGGTCGGCGACGGGTGTGGCGATGACCGCACTCACGGCCAGCCTGGCGACCGAGAGCGGAGGCGTGCCCTCGGCCGTGGGCGGGCTCGCGGGGTTGGTAGCCGTGGTGGCGCTGATCGGTCTGATGGGCCAGCCGGGCGGACGAGGTCGAGCGATCGCGGCCAGTCCCGGCCTCGCCGCGATCGTCGGCGGTGTCCTGCAGCTCCACGAACGGTCCGGCCGCTGGGCGCTCGTGGGCGGAAGCGGGCTCGCGCCGGCGGCGCTCATCGGCGGGGGCGCCGCCGCGGTCGTCGTCGCCCTCGCCGCCGACGGCTTGTTCTGGCGTAGAAATACGCCGCCGGACGTCGTGTCACTGCGCCAGAACGACGCCGTGGCGATGGCGATGGTGCCGGTGGCGGCGGGCCTGGCGCTCGGGGTCCGGGCGCTGATGCTCATCGCGGGGGTGCCCGGGGCGGGCGGGCTCGCCATCGGTTTGGCACTTGCGGCGACCGGGCTGGCCGCCGCGGGCGCGCGGTGGCGGCTCGAGCACAGCGCCGCCGCCGTCCTGGTGGTGTGGGCATTCGCGGCGACGGTCAGCCTGCCGTCGGGCGCCGGTCGCGGGCCGGGTTTGCTGCTGGCCGCCGCGGCGGTGTTGGTGGCGGTGGCCGGGACCCGCGTCCTGGCCAGCGCGATCCCTGGCGGGATCACGCTGGCCGTCGCCCTCGGCGTATCCACGGGCGGGCGTCCCGCAGTCATCGGCGCGGCGCTCGCCGTGTCAGCCGTGTGCCTCGCGCGCCCGGCGTTTGCGGGGTCGGGCGTGGAGCGGACCCCGGCGTCCATCGCCGGCGTCGGCTTGGCCGTATGGTTGGTTCTCGCTCCCGCCACGTGGGGCTGGACCGGTGCCAGTGACCTCGGTCCGTACACCGACGGCACGCCCATCGCGGTCGCCGCCGCAGGGGTGGCGATGGTCGCGGTCACCGCCTGGCGGGCTCGACCCGCGACCGGTAGGGCGAGGGCGCGTAGCTAGGCTCGCGGGACCCCGGATCGCCGGGGACGACCCATGGCCGACACCAAACGACGTCAGAAGGGCCGCCGGCGCCGCCGCCAGCCTGATCAGGGGCCCCGCAGGAGCATCATCTGGCGCTGGCGCCGGGGGCTGTTCCTCGTCGGCCTGCTCCTCGTCGCCGGTGTGGCCGGCGTCGGCTACGTCCTGTCGCGGGTCGAGTTGCCTCCCGAGCAAGTCCAGGCACAGACGTCGTTCATCTGCGCGGCGGACGTCGCCACGGGCTGCAACGAGACCAACGCCATCGCCCGCCTCCACGCCGAGCAGGACCGGGTCAACGTCCGCTTGGAGCAAATCCCTCCGGTCATGGTCAACGCCGTGCTCGCCGCGGAGGACAAGGACTTCTTCAAACACGGAGGCGTGGACCCGTTCGGCATCATCCGGGCCGCATGGGCCGACGTGCGCAACAGGGGCGCGCGCCAGGGCGGCTCCACGATCACCCAGCAGTACGTCAAGAACGTGTACCTCACCAAGGAGCGCACCATCTCGCGCAAGATCAAAGAGGCGGTGCTCGCGGTCAAGGTCGAGCAGAGGTTCTCCAAGCGCGACATCCTCGAGCGGTACCTCAACACGATCTACTTCGGTCGGGGCGCGTACGGCGTGGGCGCGGCGGCGAGCACCTACTTCGGCAAGCCCGTCGAGGCGCTGTCGCTCCCGGAGGCGTCGTACCTCGCCGGCTTGATCCGCTCTCCCGAGTCCGCCGACGCGGTCCGCGATCCTGACGCGGCCAGCCAGCGCCGCCAACGGGTGCTCGACGCGATGGTCGAGGAGAAGTACGTCACGGCCGACGAAGCTGCGGCCGCGGCGGCGGTGCCGTGGGTCGTGGGCCAGACGGTGCTGCCGCGCTCCGCCCAGGAGGGCTTCGGTCCGGTGGTCGGCAGCACGTTCGGCACCAAGTACTTCGTGGACTACGTCCACCGGCAACTGCTGGCGAAGGGCTTCACCGACGCGGAGATCTACGCGGGCGGGCTGCGCATCTACACGACGATCGACCTCAACCTCCAGCACGCGGGCTTCGACGCGGTGGGGAACACGCTCGACCAGGAGGACGACCCGAACGCGGCCCTCGTCGCCATCGATGAGAAGGGCCAGATCAAAGCGATGGTCGGCGGCCGCGACTTCGAGACCGACAAGGTCAACAAGGCGGTCGGGACCGAAGGCGGGGGGAGCGGACGCCAGGCGGGCTCGGCGATGAAGCCCTTCGTGCTCGCCGCCGCCGTGAAGCAGGGCATTTCGGTGGACTCGAAGTTCAACGCGCCGGGCGAGCTCAAGATCCCCAAGGCGAACGCGGGCAAGACGTGGACCGTGCACAACTACGGCAACGAGGAGTTCGACGTCCTCTCGCTCATCGAGGCCACCCGCAGCTCGGTGAACACCGTCTACGCACAGTTGATGGTCAAGGTGAAGCCCGAGAACGTCGTGCCCCTGGCCCAGCGCATGGGGATCACCAGCCCCCTTCAACCGGTGAATGCACTCGTCCTCGGCTCCGAGTCGGTGTCGCCCCTGGAGATGGCGTCGGCGTATTCGACATTCGCCGACGGTGGAGTGCACGTCCAGCCGACCGCGATCCTGCGGGTCGAGCGGGCGAACGGCAGCGTCATCGGTTTCGACCAGCCACAGGAGCAGGTCTTCACGCCTCAGGAGAACGACATCATCACGTACTGCCTCCGCCAGGTCGTCACCGCGGGCACCGGCAAGGGGGCCAGCTTCGGCAAGCCGGTCGCGGGCAAGACCGGCACTACCCAGGACAACAACGACGCCTGGTTCGTCGGCTACACGCCCAACGGCCTCACCACCGCGGTGTGGATGGGCTACGACCCGACGGTCAACGCGGACGGTTCGCTCGAACCGCGGTACATGAACGACGTGCACGGCAAGGCCGTCACCGGTGGCTCGTACCCGGCGACGATCTGGAGGAACTTCATGGAGCACTGGACCGACGGCATGGACGTCGGCAGCTTCCACACGCCCCGGTCGTTTCCCGGAGTCGTCCTCAACGCGGAGCTGACGACCACGTCGTCAACGGAGGACACGACCACGACGACGACGCTGCCGCCGGCGACGACGCTGCCGCCCGTCACCGTGCCGCCAACGACTGGCGCGCCTCCGACCACCGAGGATTCGAGCACCACCACGGCGACGGGGCCGCCGATCACCGTCGGCTGACCGTCCCGGCTCAGGCCGGGGCGTCAACCGGTTGATGGGGGTAGTGCGTCCGGCACGCGAAACACCACCGCTCGACCTCGTCGACGACATCGACCCGGCCGGCCGTGTCCCACGACTCCGGCGTGACGTACACGCGGTGCACGCTCTCGAGGTCTTCGTCGTCGCGGCCGCAGCTGTCGCACCTGCCGTGCACCGTGGGCACGGTATACACTCGCGACACCGCCGGCAGCCATGGGGCGCTGGACGGGAAGGAGGGCTCGAAATGAGCAAGCAGGTCACCGCGCCTGCCGTGCGTGCTCGCAAGGTCCGCAACGGCAGCGACCCCCTCGTCATGCTCACCGCCTACGACGCTCCAGGCGCCCGCATGGTCGACGAAGCCGGGGCCGACATCATCCTCGTCGGCGACTCGCTGGCGATGGTGGTGCTCGGCTACGACGACACGCTGCAGGTCACCATCGACGACATGGCCCACCACGTCGGCGCTGTTGCCCGGGCTCGCCCCCAGGCACTCGTGGTGGGCGATCTGCCGTGGATGAGCTACCACGTGTCGATCGAGGACACCGTGCGCAACGCGGCCCGGCTCGTGCGGGCCGGCGCGCAGGCGGTGAAGCTCGAAGGTGGCCGCAAGCGGGTGCCGATGGTGGAGGCGATCATCGAGGCGGAGATCCCCGTGATGGGCCACCTGGGGTTGACACCGCAATCGGTTCACGCCATGGGCGGGTTCCGGGTGCAGGCGAAGGAGCGGGGCGCCGCGCTGGCGCTGGTCGACGAGGCCCACGCGCTCGAGGAGGCCGGCTGCTTCGCCATCGTGCTCGAAGGCGTACCGAGTGAGGTCGCCAGCCTCGTCACCGACGCGGTCGGCGTGCCGACGATCGGCATCGGCGCGGGCCCGGCCTGCGACGGCCAGGTGCTCGTGTTCCACGACGTGCTCGGGATCGAAGAGCGGATCACACCGAAGTTCGTGCGCCGGTACGGCGCCTTCAAGGCCGACGCCGTCAACGCGCTCGCGTCCTTCGCGGCGGACGTTCGCACCGGCCGCTTCCCGTCGGCCAGCGAGAGCTATCACCTCGCCGACGACGTCGCCGAGGCCCTCGGGCTGTACGGGAGTGGTAGCAAGACGGCGTGACCGACGACGAGCCGGACATCCTGCTCGACAAGCCGAAGAGGGCACCCGACTGGGTGCCGTCGGTCGACGACGAGAAGAGCATCAGCCGCTTGTGGTGGCTGCTCGGCCTCGTGCTCGTCGCCGGCGGGCTCGTGTTCCTCGTACAGGGCGCCAACCGCCCGAGCGACCCGGCGCTGCCGGCCCGCGTCGCGCTGCCTGGGTTCGGTGAGGTCGCGGTCACGGTCAAGACAACCGCGGGCGAGGCGCTCGAGCGGTGTCTGTTGCTGGCAGCCACCGAGGAGCAACACCAGCGCGGCCTCATGGAAGTCACCGACCCCGCTCTCGGCGGCTATGACGGCATGCTCTTCGCGTTCGAGGCGGACTCGACTGCGCAGTTCTACATGCGCAACACCCCGATGCCGTTGTCGATCGCGTTCGTCGACGGTCGGGGCGCCTTCGTGTCGACGGCCGACATGGCGCCGTGCGCGGACGTGGACGGCTGCCCGCTGTATCCGGCGGCCGGTCCGTACCGGTACGCCGTCGAAGTGCCCCAGGGTCGCCTCAGCCGGCTGGGTCTCGAGCCCGGCGCCACGATGACCGTCGGCGACCCGGCGTGCCCGCCGGAGTAGAGCCCCGCGCTGCGCTCAGGCTGTGGCGTGTGAGGGTCTATGCGGCCCCTGACCGCCACATCCCTCCCAATCGCCACAGCCTCGGGCCACGCTCGGCTGTCACACCCCCAGCGTATGGTCATGTCGATGACGGGAGCAGCGCCGCCACCGGCTAGCATCACTGGCTCAACTGAAGCCCTGCTCCGCACCGTGCGGGGCCCCGGCGTTGCCGGGTCCAGAGGGAGGTGATGCTCGCCGATGCGAGCGTACGAGCTGATGGTCATCTTCGAAGGCGACCTGGACGACGCCGCCGTCGAAGCTGGGGTCAAGCGGATCGAGCAGCAAGTGACGGCCAAGTCCGGCCGGATCGCCACCACCGAACGGTGGGGCAAGCGCCGTTTCGCCTATGAGATCGCCCACAAGCACGAGGGCTACTACATCGTCTTCCAGATCTTCGCCGGAGGCGGGGATCTCGACGACCTCGAGCGCCAACTGCGCCTCGCGGACGACGTCGTTCGCCACAAGCTCATCCGCCTGCCCGACAACGAGGCAGCCCGCCGCGGGCTGAACCCCGACGAGCAGGCGAGCCCGGCCGCCGCCGGGTAAGGGAAGGACATCCGACATGCCTGACAACACCGTGACCCTGGTCGGCAACATCACGCGCGACCCCGAGCTCCGCTACACCAACACCGGCCAAGCGATCGCCACGTTCGGCCTCGCCGTCAACCGGCGGTGGCAGAACCGCACCAGCGGGGAGTGGGAGGAGAACGTCTCCTTCTTCAACATCACGTGCTGGGCGCAACTCGCCGACAACGTCAGCGGATCGCTGACCAAGGGCGCGCGCGCCATCGTCACCGGCCGCCTCGAGCAGCGCTCGTACGAGGTGGAGGGCCAGAAGCGGTCCGTCGTCGAGGTGATCGCCGACGAGGTCGGGCCGAGCTTGCGCTGGGCCACCGCCGAGATCAGCAAGAACGATCGCCGCGACTCGAGCGACGCCGGCGTCGCCGCGTCGGCTCGACCGGTGCCGAACGAAGACTCGGGCGCTCGGGCCTACTCGTCGTCCGAGGAGGAGCCGTTCTGATGCCGAAGAAGCAGGTGCGCGGGAAGAACAAGGACAACGCCCGACGCAGCAAGAAGAAGATCAGCCTCCTCAGCCAGGAGCGCGTTGACTACATCGACTTCAAGGACGTCAACCTGCTGCGGCGGTTCATGTCCGACCGGGCCAAGATCCGCGCCCGCCGAGTCACGGGCAACGACGCGCAACAGCAGCGGGCAGTGGCCCGCGCCATCAAGAACGCTCGTGAGATGGCGTTGCTCCCGTACGCCAACCGGGTGACCACCCAACGCAGCTCGCGGGGTGACCGCGGCGACCGGGGTGATCGCGGCGATCGCGGGCTGCGGGCCGAGGGGCCGCCGCCGCGTCCGACCGAGCCGCCCCCCACCGCGGCTGTCGCCCTCGACATCGCACCCGACGACGAGTTGTTCGACGACGTCGACCTCGTCGAGGAGGACGAGACATGAAGGTCGTCCTCCGGGCCGACGTCGCCGACGTCGGTCACAAGGGCGACATCGTGGACGTAGCCGACGGTTTCGCCCGCAACTACCTCGTGCCGAAGGGCCTGGCGATGAAGGCCACGAAGGGGAGCCAGACCCAGGCGACGGCCATGAAGCGCGCTCGCGACGTCAAGGATGCGCGCGATCGCGGCGCCGCCGAGGAGGTGGCGACGCGCCTCGTGTCGGCGGTCATCACCGTCAAGGCCAAGGCGGGGTCCGAAGGTCGCCTCTTCGGGTCGGTCACGGCGGCCGACATCGTGACCGCGGTGCAAGCGCAGACCGGCATCGACCTCGACCGCCGTCGGCTCCACCTCGACGACGCCATCAAGTCCCTCGGCATGCACCAGGTCCCGGTCCGGCTCCACGCCGACGTGGAGTTCCCGGTGAGCGTCGACGTCGTCGCCGGCTAGAGAGCGAGCCGGCTGACCCGGGTTCGCGTTCTCCTTGGGTGTGGCACTGTCACTACCCCTGCGTACGATCCAAACATGTGTTTGGCCGTGCGCTTCCGCACAGCTGATCGTCGGGATGATGGCGCTGAACGGGCGTCGGATCGCGCCATCTTCCGCGTCTGTGTACAAGGCGCGGAGGTGTCCACATGGAAGACACAGGGTTACGGGGCTAGCGATCCCCAGGCTCGGTTTGCGACGGTGTGAGTTCCCCCATGGCCTTCTCCGACACCGACGCCGCACGCCATCGTTCCGACCGTTCCGACCGCGGGCCGCGGGTTCCCCCGCACAACCTCCAAGCCGAGGAATCCCTGCTCGGCGCCATGCTCCTGAGCCGCGACGCCATCGCCGTCGCGGTCGAGACCGTCTCGGTCGACCACTTCTACAAGCCCGCGCACGGCCACATCTTCGAAGCGATCACATCCCTCTTCGGGTCGGGGGAGCCCGTCGACCCGGTGACGGTGGCCGAAGAGTTGCGCCGGGCCGGGCTGCTCGATGCCATCGGCGGCACCCCGGTCCTCATCACGATCCAGTCGAACACGCCCGCCACCACCAGCGCGGCGCGCTATGCCCGCATCGTCGAGGAGCACGCGCTCCTGCGCCGGCTGATTGCGGTCGGTGGCGAGATCGCGGAGATCGGCTACGACCTTCCCGACGACGTGCCCAAGGCCGTCGACCGAGCCGAGTCGATGGTGTACGAGGTCGCGCAGCGCCGGGTCACCGACACGATGGCGCCCATCGGCGACCTGCTCGGCGCCAACCTCGACCGGCTGGAGAAGCTCTACGAACGGGGCGAGGCCGTCACCGGCGTCCCGACGGGCTACGTCGACCTCGACGAGCTGTTGTCGGGTCTGCAGAAGTCAGCCCTCGTGGTCGTCGGAGCACGGCCCTCGATGGGCAAGACGTCCTTCGCCCTCGGCATCGCCAACCATGCCGCGGTCGAAGCGCAGCGCCCGGTTCTGTTCTTCTCGTTGGAGATGAGCCAACTCGAACTGAGCCAGCGGCTCCTCTGCTCGGAGGCCAAGGTCGACTCGATGCGGGTGCGCACCGGCCGCCTCGCGTCACCGGACTGGACCAAGATCAACAACGCGGTGGGGCGGCTCGCCGAGGCGCCGATCTACATCGACGACAACCCCAACCTCACCATCATGGAGATCCGGGCGAAGGCCCGGCGGCTGCGAAGCCGCATCGGTGATCTCGGGGTCGTGATCGTCGACTACGTGCAGCTGATGAGCGGCCGTTCGTCGGCCGAGAACCGACAAGTCGAGGTCTCGGAGATCAGCCGAGGTTTGAAGATTCTCGCCCGCGAGCTCGACGCCCCTGTGGTCGCTCTGGCCCAGCTGAACCGCCAACTCGAAGCCCGCGCCGACAAGCGCCCGATGCTGTCGGATCTACGCGAGTCGGGATCGCTCGAGCAGGACTCGGACGTCGTGCTGTTCCTTTATCGCGACGACGTGTACAACGCGGAGACGCCCGATCGGGGAACGGCGGAGGTGATCGTGGCCAAACACCGCAACGGGCCCACCGGCAAGGTCCGACTGGCGTGGCTCGACCACTACACGAAGTTCGCCAACATGGCCAAGGGGGTGTGACGGAGAGCGCGGTCAGGGGGAGAGCCCGAGCGCACGGTCGACGTCGGCGCATGGTCGCCGAGCGTGAGCGGCACATCGTGCAGTCAGGTCGGGAGGCGCGACCGAAGCCAGTCGACCATCAGCTCCATCGTCTCGCGGCGACGGCCATCTAGGTAATGGACGGCGCCCGCGATCTCTTCATACGTGCAGTCGTCGGAGCCGGACGCAGCAGCAATACCGCGTGCCTGATGGACCCGGATCTCGGTGTCGCCGGTGGGGTGAACGACGAGCGTCGGCATGGTCACCGCGGGCATCGTGTCGGCCAGCCTGGCGTGGCTCGACAGTCCCGACCACGTCGACAGCCAACCCCGAGCCGTCATCACCCGAGCCAGGCCGCCGTAGCCGTAGTTGGCGTCGAGCGGATCAGGGAACGCGAAGACGGTCCCGAGCGCCCGTTCGTCCGGGTCGATCGCGGGGTCGAGATATGCCGGATCGGCGAGCGTCCGGTAGATGGTGAGGTACTGCGCGTGCACGGCGCGCCGCCGGAGCCGATTCCAGACGGCCGAACCGTGGTCCGCGGCGGCGGCGTCGACGGCCGCAGCACCGCGGTCCGCGAGCGCGGCGGACGCGATCGCGTCGATACGGGCGATGCGGTCCCGCTGCGCGGCGCGGTAGCGCGTCAGCCACGCGGGATCGTACGAGGACGGTTGCGGCCACGGGCGCCAGCCGTTGGCCGGGTCGTACATGTCGAGGGACGGGTCGACCGAGAAGGGGTCGGCCTCGTCGGTAACCGACGGGTCGATCACTTGGAGCATGAAGACTCCCTCGCCCGGGTGGGCGGCGAGCGCCACGAACGCCTCGCCGAGCGAACGACCGTCGGCGGCCGCCGACGCTTGCGCGAGCGCCATCAACGACCCTCCGCCGCTGTTGCCCAACAGCACCACCGCGTGCGCCCCTCGACCGCGCACGAACTCCACGGCAGTCTCGACGTCGACGACGCACTTCTCGTGGAGACAGTCGATGTCGTTGTTGACGTAGCGGGTCGCGAAGCCGAACACCGCGTACCCGGCCGCAGCGAGGAGCGGGCACGCGTAGTGCACGCTGAAATCGCCGCGCGGGTGCGAGAGCACGACACACGTCCGCCACGGCGTGCCGGCGGGCGGTGTCCAGAGGATCCCGCGGACCACTGCCCCGTCCGGGCTGACGAGCGCGACCGGCTCACGCCCGAGCGTGGCGCGCGGCTCGTCGTCCGGGTCGGGCCAGTAGCCGAGGAAGGGCCGGCGGCCTGCGGTCACCTCGTCGAAGGGGTGACGGCGGCCGCTGCCTTGAAGAACTTCGGCACGGGCGGCGGTTCGAGAGCCGGCTGCGGATCCTCCAGCGCGGCGAGCGCTTGGTCGCGGTCCGCGGTGGTGAACGCGAGGGTGGTGACACACCACTCGACGAGCGTGCCGTTCGGGTCGTCGGTGTAGATCGACGTGCACCACCCGTGGTCGATCTCAACGACGTCGCAGCCGTGGTCGAGCCAGCGCTGGCGCCGGGTGGCGAGATCCTCCAGCCCGTCGGCGGTGAAGGCGATGTGGTTGACGAAGTGCGGTAGACCCATCGCCTTGGAGAGCCCGGATTCGAAGTCGGCCGGGACCCGGGGGTCGTGCAGATCCCAGAACGCGATGAGCCCGTGCCCGCCGGTGTCATAGAACGCGTGCTTGGCCCAGCCGTCGGGGTGATCGGTCGGGGCCACGTTCAGCTTCACCAACTCGAAGCCCATGGCGTCGGTGTAGAAGCGGTGGGTGGCGGCGAGATCCTTCGCGGCCACCGCGACATGGTGGAAGCCCATCGCGAAAGCATCGCACTACCGTCCGCATCGTGCGCAAGGGGACCGCGCCGGTCGTAATTGCGCTGGCGACGATGATCGGGGCGATCGTCGCCTCGTTCGTGCTGACGACGCCGCGGGGGACGGTCGTCGGGCCAAAAGCGACGCAAGCCTTCCTCGACGCCTGGCAGCGCAGCCAGCAGGGAACCTTCGTCGTCGAGTACCGCTTCACGCGGGTTGTCGCGGGGGGACGAGGCTTCGAGGGCGAGACCCGGTTGGCGCAGCGCCCGCCCGACCGCCTCTTCGTCGGGCTCGGCACGGTGGACGGCCGCATCGATGGTCACAAGATCGACTGTGCGACCGAACCGGGTGGTGACGTTCGCTGCTTCCCCGGTGCGACGGTCGGCGCCTACGACGACGAAGTGGGCCGCGAGATCGATCGACTCCGGCACTACGTCGAGGGCGATCTCCCGCTGTATCGCACCTCGTGGACCTGGAATGGTTGCTTCGCGCTGGCCCTCGCCCGGAACCTGCCGGCCGCCCAATACGGCATGCGGGCCACGTTCTGCTTCGACGACCGCACGGGCGCCCAGGTGCTCGTCGAAGTGGTCCGTCCCGAGGGGACGGATCGCAGCATCGCAACGAGCCTTCGCGCCGGGGTCACGGACAGTGACTTCGAGCTCCCCGAGGACGCCGGCGAGTTGCCCGCCTGACGCGACATCGCCCTCGCGGTGCGAGGGCGATGTGACCTGGAACGGTCCGGGGACGGGACGGAAGTCACAAAATGCGCCAGCACCCTGGAAGCGCTGGTGGCGATGCGTTTTGGAGGGAGTGCAACCTCCGCCCCTGATCCCCTCGGTTGTGCCTGATGGGGGCGATGACCACCAGGCAACTGCATTATTCGGCGTCGCAGCCCGTCGGCTTGAGAGGTTTCTCGCCACGTACCGTCACCAAGGTCCGGACGAGAACGCACAATTCCGCGGCGCGGGCCACCACCAGTGGCGGCGCGCTCGGCCGCGAGCTGAAGCGGTCGGGGTACCGCAAGTACGCTGCCGCCGTGTTTCTCGGCGATGACCTGCTCGCTTACCTGGTTTTGGCTCTCGGTGGCGCGCTCGCGCTCGGCAACCTGCTGGCGATGGTGCGGCCGAATCCCCACGCGGAGGACGGCGATCTCGTCCGGGCGCCCCTCGGCCGCAGCCTGGTCATGGCGATGGTCGGCGCGCTCGCCGCCGTGTGGGCGGCGGTCTCTCTATTCCACTAGCGCGTCGGCGGGGCCGGTCACCTGGTGCGTTGTGCTCCACCCGGCCATCCCGTCCCACAAGAGGGCCGTGAGATAGTCAACGAGGCGGGCGCGCGACATCGTCGGTCTCTCCACCCACCAGTCGCCGGCGAGATGAACCATGCCGACGATCCCGAACGCCCACGGCTCCGCGGGACCCGAGTCGAGGCCTGCCGTCCTCAGCTGTTCACCGAGCAACACCGCGACCTGGCGCCCGATCTCGCGGATCACGCTGCTGAGGGTCTCACCCGCCGCGGTGGAGGAGGGCTGCGCCTCCCGGATGAGGAACCTGTAGATCTGCGGATCGCGCTCGACGAACGCGAGGTAGGCGTCCACGGTCGTGCGCAGGATCTCCCGAGGCGGCGCCTCGCGGCGCAGTGCCTGGGTCAACTCGTTCAGCAAACCGTCGACGAACTCCACGGCGAGCGCCGCGGCCAGCCCGCTCCGGTCACCGAAGTGCTTGTAGATGATGGGCTTCGTGATCCCGGCCTCACGGGCGATCGCCTCCATGCTCGCGGCCCGGCCTTCGCGGCGGATGGCGGCGCGCGCCGACTCGAGCAGCTCGGCCCGCCGGTCGTCCCGCCGGGCTGAGCGCGGGTCGCCGGGAAGGCGGGCCTTCTTGTAGCTGGACGGCACTGAACAAAAAGGGTACTGCCGGTAAGGGGCGGAAAGGAGCGAACTACTCCGCAGGGGCCAGGACGAACAGCAGCGCCACCTCGCACGCGGTCTTGTCGCCGACGGTCGCGGTGGCGTTGCCGCGTCCGCCGCGGGCACCGAGTCGATCGAGGGCGACCTCCATCTCGAGGGTGTCGCCGGGGACGACCTGGGCCCGGAAGCGCGCCCGGTCGATCCCGCCGAACAGCGGGAGGCGGCCCGCGAACCGGGCGTCGGCGAGGACGGCGATCGCACCGAGCTGCGCGAGCGCCTCCACCATCAGCACGCCCGGGAGGGTCGGCCGGCCCGGGAAGTGGCCGGCGAAGAACGGTTCGTCGCCGGTGAGATGCCAGCGGCCGCGGGCGGATACGCCGGCGACGACGTCGTCCACCTCGTCGACGAACAGGAACGGTGGGCGGTGGGGGAGAAGGTCGTCGGGGCGCACAGGCGCCATTGTCTCGCCGAATTGACTCCGAGTCGGTTGTTCTCTACCTTGTCGATGAAATCAGTCAAGATTAGGGACGAGCGCGAGGAGCACGACCATGAGGTGGCCGCGCGGGCGAACGATGATCTTCGGAGCGTTGGCGCTGTCGATGGTGGCCGCCGCGTGCGGCGACGACGGCTCGGCGGCCGGGGGCGCGACCACGCCCGCAGGATCCGAGACCACCACCGCCCCGGCTCTGGACAAGCTGACCGGGACGCTGCGGCTCGGCTACCTCGCGAACGTCACCCACGCGCCGGCGATCATCGGTGAGGAGGAGGGCATCTTCGCCGCCGCGCTCGGCGAGGGCGTGGACATCGAGTACACATACTTCAACGCGGGCACCGAGGCCATCGAGGCGCTGTTCGCCGGCGCCATCGACGCGGCGTTCGTCGGGCCCAACCCTGCGATCAACGGCTTCGCCCAGTCCGGGGGGGAGGCACTGCGGATCGTCGCCGGCACCACATCCGGTGGCGCGTCGCTGGTGGTGGCCGACGGCATCGATGGTCCCGAGGACCTGGCCGGCAAGAGCCTTGCCACGCCATCGCTCGGCAACACGCAGGACGTCGCCCTCCGGGCGTGGTTGTCCGAACAGGGCTACGAGACCGACGAGACCGGCGGTGGCGATGTGTCGATCCGCCCACAGGCCAACGCCGACACCCTCACCGCCTTCAAGGACGGGAGCATCGACGGTGCGTGGGTGCCCGAGCCGTGGGCCACCCGGCTCGTGCTCGAGGGCGGCGGCACCGTGCTTGTCGACGAGCGAGATCTTTGGCCCGACGGCCAGTTCGTGACGACGCACCTCATCGTCGGCACCGACTACCTCGAAGCGAATCGTGGGATCGTGCGGGGGCTGATCGAGGGTCTCCTCGACGCGATCGACGTCGCCAACGGCGACCGTGAAGCGGCCCAGGTGACGACCAACGCCGGGATCGAACGCATTACGACCAAGGCCCTCGCACCGGAAACCGTCTCCGGTGCCTGGGAAAAGATGACGTTCACCTCCGACCCGATTGCGTCGTCGTTGGCGAAGTCCAAGGACGACGCCGTCGCCGCCGGCTTGCTCGAGGACGTCGACCTCGACGGCATCTACGACCTGTCGCTCCTCAACGAGGTCCTCGCCGAGCGTGGCGAGAAGGAGGTGGAAGGCCTGTGAGCGCGCGCGCTGACGGCACATCGACCGACGCGGGGAGGCCGCTGGTTCCGAGCGCCCCACCGGGCCCGCTGCCTGCGGTGGCCCTTCGCCAGGTCAGCAAGGTCTACGGGGGCGGTCGCCACGCGGTGGCGGCTCTCGACGGGATCGACCTCGACGTCGCGCCGGGCGAGATGGTGTGCGTGGTCGGGGCGTCAGGGTGCGGCAAGAGCACACTCCTGAACCTCGTCGCCGACCTCGACCGCCCCACCGCGGGCCGCCTCGACGTGCAGGGGCGGACGGCGCTGATGTTCCAGGACGCCGCGTTGTTCCCGTGGCTCACCGTCGCAGGCAACGTCGACCTCGCGTTGAAGCTGCGTGGCATTCCCCGCTCCGAGCGCAAGGCGCGAGTCGAGTCGCTGCTGCGCATCGTGCACCTCGACGGCTTCGGCGCCAAGCAGCCCCACGAGCTGTCGGGAGGCATGCGTCAGCGCGTCGCCCTCGCCCGGGCGATCGCGCAGGACGCCGATGTGCTCCTCATGGACGAGCCGTTTGGCGCGCTCGACGCCATGACCCGAGACCTGCTCCTCGACGAGCTGGAGAGCCTTTGGGCCGACCGCAACCTGACCGTCCTGTTCGTGACCCACAACGTGCGTGAGGCGGCGCGGCTCGCGGACCGCATCGTCGTGCTCTCGAGTCGCCCGGGCCGGGTGACCGCGACCATCGAGGTCGACATCGAACGGCCGAGGCGCATCGAGTCGCCCGAGGTGAGCGAGCTGGCCGGCACCGTCATCGACCAACTGCGCCGGGAGGTCCGTCGCCATGCCAGCTGACACCGAAGCCCGCAGCCTCAACGTCACCCTTGCCGGGCTCGACGCCCTGGAGCTCGCAGCCGGCGAGCAAGAGGGGCGTCTGCGCCGCGTCTGGCGATCCGCCTGGCCGAAGGTCGCCGCCATCGCGCTGGCGATCGGCGTGTGGCAGCTGGTCACCTGGTCTGGTTGGAAGCCGAAGTTCGTTCTCGCGCCACCCAGCGAGGCGTTCCGCGAGCTCTGGGCACTGCTGCGCGACGGCACGCTCACCACCGCCGCGCGCATCACCCTGTGGCGGGCCGCCGTGGGCTTCTCCCTCTCGATGGTGATCGGTGTCGTCGTCGGCAGCCTGGTCGCTCGGGTCAAGCTCGTGCGGGCTGCGGTCGGCTCCCTGATCACCGGGATCCAGACCATGCCGTCCGTCGCGTGGGTGCCTTTCGCGATCGTGATCTTCCGGCGCGACTACGAGTCGGCGATCCTCTTCGTGATGGTGCTCGGCGCGGCGCCCGCCATCGCCAACGGGCTCATCACGGGGACGGACCACATCCCGCCGATCCTGCTACGCGCCGGCCGCGTGCTCGGCGCCCGCGGCTTCGCCGCGTACCGTCACATCATCCTGCCGGCCGCGCTGCCGTCATTCGTCGGCGGGGTCAAGCAGGGCTGGGCGTTCCTATGGCGAAGCCTGATGGCCGCCGAGCTCATCGCGGTGGTACCCGGCAAGCCGTCGGTCGGGTTCCTGCTTCAACTCAACCGGGAACTGGCCAACTCGGCAGGCCTCATCGCCACCATGATCGTGATCCTCGTCATCGGCATCGCGGTCGACTCGCTCGTCTTCGGCACGCTCGACCGCGCCATCCGACGCCGGTGGGGGCTCCTCGAATCGACCCGCTGACGTTCTGGGTCACCCGCGACGATGGTCCCCGGCGCGGTGGTGGCGGACTCGGTCTGGTCGCCGGAATCGGCGCTGCAACCTCCGCGTGCGGATCGTCCTGGTTCGCCGGCGCTCGGCTGCGGCCTCGCTTCGGCGCTCGGTGTCGCCATTCCTGGTTGCCGCGCACGGCCGTGCAGCAAAGCTGCAACCCCTCCGGTGCACTCTGTCGTTGCCGACAGACCCACGATCGGAGACGGCAATGCAAGTGGTCGCTGCACCCGGTGGTTACTTCGACGAGGTCCTGCGCACGGCGAAGCCCCGCCCTTCAGGCGTCGAGCCTCGGCGCGAGCGGCTCGCCGTCCTCGAGGCGCTCGCGGGTTGCTCCGAGCGGGAGCTCGAAATGGTCGAGCGGCTGGTGGCCGAGGTGACCGTCGCGGCAGGAACGACAATGCTCCGGCAGGGTTGGCCCGGCTGCCATGCCTTGATCGTGGCCACGGGCGAGGCGTTGGTCGTCCGCAACGGCGAGCCAGTGGCCCGAGTCGGCCGCGGCCGGTGGCTGGGCGAGCGGGCGTTGCTCACCGGCGGTGTCCACGACGGGACCGTGCTCGCGGCGACGCCGATGCGGGTGTTCGTGGCCGATCCCCGCCAGTTCGCGACGCTCACGACCCTCGCGGGCGTCGCCCGCAACCTCCAGGCCTGATGGCGATCACGCGCTAGGCGATCCGCCGGCGCCGATCGGCCCCAAGCGCGAACATGTGTTCGTGGCTGACGAAGCGTCCATCTTGCACGCCGACCTCGACGCCTTCTACGCGTCGGTCGAGCAGCGAGACGACCCGCGCCTCCGGGGCCGACCCGTCATCGTCGGCGGGGGCGTCGTCCTCGCGGCCAGTTACGAAGCCAGGGCGTACGGGATCCACACCGCGATGGGCGGTACCCAGGCGCGCCGGCTGTGCCCGCACGTCATCGTGGTCTCGCCCCGGATATCGGCGTACTCCGAGGCCAGCAAGGCGGTCTTCGCCGTGTTCGACCAGACCACCCCGCTCGTCGAGGGGTTGTCGATCGACGAGGCGTTCCTCGACGTTGGCGGGCTGAGACGGATCGCGGGCACGCCCACGGAGATCGCCACGCGCCTGCGGCGGGACGTGCTCGAGCAGGTCGGGCTGCCGATAACCGTCGGCGTGGCCAGGACCAAGTTCCTCGCCAAGGTGGCCAGTGGCGTGGCGAAGCCCGACGGCCTACTGGTGGTGCCACCCGACGGCGAGCTCGCGTTCCTTCACCCGCTCCCCGTCGAGCGCCTCTGGGGCGTCGGGGTCGCGACCGCCGACAAGCTCCACGGCCGGGGGATCACGACCGTCGGCGAGGTCGCCCAGCTCGCCGAGGCCACGCTCGTCTCGATCCTCGGGCGCGCCTCGGGCCGACATCTCCATGCCCTCGCGCACAACCATGACCCGCGGCCCGTCCAGGTCGGCCGGCGCCGCCGGTCGATCGGGTCACAGCGCGCGCTCGGCCGGTCGCGCCGGTCGCCCTCGATGATCGACGCCGATGTCGTCGCCCTCGTCGACCGTGTCACCCGTCGAATGAGGGCAGCCAAGCGGGTCGGCCGCACGGTCGTGCTGCGGTTGCGGTTCGACGACTTCTCCCGCGCGACCCGATCGCACACGCTGTCCCGCGCCACCGCCAACACGCACACGATCCTCGCCACCGCGAGAGGCCTGTTGGCGACAGCCCGGCCGCTGATCGAACGGCAGGGTCTCACCCTCGTCGGGATCGCCGTCGGCAACCTCGACGACGCCGACGCTGTTCAGCTGACGTTGCCGTTCGATCGTCACAGCTCCGCGCTCGACGCCGCCCTCGACGACGTGCGCGACCGGTTCGGGTCTGCGGCCGTCACCCGGGCCGTGTTGCTGGGCCGGAGTGAGGGGCTGTCGGTGCCAATGCTGCCCGATTGAGGAAGCGGCCTCGTAGCCGCGGCTGCGCCCGTCAACCACCGGGCGGATCCCCGGGCTCCGGACGGCGGCCACCGCGCGCCCGGATGTCGTCGAACCGTTCGCCGAAGTGCCACCGATGGCCCTCGAAGTCAGTCGCCTCGTAGCGCCGTTCGCCGAAGAACGCATCGTCGAGCTCCATCGTGATGTCGGCGCCTTCGGCGACGGCATGCGCGTAGTGGGCGTCGATGTCGTGCACGTAGACGTTCATCATCACGGTCGTCAGCCCCGCGTCGAGTGGGCTGTGGATGTGGTGGACCTCGACGTTCGCGTGGCCGAGCATCACCACGCCGGTGCCCACCCGCATCCAGCACAGGTAGTGGCCGTCGAACTCCATGCGCGCCTCGCGCTTCTCCACGAACTGGAAGACGCGCGTGAGGTACTCGACGGCGGCCAACTCGTCGCGGTAGGCCAACCGGGGATAGATGTCCGGTGTGGTCATCACGTCAGTGGGCGCGTGATCGCGGTCGATGGTGGACATGAATTGCTCCTTGGCTCGGGAGAAGACCGCCGGGTCCCCCGGGTCGTCCGGTTCGATGCGATCGGGTCGCAGCTGCCGGAGCGGATCGAAGTCGTCGCTCACGACCCGATCCTCCCAGGATCCCCGTACTCGTTGTGTTCGTCCTGTTCTCTCCCGCGGGCGCCTTCGAGTTCGTGAAGCCGTCGGCGGGCGCGGTGGATGCGTGACCGCACCGTGCCCACCGGCACGCCCAGCGCGGCGGCGACGTCGTCGTAGCTCAATGCCTCCCACACGTGGAGCACGAGCGCGTCACGTTCGGGTTCGGACAGGGACGTCAACGCCTGCGCGACGCGCTGCCACCGCTCGGCGGCGTCGACCGCGGCGCTGACCTGGTCGGCATCGTCGACCGGCGGCAGCCGCTGGGCTGCGAGTCGCGCCACCGCATGCATACGCCGCGCTTCACGGCGTCGGTGTTTCGCCACCAGGTTGGTGGCGATGCCGTACAACCACGGCCGCGCCATGGGGCGGACGAGGTCGTAAGTGTGCCGCTTCTCGAAGGCGATACGAAAGACCTCGCCGACCATGCTCTCGGCTTCGTCCGGGCCGAGCCGACGGACGAGATAGCGATGCAGCACGGTGGCATGGCGGTCGAAGATCGTCCCGAACCAGACCGGCTCGTCGAGTGACGCCGCAATCAGCGCTGCGTCGGACTCGTCCCCCACCACATCATCTTCCCCGCAACCGCAGTTTGGTTCTGGGGCGTTTGCCGCATGACGACGCGTCGGCCAGCCCGCTCGCGCGCTGTCAACTGGGCCGTGGACCCGAGGGCCGACCGCGTCCCGGCGTCACGGGTCGCGGTCACCTCGTGCGCGGGCGATGCGCTCGAGCGTCAGGAGTCGGCGTGCACGAGATCCCTTCGGGCAGCATGTCCGCGTAGTCGACGTTGCTCATCGCTCTCCCTCCGTCACCCGCCCGACACTGGGTGCCAACCGGCTCTCGTGACGGCCTGCTCGATGCGGGCGCACCATGAAGCACGGAGGCGACGACAGGCATAAGGTCCGGGTGGGTGGGCTCGGACCGGGAGGTCGTCGTCATGAGCGTCTACAAGGTCATCGAGATCATTGGCACCAGCGCCCAGTCCTGGGAGGATGCCGCCGCCTCGGCGGTGGCGAAGGCGCGCGAGAGCCTGCGTGACCTTCGCGTCGCCGAGGTCGTCGAGCAGGACCTCGACATCGGCGAGGACGGCTCCCTCACATACCGGACGAAGCTCTCGGTGTCGTTCAAGTACGAGGACGGCTGACCGCCGCAGGGCTCAGCAGCCGCTCGCAGTCCAGCCGGCCAAGTACCAGCCGTCGGCGTCCTGGGTGAGGAAGAGGAGCGTGGTCCACCCCTCGCCGAGGGCGTCGACCCCGTACGTGATGGACCCGTCGGGCGCCGTCATCTCGACGTAGCCGCTCGGACTCGCGGTGGGCGTTGCCGCCAGGTAGGCCAGCAGGACGTCGGCGGGCGCCGCGCCGCGCGTCGTCAGATCGGGCCCGCCCGACTTGTTCGGCGGCGTGCCGTTCTGGTCGGCGCCCTCGCATGGAATGGCGGCGTCCGGGGCGGCGTCGACCGGGCGGCGTTCGACGATTCGGGGCTGTAGGTCGACGAGGTTGTAGGCCGACGCGATGCCGGCACCGGCCACCCGCAGCCCGGTCGACTCGCGGCCCGAGCTGGTCACCGTGGCGATCTCGACGACGTCACACGGCGCCCCGAAGTCCCCGACGTGGTCCTGGCCTGGAGGGAGATCGACGATCAGGTCGGGCTCGAACGCGTCCTGCGTCGAGGTGGGGTGCGATGCGGCCGAGGGTTCGAAGTCGATCGCCACTTGGCCTCTGGTCTGTCCGAGGCTCATGGCTTCGGGGGCCCGGTCGGTGAACTCGTCAACGGCGTAGAGAGCTGGGACGGGCGCGGGCCAGCGCATCTCGAGGGCGCCGCCGGGACGGAGCCAATGCTGCACGAGCTGGCCGTCCGCGGCGGGCCCGCTGCCCGGCGCCGGTCCGGCCCGCGGGCCAGTGGTAGCGCCGGTGACCGTGACTTGAACGGGCAGCTCGGCGCCGCATGTGAACGCCGATCCGGGATTCGAGGGCGGATCGGTGGTCGCCGGCTCGCCCCCCGGATCTGGGTCCCGCTGGGACGACACGACCGTGTCCTCAGCCTGGTGAGCCACGAAGGCGACACCGGCGGCGGCCACGACGAGGGCCACCGCCGCCGCGGGGATCATCCAGCGGCCGCCAGCGCGGGCGCGGTCGTTCGCCGCCGGCCCCGGCCGCGGTGCACTGGCGTCGCGGTGGCTTGCGCCCGGCGCGACGACGTCCTCGCTCCGAGCCCCGAGCGCGGCGCGGACGCGCGCTTCTACCTCCGGCAGGGAGAGCCGCTGACTCATCGCATGTCCTTCCGCAGTCGAACGAGGGCCCGGTGCGTCCGGGTCCGAACGGTGGTCGGGGAACAGCCGACGATCGCGGCGATGTCAGCGGTCGAGAGGTCCTCGTAGTACCGCAGCACGAGCACCGCCCGTTGGTCGCGGGGCAGGCGCTCGATGAGTCGCCACGTGTCGTCGACCTCGGGCGCGGGCGCCACGAGATCGGCGGCGCGGCGGGTCTCGTCGGGCCGGGTCGCCGCTCGCCGCCGCCACCGCAGGCACAAGTGCATGAGCACGGTGCGCACGTACGCAGCCGGCTCGTCCACGGTGTCCCACCGCTCGTGGAGGCGCAGGAACGCCTCGTGGGCCAACTCCTCGGCAACCGTCACCGAGCCGGTCATCAAGTAGGCAAGGCGGGTCAGCCGGTCCGAGCAGGCCCGGTAGACGTCGTCGATCGAGTCGCGACCGGCTGCGGCTGCGGTGACCACCATCTCCATAGAGTCACACGACGCCCGGAACGTTCCGCGGCCGGGCGGCGGAGCCACAAGGATGAGCGCGTGGACGCCACTCGTATCGACCGCTGGCTGTGGGCCGTCCGGCTCTGCAAGACCCGCTCGCAGGCCACCGCGGCCTGCCGCGGCGGGCATGTCCGGATCAACGACCACCCAGCGAAGCCGGCTAGCACCGTCCGAGCGGGCGACCGCGTCGAGGCCCGGCTCCACGGCAGGAGCCGGAACGTCGAGGTGGTGCGTGTCATCGACGTGAGGGTCGCGGCGCCGATCGCCGTCGACTGCTACGTCGACCACAGTCCTCCCGTACCGGCGAGCGATGCCGTCGCGGTAGCGGAGCGCGACCCCGGGACCGGTCGGCCGACCAAGCGTGACCGCCGGCGCCTCGACCGCTGGCAGCCGAGCGTCAGGTTCGGTCGTCGGGGCGGTCGATGACCAGTCTCCACGGCAAGACACGCCCCAGACGCTGCCGCGTCAGGGCGCGGTGTGTTCGAACTCGATGCTGTCCGTGGCGACGATCTCGCGGGTGTGCTGGTTCACCGCGGTCACCGCCATGACGTAGGTGCCGGAGAGGTGGGCGCCCTCGAAGCCGAGCTGGCGCTCGAAGGTTGCCCCGATGGCGAGTGCGCCCACCGTGTTGTTCTCGCTCTGCACGACCGTGTTGTCGCGCATGCACACGAACTCGTACACGACGTCGCCTGGCTGCCAGTCGACGTCGCTGCCGTTGCGGATGCCGAAGAAGATCGTGGCGCCATCCTTCGTCAGATGGGTAATCGACCCGGCGATGGCGCGCCCTGCGTTCGAGGTTGGAGGCGGGCCGCCCGGTCCCTCGTGCGTCACCTCGGAGGTGCTGGTGGCCAGCGTCTGCCCGCCGAACTGGTCGACGACGACAAGGTGCAGCGAGTACGTGCCCGACACCGCGGCACCCAGGAACGAGACCTGGTGGTTGAACGGGCTACCCGCAGGCACGTTCGCGATGACCTGGCTGTCCTGCTGTACGAGTGTGCCGTCGCGGGTCACGTCGAGCCGGTAGGCGACGTCGCCGGTACCCCAGTCGACATCACCCGAGTTGGCGACCGAGAAGTGGATCGTCCCGCCGTCCTTGGTCAGCAGTGTGATGGTCGCCCCGAGTTCCGGCATGCTCGTCCCCTCTCGTCCCGAGGCGGCGGACAGTACTTGTTCTCATGCCTTCGGCGGCGTGCTCGCCCCCCTGATCGCCGTCGTCAGCTTCCAATCCGGGCGGACCGCAGTGAAGAGAGGTGGTCAGGCGGGTTGAGGGGACACGTGCGGATCAGCCCGGATCGCCGCGTCAGCTGGCGCGGTGCTGAGCGAACCTTCCGCGGCCTGGGCGAACTACTTAAGCTGGAACACCGCCGACAGCTTCTGAAGCCCGCCGACAAAGACGACGTCGACTCGGTAGCACGTGCCCGGCTTCTTCGGCGTCTGCCAGTTCTGGATGAACTGGTTGGCCGTCGTGTCGTACCGAAGTGAGGTTCCGCCGGTCGTCGTGAAGTCGACTTCATCCACCACCGTCGTCAGCGACGAGCAGCTCAACTGCGTGAGGACGAAGCTGCTGACGATCGACGTCGATGTCACGTAGCCGCCCGACGGCGTGCGAATCTGCCACTTGAGCGGCACCGTCGACCCGTTCTTCACGATGTTCAGCGCGGCAGGGTTCACCGGTGAGACGAGCCCGGAACCGACGTCGAACAACACGGTGACAGTGAACTGGCCCGTACCGGTGTTGCCGTGACTGTCGGTGGCGTAGCAGCTCACCACGTGAAGTCCAGGTGCGAACATCGAGGCTGAACCCGGCACGCACGACACCGGCACCGAGCCGTCGACCACGTCGGACGCTGTCGCGACGTACGAGACCGGCGCGCCCGACGCACCGATGGCGATCGCCGACAGCGGCTCTGGCAACGTGAGGTGCGGTTTCGTCGTGTCCTGGACGGTGACAGTGAACGATCCCGTCGTCGTATTGCCATGGCCGTCGGACGCGACACACGAAACCGTGGTCGTTCCGATGGCAAACGTCGCCCCCGACGCCGGCGTGCACGCGGGTGTGAGCGGGCCGTCGACGGCGTCGGAAGCGGTTGCTGAGAAGGTCACCACGGCGCCAGACGGGCCGGTCGCCTCGGCGGTGATAGCCGCCGGTAGCGCGAGATCCGGCGCCGTGGTGTCGACCACCGTGACCGTGAACGATCCGCCCGATGCGTTTGCGTGAGCATCGGATGCCGTGCACGCCACGGACGTAAGTCCCAAAGCGAACAGTGAGCCGCTCGAGGGAGAACAACTAACGGGGACAGCCCCGTCGACCGCGTCAGAGGCACTCGGCGCGAACGGCACGACCGCGCCGTCCGGACCTGTGGCCTCGGCGACGATCGGCGTCGGCAGGCTCAGCAGCGGCCCGGACGTGTCCGCGACCTTCACGGTGAAGGATGAGCTCGCGACGTTGCCGGCCGCGTCGGCAGCCGTGCATGTGACCGTCGTGGTGGCGTCCAGCGGGAAGGTGCTCCCCGACTCGGGCACACACGAGATCGCGACGAGCCCGTCAACGATGTCGTCGGCGGTCGGCGGTGTGTAGGTAACGACCGCGCCGCTGGCGCTGGTCGCCTCTTGTACGACGTCCGTTGGCGTACCCGCGATCGACGGCTCGGTCGTGTCCACGACCGTGACCGTGAACGACCCGGTCGCGGTGTTGCCGGCGGCGTCGGTGGCATGGCAGTTCACCGTTGTCGCGCCCAGTGCGAAGGTCGACGCAGACGAAGGCGTGCACGACACGGCCAGGCTGCCATCGACGACGTCGAGACCCGAGGCCGAGAACGTCACGGCCGCGCCGGCTGGACCAGTGGCCTCTTCAAGAAGAGGTGAAGGAAGTGACAACGCGGGTGGCGTCGTGTCGACAACCGTGATCGCGAACGACCCGCTTGCGGAGTTGCCGTGCGCGTCGGTGGCCGTGCAGTTCACGATTGTCGCGCCGAGAACAAACGGTCCGGGTGCCGACAAGCACACCGGCGTCACCGCGCCATCGACGGCGTCGGAAGCCGACGCGAGGTACGTGACGCTTGCACCACCAGGCCCGGTTGCCTCGGCGGTGATGTCGGCCGGGAGCGTCAGGTCGGGCGCCGTGGTGTCGACCACTGTGATCGTGAAGCTCCCAGTGGCCGTGTTGCCATGGGCGTCGGTGCTCGAGCAGGCAACGGTCGTGCTACCGAGGGCGAACGTCGACGACGCCGGCGGCAGGCATGTCACTGACACGCTGCCATCGACGAGGTCCGAGGCCGATGCCGTGTACGTCATCGTGGCACCCGTAGGCCCGGTCGCTTCCGCGGTGATGTCGGCCGGCATCGTCAGGTCGGGTGCCGTGGTGTCGACAACGGTGACGTTGAACGAGCCCGCGGCGCTGTTGCCGTGAGCGTCGGTTGCGGAGCACTGCACCGCCGTTGTGTCGAGCCCGAATGTCGACCCCGACGGTGGAAGGCACGTCACGTCGACGATGCCGTCGACAAGGTCTGATGCGGTGGGAGCGAAGGTCACGACGGCGCCAGATGGACCGGCTGCCTCCTCCGTGATGTCCGAGGGAAGCGATAGCGCCGGTGCAGTGCCATCCGAGACGTGCACGGTAAACGACGAGGTGGCCGTGTTCCCCGCTGCGTCTGCGGCCGAGCAGTTCACGGTTGTGGTCTCGTCGAGCGCGAAGCTGCTTCCCGACGGCGGCGTGCAGGTGACGGCGACTTCACCGTCCACGATGTCTGCCGCGCTCGGCGAGGTGTAGGTACCGGTCGCGCCAGCTGAGCCCTCGGCTTCGAGTTGGAAGTCGCTCGGGGTCCCCTCGATCGCGGGCGGGGTCGTGTCAACGACCGTGACGGTGAACGAATCTGTCGCCTCGTTGCCGGCGGCGTCGGTCGCGGAGCAGTCCACGGTGGTGGTGCCGAGCGGGAAGGTGGAGCCCGACGAAGGCGAGCAGTCGACAGCGACCTCGCCGTCGACGACGTCGTCGGCCGACGCGTCGAACGTCACATCTGCACCTGCCGGGCCGGTCGCCTCCGTTGTGATGTCATCTGAGACAGTGAGAACGGGAGCGGTGGTATCAGTCACCGTGACGGTGAACTCCCCTTCGGCCGAGTTGTCGTTCGCGTCCGTGGCAACGCAGGCCACGGCAGTCACGGCTACTGGGAACGCCGACCCTGACGGCGGCGTACACGAGACCGCGACGGTGCCGTCCACGAGGTCGGTCGCAGTTGCGCTGAACCCGACGACGTGACCCGCGGGACCGTCGGCCTCGACCGTGATGTCCGCGGGCAGCGATAGTACGGGGGCCGTCGTGTCGACCACCGTGATCACGAACGACGCGCTCGAGGTGTTGCCGCGGCTGTCGAACGATGTGCACGTCACAGTCGTAGCCCCCAGCGGCAGCATGGTGCCTGGCGCCGGGTTGCACGTCACGCCGACGACGCCGTCGACGACGTCGAGCGCGGATGCGCTGAAGCTCACGGCGGCGCCAGCCGCGCCCGTTGCCTCGCTGGAGAACGACGCCGGCAGTGTGAGCGCCGGGGCGGTCGTGTCGACCACGGTCACGTCGAACGAGCCGCTCGTCGAGTTGCCGTGGCTGTCGGTCGCGCCGCAATCGACCGAGGTAGTAGCGAGTGCAAACGCCGATCCCGACGACGGCACGCAACTGGTCGCGACAGGTCCATCGACGGCGTCGGTTGCCGATGCGGTGAAGCTCACGGCCGCGCCCTCCGCGCCAGTCGCCTCCGCGGTGGTGTTGCCCGGGAGCGTGAGCGACGGACCGGTGCTGTCGGCGACCGTGACTACGAACGTTGACGACGACGAGTTGCCGCGCGTGTCGCTCGACGAGCATGCGATCGTGCTGGCACCAAGGGGAAGCACGGAGCCAGACGCGGGCACACACGTGGCCGGACGGCTTCCGTCGACGGCGTCGGTTGCAGTCGGGTCGGTGTACGTCACCGTCGCGCCGTCACCACTCGTTGCCTCGATCGTGACGTTCGAGGGCGTGCCCGTGAGAACCGGACCGGTGGTGTCCTGCACGGTGATTGCGAACGAACCGGACGCGGTGTTGCCGGCTGCGTCGGTCGCCGAGCAAGACACAACCGTCGTGCCCAATGCGAATGTCGTGCCCGACGCCGGCGTGCAGGTCACTGCGGGCGACGCCGGGTCAGCATCGGTCGCCGTCGCCGTGTAGGTCGCCGTCGCGCCGGCGGCGTCCACGGCCTCCGTCGTGATGGCCGACGGCAAGTTCAAGGTCGGCGGCGTTGTGTCGCACGACACGACCGTGGCCGTAACCGGAAGTGTGCTGCTGCGGACGAGGGACGTGTTGTTAGAGGCAGTGCCGCTGATCGTGTATCCGACCGAGCCGGACAGCGACGCCGGCGCGGCACTCGCCACGAACGAGACGCGGCTCGTCACTGACGGGCTCACGGTTCCTATCGGTGATGTCGACCAGTTCGACGGGAACGTGATGGTGCTCGGGTTGCCCGGCGGCGCGGGTGATGGGACGACCGCGCTCAAGCCTGCTCCGCTGACGGTCCCCACGCTCACCGACCCTGTCGAGCTGCTCTTGTAGGTGTTCGGCGCGCCGCTCGTACTCCGCGTCACCGCGAGAAGCACGTCCTTCGTCACCGTCGAGTTTGCGCAAACGTTGCCGAATGCGAGCGCGTTCGTGCTGATAGGCGTCAGGCCGTCGCCGTCTACGACGGCTTCGTCCGCCAACGCCACATTTGCGGAAAGCAACGCGACCAGCGCGGACAGCGCAACCGTCGTGAAAGCACCTGTAACCCGCCGCATCCCGGAATCCCCTCCCACCAATTCGGTCGATGCGTCGGTTTCGCCACTCGCTCGTCGTGGGCCAGGCGACCAAATACGGCCCACGAGTCGTAACTCCGCGTCCCAGAGAGTGCATGGCTCATCACTGTGCGTCAAGAGCTCACAGCGAAATGAGCCGGAAGGCCCACGCTGCGCGTCCAAATCCTGAAGAACCGGTGCTTATCGGACCAGAGAACCGACGAGCACGGCGCTTCGGTTGGCAGAGTTGGATCGAGGCGGCCCGGGCCGTGTTGTCGGGCCGAGCGAAGGGGCAGGCGAAGGGTGGCACCGGCAATGTCGAAGCGCTCCGAGCGCTGCTGGTCGCCAGGCGCTCGGCCCGTTCCCATCCGCATTCGCACCCTCGGCCAGCTCCGCCACTTGGTGATCACCGCCCCCGACGAGCTGCGCGGCCGGCTCAGCGGCCTCACCAGCAAGGCGCTGGTCACCGACGCGGCGAGGCTGCGAGCCCGGGCCGGCCGCGACCCGGTCCGCGCCGCGACCAAGACCGCCATCATCACCCTCGCCCGCCGCGTGCAGGCCATCAACAATGAGATCGCCACCCTCGACCGCCACATCGACCGCCTCGTGCGCGCCCGCCCCGGGCCTGCTCGCGGTCTACGGCGTCGGGGCCGACACCGCCGCGATCCTCTTGGTCGCCGCCGGCGACAACGCCGCTCGCCTCCGCTCCGAGGCCGCCTGGGCGCACCTCTGCGGCGTCGCGCCCATCCCGGCCGGGTCGGGCAAGACCAACAAGAAGCGCCGCCTCAACTCCGGCGGAGCGGGTGACGGGAATCGAACCCGCGTTCTCAGCTTGGGAAGCTGATGTTCTGCCGCTGAACTACACCCGCGGGAGTCCGTGATCGTAGTGCCCACGGCCACCGTGGCGGGCCCTGGGAACGCTGGCTGTCCCAGGGGCGAGTGTCGACGGCGCGGCCCTCGCTCTCGGCCTCGCTGAGCTGGCGGCCACGAGAACATCCGGCTCGTGTGCTTCGCGATGAGCACGACGCGCGACTGAGCGACGGCGGGGTCGGTGTGTGACCGGATGGCGTCGAGGAGCTTGAGGTTGGTGCCGACCCCGCCGGTGGCGAAGTCGACGACGATGCAGTCGGGTGGCGAATCCGACAGTTGTGCGACGGCATCGAGGTGGTTCTCGGCCCGGTCGACGACATACCCGGCCGGGGCGAGGATCCGGCACAGCAACTCGCACGCGTCCAGGTCGTCGTTGACGACGAGCACTCGCGCGGGACCGCTCGCGGTCTTCTCATGGTGCTTGCCGCGCCGCAGCACCGCCGAGCTCCGTCAGTCGGCGGTAGCGCTCGCTGGCGCGCTCGGCCCCCAGTGCTCGCCGCGCTCGATGGCTTCGAGGAGATGCATGGCGATGTCGGCCACGCGCACCTCGTCCTCGTCCTTGCCGGCGCCCTTCACGCCGTCGTCGATCATGATGTAACAGAAGGGGCAGGCGGTCGCGATACGCGTCGCACCGGTGGCGATGAGCTCCTCGGATCGCGCGTCGTTGACCTTCTTTCCGATGCTCTCCTCCATCCACATGCGCGCCCCGCCTGCCCCGCAGCACATGCCCTTGTTGCCGTTCCGGCCCGCCTCGACGACCTCGACCCCGGCGATCGAGCCGATGATCCGCCGGGGGGCGAGGTACACGTCGTTGTGGCGGCCGAGATAGCAGCTGTCGTGGTACACGATGCGGTCCTCGAGTCGGGCCGACGACAGGTCGAGCTTGCCCGTGTCGACCAGCCACTCGAGCAGCTGGCTGTGGTGGATCACTTCATAGGTGCCGCCGTACTGCGGGTACTCGTTCTTGAGGGTGTTGAAGCAGTGCGGGCACTGAGTGACGATCTTGCGGACGCCCATGCCGTTGAGCGCTTCGATGTTCTGCAGGGCGAGCATCTGGAAGATGTACTCGTTGCCCGACCGCCGGGCGGGATCGCCGGTGCACATCTCTGACGGACCGAGGATGGCGAAGTCGAGCTCGGCCCGCTGCATGAGACGGGCCATCGCCGTCGAGACCTTGCGGTTCTTGTCGTCGAAGGATCCTGCGCAGCCCACCCAGTAGAGGTACTCGTGGTCGAACGCGCCACCCGGCTCGACGATCGGGATCCCGTCGAGCTTGGTCGCCCAGTCGCCCCGCTCGCCCTGGCTCATGCCCCACGGGTTGCCGGAGTTCTCCATCGACCGGTACGCGGCGCCGAGCTCAGTGGGGAAGTTCGACTCCATGAGCGACAGGTACCGCCGCATGTCGAGGATCTTGTCGAGGATCTCGATGTTCACGGGGCAGATCTCGTCGCACGCCTTGCACGACGTGCACGCCCAGATCTCCTCGGGCGTGATCCGTTCGAAGAGCGAGTTGGCGCTGACCGTGATCTCCCGGTCGAGCCCGATGGGGGGCGACACCGGGGGCGTGCCGGTGGCGGCCATCACCTCGCCGGTCTTGAGGACGATCTCGCGCGGGTCGAGCGGCTTGCCGGTGGCGTGGGCGGGACACACGCTCGTGCACCGTCCGCACATCGTGCAGGCGTCGGTGTCGAGCAGCTGCTTCCACGTGAAGTCCTCGACCGTCGACGCCCCGAACGTCTCGAGCTCGGTCTCCATGAGGTTCGGCATGGGCTTCATGGCGCCCTTGGGCCGCTCGCGGTCGCGCAGGTACATGTTCAGCGGTGACGTGAACATGTGACGGAGCATCGTGACCGGCAGGATCGCGAGGAAGGTCAGGAACCCGGCGACGTGGAGGAGCCACAGAGCCTGATGCCAGCCGTGCAGGTTGGCCGCGCCGTCGATCAGGCCGGAGGCCGGATAGCTGACGAACGACCACTTCTCGAACTCTGGACGGCCCTCGATGGCGATGCGGATCGTCTCGGTGACCAAGCCGCTGACACCCAGCACGAGGAACGTGCCGAGGATGAGCGCGTGCTCGGGCTTCGACTTGATGCGGATGCGGTACGGCCGCTGGACGTAGCGCCGGACGATCGCCCACACGACCCCTGCGAGGAACAGGACCCCGGCCGCGTCGCCGACCGCGGCGTAGGCCTGGTACACGCCGCCGTGGAGGAACTTGGCGCCCTCCGGCATCTGGTGGTCCGTCTCGAGGACGATCGTGACGCAGAACAGGATGATGAAGTTGAAGTAGATCAACGAGTGCATGGCGCCCGCCGCGGGGTCGCGCAGCAGCGTCCGCATGTACACCCCGGCGCGGAAGTCGGCGGCCCGGCGCTTGAAGTTTCCCGCGGTGGTGGCCCGGTTGTCGGGCTGTCCGCGCTCCCAGTTCTTCACTCGCTGCCCGAACAGCACTCCGCCGTACAGGAACAGCACGGGGAGCACAGTGTAGAAGACGAGCTTCCACGCGCCGGGCACGTTGAAGAACACCTCGCGGGCCACCGGTGAGTCGTCGTGCCACTGGACGATCGTCGGCAGCGTGCCCGAGAAGATCGTGAACAACGCCAACGCCACGCCCAATCCGACGGCGAGGTGGTACGGACGGAGCCGCAAGCGGTTCACGCCGCGGAACCTAGTGGTTCCGCCTCCCGGACGAGGAACCCGAGAGTCAGCCGTACGCGCGCGTGTCGAGCTCGCGGATGCGGCTCGCCAGCGTCGCCAGCAGCTTGTGAGCGAGTCCGGGCACGGCGTCGAGAACGCCCGAGAATTCGCGGGGTCCGAGGACGAGCACGGTCATCGGCGTGTTGGCCGTGACGGTGGCGGTGCGGACACCCTTGTCGAGCAGCGAGAGCTCGCCGAAGTAGTCGCCTGGCCCCAGGGTCGCGACCTTCCGTCCGTTGCGCTTCACGATGGCGGCTCCGTCGACGATCACGAAGCACTCCCGGCCGATCTTGCCCTGCTCGACGAGCACCTTGCCGGCCGGCACACTGACCTCGTCCGATGCGCGCGCAATGTTCCGAAGGTCTTTGCGCGAGCAGGCGGCGAACAGCGGTACTGACGCGAGGTGATCCAGATATGCGTCACGTCCTCCCATGGCTGCGCACTCTAGACACCGGGCAAACTCCGCGCCGCGGACGTTCATCCGGGCGAAACAGCCGCGAAATCTTCCGCCCGTACGGTCACGCCGATGGAGGTCGTCCTCGTCCGATGGCCGCTCGAGCACGATCGGCTCGTGCGCTTGCGAAACGAGGGTCGGCCGCGCCTGCTCCTGGTGGAGGACGGCGCGCCGCCGCCGCTCGTGGTCGACGACATCGAGGACTGGATCCGGGTGCCGGCCGACGAGGCCGACGTGCGCGCCCGGGCCGACGGGCTGTCCCGGCGAGCGGACTCGCGGTGGGGCCTCCCCGACCTCGACGACGACGGCGTCCTGCGGGTCGGGACCCGGTGGGTCGCGCTGCCGCCCGTCGAGGCTCGACTCACCGAAGCGTTGCTCGGCCGCATCGGCGCGGTGGTCAGCCGTGACGCGCTGTCCCGCGCCGGATGGCCGGCGGGGGCGCCGGGCCGCAACGCGCTCGACGTCCACGTCTTGCGCCTACGCCGACGGCTCTCGGGTCTCGGCCTCGCCATCCGCACCGTTCGCTCGAGGGGCTACCTCCTCGAGCGCGCCGACGGCAACGTCGCCCTCGTCGGTTCTTAAGAACACCCTGACCACCCCTGACCCCCAGCTGCTGGGCCACCACCCTCGACGACCGGTGGGACGACCTGACCCCTGCGCAGCGTCGGCACGCCATCACCGTGATCCGCCGCCGGGCGGACCAACTCTCCCGGCCGCGTAGCCGACCTTCAGCCAGCCTGGCGTTCCACTTCGGCGGCGCCGGCGGCGGCCGCGTCCGGGTCGAGGTAGCGGTGGCCGAGGGGGCGGAAGCTGTCGTCGAGGTCGTACACGAGGGGGATGCCGGTGGGGATGTTGAGCGCCGCGATGTCGTCGTCGTCGATGCTGTCGAGGTGTTTCACCAGCGCCCGCAAGCTGTTGCCGTGGGCCGACACGAGCACAGGTCCGGCCTGGAGATCGGGGACGCACCAGTCGTGCCACCACGGCAGGACCCGCACCATCACGTCGGCGAGGCACTCGGCGGCCGGCAGCACTTCAGGCGCCAACCCCGCGTACCGGCTGTCGTTGATCGGATGATGGGGGTCGTGGCGGTCGACGGGCGGCGGCGGCGTCGCGTACCCGCGCCGCCACAGCTTCACCGCGTCGGCGCCGAAGTGATCGGTGGTCTCCTTCTTGTTCTTGCCTTGCAGCGCGCCGTAGTGACGCTCGTTCAGTCGCCATGTGCGCCGAACCGGTAGCCAACGCATGCCCAGATGGTCGAGGGCGATGTCGGCGGTGCGGATCGCCCGGATGAGCACCGAGGTGTGTACGACATGTGGTCGCAGCCCGGCCTCGGCCAGCAGCTCACCGGCGCGGGCGGCCTGCTTCTCGCCGCGAGGCGACAGGTCGGCGTCGAACCAGCCGGTAAAGAGGTTTTGGTGGTTCCAGTCGCTCTCGCCGTGCCGCAGCAGGATGAGCGTGCTCGTCATCCGCGCGACGTTACCGGGGTGTTGGCTTCCCTTTGGGAACGACAGACGATGATCCAGAACTCGAAATGCTGGAAACGTCGCCGACCTACTCTCCGCTAATCGCTCGCCCCGGTGAGGCGCAGGTGGCTCAGCCGCCACGACGCCACCACGAGCGTCACGACGAGAACGATGCCGAGACGGATGACCGCTCCCCAGCCTTGGGGGATGCCGTCGCGGATGAGATCGTCCGCGCCCGGTCCGAGTTCGGCGAAGACCGCCCGCGCTTCCCACATCGGCGACAGCTGGGCGATGCCGGCCAGGGCGGCACCAAGCAGACGCTCGACGAGGACCACGATCGCCAGCGACCACACGGCGGCCCGCCGCGTGATCGCTCCGATCATCACGAACAGACCGATGTACGCCGCGCAGCCCGCTGCGGCGGCCAACGCCACGGCGGGCGCGGCATCGGGGGCGCCCGCGACGATGGCCGCCACCACGCACGCCAAGGTCACGCTGGCGAGTGATGCGACGAACCCGGCCAGCCAACGACCGACCACGATCGTCGCCAGCGGCACCGGCGACAGCCACGTGAAGTGCAGCGTCCCTGAGCGTGCTTCCGCACCGAGCACCGCGTCGCCGATGACGAGACAACCGATCGGGATGACGATCGCGAAGAGCGCGATACCGGCCACGTTCGCGAACGCCACGGTGTCCGTTGCCGTGTCCAGGTGCGCCAGGAGTCCGAACAGCACCGCGCCGACGCACGGGAGCAGGAGGCCGAGGCGTCGCTTCGCGGGCAGGCAGGCCTGCAGCGCGTAAACGACGATGGCGACGAACGGCGGCCGGCGCGCTGCCTGCGTGGGTGCCGTCACCGCACGACCTCGCGGAAGATGCTCTCGAGTGATTCGTCGAGGGGACGGACCTCCCGCAGATGGGCACCCACCTCGCGGGCCAGGCGGGGCAGCGCGACGGCGAGGTCGCCGGCCCGGAGCGTGGACACGGTCAGGGCGTCCCCGTCGACGTTCACACCCGACACCGACTCGACCTCCAGCAGCGCGGCGGCGAGTGATCGCACTGGGGCGGCTCGCACGAGCACGCGCCGGGGTCGGTCAGCCATCGCGTCCCGGATGGCGTGACGGTCGCCAGCCGCGGCCAAGCGTCCCCGCACGAGCACGATCACCCGTTCCGCGAGCCGCTCGACCTCGTTCAGGACGTGCGAGCTGACGATCACGGTGCGGCCCTCGGCCCCGAGCCGTTTGAACAACGCGATCAGGTTCACCCGCTGTACTGGGTCCGCGCCGTTGAGCGGTTCGTCGAGGATGAGCACCGACGGGTTCGACACCAGCGCGGCCGCCACCTTGGCGCGCTGGCGCATGCCCTTGCTGAACGTGCCGACGTGGCGGTCGGCCACGTCGAGCAAACCCACCTCGGCGAGACAGCGGTCGGGGGCGGCGCGGTCCGCGACCCGGTGCAGATCGGCGCGATACCGCACGAGCTCGCGGGGAGTGAGCTGAGCCGGTACGGCTTCGTCTTCCGGTACGAGCGCCAGGTGACGTTGCACGGCCCGCTCCCGGCGAGGGTCGCCGCCCGCCACGCGCACCTGGCCCGTGTTCGGTCCGAGGAGGCCGCAGACGGCGCGCATCAGCGTGGTCTTGCCGGCGCCGTTCGGTCCGAGAAGGCCCGTGACCCCGGGACCGAACGAGCAGGAGAGCTCGGACAGGGCGACCTTCTGTCCGAACCACACCGACACGTCCCGCACGTCGACGGCCGCATCATCGACGAACGCAGGATCGCTCGCGGGTTCCCGAGACGGGGCGGGTCCTGTCACCGGGAAACGCGCCTTCCCGCCTGCACTGGCGCTGCGGCGGTGCGGCGTTCCTTTCCCGGCGACACCCACCCCGTCCCACCCGCTCGCTCGGAAGGGAATGCGGCCTCGGCCTTCGGCCGAGCCGCGATGTTCAGCACGGCTAGGCCTCGACCCAGCGGTAGCGGCGGAACAGCGTGACGACGGAGATCGCGACCACCGCGCAGTAGGAGCCGAGCGCGAGCGCGCCGCCGTAGCTGAGCCCGGACAGCGGGGAGTCCGGATCGACGTGGCCGAGGAAGATGAGGTCCCGGACATAGAGCGGCAACGCCAGGAGGTTGGTCGCGCCGCCGGGCCGGGCTGAGCTCACCGAGGCCTCGTGGCCGTTCGAGTCCACGGTGAGGATGGCGGAGACGGCCGAGCTGACGAACATCAGCCCGAGGATCGTCGCCCCCGCCACGATGCGCCGCGTCGTCAAGGACGAGATCGCCAAGCCCACCGCGGTGTAGTAGAGCGCGAGGCCGGCGACGGCGAGCGGCGCTTGCCAGAGGACCTCGGCGTTCTCCCGGGCGTAGTCGAGCGCGCCGTCGGAGCTCACGAGCATCTGGCCCACGAACAGGACGACCTGCGGGATGTACGAGAACGCGAACAGGACCGTGACGATCGCACCGAGCTTGGCCACGACGTAGTCGGCGCCGGTCATCGGCCGGGCGAAGATGAGCGGTAGGACCCGGTTGCGGCGGTCGGGGCACAGCACGTCGGGGGCGGTCAGCGCGATGAACAGCAGGAGCGCGCTCGAGACGCCGACATAGTCCCGGTAGGTGATGAACTCGAACCCCTCGGCGGGCGTGTCGCGCGTGACGTAGCCGATGCCGACGTTCACCGCGGCAGGGATCGTCACGATCCCGAGGAGCATCCACGGGAAGAGCTTCTGGCGCCACGACCGCCGAATGCCGAGCGCGCGCCGGAACGTGGCGCGATACAGCGCCCACCGGGCCGCGGTGCGCCCGCCCCGCGTTCCCTCGTACGGCCGGTATCCCCGGTCGTAGACGGCACCGGTGGCCGTCACACCGGATCTCCACCGTGGGCGCCGAGGGCACGCCGGAGGAACACCTCGTCGAGGGAGCCGAGCCCCACCGTGAGCCGGTGCAACGGCAGGTCGAGGTCCGCGATCAGGTCGCGGATCGCATCGAGGTCGGTGTCACCGTTCACGGTCACCTCGACGACACCTTCGAGCTCGCGGGCGTCGAGCCCATGGGCGACCATCGCCCCGGCCAGCTCGCCCGCCCGCTGGTCCACCTCCACGGTGACCGTGCCGGTCTGCTCCAGTAGCTCACCGGTGGGGCCGGCCACCACGAGCCGGCCACCGTCGAGCATCACGACGTGGTCGCACACGCGCTGCACGTCGTCGAGGAGGTGGGTGGCGAGCAGCACCGAGATCCCGAACGTTCCCAGCCGGGACACGAGGGCGAGCATCTCCTCGCGGCCGAGGGGGTCGAGACCGGCGGTGGGTTCGTCGAGCAGCACGAGCTCGGGATCGCCGACGAGGGCCTGCGCGAGCTTCGTGCGCTGTTTCATGCCGGTCGAGAAACCCTCGGTGGGGCGGAAGCGGGCCTCGTCCAACCCCACCAGGTCGAGCACCTCCGACGCCCGTTGGCGGGCCGCCCGGGGTGGAAGCCCACTCAACTCGCCGAAGGTGGCCACGACATCGGCCGCGCTCTGGTCGCCGGGGAGACAGTCGTGTTCAGGCATGTAGCCGAGGCGCTCGCGAACTGCGATCGGATCGGCCTCCACACGCTGGCCGAGCACCTCCACCCGGCCGGCAGTAGGGCGGGCCAGGCCGAGAATCAGCCGGAAGAGCGTGGTCTTGCCCGCGCCGTTCGCGCCGACGAGTCCAACCCGCCCGTGGGGCACCTCGACGGTGAGTTCGTCGAGCGCGGTGACCGACGGATAGCGCTTGGTGAGCCCAACGGCGCGCAGCAGCGGGACGGTCATCTCGGCTCGCGACCCATCTCGGTCATGCTGTCAGACCTGAGTTGCCAATAGCGCACTCAAGTTTGTAGAGTGCCGTCAACGTATCTGACTCTCGTCCCGCATTGATCCTGTTACGAACGAACTGTTTCGGAGGAAAGCCATGCCCAAGGCCGTCGGTATCGACCTCGGTACCACCAACTCGGTCGTCAGTGTGCTCGAGGCGGGTGATCCCGTCGTCATCCCCAACGCCGAGGGGTCCCGCACGACCCCGTCCGTCGTCGCGTTCTCGAAGAGCGGCGAGGTCCTGGTCGGCGAGGTGGCGAAGCGCCAGGCGATCACGAACCCCGACCGCACGATTCGGTCGGTGAAGCGTCACATGGGCACCTCCTGGACGATCGACATCGACGGCAAGAAGTACACGGCGCAAGAGATCAGCGCCCGCATCCTCCAGAAGCTGAAGCGCGACGCCGAGGCGTACCTCGGTGACACCGTGAACCAGGCCGTGATCACGGTGCCGGCCTACTTCGACGACGCCCAGCGCACCGCCACCAAGGAGGCGGGCCAGGTCGCAGGACTCGAGGTGCTCCGCATCATCAACGAGCCCACCGCCGCGGCCCTGGCCTACGGCCTCGACAAGGAGGGCGCCGACCAGACGATCCTCGTGTTCGACCTCGGCGGCGGCACCTTCGACGTGTCGATCCTCGAGATCGGCGACGGCGTGTTCGAGGTCAAGTCCACTCATGGCGACACCCATCTCGGCGGCGACGACTGGGACCAGCGTGTCATCGACTGGCTCGTGACGTCGTTCAAGAACGACCACGGCGTCGACCTGGCGAAGGACAACATGGCCGTCCAGCGCCTGAAGGAGGCGGCCGAGAAGGCGAAGGTCGAGCTGTCGTCGGTGCAGCAGACCCAGATCAACCTGCCGTTCATCACGGCGACGAGCGAGGGTCCGCTCCACCTCGACTACCAGCTCAGCCGGGCGAAGTTCCAGGAGCTCACCGCCGATCTCCTCGAGCGCTGCCGCGGCCCGTTCGAGCAAGCCATCGCCGACGCCGGGCTCAAGCTCGAAGACCTCGACCACGTCATCCTCGTCGGCGGCTCCACTCGGATGCCGGCGGTGCAGGACCTGGTCCAGAAGATCACGAGCAAGGAACCGCACAAGGGCGTCAACCCCGACGAGGTCGTCGCCGTCGGTGCCGCCATCCAGGCTGGCGTGCTCAAGGGCGAGGTCAAGGATGTCCTCTTGCTGGATGTCACGCCGCTCTCCCTCGGCATCGAGACCAAGGGTGGCGTGATGACGAAGCTGATCGAGCGCAACACCACCATCCCCACCCGCCGCACCGAGGTGTTTACGACGGCCGACGACAACCAGCCGTCGGTGGAGATCCACGTGCTCCAGGGCGAGCGCGAGATGGCGCAGTTCAACAAGACGCTCGGCAAGTTCCAGCTCGTCGACCTCCCGCCCGCGCCGCGGGGTGTGCCTCAGATCGAGGTCACCTTCGACATCGACGCCAACGGCATCGTCCACGTCTCCGCTAAGGACCGGGCCACGGGCAAGGAGCAGTCGATGACGATCACCGGCCAGTCGTCGTTGTCCAAGGACGAGATCGACCGGATGGTGCGCGACGCCGATGCCCACGCCGAGGAAGACCGGCGGCGCCGCGACGAGGCCGAGGTCCGCAACAACGCCGACACGCTCGTGTATCAGACCGAGAAGCTGCTTCGCGAGCAAGGCGACAAGATCAGCGGCGACGACAAGAGCGCGGTCGAGCATCGGCTCGAGGACTTGAAGGCTGCGCTCGCCGGCGCCGATGTGGAGCTGATCAAGGACGCCACCGACAAGCTCATGAGCGCCAGCCAGGGCTTCACCCAGAAGCTGTACGAGCAGGCGTCGGCCGCCGATCGGGATTACATGACCGGGCAAGGCGCGAGCGGTAGCTCGTCGGCCGCGGACGACGACGAAGTCGTCGACGCCGAGATCGTCGACGAAGACGAGGGCAAGACGGCATGACGGGGAAGTCCGACGAGGACGTGCACGACGGGTCGGACGTGACCCCACCTCACGGCGACGACCTCGCGCGCGTCGCCGGCCTCGAGGACGAGGCACACGACGCGCGCGAGGAGGATGCCGCCGATCCCGACGGGGCCGATCTAGAAGAGGCGGCCTCGGTCGTCGAGGACGACCTGGTCCGCCTCGTGTCGGAACGCGACGAGTACCTTGCCCTCGCCAAGCGGGTGCAGGCCGACTTCGAGAACTTCCGCAAGCGCATGCTCAAGCAGGGCGCCGACGAACGCGACCGCGGCGCGACGACGCTCGTCGAGAAGCTGCTGCCGATCCTCGACGCGTGCGACGGTGCGCTCACGCACGACGATGCCAAGCCCCACGTGCGCCCGATCTACGACCTGTTGATGGATGTCTTCGAGAGAGAGGGCCTCGAGGTCGTGTATCCGCTCGGTGAGCCCTTCGACCCGAAGCTGCACGAGGCGGTCATGCACGAGGCGGGCGACGACGGTGGTCAGGCGACGGTGAGCGAGGTGCTGCGGTCCGGTTACCTCTGGAAGGGCAAGGTCCTCCGCCCCGCGATGGTCAAAGTAAAGGGATAGGCGAGCGGCCGTGGTCGCGCAGCGTGAGTGGTACGAGAAGGACTACTACAAGGTCCTCGGGATCTCCGATTCCGCGTCGCAGAAGGAGATCACCAAGGCCTACCGGAAGCTCGCGCGCCAGTACCACCCCGACGCCAACCCCGACGACCGCGCTGCGGAGGAGCGGTTCAAGGAGATATCGGCCGCCTACGACGTGGTCGGCGATCCGGCGAAGCGCAAGGAGTACGACGAGGTCCGGGCGATGGGCCCGGTGGGTGGCATGTTCGGCGGTTCGCCCGGAACCGGTGGGTTCAGCTTCGACACCGGCGACATCGGGGACATGTTCACGAGCATGTTCACCCGGGCCACCCGCCGCGGCGCGGGCGCATATCGCGGGCCGGGACCTCAACGTGGCAGCGATCTCGAAGCCGAGTTGCACCTGTCCTTCGAGGACGCGGCGCACGGCGTCACCACGTCCGTCAACCTCACCAGCGACGTGGCCTGCTCGGCCTGTCACGGGTCGGGGGCAAAGCCCGGCACGACCCCCCGCCGGTGCCCGACGTGTGACGGCCGAGGCGTGCTCGACGAGAACCAGGGCTACTTCTCGTTCAGCCAGCCCTGCGCGGCGTGCGCGGGTCGAGGGATCATCATCGACGAGGCGTGCCCTACTTGCCACGGCACCGGCATCGAGCACCGTCCCCGCCAAGTGAAGGTGCGGATCCCCGCCGGCGTCACCGACGGCCAGCGCATACGGCTCAAGGGTCGAGGCACGCCGGGTCGCAATGGTGGCCCCAACGGCGACCTCTACGTCATCACGCGCGTCGCCGACCATCCGCTGTTCGGGCGCAGTGGGCGCAACCTGACCCTCACGGTTCCGATCACGTATCCCGAGGCCGTGCTCGGGTCGAAGATCACCGTTCCCACCCTCGACGGTGGTCCCGTCACCCTCAAGGTCCCGCCCGGCACGCGCTCGGGCAAGACGTTCCGGGTCCGGGGCCGCGGGGTCGCGAGTGACAACGGATCGGGCGACCTGCTCGTCACGGTCGAGGTCGCGGTACCCACCAACCTCTCGGCCGAGGAGCGCAAGGCGGTCGAAGCGCTGGCCGCGGCCACCACCGAGTCGCCGCGGGCGCACATGGAGGCGAACGATGGCTGACGAGTCCCGGTCGCGCCGAGAGGTCCGCGCGCTGTACGTCATCTCCGTCGCGGCCGAGCTCGCGGGGGTCCATCCGCAGACGTTGCGGATCTACGAACGCAAAGGCCTGGTCGATCCGGCCCGCACCGGCGGGGGCAGCCGGCGCTATAGCGACGCCGACATCGAGCAGCTCCGCCGCATCCAGGAGCTCACCACCGAGGGTCTCAACTTGGCGGGCGTGAAGATGGTGCTCGAGCTCGAGGCCGAGATCGCTCGGCTGCGAGAGGAGCTGGCGGACACGCGCGACGAGGCCGCGGCCGCGCTCGAGCGCACCCATCGCCAGTACCGGCGCGACCTCGTGCCGGTGAAGCAGGCCGTGGTCCTCTACCAAGGCCGCCGTTGACGGATGCACCGATGCTCGGCGACAGCACTCGCATCGACGCCGCCGTGGTCGATCAACTCGGCGTCGCCGTCATCGTCTGCGACCTCACCGGCACGATCCTCGACTGCAACCAGGGAGCCCTCGAGCTCTACGGCTTGACCCGGGACGAGGTGATCGGCGCGCCCGGCGCAGAGCTGGCCGGGGTCCCCCTCACCAGCGAGGTCACCGCCGAGATCGCGTCCATCCTCGCGGCCGGGAAGACATGGGCCGGCGACTTCCGCATCCAGCGGGCTGACGGCCGGACGGTCGTCGTGCACACCGTGAACTCCGCCGTCACCGATGCGAACGGCGCCTTGGTTGGCGTGGTCAGCGTGTCGCTCGACATCACCCAGCGGGTCCTTGCCGAACAGCGGCTCGCCGTTCGCTCCGCGATCACGGACGTGCTCGAGGAGGCGATAGCGCCCGAGGACGTCGGCCACCGCATCCTCGAGATCCTGTGCACCGTGCTCAAGTGGGACGTGGGCGCGCTGTGGGCCGTCGACGAGGACAGCGGTGTGATCGCGTGTGTGGAGCAGTGGAGCAAGGACGCGCTGGCCGACAGCAGTTTCGTCGCCGCGACGGCCGCCTCGAGCTTCGAGCCCGGAGTGGGGCTGCCCGGCCGCGTCTGGCTCGGCCGTGAGCCCGCCTGGGTCGTCGACGTCACCCGGGAGCTGACCTACCAGCGTGCGCGCGCGGCCGCCGAGGCCGATCTCCATCAAGGGTTGGCCGTGCCGTTCTTCGTCGATGGTGCGGTGGTCGGCGTCATCGAGCTGTACGCGAGCGGCGCCGAGCACCCCGATGTCGAGCTGCTCGAGCTGGTGAGCGCAATCGGCGGCCACCTCGGTCAGTTCATGGAGCGCAAACGCGCCGAGGACGCGCTGCGCGAGGCGTACGAGCGGGCGACCCATCTCGCGCAGACGCTCCAGCAGAGCCTTCTGCCCCCCGATCTCCCCGCCATTCCTGGTGTCGAGGTGGCAGCGCGGTACCAGCCGGGCGAGACGAGCCTCGACGTCGCCGGCGACTTCTACGACGTGTTCGACACAGGTGGCGACTGGGCGGTGGTGATCGGCGACGTCTGCGGGAAGGGCGCGCCTGCGGCCGCGCTCACCGCGCTCGCACGCCACACGGTGCGGGCCGCGGCCATGCGGCTGCGCCATCCCTCGGGCATCCTGCGACTGGTCAACGACGCGATCGTGGCGGCGTACGACGACGAGCGGTTCTGCACCGTGCTGTTCACCCGCCTCGTCACCACGGTGGCGGGGGCCCGGCTCGTGATCTCGTCCGGCGGGCACCCGCTGCCCTACGTCGTACGGTCCGACGGCACTGTCGAGGAGGCGGGGGTGCCCGGGACGCTGCTGGGCTCGCTGGTCGACGTCGACCTGTCCGAGACGGTGGTCGACCTGGGTCCCGGCGACCTGTTCGTCGCGTTCACCGACGGCGTGGTGGAGGCCCGCCGGGACGGCACCTTCTTCGACGCCGCCGAGCTGTCGGCCACGTTGCACAGGCTCGCGGGACGCTCGGCCGACGACGCCGCGTCCGCGCTGCTCGACGCCGTGCTCGAGTTCGGTGGCGGCTCTCCCGGCGACGACATCGCCATCGTCGTCCTCCGAGTCCTCCCGCGGGGCTGACTCCCAACGCTGCGTTCTGGCGTAGCCCACCGACGCCACGCGTCACATTCCTACGCCACAACGCGAGTGCTGGGCGGGACCCGGTCAGTCAGAAGTAGACGGCGTCGACGTAGAGGCCGCGGTCGGTCGTGCCGTCGGGCTCGGGAACCGCCATGCGGAAGGCGAACGGGTCGAGCTGGCGAGCGAGCCCGGCGACGATGCCGTAATTGGGCGATCCGATCGACGTGAGGAACGTCAACTCGGTGTGGTCCTCGGCCAGGAGCTGCCCGCACCGGCCTCGGAGCAGCCGCTCGAACTCGGGGTCTGCGCCAGGGACGAAGCCGTGGTCGAGCACGACCGCGCGCGTCGCGTGCACCTCGGTGTGGCCGTCACTGACGGTCACGCGCAATCCGGCACGCCACAGTCCGACCGCCGCGCCGTCGCCGATCGTGATGTCACGCCACGTGTAGAGGTCCGGCGCGCGCTCGAGCCGGGCGGTGAGGGTGTCGACGGTGTACGGCAGGTACACCTCCTCGTTAGCGTGACCCCGGTTGAGGATGTCGACGAGCAGCTCGGCGTCGCCGGGGCTCGCGGTCCGACCGTGCGCCGGCCCGGCCGCCGACGCGCAGTCGATCACGGCGCGGAACACGCCAGTGGTCCACGTGCCCGGTCCGGAGATGCGCATCGCCTCGGCGTTGTCGAGTGCGGTGTAGCCGTACGCGCCGTCGGTTCGGGCGTGGTACGCGCCGAACACGTGCCCGTTGAGGGTGCTGAAGACGCCGCCCTTCCGATGCGCCACCGGCACCCGGAGATGGTGCAACAGCATCACTGTGTAGTCGGCGCCGCCGATGCGCACCCGGTGGGCGGCGCCGCACGCCAGGCCGAGCAGCTCGCCGTCGCGCTCGGCGACGAAGCAGACGTTCTCCTCCATCAGGCGAGTGAAGGCGAGGAAATCAGCCCCGCGGTCGTAGACGAGCGTGGTGGTGCCCAGGGTCATCGGCGCTCGCATCTCGAGGTCGTTGAGCGCGGCGGCGTCGACCGCGGACGCGCGGCGGATGACGATGTCGTCGGGGATCGCCCGCGCCCACCACATCCGCACGATCCGGTGCGGCGGCTCCTCCTCCACCGCGAACGAGACCTTCGTCGGCTTGCCGTCGCCATAGTCCAGCGTGATGTCGAGCGCGTACGGCGACGAGACCGCGACCTTCTCGACGCGGAACGGCTGACCGTCGCCCGAAGAGAAGCCCTTGAGTCCTTGCGCGGGATCCCACGGCGCGGGCATGGCCATGTGCGCGCCGACCTCCGCGAGCGTCAGCCCCTCGCCTCGGGTGGCCGCATGATCGAAGAACCAGGCCACTTGCCGGCCCACCGGCGAGTCAGGCAATCCGGGCAGCTCGGACGGCGAGTCGGCCATGCCGTCATCATCCGACGCACCTAACGTTTCGTCCATGGCGAGCGCGACAGATGGACCGGTCCTCTTGGTCGGCACCCGCAAGGGGTGTGGGTGATCCTCGGGGACGGCAGCCGCCGAACATGGTCAATCGAGGGACCGATGTTCCTCGGCCACATCGCGCAACACGTCCTGATGGACCCCGCGATCGCCGCACGCTGTTGATGGCCGCCCGCACCGGGCACCTCGGACCGACCCTGTTCGGATCGACCGATCTCGGTACGACGTGGCACGAGGCCACCAGTCCTCCCGCCTTCGCCGCCGGGGACCCGCTCGAGCGCAGCGTCAAAGCCGTCTTCTACCTGAGCCCCGGGCACGCCGACGAACCCGGCGCCTGGTAACTGGCATCCCCTCACGAAGGGGTCGCGGCCGATTTCCTTCCCGACCCCGACGCCGAGTTCGGCCACGACCCGCATGCGGTGCGGTTGCATCCGGCGCAGCCCGACCGGCTGTACCAACAGAACCACTGCGCCATCTACCGGATCGACCGTCCCGAGAAGCGGTGGATCCGCATCGGCGACAACATGCCGCGCGACGTCGGCGACATCGGCTTCCCCATCGAACTGCACCCGCGCGACCCCGACACCGTGTGGGTGTTCCCGATGGACGGCACCGACGTCTGGCCCCGCACGAGTCCTGACGGCAAGCCCGCCGTGTACGTCACCCGGGATGCCGGCGCGTCCTGGACGCGCCTCGAGGAGGGATTGCCTCGCCGGGCCTGGTTCACCGTGAAGCGCCAAGCGATGACCGTCGACGACCGCGACCGGGTCGGCGTGTACTTCGTCACGACCAGTGGCGAGGTGTGGGGCAGCGATGACGAAGGCCGGACGTGGGCGTCCATCGTGCAGCACCTACCGGAGATCTACTCGCTCGAGTACGCCGACCCCGATCGATCGTGAAGGTCAGGATCCCGACGCCGCCGCGTTCCTACACGGGCCAGCGCTCGTGGGTCGACGCCGACGGCACGACGGTCGCCGACCTCCTCGTCGACCTCGACCGCCAGTTTCCCGGGCTGGGGTTCCGGGTCGTGGACGAACAAGGCCGGCTCCGCCAGCACATGAAGGTCTTCGTCGACCAGGACTCGGTGCGCGACCTCACGACGTCGGTGGCGAGCGCCGGCGAAGTCGTCCTCATGCAGGCGCCTCCGGAGGCTGAGAGCCCGAACAGACTTGACATAGGTGTTGTCAAGTTTCCTGTATTCGGTATGATGAGCAGCACTATGCCGCCGCTCGATCCGAACCGATGGACCCTGAAGACCCAGGAGGCGTTCACCGCGGCCGTCGAGGCTGCGAAGGCGAACAGCAATCCTGAGGTCACCCCTGACCACCTGCTCGCCGCCCTCCTCCGCCAAGAAGAGGGCGTGGTGCTGCCCATCCTCAACAAGGTCGGCAAGGCGCCACTCTCCTTGCGCAACGCCGCCGACGAGGCGGTGTCGAAAATGCCCAAGGCCTACGGCGGCGGTGATCCCCGCCTCGGCCGCGATCTGCAGGCCGTGATGGAGAATGCCGACCGGGCCAGGGTCGAGATGACCGACGAGTACCTGTCGACCGAGCACCTCCTGCTGGCCTTGGCGGACAAGCTCGGTGTCAGCCGCGAGGACCTGCTCACGGCCCTTCGCGAGGTGCGGGGGAGCCATCGGGTGACGAGCCAGAACCCCGAAGAGCAGTATCAAGCACTGGAGAAGTACGGCCGCGACCTCACCGAGGACGCGCGGAAGGGCAAGCTCGACCCGGTCATCGGTCGCGACGAGGAGATCCGCCGCGTCATCCAGGTCCTGTCACGGCGCACGAAGAACAACCCCGTCCTCATCGGTGAGCCGGGCGTGGGCAAGACCGCCATCGTCGAGGGCCTCGCCCGCCGCATCGTCGAAGGCGACGTTCCCGAAGGCCTGAAGAACAAGCGCCTCATCGCACTCGACCTGTCGTCGATGGTGGCCGGGGCGAAGTACCGCGGCGAGTTCGAGGAACGCCTCAAGGCGGTCCTCAAGGAGATCACCGACTCCGAGGGCGAGATCATCACGTTCATCGACGAGTTGCACACGATCGTCGGGGCCGGGGCCGCCGAGGGGGCGATGGACGCCGGCAACATGATCAAGCCGATGCTGGCCCGGGGCGAGCTGCGCCTCATCGGGGCCACGACGCTCGACGAGTACCGCAAGCACGTCGAGAAGGACGCGGCGCTCGAGCGTCGGTTCCAGCCCGTCTACGTCGGCCAGCCCTCCGTCGAGGACACCATCGCCATCCTCCGTGGGTTGAAGGAGCGCTATGAGGTCCATCACGGCGTGCGCATCCAGGACGCGGCGCTGGTCGCCGCGGCGGTGCTCTCCGACCGCTACCTCACGGGGCGCTTCCTGCCCGACAAGGCGATCGACCTGATCGACGAGTCGGCCAGCCGCCTGCGCATCGAGATCGACTCGATGCCGACCGAGATCGACGTCGTCGAGCGGCGCATACGTCAGCTCGAGATCGAGCGGGTGGCGCTCGCCAAGGAGACCGACGCCGTATCCGAGGAGCGGCTTGCGTCCATCGACAAGGAGCTGGCCGATCTCACCGAGCAGATCGCCGGGATGAAGGCACATTGGCAGTCCGAGAAAGAAGCCATCTCCCAGATCCGTGAGCTCAAGGAGCAGCTCGAGAACCACCGGCTCGAGCTCGAGCGCGAGACCGACCTGAACCGCGCCGCCGAGGTCCGCTACGGCCTCATCCCCGAGTTGGAGCGCAAGGTCGAGGAGGCGACGGCCCGGCTGGCCGAGCTCCAGTCGAGCCAGAAGATGCTGAAGGAGGAGGTCGACGAGGAGGACGTCGCCGAGGTCGTGAGCAAATGGACGGGCGTGCCCGTGTCTCGGCTCATGGAAGGCGAGATGCAGAAGCTCATCCGCTTGGAGGACGTTCTCCACGAACGGGTCATCGGCCAGGACGAGGCCGTGCACGCGGTGGCCAACGCCATCCGCCGCAGCCGGGCGGGGCTGTCCGATCCCCATCGGCCGATCGGGTCATTCCTGTTCCTCGGTCCCACTGGCGTCGGCAAGACCGAGCTCGCCCGGGCGCTGGCCGACTTCCTCTTCGACGACGAACGGGCGATGGTCCGCATCGACATGAGCGAGTACCAGGAGAAGCACACGGTCTCCCGGCTCATCGGCGCGCCGCCCGGTTACATCGGCTACGACGAGGGTGGCCAGCTGACCGAAACCGTCCGCCGCCGGCCGTACGCGGTCGTCTTGCTCGACGAGATCGAGAAGGCTCACTCCGAGGTCTTCAACGTCCTGCTCCAGCTCCTCGACGACGGTCGGCTCACCGATGGCCAAGGCCGCACGGTCGACTTCACAAACGTCGTGCTGATCATGACGTCGAACTTGCCCGGTGAGCCGAAGGACTTCTTCAAGCCGGAGTTCCTGAACCGCATCGACGACATCGTCCGGTTCCGGGCGCTCACCGAGGACGACCTCGCCCAGATCGTCGAGATCCAGCTTCGCCACCTCGAGGCGCGGCTGGCGACCCGCCGCATCGCGGTCGAGGTCACCGACGGAGCCAAGGCGCTCCTCGCCCACGAGGGTTACGACGCCGCCTTCGGTGCCCGGCCCCTCAAGCGGGTGATCCAGCGCGAGCTTGGCGACCGACTCGCGGTGGCGATCCTCGAGGGCAAGATCGGCGAGGGCGACACTGTCAAGGTCGACGCCCACGGGGACGAACTCACCATCCAATAAGGGTTCGTCAACCAAGGTTGGGAACCGCGAACAAGGGTCGACCGGGCGTCGAGTCTCACCCTCGCGAATGGACGCGCATGGGCCACACGGCCTGGGCCGAACGACCTATTCTCCGGACTTTCCGGCTTCTGTTACCCTCCGTGGCAGGAAGACGCCATACAGCGTCTGAGCACCAAGCAGGTCCCTAGAAACCACACACGGGGAAGCTGAGATCCGCCGGCGAGTATTGGTCGCTGCGTCGGCGAGGAGCTAGGCGAAACCGACCCCAACGCTCATCTGCGAGGGTCGGTCGCTGGTTGTCCCCGACCCTTGGCGACACACCAAGGAGTCGGAGACATGGGTCGGACCTCCGTTCGGCGCTCGCTGGGGGCGATCACCGCGCTGCTGGCACTCCTGCTGCTCGGTGTCGCGTGGCTGTCCGCCGACCCGGGCGAGGCGGCGGCGCTGCCCGACCCGATTACCGACTACGCCACGTACCCGGCCGGCCTCGTGCCTGCCGGCTGTTTCGCGCCGTACCTCACCGGCGTCCAGGTCACGGTGAACGGGGTCACCAACGCATCGCGCACGGTGTCGGTGCCGGTCGCGAAGGACGGCGCGGTCCACACCACCTTGACGAGTGGCGAGGCGACGCTCGTCGACGACGATTTCCACCGCGACTGCGCGGAGCCGGCGCCTACCGCGCAGGCCGAGCTGAGCTGCGCGCGGGGCGGCGTTGTCGTGACCGTTGCCAACACGGCCACCGTGCCCGTCGATTACGCCGTGCTGAAGGGCGACGAGACGGATGCCTCCGGCACCGTCGCCGCCAACGGGGGAACAGCTGAGGTTGTCGTCCCTCTAGCTGAGGACGAGACGGCCACCATGACGGTCGACGCCGGCGGCGTGACGATCCTCGGGCCGCAGGAGTTCACGCTCGACTGCGTGCAACCCGGCGCGTCGATCGACCACACCTGCGCGGCCGGTGGTGCCGACGTGACGCTCACGAACGACGGCGAGAACCCCGCCGAGTTCACGGTCGAGTGGCTGTCCGAGCTCGGCGCCTGGCAGGCCGAGAAGGTCATCGTCGCCGGCGGAGGAACCCAACACGTTCTTGTGCCAATCGACGAGGACGCCACGGTCACCATCACGGTGACCGTCGACGGTACGCAGATCCTCCAGGAGTCGGTGGAGCGCAACTGCGTCGCACCCCGGGCGTCCGTCACCGACGATTGCGCCGCCGGCGGCATCATTGTGACGCTCACGAACGGCGGCGAGAACGACGCCGCCTTCACCATCACCGCCAACGGCGAGCAGGTCGGCGACGAGGTCGTCGTGCCCGGCCGCGGAACGGTCGACGTCGTGGTCCCGATGGACGAAGGCGAGACAGCCACCGTCGTGGTCAGCTCGAACGGCCACGTGGTCGATCAGGCCACGCTGACTCGCCATTGCATCGAGGGCACGGTCACCTTCAGCGCCAGCTGCGCGGAGGGCGGCGCCACGCTCACGCTCGTGAACGCCGGGCAGTTGCCCGCGGTCATCACCCTGACCAAGAACGGCTCCGTGATCGACACGATCACTGTGGACGTGGCGGCGACGCTCACTCGGGCCTATGCGCTGGAAGAGGACGAGACGGCGACGTTCCGGGTCACCGGCCCGGGCTTCGACAGCGGGGACGAATCGGTGACCCTCGATTGCCACGAGGTCGCCGGCACCAAGTTCAGCCGGCTGCCCACCACGGGTAGCTCCACCCAGCTCCTCGTCACGCTGGCCGGGCTCCTGCTGCTCGTCGGCGGCCTCATGGTGGCCATCCCGGCCCGTCGGCGGCGTCTCCGCTACTAGATCACCGCACCCTGGAGCGGTCCGGCCGGCCCCCAGGGGCCGGCCGAATCGCGTCGAGGAACTAACCTGCCGGCGTGCCCGGGACCGTCGTCGTCGGCACCCAATGGGGCGATGAGGGCAAGGGCAAGCTCACCGACATCCTGGCCGGAGAGGTCGACATGGTCGTCCGCTACCAGGGCGGCCACAACGCCGGCCACACGATCGTGGTCGGTGAGCAGGCCTTCGCCGTGCGGCTCGTGCCGAGCGGCATCCTCCACCCTGGCGTGATGAACGTGATCGGCAACGGTGTCGTCGTCGATCCCCGCATCCTCCTCGACGAGCTCGACGGGCTCGAGGCCCGCAACATCGACACCTCCAACCTCGTCGTGTCCGGCAATGCCCACCTGATCCTCCCGTACCACCAAGAGCTCGACGTCCTCTTCGAGCGCCATCTCGGCAAGAACAAGCTCGGCACCACCAAGGGCGGCATCGGCCCCGCGTACGCCGACAAGGCGACCCGGGTGGGGTTGCGAGTGCAGGACCTGCTCGACCCCAAGATCTTCCGCCAGAAGCTCGAGGTGGTCCTCAAGGAGAAGAACGCGATCCTGGCCAAGGTCTACAACCGGTTGCCGGCGTCCTTGGACCGCATCTGCGACCAGTACCTCGGCGAGATCGCGCCACGGCTCGAGGCGCGGATCGTCGACTCGGTCAACCTGATCCACTCGTACCTCGAAGCGGGCCGCCACGTGATGTTCGAGGGCGCGCAGGCCACCTTCCTCGACCTCGACCACGGCACGTATCCGTTCGTCACCTCGTCCAACCCCGTGGCCGGCGGCGCCTGCGCGGGAGCAGGGGTCGGCCCCCGCCACATCGACCGCATCATCGGGATCACCAAGGCGTACCTGACCCGCGTCGGATCGGGTCCGTTCCCCACCGAGCTGTTCGACGACGTCGGCGACGGGCTCATCGAGCGCGGGCACGAGTACGGGACCAACACCGGCCGGCGCCGGCGGGCGGGGTGGTTCGACGGTGTCATGCTCCGCCACGCCGTGCGCCTCAACTCGCTCACCGACATCTTCCTCACCAAGCTCGACATCCTCGATCCCCTTCCGGTGGTGAAGGTGTGCGTCGCGTACGACGTCGACGGGCAACGCATCGAGAACCTGCCGTACCATCAGTCCGAGCTTCATCGGGCCACGCCGATCTACGAGGAGCTCCCGGGCTGGGAGACCGACTGCTCCGACGCAAAGACCCTCGAGGACCTGCCGGCCCGCGCCCGCGATTACGTCCTCTTCCTCGCCGAGCTCGGCGGCGTCCCCGTCAGCTACGTCGGCGTCGGCCCCGAACGCTTGCAGACCGTCCATGTTGTGTAGTCGTCGCCGAACCGGAGGTTCGGCGACCGCGGGGGGCCGGCGGGAGCCGCCCCCTTCGGGCACCCCCCACCTGCGTGCGAGTCTTGCCTCGTGAAATGCGTCGTGGTCGGCGGGGATGGGCGGGCGCACGCGTTGGCCGATGTCCTCCGGCGCAGCGCCGACGTGGTGGTGACGCCGGGCAACCCGGGGATACCGGGCTCGACACCCGAGCCGCCCGACGATCTCGACGCCGACCTGTTCGTCATCAGCCCCGAGGCGCCGCTCGTCGCCGGCATCGCCGACCGGCTGCGGGCACAAGGCAAGCGGGTGTTCGGGCCCGGCGCCGACGGCGCCATGCTCGAGGGGTCCAAGGCGTGGATGAAGGAGGTCGTCACCGACGCGGGCGTCCCGACGGCGCGGCACGGCACGTTCACCGACGTCGAGCCGGCGCTCGACTTCCTCCGCTCCCTGCCCGGGCTCTACGTCGTGAAGACCGACGGCCTCGCGGCGGGCAAGGGCGTGTTCGTCACCGACTCGCTCATCGAGGCCGAAGACGACGTGAAGGCCAAGCTCGCCGGCATCAGCTTCGGTGACGCGGGGCGTCGGGTCGTGATCGAGGAGGGCTTGACGGGACCCGAGCTCTCAGTGCTCGCGGTGTGTGACGGGCAGCGGGCCGTGCCGCTCGCGCCCGCGCGGGACTACAAGCGCATCGGCGACCGCGACACGGGCCCCAACACGGGGGGTATGGGCGCGTACTCGCCGGTGCCGTTCGTCGACGACGACTTCGTGGCCGAGGTGATGGAGCGGTTCGTCGGCCCGACCCTCGCGACCCTGCGCGACCGGGGCATCGACTACCGAGGTGTGCTCTACGCCGGGCTGATGCTCACGAGCGACGGGCCGAAGCTGCTCGAATACAACGTGCGCTTCGGCGATCCCGAGGCGCAGGTGGTGCTGCCCCGGCTCATCACCGACTTGGCCGACCTGCTCGCGCACGCGGCCGAGGGCCGCCTGTGCGAGGACCCGGCGTTCGACGACGACGCGGCGGTCACGGTCGTAGTCGCGACGCCCGGTTATCCCGACCAGCCCCGCACCGGGGCCATCATCGAGGGCCTCGAACGCGGGGGCGACCTGCCTGACGCCGCGGTGTACTACGCGGGCGTGGCGGCCGACGACGAGGGACGGTTGATCACCGCGGGCGGGCGCGTCCTCGATGTCGTCGCCTTGGGTCCGACGTTGACGGCGGCGAGGACAAAGGCGTACGCGGCGGTGCACCGCATCTCGTTTCCGGGGATGCAATATCGCTCCGACATTGCGGCGGGCGCCGCCCTACGAGAAGGGAAGCGATGAAGGTCGGGGTTCTGATGGGGTCGCCGAACGACCGCGACAAGATGCAATCCGCGGCCGACACTCTCGTATCGTTCGGGATCGAGGCGGACGTGCGGGTGATGTCCGCCCACAGGACGCCGGGAATCGTGGCCGAGTTCGCTTCCACGGCCCGCGAGAATGGCTACGTGGCGATGATCTGCGGCGCGGGTATGGCGGCCCATCTGGCCGGCGCCGTCGCCGCCCACACCACGCTTCCGGTCGTCGGCGTGCCGCTCTCGGGCGGGCCGCTCGGCGGTGTGGACGCGCTCTACTCGACCGTGCAGATGCCCAAGGGGATCCCGGTGGCTACCGTCGCAGTCGACGGGGCGGTGAACGCCGCGCTTCTCGTCGTGCAGATGCTGGCGATCCGGGATGAGGAACTGGCCGCGAAGCTGGCCGAGCAGCGAGCCGAGCAGGCCCGTGCGTGAGCGATCAGCTGGCCGCGGTGCCCGGATCGAAGGCTTCGAGCGTCCAGCGGTACGAGTTGGGCGGGCCCTGATATTCGGGGACCTCGCCGACATCCTCCCCGGCCGTGGGGTCGAGAGCGCCGACCGCGTGTCCGGCGCCTCGCCGCGCCAGACGCCGCTCCTTCATCATGCGCCGCATCTGCTTGCGTTCGAGGGTCGGACGCCCGCCGGCGGTGGTGCGGATCCCTGCGGCCGCGACGGCGCACGGCACGCAGTAAGGCGGCTGTTTCGGCCCGAAGGAGTAGACCAGGCACTCAGCGCAGAACTGGTGCGCGCATTGCCGGCACACGTCGATCGCCTCTTCGAAAAGGTGCTTCTCACAGCGCTCTTGCATCGAACTCAATCCTCCGCTCGCGACCCCAGCCCTCCCGTTAGTCCTGAACTTCGGCACCACGGTGCCCCTGCTTGATAGGCACTACGACCCAAAATGCCGACGCTCGACGCTGACGTCCCGAATGTGCTGGCCACTCGCTACGCCTCCGCACCGATGCGGGCACTGTGGTCGCCGAGCCACAAGGTCGTGCTCGAGCGTCGGCTGTGGATCGCGGTCCTGCGAGCTCAGCGCGACCTCGGGGTCGAGGTGCCGGATGGGGTAATCGAGGCGTATGAGGCGGTCGTCGACCAGGTCGACCTCAACAGCATCGCGGCGCGCGAGCGGGTCACCCGCCACGACGTCAAGGCTCGCCTCGAGGAGTTCTGCGCCCTCGCCGGTCATGAGCATGTCCACAAGGGGATGACCTCCCGCGACGTCACCGAGAACGTCGAGCAGCTCCAACTCCGCGGCGCGCTCGGCATCGTCCGCGACCGGATGGTGGCTGCGCTCGCTCGCCTGGCGGCCCTCGCGATCGAGCACGGCGACGTTGCGATGGTGGGCCGCAGCCACAACGTCCCCGGGCAAGTCACCACCCTGGGCAAGCGCTTCGCCAACGCCGGTGAAGAGGTCCTCGTCGCTTTCGAGCGAGTCGAGACGCTTCTCGACAGCTACCCACTGCGTGGCATCAAGGGCCCGATGGGTACCGGCCAGGACCAGCTCGACTTGCTCGGCGGCGACCCCGCGAAGCTGGCGCGCCTCGAAGCTGCGATGGCGGCGCACCTCGGCTTCGCCCGCGTGCTCGGCAGCGTCGGTCAGGTGTACCCGCGGTCGCTGGACTTCGACGTCGTCGCCGCGCTCGTGCAGGCGGTGGCGGGGCCGTCGAGCCTGGCCACCACGATCCGCCTCATGGCTGGGCACGACCTCGCGTCCGAGGGCTTCGCGGCGGGCCAGGTCGGGTCGTCGGCGATGCCCCACAAGATGAACTCACGGAGCTGCGAGCGCATCAACGGCCTCGCGGTCGTGCTGCGCGGCCACCTGTTGATGGTCGCGGCGTTGGCGGGGGACCAGTGGAACGAAGGAGATGTGAGCGACTCGGTCGTGCGCCGGGTCGCCCTGCCCGACGCGTTCTTCGCCGCCGACGGGTTGTTCGAGGTGTTCCTCACTGTGCTCGACGAGTTCGTGGCGTTCCCGGCCGTCATCGCCGCCGAGCTGCGTCGCGAGCTGCCGTTCCTCGGCACCTCCAAGATGCTGCTGGCTGCAGTGCGCAAGGGGGTCGGCCGGGAGCAGGCGCACGAGATCATCCGCGAACACTCCGTGGCCGCCGCGCTCGAGCGGCGCGAGAAGGGCGGCCAGGGCGACGACCTCCTCTCCCGGCTCGCCGGCGACGAGCGCCTCCGGCTCTCGTCGGGTGAGCTCGACGGCGTACTCGCCGACCCGCTGCCGTTGTCGGGCGCCGCAGGCGCACAGGTCCTCGGCTTTGCCGCACGGGTGGCCGAGATCACGGCCCGCCACCCCGAGGCGGCCAGCTACACACCCGAGGAGATCGTTTAGTGGCTCCCAGAGACCCCGCGCTTGTGCCGCTGCCGCATGTGTACTCGGGAAAGGTCCGGGACATCTACGACGCCGGCGCCGGCCGGCTGCTCATGGTCACGTCCGATCGGATCTCCGCGTTCGACGTCGTGATGTCCGAGCCGATCCCCCACAAGGGTCGGGTGCTCACCGCGACGTCCGCGTTCTGGTTCGAGCATCTGGCCGGCGTCTGCGGGAGCCACCTGCTGTCCACGGACCTCGAGGACCTTCCGGCCGCAGCTCGCGCTCCCGAGCTCGCCGGCCGGGTGATGCTCTGCCGCAAGGCCGAGATGCTCCCGGTCGAGTGCATCGTGCGCGGTTACTTGTCGGGTTCGGCGTGGCGGGAGTACCGGCACGACGGGACGATGCGCGGTTTGCCCATGCCATCGGGTTTGCAGGAGTCGGATCGGTTGCCCGAGCCGGTCTTCACGCCGTCGACCAAGGCGGAGCGCGGCGACCACGACGAGAACATCTCCTTCGAGCAGGCGGCCGACATCCTCGGCAAGGAACGGGCGGAGGAGGCGCGCGACGTCGCCCTCGAGCTGTATCGGCGGGGTGCAGCGTGGGCGGCCGACCGCGGCATCATCATCGCCGACACGAAGTTCGAGCTCGGCCTCATCGACGGCGAGCTCGCCATCTGCGACGAGGTGCTGACGCCGGACTCGTCGCGGTTCTGGCCCGCCGCGGATTGGCGCCCCGGCACGACGCCCCCGTCCTTCGACAAGCAGCCGGTGCGCGACTACCTCGACGGCTTGGGCTGGGACAAGCGCCCGCCGCCGCCGCCGCTTCCCGACGACGTCGTCGAGGCGACGAGTGCGCGGTACGTCGACGCATACCAGAAGATCACCGGCCGATCCTTCAACGAGTGGCCCGGCGGTTGACCCTGGGTCCCCCGATCAGGATCGCGTGGGGACGGCCGGGACTCGATGAGGTCGCGCCCATGGCCGCCGTCGTCGTGATCGTCGACGTGCTTCGGTTCACGACCGCGGCCTCGGTCGCAGTCGCTCGAAACGCGATGGTCTTCCCCTACCCGTTGCGGGACGACGGCGCGGCCTACGCGGCGGCGCACGACGCCGTGCTGGCCGGGCGGCGAGAGGACGGCAACCTGTCGCTGTCGCCGGTCGCCCTCGACGGCATCGAGCCGGGCACCCGTCTGGTCCTGCCGTCGCCCAACGGGTCGGCGCTCGCGTTCGCGGCCCACGCGCTTGGCGTCGGGGTGGTGCTCGCGGGGAGCCTGCGCAACGCGACCGCGGTCGGCCGGGCGGCCGTCGTTGCCAGCGAAGGCGGGACGATCGCGGTGATCGCGGCCGGCGAGCACGACCGCGCCGGTCACCTGCGCATGGCCGTCGAGGACCTGACCGGTGGCGGCGCGGTCATCGCCGGCGCGGTGGCCGCCGGTGCGCGGCCGTCGGACGCGGCCCAGGGCGCGCTGGAGACCTTCGCGACCGCCGCCCCCGATCTGCCGGGCTGGCTCGGCGCGTGCGCGTCGGGCCGGGAGCTGATCGGGTGGGGCTGGGACGACGACGTCGCCTTCGCCGCCGAGCACGACGTCACTACGGTGGTGCCGGTCCTCCGGGCCGGGGCCTTCGTACCTCTAGAGTCGTGACGTGAGGTTCTCGGTCGTGGTCGAGGTCCAGCTGCGCGAGGGCGTGGCCGATCCCCAGGGGGCCACCATCGAGCGCTCGCTCCCCACCCTCGGGTTCGACGGCGTGCACGGAGTCCGGGTGGGCAAGTGCATCCGCTTCACGCTCGACGCGACCGACGAGGCCGGGGCAAGGGCGATGGTCGAGGACCTGTGCCGACGCTTCCTCACGAACCCGGTGATCGAGGACGCCCGCGTCACGGTCGAGGAGTTGATGATGCGGTGAGTGCGCGGGTTGGCGTCGTCCTGTTTCCGGGGTCGAACTGCGAGCAGGACGTGATCGAGGCCGTCGGGGCGCTGGGAGGCGAAGGCTTCCTCCTTTGGCACGGCGACCGCACGATCGGGCAGGCCGACGCGGTAGTCGTCCCCGGAGGGTTCGCCCACGGCGACTACCTCCGTCCCGGCGCGATCGCCCGTTTCTCGCCGGTCATGGACGCGGTCAAGGACTTTGCCGCCGACGGCGGACCGGTCGTCGGCATTTGCAATGGCTTCCAAGTGCTCACCGAGGCCGGTCTATTGCCCGGCGCCCTTCAGAAGAACCGGGGGCTCAAGTTCCTATGCCGGACGGTCGAGATCCGGGTGGCGACGACGCAGTCGGTGCTGACGTCCGCCGCGACTCCGGGCCAGATCCTGCGCGTTCCCATCAACCATTTCGAGGGCAATTACACGTGCCCGCCCGACGTGCTCGCCCCGCTCCGTGATGAGGACCGCATCCTGTTCCGGTATGTGGACAACCCGAACGGGTCGGTCGACGACATCGCCGGAATCTGTTCCGAGGGACGCAACGTCGTAGGGCTCATGCCTCACCCGGAACGTGCCTCCCATCCGCTGCTCGGCTCGACCGATGGGCTTGTGTTGTTCCGGTCGCTGCTGGCCCAAGCCCGAGTGCTCTCGCCAATCGACGGCTGAGGCGCCCCCGAACCTCGGTGTCAGCGGGCGGCGCCGCGCCCGATACCGGCCTTCTTCAGCACCGCGGCATCGATGCCGGCCTCGCGCCACGTCGCATACGCGATCCCTTTGCGCTGGCTATAGCCCTTCGCGGCCTTCACGAAGTCCTTTTCGAGCGCGGTCAAGTCAACCTTTTCCCCCGCGGCCTCCAGCTCGTCGGCCAGGTCGCGCCGCTCTTGGCGAAGCTGCAAGGCGCGGAGCGGGTCGGCTTCTTGCAGCTCGACTTCGATACGATCGAGCCGCTTCTTGATCGAATCCGGGGTGCGCTTCCGGCCCCGCTTCGGCTTGTGGGCGTGGAGCGCTTCGAGGTACCGGCGTACAGCCCGGCCCTCTTCGCGGCCGGCGGCCAACGCGGCCTTGTGTTCATCGGACATGGAGCGGCGTACTGGCTTCTTCGGCGGCATTGCCGGAAATCCAAGCACGCCTATTCAGCTAATTCAAGTCGAAGGATTTCGCAGACCGGCAGAGGGAGAAGACACAGCCCGCTCGAACCGGCCCGATACGGTGAACTGGTGGCCGACGACGGGGTGCACAAAGCGCTCGGACTGACCGATGCCGAGGCCGCCGACATCGAGCGGATCCTCGGTCGACCGCCCAACCAGCTCGAGCTGGCGATGTACGCGGTCATGTGGTCGGAGCACTGCTCGTACAAGTCATCGCGTCTGCATCTGCGGCGCTTGCCGACTGAGGCGCCGTGGGTGCTCGTCGGGCCGGGCGAGAACGCAGGCGTCGTCGATGTCGGCGACGGCATCGCCGCCGCGATCCGGATCGAGAGCCACAACCACCCGTCGGCCATCGAGCCTCATCAGGGGGCGGCCACCGGCGTCGGGGGCATCCTCCGCGACATCTTCACGATGGGGGCGCGCCCGATCGCGCTGATGGACCCCCTCCGCTTCGGCCCTCTCACCGACGCGCGCAGCCGGTGGATCGCCGAAGGCGTCGTCAGTGGGATATCCGCGTACGGCAACTCCGTCGGAGTGCCGACGGTGGGAGGCGAGGTCGTATTCGACGACACCTATGCCGACAACCCGCTCGTCAACGTGCTCTGCCTCGGCGTCCTGCCGACGGAGCGCCTCGTTCTCGGGCGGGCCTCGGGGATCGGCAACCTCGCCATGCTGCTCGGGTCGTCCACCGGCCGGGACGGCATTGGTGGGGTGAGTGTCCTCGCGTCGGCCGGCTTCTCCGACGATGACGCAGCCAAGCGTCCGAGCGTCCAGGTGGGGGACCCGTTCGAGGAGAAGCGGTTGATCGAGGCGTGCTTGACGCTCCTCGACGCCGGGCTGGTCGTCGGGATCCAGGATCTCGGGGGGGCCGGGCTGACGTGTGCCACGAGCGAGACCGCGAGTCGGGGAGGCGTGGGGATGGACGTCTACGTCTCCGAGGTCCCGGTGCGCGAGGCAGGCATGGAGCCGTTCGAGATCATGACCAGCGAGTCGCAGGAGCGCATGCTGGCGATCGTCCGGCCCGAAGACCTGGACGAAGTTCTCGACATCTGCCGCCGCTGGGAGGTCCGCGCGACCGTCATCGGAACGGTTACGGCGGGCGGGCGGCTGCGGGTGCTGGCGTCCGCCCGCGGGGACGCCGACGTGCTGGCGGACGTGCCGGCCGCATCGCTCCACGAGGACGCGCCCTTGTATGACCGTCCCCGTACTCCGCCGGCCGATGACGGCGCCCGCCGCCAGCAGGAGCCGACGGCACCGAGCCCGATGGACGACTGCGGTCTCGACCTGCTCGCGCTGCTCGCCGACACGTCGTGGGTCTGGTCGCAGTACGACCACCAGCTCTTCCTCAACACGGTGGTCGGGCCGGGAGGCGACGCCGCGGTGTTGCGCCTGAAGCACCCCACGACCGGACTCGACACCGGCCGTGGGCTCGCGCTCACCACCGATGGCAACCATCGTTGGTGCGCCCTAGACCCTCGCGCCGGGACGGCGCTGGTGGTGGCCGAGGCGGTCCTCAACCTCGCATGTGTCGGGGCGCGGCCGTTGGCCTTGGTGAACTGCCTCAACTTCGGCAACCCCGAACACCCGGAGGTGATGTGGCAGCTGTCGGAGGCGATCGACGGGATGGCCGATGCCTGCCGCGCCTTCCACCTGCCGGTCGTTGGCGGGAACGTCAGCCTCTACAACGAGTCACGGGGTACCGACATCGACCCCACCCCGATCGTCGGCGTCCTCGGCGTCGTCGATCGCCTCGAGCACCGCCCGCCCGGACCGACCCTCGTAGACGAGGGGATCCTCGCGCTCATCGGGCCGGCCGACGCGGGTTCAGCGGTGTTGGCCGGGTCACGGTGGGCGTGGGAGCGGCGCGGCGAACGCGGCGGTCACCTGCCGGAGCTCGACACCACGGCCCATCTGGCCGTCGCCGAGTTGGTGCGGAGCCTCGTCGGCGACGCGGTCGTCGCCGGCGTGCACGACTGCGCCGACGGTGGTCTTGGGCTGGCGCTCGCGGAGATGGCCGTCGCGTCCGGCATCGGCTTCCAGGTCGCCGTCGTGGATCACGCTGACCTCTTGGGCGAAGCCCCGTCACGCGTTGTCGTCTGCGTCGACGGCGGCCGGCTCGCCGAGGTCCAGGATCGGGCGTCGTCCGGCGGCGTGGCGGTCCGCGTTCTCGGCCGGGCGGGTGGCGACCGCCTCGTCGTCGACGGCGTCGTCGACCTGCCGATCGGCGATGCCGTCCGTGCGTGGCGCGACCGCATCCCGGCCGCGCTGGGCGGCGGCGCCACGCACTAGGTCACTGGTGCTCGTCCGCGGCCTTTCGAGCTCGAGCGGAAAGGCGGCCTTTCCGCTCGGTCCGGCGGTGTCGACCTTCGGTCGACTCGAACGGCTCGCCGCCCCGCACAGCTGGCGCCCCACCATGACAACTCAGGGCCTGTACGCGCCGCGTCTTAGTCCTCGATCACCTCGACCACTCGGTAGAGAACGCGGTCGAGGAAGAAGAACTTCGCCACCCACAAGATGCCGAACCCGGCCAGGTTGGCCAGGTTGATGGCGATCTTGGCGTCCCAGTGACGCTCGGCGAAGGCGACGAACACCGTCGACACCACCAGCCCGATCACGGCCATCAACCAGAACACGCCGATCTCCTTGCCCATCCGTTCCCGCCCGGCCTTCTGCCACGTCCAGTACCGGTTGATCGCGTAGTTGGGAATCGTGCCCAGGCTGACGGCAACGAGGTTCGAGACCACGCCGGACCACTCGAGGACGGTCGTGCCGAAGGCGAGGCTCCCTTGACCGACGACCGTGCCGGCCGCCGACGCCGCGGAGTACCGCACCAGCTTGCGGACGAGCCGGCGCCGCGGCGACTCCGCGGCCGTTGGCGTCGTCAGCGCGACCTCCGCTCACTCCACCAGTCGAGGATCAGGTCGAGGCCGGCCTCGAGATCGATCGTCGGCCAGTGGCGGACCCCGACCGCGGCCAGATGGAAGACGAGATCGGCCCGCTCGACTTCACCGTGCAGGAGCGCGTCGTCGAGGATCGACCCGTTGAGGAACCGGATCTCGCGCAGCCGATGGGCGAGGTTCGCCACCCGGCCCCTGGTGACGTTGTCGAGCACCGCGACCTCGTGGCCGTCGTCGCGCAAGGCGTCGACAAGATGGGACCCGATGTAGAGGGCCCTGCCGGTTACCAGCACGCGCATGGTTGATCTCCCGGATGACCGTCATGCGTTGCTATCACATGCCGTCGTCAGGCGTTCCTGCGGTACACCCAGATGTCCTGGTGGTCAGTCGAGGCCGCCCGCAAGACCGTCGGGTCGGCATGATTTCCGACTCGGGTCATCAGGAGTGCTCAGGTCGGTGCGTGGGAATTCGGGCGGGCCGTGCCAACATGGCCCGGTGAAACCCTGCGGGCCGCGCGGCGTCGTCACCGACGGCGACCTCAAGGAAGCCTGTGGCGTGTTCGGGGTGTATGCGCCCGGCCAGCCGGTAGCGCATCTCACGTTCCTCGGGCTCTACGCGCTCCAGCACCGGGGTCAGGAGGCGGCCGGCATGGCGGTCAGCGACGGCGACACGCTCACCGTCGTGAAGGATCAGGGTCTCGTCTCGACCGTGTTCAACGAGCGCACCCTGGCGCCCCTCACCGGTCATCTGGCGATCGGCCACACCCGGTACTCGACGACGGGATCGAGCACGTGGCGCAACGCCCAACCCGCGTACCGCACCGTCGGCGAGACCGAGTTCGCGCTGGGCCACAACGGCAACTTGGTGAACACCGAGGCACTGGTCGAGGACGCGGGGATGTTGCCGGGGACGGTCACGAGCGACAGCGACCTAGTCGCGGAGCTCCTCGCGAACGACCTGCGCTCTCGCGGCGACGAGAGCAGCGACGGCCGCCGGGTCGAGCGCTCGCTCGTACGCGTACTCCCGCGGCTGCGGGGCGCGTTCTCGTTCGTCGTCGCCGATGAGGCCCACGTCATCGGGGCGCGCGACCCCAATGGGTTCCGGCCGTTGTGCCTTGGGCGGCTCGACGACGGATGGGTGTTGGCGTCGGAGACGCCGGCCCTCGACATCGTGGGCGCCCACTTCGTGCGCGAGCTCGACCCTGGCGAGGTGCTCGTGATCGACGCCAACGGCGTCCGGAGCCTGCGGCCCTTCCCCGACGAGTCGGTCGACCCCCGCTTGTGTCTGTTCGAGTTCGTCTACTTCGCGCGTCCCGACAGCCGTCTGTACTCCCGCAGCGTCCACCAGGCCAGGATCCACATGGGCGAGCTGCTGGCCGAGCAGGCACCAGTCGCCGCCGACATGGTCATGGGCGTGCCCGAATCGGGCATCCCTGCGGCCGAGGGCTACGCCAAGGCGAGCGGCATTCCGTACGGCCAAGGACTGGTCAAGAACCGGTACATCGGACGGACGTTCATCGCACCGAGCCAGGAGATGCGCGCGATGGGCGTGCGCATGAAGCTGAACCCGCTCCGCGAGAACATCGCGGGGAAGCGGCTCGTCGTCGTCGACGACTCGATCGTGCGGGGCACGACGCAGAAGCAGCTGGTGCGGATGCTCCGCGAGGCGGCCGCCGCGGAGGTGCACCTTCGGATCACATCGCCGCCGGTGAAGTGGCCGTGCTTCTACGGCATCGACACCGGCGACCGCGGTGAGCTGCTCGCCGCGCAGCTCATGGTGGACGAGATCCGCGACTACGTCGGAGCCGACAGCCTGGCGTATCTCACGCTCGACCGCCTTACGACGGCCACCGGCGCAGCAGGGGCGGGGTTCTGCAACGCGTGCTTTACCGGCGACTATCCGGTGGAGGTACCGCTGACGCTGCACAAGGCCGTCCTCGAGGAGAACGACATGCCGGCCGGTGGGCTCGAGCGGACGCTGCACACGACCGAATCCGACCCCCGGGTCTGATCCGATGGCCGAGACCTATCAGGGAGCGGGTGTCAACATCGCTGCTGGCGAGGCGGCGGTCGAGCGCATCAAGGACAAGGTGCGCTCGACGTTCCGGCCCGAGGTCATCGGCGACATCGGCGGCTTTGGAGGTCTCTTCGCCTTTGCCAACCACCGGTACCGCAACCCGGTGCTCGTATCGTCCACCGACGGGGTGGGCACGAAGGCGTTGATCGCCCAAGCCACGGGCCGCTTCGACACGATCGGCATCGACCTCGTCGCTATGTGCGTCGACGATGTCGTGTGCCAGGGCGCAGAGCCGCTCTTCTTCCTCGATTACATCGCCGTCGGGCGTCTCGACCCTGACCACATTGACGCGCTCGTGGGGGGTGTGGTCCAAGGCTGCAAACAGGCCGGCTGCGCGCTCGTCGGCGGCGAGATGGCCGAGCATCCGGGCGCCATGGAGCCGGGCGAGTTCGATCTCGTCGGTTTCGCAGTGGGCGTCGCCGAACGAGATCAGTTGGTGACCGGCGAGCACGTCGGCGCCGGCGACGTCCTGATCGGGCTGCCGTCGCCGGGGCTGCGGTCGAACGGTTACTCCCTCGCTCGCCGCGTGTTGCTCGAGCTCGCCGGCCGGTCGCTCGACGACGATGCGTTCGACGGTGCGCACCACACGCTGGCCGACGAGCTGCTCACACCGTCGGTGATCTACGCCCCTGCCATCCTCGCCCTCTTGCGAGTCGTCGACGTCCACGCCATCGCCCACATCACCGGGGGCGGGCTGGTCGGCAACCTCTCGCGGGTCCTGCCGCGTGAGCTCGAGGTGACCGTCCACCGCTCGACGTGGGAAACGCCTCGCATCTTCACCGAGATCCAACGTCTGGGGGAGGTGAGCGACGAGGAGATGGGACGCGTATTCAATCTCGGTATCGGCATGATCGTCGTGGTGCCGCCCGACGACGCCTATCGAGCGATGGACGTCCTTCGTAGCCACGGGCACCGTGCCGTCGAGCTCGGCACCGTCGAGGCCGGGCGCGGCGTCGTCCGCCTCGACCGCTAGCGGCGACCGTGGCCAAGATCCTCATCGTCGACGACGAGCCCGACATCCTCCTTCTCCTGCGGTTGAACCTCAGCGCCGATGGTCACGACGTCGTCATGGCCGCCGACGGTCCGAAGGCGCTCGAATGCATCGCGGCCGACCATCCCGAACTCGTCGTGCTCGATGTGATGATGCCCGTGCTCGACGGCTGGGGTGTGCTCGAGGCGCTGCGCGGCGACAAGGACGCGCCGCCCGTGATCGTCGCGTCCGCGAAGACGGCCGGTCGCGACATCGCCCACGCGATCCGTCTCGGCCCGTGTGACTACCTGACCATGCCGTTCGATCCCGCGGTCTTGAACGAAGCCGTCGCGGTCACGCTCGCGCAGAGCGACGAGGAGCGCGAAGGCCACCGGCAACGGCTCCTGGCCCTGGTCGAGGACGCGAGTCCGTGAACGAGGCGCTCCGCGATCATCTGCTGAGGCACTCGGTGAAGACGGGCGATTTCGTACTTCGGTCGGGCCAGCGCAGCACATGGTTCATCGACGCGAAGCAGACGACGGCTCGACCGGACGGGATGATTCTCGTCGCCGACGCGTTGCTCGAGATCCTGCCGGACGACATCACCGCGATCGGCGGCTTGACGATGGGGGCCGATTCGATCTCCTTCAGCGTGGCCGGAATCGCGGCGACCCGGGGTCGCATGCTGCGGAGCTTCAGCGTCCGCAAGGAGCAGAAGGACCACGGCGCCGGAGGGCGCATCGCCGGTGCCCTCGAGCCCGACGATCGAGTGGTTCTCACCGACGACGCCATCACGCGGGGCGTCGCGTTTCTCGAAGCGGCCGCGGTCGTGCGGGCGCATGGGGCCGTGCCCGTGCTCGCCGTTCCGGTCGTCGACCGGGGCGGCACCGCCGAAGCGATGTGCGCGGCCGAAGGTATCGCCTTTCACCCGCTGATCACTGCCCCGGATCTCGGGTTCCCGTACGGCTGAGCCGCCTCAACGCGCGGCGGCGATGCGGGCCTCGGCGAGGTGGTCGGCGGCTTCGGCGGGCGTGAGGCCTTGCGTCACGGCGATCTCGAACACGCGGGAGAGCGTCCCCTCGATCTCCGCGATGCGAGCCCAGGCGCGGTCGTGGTCGTAGCCCTTGGGTTCTTCCGCGATGTTGATGACGCCGCCGCCGTTGACGACGAAGTCGGGGGCGTAGAGGATGCCGGCGGCGGCGAGCCGTTCGCCGTCGTCGGCGGTGTCCAGTTGGTTGTTCGCGCAACCGCACACGGCCCGGCAGCGCAGCTCGGGGATCGTGCGTTCATTGAGAACGGCGCCGAGCGCGCACGGCGCGAACACGTCGCACTCCGTCATGTGCGCCCGGGCCGCGTCGATCGCGGCCGCCCCGACGCGCTCGACCGCGGCCGCGACCGCAGCGGCGTTTACATCGCTCACGGTTACGAGGGCGCCAGCCTCGTGGAGGTACTCGGCCAGCGCGAGCCCGACCTTGCCGACGCCGCTCACCACGACGTGGCGGTGCTCCAGCGACGGGTCGCCCCACAGGTTGGACGCAACCGCGTGCATGGCTCGGAACACGCCCCACGCGGTCGCTGGCGACGGATCGCCCGAGCCGCCGAGCGACTCGCTGACGCCGGTCACGTGGGGAGTGACGGTGCGGATCAGGTCCATGTCGGCCTGCGTGGTGCCGACGTCCTCGGCCGTGAGATACCGGCCGGCGAGGCTGTCGACGAACCGACCGTACGCGAGGATCAGCCGCTCGCTTCGATCGACCCGGGGATCGCCGATGATGACGGCCTTGCCCCCGCCGAGATCGTTGCCCGCGACCGCGTGCTTGTAGGTCATCCCGCGCGCCAGCCGCAACACGTCGACCAAAGCCTCCCGCTCTGAACGGAATGGGTAGAAGCGCGTGCCGCCGAGCCCGGGCCCCAAGACCGTCGAGTGCAACGCGACGATCGCCCGCAGCCCGGTGGCTTCGTCCACGCCGAACACGACCTGCTCGGCTCCGTGAGCAGCCACGAGGTCGTGAACGTCGAGTTCCGGAGGCACGGCGCCCGAGAGTAGCGACGGCGCATCGCGGCCAGACGGTGACTAGTCCGATCCGGCGGCACGAATAGACCGTTCGTGCTATGGCGAGCAGCGAGGTCCACCTTTACCCTCACGGGCGGAATCGGACATGACCGCCCGACGTGGCCGCTGTCCCCTAACCCGAAGGAAAAACACGAAAATGGCCCACAACGACGAATTCGATGCTCCCGAGGCCCTCCTCACCCCGTCCGAGGTCGCTGCGCTGTTCCGCGTGAACCCCAAGACGGTCACGCGCTGGGCGCGCGCCGGCAAGCTCACCGCGATCCGCACGCTCGGCGGCCACCGCCGGTTCCGGGCGTCCGAGATCCGCCGCTGCCTCGACGAGATGTCCCAGGCCGAGTACTGATCCCACGCCCGAGGCTGTAGCGGTGCGGGGTATCTGACCCTCTGGACCGCCACATCCCCCGGGTCACGACAACGTCATGCGGCCCACCACAGCAGCGAGTCCCTTCCGACAACGACGTCGAGCCAGAGCCAGCCGACCTTCGTGGGCAGTCGGGCGAGAGTGAGGCGGCCGTGGGTCGTGATCGATCCGACGGCGAGCAACTCTCGCCACGGGCGGTTGGCCGCGAACGAGTCGCCTCCTCGACGCTCGTGCGGTCGGGTTTGAGGAACGCGACGACGACGTAGGTGCCCTCGTCGTCGCGGCCGCCTCCGTCGCGAATGCGTCGTTCGGCCGAGGAGCGTCTGTGCCTCCACCGCCGCCACGAGCTCGGGATCGGGGGTGGGCGATGTGAACAGCCCGGGGTCCGACCGCACGGTGATCGCCAGCCGGTACCCCGCGAGACCAGCGCGAGGAAGGCGACGGCGAGCAGCGCCCGCTTCATGACGGTCGTCCGCGGTCAGGTCAGCGGCGGGATCCAGGCGCCGTGAGCGTCGAGCAGCGCGTCGACCAAGGTGTGGATCGCGTCAAGGTCCAACTCGGCCGCCGTGTGCGGGTCGAGCATGGCCGCGTGGTACACGTGATCGCGGCGTCCAGTGAGCGCGGCCTCCACCGCCAACTCCTGCACGTTGACGTTCGTGCGGATGAGGGCCGCCAGTTGCGGAGGCAGGGCGCCGATCCGGGTCGGCTGCACCCCGTTCCCATCGACGAGACACGGGACTTCCACCGTGCAGGCTTCCGGGAGACCGTCGATGAGTCCGTCGTTCGCGACGTTGCCGTACACGACGCGCGGCTTGCCGGTCTCGATGCTGCGGATGATCGTCGCCGCGTACTCGAAGCTCGGCTGCACCTCGATCGGCCCGCCGGCCTCGAGGCGCGCGCGTTCCGCTTCCCAACCGGCGATCTGGGCGACACACCGACGGGGGTACTCGTCGAGGGGGATGTGCAAGCGTTCGATCAGGTCCGGACGATCGCGCTTGATGAACCACGGCACGTACTCGGCGAAGTGCTCGCTCGACTCGGTTACGAAGTAGCCGAGACGCCGAAGGATCTCGTAGCGCACCTGGTTGTGGGGCGGCACCTCGCCGCGTTCGGCCCGTTCCCGCAGTCGGGGATACAGATCCTCCCCGTCGCGCTCGAAGCGGAGATAGAAGGCCATGTGGTTGATCCCGGCGGCGACGTAGTCGATCTCGCGATTCGGGATGCCGAGATCGATCGACAGTTCGAACGCGGTTCCCTGCACGCTGTGGCACAGACCCACCGTCCGAATGCCGCTCATCCGGTTGATCGCCGCGCAGTTGATCGCCATCGGGTTCGTGTAGTTCAGGAACCACACGTCCGGGCAGAGGTCCTCCATGTCGTCGCAGAGGGAACGGAGGACGGGGATCGTCCGCAGCCCTCGCATGATGCCGCCGATGCCGATCGTGTCGCCGATCGTCTGCCGTAGCCCGAAACGCTTCGGCACCTCGAAGTCGGTCACGGTGCACGGTTCGTAGCCGCCGACCTGCATCATGTTGATCGCGTAGTCGGCGCCGTCGAGCGCGGCCCGTCGGTCTGTGGTCACCGTGACCTTGGCCGGCGCGTCCAACGAGTCCGCGACCCGCCGAGCCACGAGCTCCGAGGTCGCGAGGCGTCCGCCGTCGATGTCGAAGAGGACGATCTCCGATTCGGCCAGCTCCTCATGGCCCAGGATGTCGCCGAGCAGGTTGCGGGCGAACACCGTGCTGCCGGCGCCGACGAAGACGATCCTGGCCACCGCCGGACACTATCCGGGGGACCTGCAGGGACTTGGTGGTCGGGACTGGCGTCGATCCGGTGACCTCCCGGCGCCGATCGGGCATGGCCACCAAGGCAGGATGCTCAGATGTGGGCGGTCAAGCTCGGCCACGTGATGCCTCGCCGGATCTGCTCCAAGGCCGCAGTCCGTGAGGTACTCCACGCAACGCAGAATGCGTCGGACCGCGCTCTCGGGGCCAGGCACTACGTCAACACAGATCGTCAACGCGACCGTGCGATGGCAGATCTGTCGCTACCGCGTTGGCGAGGCAGCGAGGGCGTCGGCGAGCGACTCGGCTGTGAGCCGGTTGACTGCAGGGTCCATCGACTCATAGAAGCCGACCATCTCGCCGGTCGATGCCTCAAGGGCGACGAGAGTCGGTTGAGACGTCCGGACCGCGATAACGACTCTGGCTCCGATCGGGGCCGCCGCCTTGATTCGTGCTGCAGCTTGCTCTTCGGCAACATGGCACGGCCAGAGAATCGTGGAGGTGGAGCGATGGTGCTGTACGCGAGCGGTGGCGAGGAGCTGTCCTACCACGCCCAGGAGTGGAACAAGCTCCTCGAGCTTTGGGGCACGTTGAGCGAGCGCTACGGCCTGACTGACCCAGGCGGGAAGATCGCGCAGGCTGTTCAGACGGGTGAAACCGACTACTACGAGCCGGACAAGCCCAACGCGCTCATTGAAGCGGGGGTATCGATCAAGCTGGCGATCAAGGAGGCCTTCGAGCCCAAGAAGCGCGATCCTCGAGACGCCGCGACCCTGGATTGGGACGAGATGATCGGTTTCTTGCAGGGCCTCGACCCGGATGGCAGTTTCATCGGGTTCCAGGCCCAGGAAGGCGAGTTGACAGGCGGCCATGGGCGGGGGTGGATGTGGTCCTTGTGGAACGCGACGTCGACCCTCGCCACGGGGGCGGTGCCTGCACCGAACAACACGCATGGGCGCACGCAAGGGGCGCTCAACGGCTCACGCGGCACGGTCGCCAGCGCGGTGGCCGGCCTCAACAGCACGATCGAAGCGGTAGTCGACGGCATTGAGTGGCCTCTCGGCCTCGGCACCTGAATGTGAAGTCGGCAGGCGCGAGTCGCCGTCCGAGGGTCACGTCCCGGCCTCGCCCGACAGGTCCTTGTCCTCCATCTCCCAGGCGTGGTCCATCACGTGGAAGGCGCTGTGGCGGACGAGGAACGGCAGTGTCCACGACCGCATCCGTCGCCCTTCGCCGGCGTTGTAGGCGCGCATAGCGGCGACATACGCCTCCCGATGGGTGCGCAGGCCTTCTTGGGTGAGCGCCGCGCCTTCCGGGATCCGCAACCCCACCCGCTTCGCGAAGTCCTCGCTCTCGGTGCGGATGGTGTGGCGGATGATCTGGTCGCGGTCGCGCCCACCGCCCCGCGGCCCTTTGCGCATCTCCGCGGACACCCGTGCGGACAGGGCGTCGAAGAACGCCCAGCAGGCCTGCAGCAACCTGATCTTCCGGTCGATGTCGGTGTCGTCCATCGGTCCCTGCTCGAAACCGGACGGCGAAAACGAGATGCCCCAGAAGTCGGTCGAGCCGGTGCCGACCCTGTCCTCAACGATGTCGAGCGGCCCGGCGGCGTCGAACTCGTCGCCCATCCCGGCCGCGAGAGCGATCGGACGGTAGCGCTCCCGATACGACTCGAGCGTCACGAGCGCCAGGTCGGGTGTCTTCGCGCCGCGGCTCCAGCCGGGCCAGTCGATGGCGAAGGCCACCGCCTTCTTGCCCTTGGGACCGCGTTCGAGGACGGTGCGGACAGGCATCTCGGGGGATGGTACGCCGCCGAACGGGAGCGGCCCGAAGGGCGGAGGACGAGGTGACTCCGTCGGCGGGCGCAAGCGTCGGGCGTAGGTTCCGTCGAAACGCGAGCTCTCGCGGGCCGCTCTCCCACGCATTCGGCGAGGCCGCTTCCTGACGGCGGTTCTTCGCGCGATCCGCGCCGGTCGCTCAGGCCGCCGGCGCACAGATCTGCCTGATTGAGTGAGAGGTAGACGCCGCGGGGTTGTCTCGTAGCGTGGCGAGGCCCCGGCTTGGGTCGCTCTCGAGGAGATCCACATGGACATCGCGGGAATCACGTTCGTCGGCACCCGCACCGATGCCCACCAGGCGATGGTGTGGCGGGACAACCGGGTTCCTCCTCCAAGACATCGACTCCGCGCCCGACGCGCTGCGCGCGGCAGGCACCACCACTGAGGACGAAGTCGTCTCAAACGCAACGTACCGCTACGTCCACTTCAGGGCCCCCGACGGACACCTCTACGAGCTGGTCCAGCCCATCGCCCGACCCCACCTACTTCGCCCTCGCACGAGTCGGAAGCGGTGTCAGCCGGCGTTCGCTCGTGGCACCGAGACCGGCAGGGCAGGCACGTCGCCGGAGGTGCCCGGCGTGAGGCCGAGCGTGCTCCGAAGGGCGCGACCGAGCACATCGAGCCGGTCGGATTGGAGCCCGTAGAGGACGAAGTAGCCGTCTCGCCTGCTGGTCACGAGCCTGGCGGACTCCAGGATCTTGAGGTGCCGCGAGATGGCCGAGTCGGACAGGCTCAGCAGCGCGGCGAGCTCCTTGGTCGATCTGGGGTGCTCGGCGACGAGGCGGGCGATCTGCAAGCGGACCTCGTCACCCAGCGCCCGGAACCCCTCGACCACCTCCGCGTCGCTGGCATGGGGGACTGCGGGCTGGCGGAGGTCGCGCAGCGGGAAGCTGACCGACAGCGGCCAGGGCGGCGCGAGCTCGATCATCACGCGCGGCCACCCGTAGATGGTCGGCACCAGCAGCAGCCGTCCGCGCTCGGCGATGTCGCAATCGCCGTTCCAGTCCTTCTCGATGACGATCGAGGACGTCGCGCCGTCCCACACGCCTTCCGGGAGCATCTCCGCCACGAGCCTGGGCACACCCCCGGTCACCAGCGCGTGGGCGCCGGCGGTGACCTCCGCCTCGATCCGCGGGAGGAGCCGTTCCCACTCCTCCGAGAAGGCGGCGTCCCAATAGCGGCGCAGCATCCGCGCGTAACGATCGCGTAGCGCACCGGGATCGTCGAACGCTGCGTGCGCCAGCGCCGTGCGCTGCGGGTCGTCGGGCACGGACGCGATGACCTCGCGGCGGTAGGCCGCTTGGTGGACGAGCTCGGGGCCGTACCCCTCCGGCGGCGTGCAACCTATGCCGCCAAACGCCAGAGACAGCTCATAGGCGACGAGGTCCTCGTCTAGCGCCTCGAACGCGGCCAGCTCGTCGTCGAACGCGGGGCTGTCGCCGCCGTACCCGACCTCGAAGATGCCGGGTACGAAGGTGTCGAAGTGGCCGACGAGCTCGCCGATCTCCTCGAGCAGGTCCGAGGGCAACTCACGGCAACGACGCGCCCATGGCAGGTGCATCGGGGTCTGCTTCGGGTGGACCACGGCACGCAGCGAGAGGACCGCCTCGAACAGAGGCGACCATGCGAAGCCGACGAGGTCGATCGCTCTCGCCGACGGGAACCGGAGGTTCACCGCCACGTAATCCCGCTTTCCCGAAATCAGTTGATTTCGGGATCATACCATGCGAGGGTAAGCCCGACAAGAGAGAGGAGTGGACGGTGATGCACCCCATCCAGAGCGAGATGCTCGCCAAGGTCGTGCTCGAGGACCGACACCGCGAGGCCGCTCGCCTCCGGTCGATCCGGTCGATCCGGCGGCCGGCGGTGCCGACGTGGCGATCCCGTGTCGGGGTCCTTCTGGTGCGCACCGGCGTCGCGCTGCAGGGAGCCAGCCGTGCTCGGCGCGACATGGCCCGCGGTCAGGTCGACTGCCCGCAGGTCGCAGCAGATCCCTGCTGACTGCCTGCCCCGGCGAGCCACGGGGACCTCATTGTCCGCGCGCCAGAGCTGCCAGTGAGGCGCCGCTCGTGGCGGCCACTCGTGGACCCTCACCGAACGCGCGTGTGTCAGCCACGTACCGGAGCCGCTGTCGCCCATGTCCCGGAACCGCGTCCCAGAACTGTCAGGCAGGAACCGGAGCCACGGTGTCCATCATGAACCGGAGCCGCACAAGGCCGCGCCCGCAGCGCTCGGGGGATCTTCGCGGGATCGTCCGTGAGGGTCGCGGTGGCGGGCCAAGCCATACCCGGCTGACATGCGGAAACCTGGTGGTCGGGACCGGCGTCGATCCGGTGACCTCGCGCTTTTCAGGCGCGCGCTCTGCCAACTGAGCTACCCGACCAAGTGGCCCGAGCCAGGCTCGGTATCGCGGTCCCGACGGGATTTGAACCCGCGGCCTCCGGCTTGACAGGCCGGCGTGCACTCCAAACTGCACCACGGGACCACGGCTCGGCTCGCGCCGGGCGTTCGGGAACTCTACCGACTGCGGGCAGGGCGCCCGTCAAAGTTCGTGGCGGTCGTACATTTGGGCTGCAGGAGGCTGGAGGTGATCAGATGGCGGCTGCGACGCGTGGTTCCGCGGCAGGCGAGGCCGAGCACGTCGGCGGCATCGCGGTCGGCCGACTGGAGGAAGTGGCTGTACACGTTCAGCGTCGTGGAGGCGTGCGGCGTCTTGGGTGAGAAGTCGGGGCTGGCGTGGGCGAACTCCTCGAGCAGGTCGCGCACCGTCCCTCGGTTCAGCGCCAGCCGGCCCTCGGCCGCCCGCGTGACCATCTCGGCCAGCGCCCGTTGAGCCTCGCGCTTGCCGCCGCGCACGGTCTTGGTCGCGTAGCACTTCTTGCCGGTGCAGGGCTCGAGGCCGACGAACACCCGCAGCTCCCACGCATCGCCCCGCCGGCGCATGCTCCCGCGCCGCGATTTCTTGGCACCCCCAACGGGATTCGAACCCGTGCCGCCACCTTGAAAGGGTGGTGTCCTAGGCCGCTAGACGATGGGGGCTCGGCTCCCGGCGAGGCGCCGGCTCACGGTAGCAGCCGCCCTCCGGGCAGCGACCAGGTGGTTTTGCCGGCCTCGTCGCGGACCTCGACGCCGGCGTCGACGAGACGGTCGCGCAGACGATCGGCGGTGGCGAAGTCCTTTTCCGCTCTTGCGGCGTCCCGGGCTTCGAGCATCGCGTCGACGAAGGGGGCGAGGGTCGCCGCCGGGTCCTGTGCTCCCACACGGGCGATCTCACCCAAGCGGACGACCATGCTCCGAAGCACCGCTCGGGCCTTGTCGGGTTCGTCGGACTGGAGCGTGTCGCGTGACCAGTCGACGATCGCCTGATCGAGCTCCAGCAGCGCGGCAACGGCCCCGTCGACATCGCGTTCGTCGAGCGCGGCGGCGAAGGCCGCGTCGAGGCGATCGGCCTCGGCCAGCAGGCCCGTGGGAGATGCCGCCGGCCGCGCCGCGACCGGCGAAGGCCGCGTCACGTTGGCACGAACGCCCTCTGACCCGCCCGGGTCCATCGCCGCGGCGATGACCTCGTCGAAGCCGACCGTCGCTCCGGCTACGAAGAGGGTCGACCCGCCGCCGGCGCGGACGGTGACACAGCCGTTCCCCGTGACCGCGAGGGTGCGGTCGTCGAGATCGAGTACCGCGGCGGTGTGCTCGTCGACTCCCAACACGAACGCGCCCGACGGCAAGTCACGTTCCAGCATCTGGAGCCGTCGCTCGCCGAGGTAACAGAAGCGAGTGTCGTGGTTGCCGCCTTCGGTGTTGTCGTAGTGCGGGATCACCGCCGCCCGGAGCCCGGCGGGCGCGAGCAGGTCGAGGCCGCGCTCCCACGTCGGCACGGCGCCGACCTTGTAGATCTCGTACACGGGCACGGTCATGAGCCCGAGGGTCAGCGCGGCCGCGCTGGCGAACGTGACACATCCTCCCGTCCGCAACTTCTCGGCCAGCAGGTCCGGGAGCGACGTGTCGCGCCAAACGCCGAGCGCGTACGTCGGGCTGCCCGGACCGGCAAAGACGTACGACGCGGCTCGCACCTTGGCCAGCGCCGTCTCCCGCGTCAACGTGTCGACCTCGGACGAACGGAACGAGGCGACGTCCATCGGGCGCCCGACGCTCTGCTGGAAGTATTCGACCGCCCGGGACGACACGATGTCCGCGTTCTCCTGGAAGCCGTAAGGCGTATCGAGCAGGACCGCCACGCCCGGGCCGGCGCGGTCGAGCAGCGCCCGATGCGTCTTCACCATCGTGGGCGCGGTCTCGCCCGATCCCATGATCGCCAGAAGGCGGGGGCTCATCGGAAGAACCCGTCGGCGACCGCGGCGCGCAACACGTCCGCCAACGCCGCCGGGAACTGGGCGTGGATGTCGTGATCGCCTGTGAACCAATGCGTCCGGCTCGTCGGTAGAAGAGCCCCGGCTCGCGCCACGTCAGCTTTCTTGCGCTCGGCGGACGATGAACCATCGTCCGCGGGCACGAGCAACGCCGGCACCGTGACCTCGGCGAAACGCGCCGACGGGTGGTGCTCCCACAGACCCCGAAGGATGAGCATGTGGCGCGCCCTCGTCAGATGCGGAGCCACCGTGCCGTCCGCCCGGATGTCGAAGTTCGCGATCGTCCCGGCGATGCCCTCCTCCGGCCACGCCGGATGGGAGGCCCGGATCATGAACTCGATATCGGCGAAGCGGGCGCCCTCGAGCGGTGGAGGGGCGAGCGCTCGAGCGCACGCGTCCCAAGTAGGGAACGGGCGGCTCAGCTCGAGCCAGCCACCGTCGATGAGCGCGACGCCGCGCAGCAGGTGCGGCGACCGCCAGGCCAGTTCGAGGGCGACGTTGGCTCCCCAGGACTGGCCGGCGACCACCGGCCGGTCGAGCCCGAGGCCGGCGATGAGCTGTTCGAGATCTCCCGCCACCGTCGCCACGTCATAGCCATCCTCAGGCTTGTCCGAGAGGCCGTGGCCGCGGAGGTCGACCGCGATCGCCGCGTGCCCGGCCGCCGCAAGCTCCTCGCCGACGCCGTCCCACAGCCGCGCGTTCGACGCGAGCCCGTGGACGAGAAGGAACGCCGGTCCCCCCGATTCGGTGGCCCACGTGCGGACCTGGAGATGCACGTCACCTCGGACCGCAACGTGCTGCTCGACCGCTGTCACTGCGAGGCGAGGCTACCGGCGGGGTGGCGGATTCGTGAGAGGTCGTCACCGAGGTCCCGGGCGCCGGTGGCGTCGTAAACGGGGTCGTCGGCGGCGCGGGCCAGGCCGATGTCGCCGGTCCATCGGACATGTCGCCGTCGAAGCGGGCGACCACATGGCACCGGCGTCGGCGGGCTTCACGATGGGCGGTGACCACGAGGACTGCGGGACGGGCGGCGGCCGACGTTCCGCTCGTGGGCCCACCCGCGCCACCGCTAGAGCACGTGCCATAGGTACAGCGCGTACGAGATCCATCCGATATGCGCCATCGCCGGCTGCTCGAGCATCCGTCATTCTCTGGCGCCTGGCGACGGAATGGGCCACTAAGGCCGGCGCCCTTCCGGCCGACGGGAACAGGTGCCTGAATCGCCCGTGACGCAGCCGTGGCCAAGGACCGCCTCGCGGACCGGCTACTTCGCCGAATGGCCAGCGTCGCCCGCGGCCGTCGCCCGTCGACCGCGGCGAGGATGGCCCTGGGTCGTGGCGATCATCGGGGCCGCGGCGGTCCTCGTAGCCGGCGTCGCGGTGTACAGCCTCAGCCGGGGGCCCGACTACCCCGATCACTGGGATCCCCGGGTGCTCGACCTCGTCGACTTCGTCGAGGCGCACCGGGGGCTCGACTTCGAGCACCCCGTCGCGGTCGACTTCCTGACCGACGAGGACTACTCGAAGCTCACTCGCACCGACGAGGCGGACCTCACCGACGACGACCGCGCCAGCCTCGCCCACCAGGAGGGCTTCTTCCGCGCCCTCGGCCTACTGGCCGGAGACGTCGACCTCTTCGAGGCGGGCAACACCCTCCAGGACGACGGCACGCTGGCCTTCTACAGCCCGACCACGAACCGGGTCACGGTCCGTGGGCTGTCGTTGACCGTCGAGCTCCGCGTCACCGTCGTGCACGAGCTGACCCATGCGCTCCAGGACCAGTACTTCGACCTGGAGGCCATGCAGGACGTGGAGAGCGACGGCGAGGCGTTCGCGGCGAGGGCGCTGATCGAAGGCGACGCGGTGCGCGTCGAGAACGAGTACGTCGATCAGTTGAGCGACAGCGAGCGCGACGAGTACGAGAGTGCGCAGCCGACGAGCGTCGAGGAGGCCGGCCTGGGCGACGTTCCCGTGACGCTGGTCGCGCTGTTCGGCGCGCCCTACCAGTTCGGCCTCCCGTTCGTCTACCTCCTCGATGCCCGCGGCGGCCAGTCCGACATCGACGACGCGTTCTACGATCCGCCCACGAGCGAGGAGCATCTGCTCGACCCCTACTCGTTCGTGACCGGCGACGATCCTGCGCCGCTGGACGAGATCGATCCCGACAGGGACGTGGAGGTGGTCGAGAGCGGGGACTTCGGTGCCCTCGGGCTCTACCTCATGCTGGCCGAGCGCATCGACCCGCTCGTCGCGCTGCACGCGGTCGACGGCTGGCGAGGCGACGCGTACGCGGCGTACGAGCGCGATGGCGCCATCTGTATCGACGCGCGGATTGCCACCGACACACCAGCCGACCTCGACGAGCTGCATGCGGCGCTCGACCAATGGGACGCCGCGCTGGCTGACGACGCCGTCGCGGTGCACCGATCCGGCGACGACATCGCGTTCACGGCGTGCGATCCCGGCGCCGACGACGCGCCGGCGGTCACCGGGACGGGTGCCGACGCGTTGGTCCTCCCCGAGGTGCGGTCCTACGAGTTCGGCAAGGCCCTCGGATCAGGACTCGAGGACGAGGACGCCCGATGCTTCAGCCAGCAGGTCATCGAGCACCTCACGATCGCCGAACTGATCGGGGAAGAGGAGCTCTCCGACGAGCACATCGGTGCCGTCGAAGATGCCGCCGTGGTCGCCTGCGGCCTCGGGTAGCCGACGCCCCAACTCGTTGTGGCGTAGCGAAGGACGCCACGCGTCACCGTTCTACGCCAGAAGGCACCGGTGGCGTGCTCGGCTACCAACCGGCCAGGGCGTCGACGATCTGGGCGACGAGGTTGGTGAGGTAGTTGTAGACGGCGTAGAGCGCGGCGTCGGGATGGTCGTCGGCGACGTCCTCCAGGTCCTCGCTGATCTCCAGGCGTGTGCCGAGCACGAGCCGCATGTCGTTGATCGCACCCATCCATCGGCTGAGCTGGTCCTCGCCCAGGGCCGAGGCCTCGAGGGTCTCCTCGACGGTGTCGAGCGACGCGAGCCGATTCTCGAGCAGCTCGTCGTGGACCATGTCTTCGTACTCGGTGTTGCGCTCGGGGTCGTTGGCGTAGGCCGGAGGGAAGAGCCGGACCGTGAGGTCGTCGCCCGTGACCAACAGGTCGCGGAGCTGGGGGAGCAGCGAGCGCAGCAGGTCCCGCTCGACGTCGGGGAGCTTGATCGTGAACGTGCCCTCCCGGGTCCGGCGGATGCGTGCGGCCAAGGCGAGGTCAGAGATCCTGTTGCATCGTGGCCCACAGACCGTGTTCGTGGAGGCGGAAGACATCGAGCTCCGCTTTCTCGCGGCTGCCGCTGGACACAACGGCCCGGCCCTTCTGGTGGACGTCGAGCATCAGCTTCGTTGCCTTCTCGAGGCTGTAGCCGAAGAGCTTCTGGAAAACGAACGTGACGTACGACATGAGGTTGATCGGGTCGTTCCAGACGAGGACGATCCACGGGCGATCGGGACGTACGTCCTCATCACTTGTCGGCCGATCGACCTCCGCCGGCGCCACGCCGGGAACGCCGAGCCGCATGGGCCCAATTCTGTCAGCTGGCTACGGCGATCCGATCCGGCCCCCGGCGGTCGGCGGCGGACGCCGGCCCACCGACGGTGAGCACCGCCAGCCTGCACACCGCTACCCACACCGCTACCGCGCCGAGGACGTGCACGCCCACGAGCAGCTCGGGAACACCCGTGAAGTACTGCGTGTAACCCACCGCGGCCTGGGCCAGCTCGACCGCGAGCAACGCTCGAGCACGCCCGACTACGGCCGGCGACGCGTGCCGCCGGTGCACGAGCACGAGGGTGAGCAGCGTGGCGGCGACGAGCACGTTGACGGCCACACCGTGGACGCGGGCCACCTCGCTGACCGAGAGGTGGAGGCGGGGTGCCTCCGCGTCGCCGCCGTGCGGCCCGGTGCCGGTGACCACCGTCCCCGTCGTGACCACCACCGCAGCCGCGACCACCAGCCAACGGGCTGCGGTCCGCAGGCCCGGCACGACGTCAGCCGGCGCATCGTCGTCAGGGGCCGCGGCCCGGTGATGGAGCGCGACCGCCGTGGCCACCAGCACGAGGGACAGCAGGAAGTGGCCCATCACGAGCGGCGGAGCCAGGTCGAAGGTGACGGTGAAGCGTCCGAGGATGATCTGGCCGACCACGCCGGCGACCAGGCCGAGTGACAACGCGATCAGGTCCCGCCGCCGGGGGATCCGACGCAGCGACCCGAGTACGGCCAGGATCACCGCCAGCGACACGACGCCGGTGATGACGCGGTTCACGAACTCGACCCAGCCGTGCGCGCCGCGAGCCCCGTGCGGGGCCAACGTCCCCGGCTCGCAGTTCGGCCATTCGGGGCACCCGAGACCCGAGTCGGTGAGCCGCACCGCCGCGCCGGTGACGACGATCACGCACAGGGCGACCAACGCCAAGACCGTGACCGTCCGGTAGGTCGAGGGCGTCAGCCGCGGCACCCGCACGACCTGGCACTCTACGAGCGGCGGGGTTGGCAGAACCCCCAGGGCGTGCAACTAGTGTGCGTTTTCACGATGCTCCAGTCGGCCCGGCTCCCTCTGCGCACCCGCGCCGGCGCGTACGTCGCCCTCACCAAACCGCGGATCATCGAGCTGTTGCTGGTCACCACCGTGCCGACGATGGTCGTCGCGGCTCGCGGTCTCCCGTCGGGTTGGCTCGTCCTGAACACGGTGCTCGGCGGCACGCTGGCGGCTGGCGGGGCCAACGCCATCAACATGTACGTCGATCGTGACATCGATCGCCTGATGAAGCGCACCCGTCAGCGGCCGCTCGTCACCGGCGTCATCCCGGCGGGCCATGCCTTCGCCTTCGCCGTCGGTCTCGAGGTCCTTGCGTTCGCCTGGCTGTGGGCCTGGGCCAACCTGCTCAGCGCAGTCCTGGCCGTCGCCGCCTGTCTCTTCTACGTCTTCGTGTACACGCTGTGGCTCAAGCGCACGTCGACCCACAACATCGTGATCGGGGGTGCGGCCGGCGCCGTGCCGGTCCTGGTCGGCTGGTCTGCCGTCACGGGCGGGTTGTCGTGGGCACCGCTCGTCCTGTTCGGAGTCATCTTCTACTGGACACCGCCCCACTTCTGGGCGCTGGCCATGCGGTATCGCGAGGATTACGTCGCGGCCGACGTGCCCATGCTGCCCGCCGTGGCCAGCGCTCGCGCCGTTGCGAGCCGGATCCTCGTCTACAGCGGCCTGCTCTGGGGCCTCTCGCTGCTCTTCTCGCCGGTCGCCGGCATGGGCAGGCTGTACCTCGGCGCCGCGGTGCTGCTCGGAGGCGTGTTCATGTGGCACTCCTACGCCCTGTTCCGGGCCGGTACCCCGGACACGGCGATGCGCCTGTTCACGTACTCGATCACGTACATCACGCTGCTGTTCTCTGCCATGGCCGCCGACCAACTCTTGCGTTAGATGAATCGCCTTCACTCGTTCGCTTCGCTCACTCCGTTCAGGCGAGCCGAAGGGCGCCGGCCTGCGGCCGGCACCGCAGACTCCGCGCCGCTCGACGGGCAGAGCCCGCCCGATCGGCCATCTGGGGGCTCCGGCAGGAGCCTCTGCCCCCCGAGCCCGCCGGCGAATGCACGAGGGACCCGAGCCGCATGACCGTGACCGAGGAGAGACCGGAGGCGACCACCGAGGCGGCCGTCGCCGCGGCGCCGGTCCCCGACACCGGCGGGCTCGCCGGCCTGCTCGGCACCGGTGACCACAAGACCATCGGCCGCCTGTACATCGGGACGTCCCTGGTGTTCTTCCTTCTTGCCGCGGTCGCCGGCGGGCTCGTGAGCGCCGAGCGGATCGACCTCGACCGCCTCGACGTCGTCGGCAAGGACTCGTTCCAGCAGGTGTTCACCCTCCACAGCGTGAGCGCGCTGTTCCTGTTCCTCGTGCCGATGCTGCTCGGCCTGGCGATCGTGCTGGTCCCCTTGCAAGTCGGCGCGTCGACCATTGCGTTCCCGCGGGCGGCGGCCGCGTCCTTCTGGGGCTTCGTCGTCTCGGGTGGGATCCTCATCGCCGCCTACGGGATCAACGGCGGACCGTTCGGCGGAGATGCCAACGGCGTCGACCTCTTCCTCTTGTCCTTCCTCGGCGTGTTGGCGTCCCTTCTCCTCGCAACGGTGTGCGTGGTGACGACCGTCCTGACGCTGCGCACCACCGGCATGACGCTCGACCGCGTCCCGCTCTACTCGTGGTCGATGTTGGTGGCCGGGTCCATCTGGCTACTCAGCCTCCCAGTGCTCGCCGCCGGCGCGGTCCTGCTCTACGTCGACATCCACTACGGAGTCGAGTTGTTCGGCGGGAGGAACGACATCTACGGCGTGATGCTGTGGACGTTCCAGCAGCCCCAGCTCTATGCGTTCGCGGTGCCTGCCCTCGGGATCGTCGCCGACGTGGTCCCCGTCTTCGCCCGTACGCGGCTGGGCGTCCGCCCCCGCCAGGCCACGATGGTCGCCATCGGTCTCACCGGCGCCCTCGGCTTCGGCGCGTGGGCGCAACGGTGGATCGCGCCGCACGTCACGGACCAGGCCCTCTACGTCATCGTGGCGTTCGCCGCGGTGTTGCCGTTCCTCGTGATCGCGGGTGTGGTGGCCGACACGCTGCGCCGCGGCCGTCCCTCGTTCCGCAGCCCGTTGGTCTTCGCGGTCGCTGCGCTCCTCATGCTGCTCGCCGGCGCGGCCGCGGGGGCGACGAGCGCCATCGACCAACTCGACCTGCTGCTGCCCGACACGACCTGGACGTCCGCCCAGGCCCACTACATCCTTCTCGGCGTCGCCATCGCCGCGATCGGCGGCGCGCACTACTGGGCGCCCAAGCTCTTCGGCCGCGAGTTGCGAGAAGGATCCGGGATCCTCTGCGCCCTCATGCTGCTCGTAGGCACCGTGACCCTGGCCGTGCCGGATCTGATCTCCGGCGCGCTCGACCAACTCCGGGCCCTCGATCAAGTCAGCGGCGTGTCGGTCCGCGACAGGGTCGAGACGCTCAACCTCGTGTCGTTCGTCGGGGGGATCGTGGTGGCGCTCGGTGTGCTGCTCTTCCTCGTGAACCTGGTCGGCTCTATCGTCACTCGTCGCGAGCCTGTCGGTGACGACCCCTGGGGCGGCCACACGCTCGAATGGGCGACGGCCTCGCCGCCTCCCCCCGGCAACTTCACGGCCGCCCCCTCGGTCACATCGCCCGAACCCCTGCTCGACGCGGCCGAGGCCATAGACGAGGTGCCGGCGTGAGCGTGGCTCCGCTCGCTCTTGCCCCGCCTCCGGCACCGGCCCGACCGCGGGTGCTGCTGGTCGGCACCGCGCTGGCGTCGGCCGCCAGCTTCATGCTCTTCGCGGGGCTGATCGCGGTCTACATCGCCAAGCGAACGCAGACGGTCGCCGCGACGGGCGCGTGGTTGCCTCAGGGCGTCACCGTGCCGCTCACGCCGGGCACGATGGGCCTGATCATCATGACGATGGCGGCCGTCGTAGTGCAGTGGGCGGTGTACGCCATCGGCAACGACGACCGCACGTCCACCTACGTCGCAGTCGGCGTCACGCTGCTCCTGGGCGCCTCGTATCTCGTCGAGATGGGCTACTACTTCACCCAGATCGCCATCCCGGTGCGCGACCCCAGCGGGGTCGGCGTCCTGTTGTTCACGATCGTCGGTGCGCACCTGGCGATGGTGGGCGCGGCGATGGTGTTCGTCGTCGTCATGGGCTTTCGGACGCTCGGGGGCCAGTACTCGGCCCGCGACCGCGAGGGCGTCGCGGCCGCCGCCCTGTTCTGGTACACGACCCTCGCCGTCTACGCGGTGATCTGGTATTCGGTCTTCGTCATCAAGTAAGGCAACGCATGGGACGCATGGTCACAACCGGTGCGAAGTGGTTCTTCGGACTCACCGCGCTCGCGATGGTCGCCGCGGCGATCTACGGCTGGGGGAGCCGGGGCGGGCTGAGCGGACCGGTCACGGGCGGCCTCGTGCGGGCCGTCGGCGAGCAGGCCGGTTACATGGTGCTGGCATCGCTCGCGGTGGCCTCGCTGTTCCTCGGCGGTGTCGTCACTGCCGTCCGCGACGCCGACGCCGACGCGGTCGCTGCGGTCGCGGGCACGGACGGTTTGCCGGCCGCTTCGCCTCCGGCCGGCAACAGCCACTGGCCGGCCATCGCCGCGTTCGGTGTCGGCGTGGCCATCGTGGGGCTCGCGGTCGGCGCGTTGCTCTTCGTCATCGGCCTGTTCGTCGTCGGCATCGCGCTCGTCGAGTGGACGGTGCGAGCGTGGGCCGACCGGGCCACCGGCGATCCGGTCGCGAACCGCCAGATCCGCGACCGGTTCATGCATCCCATCGAGTTCCCGATCGCCGGCGCGCTCGCCATCGGCGTCGTCGTGCTCTGCGTCTCACGCGTGCTGCTCGCCCTTCCCGAGACGGCAGCCGACGCGACGGCCATCGGTCTCGCCATCGTCGTGCTCACGACGGCCGGCCTGATCGCGTGGCGCCCGCGGATCGCGCGCAGCGTGCTCACCGCCGTCGTCGTGCTGTTCGCGACGGTGGTGATTGCGGGCGGCATCATCGCCGCCGCCCATGGCTCCCGCACCTACGAGAAAGAAGGCGGCACCGAGGAGCCCGCGCCATGAGGACCCGCCTGAGCCGAGCCGGCATCATCGGCGTTCTCCTCGTGATGGCGGCCGGTTGCGCGAAGAACGCGCCCCAGGACACGTTCAGCCCCGGCGGCGACACCGCCCAGAAGATCAACGGACTGGCGCTCTGGGCCTTCGGAGCCGCCGGTGTCGTCGGTGTCGTCGTCGCCGCGGCCATCGTGTTCCTCATCGTGAAGTTCCGGCGCCGGCCCGGCGATCCCGACGACGTCCCCAACCCCGTGCAGATCCATGGCAACTTCCGGCTCGAGATCTTCTGGACGGGCCTGCCGTTCGTGATCCTCGCCCCCTTCGCGCTGTTCACGGTGGCGACGGTGATCGACCTGTCGCACGAGCCCAAGGACGCCATCGTCGTCGACGTGTACGGCCAGCAGTGGTGGTGGTCCTTCGAGTACGACCTCGACGGCGACCCGGAGAACGGCCCCGAGATCATCACCGCCAACGATCTCGTGATCCCCGAAGATCGACAGGTGCTGCTGCAACTGCACTCCCGCGACGTGATCCACAGCTTCTGGATCCCGCGTCTGGCCGGCACCCGCGACGTCGTCCCGGGCCGCACCCACACGCTCGCCATCGAAGCCGACGAGCCGGGAGTCTTCGTCGGCCAGTGCAAGGAGTTCTGCGGCCTGTCCCACGCGAACATGCGGGCCCGGGCCGTGGTTCTCACCGCGTCGCAGTTCGAGACCTGGCTCGACCAGCAGCAGGAGGACGCAGCCGCTCCCACCGACCCCGAGGCGAAGGCCGGCCTCGAGGTCTTCACCACCAAGTGCGCGTCCTGTCACCAGATCAACGGGGTCGACGAGGTCGAGGGCAAAGCCGCGCTGGTGTCGGGCCATGCGCCGAATCTCACCCACCTGATGAGCCGCGGGGTCTTCGCCAGCGGTTCCTTCGATCTCTACAACGAGGACGGGACGTTCAACCGCCCCGCGCTCGAGGCGTGGCTCCGCGATCCGCCCGGCCAACTCCCGATGGCGCCTGATCAGGAGCGGGGCATGCCGAACCTCGGGCTGACCGAACAGGAGATCGACGAGCTCGTGGCGTACCTCCAGACCCTCGGCCCCGCCTTCCCCGCGCAGAAGGGCTGACCCGATGGCAATCGTCGAAGCACCCCAAACCGGCCCGCTGGCTCTCCCGTCCGGCGACGAGACGCCCGCGCACCGCCCGCTCGGTGTGTTCACCCGACCCCGGGCTCACACCGGCTGGCGCAGCTGGGTCACCACCGTCGATCACAAGAAGATCGGCATCATGTACGGCTTTGCCGCGCTGTGCTTCTTCGGCGTCGGTGGTTTCGAGGCGCTCGCGATCCGCACCCAGCTGATGCATCCCGACGGCAAGATCCTCAACGCCGACCTGTACAACCAGATGTTCACCATGCACGGGGTCACCATGGTGTTCCTGGTGATCATGCCGCTGGCCGCGGCGTTCGCGAACTACCTCATCCCGCTGCAAGTCGGGGCCCGCGACGTCGCGTTCCCGCGCCTGAACGCGTTCGGGTTCTGGGCCTTCGTACTTGGCGGTCTGTTCCTCAACACCAGCTGGTTGCTCGGTGGCGGCCCCGACGGCGGCTGGTTCGCGTACGCCCCCAACACCAACCCGATCTTCTCGCCCACCCACGGCATGGACTTCTATGCCCTCGGCCTCCAGATCACCGGCATCGCCTCGCTCACCAGCGCGATCAACCTGATCGTCACGGTGCTCAACATGCGGGCGCCCGGGATGACGCTGTTCAAGATGCCGGTGTTCACGTGGATGGCACTGGTGACGCAGTTCCTGCTGCTGTTCGCCATCCCGGTGATCACCGTCGCCCTGTTCCTCTTGCTGTTCGACCGGCGCTTCGGTGCCCACTTCTTCGAGTTCCAGAACGGTGGCGAGCCGTTGTTATGGCAGCACCTGTTCTGGATGTTCGGGCACCCCGAGGTGTACATCCTGATCTTGCCAAGCTTCGGGATCGTCTCCGAGGTGATCCCCGTCTTCTCCCGCAAACCGATCTTCGGCTACCCGTTCATGGTGTTCTCGGGCATCGCCATCGGCTTCATGGGATGGGGGGTGTGGGCGCACCACATGTTCGCCTCCGGGATCGGGCCGGTGTCGGTGGCCGCGTTCTCGGTGTCCACGATGTTCATCGCCGTGCCTACCGGGGTGAAGATCCTCAACTGGCTCGCGACGATGTACGGCGGGCGCCTCAAGTTCGACACGGCGATGCTCTTCGCCGTCGGCCTGGTCTCGATGTTCACCATCGGCGGGCTCTCGGGCGTCACCCACTCGATCTCGCCGTCCGACACGCAGCAGACCGACACCTACTACATCGTCGCCCACTTCCATTACGTGCTCTTCGGTGGCGCGCTGCTCGGCTTCTTTGCCGGCTTCTACTTCTGGTGGCCGAAGGTGTTCGGTTACCGCCTCTCCGAGAAGCTCGGGAAGCTCCACTTCTGGCTGATCCTCATCGGGTTCAACGCCACGTTCGGACCGATGCACATCGTCGGGCTGCAAGGGCAGCCCCGGCGCACGTACACGTACAAGGAGGGCTACGGGTTCAGCACTTGGAACCTGGTCATGACCCTCGGCAGCTACCTGATCGCGGTGGCCGTGCTGATCTTCGTCTACAACGTGCTGACGAGCCGACGGGCCGCCAAGCGGGCCAACCTGGTGATGGAGGCCGACCCGTGGGACGCCCGGAGCCTCGAGTGGATGATCTCGTCGCCGCCGCCCGAGCACAACTTCGACGAGGTTCCCACCATCACCCATCTCGACGAGTTCTGGCACCGGAAGTACGGCGAGGACGAGCAGGGACGGGCGGTGCGGATCGCCGCCACCAAGGACGTCGTGCAGCCGGGCACGGCCACTGGCGTCCACCTGCCGTCGCCGTCGTACTGGCCGATCGTGGTGGCGTTCGGGCTACCGCTCATCGCGTACGGCATGATCTTCAACCTCGCGTTGTCGTTCGTCGGCGCCACGGTCGTGATCGCCGGCATCTACGGCTGGGGCCTCGAGCCGTCGTTCGACGTCGAAGTGGGGCACGGTCACGACGACCATCACGACCCCGACGAGCCCCACGCCGCGGGCGAGGCTCGTGAGCTCGAAGCGCCCGCCACGGCGGAGGAGGCGGCTCCCGTTGGCTGACACGCTTACGCACGACGCGACCGTTCCTCCCGACCACGATGAGGTCGGGCACGGGCACGCCACCACCACCGGGCTCTCCAACGAGAAGCTCGGGATGTGGGTGTTCCTCGGCTCCGAATGTCTCCTCTTCGGCGCGCTCATCACGACCTACCTCATCTACAAGGAGAAGGCGCCCCCGGGGTCCGGCCCGCGGCCGCACGACGTGTACGACATCCCGTTCACGTCGGTCAGCTCGTTCGTGCTGCTCATGAGTTCGGTCACGATGGTGCTGGCCCTGTCGGCTCAGCAGCGCAGCGACTTCGAGCGAGCTCGGGTCTGGCTCGTCACCACCGCTCTGCTCGGGGCGACGTTCATCTCCGGTCAGGTGTACGAGTTCACGGGGTTCGTGAAGGAAGGCATGGGCTACACCACGAACGTCGCGTCCTCGTCGTTCTTCACGCTCACCGGGTTCCACGGTGTCCACGTGAGCGTCGGGATCATCATGCTCATGTCGCTCGTCGTCATGTCGGCCCGCGGTCATCTCCCCGTCCAGCGATCCGAGACCGTCGAGATCGTGGGCCTCTACTGGCACTTCGTCGACGTCGTGTGGATCCTCATCTTCACCGTCGTGTACCTCATCAAATAGGAGCCCCGTGAGCGCTGACACCGAGGTCCATTCGGGTGGGAGCGACGCCGTGGTCCACGCCCACGCCGACGTCGACCACGCCCATCCCTCGGACCTGACCTACATCAAGGTGGGTGCCGTGCTGTTCGTGGTCACCGCGCTCGAGGTCGCCACCTATGCAGTGGGCATGAGCGGCGCCGCGCTCCTCCTCCTCCTGTTCCCGATGATGACCTTCAAGTTCGGCGTCGTCGCCGCGTACTTCATGCACCTGAAGTTCGACAGCAAGCTGTTCCGCCGCTTCTTCATCACCGGCATCGTCCTCGCGGTCGGCGTCTACATGATCGTCATGCTCACGTTGCACGTCTTCGACTGATGATTTCGTCTCGGAACCGGAGGTTCCGAGACGGGCTCGATGGCGCCCGCCGGTCGGCGTCCTCGAACGGCTTGTCGCCGACCGACCCCTCCCTCCCGCCCCCACTTGCGGGTCAACGGGGTCGGCGCGAAGGATGGCGGTGATGCTCGCCGCCGCCGCCGCCGGTCCTCACGACCCGTGGCAGTGGCAGCCGCACCCGGAGGTCTGGGTGCTCGTCGCGGCGATCGTCGGGCTCGGCATCTATGCCGTGCGGGTCATCGGGCCGAAGGCCGTACCGGCCGGCGAGCCGGTCGTGACCCGGCGCCAGATCCTGTGGTTCGCGCTCGGCGTCCTCGGTCTGTGGGTCGCGGCCGACTGGCCCGTGCACGACATCGGCGAGACCTACCTGTACTCGGTGCACATGGTGCAACACGTGCTGCTGAGCGTGGTGGTGGCCCCGCTGTTCCTGCTGGCCACCCCCACGTGGTTGGCCCGCCTCGTGCTGGGCGACGGTTGGTTCGGCGGGCGGGGCGTGCGGTTGCTGGCCCGGCCGGTGGCCGCGGCCGTGATCTACAACCTGGTCGCCGTCCTGCTGCACTGGCCGGCGTTGGTCGACGTCGCCGTGCGCAACGGGCCCCTGCACTACGGGCTGCACCTGTTGCTCTTCGCGGCGGCGCTGCTCGTCTGGCTGCCGGTGTGCGGACCCCTTCCCGAACTCCGGCTGTCCCTGCCCGCGCAGATGATCTACCTCTTCCTGATGTCGGTCGTGCCCACCATCCCCGCGGCGTGGCTCACGCTCGCCGACGGCGTGGTCTACAAGTCCTACGACATCCCGTACCGAGTGTTCGGCCTGTCGGCGGTCACCGACCAGCAGCTCGCGGGGCTCTTCATGAAGCTCGCGGTCGGCGGCTACATCTGGCTGCTGATCGTCATCCTCTTCTTCCGGTGGGCCAGCCGCCACGAGGAAGCCGACCGCCGCGGCCGCGTCGTCACCGAGCGCGAGGTGCTCACGTGGGACGAGGTGCGGGCCGAGTTCGACGCCCTCGACCGTCTCGGTCCGCCCCCGCAGGAGCCGGCCGCCCCGAGCTGACCCGGCCGAACGAAACGACGGAGCCCGGCTACTTTGGCGGTCGTGGGACTGCCGACGACATCCCGGGTGCTCGTGACTGGTGGACGGGGCTTCGTCGGGCGTTCGGTCGTGCGCGAGTTCGAAGACCAACACTGGACCACGGTCGTGGCGCCGTCGTCGGCCGATTACGACCTGACGCAGCCCGAGCAGGTCGAGGCGATCTTCGCCGACACCGAACCCGATGTCGTCGTCCATCTCGCCGCCCGGGTCGGGGGGATCGGGGCCAACCGGGCGCGGCCGGCCGACCTGTACATCTCGAACCTGCTGATGGGCACCTACGTCATCGAGGAGGCCCGCCGCCGCAACACGCCCAAGCTCGTCATCGCGGGCACGATCTGCTCCTATCCGAAGTTCGCGCCCGTGCCGTTCCGGGAGGAAGACCTCTGGAACGGCTACCCCGAGGAGAGCAACGCACCGTACGGCATCGCGAAGAAGGCGCACCTCGTCCACGCCCAAGCCAACCGGGCGCAGTACGGCCAGAACATCGTGTATGTGATGCCAACCAACTTGTACGGGCCCGGCGACAAGTTCCATCCCGAGGTGTCCCACGTCATCCCCGCGCTGATCAAGAAGTTCGTCGAGGCGAAGGAGAAGGGCGCTCCTGACGTCGAGATCTGGGGGACGGGGTCCGCGTCTCGCGAGTTCCTCTTCGTCGACGACGCCGCGCGGGGCATCGTCGCCGCCACGGAGCACTACGACGAGGCGGAGCCCGTGAACCTCGGCTCGGGTGAGGAGGTCCCCATCCGTGAGCTCGCGAAACTGATCGCGGAGCTGGTCGGCTTCGCGGGCGAGCTGCGGTGGGACGCGTCCAAGCCCGATGGCCAACCACGGCGTCAGCTCGACGTCTCGCGGGCTCAGGCCGAGTTCGGGTTCCAGGCGACGATGCCCCTCCGCGACGGGTTGAAGCGCACCGTGGCGTGGTATCTCGACAATCGCCACCAGGCCGAAGCCCGGGCCTGGTGACCGCGTCAGCTACTCCCAGCTGAAGGTCGCCGCGGCCGCAGCGGGTGCCGCGGCCGCCCACACGATCAGCACGAGCCACGCCCGTCCCGGCACCGAGGCGCCCGCGGTCGTCGACCCTGTCACCGCTTCCGCCAGCGCGCCGGCCGGCAGCAGATCGGCGACCCGATGGAGCCAGGCCGGCAGCTCGTCGAGAGGGATCACCATGCCGCCGAGCAACAACAGGACGAGATAGAGGCCGTTGGCCGCGGCCAGCGTGACCTCGGCTCGGAGCGCGCCTGCCATCAGAAGGCCGAGGCCGGCGAAGGCGACGGTGCCGATCGCCACCGCGGCGACGACGCCGGCGTCGACGTGCGGGCGCCACCCGAGGGCGATGGCGGCGCCGATGATGACGACGGCTTGGACGACTTCCACGGCGAGGATCGACGCCGTCTTCGCGGTGAGGAGGGCGGGGCGGCCGAGCGGCGTCGAACCGAGCCGCTTCAACACGCCGTACTGCCGCTCGAACCCGGTGGCGATGCCGAGGCTCACCATCGCCGTCGACATCACGGCCAAGGCGAGCACGCCCGGCGCGAGGAACTCCACCGCGTCGCCCCCGCCGTGGGGAAGCACGTCGACGAGCGAGAAGAAGATGAGCAGCAGCAGGGGAATGCCGAGGGTCACGAGCACCGACTCACCGCGCCGGAGCGTGAGTACGACCTCCACCCGCGCCTGCGCGGCGACCTTCGTGATGGAACTCGACGCAATAGCCCGGCGAAGCGACGGGCTATTGCGTCCACTTCGGTCGGTCAGCGCCGCCGGAGCGGATCGCTCGCTGTGCGAGCGATGAGCCGCTCCGCCAGCCCTGTCCGACGGCGGCCCCTTTCGGGGCCGCAACGGCAAGGTCCTCTCGCGGTCGCCAGCCGTCAGGCCCCTTCGGCGCTTGTGCCACAGGCTCTTCCATCGAGAATGCGTCATTCGGGGTCGCTCCGGGTCAGGCGCAGGAACACGTCCTCCAGCCGCTGCCGGCCCGCCCGCAGATCGGCGAGCGGGAGGTCGTGCTCGGCCAGCCAGGCGGTGACGGCGGCCACGTTCGTCGGACTCGCAGGCGCGTGTACGCGGTACTCGCCGGGCGTCACCTCGTCGACGAACGCGTTGACCACCCGGCCGAGCCCGGCCGCGTCGAGACCGGCCGGCGCGGAGAAGAGGATCTCGTCGCCGGCTGACGCCATCAACTCGGCGGGTGTCCCGGTCCCGACGACCCGGCCCCGGTCGACGATCACCACCCGGTCGGCTACCCGCTCGGCCTCGTCCAGCTCGTGGGTGGTGAGCACCACGCACACGCCGTTCGACCGCAAGTCGCGGATCAGCTGCCGGATCTCGTGGCGGCCGGCCACGTCGACCCCCGACGTCGGCTCGTCGAGGAACGCGACCTCCGGCCGTCCGACCAGCGCGAGCGCGAGCGACAGCCGCTGCTGCTCGCCGCCCGACAGCTGCCGCCACGTCGCCGACTGGCGGTGGGCCAACCCCACCCGGTCGAGAAGGGCGCCGGGGTCGTCGGGCTCGTCGTAGTAGGACGCAAACAGGCGGAGCGCCTCCAGCGGCCGGATACCCGGATAGACGCCGCCCGACTGGAGCATCACGCCGATGCGAGGCATGACCCGCTTGCGGGCGGTCCGGGGGTCGAGATCGAAGACCCGTACCGCGCCGCGGCTGGGCCGCCGGTAGCCCTCGAGGGTCTCGACGGTCGTCGTCTTCCCCGCGCCATTCGGGCCGAGCACGACGAGGACCTCGCCGGACTCGGCGGTGAAGGACACGCCGTCGACGGCGCGAACCGCGCCGTAGTGCACCGCGAGGTCCTCCACCTCCACTACGGCCATAAGGCCGGAACCTAGCGGTGCCTGATCGTTTAGCGTCATCCGATGCTCGACGTGCGCCTGATCCGCGCCGATCTCGACGCCGTAAAGGCGCGCATGGCTCGGCGCGGAGACGACTCCTTGCTCCCTGAGCTCGACCGCGTCGCCGAGCTCGACGGCCGGCAACGCCGCGCCGCCGCGGCCCGGGACGACATCCGCGCTCGGGTGAAGACCCTGTCGCGGGATGTCGCCGACGCCATCCGCGCCGGCGAGCGCGAGAAGGCCGACGCCCTCCAGACCGAGAGCCGCGAGCTCGGCAACGAAGTGTCCCGCTTCGACGAGGAGCACGACACCGTCGCGACCGAGCTGCGTGACGTCCTTCTGCGCATCCCCAATCTCCCGGCCGACGAGGCCCCCGACGGCGCCGGGCCCGACGAGAACGTCGTCGTCCGCGTCGTGGGCTTCGACCCGGACGGGTACCGCGAACACCAGCGGGTCGCGCATTGGGACGTGGGCGCCGCGCTCGGCATCCTCGACCTCGACCGGGCCGTGAAACTGTCGGGGTCGATGTTCGTGATGTACCGCGGCCTCGGGGCGCGCCTGATCCGGGCGCTCACCGCGCTGGCCCTCGACCGCCACGCCGATGCGTACGAGGAGGTGCGCCCTCCCACCCTCGTACGCACGGACACGATGATCGGCACCGGCCATCTGCCGAAGTTCGCGGACGACGCCTATCACGTCGAGCGGGACGATCTGTGGCTCATCCCCACCGCCGAGGTCCCGCTCACGTCGGTCGCCCGCGACGAGGTCCTCGAGGAGGCGGCGCTCCCGGTGCGGTTCTGCGCCTACACGCCGTGCTTCCGGCGCGAGGCCGGCTCGGCCGGCGCCGACACCCGGGGCCTGCTCCGCAGCCACGAGTTCGACAAGGTCGAGCTCTTTGCGTACTCGACTCCCGACCAGGCGCCCGGGATCCACCTCGACATTCTTCGCCGGTCCGAGGCGATCGTGACCGACCTCGGCCTCGCCTACCGGGTGCTCGACCTGTGCACTGGCGATCTCGGTTTCTCCAACGCGCGCACCTTCGACATCGAGGTGTACGCACCGGGGGTCGACCGGTGGCTCGAAGTGTCGTCGGTGTCGTGGTACTCGGACTTCCAGGCCCGGCGGGGCAATGTCCGCTACCGACCCGCCGGGGCCAAGGGCACGGAGATCGTCCACACGTGCAACGGGTCCGCGGTCGCCTGGCCCCGCATCGTGGCCGCGCTACTGGAGACGCACCGCCAGCCCGACGGCGCGGTGCGCGTGCCCGACGCGCTGCGCCCCTACATGGGCGTCGACGCGATCACGCCACCGACGACCTGATGCCGCCCATCTCGCGCAGCGCATCGCGAACCGCGGCGGCAACCGGCGGGCGCAAGACGCGACAGGCCTCCTCAGCCAGCTCGGCGACCGGTGGGAAGGAGCTGATCAGCCACCGGGCCAGTATCCCGTCGTCCATCCAGCCGGCCAGTTCCTGGTCGACCTGGGTCGGGAACCACCCACCTTGTGCCATCCGGCGCACGTCGGCCCACGACAGCACCCGCTCGAGCGCCACCGCCGCCTCCACCAACGTCGCGGCCGAGACCCGCCGGCCGCCCGCCTCCAGCAGGACCAGCGCGGGGTGGATGCGAGCGACCGCGGCCATCGTGAGCCCCCGGCCCCGCGGCCGAGCGGCTGCGGCCTCGTTGATGATGCCGCTGAGCCACATCGACGTCAGCAGCTCGCCGATCGGGAACGTGGCCGGGGGCGTCGGCAGTCCAAACGCCCGCCGGAGCGCGTCGACCGCGAGGCCCGCGGGCGGTGCCTCGTCGATCACGCGTCCGTCGGCGAGCCGGACGTTGCCCACAAGCGTGCCGTCGCGCGCCATGAGCGTGAAGCAGCGAGCTCGCACCGAGTCGGGATGCGACGAGGGCAGGACGCTGAACCGGCCGCGGTCGGAGGCGTCGCCGTCGAACGTGGCCTCCGGCGCGACCCATGCGCCAGTGATCGATCCGAGGACCGAGCAGTTCGGCGTGGCCGTGGTGCCGAGCAAGGCGTAGCTGACCGACTCGCCGTCGAGGTCGAGCAGTCCCAGCTCGAACCCATCCGGATCGTCGGCGGTCTCTTCGATGCGGACCAGCGTGGGACGCAGGTCGAACCCCCGGTCGGCGGTGGCGGCGTCGAGCACGTCCACCAGCCGGCGCAGGTCGTCGGGAGTCAGAGCCATGAGCTTCCTCCTGCGGTTGAGCGCGCGAGCGCGCCGACAGGTCGTGGAGGAAGTGAACGCAGTTTGTCACGGATAGGCTCGCCGGCAGGCCAAAGACCCACCGCGGGAGTCCGGGGCCGCGCTCAGCGCGGGGAGGAACCGTGAGACCCCAACCGAGCGAGGAACCCGACGCGAGCGATGCAGCGATTCGTCTCGACGACCTCTCGAAGGTCTTCGCGGGTTCGAGCGAGCCGGCGGTGCAGCACCTCAGCCTCGACATCCCCCGCGGCAGCCTGGCCGTGCTGGTGGGACCGTCGGGCTGCGGGAAGACCACGACCCTCAAGATGATCAACCGGCTCATCGAGCCGACCAGCGGGCGGATCGAGGTGCAGGGCCGCGACATCCGGTCCCAACCCGCGCACGTGCTCCGGCGCGGGATCGGCTACGTGATCCAGCAGACCGGGCTGTTCCCGCACCGAACGGTCGCCGAGAACATCGGCACCGTGCCCCGGCTGCTCGGCTGGGACAAGCGCAAGATCGCCGACCGGGTGGCCGAGCTCGTCGACGTAGTCGGCCTCGACCCGGAGATGCTGCGCCGGTATCCGGCGGCGCTGTCCGGCGGGCAGCAGCAGCGCGTCGGCGTGGCCCGCGCCTTAGCGGCCGACCCGCCGGTGCTCCTCATGGACGAGCCGTACAGCGCGGTTGACCCGATCGTGCGCGCGCGACTGCAGGACGAGCTGCTGGCTCTCCAGCATCGGCTGCAGAAGACGATCGTCCTCGTCACCCACGACATCGACGAGGCCATCAAGCTCGGCGACCGCATCGCGATCCTCAACGTCGGCGGCATCCTCGAGCAGTACGGACGACCGGCCGATCTCCTCCGCGATCCGGCCAACGAGTTCGTCGCCCGCTTCCTCGGGCGGGAGCGGGCGCTCAAGCGGATGGCGCTGCTGAAGGTCAGCGACGTCCAGCTCACCGACGGGCCAGTCGTCGGACGGGACGCGACCCCGGAGGCGGCCAAGGAACTCATGGCTCGCTTTGCGGTCGACTGGATCGGCGTGCGTGACCGCGACGAGCTGCTCGGGTGGGCGTGGGGACGCGATCTCGACGGGTGTGACACGGTCGGCGCCGCGCCCACCGAACGGTTCCGGGCGTGGGTCGCTCCCGACACACCGCTGCGCCAAGCCCTCGACCTCATCGTCGACTCGCGCACACGGGTCGCGGTCGTCCTCGACGGCGAGCGCTACCTGGGCATGCTGACGATCGAGCAGATCGCCGACGCGATGGCGGCATGAGCGTGCTCGGGTCCAACGGTCCGAACTCGTTCGTGTGGTGGTCGTGGGTGGGCGACCATCTCGCCGAGATCCGTGATCGCACGACCGAGCACCTCGAGCTCACGGCCATCGCGTTGGGCGTCGGGTTCGTGCTCTCGGGCGTGCTCGCCGCGATCGCGCTGCGCTTCCGGCGGACCTACGCCCCCATCGTCGGGGTCGCGGGCTTCCTGTACACGATCCCCAGCCTGGCCCTGTTCGGGTTCCTCGTGCCCATCACTGGGTTCACGACGACCACTGCGGAGATCGGACTCGTCAGCTACACGCTGCTCATCCTCATCCGGAACATCGTCGCGGGTGTCGACGGCGTTCCGGCCGACGTGAAGGAGGCCGCGGACGGTATGGGCTACACCCGGGCCCGTCGGTTCTTCACTGTCGAGCTCCGGCTCGCCACCCCGGCCATCGTCGCCGGGTTGCGGATCGCGGCGGTGACGACGATCGGGCTCGTCACCGTGTCGTCGCTGATCGGCCAAGGCGGCTATGGCCGGCTGATCAAGGACGGCCTCGACCGCGACTTCAGCACGCCCCTCGTCGTGGGGGCCACGCTGTCGGTGGCGATGGCGATCGTCTTCGACCTCGCGCTGGTCGTGGTCGAGCGACGGCTGACCCCGTGGGTGCGCCGACGGGAGATCCGATGAGCGCGCCGGCCGAGCTGTTCGACTATCTCACGACCGCGGCCCACTGGTGGGGCCGCAACGGCATCGCGCACCGCATCGTCGACCACGTTCGCCTGTCGGCCGTCTCGACGATCGCGGCGGCGGGATTGGCGATCCCGCCAGCGATGGTGCTCGGCCATGTCAAGCGGGGCGGGCTGGCCGCGGCGTCCATCGTGAACATCGGCCGCGCCATCCCGTCTTTCGCGATCCTGGCCATCCTGTTCCCGCTGTCGTTGGAGTACGGCTTCGGCCTCGGGTTCTGGCCAACGTTCGGGGCTCTCGTGCTCCTCGCCATCCCGCCTATGTTCACCAACACCTACGCGGGGATCCGCGACGTGGACCCCAGCGTCGTGGAAGCGTCGCGGGGTATGGGCATGCGCCGCCGCGATGTGTTGCTCCGGGTCGAGACACCGGCCGCGCTGCCGTTGATCATTACCGGCGTCCGCGTGTCCGCGGTACAGGTCGTTGCGACCGCGACGCTCGGCGCGCTCGTCGGCTTCGGTGGGCTCGGGGCCTTCATCGTCGCCGGCGTCAGCCAGCAGGACGACGGCAAGCTGCTCACCGGCGCACTTCTCGTCGCCCTGCTCGCAGTGCTCACCGAGCTTCTCTTCAGCACCTTGGAGCGCATCCTTACGCCTTGGCGGCGGGCGTCGGTGCGTCGCCTGGCCCGCGTCCGTGACCGCACCATCGCCGCACCCGTCTCCATCAGTTGACCGAAAGGAACCAGCCGTGAACCGACCATTTCGTGCCGCAGCAGCCCTGTTCGTGGTGGCGACGCTGTCGCTCGCCGCGTGCGGGGACGACGACGGTGGCACTTCGTCGGGCGCCAAGGAGGGCCCGACGATCTCCATCGGCGAGCAGGACTTCGGCGAGAGCGCCATCCTCTCCGAGATCTACAAGCAGGCCTTGGAGGACGCGGGATACGAGGTCAGCATCCAAAAGCTCGGCGGGTTCCGCGACCTGGAGGTCGCGGCGTTCGACGGCGGCACCATCAACTTCGCAGCCGAGTACGCCGCGTCGATGCTGGAGTTCCTCAACGAACAGAAGGGTGAGGCCACGAGCGACGCCGACGAGACCACCGACAAGCTGCAGACGTATCTTGACGACAAGGACCTCCAAGCGCTCGATCCGACCGACGCGATCGACACCAACTCGTTCGTGATGACGAAGGACAAGTCCGATGAGCTCGGCATCACGACGCTGAGCGATCTCGCCGAGAAGGACGGAGATCTCACGCTCGGCGGACCGTCGGACTGCGAGACGAACGCGTTCTGCATCCCTGGCCTCAAGCGTGTGTACGACATCGACCTCACCGGCAACTTCCAGTCGCTCGAGGCGGGTGCAGTGGCCGACGCACTGGACGCCGGCTCGATCGACATCGGGTTGATCTTCTCGACCGACGGTCGGATCACGTCCAAGGGCTGGGTGCTCCTCGAGGATGACAAGCAGATGCTGGCGGCCGACAACGTCGTGCCTGTCGTGACGAACGAACTCGTCGACAAGTACGGCGACGACTTCACGAACCTCGTCAACGACATCGGCTCGAAGCTGACGACCGCGGACCTCACCGAGCTCAACAAGCGCTTCGACGTCGACAAGGAGGACGCCAGCGCCATCGCCACATCGTGGTTGGAGGACAACGGCTTTTTGAAGTAACCCTTCAAGCCGATCTATTCGGGCCGAAAGAACGGCGACGTTCGGACGTTCTCCGTCTGGGCGAATGATCGGTGGGAACCGCCGCCGGGACCTGCGATGGGTCGGATCGCAGGTCCTGGGCCGCGCCCGGCCCGCCCCGCGGCCGGGCCAGGCTGTGGCGGATAGGGGTACCAGGGACCCCTGACCGCCACAACCCTCCCGATCGCCACAGCCTTGGCGATGGGCCGTGGCGAACGTGCGTTCGCTATACTGAGGGGCCATGCGATGGGAGTTGGCTGACGGGCCCCACGATCAAGGGGCCTTGTTCGAACAACCCGTCTTCGAGCGGGAGCCCGGCCGGGGCGAATTCCGGGGGATGGAGTTCCTCCACGTCCGGGCCCGCACGATCGTCAACGAGCTGAAGGGCGACGCGCTCCTCCCGTTCCGCTTCACGATCAACGCGTACAGAGGATGCTCGCATGGATGCTCCTATTGCTTCGCCCGGCCGACGCACGCGTACCTCGACCTCGACACGGGGCGGGACTTCGAGCGGCGCATCGTGGTCAAGGTCAACGCGGTCGAGCGCCTCCGGGCCGAGCTCGACCCGCGGCGGTGGCGGGGTGACCACATCGCCATGGGGACGAACACCGACCCGTACCAACGCTGTGAGGGCAAGTACCGGCTCACCCGTGGCCTCGTCGAAGTGCTCGGCGAGGCCGCCAACCCGTTCTCGATCCTCACCAAGAGCACGCTGATCCTGCGCGACCTCGATCTGCTGATCGCGGCGGCGGCCCGCACGGACGTCCGGGTCAACCTGTCGATCGGCACCCTCGACGACGAGGTGTGGCGGGCCACCGAGCCGGGCACGCCCCACCCTCGCCGCCGGGTCGAGGCCGTCCGCCGGCTCAACGAGGCTGGTATCCCCACGGGCGTCCTCGTCGCGCCCGTCCTCCCCGGCTTGTCCGATCGACCGGAGCAAATCGACGACGTGGTGGGCGCGTGCATCGACGCCGGCGCCGTTTCAGTCAGCAGCGTCTTGCTGCACCTGCGTCCGGGCGTCAAGCAGGGGTACCTCGACGCGCTCCGCGAGACCCACCCGCAGCTGCTCGACTCCTACCAGCGCCTCTACGGCGACCGGTCGTACGCGCCGAAGGACGAGCGTCGCCGGGTGGCCGGCCTCGTGCATGCCGCGGTCCGGCGCCACGGCGGTGTCGCGCCCACGAGCTTTGACGAGCAGGTGCGGGGCGCGGCGTCGGTCAGCGTGCGGCCGTCTCGGAAGCGCGGCCCGGACGCGCCCGGTCAGATGAGCCTGCTGTAGAGCGCCTCCAGGTCCCGCTCGACCTCGGGCGTCTGACCGCCCAGCTCGAGGAACGCCGCCATGCGCCGGATGGCCTCAGGGTCCGTGAGCGTGAGGTTGAACAGGTGGGCTTCGTCGCACAGCCCCGGAATCGGATCGGGCTCAGCCGCCAGGACGGCAGCCTTCGCTCGGGCGATCGCCAGCGGCGGGAACGACGCGATGCGGGCCGCCAGCTCGTCGACGAAGGGGCGCAGCTCGTCGGGCGGCAGCGCCCGGTTCACCCATCCCCATCGCTCGGCGAGGGCTGCGTCCACGTCGCCGCCGCCCAGGACAGCTTCCAGCGCTCGGGCCCGGCCGACGAGGCGAGGCAGGCGCTGGGTGCCGCTGCCGCCCGGGAGGATCCCGAGCGCCACCTCGGGCTGCGCGAAGACCGCCCGCCCGAGCGCGGCGAACCGCATGTCCATCGACGTGATCAGCTCGTTGCCCCCGCCGCGCACCCGGCCTTCGACGACGGCGATCGTCGCCTTCGGCATCGTGCGGAAGCGGTCGACCATCGCGTGGAAGAAGCCGAGCTCGTCGGAGCGGGCAGGGTTCTCGTCTCGGGGCAGGCCGAGGATGAGGTTCACGTCGGCGTGGGCGATGAAGAACTCGGGGTTGGCGCTGTCGAGGACCACGACGCGCACGCTCTCGTCGGCTTCCATCGCCCGCCCGAGGCGATCGAGGTCGAGCATCAGCTCCAGGTCCAACAGGTTGATGGGCGGGTTGTCGATGGTGGCCCGGGCGACGCCGGCGTCGACCGCGACGCGAAGACACGTGTACTCGTCGGTCATGGCGAGACGGTAATGGCGCCTCGTGCCGAAGCGAGACCGAAGGCCGAGCGCCGGCGAACCGGGACGACCTGCACGCGCCGGGCGATTAGGACTACGGCCGTGGATGCTGCGGACCTCGACCCCGATCCGTTCGTGCAGTTCGGCCAGTGGCTCGACGATGCCGTCGCCGCCGGGCTGCCCGAGCCGATGGCCATGGCGTTGGCGACCGCCGGCGCCGACGCCCGGCCGCTGGCCCGGTTCGTGCTCCTCAAGGGGGCCGACCGCGACGGGTTCGTGTGGTTCACCAACTACGAGAGCCGCAAGGGCGCGCACCTCATCGTCAACCCGTACGCGTCGCTGGTCTTCCCGTGGTATCCGCTCAAGCGCCAAGTGGTCGTCACCGGCACGGTCGCCCGTGTCCCCGAGGCCGAGTCCGACGCGTACTTCGCCAGCCGCGACCGCTGGAGCCAGCTGGGCGCGTGGGCATCCGAGCAGAGTCGGGTCATCGCCGACCGCTCCGTCCTCGATGGGCGCATGGAGGACGCGATCGCCCGGTACGAAGGGATGACGGTGCCCCGACCGCCCTACTGGGGCGGCTATCGCTTGGCACCCGACGCCATCGAGTTCTGGGTCAGCCAGCCGAACCGGCTGCACGATCGCCTGCGCTACGTGCCCGACACCGCGGCACTCACCGGGTGGCGGATCGACCGGCTCGCACCCTGAGACCCGCGGCGTTGCTCACCGCAACGCGGGCATCACCTCGGCCGCGATGAGATGGACGTGGTCGAGGTCGTCGAGGTCGAGGACCTGGAGGTAGGCCCGCGCCGCCCCCGCGTCGCGGTACGCGGCGAGGGTCTCGGTGACCTCACCAGGGACGCCCGCGGCCCCGTTGCGCCGCAACTCGTCCGGCTGCCGTCCGATGGCGGCGGCCCGGCGGGCGAACTCGGCCTCGTCGGCGCCACAACACACCACGACCGCCGCCGAGTACACGAGCGCGTCGGGATCCCGCCCGACCGCCTCGCAGGCGGAGCGCACACGGTCGCGGGCCGCGACGAAGTCGGCGACGGACATGAACGGCGTGTTGAACTCATCGGCGAAGCGAGCGGCCAGCCGGGGCGTGAGCTTCTCGCCGCCTCCCCCGACGATGATCGGAGGGTGCGGCTTCTGCACCGGCTTCGGGAGCGCCGGCGAGTCGGCCAATTGGAAGTAGCGGCCGTCGAACGAGAACGTCTCCCCCTCCGGCGTCTCCCAAAGGCCGACGACGATCTCGAGTTGCTCCTCGAGGCGCTTGAACCGCTCGCCGAACGGCGGGAACGGGATGCCGTAGGCGCGGTGCTCGTCGTCGTACCACGCCGTGCCCAGCCCGAGCTCGACCCGTCCGCGGCTCATGGCATCGACCTGCGCGACCGTGATGGCGAGCGGTCCCGGGAGCCGGAAGGTCGACGCCGTCACCAGCGTGCCGAGGCGGATCCTGCTCGTGTCCCGGGCGAGGCCCGCAAGGGTGATCCACGCGTCGGTGGGCCCCGGGAGCCCGGACACGTCGCCCATCTTGAGGTAGTGGTCCGAGCGGAAGAACGCGTCGAACCCGTCGCCTTCAGCGGCTCGGGCCACGGCCAGCAGCGCGTCGTAGGAGGCGCCCTGCTGCGGTTCGGTGAAGATGCGGAGGTCCACCGGCGCACGCTACTCAGGAGCGGGCGCGGGTCACCCTCCGGCTGAGGGCGAAGAGCGCGGCGGCCGCGATGATCCCCGTGAGCACCAGCGCGATCGACGTGCCGCGGTCGTTGGCCACCCAGCCTTGGATCGACCCGGACCACCCGGCCACACGGTCGATCACACCGCCGCCCGCGACCCCGGTCGTCCCGCTCCGTCGCTCGGACACGCCGTAGTAGGCGACATACGCGCCCACCGGGATGAGCAGCGCGCCAGTGAAGCGCTGGACGTACGGCAGCGCCCGGCGCATCGTGCGCACGAGCGAGTGGCGGGCGAGGGCGAGGGCGACAGTGAGCACGACCAGCACGAGGCTCATCCCGGCGGCGAAGGCGAGGAACGTCACCACGGCGGCGGCGGTGCTGTCGCGCTCGAACGCGAACGAGATCTGCGCGGCGAACAACTGGATCGTGCACCCCACCGACGCCACCGCGTACGAAACGCCGAACAGGACCATGGATCGGATCCGGCGGCTCTTGCCGCCCTTGTCGAGCTTGGGCAGGGAGACCTTGAGCTCGAAGCCGGCGAGGAGCGCGATGCCGAGGATGACCAAGCCGATCCCGATGACGATCGTCATCCACGGGATCCAGGCCCGCACCGCCCGGGTCACGTGGCTCACGATCAACCCGATGATCGCGAAGGTGGCGACGACACCACCGGCCACCGCGCCACCGACCACCAACGCCCGGCCGATGCTCGCGCGCGTGTCGGTGCCGTCGTCGCCCGGACCGACCCCGAGGAAGTACGACAGGTAGGCGGGCAGCAGTGGCAGCCCGCACGGGTTGAACGCGCTGGCGATCCCCAGCGTCACCGCCGATGCCACCGGGGCGTCGATGAGGCTCACCCCGGGTACAGCCGCTCCTCGATCAGCGTCTCGAGCGCGCCCTGCTTCAGCTCGCCGGTGTGGTGCCCGACGACCACGCCGTCGGCACTGACTAGGACGGTGGTGGGCATGGCGACGCCGTCGAGAGCGGTGAGGATCTCGCTCTTCGGATCGAGGCCGAGGTCGTACGTGACGCCGGTGCGGTCGACGAGTCCCTGCGCGTCCTCGACGCGGTCGTTGACCGCCAACCCCAAGAAGGTGATCTCGTCGCCGTACTGGCGATGGAGCGCCTCGAAGCCTGGCATCTCCCGGGCGCAGGGTTCGCACCACGAGCCGAAGAAGTTGATGACGAGGGGTTTGCCCTCGTAGCCACGTAACGTCGCGCTCGAACCGTCGAGGCGCTCGAACGAGAGGTCGGGGACCGCATCGCCGTCGGTGGGCGTATCGAAGCCCTTGCCGTCGCGGCCCTGTTCGTCGGTGTCGGACCCACTCGACGAGCACGCGCCGGCCAGCGCGACCAGCGCGACGAACAGAGCGACGACGCGACGCATGACCGAGGACGGTATCGCCACCGAAGGGAAGGCACTCGTCGCCCGACGGGCGGGCCGGGGCTCGCGTAGCCGTTGCCCCGGCCCGCCGCTCATTGTCAGGGGCGGGACCCGGTTATGCCGTGCGGAGCTGACCGAGGAGGTGCTCCGGGATCGGGACGTCGGGCAGCTGGTCCTCCGGGCGGGGCACCTTGGGCGGCCGACCCCGGCGCCGCTTGTTGGCCAGGATGCGGCCGTTGAGGAAGAGCTGGCCGCCCCACACGCCCCACGGCTCGCGCCGGTCGAGCGCGCCCTCGAGGCACTCGGCCAGGACCGGGCACAGCGCGCAGATTCTCTTGGCCGCCGCGATGTCCTGCAGCTCCTCGCTGAAGAACAGGCTGGTGAGGCTGCCGGCACCATCGTTGCAGCGCGCCTGGGCCCACCAACCGGTGTTCGTGCGCTGGTCCTCGTCGGTGAGTTCGATGTCGTCGTACAGCGGGGCGGACATTGGGTTCCCCTTCCCCCTGTGTGAGATTCGTGCCGTAGAAAGCAGAAAGGCCGTCGGGATGCCCCGACGGCCTTTGGGTACTTCCTCCGTGTGACTGCTACGAAGGCCCTCTAGCCGTGGGGTGGATGATCGGGTGGGTGGTCACGTCGGCGGAGTACTTGGACCCGGCCATCGCAAACGACCACCCGCAAACGTTCTGGGAGGCACCGGTACGCGGGCGCGCGACACCGGCGATTGCCATTTCGCCGGTCATGCTGAGCTTGGTGCTCACCATTCGTCGCCTTTCCGTGTAAGAGGTGCCGCGAACTCGCGGGTCCGCGCCTTGCGGTCGCCTGATCGGAACACGATTCTGACGGCCGCGTCAATTCATTTCCGTCATTAGTTTCCGCCTGTGCCCGACGACCTCGCTCCGCTCCCCGCGACCGGTCGTCGGTTCAGCTCGCAACGCCGAGTCCGGCTGGGCGACGTATCACCCGGCGGCCGCCTCCGCCTCGACGCGTTGGCCCGCTTTCTCCAGGACGTCTCGGGGGATGACAGCGACGACGCCGCCATCGACGAGGACGGTCGCGGCTGGGTCGTGCGGCGCACGGTCGTCGAGGTCCGGCGCGCCGCCGTGCTCGGCGCCTCCGTGGACTTGGTGACGTGGTGCAGCGGGATCGGATCCCGCTGGGCCGAGAGGCGGGTCACGCTTCGCGCTGCCGAGGGCGGCCACGTCGAGGCCGCGACCCTCTGGGTGTACGTCGACATCGCGACGGGGCGCCCGTCGCGCCTACCACCGCGGTTCGACGAGTTCTTCGCCGAGTCCGCAGCCGGGCGACGGGTCACCGCCCGGCTCCGCCACCCGCCGCCCCCACCCAACGGTGCATCCGCGCGCCGATGGCCGCTTCGTTTCTGCGACTTCGACGTGCTCGGGCACGTCAACAACGCGTCCTATTGGGAGGCGGTCGAAGAGGAGCTGGCCGATCGGCGCCGGCTCCGTGCGCCGGTGCGGGCCGAGCTCGAGTACGGCGCCGGCATCAACCTGGGCGCGGCGGTCGACATCCTCGCGGTCGATGAACCGGATGACGGCTTGGCGGTGTGGTTGGTGGCCGACGGCGTGGTCGCCGCGTCGGCCCGCCTCTACACCATCCGGTAGAGCAGGCGGCCGTCGTCCTCGCGGCGCGCCGCCTCACCCGCGAGGCGGAGGTGCTCGAGGTGCGCGTAGGTCTCGCTGTCGGCCATCGATCCCCACGAGCGGGGCTTGAACAGACGCCGCGCCAGCTCCTCGACCGACGCCTCGCCGAGCTCGACGGCTGCGCCCCGCAACGTGCTCAACCGCTGCTCGTGGTGGCGGCGAATGTCCTCGGCGCGGCCGACGACGTCGTGGAATGGATGGCCGTGCGCCGGCAACACATCCGAGACACCGTCGAGCTCGCGCATCCGGTCGAGCGACGCGAAGAACGCAGTGAGCGGATCGGGCCCGGCGTCGAGGCCGGAGATGTGCGGTGTGATCGTCGGCAGGATGTGGTCGCCAGACAGGAGGATGCCGTTCGCCGGGTCGAACAGGCACAGGTGATCGGCGGTGTGTCCCGGCGTGTGCACCGCGACCCACTCGCGGCGACCGAGCCGAATCACGTCAGCATCCTCAAGGCGCCGCGACGGCGAGGGGGTCACGAACCAGCGCCGCATCAGCGGCTTGAGGAACTTGTACTTCAGCTGCACACTCCGCGGCGGCGCGGGATGCTTGCCGCCCCAGGGCGTCGGCTGGCCCCACGGACGCTTGGGCATCGAGGGGGGATGCTCTAGCGCGTCGGGGTCGTCGTCGATGTCGGTGGTGTCCCACCACGTACGGAAGCTGCGGTGGGTGACCACCGTCGCGCCGGTCTTCTTGCGGACGCGACCGGCGGCGCCGAAGTGGTCGATGTGCGAGTGCGTGACGACCACCGTGTGGATGCGTCGCATGGGCACGCCCGCAAGAGCGAGCCGCTCCTCGAACGCCTTCCATGCCTGCGGCCCGGGCATCCCCGGATCGACGAGCGCGAACCCGTGCTCGTCCTCGATGGCGTAGCAGTTCACGTGACCGAGACCCGGCATGGCGATCGGCAGCTGGAGCCGAAGCACGCCGGGCCCGACCTCAGTGATCTCCATCGTGGCCCGCTGCGCCTCTTCGCGCTGCGGCCGCTTCGGTTCGTCAAAGGGCTCGTCCGGCTTGGGCTGCTCGATCACGGCCACGTCGCTCACCATAACTAGACCGTTCGGTCAAGGCACACTGACGGCCGGCCCGGCCCTCTCACGTCGGCGGGAGGAATGCCGTCTCGCGGTAGTAGCGAAGCTCGGCGACGCTCTCGCGAATGTCGTCAAGGGCGCGGTGCGACGTGTTCTTCGTCGGAGCCTTCGCGGCCACCGCCGGGTACCAGCGCTGCACGAGCTCCTTCACCGTCGACACGTCCACCGACCGGTAATGGAGGTAGTTCTCGATCGCCGGCAGATAGGCGGCGAGGAACCGGCGGTCGGTGCCGATCGAGTTCCCGCACAGAGGGACGGTGCGCGGCAGCGGCACATGCTCCGTCACGAACTCGAGCGTGCGCCGTCCTGCGTCCTCCAACGACACGGTGGACGTCTCGATGGCAGCCAGCAACCCGCTGCTGGTGTGCATCTCCCGCACCACGTCTTCCATGGCCGCGAGCGCCTCCGGCGGTTGGTGGACGACGAGGTCGGGGCCCTCGGCGACGATGTCGAGGTCGTCGTCGGTGACGAGCGTCGCGATCTCGACGATCACGTGGCGCGCCGGGTCCAAGCCCGTCATCTCGAGGTCCATCCACACCAGCACGGCCCGGATGCTAGAAGCCTGGGGTGCTAGAGGTCCCCGTCGTCCGGCTCGACCCCGATCTCGCGCTGCCCGCGTACGCCCGTGAAGGCGACGCCGGGGCTGACCTCGTCGCCCGCGAATCCACGGTCATCGCGCCGGCGGGCGGCAGAGCGGTCGTCCCGACCGGCATCGCCATCGCCATCCCCCCGGGGTATGCCGGGTTCGTGCTGCCGCGGAGCGGCCTGGCGGCGCACCATGGGGTCACCTGCCTGAACACGCCCGGCCTCGTGGACGCGGGCTACCGCGGCGAGCTCCGAGTCGTACTGGTGAACACCGACCCCACCGAGCCGTACGCAGTGACGCGAGGTGAGCGCATCGCCCAGCTCGTCATCCAGCGCGTCGAGCACGCGAGGTTCACGGCGGTGGACGAGTTGCCACCGTCCGAACGGGGGAGCGGAGGCTTCGGCCACACCGGGGCGTAAGTCCCGCGTCGGCTTTCACGGCTCGTCCCCGCCGTCCCCGTCGGTCTCGAGAATGGAGCCGCAACGGAGTTTCATCAGCGTCCGCTGTGCAAACCCCTAGGATGACCCGGTGCCCGACGTTGCGTCCGACGTCAGCGAGACCGCGCTCACCATCCTTCCGACGACGCGGCGCGCCCTCCTCCGGAACCTCAAGACGGAAGGCGAGTCCCGGGCCGACGACTTGGCGGAGCGGCTCGGCGTGACGGTGAGCGCGGTGCGCCAGCACCTCACAGCCCTCCAAGCGGACGGTCTCGTCGAGTACCGGGAGCAGCGGGGCGGCCCCGGACGGCCCCGCCACGTCTACCGGCTCAGCGAGGCCGGTGACGCCCTGTTCCCCAAGACCTACGGCGAGCTCACCACCGAGTTGCTCGCCTACGTCGAGGACGAGGACCCCGACCTCATCGAGCGCGTCTTCGAGCGCCGCCGCCAGCGCCGGGTCGTGCAAGCCAATGTCCGGCTGGCGGGCAAGCCGTTCGCCGACCAGGTCGCGGAGCTCACCCGGATCCTGGACGAGGACGGTTACCTCGCCAGCATCGAGGCGATGCCCGACGGCAGCTTTCGCATCGTCGAGCACAACTGCGCCATCTTGGCGGTGGCGAGCAAGTACGGCACCGCCTGCGGCACCGAGCTCGAGTTCATCCGCGAGGTGCTGCCCGACGCCGATGTCGAACGGGTCTCGCACATGATGGCCGGCGCCCACACCTGCGCGTACGAGGTGCGGCCTCACGGCTCGCGGACGACGTCCTCCGCCGCTTTGTCGTCCCGCAGCCCCAGATAGGACGGATGGCGGAGGATTCCCTCCGACGTCCATTCCCCGAACGCCACCTGCGCGACGAGATCCGGCCGCACCCACCGCGCGACACGCGCGATCGGCTTCGGAGGCGGCGGATCGAACGGGCACGTGTCGACCGCCCGCTCAGCCAGCATCGTCTGGAGCATCCGCAGGTCGCGCTCCTTGAAGCCCGTGCCGACCTTGCCCACGTACCGGAGCACGCCGTTGTCGTAGACGCCGAGCAGGAGCGCGCCGAGGTAGCCGGCGCGGTTGCCCTCGCCAGGAGCCCACCCGCCGACGACGAACTCCTGCTCCCGCCGGACCTTGATCTTGCGCCAGTTCGGCGAGCGCTTGCCGGGCTCGTACCGGCTCTGCATGCGCTTGGCCACGAGGCCCTCGAGCCCGCGCTCCCTCGCCGCCTCGAGGAGCGCGGCGCCGTCGCCGGCGTGCCACGGCGGCACCTGCCAGCAGCCGCCTGACGGAGCCAACTGCTCGAGCCGCTGGCGGCGCTCGACGTAGGGCAGCGGCGTCACATCCTCGCCGTCGACGTGCAACACATCGAAGAGCAGGTAGCAGACGGGCATCTCCGCGGCGCGCTCTCGCGCCTCCCTCGGCGACGCGAGGTGCATGCGGTGCTGCAGCAGGCCGAAGCTCGGGCGGCCGGCGTCATCGAAGATGACGATCTCCCCGTCGAGGATGGCGGTGTGCCCCCGGAGCGCGCCACCCACCCCGCGCAACTCGGGGTAGCGCCCGGAGATGTCGATCAGGTTCGAGCTCTGCAGACGGATGGTGCCATCCTCGACGAACGAGATCGCCCGCACGCCGTCCCACTTGATCTCGAACGCCCACTCGCCGTCCGGCGGTAGCTCACCCGAGATCGCCCGCATGGGCGAGATCGTCCTCGGCAGCTTCGGCACCGCAACGGTCTACCGCGGGCGGTCGCCAGGGAGGCTCAGATCGGTTGCGGGTCCGGAACCGGGCCGGGCCCGGGATCGGGATCGCCGGGCACTGGTTCCGGCATCGGCTGGGGATCAGGCGGGAAAGGGTCGGTGTTGGTATCGATGATCACGAGTTGTGCTCCCCGATGTGCTCGCCCTCGTCGGATGTTTCGTGTTCCATGAGCTCGAGCTCGAGGCCCTCCCGGGCCGTCTCCTCGTCGACCGGCTCCTCGGCCGCCTGCTCGCGCACTTCCTGCTGCACGCGGTCCTCGCGGGAAGGCATGCATACCGCGCTACCCCTGAGCCCCGCCCGGCATGCCGGCTGCTGGGCTAGGAACTGCACATGACCGCGTCGGAACGACCTCTCGACGGCCGCGCCGCCCTTATCACCGGCGGCGGCAGTGGCATCGGCCTGGCCTGCGCGCGTTGGCTTCTGCGCGACGGCGCGTCCGTCACGCTCGCCGGCCGCAGCGAGCAACGGCTGCGCGGTGCCGCCGACGGACTCGAGGCCGATGCCCCCGAGGGCGTGACGGTCCGATGGGCGGTGTGCGACGTCGCCCGCGAAGCCGATGTCGCCGAGGCCGTTGCCATCGCATGCGAATCCACCGGTGCACTCACGATCGCGGTGGCGTCGGCGGGCACCGGGACGATCGGGCCGGTGATCGCCACCCCGATCGAGGCGTGGGAGCTCGTCATGGCGACGAACCTGACGGGCGCTTTCGTCACGATCAAGCACGCGGGCGCGGCCATCGCCCGCTCGGGCGGTGGCGCGATCGTCGCTATCTCTTCGATCGCCGCGCCGTTGACCCACCTGTACATGGCGGCGTACTGCGTGAGCAAGGCGGGGCTCGAGACCCTCGTCCGCAATGCGGCCGACGAGCTCGGGCGGGCGGGTGTGCGCGTGAACGCGGTGCGTCCCGGTCTCGTGCCCACGGAGTTGGCCACGCCGCTCGTGGACGACGAGAAGGTGGAGGCCGACTACCTCGCCCAGATGCCGCTCGGGCGGCTCGGTACCGTCGACGATGTTGCCGCCGGCGTTCGGTATCTGTGCGGCCCGGAGTCGTCGTGGGTCACCGGCCAGTGCCTTGCGATCGATGGCGCGGGCATACGTTGCGGCGAGGGCCGAACGTCGAGCACTGGGCCCGCGCTCTGTATGGCGATGGGCCGGTCGACGGACGAATCGCCCAGGACCGAGCGTTTCCGGCAGTTTGAGCGACCACTCAGGGTGTTCAAATTGCACGAGATCCGTGAGGGGCTAGCCGGATTTCACTAACGAAACACGCAATGCTCGCCGATACACGAGTACCGGGCATCCGCTCGGGCGATGCCTGATACCAGGGACGGAACATACATGCACGGGCGGTTCGGCAGGGCGCAGCAAGCGAGGACCACCGCCCTCGCGGCCGCGCGCGTGCCGACCACGCGGAGCGAGGGGCGGGCGTGTCGCCCATGAGTTCCGCCTCCCGCTTCCGCGTCGTCGCGACGATTTTGTTGCTCGTCGGCGCGGGCCTCGTCATGGCCGTGCTGGCAACTGGTGACACGATGCGCCTCGGGATGGTCATCCCGCTCGTGATCCTCACGACCCTGCGGGCCGCCGACATGTTCGCGGGGAGAACGTTCCAGCCGAAGGAGCAGGACGACAGGTGGCAACTCGGCGAAGCGATCTTCGTCGTTGCGGCCCTCACCCTCGATCCCGCCGGCGTCGTGCTCGTGGCCGTCCTCGGGCCCGCGATCGGGCTCGCTGCGAGCCGGCTCCAGCCGGCCAAGATCGCGTCGAACCTCGGCGTCGAGTTGATCTCAGTCGCCTCGGGCCTCTGGGTCCTTCGTCTTCTCGGCGGAGTCTCCGGCCGCATCGACTCGGCGGAGCTGGCGGCCGCAGGTCTCGCCGCACTCGCATTCTTCGCTGTGGGGTTGGTCGTTGTGGCGAGTGGCCTTGCCTGGGTGAACGGCAGGCCGGTGCGCGAGAGCCTCAGCGTTACCAAGTTCGTGTTCGTGCAGCTCTCGTGCTCGATTGCCATCGGCCTGCTGGCCGCAGCGAGCAGCGAGATCAGCCCGTTCGCTCCGGTGCTCGCCATCCCGCCTGTCGCCATGGTCCAGATGGTGTTGGGTGAGCACTTCCGGGCCCGCGTCGCCCGCACCCGTATCGACGGCCTGTTCCAGACCGCAGTCGAGGCGCATGCCTCGGTGCTCTCGGTGGAGGTCGAGCACGCGCTGTACCGATCGGCCACCCGTCTCCTCCGCTGTGGGGCGGCGACGATCGAGGTGCGACCCCCCGGAACCGACGAGTGGGGTGTCCAGGTCGCGGGGCACGACGGTACCGGCCGTTGGTTGATCGTCAGTCGCCACGAGTCCGGCGAACCGCTCGAGGACGACGACATCAAGCTGCTCGAGGCGATCGGTGCGATCGGGTCCGCGGCACTGGAGAACGCGCGGCTCGTCGAGGAGATCCGCCGGCAGGCCATTCACGACCCGGTCAGTGGCCTCGCCAACCACGTGCTGTTCGAAGACCGCGTCGCGCAGGCTGCGACCGTGGCCTGGCGCAGCCGCGAGCGGTTCGCGGTCGTGATGCTCGATCTCGACTCGTTCAAGAAGGTCAACGACAGCCTCGGGCACGCGACGGGCAACCGGCTGCTGCGGGCGATGGGCGAGCGGCTGACGGCGACCGTCCGCGAGGTCGACACGGTGGCCCGCCTCGGCAGCGACCACTTCACCCTCTTGCTCCCCGGCGTCGGGACGGCGCAGACCGCAGGGGTCATGACCGACCGCCTGCTCGAGGCCGTGCGTAGGCCGTTCCTGCTCGACGGGCAGGAGCTGTTCATGACCGCCAGCGCCGGCATCGCCTTCTACCCGAGCGACGGCACCCAGTCCGGGCATCTGCTGCGCAACGCCGACAGCGCCATGCACCGGGCGAAGGACCTGGGCCGCAACTGCTACCAGGTGTACTCGTCGGCGATGAACGAGCAGGCGCACCTGCGCTTGGCGCGGGAGAGCGAGCTGCACAACGCGCTGCTGCGCGACGAGCTGACGTTGCGGTACCAGCCCCAGGTCGACCTTCGGTCCGGAACGATCGTCGGCGTCGAGGCGCTGGTGCGGTGGGACCATCCCGTGCTCGGTCTCATCGGCCCCTTCGAGTTCGTTCCCTTGGCCGAGGAGTCGGGGCTCATCGTCGAGTTGGACGAGTGGGTGCTGCGCGAGGCGTGCGGACAGCTTCGGCAGTGGCTGGCCCAGGGCCTCCCGCCCGTCCGCGTCGCCGTCAACCTCTCGGGGCGCCATTTCCAGACGCCCGACCGTCTCTACCGCACGATCCAGACGGTGCTCGACGACACCGGGATCGACCCGACTCTCCTCGAGCTCGAGGTCACCGAGGGCATCGCCGTCGGCGAGGCCCATGGCGCGATCGAGGTGCTCCATGAAGTGCGGGCGCTTGGCGTCCAAGTCGCGATCGACGACTTCGGTACCGGCTACTCCATGCTCGGTCGCCTCCAGCAGTTCCCGGTCGACCGGCTCAAGATCGACCGCAGCTTCGTGAACGAGATCGCGGGCCACCACGGCGAGGCCCCTATCGTCTCGGCGATGATCGCGATGGGGCGCAGCTTGCACCTCGAGGTCGTCGCCGAAGGTGTGGAGACACTCGAGCAGCACACGTTCCTGCGCCAGCACGGCTGCGATCTCGCCCAGGGCTTCTTGTTCAGTCGTCCGGTCGAGGCCGATCAGCTCGCCGCGCTACTTCAGAACCGGTCGATCGGCCTCCACGTCGCCACCGTCTCCTGACTCGGCTGGCGCGCGCACGTCCAGCGCGGCATCGACCGGGCGTAAGAGCGTCCACGCGCTGAAGCCGGCGCCGAGGGCGAGCGCCCCCACGAACGCGAGCCGGACCCCGAGCCATGCCGCGATGACGCCGCCCAGAGCCGCCCCTCCCGCGAGCGCAGCCTGGAGGAGGCCGGCGAGGACGCCGAAGGCCGACGCCCGGACGTCGTCGGCGATGCGCAGGCCCATGACCGCGTTCGCGGGTATGCCGGAGGCGAAGACGGCGCCGGCGCAGAAGAAGGCGGCGAGGATCCACGGGACCGGGAGATCGGCGGCAAAGCCGGCGAGCGCGGCGCTGCTACCGACGAGGCCGACCACCGCGCTCACGCGGAGCAAGCGCGACGGCGTTCCCCGGAGGGGCGTCGCCACGGTGGCGATCAGCGTTCCGACCGGGATCGCCGCGACGAAGATGCCGGTCGCGGCCTTCGGCTCCCGTAGTTCGCCCACGACATACACGGGCACGAGCGACTCGATCACGACCGCGCACGCGGACGGTACGGCGCAGTTCGCCAGCGCGCGCCGCACGATCTGGTCACCGAACACCGCCCGCCATCCCTGGCGGACACCGGACCGATTGTGACCACCCGCCGGCACCTGAGCCGTGCGGAGCCGGGAGAGCGTGACCGCCGACGCCAGGAACGTGGCGGCGTTGAGCGCCAGCGCGCCCCGTGCACCGGCGACTGCGATCAGGCCGCCGCCCGCCAACGCCCCTAGGAGGATCGCTACCTGGTAGGTCGCGCCGGTGAGCGCGATCGCGGCCGGATACACGTCCTTGGAGACGGTGTTCGGCATCGTCGCGGCCCGGGCCGCTTCGAAGGGCGGGGTGGCACAGCCTCCGAGGAACGCCAGGGCCAGCAACGACCACACAGGAATTTCGATGCACATGAGCCCGAATGCGGCCGCGCGGATCAGGTCGGCGTAGATCATGACGGCACGGCGCGGGTAGCGGTCGCCCCACGCCGCGATCACCTGACCGAGGCCGACCCAGGGCAGCAGGCTCACCGCGGTGGTGAGCGACGTCAGGGCGGCCGAGCCGGTTCGATCAAGGACCAGGACGGCCAGCGCGACGCGGGCGGCCCAGTCCCCCAACTGGCTCAAGACTTGCGAGGTCCACAGGATCCGCAGGTCGTGCGAGCGAAGGGGCGAGACGAGATCGCCGAACCGCTTCTTCAGAGGAGGGCTCCTTCTCGATCCGTGCCCGCAGCCGGCGGGACATTACCGCTGGCCGGCGCCGACTCGAGGATTGGTCATTGCCAGATCGCCTCCGGTTCCTTATGCTGACGCGCAACTCGGCTCCGGCCGGGTGGCGATGAGTTTTGGAGGGGGGTGATACGCCATGCGCCCCGACGTCAGGTTCGGTTAGGAACCATGGCCCGGGATACGCAGACCAACCGAGAGAAGGATCCGACACACCTGGAACGGTGTCGGCTCACTTTGAGTGATTGGTTGGAAACTACCCGGACGTAAATGTCCTGTCCCTACTCACGCGTGTGAGCCCTTGCGGAGTGAGGACGCAGGCAGCGGTCGGTCTTCCCAGTTCTGCCGAAACATCGGCGGCACGAGCCCTCGATGTGGGCTGGGAGGATGACCTTCAGTGGCAACCCCGGCAGAAGTAGCCACTCCCTGCGGCCCCCTCGAGCGGGGGCTCTTCCGCGTCTGGGCTCAGAGCTCGAGCGGAAAGGCGGAGCCTTTCCGCTCGGTCCGGCGGTGTCGACCTTCGGTCGACTCGAACGGCTCGCCGCCGGTCGACCGGCGAAGCCGGCTCGACCAGCAGGTGGGGGCTCCGGCGGGAGCCTCCGCCCCCCACGCCCCCCGCACGGCTGGCGCCCCACCATGACGACTCAGGGCTTTCCGCTCGAGCTCTCAGTCGCGAAGCTCGACCGGGACGACGTCGACGTCGACCACGTCGCCTCGGCGGAGCACGGTGAAGCGCACCGGTTGGTCGATGCGCGACGCGGTCATGAGGCGTTGGAGATCTCCGATGCCGGCGACCGGCGTGCCGTCCACCGCCACGATCACTTCTTCGGGTCGCAAGCCGGCTCGCGCGGCTGGCGAGCCGGCGACGACGGACGTCACCTCGAGTCCCGTCTCGAGTCCCAAGCGGGCGGCTGCGCGCGGAGGCAGAGGTCGGCTGCCCGCGGCCACGCCGAGATACGCGCGCCGAACCCGACCATCGTGCATCAGCGCCGAGACGATCAGCTTCGTCGTGTCGTTGAGCGGCACGGCCATGCCCAGGCCCTGGCCGATCCCCGGACCGATCACCGCGGTGTTGATCCCGACGACATCGCCACGACTCGTGGCCAGGGCCCCGCCGGAATTGCCCGGGTGCAGGGCGGCATCGGTCTGGATCACGTTCTCGACGAGCCGGGCGTGGCGCCCGTTCGATGCCGTGAGCGAGCGCCCGACCGCACTGACGACGCCCGCGCTGACCGATCCCGCGTAGCCCAGGGGTGAGCCCACGGCGACGACGAGCTGGCCGACCCGCAGGGTGTCCGCATCGCCCAGGACGGCGGGGACGAGCCCGGCGGTGAGTGGCGTCGAGCCATTCAGGCGGACGCGCACCACCGCGAGGTCGGACAGGCGATCCGCGCCGACGACGTCGAAGTCGTACTCGCGCCCGTCGGCGAGCGCGGCGACACCGCCGTTGCTGCCCTCGACCACATGGGCGGACGTCAGGAGGTAGCCGTCGCCGGCGAGAACGACGGCCGAGCCCGACCCCTGCGGGAGGCGGCCTCCGGCGACGGCGCGCATCACCCGGAGGCTCGCCACCGACTGGAGGACCCGTTCGGCCACCCGGACGACTACCGACGAGTACGCATCGAGGGCCTCTGCCTCGGACACCGGCGATGCTTCGGACCCCACGCCCACGTCACGCCTCGCCGGCACCGCCGCCGTCGGCGGCGAAGCTGACCCGGACCTCGAGCTCGTCGACGCCCCGCACGATTTTGAGGGTGAGAGCCTCACCGGCCCTGTCGAGCGCGCCGTACAACTCATCAGTGGTGGTGACCGGCGATCCCGCGGCCTCGACGATGAGGTCACCCCTCTTCACGCCGGCGCGGTCGGCCGGTCCGCCCTCCTCGACGACGCGCACGAGCAAGCCGTCGCGTTCCGGCAGCCCAACCGACCGCCGGAGCTTGCGGGCTACGGCGGACGGCGCGAGGCCGAGGCCGAGTCGGGGCGTCGCCGGGGACTGCCCGGCCGCCAGCGCGTCCACGCGCGCCCGTAGCTCGGCATCGGCTGGGAGGGCGAGGTAGAAGCCGTCGCCGAGCCGGTTGGTGTTGAGGCCGAGGAGCCGGCCCTCGGCGTCGACGATCGGTCCCCCCGACGATCCGCGCACGAGCGGCGCGGTGTGCTCGACGCTGCCCGTGATGCGCCGCCCGCGAGGACCGCGGAACGCTCGTTCGGTCGCGCTGACCAAACCGAACGACACTCGAGTGCCGCCCGCGGCGCTGCGGGTCACTGCGAAGACGACGTCGCCCGTCGTGGCGCCCTCGCCGTCGGCCCAGTTCACGGCGGCGGCGCCCCCGGTGTCCACGCGCAGGACCGCGAGGTCGCCGTCGACATCGATCCCAGCCACCGTGCCGGTGGCCGCACGGCCGTCGTCGAAGGTGACCGTGGCTTCGTCGCCCCGCAGGTTGTGGGCGTTCGTCGCGACCAGCCCGTCGGCGACGATCACGCCGCATCCCCGTCCTCCGCCCCGGCCGATGCGCACGACCGACGGGCCGACGGAATCCGCGGCGGCGCGAGCTGCGGCTGCCAGTTCCTGTACTGCTCCCATCCGCGTTCTCCTCATTCACTAGTAACTTGCAACTTGCAAGTGAGCTGCGAGCGAGTGTACCGAACGCGAAGGATCATGCAAACGGCAAGGATGACCACCGTGGTTGAAGCCTCGAGCCCGCTGGAGGAGGCGGTCGCCCGGGTCGGCGACCGCTGGACGTTGCTTCTCGTGAACGCACTACTCGACGGACCCCGTCGGTTCAACGAGCTGCTCGAGGCGGTGCCCGGCTTGGCGCCGAACATCCTCTCGCGGCGGCTCAAGCACCTGGAGCAAGAGGGCGTGATCGTCGCCGCGCCCTACTCCCGGCGACCACCGCGCTTCAGCTACCAACTCACCGCGGCTGGCGCTGAGCTCGGTGGCGCATTGCGCCTACTGGCCCAGTGGGGCGCACAGCGGATGGCGACGCCCGGCCACGCCCAGCCCCTCCATCACGCGGTGTGCGGCACCGCGCTTGAAGCCCGGTGGTACTGCCCCACGTGCCACGACGTCGTCGACGCCGACGCCGCCGGCGACCTCGACTACGCGTGAACGAGCGGACGGCCATCGAGGCGCTCGACGCCGCCGATCCTCTGCGTCGCCTGCGCGACGAGTTCGTGATCGACGACGACGCGGTGTACCTCGACGGGAACTCGCTCGGCCGGCTTCCCCGGGTGACCGCGGCCCGGGTGGCCCGGGCGGTCGAGGACGAGTGGGGACGCGAGCTCGTCGGTGGATGGGACCACTGGATCGACCTTCCCGGAGCGGTCGGCGACGACCTGGGACGTCACTTTCTCGGCGCGGCAACGGGGCAAGTGCTCGTGGCCGACTCCACAACCGTGAATCTCTACAAGCTCGCGGCGGCCGCGCTCGACGCGAACCCCGACCGCACCACCGTTGTCACCGACGAGGACAACTTCCCGACCGACCGCTACGTCCTCGCCGGGCTGGCACAGCAGCGCGGGGTGGACCTACGCCTCATCTCCACGGACCCTGTCCACGGCGCCGACGTCGACGCGCTGCAGGCCGCGGTCGACGACACGACCGCGCTGGTCTGTCTCTCACTCGTGGCGTTCAAGTCCGCGGCGCTGGCCGACATGAGAGCCGTCAACGACATCGCCCACGCGTACGGCGCGCTCACCCTGTGGGACCTCAGTCACGCGGCCGGAGCGGTGCAGATCGCGCTCGACGTCGACGACGCGGACTTGGCCGTCGGCTGCACGTACAAGTACTTGAACGCGGGTCCCGGCGCGCCGGCATACCTGTATGTCCGCCGCGAGCACCGGGAGCTGCGATCGCCGATCTGGGGGTGGTTCGCACAGCGCGATCAGTTCGCGATGGGGCCAGTGCACGAGCCGGTCGACGGCATCGGCCGCTTCGCGACGGGGACGCCGCCGGTTCCCGGTCTGATCGCCGTCAGGGAAGGTGTCCGCCTGCTCGCGAGCGCGGGTATCGGACCGTTGCGTGAGAAATCCGTCGCCCTCACCGACCTACTGATCGAGCGCGTCGACGAACGGCTCACCGGACTTGGTTTCGCCGTCGCGACGCCGCGGGATCCCGCGCGCCGCGGCGGCCACGTCGCGCTCGCACATCCGGAGGCGAGTCTGATCGGGCCGGCGGTCCGCACCTCGGCCCGGGTCGTCGCCGACGTTCGCCCGCCCGACCGGTTACGCCTCGGGCCCGCCGCGGCGTACACCCGCTTCGTAGACGTATGGGACGCGATCGAGCGCATCCACGATCTCGTCGCGTCAGGTCAGCATCTCGGGGGCGCCGGCCCGGGCCGGATCCCGTGAACGGCAGGTGAACGGCAGGTAGCGTTCCCGGCCGTGGACGAGCCGACGCCGCTGCGCCGGGGTTTCCACCGCCAGCTCGACGTCATCGACGGCAAGGTCACCGAGCTGTTCGCCCTGGTTACGGCCGGTCTCGCGGCCGCCACTGACACGTTTCTGGCCGGCGACCGCGAGTCGGCACGGGCCGTCGCCGATCGGGACGAGCTGATCGATTCGCTCTATCACGACATCGAGACGCTCGTTGAGCGCAGCTTGCTGCTGCAAGCGCCGGTCGCCAGCGAGCTGCGCTACCTGCTGTCGGTGCTGCGGATCGTGCCCGAGCTCGAGCGCAGTGGCGATCTGGTCGAACACATCGCGAGCCGCGCCGCCCGCGGGATCGGCCTCGAGCTGTCGCCGCGGATCCGAGGGTTGGTCGACCGTATGGGGGAGGTCGCCTTCGAGCTGTGGCGCCGGGCGGCTGACGCGTTCGCCGACCGCGACCCCGACGCCGCCGACCGGCTCGACCGGCTCGACGACACCCTCGACGACCTCCACACGCAGTTCATCGCCGAGCTCGCGGCCGGGGGCGTTGCCCTCCCGGTCGCCATGGAGATGTCGCTCGTCGGTCGGTTCTACGAGCGACTCGGCGACCACGCCCACCACATCGCCCAGCGCGTCCGCTACCTCGCCCAAGGACCATGAGATTCCGACTTCTTCCCACCGACGACCGCTTCTTCGACCTGTTCGACGAGGTGGCCGCCAACGTGCACGAGTGTGCGCAGCACTTGCGCCAGGCCCTCGAGGCGTCCGATCGGGACACCGCGGTCGCCGCCGTCCGCGCTGCCGAGCATCGCGGCGACGAGCTGACGCGCGAGATTCTGCAGCGCCTCAACTCCACGTTCGTCACGCCCTTCGACCGTGAGGACATCCACGCCCTGGCGGAGGAGCTCGACGACGTCGTCGACGACATCCAAGCGGTCGCGCACCGCATGGAGCTCACTCAGGTCAAGGAGGCGCTTCCGGAACTGGTGCAGCAGGCAGACGTGCTGGTCGACATGGCCGCCGAGACGGTGTCGCTCATGGGCCAGTTGGCCTCGATGAAGGGCGTTCAGCCCCATCTGGACGCCATCGACAAGCTCGAGAGCGAAGGCGACACGATCTTCCGCCAAGCCCTCGCCCGGCTCTTCGGCGGCGAGTTCGACGCGCTCGACGTCCTGCGGTGGAAGGACATCGTCGAGGCCATGGAGGCGGCTGTGAACACGCTGGAGGACGTCTCCAATGTGATCGAGTCGATCGTCCTCAAGCACGCGTAGGGCTCTGTATGGACTTCGCGGTCATCCTCGTCGTGCTCGTCGCGCTCGGCTTCGACTACGTCAACGGCTTCCATGACGCGGCCAACTCGATCGCCACCGTCGTGTCGACCCACGTCCTCTCGCCGAGGATGGCGGTGGCGTGGGCGGCGTTCTTCAACTTCGCGGCGTTCCTGATCTTCGGCACCCACGTCGCGACGACGATCGCCAAGGACGTCGTCGTGCAGGACGTCCTGTCCATCGGTGTCGTCTTCGCCGGCCTCGTCGGAGCGATCCTTTGGGACCTCCTCACGTTCTGGCTCGGCCTGCCCACCAGCTCGTCACATGCGCTCGTGGGGGGCATGGCCGGCGCCGCCGTCGCCAAGGCGGGCGCGCACGTGCTCGTCGAGAAGGGCTTGCGGAAGATCGGCGTTTTCATCGTCCTGTCACCGCTCATCGGCTTGGCCCTGGCGATGATCTTCACCGTGGTCATCATGTGGAGCTTCCACCGGGTGAAACAGGTCGACCGCCTGAACACCGGGTTTCGCCGGGCCCAACTCGTGTCGGCCGCCGCGTTCAGCCTGGGCCACGGCGCCAACGACGCGCAGAAGACGATGGGCATCATCCTTGCCGTGCTGATCGCCGCTCATCACCTGCCGGGGGACGCCGGCGTGCCGCTCTGGGTCGTGCTCGCCGCGCACACCGCGATCGGTCTGGGCACGCTTACCGGTGGTTGGCGGATCGTGAAGACGATGGGTTCGAAGATCACCCGGCTGCAGCCCGTCGGCGGGTTCGCGGCCGAAAGCGCCGCGGCGATCACTCTGTTCTTCACATCGGCCAAGGGCATCCCCGTGTCCACGACGCACACCATCACGGGCGCCATCGTGGGGGTCGGTTCGGCCCGCCGGCTCTCGGCCGTGCGCTGGGGGGTCGCCGGCCGGGTGGTGTGGGCGTGGGCGCTCACGATCCCCGGCGCGTTCGTGATTGCGGCCGCAACCTACGGCATCGTGAGCGTGTTCTCGTGAGCGACCGGCGCGCCCTGTTCTTCGTCGTCGCCGCGGCGATCGGCTTCGCGTTGACGCCCGTGGCCGAACCGGAGGTGCGCTGGGTGTCGATCACCGTCGGGATCACCTACCTCGTGATGGCGGCCGCCTCCGCGCTCGACGCCCGCTCCCGCACCCGCCGGTAGCGAACTGCCAGGCGGGGGGCTATCGAGTCGCGGACCGACCGAGCAGGCGATCCAGGATCCGGGGCTCGGCGGGCCACGCCTCCCGGATGGCCTCGGCCGGAATGTGCCGGGCCGCATACCGGAGCGCGAGGGCGACGACGATGACGTCGTCCAGCGGGCCGATCACCGGGATGAACTCGGGGATGAGGTCGATCGGCGACACGACCCAGATGGCGGCGACGAGGATCACGATCCTGACGCGCCTCGGCACGCGCGGATCGCGGCGGAGCCGCCGGGCCGTCGTCACGCAGGCCGGGAGGAACGACGCCAGCTCGCGCGCGAGTCCGGGCGGCAGGCGCCGCGCCAGCACGAGCAGCACCCCCCAGGACACGACCACCACGCCGACCGCGACGAGACCGACGACCAGCCAAGTGGGCACGACGACGAGTCCATCGCGTTCTCGCGAGAATTACCTGCCCCCCGCCGGGTTTTTCTCGCCAGAACGAGCTTGGGGCGTGGGGGCGGCGGGGATCGAACCCGCGACTCTCGGCTTAAAAGGCCGCTGCTCTGCCAGCTGAGCTACACCCCCGAGGCATCGAAGCGTAGGCCAGAGCCTGTCGTGATCGAATCGTCATAGGCTCCGCTCTGTGAACGGCGAGGACGCCCGGCGGTTCTTGGAGGAGGAGAAGGCGCGGCTCGACGGTGTGCACGCAGCGTTCGACGGCGACCACCTGCACGACGAGTCCGAGGACGACAGCACCGGCGAACTGTCCCACCTCGACCAGCACATGGCCGACGTCGGGTCGGACACCTTCGAACGCGAGAAGGACTTCTCGATCCTCGAGCAGGTGGAAGCCGAGATGGTCGACGTCGAGCGGGCGCTCCAACGCCTCGACGACGGCACGTACGGCCGATGCGAGGCCTGTCACCGGCCGATCGGCGACGAGCGGCTGGCCGTGATGCCGGCTACTCGCTTCTGCCTCGCGCACCAGGCCGAAGCCGAGCTCCGCTAGCGCCGCCGAGTGGCGGGCGAACTGGCAGCGGCGAGTCGGCAAACCCCCGCGCCGCGCCGCCAGTTGACCGTCAGCTGCCAGTTGACCAGCGGGGTGGGCCCATCGTTGCCACGCAGGACGTGTCGACGGCTGACGACGGGTCATCGACGAAGGCCAGATAGATCGCTCGCGGGCAGTCGGCGGCGAACACGGCACCGTGACCGAGTCCGGGAAACAGGACGAAGGTCGATTCGGCCAAGGCGTCGGCCGCGGCCTTGCTGTCGGGCGGTGGAGTGACGGGGTCGTACTCGTCGGCGAGCACGAGGGTGGGGATGTCGCTGTGCACCGCGTCGTTGAACGACTCCGGGACGGGCTCGACGTCGAACTCGTCGCACACGTCGCCCCCGAGCACCGCGAGGGTCGTGTACTCCGGATGCTCGGCGAGGAGGGCCGCGTCTGTGTTCGGATCGAAGAACCGCTGCCGGTCCGCGCAGGTGACCGCGGCCGTCTCCGCCTCCGCCGCGCCGTTCGTGAAATCGATCCCTTCCACGGCGAGCTGATCGATGATCCCTCCACCCTCGCCGCTGCGGACCACTTCGATCAGCTGAGGCAGCGATGGGATGAGGCCGCTGTCGTAGAACGCGGTGAACAGCCCGGCGAGCGCATCGGCGCCCGTGATGGCGATGTCCTGCTCCCGCCCGAGCACCGGGTTCGCGATGTGGCCGTGATACGGCTCGGTGGTGAGGGAGTCGATCAGCGCGTCGACGTCCTGTTGCAGCGTCGGATACGCCGACGCACACGCGGGGTCGGCTGCGCAGCCCCCGTAGAAGACGCCGAGCACCCGCTCCAGGCTGGCGGCTAGTCCCTCCAGGCCGTCGTGCACGGTCGTGGGGAACACCGAATCGATCACCGCGCTCCGCACGCCATCGGGATGGCTCCGCAGCACCTCGAGCGCGACGGTGGTCCCGTACGAGACGCCGAAGAGGTTCCACTCGTCGATGCCGAGTGCCCGCTTCAAATCGGCGACGTCATCACCGGTGGTCGGTGTGTCGTACATCTCGAGGTCGACCCCTTGGGCGCGGAGCCGGTCGCGGCACGCGAGCAATGCCGCCTTGCCGGTCTGCTGCTCCTCCTCGAAGGGTGCCGCGGCGCTGAGGATCGTCGCGGTGGCCTCGTGCACCTCGGGACAGTCCAGGCTCGGGTCGGAACCGCCGGTCCCTCGTTGGTCGAAGAAGATCACGTCTCGACGCCCACCCAGGTCGCCGCGCATGAAGAGGCCGACATTGTCGAGCCCGCTGTAGCCGGGCCCGCCGGAGAAGTACACGATCGGGTCGGGCGCCGGCGCGGGATCGACACTGTGCAGCACTGCGACGGGGAGACGCACGGTTCGCCCTGTGGGTTTGGAGCGATCCTCCGGGACGGTCAGGCCGCCGCACGTCACCCGGGGGTCGACGGGCACATTGGACGGACACGCGCCCTCGACATACAGCGGCTCGTAGGCGGCGGGCGCGGCGAGGGTGGTCGTGGTCGTTTCGTCGGCCGCCGGGTTGGCCCGGGGCGACGACCCCCCGCTGCAGGCCGCGACGGCGAGAGCGACAGCCGCGACCGCGACCACGGGTCGCCCGGGGTAGTTCAAAGCTGGCCGGGGATCGTGACCGGCACGACCGCGGGGTCGATGAGGCAGGCGCGATCACCGAGCCTGAGTCCGTCTCCGTCCCGCGTCACCCATCGACCCTCGAGGTTGGCGAGACGGCCGAAGGGCGCGCCGAGGTGCCGTTCGAGCATGTAGATCAACCCACCGTGGGTGACGGCGAGCACCTCGCCGCCGTCGACCCGGGCGTGGATCCGGTCGATGGCGGCGAGACCGCGCTCCAGGACGGCGTCGTCCCCCTCCCAGCCGGGCGGGCGCCGACGCGGCATCGAGCGCTCACTGCCGGCGGCCCCGAACTCGGTGTGCTCGTCGGCGGGTGGTGGGTCGAGATAACCGGGCCACTGCTCCTCGATCTCGCAGCGCGTGAGGCCGGACCACTCGCCGGCGTCACGTTCCACGAGATCGTCATCGACGACGATCGGGCCGACGCCGACGGCCTCGGCGATGAGCGTCGCCGTCGCGAACGCCCTCAGGAGCGGGGATGAGAACACGCCGTCCACCGCGCCGACGGCGCGCGCCGCCGTCACCGCTTGGCGCCGGCCGAGATCGGACAGGGGCGGGTCGGCGCGGCCCTGCCAGCGGCCGGCGGCGTTCCACTCGGACTCGCCGTGGCGCACCAGGAGGATGCGAGTCGGCATTGGGGCCACGGTACTGACCGCGATTACCGTCAGCCGCATGGCACTGCCGATCGAGAAGCTGGGCACCACCTACGACGCGGGGACCGCCACCATCGACGGCGAGCGGGCGAAGCAGTACGCCGCCGCGACCAACGACGACAACCCCGCGTACGAATCAGGCAAGTTCGCTCCTCCCGTGTTCGGCGTCGTGCCCACGTGGGCGGCGATCGGGCTCGCCGCGGCCGACGTGGTGCCGTCGGACGCGGCGATGTTCATCGTCCACGGCGAGCAGGACATGCACTTCCACCAACCGCTGGTGCCGGGGACCACGATCGCCACCACGAGCGAGGCCTACGCAGTGCGGGTCGGGGGCTCGGGCACCCGGTTCGTCGTCAAGGTGTCGAGCACCGACGATGCGGGCGCGCTCGTGCTCGAACAGTTCGTGACCGTCTTCATCCGCGGCATGAGCGATGGCGAGAGCGGGGGGCCGGACAAACCGGCGCATGCCTTCCCCGCGGATGCCCGCGAGAACCCCGTCGGTCAGTTCACGATCCACGTCGACGACGACCAGACGTTCCGGTACCACGAGGCATCGGGGGACCCGATGCCCATCCACCTCGACGACGACTTCGCGAAGAGCGTCGGGCTGTCCGGGATCATCGCCCACGGCCTCTGCACGATGGCGATGTGCAGCCAGGCCGTCATCAGGACCGTCGCCGACGGTGACCCGGCCCGCCTCAAGCGATTGGCGGTGCGATTCGCGGCGAATGTCTTCCCTGGCAACGACATCCTCGTCGAGATATTCGACGCCGGCACCACCGACGGCCGGCGGGCCTATGCCTTCGAAGCCACGTCGGCCGGCGCCGCCGTGGTCAAGAACGGCTGGGCCGAGATCGACGAGTAGCGCTGCGGAAGGGTCACAGCGGTGGCCACGCTTCGGTTGTTCGCCTCCGCCCGTGAGGCCGCGGGCACCGGGCGCGACGTCATCCCGGGCTCGACGGTAGGTGAGGTGCTCGCCGCGGCGCGGGCCCGTTACGGAGAGGGCTTTGCCGCGGTACTCGCCGGATCGCGGGTCTGGTTGAACGGCGAAGCCACCACCGACGACGCGCTGGTGGACGACGACGACGAGGTTGCCGTGCTTCCGCCTGTCTCGGGCGGATCCGGCTCGTGAGGCCGGCGAAGCCGAGGTCGCGAACGCCGCCGAAGAAGGCCGGACGCCGCCCGCCGATGTGGCGCGCGGTCGAGAAACGCAACTCCCGGCGGCTGCTGTCGCGGGCGCGGACGCGGCGCCGCCGCGCGCGCCGCTACGCGGTCGTCTACGACATCGACGGACCGCGCGTGCGCCTCGGGTTCCTCTGGTTCCTGGTCGCAGTCGGGGCGCTCGTCGCCGGGCTGCCTGCACTGGCGATCCTCTACTCGGCGACCGCCGCGATGGCCGCCAACCAAGCTGCGCTTGCGTGGCGGGCGCGGGCACAGCACCCCGATCGAATCGTCGCTGCGGTCGGCGCTGCCGCGGTTGGACTCGCCGCGGCCGTCTCGACCGCCATGCTCGGTGTCGCGGTGCTGGGACTGGCCGCGGTCGCCGTGCTCGCGGCGCGCGGCCGCGGCTCTCGACGACCCTGGATCGTCGACGCGGGCTACACGGTGCAGTGCTCGTTGTTCGCCGGGCTTGCGGCCGCCGGACTGCTCACCGCGGCCCGGTACGAACTCGGATCCGCGGTGGCTCTCGTCCTGCTCGTCTCGGCCTACGAGACGGGCGACTTCATCGTCGGCTCCGGTGCGAACAACAGCGTCGAGGGTCCGCTCGCCGGCTTCGCGGCCATCGTCGTGGTGACGTTCTGTATCGCCGTGCTGGCGATCCCGCCGTTCGACACGCCCGGGGCGTTGACGTTCGGGGCCCTCGCCGCGTGCCTGTGCCCGATCGGCCAGCTGGCGGCGTCCGCAATCCTGCCGTCGGCGAGCGCCCGCGCCCCCGCGCTGCGTCGCCTCGACTCGCTCCTCGTGCTCGCGCCCGTCTGGGCTTTCGCCGTCGGCCTCTACATACAGGGCTGACGTGAATCGCGCGGGCGAGGGGTGTGGGGGGAACGGCCTCCGGCGGTTCCCCCCGCTTGCCGACCGAGCCGGCCGGGCGGGCGGCGGCAAGCCTTCGGGCCCGCCGTCAGGCGGGCGCCGCATGCTCGTCGCCGAACCTTCGGTTCGGCGACGATTCTCTAGATCCCTGGCGTGCCTTCTGACCAGTCGAAGTCCTTGGCCACCTTGAGCTTCGCGGTGACGTCGTCCCAGTCGAAGACGTTCCATACGGCCGCGAAGAAGTCAGCCTTCGCGTTCTTGTATTGGAGGTAGTACGCGTGCTCCCACGCGTCGATGGCGAGGAGCGGCACCGTGCCCTGCCCGTGGTTGCCCTGATGGTCGTAGACCTGCTGCACGAGCACGCGCCGCCCGAGTGGGTCCCATGACGCGAGTGCCCAGCCCGAGCCTTGCACAGTGGTCGCGGCCTCGATCATGTGCGCCTTGAACCGCTCGAAGGTCCGGAAGTCGGTGCCGATCTGCTCGGCCAAGGCACCCGTGGGCTCGCCGCCGCCGCTCGGGCCGAGGTTCTCCCAGAAGAGCGAGTGGAGCACGTGGCCCGAAAGGTGGAAGGCAAGGTCCTTCTCGAGCTTGTTGATCGTGCTGAAGTCGTCCTTGTCACGCGCGGCGGCGAGCTTCTCGAGCGCCGCGTTGGCCCCGTCGACGTAGGTCTTGTGGTGCTTGTCGTGGTGCAACTGCATGATCTCGCCGCTGATGTGCGGCTCGAGTGCGCTGTAGTCATACCGCAGGTCCGGTAAGCGATAGATCGATTCCGGCATCGTTGGCTCCTTTAGGTCGCTGACCGACGCGTCTACCCGGTCAGGAACGTTGAGCAACCACGTAGTCGTGAGTAGATTCCGCTCGTCCACGACAGGAGGCCCGCGTGATCCTCGCCGACTTCTTCACCGACTTCTTCGATGCCGGACAAGGCTGGTCGATCCTGTCCCGATGGGGGCACGTGCTGGCCGGCATCACCTGGATCGGGTTGCTGTACTTCTTCAACTTCGTGCAGACGCCCGCGTTCGCGCAGATGTCGCCCGAAGCCCGCAGCGAGGCGATGGACAAGATCACGTGGCGCGCGCTCTGGTGGTTCCGGTGGGCCGCCGCGCTCACGTTCCTCACCGGCTTGTCGTTGCTCGGCGTCGAGCGGTACTTCGACAGCTTCCCCGACGTCTTCAACCAGCCCCAGGGGTTGGCCATCATCACCGGCGTCCTTCTCGCCACGACCATGTTCCTCAACGTGTGGCTGGTGATCTGGCCCAACCAGCAGATCGTCATCGGCTCGGCCCGTCAGGTCATGGCGGGGGGCGAGGCCGACGTGCGGGTGGGCGACGCCGGCAAGAAGGGCGCCCGCGCCTCACGCGCGAACACGTTCTTCAGCATCGCCATGGTGTGGTTCATGGTGTTCGCCCCCCACTTCGCCGGTCGGGGCTACGACCTGGCGGAGGCGTGGCAGCGGGCGATCTACTGGATCCTGCTCTTGGTCACGTGGGGCTTCGTGGAGCTGAACGCGCTGGGCAAGATCGGCGGCTACGACAGCCCAATCAACGTCCAGTTGTTCAACGACCATCGCCGCACCATCATCGGCGGCTTCGCCTACTGGGTCCTCCTCTTCATCGTCGGCTGGGAGATCCTGCTCCGGTAGGCGCTCAGCTGACCGTGAGGTCGGCCTCCATGCCGGCCGAGCGATGGCCGGGAACGTCGCAATAGATCGTGTAGGTGCCGGGCTCGAGGTCGGCAGTTCCGCGGTCGCTGTCGCCCTTGCCGGTGACCTTGAGCTTGAACCCGCCCACGTCCTCGATGAGGAGGGTGTGCAGTTGCGAGTCGTCGTTCTTCAGCTCGATCGTGGCGGAGCCCGAGGACACTGTGTACGCATCCTTGTCGAAGCTGAGCGATCCCTCGGCCTTGACGAGGAGGTCGGCGGGCTCGCCCGAGCTGGACGAATCGTCGTCGCCACAGCCGACCAGCACGAGTCCGACGAGGCCGATCACCGCGATGACGACGCGTCGCATGGGCGGGCACGCTATCGGCACGAAGGCCGTCCGATACTCTCTACGCCACACGAGATCGCGCTGGAGGCAAGGGGCGAATGGACGACGAGCTACAACGCATCCTCGGCCCCGAGTACCTCGGTGACCTGGCCCAGCGTCCGATCGACGACATCCGCGCCCTTCGCGTTGAGTGTCAACAGGTCGAGACCGGTCTCTCTTATGTCCGCCGACTCGTACAGGGCCGCCTCGACATCGTGCGCGGTGAGATGACCCGCCGGGAAGAGGGCGGCGACCCCGCCGACATCTCGACGCTGATCGGCAAGCTGCCCGAGATCCTCTCCGACCGCACCCGTGGCCCGGGCGTCGGTCGGCTGCCGACCCTCATGGCGCCCGGTGACGTCCACGGCGCCATCACCGACGAGCTCGACGCCATCGTCGCGGACGGCAATCTCGACTCGCTGCCCGAGGTCTCCGACGACGAGCTGGACTCGTTGCGGGAGCGTCTCGAGGAGCTCGAGCGCACGGTGTCCGATCAACGTCACCAGGTCTTCGAGAGGCTCGACGCACTACAAGCCGAACTGACCCGCCGCTACCGCACGGGAGAGGCGTCGGTGGAGTCGCTCTTGCAATGAGCTCGACCACTGATGGGGGTCGCAAGCGGGTCGTGCTCGTCGTCGACGACGACGCGGCCATCCGCCGCGTCGTGCGGACGGTCCTCGAGGCCGACGGGTTCGACGTGGTCGAGGCCGCTGACGGGCCGGCCGCGCTCCTCCTGCTCGACGCGATCATGGGGCGGGGCCCCGACGCGGTGGTCCTCGACGTGATGATGCCGGGCATCGACGGCATCGAGGTGTGCCGGCGCATCGACCACGGCCGCATGCGGGTCCTCATGCTGTCGGCCCGCGACGATGCCGACACGATGGCCCAGGCGCGCGCCGCTGGTGCTGACGGCTACTTGACGAAGCCGTTCTCGGCCGTGGAGCTGCTCGACGCGCTCGAGGCCCTCGCCGGTTGAGCGAGCTCGATCTGCCGACGTCGACGACCGCGTCGCTGGAGGATCAGCTCGACCGCTTCGCCGCTGATGTCGGCGATCTCTACTGCAGGAACAAGCAGCGGGCCGAGGACCTCGAGCGAGCGCTGGCCGCGCTCAAGACGTCGTATCTCGAGACCATCCGATCGCTCGCTTTCGTGGTGGAGGCGAAAGACGCGTACACGGGCCAGCATCTCGAGCGGTGCCGGGTGTACGGCAACGCGCTCATGCAAGCGCTCGGAGTCGGCGAGGACTATCCCGACGCCGAGTTCGGATTCCTGCTCCACGACGTGGGCAAGGTCGGCGTGCCGGAGCGGATCCTCGGCAAGCCCGGACCGCTCACCGCCGCCGAGTGGCGCGTGATGCGAACCCATCCGATCATCGGATACCAGATCCTCCAAGGCATCCCGTTCATGCAGACCGCGGCGGAGATCGTCCGGTACCACCACGAAATGTGGGACGGCTCGGGCTATCCCGAAGGCATGCGCCAGTCGGAGATCCCCTTGCCGGCGCGCGTGTTCCAAGTCGTGGACGCCTTCGACGCGATGACCACCGATCGGCCGTATCGGGCCTCGCTCGGGATCGAGCGGGCGGCGGAAGAGATCGCCCGCATGGCGGGCACGCAGTTCGACCCCGATGTCAGCGAGGTGTTCGCGACGCTCGTCGAGGACCTCGCCGCCCGCGTCAGCTGACTCCTCGACACCCGACTGCTTGCGGCGATGCTCGTTCTGCTCGCGCCGGTCGCGTACCCTCGTAGCCGTGCGGGACGAGCTTGGACAACGTTGGCGCGACCTCGGTGAGTTCATACGCGACCAACGGAGGGTCGGCCACCTGTCGCTGCGGAAGCTCTCGGAGATGGCCGGCATCTCCAACCCGTACCTCAGCCAGATCGAGCGGGGGCTGCGGAAGCCGTCGGCCGAGATCCTCCAGCAGATCGCCCGGGCGCTGGAGATCTCCTCGGAGACGCTCTACATCCGAGCGGGGATCCTCGAGGAGCGCACGGGCGACAGCGACCTGATCCACGAGATCCGTCGCGACCCGTCCATCAACGAGGATCAGAAGAAGACCCTCATCCGCATCTACGAGTCGTTCCGGCGCGAGAACGGCAACGCGGACCCCTCGGGCGAGGAATCAGTCCGCGCCGGATAGCGTTCAAGCCCGTCGTGGGTACGGTCGCGGTCCTCTCTCTTCACACGTCTCCGCTGGTACAGCCCGGGTCGGGCGACAGCGGCGGGATGAACGTGTACGTGCGCGAGCTGGTCGCGTCGTTGGCCCAGGCCGGCGTGCGCTGCTCCGTGTACGTGCGGCGGTGGGCCGACGACCTGCCTGAGTACGTCGAGATCGAACCAGGCTTCCGTGTCGTCCACGTCGCGGCCGGGCCGTCCGACCTTCCGAAAGACGCCCTGCCCGAGGTCATCGACGAGTTCACGGCGGCTGTCCTCCACGACATCGGCCAGCTGGGCGACGTCGAGGCCATCCACGCCAACTACTGGCTTTCGGGCGTCGCCGGCCACGGGATCAAGCACGTGCTCGACCTCCCGCTCGTGTCGACGTTCCACACGCTGGCTCGGGTGAAGGCCGAGACGGGCGACATGGAACCCGCCCGCCGCGACCAGGCCGAGATCGAGGTCATCCGCTGCTCGGACGCCATCCTTGCGTCCTGCACCGCCGAGGCGGCGCAGCTCGAACGCCTCTACGACGCAGCTCCGGAGCGCATCGAGATCGTGCCCCCCGGCGTCGACCACGCCTTCTTTTCACCGGGCGATCGTCGGGGCGCGAGGGCGGCTCTCGGGCTCGGCGACCATCCGGTGCTGTTGTTCGTGGGGCGCATCCAGCCGCTCAAGGGCGTCGACGTCGCCATCCGCACACTGAGCGAGCTCGACCGGGACGACGCTGTGCTCCTGGTCGTCGGCGGTCCGAGCGGCCCGGACGGCACCATCGAGTACGAGAAGGCGCGGGCCCTCGTGGACGAACTCTCGCTTACGGAGCGAGTGCGGTTCGTCGCTCCCCAGCCCCACCATCTGCTGTCGACGTACTACCGGGCCGCCGACGTGACCGTCGTGCCGAGTCGGTCGGAGTCGTTCGGACTCGTCGCCCTCGAGGCGGCCGCGTGCGGCACGCCCGTCGTGGCGGCCGCCGTCGGTGGACTGCGCACGCTCGTCGACCACGGCCGCACCGGCTTCTTGGTCGACGGCCGCGACCCGCTCGTATATGCCGCCTTTGTGGACGAGATACTCGGCAACGGTTCGCTCGCGACCGAGTTGGCAACTCACGCCGCCGCCAAGGCCCGGGGCTACACGTGGTCCACGACGGCCGCCCGCCTGCGGCGCGTGTACGCGGATCTGAGGGTGCGCTCGCTGGTCGAGTGCACTTGAGCGCCGAGCCCTTTACCGCCGACGAACTCGACGCGCTGGCCGCCCGCATCGACCGGTGGCTCGGACGGCAACTCGCCGAGAACCCGACGATCGCAGCCGTCGACCGGGGCGAGCACGGCGAGCGCCGGTGGTACGTACGCATGCGGGGCGAGCAGAAGGACACGTTCACCCTGTGGTTGACGCTCGGCCAGCGCACGCTCCAGTACGAGACGTATGTGATGCCGGCGCCCGAGGAGAACCACGAGGCGTTCTACGAGCACCTGTTGCGCCGCAACCGCAAGTTGTTCGGCGCCGCGTTCGCGATCGGTGAAGAGGACGCGGTGTTCCTGGTCGGCCAATTCCCGAACGCCGCGCTCGACGACGAGGAACTCGATCGGATCGTCGGTTCCCTGTACGCCTGGGTCGAACAGTTCTTCCGGCCCGCGCTCCGCATCGGGTACGCCAGCCGCTTCCCCGGTTAGCAAGCGGAGTCCGGAGCCCGGCCCCCCTCGCAGCAATGGCCCGGTGGGTATAGCGTTCCCTGTAGTTTCATGTTATTCTGATCCGGGCCCGAGGGGCTCGGCGGGCGCCGGCCATCGGGGAAGGGCCGGCGGACGCTGGTCCCTCGGGCCGCCCCGCTACCGTCTCGCACCATGACCCGGTTGGCACTCATCGGGGGCGGCCGTATGGGCGAGGCCCTGCTCACCGGGCTGCTCGCGCAGCGGTGGGCCGCCCCGGACGAGCTGGCCGTCGTAGAGAAGGTGTCGGCTCGGCGGACCGAGCTGACCGAGCGGTTCCCGGGCGTGCAGGTGCTCGCGGAAGCGGCTCCGACCGACGGCGCGGTCGTCGCCGTCAAGCCCGCGGATGTGGACGACGCGTGCGCCGCCCTCGCGGGAGCCGGCGTGGCTCGCGTCCTTTCGATCGCGGCCGGCGTGCCGTTGGCCCGGCTCGAAGCAATCCTGCCCGGCACGCCGGTGGTGCGGGCGATGCCCAACACGCCCGCGCTCGTGGGCGCCGGCGCGGCCGCGATCGCGGGCGGCACCGCGGCCCGCGACGAGGATCTGGCCTGGGCCGAAGGGATCCTCACCGCGGTCGGCACCGTGGTCCGTGTTCCCGAGGCGTTGCTGGACGCGGTCACGGGACTCTCGGGCTCGGGCCCCGCGTACGTGTTCCTCGTCGCCGAGGCGCTCATCGAAGCCGGTGTCCTCGTCGGCCTTCCCCGCGACGTGAGCATCGGGCTCACGACTCAGACCCTGCTGGGCGCGGCGCGGCTCCTGGCCGAGACCGGCGACACTCCGGAGTCGCTACGGGCCGGTGTCACCTCGCCCGGTGGCACCACGGCGGCCGGTCTCCGGGTGCTCGAGTCCGCGGGCGTCCGGGCCGCGTTCATGGATGCCGTCGCGGCGGCGACGGCCCGCTCGGCCGAGCTCGGCCGAGCCTGAACCCGTTTGTGAGGCGGCAATTTTCACAGCAGCCACATGGGCATACAGTGACCACACGCGGAGGAAGGGGTAGTCCATTGGCGCAGCCGTCTGCCCAAACCCGGTTTCTGACGGTCGCCGAGGTCGCGGCGACTGTCAGGGTGTCGACGATGACCGTCTACCGGCTCATCAAGGCCGGCGATCTTCCCGCGGTCCGCGTCGGCAAGTCCTACCGCTTGCGCGAGGGTGACGTCGACGCCTACCTCTCCCGCCAATACACCCAGGCTGGGTGATCCACCGGCGTTACTCGACGATCTCGTTTCTGTCCGACTACGGGTTGGTCGACGAGTTCGTCGGAGTCGTCAAGTCCGTGATCCGCTCGATCGCGCCGGACGCGGTCGTGATCGACATCACCCACGAGATCCCTCCTCACGACGTGCGTGCCGGCGGCCTCGCTCTGGCACGCAGCGCGCAATACCTGGCCCCCGGCGTCGTGCTGGCCGTGGTCGACCCGGGGGTCGGCACCGAGCGCCGGTCGGTGGCCGTCGAGGTCGGTGACGGCCAGTCGGTGTTGCTCGGGCCGGACAACGGGCTGCTCGCGCCCGCGGTGGCCTTGGTCGGCGGGGCCGGTCGGGCGGTGGCGCTCACCAACCCCGACTACCAACTCCCGGCGCCCGGCGCGACGTTCGCCGGCCGCGACGTCTTCGCCCCGGCCGCGGCTCACCTCTGCGCCGGCGTCCCCCTCGACGCGCTCGGCGACCCCGTCGACACGGCGACGTTGATGCCGGGCCTCATGCCGCTCGCCCGTGAGGAGGAGGGCGCGCTGGTCGCCGAGGTCCTGTGGGTCGACCGCTTCGGCAACGCGCAGCTGAACGTGGACCCGGACGAGGCGCGGCCGTTCGGCGACCGGGTGGAGCTGCGGGTGGGCGACCGCACCCGAACGGCGA
>WNGB01000197.1_pt1 | contig 140049 bp, 137 predicted proteins | sample 5400681 | NCBI WGS metagenome assembly WNGB01 (sample SAMN13153367, study PRJNA577476) | soil metagenome | isolation source: 115 cm soil or saprolite under grassland replicate 2 | place: USA:California | collected 2016-06-15
GGCCCGGGAAGGCGAATCGAGGCGCTGACGGTGTTGCTTGCCGGGTCGATGCGAACGAGCTCTCTTCCGCTGGCCGTGAGGCCCCAGACGCTTGCGGCGCCGTACAAGGGGGAGGGGACGTTGGTGGCAATGCGCGCGGCGTGCGCCGGGGCCGCACTCAAGATCGACCACCCGCTCGACTCCGCGCACAAGTACCTGCAGCACTCGACGGTCATCTCGCCGCAGATGAAGGACGTCTACGACGGCGTGGTCACGACGGAGGCAGGGCTTTGCCACCGTCAAGATGCCGCGCTACTTCCAGGCGCTGAATCGGACTTTTCGCTACCAGCTGACCATCATCGGGACGGAGGGTTGGAACGCTCGCGTGACCAGGGAGATCGCGCACAACCGCTTCACGATCCAAACCGACCAACCCAAGGTGAAGGTGTCCTGGCAGGTCACGGGGATCCGGCACGACCGTTTCGCAAACGCGCATCCGGTTCAGGTGGTCGTTCCCAAGGCGAAGGGAGAGCAGGGCAAGTACCTCCATCCGGAGCTGTACGGACAGCCCAAATCGGAGGAGATCGGCTACCAGAAGCCTCCCGCGCTGCCACGGAGGCCCATGCGGAAGCCCTGAGCCAAATGGACCCTGCCACCGTGCAGGTCAGGTGTGCCGCCGGATGCTCTGACGGAAGTGGAAGACGTTGTGCGGGTCGTACTTCCGCTTCACCGCCGTGAGCCGCGGGTAGTTCGAGCCGTAGTACGCGTGCGGCCAGCTCCGCAGCGCCGGGTCGATGTAGTTCTGGTAGGCGAACCCGGACACGTACGGGCGCATCGCTTTGTAGAACCGGCCGATGAAATTGAGGTTCGCGTGGCCGGCCGACCCGCTCCAGCCCGCGTAGTACTGGATCGAGCAGAGCGCGTTGCGGTGGACGAATGCGGTCGCCCCCTTCGGCACCGCGTTGATCGCCCCGCCGTATGAGTCGAGGATGGCGGCGATCCCACCCGACGCGCCCATGCGGCTGCGCGCCTCCACCCACCGGATGAGCGTCCTCCTCCCCGCCTTCGACAGCGGATGCAGGCAGTAGTCCGACTTCGCCTTGAAGGTCTCGCGCGGGAGGACGCGGCACTGCGCAAGTGACGAGCAGTTCGCCCAGTACATGATCGCGTCCATGTAGCTCCGCCGCTTGATCGAGACGACGCTCGGCGTTCCCGCGTTCAGCAGCGGCCGCAGGAGCCTCCGCAGCGCCCCCGTCGAGCCGAAGAACTGGCCGGACGCCGTGATCGTCGGCGTTCCGCCCGCGGCCGAGGAGAGGTTGCACACGGAGAAGAGCGACCGCGGGGCGTGCGGCGCGAAGCCTTGCCAGGCCTTGACGACTCGCGCCGCATCCCGCCACGGCCAGCTGATGTAGAAGGTCGACACGCTGCCGACGTGGTGGGTCCGGAACTTGAACTTGGTCACGATCCCGAAGTTGCCGCCGCCTCCGCCGCGGCACGCCCAGTACAGATCGGCGTGCTCGTGGTCGTTGCAGGTCAGCCGCCTTCCATCCGCGGTCACGATCGTGAGCTCCTCGATCGCGTCGCAGGTGGCGCCGAACTTCCGGCTCGAGAAGCCGATGCCGCCGCCCAGGGCGAGCCCGGCAACGCCCACGGTCGGGCACGAGCCCGCCGGGATCGTCTCGTGCTGTTGCCAGAGCTTGGAGTAGACGTCGATCAGCTTCGCGCCGGCAGCCACCGACGCGAACTTTCCGGGCAACCCGCAAACCGAATGCATTCGGGACACATCCACGACCACGCCGCCCGTCGTCGAGTAGCCCGCGTAGGAGTGCCGCCCCGAGCGCGGGACAATGTGGATCCCGTGCCGGCGCGCCCAGCGAACGGTCTTCTGGACGTCCGAGGCGGTCTCGCAGTAGACGATCGCGTCCGGATGGACGCCGTCGTAGCGCGTGTTGACGAGCAGGCGGCCTCTGGCGTAGCCGTGCTCACCCGCCGTGACCACGGTGCCGTGGATCTCCCGCTGCAGCTTTCGGAGCTGCCGCTTCGTCGGCCCGGCCGCGAACGCCCAGTGAGGGACGGCGCCCGCGACGCCCGCCGCGACGGCAACCTTCGCGGCCCGCTCGACGAGGTCGCGACGGTCGAGCGCCTCCATGCGCAGACTCTACGCCCTAGAGTCACATAGTCATGGCCTATCTCCGCCCGGGTTTCCTCCTCAGCCGAGTCGTCAATCCCGTGCTCATGAAGCTTCGCCTCAAGCCCTCGCTCGCGGTCCGGGGGCGCCATAGCGGCGAGTGGCGCACGGTGCCGGTGAACGTTCTCGAGCTTTCGGGGCGGCGCTACCTCGTCGCGATTCGCGGCGAGACGGACTGGGTTCGCAACCTTCGAGCCGCGGGCTCCGGAGAGATCAGGCACGGCGCCAAGATCGAGTTCTTCCACGCGCACGAAGTCCCCGTCGAGGAACGTGCCGCGATCATCGCGGCGTATCGAGCGCTCTGGGACCGGGAGGCGAAGAAGTTCTTCGAGGCGCTCCCCGATCCGGCGGACCATCCGGTCTTCCGGATCGAGAGCGCCTAGCGGATGTGCAGGTCGACGCCGAGCAGGACGAGCGGCCAGAGAATGGTGGCCAGGAGCGCGGAGCCGATCCGCCTCACCGTGTCGGGGTTCGACCAGTAGTGGTGCGTGGCCGCAACGATGCCGCCCGCCACCAGGTAGACGACGGTCAGCAGGCCAAAGCCGCCCACGGGCGCTGCTCTGGTCGATGCGTACCTCATGCAGAACCTCCTTTCGCCGAGACCGCTTTTCCGGTCCCGAGGAATCGAAACAGGGGTTCCGCTAGGAGCGGCGCTTGAGCTTGATGACGCTCGTCGCCGTGCTCTTGTCCGGCAGCGTGAGGGCCGGTCGTCTTGAACCTGATGTTCGTCCACGTGCCTTTCCATGTGCCCCGAGCACCTTGGGCGTGAATCCCGTCGCGCCCGTGGTCGCCGTCGCGGGGACGACGCAGATCGCCGGCACGACGAGTGCGAGAAGAGCCAAAGATCGCCGCATCTGCGCGACCTTATGACGCTCCCGGAACCCCGTCAACCCCCCCGATCCGGTACGCCATGAGGATTGCGTCCACGTAGCCGTCTTCCCGGCGGTAGTGCGCCCGCCGGAGGCCTTCCCGGACGAAGCCGAAGCGTTCGTAGAGGGAGATGGCCGGCTGATTGTGCGGGAAGACGTGCAGCTCGAGCTTCTCCACTCCCGAGTCTCGCGCCCATAGCACCGCCTGCTCGAGCAGGGCTGTGCCGATTCCACGGCCGCGATGCGACGCGGCCACCATCATGCCCAGGTCGGCTACATGCTGGCTCGCGGGATGCGGGTCACGCGCGAGCGAGAGGCGGCCCACGATGCCTTCCGGCGCCTCGGCCACGAACACAGCGGCGTCGGGATGGCGCTTGAGCGCTCGGAGATAGCGCCGTTCTTCCCCCGCCCCGCGCCAGCTGTTCCGGGTGATCAGCCAGCCCTGGGGCTCGGATCCGACGGCGCGGGCAAGCTCCACCAGCGCCGCGGCGTCGCCGGGAACGGCCGGACGGACGACGTAGTCCCCGCTCACTCGACGACGATCCCGGCTCCGCCGCGGCGAGGGTCTCCCGTTGCGGCGAGTCCGCCCTCGTCCTGCATCTCGACCGCCGCTGCGCCGCCGAAGTACAGGTTCGGTCGCCGCCAGCGGAGGACGTCGTAGCCCCACGCCTCGAGACGGTCGAGCTCGTCCGGATCGTTCCCGCCCTCGCACTGGACCTGAGGCTCCTCGAGGTGGACGCGGGGGCAGCCGATCGCGTCCTTGACCGGCAGCCCGTGCCCAACCGAGTTCACGATGATCTGCAGGATCGCGCCGCGGAGCCGAACCGAGCCGGCGCTGCCCACGACGAGGCGCGGCCGCTCATCGCGAAGGACGAGTGAGGGCGCCATCATGCTCGTGATACGGGCCCCGGAGCGGGTCGCGCCGGCGAGATCGAACTCGCCGAGCATGTTGTTCACGTGGATCCCTGTGCCGGGAACGATGATTCCCGAGCCGGCGCCGATCGTGGCGCTGAGCGATGCGGCGTTTCCGCGCTCGTCGACGACGGAGATGTGGGTCGTCCCGCGTGGAGCGGCAGGCTCGGCCGCTCCCGGCGCTCCCGCGCGGATGCGTTCGAGGCCTTCGGCCAGCGACCCCTCCTCGTGGAGTCGCTTGGCCAGCCCGCCGCGATAGAGATCACCGGTGAAGGACCCTCGCCGCGCTCGGTTCTGCTCGCGCATGACCTCGACGAGCTGGGCGATAGCCTCAGCGCTCCCGTGGGCGCCGAGGCCGAGGCGGTCTAGGAGAAGCAGGCCGTAGCCGATCAGGACGCCCCCGGAGGAGGGCGGCGGGTTCGAGTCCACCTCGTGGCCGAGGAAGCGGATGCGCACGGGCCGGCGCCGGATCACCCGGTAGCCGGCGAGGTCGCGCGACGTGACCTCTCCCCCGTCCTCTTGGACATAGTCGGTGAGGGCGCGTCCGAGCTCACCGGTGTACAGCGAGGCGGCGCCGTCTGATGCAAGCGTGTCCAGCGTCTGCGCGAGGTCCGTCTGGACGAGCCGGTCGCCGGCGGCGAGACGCTCACCGTCACGGCTATAGATCTCACGGCCCTCATCGGTGTGACGGAGAATCAGATCGACGATCGCGTGCAAGTACGCCTGGGAGCGGTTCAGCTCGATGCCATCTCTCGCCAGCTCCACGGCGGGCTCGAGGAGCGTCTTCCAGGGGAGCGAGGCGAAGGAGCGGTGGGCCTCCTCCAGCCCAGCGGCCATACCGGGAACCGCGCATGAGGCGGCCCCGATGTAGAAGATCTGAGTGCCACCGCCGGGCTCGTAGTCGATGTTGATCTCGGTCATCTCGGGCCCCGGCTGCCGGCGAAGTCCGAGACCGGGAACGGCCGCGAAGAAGTCGAGGACGCGCGTGGAGGAATCGCGGGCGCGGTGGACGAGCATGAACCCGCCTCCGCCGGGGCCGGTGAGCGGGCTCTCGGCCACCCACGAGGCGAATGCGGCCGCGATGCAGGCGTCGACGGCGTTGCCGCCCTCGGCCAGCACGCGCGCGCCGGCCTCGGCCGTGAGCGGGTGCCCGGCGGCGATCGCGCCCTTCATGCGGCAAGCGTAACCCTGGGTCGGCCCACGTCAGTCGACCCGGTGGCCACCAACCTCCTCCCCACTGCGAGCATAACCGGGAAATCCGCACGCGTGTGAAACGGGTCCGTGCCGATTCATGCCCCGGCAAAATTCGGGCCCGAACAGCCCCTAAGGTTTGACAGGATGCGAGGCGTGAAGCGCGCAAGCCCTCTGACGCGTGAGGCTCTGCTCAACGCGAGCGCGGCGGCCGCCTTGGCCGCGCTCCTCGTCTGGCTCGGTCCGCCCGGCACCGACCTGGCCGCCCACGCCTACCAGCGCGGCCTCTTCCTCCACGACGGCTTCGCGCTGTGGAACAACTTCTGGTACGCGGGCCGCTACAGCTTCATCACCTACAGCCCCCTCTATTACCCGCTGGCCGCGCTGCTGGGGATCAAGCTGCTCGCCGTCGCCACGATCGCGACCGCGGCATTGGCCTTCGCAGTCGTCATCGGCCGCGAGTGGGGGCCGACCGCCCGCTGGTCGAGCCGGACATTCGCGGTCATCTGGGCGGGCGTCGTCCTCTCGGCCGCCTTCCCGTTCGCGCTCGGAATCGCGTTCGCGCTTCTCTCGCTGTGGGCGCTGCAGGCGAACGCGCGGGCCCGATTTGCCTGCCTGGCAATCCTGACGCTCGCCGCCAGCCCGCTCGCTTTCGTGCTGCTCGTCATCACCCTGGCGGCGATCGCAATCGCCCGGCGGACGCGCCCGTCCGACCTGGTCGTCCCCACGGCGACCGTCGTCGTCGCGGCCTTCGCCGAGCTTCTCCTCTGGCGCCTTTTCCACGGAGGAGGGCGCTATCCGTTCTCGTTCTGGAGCCTGCTCGGAGTGATGACCTTCTGCGTGCTGGGAGCGGCGATCACGTGGACAGTCGAGAGCGCGCGCGTCCTCCGCTGGATGTTCCTGGCCTATCTCGCGGCCTGCATCGTCGCCTACCTCATCCCCTCGGAGGTCGGGTCGAACATCCTCCGCCTGAGAGACGCCGCCGTTCCCGTCGTCGTCCTCGCCCTCTCGCTGCGGCGCTGGCGTCCCTTACCGGTCTGCCTGACCCTGATTGCGCTCGCCGCCGCCTGGAACCTCACTCCGCGCGTGAGCGACTTCCTGCGCAACCGGAGCGACCCGACCGCGGGCCAGGCGTACTGGCGGCCCGCAATCAAGTTCCTGCGGACGAACCTCACGCCCTCATACCGGGTCGAGGTCGTCGACACGGCCGGCCACTGGCCCGCTGTCTACCTGCCGCGCGCCGGCATTCCGCTCGTCCGGGGCTGGTTCCGGCAGGACGACTTTCCCGAGAACAAGGTCCTGTACAGCTCACTGGGACCGCGGCGGTACCGGGCATGGCTGCGCCGCCTCGGCGTGCGCTATGTCGTCCTCACGAAGGCGCCCCCGGACTACAGCGCGCGTGGGGAGGCGAAGCTCCTCCGGACCGGACGCGCGGGCCTCCCGCGTGTCCTGCATACGCGGAACATCGCGATCTACGAGATGCCGGCGGCGACCCCCATCGTCACCGGCCCGGGATCGCCGGAGGTGCTCGCCTTTCACCGCGAGAGCATCACGCTACAGGTGCCCACCCGCGGGCGCTACCGGCTGGCCGTCCGCTACTCGCCCTACCTGCACGCGAAGGGCACCTGTGTCGAGCCCGGGAACGACTCCATGATCCGGCTGACCGCGAGGAGAGCCGGACGGATCAGGCTCAACTTCGGGATCAGCGGCAAGCGCGTGCTGGGCGCCCTTGCAGGGACGACCCAGGACTGTCCGATCCGCTGGAGGCCCGTCCGCGTGATCACCGGGCGCTAGTCAGGCGTGGTGCTCCACTAGAGCGCCGCACGCGTAATCGGGGTCCGACAGCGGCTGGTGCCGTCCGCGTGACACGTCGGAAGGGGAGCTCGAGGGGAAACGACAAACAGGCGTGCGGAGGGCAAAGCCCTCCTCCGCCTATTTCTCAAAGCTCGAATGACACGCACTGCAGCCGCTCGGAAGGGCTGAGTGTGCCGCGTTCACGTGCTTGCCCTCCTTTTCGAATGAAGCAGCCACCCGGCGTGTGCGGGTCGCTGCGGTCACGGGAGCCCGGCCAGCCGGGCGACTACTCTCGGAGGAACGGCGGCGGCTCGAGGGTCTCGTCGCCGGTGCCGTTGGTCGCGAACACGGGCCGACGAGAACCGCCGATGCCGGTCGCGATCACGGTCACCCACATCTGGCCGGTGAGCCGCTCGTCGATCGTCGCGCCGAAGATGATGTTGGTGTCGTCGGTCGCAGCCTGGCGCACGATCTCGGCTGCCTCGTTGACCTCCATGAGCGAGAGGTCGTCGCCGCCGGCGATCGAGAGCAGGATGCCCTTGGCGCCCACGATCTCGGTGTCGATCAGCGGCGAGCGCAGCGCGCGGTCGGCAGCCTCGCGGGCGCGGAACTCGCTGGAGGAATAGCCGATCCCCATCAGCGCCGTCCCGGCCTCGGTCATGATCGTGCGGACGTCCGCGAAGTCGAGGTTGATGAGGCCGGGCATGGTGATGAGGTCGCAGATCCCCTGGACGCCTTGACGGAGGACGTCGTCCGCCACGCGGAACGCGTCGATCATGGACGTCGACCGATCCAGCACCTCGAGCAGCTTGTCGTTCGGGATGACGATCACGGTGTCGCACGCCTGGCGCAGCGCCTCCACGCCCTCGTCTGCCTGGCGCATGCGCCGTGTGCCCTCGAACCCGAACGGCAGCGTGACGATGCCGACCGCCAGCGCGTGCAGCTCGCGCGCGATCCGCGCAACGACGGGAGCGGCCCCGGAGCCGGTGCCTCCACCCTCGCCGGCGGTCACGAACACCATGTCGGACCCGCGCAGGGCGGCCTTGATCTGGTCATGGGCGTCTTCCGCAGCCTGACGTCCGAGCTCGGCGTTCGCCCCGGAGCCGAGCCCACGGGTCAGCTCGCTGCCGATGTGGATCTTCGTCGGTGCGTCCGAGGTCTGGAGCTGTTGCACGTCGGTGTTGACAGCGACGAAGTCCACCTCGGGGATGCCCGCGTCGATCATGCGGTTGACCGCGTTCAGGCCGGCGCCGCCGACGCCGACGACCCTGATGACCGCCAGGTAGACGGAGGGCTCCATCAGCCGCGACCGGTGCAGCCTCGGAGCGGGCTCCGGGAACGTCTCGATCCGCGGCTGAGCCGGCGGCTCCTCGACGACGTCGAACGGCGGGAGGTGCTCAACCGTTTCCTCCTGCGGCTCGACCGGCGTCTGCTCGGAGGGCGGCCTGCCCTCCCGCTCCGCCTGGCGCTGAGCCGCTTCCGTCGCGCGGAAGAGCTCGGCGAGCGGGCCCTCACGCATGCTCGCGCGCTTTCGCGCCATTGAGCACCTCCTTCGCCAGATCGCGGTAGGCCTCCGCCGCGGATCCCGTCGGGTCGTAGGCGAGCACCGAGCTGCCCTTCACGGGCGCCTCGGCGTAGCGGATGGTCTTGCGGATGCGGGTCTCGAACACGAGCTCGCCGAAGTTCTCCTTCAGGATGTCTACGGCCTCGCGCGAGTGCAGCGTGCGGTTGTCGTACATCGTCGGCAGGATACCCTCAATCTCTACTTCAGGGTTAAGATTCTCCCGAATCATGCTGAGCGTGTTCTCGAGCTGCACGAGTCCCCGCAGGGAAAGGTACTCGCACTGGACGGGGACGATGACGCTCGTGGACGCCACCAGCGCGTTCACGGTCAGGATGCCGAGCGAGGGCGGCGTGTCGATCAGGACGTAGTTGTAGTTGTCCTTGACCGGCGCCACCGCCTTCTCGAGGGCGCGCTCGCGGCCGATCATGCTCGAGAGCGCAAGCTCGGCGCCGGCGAGATCCAGAGACGAGACAGCGAGGTCGATCTCACGCTCCTCGATGACCTCCTCGATCGGCAGTCTGTGCACGAGGACGTCGTACATCGAGCGCTCGATCGAGTCCGGGTTCAGGCCCTGGCTCATGCTCAGGTTGCCCTGCGGGTCGAGGTCGACGGCGAGTACGCGTAGCCCCTGCTCCTTGAACGCGACCGCGAGGTTCAAAGTGGTCGTGGTCTTCGCCACGCCGCCCTTCTGGTTCGCGAATGCGATGACCTTGCCCATGGCCGGCTGCTTCGAGCTGTTTCCCGAGGTCTCTTTAGCGGGTGCCCGGAAGTTCGGGCGCGGAAGAAGACGCGCGAGCCCCATAGGGCTCCTTTCTTCGGGCCAGGGTAGCAGAGTCCTTTCGGCCCAAAGATGGTCTTTTTCGGGGCTCAGACGGGGGTTGCGGAGGGTGCGTCCACGGCTCTGCGACAGCGGTCCAGCGCGTCCTCCGCCCGCTCGGTCCCGCCCGGCTCGGCGCGGACCCAGTCCTCGGCCTCGTGCAGCAGCTCGCGCACCTCGCCGAGCAGCGCCGGCGCCGGCGCGCACTCCTGCTCGAGGAGCTCGATCCGCCGCAGCCGCCGTATCACCTTGCGCGCCTCGTCCATGGGACGAGCGTAGCGGCGGGAATGCCACGGAATCGCGCCGATTCTGTGCCGGCTTTATCTAAGCGGCGACGCGCGCGAAGTAGCCCGCGGGCCGCGGCCGCAGGCCGAGGATCGCCTCGTCCAGGTCGGTCACGAGTCGGGCGCGGTTGCCGTGGGCCACCGTCTCGACGAGCGCACGGCGAAGCGCTTCGGCCGCCTCCTCGCCGGCCGGCTCGCCACCGGTGAGCTCGCGCAGCGAGTCGAGCAGCTCCACCCGGTCGCGGCTCGTCTCGCCGAGCAGGAGCGAGGCGCGCACCGCCGCGGCCCACAGCCCGTCCGTTCCGCCCAGGAGCGCGACCAGCGACTCGCGCAGCTGCTCCGAGCGGAAGGGCTCACCCTGGAAGAGCGACAGCTCCCAGCGATCGAGGGCCTCGCCCAACTCGGGATCCTCGTCGGACGCGGCGAGGCGCTCCAGCAAGTCGCGGGCAAGCCGAGCGCGGAACTCGTCGAGATGTGAGGGCTCTCCGGCCGGCTGGGTCGCCGCGATCGGGAGCACGGGCCGGATCCCGAACGGGCGCCAGTCGAGCCGCTCGAACAGGACGGGCCCGGCGGCGACCGGCGCGGCGGTCGCGAGCCGAAGCGCGGTGACGGCGTCTGCCAGCTCCCCGGGAGCGTCGGGCGGCTCTGACTCGCCGGCCTCTAGCGGACGCTCGAGCTCGAGTACGCACATGCGATCGGGCTCGCGGCCGAAATCCGAAGGAAGCAGCCCGCCGGCCTCGGGCCAGTGGGCGGCGAGCTCGCCCGAGGCCGCGACGCGGACGCGGATCCCGGCTCCCAGCTCGAGCTGAATCCCCGTCGACAGGCCCACGAGCGGCGCCACGGCTGCGTACGCGCGGTGCTCGCCGAAGAGGGACTCCTCGAGCTCGGCATACGCGCTGTCGAAGGCGCGGTCATCCCAGTCGATCCCGCCGCAGGCCTCGGTCGTCTTGATCAGGAGCGGCAAGAGCACGGTGCGAAAGAGCGCCTCGTCCTCGGACGGCTTCGGGCCGGCATGGGCCCGCGCGAAGATCGCCGCTGCAGGCTCACGCCGTAGCTCGTCGATCGCCAGGCGCGCGTCGGTGCGGCGCCGCAGAGGCTCGGCGCGCGACTCGACGAAGCCGCGGACCAGGGGCCGGTACTCGTACAACGCCGGCTTGCCGCGCGTTTCATGCTCCTCGAAGGCGAACGGGATCTCCTTTCCCTCCTTCACCTCTTGCGAGAGCATGGAGAATCCTCCGAGGCAGAAGCAGCGCAGCGCCGTATACAGGCTCTGAGAGCGAACAGCCACACTCTCGTCTACGCGGCGGGTGAGCCCTTTCCTCTGCCTAGGCCGAAGCAGTCGCGCGAGCAGGCTCAGCCAGCAATCCGTCGCAGATCGTCTGGACGACGGTCCTCTCCGCGACCCCGACGTCATCCTCGCTGTCAGGAAGCTGTCCCAGCACCCAGCCGGTGAGGACCTCTTCCAGCGCTCCGTAGAAGACGAAGCTGGCGAAGCGCGGGTCGAGATCAGCCCGGAAATCTCCGTCCTCCTGCCCCTTGACGATGATGCGCTCGAGCGCCGCGAACGCCTGCTCGACCTCGTCGATCTCCTGCTGGATGTGCGGGCTGCGGGTCACCTCCCGCACGAGCACGCGGACGGTGTCCGGCGTGTCGCGCCAGGAGCGCAGGACGATCGCCGCCACTTTCCGCAGCTGCTCGCGTGCCGGCTCGCCCATGTCCTCGACGCCCTTGATCGTGTCGAGCATGAGCGTCCACGTGTCGCGGAAGATCGTCTCGAGCAGCTCTTCCTTCGAATCGAAGTAGTGGTACAGGAGCCCGTGCGCGACGCCGGCCTCTTCGGCGATGTCGCCCACGCGGCACGTGTGGTAGCCCTTGCGCGCGAACACGCGAACGGCAGCGTCGAGAATCAGCCTTCGCTTGTCTTCCGCAGACATGTGACCGCCGAATCGTACGGCAGCGCGAAGGAGAAAGCTAGGCCGTGAGGATGGGGTCGCGGAGCGCGACCACATTGAAGGCAGGCACCGGCCTGGGGAAACCTTTCAGCTCGTACTCTCCGGTCGGCTCAGCCTCGATCTCGTCCTCGACCTCAGCGTAGAGACGCTGAGAGATGAGGATCTGACCACCGGTCGCCTCGTCGGAGAGCCGTGAGGCCAAGTTGGTGACGCTCCCGATGGCCGCGTAGTCGGAGCGGCCGTCGAAGCCGATCTCGCCGCAGGTCGCGTACCCGAGCGCGATCCCGACCCCGAAATCGAGCTCGTACCCCCGCTTCTTCCAACGCTCTGTAAGACCGGGCATCTCCTCGCGCAGTGCGCAGGCAAGCTTGACCGCGCGGAGCGCCGGATCCGGGATCTCGATTGGGTCGTTGAAGAAGAGCTCGACACCGTCACCCGCGAGCCCGCCGACGGTCGCGTCGAAGCGCTGGACGAGGCGGCCGATCGCCTCGTGGAACTCGCCGAGGACGCCCATCAGCTCTTCCGGCTCGACGGCGTCGGCGAAATTCGTGTAGCCGCGGAGGTCGCAGAACAGGACGGCAACCTGCCGGCGGTGGCTTTGCAGAACGGACTCGTCGCCCGACTTCACGATCGCGTCCGCGAGCTGAGGCGGAAGGAACCGCTGCAGCTGCCGCAGCCGCTCCAGCTCCTCGACCTGCTCCTGCACGCGCTGCTCCAGCGTCCGGTTGAGCTCCTTGATCGTGTCGTGGTAGCGCTTGATGCGGAGGAGGGACTTCACGCGCGTAAGCAGCTCGTGGTGATTGAAGGGCTTCGGAATGAAGTCGTCCGCACCGGACTCGATCGCCTTCGTCTTCTCCTGGCCGATGCTCGAGGTGACCATGATCACCGGCAGGACGGCCGTGTCCTCGTTCTCGCGCAAGTGAGTGCAGACGGCATAGCCGTCCATCTCGGGCATCATCACGTCGAGCAGGATCAGATCGGGGTTCTCCGCCTCGACGACCCCCAGCGCCTCGCGTCCGTTGCTGGCGGAGACCACGTCGTACCCCTTGGGAACTAGCACGGCCTCGAGCAGCCGCACATTCTCGGGAATGTCGTCAACGACGAGGATCTTGGCAGCGCCGTCACGCCTATCCATCGTCTGCTCCACAGTGGCTCTTCACGGCGGAGATGAACTCGGGAACATTCACCGGCTTCGAGATGTAGCCGTCGAATCCCGCCTTGAGAAACCGCTCCCGGTCGCCCGCCATCGCCTGCGCGGTCAACGCTATGACCGAAAGCTCCTTCGTGCGGTCGTCGGACCGTAGCCGAGCGAGCGCCTCGAGGCCGTCGATTCCCGGCAGCTGCACGTCCATCAGGACGAGGTCCGGGACATGCTCTGTCGCAAGGTCCACTGCGTCCTCGCCGGTTGTCGCCTCGAGCGTCTCGTATCCACTCGCCTGAAGCACGTCTCTGAACAGCTTCATGTTCTTCTCGTTGTCCTCGACGACGAGGACGACCTGGCCTGCCATCAGCTCGCCCCCACGGGGAGGGCAAACGTGAACGTGCTGCCTTTGCCGGGAGCGCTCTCCACCCAAATTCGCCCCCCGTGCAGCTCTATCAGCCGCTTCGAGAGTGCAAGCCCGAGCCCGGTGCCCTCGCGCTGCTCGATGCCGATCTCCGTCTGCTGGAACTCCTCGAAGATCCTCTCGTGGTCCTCTTCTGCGATTCCCGGCCCGGTGTCGACGACCGAGACCCGGACCTCTCCGTCCACTTGGGCTGACCGGACCTCCACGCTTCCGCCCGCGGGCGTGAACTTGACCGCGTTCGTGAGCACGTTGAAGACGACCTGACGGATACGGCGCTCGTCGGCCTCCACGACCCCAACCGACCCATCGAGCGCGAGTCCGAGCTCGACGCCGTTCTTTATGGCCCGCTCCTTGACCATGACGACGCCGCGCTCCAGGGCCTCTCGGAGCGAGAACGGAGCGATCTCTAGCTCGACCTGGCCGGCCTCGATCTTCGAGAGGTCGAGGATGTCGTTGATGAGCGCGAGCAGGTGGTCGGACGAGGAGAGGATGTCGGCGACGTATTCCTCCTGCTTCTCGTTCAGCTCACCGAAGAGCTTCTCGCGCAGAACCTGGGAGAAGCCGATGATCGCGTTCAGGGGTGTGCGCAGCTCGTGCGACATGTTCGCCAGGAACTCGCTCTTGTGGCGGCTCGCCGCCTCCAGCTCTCGGTAGAGGCGCTGGAGCTCGTCGTTCATGCGGTTGACGTTCCCCGCAAGGGCGCCCAGCTCGTCGCGATTCGCCACCTCGACCCGGCGCGAAAAGTCCCCGGAGGCGATTCCCGCCAGGCGCGCGTCGATGCGCTGGACCGGCCCGATCACCGACCACGAGAGCACGAAGCCGAGCAGGAGCGCCAGCACGATCGCCCCCGCGGCCACGCCAATGAACAGGTTCCGGGAGCTCGCGTACGAGCTCGCGTTCTGGGCGATCAGGGCCTCCGTTCTCGCGGTCGTGACATTCGCGAGCTCCGTGGCATGCTGGTTGAGGTCGATCGCAACCAGCTCGGCCCTGGTGCGAAGGGACGGCACTCGTGCGGGCGCGGCTCGGCCGGCCTCGACGATCTCTCGCATGATCGTCGAGAGGTGGCGACCTGTCGCCCGAATCCTCCGCAGGTACCTCTCGTCCTCCTGAGGAGGCCGGAATCCGAGATTGTCCGGGAACGTCGCCGCCGGGATTTGCGCGACGGCGCTGGTGATCGCCCGGTCGATGGCCAAGCCGCCTGCCCGATCCTGTTCATGCGAGCCGCGGAAGGCCTTGTAGTAGTCCCCTCCGACGTTCTGGGCGAGCAGCAGGCGAACGTGGAGGGCGTCGCTCCGGAGCTTGCCGTACGCAAAGCCTCGCTCCTGGAGCGTTCCGAGCGTCTCCACCCGCTCGTTCGACTGCCCGAGCAGGCGAAGCCCGAGCACGCCCAGGACGACCACGAGCAATGCAGTGCCCACGAATGCCACGAGCAACTTGGCGTGGACGCCGGCCGGCAGCCGTCCCACGGCCCGGACCAGCGGATTGTCGGCCGGGCTCAGCAGCCGGCGTTCTTCGGCGCCGGCTGCTGTCTCCTGCTGCGGCACGTGTCCTCGCGACACGCGCTCAGATCTTCAGCTCTGACGTGCTTCCCACGAAGTTCGTGATCAGCCAGCGGTTGTTGATCCTCGCCACGTCCAGATTGCCGGCCGTGACCGCTGCAACCTTTCCGGTATCGACGTCGATGAAGTGACATTCGAAGTGGAGCGTGCCCCGGTCTCCGTCGACGGTGGCCTTCAGCTTGTACGCGGGATGGTCGGACAACCAGTGCGTCTCGGGCTTGAACGAAACCGAGTTCAGCCAGACCTTCCGGATCTGCTCCTTGCCCGCCACCGTGTTCCCGGGCCCGAACGTGCCGGTCGCATTCGGTGCGAAGAGGCCAACCATCTCCCCGATGTCCTTCTTGGATATCGCCTCGTGGAAGGTCCTCTCGATCTGGCTGATCGCGTAGAGATCGGTCTTTCGTCGGAGCGCCTGCTCGGATGCAGAGCTCAAGCTCGAGCCTCCGCAGGCGGCCAGCGACATCCCCAGACACGCCAGCGCAAGAGCGCTCACCACTGCTCGCTTGATCATTCGGAAAACTCCCTCCTCTTTCGGTGATCTTCGCACGATCTGCGCATCCTGTCTAAGGTGGCCATCGGCAACAACAGGGGTACCCCGGAGATCGGAAGGCCGGTTACCCCCCGTCTCGAGCGCCTTGCTCGCCCCCTTGCCAGCTTGGACGCGGCGGTTCATAGTCTCCGGATGGAGAGGGCCGCAGAAGATGCCGGCAAGATCCTGGTCGTCGACGACATCCCGGAAAACGTGCGGCTTCTGGAGGCAGTCCTCGTCCCACATGGGCATCAGGTCGTCCCGGCGACGTCCGGCGAGCAGGCCCTCGAGCTCGTCAAGACAGAGCAGCCGGACTTGATCCTGCTGGACGTCGTCATGCCAGGGATGGACGGCTACGCCGTCTGCCGAGCTCTTCGCAGCGACGAGGAGACCGCCATGCTCCCGGTGATCATGGTCACCTCGAGCATCGGCCAGGAGAAGACCAAGGCGATCGCAGCGGGAGCCGACGATTTCATCCCCAAGCCCTTCAACCAAGAGGAGCTCCTCACCCGGGTGAAGTCCCTCCTCCGCATCAAGCGCTTCCACGACACGATCAAGGAGCTGAACCGAACGCTTGAGCAGCGCGTTAAGCACCAGGTGGTCGAGCTCGAGCGGCAGGCCGACGAGCTGCGAGCGTCGCGGGCTCGCATCGTGGCCGCCGCCGACGCGGAGCGGCGGAGGATCGAGCGCAACCTGCACGACGGGGCGCAGCAGTACCTCGTGGGGGTCGCGGCCAATCTCGGCGCCGCCCGCGAGCTCGCGGACTCCGACGCGGCGAAGGCGAAGGCGATCCTGGACGAGCTAGGCGAATCCATTCGAGACGCGATGCGTGAGCTCAGAGAGCTTGCTCACGGGATCTACCCGCCGCTACTGCAGGACCGAGGCCTCAAGGAGGCGCTCGCCAACGCCGCCAGACGCGTTCCCATTCCGGCGCGCGTCGATGCGACAGAGCTCGGGCGGTACGACGCCGGCCTGGAGGCGGCCGTCTACTTCTGCTGTCTGGAGGCGCTCCAGAACGCAGCCAAGCATGCCGGGGAGAACGCCAGCGCGCGCGTTCGCGTCTGGGAAGAAGACGGGGGCATCCGGTTCGAAGTCGCTGACGACGGGGCGGGGATCGACCCCGCCGCAGACGACACAGGAACCGGGCTCACGAACATGCGGGACCGGCTCGGCGCCATCGGAGGAAACATTCAGGTCGAGTCCACTCCGGGCGCGGGTACCAAGGTGCTCGGAACGGTCCCGGTTCAGTCCTCCCGCTCGGCGAGGTAGAGCAGCACCGCCTTGACCCGGCGGTTGATGTCCTCCTGCCATGTGAGCCCGAGCTTCTGGAAGATCGAGTGCACCACCTTCTCCACCGAGCGCTCCGTGATCACGAGTGACGCTGCGATCGCCGCGTTCGTCTTGCCCTGCGCCATTTCCTCGAGCGTCTCTCGTTCACGTGGCGTCAAGTCGTCGAGGGGGGAGCGCCTGGTCGACCTTGCGTTCACGAGCGCCTCCACGACCTTCGGATCGACCACCGAGCCTCCCCCTGCGACCTCGCGGATGGCTTCCGACAGCTGCCTCGCGTCGCCCACGCGGTCTTTGAGCAGGTAGCCACGCCGATCCGCGCCGCTCTCGAGAAGAGCAAGCGCGTACTCGGGCGCGGCGAACTGGCTGAGCACGACCACGCCGGTCTCCGGGTTCGTCTCGCGCACCCGGTCCGCAACCTGGATCCCTTCGTCCGCGTTTCCGGGCGGCATGCGGATGTCGGTGAGAACGACCTCCGGCGCCTCGGCCTCGATGGCCTTCACCAGCGATGGAAGATCCTCGCAGGCGGCGACCACGTCGATGTCGGGCTCCTGCTCGAGCAGCCGCAGCACACCTTCTCGGACAAGGTAGTTGTCCTCGGCCAGGACGACCCGGATCGCCACTACTCGACTATACGGCCATCGGGCAGAGGAGCATGCTAGGCAGCCGCGGCGGCCACTTTGGGCAGGATGCTTCGCAGGTACTGCCCGGTGTGGGATTCCTCCACGTCGGCCACCTCCTCGGGAGTTCCCGTGGCGACCACCTCTCCCCCGGCCTCGCCCCCTTCCGGCCCGAGGTCGACGATCCAGTCCGCCTGCTTGATCACGTCGAGGTTGTGCTCGATCACCAGCACCGTGTTGCCGGCGTCGACGAGCCGCTGCAGCACCTCGAGCAGCTTCTCGATGTCGGCGAAGTGGAGACCCGTCGTGGGCTCGTCGAGGATGTAGAGCGTCCGGCCGGTCGCGACCTTCCCCAGCTCCTTCGCCAGCTTCACCCGCTGGGCCTCGCCACCGGAGAGCGTCGTCGCCGGCTGGCCGAGCTTGATGTAGTCGAGGCCGACGTCGTGGAGCGTCTGCAATCGCCGGCGCAGCTTCGGGATCTTGGCGAAGAAGCGGAGCGCCTCCTCGACCGACATCTCCAGCACGTCCGCGATCGACTTACCCTTGAAGCGAACCTCGAGCGTCTCGCGGTTGTAACGCCGGCCCTGGCACGTTTCGCATGGGACGTACACGTCCGGAAGGAAGTGCATCTCGATCTTGATCGTCCCGTCCCCCTTGCATGTCTCGCACCGCCCCCCGCGGACGTTGAAGGAGAAGCGACCCGGCTTGTAGCCGCGGACCTTGGCCTCGGGCGTGAGCGAGTACAGCTCGCGGATGGGCGTGAAGATGTCGGTGTACGTGGCGGGATTCGAGCGCGGCGTGCGGCCGATCGGCGACTGGTCGATGTCGATCACCTTGTCGAAGCACTCGATGCCCTCGACGGACTCGTGCGCTCCCGGCTTCACGCGCAGGCGGTGGAGCCGGTTGGCGAGCGCCTTGTAGACGATCTCGTTCACGAGCGTGGACTTGCCCGAGCCCGACACCCCGGTGACGCACACGAGCTTCCCGACCGGGAACTCGACGTCGATCCCCTTGAGGTTGTGCATCGTCGCCCCGCGCACCACGAACGACCCGTTCTCGTGCTCGCGGCGCTCCGGGACCGCGATCGTCCGCTTCCCGGACAGAAACTCTCCGGTGATCGAGCCGCGCGTACGGGCGACCTTCTGCGCCGGCCCCTCGGCGACGACGTCTCCGCCGTGCTCGCCCGCTCCGGGGCCCATGTCCACGAGATGTTCGGCCGCGCGCATCGTCTGCTCGTCGTGCTCGACGACGAGCACCGTGTTGCCGAGGTCGCGGAGGCGCTCGAGCGTCCCGATGAGCTTGCCGTTGTCGCGCTGGTGGAGGCCGATCGACGGCTCGTCGAGGATGTAGAGGACGCCCACCAGTTGCGACCCGATCTGCGTCGCCAGTCGCAGCCGCTGGGCCTCGCCGCCCGAGAGCGTGGCCGCGGCGCGGTCGAGCTGCAGGTAGCCGACCCCGACGTTGTCGAGGAAGGTGAGGCGCTGGCGGATCTCGCGGATGATGCGTTCGCCGATCAGCTCCTCGGTCTCGGTCAGCTCGAGCCCGTCAAGAAACTCGATCGCGGCGGTCACCGACATCTGGGTGAACTGGTGGATGTTCTTCTCTCCGATCGTGACCGCCAGAACCTCCGGCTTGAGCCGCGCTCCGTTGCAGGCCGGGCAGGGGCGGAAGCTCATGTACTCCTCGATCCGCTCGCGCTGCTGCGAGGAGTCGGTCTCGCGGTAGCGCCGCTCGAGGTTGGGGACGATGCCTTCGAAGGCGAGCATGTAGGAGCGCCGCCTCCCCATCCGGTTGCGGTACTGGACATAGACCTTCTCGCCCTTCGTTCCGTACAGGAACAGGTTCTGCTGTTCCTCCGGGAGCTCTCCCCACGGCGTGTCGAGATCGATCTCGTACCGGTCGCCGATCGCCTGGATCACCGACTCGTAGAACGTGGAGTTGCCGACCGACCACGGGACGAGCGCGCCGTCTCCGATGGAGACGGTCTGGTCCGGCACGAGCAGGTCGGGATCAATCTCCTGCTGCGCTCCCAGGCCGGTGCAGCGCGGGCACGCCCCGTGCGGAGAGTTGAAGGAGAAGATGCGCGGCTGCAGCTCGGGGAGCGAGACGCCGTGCTCGGGGCAGGCGAACTTCTCGCTGAAGGTGAGCGGCTCGCCGTCGACGACGTCGATGACCACGAGCCCGTCGGCGAGGGCGGAGGCGGTCTCGATCGACTGGGAGAGGCGGATGCGCAGGTCCGGCTTCATCACCAGCCGGTCGACCACCACCTCGATCGTGTGCTTGAACTTCTTGTCCAGCTCGATCGGCTCCTCGAGGAGCCGCTGTTCCCCGTCCACTTTCACGCGCGTGAAACCGTCGCGCCGCAGCTCCTCGAGCACGTCCTTGTACTCGCCCTTGCGGTCGCGGACGACCGGTGCGTTGACCGTGAACTTGGTGCCTTCGGGCAGACGGAGCACCTGGTCGACGATCTGCTCCAGGCTCTGGCCGGCGATCGGGCGGCCGCACACGGGGCAGTGGGGCCGGCCGACCCGGGCGTACAGGAGGCGCAGGTAGTCGTAGATCTCGGTGACGGTGCCCACAGTGGAGCGCGGGTTGCGCGAGGTCGTCTTCTGGTCGATCGAGATCGCGGGCGAGAGGCCGTCGATCGAGTCCACGTCCGGCTTCTCCATCATCTGCAGGAACTGGCGCGCGTAGGCGGAGAGCGATTCGACGTAGCGGCGCTGCCCCTCGGCGTAGATCGTGTCGAAGGCGAGCGACGACTTCCCAGAGCCGGAGAGCCCGGTGATGCACACGAGCGCGTTCCGGGGGAGGCGGACGGTGATGTCTCTCAGATTGTGCTCGCGCGCCCCGTGGACGACCAGTTCATCCTGCGCCATTGGGCCAAGTGTATCCACCGAACGCATGTTCGGTGGAGCATCGCATCCGGCTCGGACAGCGGAGAACGGCGCCGCCCGTGCATGCAAGTCGGCGCCTCCATCGCGGGGGAACCGCCTGGTTCCCCCCGAGCACCCCCCCGGATCAGGCGCGACCCAACCGAGCTCCGTCCACGGTGATTCGCCGCGGATGACGCCTCGGTGACGGGGCTATCCAGTCAGGCGTTCGACGAGCTGGTAGAGCCGCCGCGGATCCGGGACGTAGCTCACCTCGAGCGGGCCGGCGACGAGCGTCCCATAGCCGAGGATCCGCCCCAGGAGCGTCTGCTCGAGCTCGAGCGCGTCGACCCCCGCGAGCCGTACGGAGGCGGCGCGACGACGCAGCGTCCCGTGGGCGACGACAAGCTTTTCGGTCGTCACCACCACGTGCGTGCGCTCCCACCGCCATACCGCCCGCAAGGCGGTCGCAGCGCCCAACGCGAGCAGTGCCGCGCCCCCGAGCAGGTAAGGCCAGCCTCGCGTCAGTAAGAAGCCCCCGCCGAGCGCGAGGACGATTGCCGACGCCAGCGGCCGCACGAGGACGATCCCGTGGCGCCGCGCCTCCAGACACAGCCGTTCCTCGTCCCCGACGAGCATGGCGCGCTCTTCTGCGGCGGAACAGCCGTTCCTGCGGGCCAGAGAGGGGCGGAGAGCTAGGCCCTACGGCGGCGGGCGAAAACGAGGCCGCCGAGCGTGAAACCGAGGCCGAACGTCCCCAGCGCAAAGGCTCCGATGGCGAAGGACTTCCGCGCCGTGGACAGGCGCTGCCAGCGCCCGAGAGCTTCCTCCTCCTCGCTCGTCAGCGGCTCGCCGCGCCGCTTCTTCCTCAGCGCGCCGCCCGCCCGGAGCCCGAGATAGAGGTCGTCGAAGACTTCGGTCGGCTCGTCGGCCATGGGGTGAGTGTATAGCCTGCCGCGGTCGTGCCTGTCCGCTTTCTGCACGTCTCGGACCTCCACTTCGGAGGCGGCGATCACGCGCTGATCGAGCGCGGTTTGACGGATCTGGTCGACCGCGTCGAGCCCGCGCTCGTAGTCGCCAGCGGAGATCTGACCCACCGGGGCAAGCGCGCGGAGCACGAGCAGGCGGCGGACTTCCTGCGCGGGCTCGGACGCCCCCTTCTCGCCGTTCCCGGAAACCACGACATTCCCCGCACGGTCCCCGCCCGGTTCACGCGCCCGTTCTCGGAGTTCGAGCGCCAGTGGCAGTCGACGGAGCCGCTCTACCGCTCGGAGGAGCTGTTCGCGGTCGGGCTCAACTCGGTCAGGCCGTGGCGGCATCAGTCCGGCGGCGTTCGCGCAAGCCAGCTTCGCCGCACTGCCGAGCTGTTCGCGGAGGTGCCCCCCACGGCGCTCAAGACGGTCGTGCTGCACCACCAGCTCATCGGCGCTCCGTGGCGGTCGCGAAAACGACCGGTGTCGAGGCGGAGCAAGGTGCTCGCGGCCCTCGTGGACGCCGGCGCAGAACTGGTCCTCGGGGGCCACATCCACCAGGTGGCCGTGAGCGAGCGGCATGAGTTCGAGGTCGTCGACGGCGAGGTTCGAGGCGTGACCGTCTCGGTCGCCCCCGGCCTGGGCCAGCCGCGGCCGCGGCGCCGGGGCGAGGCGCGCGGGCTACTCGTCTACGAAGCGACGGCGGCCGAGGTCTCCGTGGAGACCTACGTCTGGCGCGACGAGGGCTGGATGCTCACGGCGATCCGCCGCTTCCCGCGCGGGCTCCAGCCTTTGAGCCCTTAGGCGCCTCGCCGATCCCGAACATGGCGCCGTCGCGCGTCCCGACCCAGATCATCCCGCGCCAGACCGCCGGGGTCGCCTCGATGCAGCCCCCGAGATCGAGCCTCCACAGCTCGCGCGGCGATCGAGCTGGATGCCTGACGTCGTACGCGTGCAGGATGCCCGAGCAGTCCCCCTGGATCAGGACGTTGTCGACGACGAGGGGAGAGGACCAGGTCGGACCCGGGAGCGAGATCTTCCAGCGGACCTTCCCCGTGCGGCGGTCGACTGCGAGCAAGCCGCCCGCATTGGTGGCGACGTACAGCATTCCGCGGTGGAGGGCCGGCGTCGACCAGATCCCTCCCGCGTTGTCGAAGCCGGCGTCCTGCACCGGAACCGACCAGACGAGCGGGTCGTTCGGCTTCCTGGGGTTGAGCTTCATCAGCTGCCCGACCTCGGAGGAGCGGCTGTTGAACTTCTCCAGCTCGCTCGCCACGTACAGATAACCCTTGTCGATCACCACCGAGGCGTCCGTGTCCTCCCCGGTCCAGAAACGGAAGACGCGATGCGCCTTGCGCCCTCCCTTGAGAACGCGCGAGATATTCCAGCCCTGGACGAGCCCGGCCGAGTTGGCGAAATAGGCCACGCCGTGGTCGAAGGCCACCGAGTTCTCGATCGAGAAGGCCTTGTCGGGCCGATCGCTTTCGAGCTGGGAGTCCCAACCCGGGACGGTGAGCACGATCTTCGGGCGCACGCGCACCTTGTGGCCCGGGCCCCAGCCGCGGTTCAGCCTCACGACGTAGAACCACGAGTTCTCTCCACCTTCCAGCAGGTAATCGCCCACGATCAGAGGCGCGCCGTCCCAGTCGTTGTTCCAGACGATGTAGGGGACCGTCGTGTAGGCGTTCATCGACCAGAGGACGGTTGGATGGCGGCGGTCGAGCGCGACGACCCGGAGGTTGTTGTCGCGCGAGCCCGCGTAGTAGAGGGGATAGCCGTCCGGGTCCGAGGTGGCCGATCCCTTGGCGAGGTCGCCGGTGACGAGGTCGGAGCGGATCGGCTCACCCCTCCGGGCGTTCAGGAAGTGGTAGTGGTCGTCGTATGCCCCGAAGCGGAGCTCGAGGATGCTGCCCTTGCCGTGCCGGATGACGTTCGGCTGCCCGGTCCACCCCACTCCGCACCAGGTTTCCGTGCCGTGCTCGTCGCTCGAGCGCGCGCACATCCCCCCGTTCCGTGGATAGCGCCACTTCACGACCGGATGGCGCGGGACGGGCCCTTCTCCGTAGTACGTGCGCGTGAGGTTGCCGCGGAAGGTCGTGAGCCCCGGAACCTTCGGGTTGATCGCCCCCATGAGCGCCGCAGGCTTGGCCTGACCCGAGCCGTCCTTCTCAGCCGCTGTCGCTTTCTTCGTCCGCCCGCCGCCCGACGTTGCGGACACGATCAGCCAGATGCCCGCGGCGACGACGATCGGCACGCCGAGGGCGACAGCGCGCCGAACCATGATCTGGCGGCGCCGCCTTCGGCGATGAAGCTCGCGCGCGAGCTGCCGCTGCTCAGGGCTGAGCTCGGGGGCCGCAGGGGGAGGCGCCTCCATCGGCTCATTGTGCGCTCAGGCGCGGTCGATGTCTAGAGTGCGCCTCGGATGAAAATCACGCCCGCCGCAATTGCCTTGCTGGTGGTGCTCTGCGCGGGCGTCACGGCCGGTTCGGCGCGCGGGCCTTCGACCTCTGTGCTGAGGAATGGATCGCTCGTCTTCGACGGCGTGGGCTCATCGACGCAAACCGTCCAGATCTACCGGGTCGCCCCCAATGGAAAGGGACTGCGCCAGCTGACACACGCGCAGGGCAAGGTCTGGAACGAGTGCCCCGGGTGGTCGTCCGGCGGCAGGAGCATCTTCTTCGACAGCGTCGACCGAAGCACCGCGGCCCCGTCGCACATCTACCGCATGAGGGCGGACGGGAGCGGCCGGCAGCTGGCCGACCAGCCCAGGGCCACCGATCATCTCTGCCCGTCGGTGAACCGAAGCGGCACGAGGGTCGCGGCGATCGAGTATACGAGCGACAATCGCAACCTCATCGTCACGATGAGCCCGCGCGGAGGCAACCTGAGAGTGGTCGCGCGCGCGTCACGCGTCCAGGACAACTACGGCCCGGACTACGTGCCCTGGGGCTTGCGGCTCGCCTTCTACCGGGTCACCTACGCTAAGAGCGGCACCGGCCTCCTGCGCAGCGACCTCATCGTCAGAAACGGAAAGCGCAACAGAGCGATCACGAGAGGGTCGAAGCGGAAGTACTACTCCCCTTCGTGGGCTCGCGACGGGAGCTCGCTGATCGCGGTCCGGGGTCAGAGCACGATCGTGAGGATGAGGCCAAACGGCACCGCAGTCCGAGTCATCGCGTCCGTCCGCCACGGTCACATCTCGAGCGCCGTCCTCTCGCCGAACGGCAAGAAGATCGCGTTCGTCCGCTGCATAGGGGATTGCGGCGACCCGTTCGAGCCGGGGAAGGGCTCTATCTGGGTGATGAATGCGAACGGCACCGGCAGGGACGCGATCCTCACCCAGTCCACGGCCGGCGTCCAGCCGGCCGGACGCGTCGACTGGGCCCCTAAGCCGCGCTGACGGCTCCGAACCGCTCCCGCGCGCGGGCGGCCGCACGGGCCGCCTCCTGCTCGCGGTTCCGCGGCGGCGCCGACGTGACGAGCTGGGCGAGCAGCCGGCTCGACGTCTCGGCCACGGCGTCGACCGCGCGCTCGAACGCCTCCTCGTTCGCCTTCGACGGCTTCGTGAAGCCGCTGATCTTGCGGACGTACTGCAGCGAGGCGTCCCGGACCTCTTCCTTGGTCGCGGGCGGATCGAAGTTGTACAGCTTGCGGATGTTGCGACACATTTGGCGGCTCCTTTGTTCCAGTGGGACTCAGGCGTCAGGCACGATATCCACCGGATCAAGGTTCTTTTGGAGGAAGGGGATGGCGAAGAAGAGGCGCCGGAAAACAACGGCTGAGGAAGAGGCGCGCTTCGAGCGGAATACCCGGATGATCAAGGAACGGCTCGCCTACCGACGGGCGAGGGACCGCGAGATGGAGGCCGCGCGCGAGCGCGAGAAGGAGTAGTTCCTAAGCAGGCGCGAGTGCCTGGAGCTCCCGCCGTAGCTCCTTGATCTCGTCACGGAGCTTGGCCGCGTACTCGAACCGCAGCTCCTCGGCCGCCGCGAACATCTCCTCCTCGAGCTGGATGACGAGCTTCTCCAGCTCCTCGCTCGACATGCCCTCCACCTCGGCGCGCCCCCGCCGCCGCTTCGAAGGCACGTGCGGCGCCTCCAGGGAGAGGAACTCGGCGATGTCCGAGACGCCCTTCTGGATCGACTCCGGCGTGATCCCGTGCTCCTCGTTGTACGCGAGCTGCTTTGCGCGACGCCGGTCGGTCTCCTCGAGCGCGCCCTTGATCGCCTCGGTCAGCTTGTCGGCGTACAGGAGCACCTTCCCGTTCACGTTCCTCGCCGCGCGCCCGATCGTCTGGATGAGCGCCGTCTTCCCGCGCAGGAAGCCCTCCTTGTCGGCGTCGAGGATGGCGATCAGCGACACCTCGGGCAGGTCGAGCCCTTCGCGCAGGAGGTTGACGCCCACGAGCACGTCGTAGTCGCCGAGCCGGAGCTCCCGGATGATCTGGATGCGGTCGAGCGTGTCGATCTCGGAGTGGAGGTAGCGCGCCTTGACGCCCGATTCGAGCAGGTAGTCGGTCAGGTCCTCGGCCATCTTCTTCGTCAAGGTCGTGACCAGCACGCGCTCGCCCACTTCCTCCCGCCGGCGAATCTCGTTCAGCAGGTCGTCGATCTGGTTCTTGGTCGCGCGCAGCTCCACCTCGGGGTCGACGATTCCCGTCGGGCGGATGAGCTGCTCCCCCACGCGGGTCGAGTGCCGGAGCTCGAACGGGCCCGGCGTGGCCGACACGAACACGAGCTGGTTCAACTTGTCCAGGAACTCGTCGAACCGCAGCGGGCGGTTGTCGAGCGCCGACGGGAGCCGGAAGCCGAAGTCGACCAGCGTCTGCTTACGCGAGCGGTCGCCCTCGTACATCCCGCCGATCTGCGGGACGGTCTGGTGCGACTCGTCCACGAACACGACGAAGTCCTCCGGGAAGTAGTCGAGCAGGGTAAACGGGTGCGAGCCGGGCGGTCGGCCTTCCAGGATGCGCGAGTAGTTCTCGATCCCGGAGCAGAAGCCGAGCTCCTTCATCATCTCCAGGTCGTACTCGGTGCGCTGGCGCAGGCGGTGCGCTTCGAGCAGCTTGTTCTCCGACTCGAGCTCCTTGACCCGCTCCTCGAGCTCGTGCTTGATCTCGTCGACGGCGCGCTCGATGGTCGGCTTCGAGGTCACGTACTCCGTGGCCGGCCAGATCGCGAGGTTGTCCAGCTTCGCGAACACCTCCCCGGTCAGCGGGTCGAAGTGCGTGATCTGCTCCACCTCGTCGCCGAAGAAGGAGACGCGGTAGGCGGTCTCGGAGTTGGCCGGCTGCACCTCGACGACGTCGCCCTTGACGCGGAAGCGGCCGCGCCCGAGCGACGTGTCGTTGCGGACGTACTGGCTGTCGATCAGCTTCCGCAGCACGAGGTCGCGGTCGTGATCCTCTCCCACCTCGAGGTACAGCAGCCGCTCGCGCCACTCCTCGGGGGAGCCGATGCCGTAGATGCACGAGACCGAGGCGACGACGATCACGTCCCTGCGCGTGAACAGCGCAGAAGTCGCGTTCAGTCGCAGCCGGGCGATGTCGTCGTTCTGCGAAGAGTCCTTCTCGATGTAGAGATCGGCCTGGGGGACGTAAGCCTCGGGCTGGTAGTAGTCGTAGTAGGAGACGAAGTACTCGACGGCGTTCGTGGGGAAGAACTCGCGGAACTCGTTGCAGAGCTGGGCCGCGAGTGTCTTGTTGTGGGCGATCACGAGCGTCGGCTTCTGGACCTGCTCGACGATCCAGGCCATCGTCGCTGTCTTGCCGGTCCCAGTCGCGCCCAGAAGCGTCTGGTAGCGCTCGCCGGCCTTCAGCCCCTCGGAGAGGGTCCCGATCGCCTGCGGCTGGTCGCCGGTCGGCGCGTACGCGTCCGCTGTCTTGAACTCGGGCATGTTGGAAGAGCGTAGCCGGGCGAACCCTCTGCAGCTCATTGACACACAAAGAAGCCAAGGAAGGGGGACTCGAGGGGGAAACCGCGTTCCACTTCGATGAAGCAGCGGCTCGGCTTTGCCGGGCCGCTGCGGTCACACCCCTCATTCCTAAGCCCGAACGCGCGGGACTCTCGTGTACGCGCCGTAGTACACCTTCCCGCCGGCGACTGCGAGAGAGAAGGCGAAGGGACCGCCGCCGCGCGTCGGCGCGCTGCGATAGAGCGGCTTGCAGGTCCCTCCGCCGCGCGCGCACTTTGCCCGGAACACGTAGAGCCGGCCCGTCCTCGACCCGGCGTAGACGATGCCGTTCGCCCTCGCCGGGGAGGGCTGCGCGCCAGCGAACCCTTCCCGAGCTCGCGTCGACCGCGTACAGATAGCCGCTCTCCGCGGTGGAGGCGACGGAGCCGATGTACACGGCCCCGCGCCGACGGTCGGCGACGAGGACCCGACCAGCAGCCCGACTTTCGTCCGCCAGCCCCGCTTTCCGTCCCGCCGGCGGAATGCGTACAGCGGGCCGTCGCCGCTTCCCACGTACACCGCGTTCCGGCTCACCGCGACCGACTAGTTCAGAATCCCATCCTCCGTCTTCGGCACGCGCTTCGACCACAGGGTCCGTAGCCGGGGCGCGTTTCCGGCTCTACGTCAGTGTTCCCCGGGATTGACGCCCAGGTGGCGGGGCGAGTAGTGGAACTGGGGCCACGTCCCGCCCGAACCGCGGACGGCCGTCTGCGCCGCGGCCTCGCCGAGCACGGAGAGCCCGATTCCCACTGCGACGACCGCAGCCCCTGCACGCATCGGCTCTACTAGTCAGCCGGTGCCGGAAGCGGAAGTCTCGGCCGCGGCGGGGCTGACGAGCCGCGAATCGCTCCGGAAGGCAGCCGTGGCGAAGGGGATCGAGGCGAGGATCTGGCCTCCCGCGACGATGAGGAAGACCCAGTGCGGGCCGATCGCCTGGAGCAGCGGCCCTCCGAGGAAGAGGGCGATCGGCCCGGCGAGGAGCGCGAAGGTGAGGAGCGCCGTCATCACCTTCGCCCGCAGCGCAGCCGGGGTCCGCGTCGTAATGACGCCGATGAGGGGCGCATTAACAAGCGGACCGAAGAGCGACGACACGAACAGTGCTCCCACCACTCCCCAGGCCGGGAGGTGCAGCGCGAGCAGCGGAATCGGAACGGTGAGCCCGACGAGCGCGGCCGCGGCGAGCTTGATCGGGTCGAACCGCGGCGCGAGCTTGATCGCGACCAGGCTGCCGACGACGGCTCCGGCGCCGAAGGAGGCGAAAAATATCCCGGCGATGCGCGCGCTGCCGCCGAAGTCGAGGTAGGCGAGCACCGGCAAGGAGATCGTGAGCAGCTGCCCGAGCCCGTTCAGCACGAGCGCCGTCGGCGCGATCATGCGCAGAAGGGGGTCACGAAAGACGAAGCGAACGCCGGCGAGCACGCCGCGACCCTCGTCGGAGGCAGGCTGGGGCGCACCCTGAGGGACGAGCAGCAGCAGCGTGAAGAACGAGAACACGAAGGTGGCCGCGTCCACGTACAGGACGGCGGTGGCGCCAATCACCGAGATCAGCACACCGGCGGTGGACGGCCCCAGGAGCGCCGTGGCCCGCTGGGCTCCCTCGACGAACGCGTTCGCCTGCGAGACCGTCCGCTCGTCGTCGCCGACGAGCTCGGGCAGGATCAGCCGCTGGGCGGAGAAGTACGGGGCGACGAAGCAGCCGATCGCACAGGCGATGACGAGCAGCAGCGGAAACGAGAGAGCGCCCAGCGAGTACAGAGCCGGGATGGACGCCATCAGCGGCGCACGAGCGGCGTCGCCGAGCAGCATCGTCCTCCGTGCCCCCAGCCGGGCGATGAGCATGCCGCTGGGGACGCCCAGTAGCGCTACAGGGATCAGCTCCACAGCGAGGACGACGCTCATCCGCGTTGCCGAGCCACTGGTTACGAGAACGAACCACGGCAGCGCGAGATAGCTCATCTGCGAGCCAAATGACGAGACCACCTCGGCCGTGAGGAGCGGCGCCACTCCGCGGCGCCGCAGGACGCTCATTGCGCTCCCGCTTCTGCGAGCACGGGCTCGGGCTCGGAGCGGCGAAGAGCGTATTCGCGCGCGGCGGCGAGCCCGGCAATGCCCATCGTCACCGTCTGAACGGCGGCGAACCCGATCAGCACCGGGGTCGTCCCGAAGGCGTCTAGCACGGGGCCGGCGACGAACAGGCCGAGCGGGTTGACGAGCGCCCACAGCACCATCACGGTCGTCATGACCGTCGGGCGCATCGGCGCCGGGATGCGCAGCGTGGTGATCGTGTGCAACGAGGGATTCACGAGCCCGTTCGCGATCCCCGAGGCGAAGATCGCCGCCGACAGCACGGCCGCCGGCAGCGGCATCCACAGCAGCCAGAGCGGAAGCGCCTGGCCCATGATGCAGACGGAGATCAGGGCGAACCCGTCGAACCGGCGCGCGAGGAAGCGGAACGAGACCGCGTTCCCGATCACGGCCCCGACACCGAACGAGGCCATCAGCCAGCCTGCGGTCTTGGCGTCGTGGCCGAAGCGCGCCAGGACGAGAACCGGAATCGTGACGAAGAAGGCTGTCCAGGCAGCGTCGCCGAGCGCGAAGGAAGGCCACCAGACGCGCAGGAGCCGATCGCGAAGGACGAAGCGCAGGCCGGCCAGGATGCGGCGGTCTTCGGGCTCCTGCTCGGCCGGCCGGCGCTGGGGGACGAACAGGGCCACCAGGAGCACCGAGACCACGTAGCTCGAGGCGTCCACGAGCAGCACGCTCGTCGCCCCCATCACGCCGATCAGGACGCCTCCGAGGGCGGGCCCGAGCAGCATCGTCGTCCTCGTCGCCGCCTGGAAGAGCGCGTTCGCCTCGGTGACCTGCTGCTCGTCCTCGCCCAGGAGCTCGGGCACGATCACCTTCTGCGCGGCGAAATAGGGGGCGCTCAGAGCACCGAGGCCGAACGCGACCGCGAGCAGGACCGCGAACGAAAGCCCTCCGCTCCAGTGGAGCACGGGGATCACGGCCATGAGCGGCGCCCGCGCCGCGTCGCAGAGGATCATGGTGCGGCGGGCACCCAGCTTCCCCAGCAGGCGCCCGCCCGGCAGGCCCAGGAGAGCCAGCCCGACGAGCTCGGCCGCCATGACGAAGCTGGTCTTCGTCGCCGACTCGGTCGTGACGAGGACGAACCACGGCAGCGCGAGCCACGTCATCTGCGACCCGGTCGTCGAGACGACCTCGGCCGCGAGCAGGGCGACGACGGAGCGCTGTCGGAACAGGTCGGTCCGGCTCATGCGAGGTGCTCCTCACGGATCCGGGGCATGGGCGAGAAGAGCAGAAAGAGCACGCCGAGGCTGCTGCCGACGACGCTGATCCAGAGCGTCTCGCGCAGCCCGATCGCGCCGCCGAGCACGCCGCCGAGCAGTGCGCCGATCGGGCGTGTGCCGTAGTTGACGAAACGGTAGGCGCCGAACACCCGCGTCCGCAGCGAGTCCGGCGTCGACAGCGCGATCACGCTGTTCTGGTTGACGTCAAAGATCATCACGCCGATGCTCGCCAAGAACTCACCGACGAGGAGCATCGCGATCACCGTCGCCTGCGAGCCGAAGGCGAGCGGGAACAGCACCATCGGCGCGGGGAACAGGATCGCGCCCATGATTACCGCTCGCCCGATGCCGATCCTCCGCCCCACGCGCGGCGCGATCACCGCCCCGACCAGCGCTCCGACGGCGGCGACGCCGAGCACGATCCCGATGGTTGCCGGGCTCAGACCCAGCTCCCGGGTCGCGAAGAGGACGAAGATCGCGGCCAGGAAGAAGTTGAAGAAGTTGACCGTGCTAGTGCAGAACAGGCTGGCGCGGAGGAGGGCGTTCCCGAACAGGTACCGGAAGCCCTCGGCCAGCCTGGTCAGCGGCCGAGTCTCGGGCCTCTCGACCTCCGGCTCCTGGACGCGCGTGCCGCGCAGCGCGAAGGCGGAGAACAGAAACGAGCAGGCATCGGCCAGCAACGCGACCGGCGCCCCGAGGATCTGGACGAGGAATCCGGCGACGCTCGGCCCCGCGATGTAGGAGAGCGAGCGAGTGGTCATCATCTTCCCCTGCGCCTCGACGTACTGGGCCCGGTTCACGAGCGCGATGACGAAGGAGACGTTGGCGAGGTCGAAGCAGACGGTGAGCGCACCGACGGCGAACGTGACCGCGAGCAGCTGCCAGATGGTGAGACCACCGAGCCAGTACGCGATCGGGAGAGTTGCGAGCGCCGCGGCCCGAAGCATGTCCGCCGCGATCATCATTCGCCGCCTGTGCGGGCGAGCGTCTATCCAAACTCCTGCGGGAAGGGCGAAGACGAGGTGGGGCAGCCACGTCATCGCCGTCAGCAGCCCGACCTCGAAGGCCGATGCATCCAGGACGAGAATCGCCGTGAGCGGGATGGCGAGCGCGCTGACCTGGTCGCCGAAGACGGAGACCGCCTGCGCGGACCAGAAGCGCAGGAAAAGGGGTTGGCGATGCAGCGGCGTGAGCCGCGCTTCCACCGTTCCGGCGGTCATAGCCGCCAGTCGCCGTCTTCGAGGATCAGGCCGCCGTCGGCGTAGATCCGCCCGCCCTCGCGGACGTCCTTGACGATGTCCCAGTGGACGTTGCTCTCGTTCGTCCCGCCGAGGAACTCGAAGCCGTTCCCGAGAGCGAGGTGGACGGTCCCGTTGATCTTCTCGTCGAACAGCGTGTTCCGCATGTGGCGCGTGATCCCGGGGTTGCAGCCGAAGCCGAGCTCTCCCAGGCGGCGCGAGCCCTCGTCGGTATCGAGGATCTCGAGCAGGAACGCTTCCTCGCGGTCCGCCGACGCGTCCACGACCACGCCGTCCTCGAACCGCAGCCGGATGTTCGTCAGCTCGCGGCCGTCGTAGACCGCGGGGAACTCGGAGAAGGCGACCTCGCCGGCGGCGGAGGTCTCTACAGGACTGTAGAAAACCTCTCCGCCCGGCATGTTGGCCCCGCCTGCGTCGATCTTGCCCTCCCGGCCCGCGAGGCTGAGCGTCAGGTCCGTGCCCGGCGCGACGATCCGGATTTCGTCGGAGGCGTCGAGCCTGTCCTTGACCGCCTGCATCCGGTCGCGCTCGGCATCCCACTCGATCAGACAAGCGCCGTAGAGAAAGTCCTCGAACTCGCGGAGGCTCATCCCGGCCTCCTGCGCAAGAGCGGGACAGGGAAACTGGCAGCCGACCCAGGCCAGGTTGCCCGAAACGATCCGTTGCATCGCGGGCCGGTAAGCCTTGTTCAGCTTGGCCATCCGCTCCGCAGGGATCGCCGCGGCCTCGCGGGTGTTCTCGGGAGCCGAGACGGCGATCACGCAATCGACGTTCTCGATCGCAAACCTGTCGACCGGCGGCAGCTCTTCCAGGATTTCGGCCGGCGCGGTCTCGAGCCAGGCGTTCACACCGCCGCCGGTCGCGCCGCTGAAGTCGAGCCGCTGATAGACGTACGCGCCTTTCCGCCCGATTTGCCGCGCCAGCTCCTCCAGGAGGGGACGCGCGAGCGGCGTGGCGATGACGAGCACCTCCCAGCCAGGCCGGACGTCGACGCAGGTCTCGACCAAGAGACTCGCGTACCGTTCGACGCGGGGATCGGCCATGACTCAGCTCCCCGCGCGCACGATGGTGATGTCGCCGCTCATCGTGTTGGCACGCAGCTCGACGAGCGGTGCGTCGCCTTCCGGACGCGCGTCCGAGACCGGGAGCTCCGACCGGACCTCACCGGAGCGGGAGCGCGCGTCGACGAACAGCTGCGAGCCTTCCTTGATCCCGATCCGCAGATCTCCGGATGCGGACTTCATGTTGACGCTGCCCTGTGAGACGCTCCCGACGTTCTGGTCACCCGATGCGGTGTTCACCGTGACCGATGAGCGCGCTTCGCGAACGAGCACGTCGCCGGATGCGGAATTGACCTCGAGCGGGCCGCCAGCCTCGCGGAGGATCACGTCGCCGGAGGCCGAATTGACTCTCGCCTCGCCTGCGATCGACCCGACCTGCACGTCGCCCGAGGCGGTGTTGATGCGACCCTCCCGCCGGACCGCCCGGATCTCCACGTCGCCGCTTGCGGCGCTGATCTTCGCGTCGTCGACGATCTCGCCGAACTCCACGTCGCCGGAGCCGGTCTCGACCTCGACGGATCCAAAACGCCCCCGGCCTTCGATGTCGGCCGAGCCCGAGTTGGCGTCGACGCTCGTCTCTTCCGGGCAGGTGACGCGAACGAGCACCTCCGCGCCACGGAAGAAGCGGCTGCGCCCGCGGACGTCGATGACGACCTCTGGGCGTTCTCCGCCGTCGCGCAACTCGACGCGGGCCGTCTGGACTGCCTCGGCGCTGGCCTCGTTGTCGCGCAGCGGCTCGAGAACGACAGTCGTCTCCTCGGTCTGCGCGGTCTCCAGCGCGATCTCACCTGCGCCGAGGCGCACGTCCAGACGGACGGGGGCCGGGGTCTGGAACGTTTCGGTCCTCACCGGCCGTGCCTCCGGGCCGGTCGCCGCTCGTGGCGGAGTGCCGCCTCGGCGAAGCGCGGCGGCTTGGGATCGCGCCGGTCGATGCGAACCTCTGCGTGTCCGAATGGGATTGGGTAGAAGGCCATCGTTCCTCCTCTCAGCCTTGGGCGTAGCCCGTGAGCCGGTTGCGTGACTGCGTGGTGGCGGGCGCGGCGCTGCCGGCACGCGAAAGCGCGCGCACGATCCACGTATTGACGGACACGCCCTCGCCTGCCGCCGCCTCCTCGAGCATTCGCTTGAGGCCCTCCGGGAGACGGAGGGTGATGCGTGCGGTGTAGGCCTCGTCGCCGGCCGTCGCGGTGGCCTCCGGCTCGTCGCTTACGAAGACGAGCTCGGGATCCTGCCCCGCCAGCCGAACCTCGACGTGTCCCGCCGGAAGCTTCTCGTTCAGCTCGAGCGCGGCTTCCGAGAGCGCGTCGAGCAGGCGCAGGCCCACCGAGGACTGGAGCGTGACGACGAGTCGCCCGGCCGCTTCGACCGTGCCCTCGTCGCCGAGCTCCGCGACCGCGGAAAGATCGGCCTTGAGCGCGTCGATGAATCTCTGGAGCTGCATCGTGATGTCATTATGACATCACCTACGATGTCTGTCAAATCCCTGCTTATTGCAGGTGATATGCGCCGTGATAGATCCCTTTCAGCTCCTCGACGCGGTCAACGTAGTGTCGTGTTTCGTCGAAGACGATGCCACGCCCCTCCCGCCGCCAGGTGTCGACGTTGCGCTGGCCGGCGTTGTAGGCGGCGAGTGCGGTCCGCTCGTCCCGGTACTTGTCCAGCAGGTAGCGGAGGTAGTAGGCGCCGTAGCGGACGTTGAGCTCGGGGTCGTACAGGTCCTCCACCCTGAAGCGCGCTCCGCCTGTGTGCACGGCGATGCCCTTCGCGGTGTCGGGGAGCAGCTGCATCAGCCCGATGGCGCCCGAGGAGGAGCGGACGTCCGGCCGGAACTTGCTCTCCTGGTAGATCACGGCGGCCAGTAGTGACGGCTTCAGGTTGTAGTTGTGCGCGTGCCCCTTGACGATGGCCTCGTAGCGCAGCGGGTAGCGCAGCCGGTCGAACCAGGCGGGTGTGCCGTTCTTCAGGTACACGAACGCGCCCACGACGGCGATGCCCAAGATCCCCAGTGCCGCGATCCGTCTCACGCGCGCTTCTCGAGCTGCTTCATCACCCGCGCTACGAAAGCATCCAGGTCGGCCGTCGTCCCGTCGTTCACGAAGGCGAAGTCGGCCCGCTCGATCTTCTCCTCATCCGGGATCAGCCGACGCTCCCGCGCCTCGAGCGGGACCTTCGAGCGGGCCGCGCGCAGATCACGTGGGGACGTGATCGCGAGGACGACGTCGAAGCGGGAGTCGCCTCCGACTTCGTACAGGAGGGGCACCTCGGTCGCGCACACCGCCGGCGGATGCTCCAGTCGCCCGAGCTCGTCGCGCCAGGCGAGGTACTCGGCCGCCACGAGCGGATGGAGCAGATCCTCCAGCCAGCGCAGCGCGTCGGGGTCGCCGAACACGATCTCCGCCACCACCGCTCGGTTGATCTGGCCGATGTCGTCCAGGATCCGGTCGCCGAAGCGCTCGACGAGCGCCTCGCGCACGTCCTCGTTCTCGCGCAGGAGGCGATGGACGATCTCGTCGCTGGAGATGACGGCCGCGCCGTGGCGCGCGAAGGCGGCAAGCGCCTCGCTCTTCCCGGCGCCGATGCCGCCCGTGATGGCGACGGCGATCGGCCGGTCCAACGCTACTCCGAGGAGCTTTCGGGCGGCGGCTCGGGAGCAGAGCCCTCGGAATCGCCGGGGCCGGGCTCTCCGGGAGACGCCTCGTCAGCCGCGAGGTCGGACTCGGTCTCGTCCCCTTCGGCCTGCCCCTCCTGCGCCTCGGCGACCGGTTCTGCGGCCGCCTCCGCCTCAGCGGGGGGCTGGCCGGCGTCTTCGGCCTCCTTGAAGACCTCTTCAGAAAGATCGAGGTGCGGCGTCACCGGCAGAGGCTCGTCTCCCTCGGCGTGCGGAGCGGGCTCCGAGCCGTCGGCAACGCGCTTGAGCGAGAGCGACAGGCGCCGGCGCTCGCCGTCGATCTCGAGGATCATCACGTTGACCGTGTCGCCCTGCGAGACGACCTCGCGGGGGTTCTCGACGTGGTAGGGAGCGAGCTCGGAGATGTGCACGAGCCCTTCGACGCCCGGGAGGATCTCGACGAAGGCGCCGAAGGTGACGACCTTCGTGACCTTGCCCTCGACGACGTCGCCCTCGGTGTACGAGTCGAGCACCTGCTGCCAGGGATCGGCCTGAGTCTGCTTGAGGCCGAGCGAGATCCGCTGGCGCTCGCGGTCGATGTCCAGCACCTTGACCTTCACGTCCTGGCCGATCTCCAGCACCTCAGACGGATGGTTGACGTGACTCCACGACAGCTCGGAGATGTGGATCAGCCCGTCCATCCCGTCCAGGTCGACGAAGGCGCCGAAGTCGACGATGTTCGAGATCTGGCCCTCCACCACGTCGCCGGGCTGCAGGCGGTCGAGGATCGCCTGGCGCATCTCCTTGCGCTCGTCCTCCAGCACAGCTCGGCGCGAGAGAACAACGTTGTTGCGCGCGCGGTTGAGTTCGATGACCTTGCAGCGGAGCTCCTGGGACATGAACTCGTCCAGGTCCTGGACGCGCCGGATGTCCACCAGCGAGGCCGGGAGGAAGCCGCGGACGCCCAGATCGAGGATCAACCCCCCCTTGACCACCTCGATTACCCTGCCGGTCACCGGCTCGCCGGTCTCGGCGGCACGCTCGATCGCCTTCCAGGCGATCTCGAAGCGCGCGCGCTTCTTGGACAGGATCAGGCGGCCCTCCGCATCCTCCTTGGTCATGACGAGCGCGTCGATCGAGTCGCCGACCTTGACCTCCTCAGAGGGGTCGATCGACCGCCGGATGGAGAGCTCCGACACCGGGATCACACCCTCGGACTTGTAGCCCACGTCCACCAGCACTTCGTCCTTGTCGACGCGGACGACCTCACCCGTGACGACCTGCCCCTCGGTGATCTCAGGGAAGGTCGCCTCGTAGTTGGGGACGCGCTCGCCGTCCTCGCCGGTCGTCCAGACGGCGTCGTCGGAAAGCTGCTTTTCCTCTGTCTCTATGGTTTCTTCGGCCATTTCGAAGGCCGGTCAGTATAGCCGGGGGCCCGCCGGGCCCCCGGGCTACGAGACCGCAGCGCCCGGCAAAGCCGGACGCTGCTCTCCCCGAAGGGGAAACGCGGTTTCCCCTCGGGTCTCCCCCTTCCTAAGCATCCGCTGATCGAGCGTGGTCGCCTCAGTAGCTCATTCCGCTCCGGCACGGCCGAGGAAGGCGCGCACCGCGGCTAGGTACTCGGCCGGCGCCTCGACGAAGCTCATGTGGCCGGCGCCGTCTAGCACGACCAGCTCGCTCCCGTCGATGCCGTCGTGGAGCGCGCGGGCCGCGCGCGAGGTTGTCGTCCGGTCCTCTGAGCCGACGACAACCAGCGTCGGGCGGCCGACCCGGCCGAGGTCGGGCAGGTAGTTGAAGTCGCCGTACCCCGCATTCGCGAAGTGGCGGAGCACGTCCGGCGTGTAGACCGTCCCATCGATGTAGCCCGGCGGGGGCTCGCCGGCGAAGTGAAACGGGAGCTGGATGCGCATCAGCTCGGCCGCCTCCTCCTCCGTCTCCACTGTCTTCTCCCACTCCCACGAGTCCGCGATCTTCCCCTCCTCCCCCAGCGCCTCGAGGGACTCCTCTACGTCGGCCATGAGAGCAGCGCTCGAGTCGCCTCCGCCGGAGATGACGTACGTGTCGGCCGTTCCCCGCTCGATCGCGTGGAAGGTGGCGATGATGGCGCCGAAGGAGTGGCCGAGGAGCGCGAACCGCTCCACTCCGAGGGCTTGCGCGAGGAGGTCGACATCGCTGGCGAAGACCTCGACCGAGAGCGTCGCAGGATCGACGCGGTCGCTCCGTCTCTGGCCGCGTTCGTCCATGTAAAGCACTCGATACTCGTCTGCGAGCGGGTCGAGATAGGGGCGAAACATCGTGTGGTCGAGGCCAGGCCCGCCGTGGAGGACGACGAGCGGAAAGCCGTCTCCCAGCTCCTCGACGTGCAACGCGACGCCGTCGCTCAGCTCGACTCGCAAGAGCTACTTGGCCTCGTTCCAGTCGTCCCCTATACCGACATCGACCTGGAGCGGAGGGTCGAGCGGATAGGCGCCGCACATCTCCTCGCGCACCAGCTCCCGAACGGCCGTGATCTCCGTCTCCGGCACCTCGAGCAGCAGCTCGTCGTGCACCTGGAGCACGAGCCGAGCGCCTCGCCCCTCGTCGCGAAGCCGCCGGTCGATCCCGAGCATCGCCACCTTGATGATGTCCGCGTTCGAGCCCTGCATGACGAAGTTCACGGCGAGCCGCTCGCCCAGCCCGCGGGTCTGCCGGCTCGAAGCGCGCAGCTCGGGCACCGGCCGCCGCCTCCCCAGCAGGCTCGTCACGAAGCCGTCCTCTTCCGCGCACTCGATCGTCCGCTGGATGAAGTCCTGGACGAGCGGGAAGCGCGCCAGGTACGTGTCGATGTAGGCCTGCGCCTCCTCGCGCGGAAGCTCGAGGTTCTCGGACAGGCCGAAGGCCGAGATCCCGTAGATGATCCCGAAGTTGATCATCTTGGCCACGTTGCGCTCGTCCTTCGTCAGCGTGGCCGGATCCTTGCCGAGCACCTCCGCGGCCGTGGCCGTGTGGATGTCGTCCCCGCGCGCAAACGCCTCGCGCAGCTTGGGCTCACCGGACACATGCGCGAGGATGCGCAGCTCGATCTGTGAGTAGTCGGCGGAGAGGAGCCGGGAGCCGGGCTCGGCGACGAAGGCGGAGCGGATCTCGCGGCCGAGCTCGGTGCGAATGGGGATCGCCTGCAGGTTGGGATTCGAGGTCGAGAGCCGCCCAGTTGCCGCGACCGTCTGGTTGAAGGTGGTGTGGAGGCGGCCGTCCTCCTCCGAGATGAGGCTCGGAAGCGGACCGAGATACGTGTTCAGGAGCTTCGAGTATTCGCGCCACTCCTCGATCACCGGCACGATCGGGTGCTCTGCGCGGATCGAGCGCAGGACGCGGGTGTCCGTCGAGTAGCCGGTCTTTCCCTTACGGCCGGGGGTGAGCTCGAGCTTCTCGAACAGGATCCGCGCCACCTGCTGCGTCGAGCCGAGCATGAACTCCTCGCCTGCCAGCTCGTACGCGCGTGCCTCCAGCTCCTCGACCCGGTCGGCGAGCCGGGCGGTGATCTCGCCCATGCGGTAGGTGTCGATCTTGACTCCGGCCTCCTCCATGCGGGAGAGCACTCGCGCCAGCGGGAGCTCGACCTCGCGGTAGAGGTTCTCGGCTCCGCGCTCGCGGACGCGTTCGACGAGCTGCGGAGCGATCCGGCGTGGGAGCTCCGCGCGGCGGACGAGCGCGGCCGTCTCTTCGTCGGCGGCGGGATCGAGCTCGATCTCGACGCCGTACTCGGCCGCGATGTCGTCGAGCGCGTACTCGGCGCGCCCCGGATCGATGAGGTACGCCGCGATCAGCGTGTCCTCGGCGGCCTCGACGCCGAGCTCCTTCGCGTCGTGGACGACGAGATCTGCCTCGCGGAGAGCCGCTTCGGCCGCCTTGGGGGCCACGACCACGTCGTCCCCGGCGGCGACCGCCCAGCGGCCGTCGTCGGACGCGTACCCCACCGGCCCTTGGAGTGGCGGCAGCTCGCCTTCCTTCCAGCGAACGGAAACGCTCTCCACCTCGGGCTCTGCCGCCGGGACGGCCGCTTCGAGCTCGTCGATCCGCTGCAGCAGGTTCCGGAACTCGAACTTGCGGAAAAGCTCCTTCAGCTGCGAGCGGTCCGGCGGCTCCAGCACGAGGCCGGCCGGGTCGAAGTCGACGTCGAGGTCGCGGCGCATCGTCGCAAGGAGCTTGGAGTCGCGCGCTTGGTCGGCGAACTGCCGCAGAGTTTCCTTGCGCTTCGCCCCGGACACCGCGTCGATGTTCTCGAGCAGGTTCTCGAGCGTGCCGAACTGGGCGATGAGCTGGCCCGCGGTTTTGTCCCCGATGCCGGGAACTCCTTCGATCGAGTCCGAAGGGTCTCCCTTGAGGCCGATGAAATCGGGCACCCGCTCGGGCGGGATTCCGTAGCGGGCCTCAACGCGCTCGGGCGTGTAGACGTGGACCTCCGCGATCCCCCGCGGGGTCATCATCAGGCAGACGTTCTCGGAGCAGAGCTGGAAGGCGTCGCGATCGGTCGAGACCACACAGGTCTTGATCTCGGCCTCGTCGGCGCGCGTTGCGAGCGTGGCGATGACGTCGTCCGCCTCCCAGCCTTCGAACTCCAGGTTCCGGTAGCCGAAGGCCTCGACGATCGGGCGGAAGTGCGGGAACTGCTCCCGGAGCAGGTCGGGCATCGGCCGGCGGTCGGCCTTGTACGTCTCCGCGATCTCGGTGCGATGAACGGGGCGCGTGTCCCAGGCGACGGCGACTCCCTTCGGCCGGTACTCGGTCAGGAGCTTGACCAGCATGTTCGTGAACCCGAGCAGCGCGTTCGTGGGGAATCCCTCGGTCGTCGCCAGCTCCTCCGGCAGGGCGAAGAAGGCGCGGTACGCGAGGTTGTTCCCGTCCACGAGGAAGAGCTCTGCCTCGCGCGCCGGCGCATCGTCGAGCTGAAGCACGGCCCCCGTTAGTGTCTTCGGCATCACGTCCGAGCCTAGCGCCTGAGAATGCCCACCCACGCCCCCGTCGGCTATTCCTGCCCGTTCTGCCTGCTCGCGGCCGGAGAGGAGACCGAGCTGAACTGTCAAAGCGACCGCGTCTGGCGCGACGAGGCGACGACGGCGTTCGTAGCGCCGAAGTGGTGGGAGACGAACCCGGCCCACGTCATCGTCATCCCGAATCAGCACTTCGAGAACCTGTACGAGGTCCCCGAGGACGTCCTGGCAGCCGTGTACTCGACCGCGAAGCGCGTCGCGGGTGCGCTGAGGACGGAATACGGCTGCGAGGGAACCTCGACGCGGCAGCACAACGAGCCGGCAGGCGGCCAGGATGTCTGGCACTTCCACGTGCACGTCTACCCGCGCTATGCGGACGACCGCCTGTACGAGAGCGACGGCCGGACACGGTGGGTGGACCCGGACGAGCGCGCGCCCTACGCGGGGCGTCTACGCCGGGCACTGGAGAGCTAACGGTGGAGATCGCGCCGTTCGCAGACGAGCACCTCGACGACGCCGCGGAGCTGCTCGCGGAGCGTCACCGCCGGCACCGCCGGGTCGAGCCGTTGCTGCCGAGCGAGCCAGACTTCCGGGCGGAGATCGCGGCCGTGCTCGGCAAGGGGGCATCGGGAGCCGTCGCGCGCAGGAACGGCAGAGTGGTCGGGTACGTCATCGGCGCTCCCCGCTCGGACGAGAAATGGGGGAGCGACAACGTCTGGGTGGAGTTCGCCGGTCATGCGGTCGAGCAGGCCGAGGACGTTCGTGACCTGTACGCCGCGGCCGCGGCACGTTGGGTCGACGACGGCCTGATGCGGCACTCGACACTCGTGCCTGCGACCGACGCCGAGCTCGTCGACGCCTGGGTCCGTCTCGGTTTCGGCCACCAGCAGGCGCACGGCGTCCGCGAGGTCGCGCACGAGCAGGTGGCGATCCCCGAGGGCTTCGAGATCCGCGAGCCGGATCCCTCCGACATCGAGGGCCTGATCGACGTCGACCTTGCGCTACCGGCGCATCAGCAGCTGTCGCCCACGTTCTCGGGCGTGAGCCGCACATCGCGCGAGGAGTCCCGCGAGGAGTGGCTGTCCACGCTCGCTGGGAGCGAGGAGGAGATCCTGATCGGGTATCGCGGATCCAAGCCCGTCGCCTGCTGGTCGATCACCCCGACCGAACGCTCCGAGCAGCATGCCGGGCTCGCGCGCCCCGAGAACTCTTGTTACCTTGCCTTCGCCGTGACTCTGCCCGAAGCGCGCGGCTCGGGCATCGGCGTCGCTCTGACGAACGCGTGTCTGGCCCTCGCCGCCGAGCAGGGATACGACTCGATGGTCACAGACTGGCGCGTCACGAACCTGCTCGCATCTCGCTTCTGGCCCAAGCGCGGCTTTCGCGCCACCTTCCTGCGGCTGTACCGCTCCATCCCGTGAGGATCCCGCTGCTGGTGGGATCGCGACTCGCGGTCGTCAACGCGCCGGACAGCGCGGTCGTGCTGGCCCCGCCGCCTCCCGAGGAGGGCGTGGCGGAGGTCGGCGCCGCGGTGCGCGACGCCGTGCGATTCCCGCTTGCGGGCGAACCGCTCGAGGCGTCCGTGCCTCGGGGCGGGAGCGCCACGATCGTGGTCGAGCATCTCTCGCTTCCGATCCCCGGGTCCGCCGAGGATCCCCGCCAGGATGCGCTGGCGGCCGTCGTCGACGAGCTGGGCCGCCTCGGAGTCGCGCCCGAGCGGCAGACACTCCTCGTGGCGGGCGGCCTGGAGCGACGCACCCGTCACCGCGAGCTCGAGCGACTCGTGACGCCGGACCTCGCGCGCCGCTTCCGCGGACGCGCCGTGATTCACGACGCAGAAGATCCGGCCCTTGTAGAGATAGGAGAGGCGAACGGCACTCCGCTTCGAGCCCATCCCGCGCTCGTCGAGGCCGACGTCGTGGTGACGGTCACGGCCGCAGAGACCGTGCTCCACGGGGGTCCCGCCGCCCTCCTGGCCGCGGGTGGGCCGGAGGCGCTCCGCGCCGCGGCCGCGACCTCCCTGCTGGAAGCGGCGGGGGCTCGCGGCTGGGACGTCGCCGTGGAGCTGGAGCAGGCGCTCGCGCGGCGCGTGCCGCTCTTCGGCGTCTCGCTCGCGCTCGGCCATCCGCGCTTCGGCTCAGCGCTCCTGCGCGGGTTCCCGTATGAGGCGGGCGCGGTCGAGCGCGTAGCGCGCTCCCCTGTGCGGCTGGGCTTTCAGGCCCTGCCCGCGTCGGTCCGGCGATGGTTCCTCCACGCCACTCCGCTCGAGCTCGGTGTCTCGGCGGTCTATGCCGGCCCGCCGTCGGTGGCGCACGCGGAGGCGCTGCTCAGAGCTGTCGACGCGCGGTCGGCCACCCTCGACGGGCCACTCGACGCACTCTGCATCGCCGTTCCGGGCACGACCCCTCACCTCCCCCGGGAGCGGCCCAATCCGCTGCTCGCCGCGTACTTCGGGCTCGGGCTCGTCCTTCGCCTCTGGCGGGACGCCTCGCCGATCGTCGAGGGGGGCACGGCGATCCTCCTCCACCGCTTCCATCGCCGCTTTGCCCACGGGACGCAGCAGCCGTACCGGACGTTCTTCCAGGAGACGCGCCACGGAATGGAGCCCGAGCGGCTGGCCGCCGCCGAGCGGGCGGCAGCCGCCGATCCGGACGCGATCGACGCCTACCGCAGCGGCCGGGGCTGCCATCCGCTCCAGCCCTACGCCGACTGGGCCGCCTGCGCTCCTGCGCTCGAGCGGGTCGGGGCCGTCCTCGTCGCAGGCTGCCGGGACGCGGCGGCCGCGCGGCAGCTCGGCTTTGTCCCCACTCACGGTTTGCCCGCCGCGCTGACGATGGTGCGAGGGCGCGCGGGACCGGAGGCCCGCATCGGCTTCCTGCTCTCGCCGCCGTACTTCCCGATCACCGTCGGCGCGACGGAACGATGAACGATGACGCTCTTACAATCCAGCGCTCAAGCTCGCAAATGAGGGCCGCCTCTGGGAACGGGGCGACCGGCGCCACGCAGCTACCGTTCTCGTAGTAGCCACACCCGCCGCAGCAGGGCTCTCGCTGCCCTACTTCCGATCACCTGAGAACGAGAGCGTCCGCTCGCGTCCCTGGGGCGTCGCTGCCAAGGGAGCCAAGCGCGAGGCGCGCAGGACAGTACAGCTCGGTACGGCGAAGCGCCGAGCGCGCAGCATCCTGCAGTCAGCGGCGTCAGGGCGCCTCGGAGCCCGGCTTCGCCGGGCGGGAGAGGCCCCGGCCAGGGGGGCGAGCGGTCACTCGCCCAGGTACGTCTTCCGTACGTCCTCGTTCTCGCGCAGCGCCTTCGCGTCGTCGGCGAGGGCGATCCTCCCCGTCTCGAGCACGTAGCCGCGCTTGGCGACGTCGAGCGCCATCAGCGCGTTCTGCTCCACGAGCAGGATCGGCGTTCCCTGCTTGTTGACCTCGACGATGGTCTCGAAGATCCGCTCGACGAAGATCGGCGCGAGCCCCATCGAGGGCTCGTCGAGCATCAGCAGCTTGGGCCGAGCCATCAGCGCGCGACCGATTGCGCACATCTGCTGCTCGCCTCCCGAAAGCGTCCCCGCCTTTTGGTCCTTCCGCTCGGCAAGGCGCGGGAAGAGCTCGAAGACCCGGTCCATGTCCTCGCGGATCGCCCGGCGATCCGCGCGCTGGAAGGCGCCCATCTCCAGGTTCTCGAGCACGCTCATGCGCGGGAACAGCCGGCGCCCCTCCGGCGACTGGCAGATCCCCATCTTCACGACCTCATGCGGCGGCGCGTGCGTGATGTCGGTCCCCTGGAACCGGATCGTCCCCTGACGGGGATGGTTGAGGCCGTTGATCGAGCGCAGGGTGGTCGACTTGCCGGCGCCGTTCGAGCCGATCAGCGTAACGATCTCTCCCTCGCCTACGTCGATCGATATCCCCTTCAGCGCTTGGATGGTGCCGTAGAAGGTGTGGACGTCCTGGAGCTCGAGGATCTTGCCGTCGCTCTCGGTCATGCCTGGGTCGTCGCTCCGCTGCCGAGATACGCCTCGATCACGCGGGAGTCCTTCTGGACCTCCTCCGGAGACCCCTCCGCGATCTTCTCCCCGTAGTCGAGCACGGTGACCCGGTCCGAGATTCCCATCACGACCCGCATGTCGTGTTCGATCAGGAGGACGGTCAGGTGCTGCTCGCTGCGGAGCTTGGAGACGAAGTCCGTGAACTCCCGCGTCTCCTGCGGATTCATTCCCGCGGTCGGCTCGTCGAGGAGGAGCAGCTGCGGCTCGATCGCGAGCGCGCGGGCAACCTCGAGCCGCCGCTGGTCACCGTAGGAGAGGTTGCGGGCGTACTCGTCCTCCACTCCACGCAGCCCGGCGAACTCCAGCAGTTCCCTCGCGTGCGCGGCCGCGTCCTTCTCCTCCCTCCTGACGCGCGGAGTGCCAATGATGCTCGGGACGATCCCGCCTTTCAGCTGCGTATGCATGCCCACGAGCACGTTCTCGAGAGCCGTCATCGTCTGGAACAACCGGATGTTCTGGAAGGTGCGGCCGACTCCGCGCTCGGTGATCGCGTGCGGCGGCTTGCCCGTGACGTCCTCATCGCGAAGCAGGAATCGCCCCGCGGTCGGCTTGTAGACACCTGTGAGCATGTTGAAGAACGTCGTCTTGCCGGCGCCGTTCGGGCCGATCAGGCTGACGATCGATCCCTCCGGGATGGTGAAGTCGACGTCGGCGACCGCGACCAGCCCCCCGAACTCCTTCCGCACCTCCTCCGCGGTGACGATGTCAGGCATCAGTGGCTCACGTCGTAGAGCGGCTCGTCGTGCACACCTTCCTCGAACTCGGCCTTTCGCCGAGCGCTGGGTATCAGACCCTCCGGTCTGAAGAGCATCACCACCACGAGGATCACTCCGAAGATGCCGAACTCGTACAGGGGGACGTCGATGCTCATGCCGAGATGGGTGTTGAGCCAGGCGCCCGTGTTGGCGAGCCCCTCGCGGTCGAGGTAGGAGAGGAACGCGGCGCCGACCATAACGCCCCACACGTTCCCCATCCCCCCGAGGATGACCATGCAGAGGATGAAGACCGAGATGTTGAAGAAGAAGTCGCCGGGGAACGTGGACCCCTTGAAGCTCGCGTAGTAGGCGCCCGCGATCCCACCGAAGAACGCACCAGCCGCATAGGCCCACGTCTTCGTGCGCATCAGCGGGACGCCCATGGCGGCGGCGGCGACCTCGTCCTCCCGAATGGCGATCCAGGCACGTCCGAGCCTGGAGTCGCGCAAGCGCACGCTGCAGAAGATCGTGAACAGCACGAGGACCACGGCGGTCCAGTAGAAGAGGTTGTCCGAGTTGATCGCGGCTTGGTAGCTGGCCGGCAGGATGCCGCCGGTGATGTCGTGGAGGGTGTTGCCGAAGCCAGGCGAGTCGATGGGCGTGATCCCGTTCGGCCCGTTGGTCAGGTTGAAGCCGGTTCCGAACAACCTGTCTCCGTTGCGCGCGATCTGGGGCAGGATCTCGCCGAATCCGAGGGTCACGATGGCGAGATAGTCGCCGCGTAGCCGGAGCGTCGGCAGGCCGATGACCACGCCGACGAACGCGGTCAGGATGCCCGCCAGCGCGAGGAGGAGCCAAATCGAGATATGAAAGCCCGGAACCGTCGGACCGACTCCCACCGCGCCGAAGTGGATGTTGTGAGTGGCGAACTGGACGGAGGCGAACCACGCTGCCGTGTACGCCCCGATGGCGTAGAAGGCCACGTAGCCGAGGTCGAGCAGGCCCGCGTAGCCGACAACCATGTTGAGCCCGATCGCCATCATGATGAACACGAGCATGTAGACACCCGTCGCGACGTCCGGGAACGCGCCGAAGATCGGGATCGTGAACATGTTGTCGAAGTAGAACGGGTAGGCGATGACGAGGGCGAGCGCGCACGCAGGCCTGATGAAGCGGCCCACCATCGGGATCACTTCCCACGGTGGGACGTACACCACAGTGAAGACGAGCCAGGCGGTGAACGCGCTGGCGTCGAGTCCGAAGACGGGCGCCAGGATCACGAGCCCGAGGACCGCAAGGAAGACGGCGCTGAGAGCGCGATCGAACGTCTTGCGCGCGATGGGGCCGGGGTCCTCGCCCAGGACACGTCGCTGAAGCCGAGCAACCTGGTCGGCGAGGAGGCCGCGATGACGACGGGGGAGGACGGAGAAGCGCGCCATCAGCCTCCCTCGGGAGTTCGCTCTCCCAGCAATCCCTCAGGCCTGAACACGAGGATCAGGATCAGGATGGCGAACACGATCGATTGTGTCCAGTCGCTCCCCGGCGCGTGCCACGACAGACCCTCGTTGAAGGCCTGGATCAGGCCGATCAGGAGAGCGCCCAGAACCGCGCCGGGCAGGTTTCCGATCCCCCCGAGCACTGCGGCCGTGAACGCGATCAGCCCGAGCTGGAAGCCCTGGTCGTAGCGAATGTTCGTCACATAGAGCGCGTAGAGGAGACCCGCCGCGCCGGCGAGCGCTCCGGCGATCAAGAACGTGAACGAAATCGTCCTGTTGACGTTGATGCCCATCATCGCGGAAGCGTCCATGTCCTGCGCCGTCGCGCGCATCGCCTTCCCCTGCCTCGTCCGCTCGACCAGCCAGAGGAGCACCAGGAGCACGGGCACCGTGATCATCACGACGATGAGCTTGTTCCACTCGTAGTCGACCCCGCCGATGCTGAAGACGTTGGAGCGCGGCAGGACGTCGACGACCTCGATGAAGTTCGGCCCCTTCCACGCCAGTCCGACATTCTGGAGGATGAAGGACATTCCGATGGCCGTGATCAGCGGCGCGAGGCGTGGCGCTCCGCGCAAGGGCCGGTAGGCGACGAACTCGATCGACGCGTTGAGCGTCCCACAGAAGGCCATCGCGATCACCAGGGTCCCGAAGACCGACAGCCAGACGACAACGCCGCTCTGGCCGCTCGTCAGCCCGAACACCGTCCCGGCGACGGTGGCGGACACCATGCCGCCGAGCATGAAGACGTCACCGTGCGCGAAGTTGATCAGCTCGAGGATTCCGTACACGAGCGTGTAGCCCAGGGCGACGAGGGCGTAGATGGCGCCCGTCGTCAGGCCGATCAGGAAGATCTCGACGAAGTCGGCCGGCGTCTTGACCAAGTTGACGAAGAGCCAGATCGCGAGCAGGGAGACGAGGGCCACACCGCCCACCGCGGTGAAGCTGGGACGGTGGCGGAGAAGCGGTAGGGGCGCCCGGCGCGCTTCCGTGACCATCGGAGGCGCAGAGAATAACCGGGGGAGGCCCTGCGGACCTCCCCCAGTGATGCTTGCCTCGTTCCGCCGCTAGGCGGACTTGACCAGTTTCTGCGGCGGAGTGATGGTCTTGAAAGTCTTGCCGGTACCGCTCTTGCCCGAGCCCGTCTGGACGTAGACCGTGACAGGGTTGGAGGTCGTGTCACCGTTCTCGTTGATCGAGAACGTCCCGAGGATCCCGTTCGTGACCTTCGTCTTGAACAGGTTGGCGTTGACCGACGCGCGGGTGCCGTCCGACTTGGCGATCGCGTCCAGCACCACGGCAGCGGTCTGCGCGGCATAGGCCGCGTATGGATTGACCTCGGTGCCGATCTGCGCGCCGAAGGCCTTGACGAAGGCCTTGCCGTCGCCCGACAGCTTGTCCGGTGGAATGCCGGCGACGCTGACGTACATCCCTTCGGCGGCAGGGCCGTTCGCGGTGAAGTCGCTGAACCCGTCCGGCGTGACCAGCGGATACTTCGCACCGAGCACGCTTCGCAGGTCCTTGATCAGCTTGGACCCGTTCTCGCAGATGAGGCCCCCGAGGAAGACCGTCGAGGCACCCGTCTGCTTGATCTTCGTCGCGAGCGCCTCGTAGGTCGAGGCCTTGGGGTCCCACGCGGCAAAGCCGGCGATCTTCAGGCCGATCTTCTTCGCCGCATTCCTGTAGTCGTTCGCGACGCCCTGGCCATAGGCCTCCTTGTCGTTCAGGATGTACACGCTCTTGAGGCCCAGCTGCTGCGTGAGCAGCGCATCGGCTGCGCCCTGGAAGTCGTCGGCCGCCACGAGACGGATGTAGTTCCGCGTCCCATTCGGGTAGTACTTCTCCGGCTCACCGGGCGCGATCGCGGGCCCCTTGTGGGTCAGCCCGACGTACGTGTTCGCAGGGCTCGCCATTCCGAGCGGGCCGCTGGGCGCCTGGTTGAGCTTCGGGATCACGATCTCCGCGCAGCCCGAGTTGAACGTGCCGATGACGCCTATCACACCCTGGTTGCGGGCGTAGGCGTTCGCGTTGGTCGAGCATTTGCCCGAATCCCACTTGCCCGCCTGCGCCGTCGAGTCGTCACAGGACTGGTAGCCGACCGTGTACTTGCCGGCCTTGAAGTTCGCCTGCTTGAAGATGAACTTGATCGCGTTCACCATCTGGGTCGTCTGCGTCCGCCCCGCTCCCTGGAGGGGGAGGTCGGATGGAACGATGAACTGCGGCGTGCCCTCGCCCTGGTAATAGACCCCGCCGGGGCACGACGAGGCCGGCAGCGCAGTCGCGCCTCCGCCAGTCGTCTCGGTCGTCCCGCCGCCCTTCTTTCCACCGCCGCAACCGGCGGCAATGAGCGCGAGGGCACCGATGGCGCCGACAAGCGCTCCCGTAACAAGTCTTTTCCTCACGCTTCCTCCTCTGTCCCTCGTTGCCCTTGCACGCCGACGCTATGGTTTTCGCGCCGCTAGCGGAAGTATGGCCGAAAGGGCGCGGGGGATGCCGGAGGTGGGACTCGAACCCACACGGGGCTTACGCCCCACGAGATTTTGAGTCTCGCGTGTCTCCCAATTCCACCACTCCGGCGCACAGGCCATGATAGGGGCCTGACCAGGCTGGGAATCCTCACCGGCGGAGGCGATTGCCCGGGGCTGAACGCCGTCATCCGGGCGGTCGCACGGCGGTCGCTCGACCGCGGGTACGAGGTGACGGGGGTCCGGGAGGGGTGGCGCGGGCTGATCGAAGGACTGTTCGAGTCGCTCGGCCTGCGCGAGATCTCCGGAATCCTGCCGCGCGGGGGCACGATCATCGGGACGTCCCGGACGAACCCGTACCGGATCGACGCCGGAGTCGAGCGAGTGCTCGAGAGCTTCGAGCGGCAGGGCCTCGACGCGCTGGTCGCGATCGGCGGCGAGGACACGCTGGGCGTCGCGGCGAGGCTGTTCGAAGAGCACGACTTCCCGGTCGTCGGCGTTCCCAAGACGATCGACAACGACCTGTCCGCCACCGACTACACCTTCGGCTTCGATACGGCCGTCTTCATCGCCACCGAGGCGATCGACCGCCTGCACACGACCGCGGAGTCGCATAACCGGGTCATGGTCGTCGAGGTGATGGGCCGTCACACGGGCTGGATCGCCGTCATGAGCGGCATCGCCGGGGGCGCCGACGTGATCCTGATCCCGGAACATCCGATGACGGTGGACGCATGCTGCGAGGAGCTGCAACGGAGACACGAACGCGGGAAGGACTTCTCGATCGTCGTGGTGAGCGAGGGCTACGAGCTCGAGGGCGCCGAGGAGGACGTCGAGGTGGACGAGTTCGGCCATCCGCGCCTGTCGGCCCGTGGAATCGCAGACCGCGTAGCCCGCGAGATCGAGGACCGCACGGGCTACGAGACCCGGGTCACAGTCCTGGGACACGTGCAGCGGGGAGGCACGCCCACCCCCCGCGACCGCGTCCTCGCCACCCGTTACGGCCTCAAGGCGGCAGACCTCGTCCACGAGCGCCGTTTCGGGCAGATGGCGGCGCTCCAGGGCGACAGCATCGTGGACGTCTCCCTCAAGGAGGCGACGGCCGAGCTGAAGACCGTGCCGGAGGAGTGGTACAAAGTAGCGAGCGCGTTCTTCGGCTAGTCGGCATCGCGCGCCATCAGCACGTACTCGCGCCCCGGCGTCTCGTGCACGCCGACGCGCTCGAAGCCCAGGGCAGTGGCAACGAGCTGCGCCCGCTCGTTGAAGGCGGCGACTGCCACTCGGAACCGGATCGGGTCGTGCAGCTCCTTCCCCAGCCTGCACACCTCGCGGAGGAAAGGGCCGCCGAGGCCGATGCCCGTCAGATCGGGACGGAGGCCCACGCCAACGTCGAGCGTCGCCGGCTCCTCCTCCAGCCCGGGGACGCGCGCGTCCTCCCCGAAGCAGCAGAATCCGACGAGTTCCCCTTCGCCCCCGAAGGCGGCGTGGTACTCGTACTCGGGCCGGAGCAGAGCGTCCGGATCGTCCACCTCGTAGACCGTGTACGGGTCCTCGTACCGCCACGCCGCGATCGCCTGAGCGTCGTCCGGGGTCAAGGCAACGAAGGTGAACGTCCTCACGAGAGCAGCTCGACGAGCGGGAACGAGCGGTGGCGCCGGGGCGGCACGAGGAAGTTCTGCCGGTGAGTCGTCTGCAGCACCGAGTTCAGCCCCTGGCCGCGGGCCCCCGGCTGCAGCGGGAGCTTCGTGCCGTCCGGAAGGACGCCGTCCATCGCCAGGCGGTTGCGCCTGAAGTCGTCGCTCGTGGGGTTGAAGGCGACGAAGTGGACGCCGGCGGCCGCGTCCGAGCTCATCCCGTCCACCCGCGGGCGCGAGCTCCAGGCGAAGGGGCTGTCGAGGGTGTTGAAGTCCGCCCGGTGCGGAATCGCTGTCCCCTTGCGGTACAGGACGCCGTCCGCTCCCCGGACGTCCTCCATGAGCCGCGACGTTGTCTGGATCGCGGAGCTGTGGCCGATGGTGCCGGTGCGATGGAAGCCGCGAACCACCGCCCGAACTGACGACACGTCCCGCGGCCCCTGCTCGACCGTCTGCACGCCGTGCCTGACGCGGAGGCCGGGCTTGAAGGTGGTGTCTACTCGGTCCTGGAAGTCGAAGGTGAGATACCAGCCCTCCAGGTCCTCGAACACGTGCGAGAGCGCCATGTGCGTTCCGCCGGCGAAGTATCCGTCGGCGGCGTCGGTGTACCCGAGCGTCTCGAGATTGGCGATGCGAGGCGGGCCGAGGCCGGCCTTCTGGGTCGAGGTGAAGCCGAGGAAGAGCTCGGACGTATCGGGGATCAGATCGGCCCCGGGGATTCCCGCCGCCGTGGCCATCTTCTTGGGGAGGCTCTGCCCGCCGTCGAAGCCCCCGCCCGCGAAGCCAGCGCGGACGCTGGTCGGCTCCAGGGCCTCGAGCGCGAGGAGCTTCTTCGCCGCGGATTTGACCGCGGCCGGATCGTCGCTGCGCAGCAGGATCGCGAGATCGTTCTTCTCCAAGATGACGGAGTCCGGGTCGCTCGGAAACCGCACCGGCTTCGTCAGCGCCTTGACCGTGTGGCCCGCCTGCCGCGAGGCCCTCAGGTCGACCGGGATGTGCTGCGCGGCCGGCCCGGGCACGTAGCGGTCGAAGTAGGGCAGCCCCCAGCCGACCGTGACCCCGAGCCCGGCGGCGGTCGGCTCGTAGTCGCTCTCGAGGTCGCGCAGCGCCTCCTCCAGCTCGGCCTGGGCCGCTAGCAGCGACGAGCGGTCGTCAGCGGCCCTGACCTTCGCGGTCACGATCCGGTGATGCAGCGGAGGCACGATCACCTCGACGCCGTCGTCGCGGATCACGCGCAGGTCGAGGACGTGCTGCTCGCGCCCGGGTCGACCTGCGGCCGCGCGCTGGGGAGCGCTCCCGAGACGTTCAACCAGGGCGTAGACGCCGCCGCCCGCCGCGGCTGCCGCCGCCGCGCCGGCGATGAGCTCGCGCCGTGTCAGCTTCACGTCAGCCGCTCGGCTCGATCAGGACGAGGTTGCGCACCATCCGATCGAGATTCTTCAGGACGCGCCGGTAGCTGTAGGGCGGCGCCACGTGCTCGCTGAGGGTGTAGAGGGAGCCGGCGCGGCGCCAGAGATAGAGGAGATGCCACTGGTCGGCATCCCGGTTCACGGTGTAGAGCGTGACCCTCGTGCGGCCGATCTCCTTCGTTCCCTTGCGGTCGGCGAAGCACGGCAACGTCTTCCGCACCTGCTTCTTGCCGACCTGCTCCGTGGTCACGCAGGCCGGAACTCTGGTGCGGTGCGGGTATCCGCGCAGGTTGATGTGGACTTCGCCGCTTCCGCGCTCGAACCAGATGAAACCGGCCAGATAGCTTCGGTCTTTCCGGCCCACCGAGACTCCCGTGCTCCATCGACCCCCGATCCGGGCCGTGAGCGGGCTCGGGACCCAGGCGGGACAGTAGACGCCGAACCCGACCCGGTCGGAGAGCTTCTGCCAGCCGGGACGCCAGGCGTCCGGGCACTTCGCCGCAGGCGCGGAGGATGCGGCCGCCGGCTTCCCCGCGCTGGCACCGCAGCCCGTCAGGCCGAGTGCTGCGGCCGCCGCAATCGCGCCGCAGACGATCGCCGTCGTTCTGGTCATCGGCTAAGAGTACAGCCGGTAGACGGCAATCCAAGGGCCGCTCAAATCGCCGCCGGGGCGGGCGTAATAGGCGCGGCGCGCGCCGGCTGCGAGGGCGTCGTAGAAGCGCGCCTCCGCCGGGTATCTCGACGGCGCGCGGAGAACGCGATCCGCGACCGCGCCGGTCACGACGACATACCGGACTCCCGCCTGCTCGAGCCTGGGAACACTCCGGTTGGGATCGAGTCGGCTCTGGGGGCCCGGGAGCTCGAGCTGGAGCACGCGGAAGCCCGTGAGCGCCGGGGTCGACGGTTCCACGGCGACTCGCGCTCCGTGGGGGACGTGTCGCTCGATCCAGGTGTGCGCTCTGATACGGGTGTCCGTTCGCGTCAGACGGATGTCGTCCTGGATCGACCAGACGAGCGGAAAGGCGAGCAGCACAAGCGTCACCGGGACAAGCGCGCGCAGCCGACCCGCCAGGACCGCCAGGGGCGGCACGAGGGGAAGCACGTAGCGGCTGAAGTGCGCGTCCAGCGTCATCAGGCTGGCGAAGTAGACGAGCACGAACGAGGCGAGGATGAGGTCGGAACGGCGGCGGCGAACGAGGGCGACCCCGAGGCCGATCACCGCGACGGCGAGGACCGGTCCGAATCCCGTCCACAGCCGGTCGAGGAACGCGATCGGAGCGACCGAGTCGTGCTCGAACCCGAGCCATCCTCGCTGCGCCAGCCGCTGAACCCGCCAGGCGTCTCCGAAGGCTTGGCCGGCGTGGACGAAGAAGAACGGGTTGGAAGCCACGAACGCGGCAGCGGCGATCACCGCGGCGATTGCGAGGCGCCTCCACCGCCCCCAGGCGGCGACGACCAGCGGAACGAGCAGAAAGACGCCCGGGTACTTCACACCGCACGCCAGGCCCACGGCAAGGCCGGCGAGCTCGATCCTTCCCGTGACCATCAGCGCAAGCGCGACTGCGACCGCGAGCGTGAGCGGTACGTCCGTCACTGCCATGTGGGAATAGGCGACGTGTGTCGTCTCCACCGCGACCACGGCGGCCGCGACCACGGCGGCCGCCCGCCCGTAGGCGCGCAGGCCCAGCCACCAGGAGGCGGCCACCGTTCCCAATCCGATGAACACGATCAGCAAGCGGGCGTCGAGATAGGTCGGTTCCGCCTGCCAGGCCTGAAAAGGCGCGAGCAGGTAGATCAGAAGGCCGGGGTAGTCGAACCAGTGCGGGTCGGCCCCGCCGCCGTGCACCATCAGCCATGCGCGCGGAACGATCGACGCCTCGTCCGGGCTGAGCAGCGCGAACGGCGTGCCGTACTCGATGCCGACAAACCGGAGCGCGGCAGCGATGCCCAGGACCGCGACGAGCGCGGCGGCTCCGACGAGTGCCCATCCGCGGAGTCGAGCACGGCGGGCGCCGACGGGCTCAGACCGGACCGCCTCGACGGCTGGCGCCTCGGCGACGGATCCGGGCCGGGCCACTACACCTCGGGAGGAGGCCCGCCCGCGAGGCGGGAGACGTCGCGGGCGTGCACGATGACCCCGTCCACGCCGGCGCGTTCCAGCGCAAGCACGTCCTCTCGCGTCCGCACCGGGACCTCCGCTATCGCGAGCTTCCCGGCGGGTACATCCGGCAAGAGCTCGAGGACGCGGTCGAGCCCGTCCTGCTCTTCCTCGTCTCCGATGACCGAGAGGAGCAGGATCTCGGGATCGACGTGCTCGAGCGCAAGCGCGAGGTCTTCGTCGTCTCGAACGCCGACGACGGGCTCGATTCCGAGGCTCTGGGCCTCCTCGTGGAGCTCGCTGAGGCGATCCCCGTCGTCCCCCGCCTCGACCCGGAGGACACAGGCATCGGCTCCGGCCTCGACCGCGGCGCGCGGCGAGGCGCCGACGAGCCACAGGATCGGCAACCCGGTGGCCTCTCGAATGCCGGCAAGGCTGGCCACGACCACGACGGCCTCCGCGCCGTCGCTCTCGGCGTCCGTCGCCTCGGAGGCGTTCGACACTGGGGCGAGCAGGGAGATCCCGTCGCCCTCCGAGAGAGCCTGGCTGAGGTGGCGGGACCCGGTCACGGGGAGAGAGGCCGCTCGGAGATCACGAGCGGACAGAAGTTCGAAAGGAGAGCGAGCACCGGCGATGCCATTCGCGACGGCTGGATCCTAGCTGCATCGTCACGCAATCGGCTCGATTTCGTCACACACCTGCGCGCATTTACGCGCTAGGCTCGGTTGCAGGGAGGCGGGTGGAAAAACCACCCCACCCGGGTGGGGTGGCTTGGTCCCTACCGCGGCGTTGTCCCTCTTCGTGCGCGCGCGGGTAACTGATCCATCGCTACCCGGTCCATCGCTCCGCCAGATGGAGTGGCGCCGGCCCTCAGTCAGATCCCGAGCCGCTCGAGCATGCGCTCGTCTCGGCGCCACCGCTCCTTCACCTTGACGCGCAACTCCAGGAAGATCCCCCGCCCCAAAATCCGCTCGATCTCAGGCCGCGCGCGCGAGCCGATCTGCTTGATCATCGCGCCGCCCTTCCCGACGACGATCCCCTTCTGCGACTCGGTCTCAACGTAGAGGACGGCTTCGACCACCTTGTCGCCGACCTCCTCGACCTCCACCGAGATGGCGTGCGGAATCTCCTCGCGCGTGAGCGCGAGCGCCTGCTCCCGGATCGCTTCGTCCACCTGAGCCTCCACCGGCTCGTCCGTCGCCTGATCCGGCGAAAAGTAGAGCGGCCCTTGAGGTAGAAGGTCGATGAGCTCCGCGCGGAGGTCGTCGATCCCATCGCCGGTGCGGGCGCTGACGGGATGCAGCGCGCGGAAGTCGCCCAGCGTAGACGCTTCGGTGATCCGCTCCGCGATGCCCGCCGCATCAAGGCGGTCGACCTTGTTCAGCGCGATCACCACCGGCACACCGAGCGCGAAGACCCGCCGCGCAATGAAGTGGTCTCCCGCACCGCTTCGCACGGCCCCATCGAGCACGAACAGCACCGCATCGACATCCTCGATCGCGAGATCGACCGTCCGCTGCATGTGCTCCGTCAGCGCGTCTCGCGGCCGCTGGAACCCCGGGAGGTCAACGAGCACGAGCTGATGGCCATCGCCGTTCACGATGCCCCGAATGCGGCGGCGCGTCGTCTGGGGCTTGTCGGAGACAATCGCGACCTTCCGCCCGCAGAGCGCGTTGACGAGCGTGGACTTGCCGACATTCGGCCGGCCCGCAACGGCAACGAACCCGCTCTTCACCTACGCCGCGATCTTGAACAGGACGAGCGTGACGAGCGCTCCGAGCAGCGCCCCGTACACCACCTCCAGCGAGGAGTGCACTCCGGACTCGATTCGCGTCTGGGCCACCAGGAGCGCCATGATGAAGGTCAGCGACGAGACGAGGAACTGGTGGCTCGAGTCTGCGAGGACGAGCGTGGCCGCCATCCAGCCCGAGAACGCGAGCGCCGCGTGTCCCGAAGGGAGCCCGCCGCGGAGCGGCGTTCCGCGGCCCGTGACCACCTTGGTCGCGATCACGATCAGGATGGTGACCACGAGCGCGACGAGGGTCAGCTCCGCCGGCGCGTCCTTCAGCCGGCTGAGGATGCGCGAGCTGCGGTCCGCGATCTGTCCCGAGAAGACCAGGTAGCCCACCGCGATCGCGTTCACCGCCGCGATCAGCACCGCGCCGGCCGCGATGTCCTTGGCCAGCTTCGCCATGGGGTCGAATGCGGTCGTCGACACGTCGATCGCGCCCTCGATGGCGCTGTTGATCATCTCGGCGATCAGGACGAACGCGATCGACAGCAGGAGCGCGATCAGCTCCAGCTTGGAGACGCCCAGAGCCACGGCCGCGATGAGGACGGCGGTCGCGATCACGACGTGGACGCGCATGTTCCGCTGCGTGCGGAGAACGTGGATGATTCCTTCGAAGGAATAGTTGAAGCTCTCGAGCAGTGAAGGCGCTCGACGCCGCGTCGGGGCCGGCTCCCCGTCGTGCACGCGCGGCCACACCGGGTCTGCTCGTCGCGGTCGGGTCCGGAGTCTCGGCCGAGTGATCATGCTGCTCCGTGCACTGCCTCGCGGGCTTTCATCTCCTGTCCATGCTCGTAGCCGAGCAGGTGCAGGAGAGCATGGACGAGCGGCCTCTGCCATTCCGGCCCCGCAACCTGTGGGCAGAGCACCGCGTCGCCGAGCTGGCGCGGAACGCCGTCCGGAAGCGCTTCCCGCCCGTCGACGGGGAAGGCGAGCACATCGGTTGCCTCGTCGACGCCGAGATGCGCGCGCTTCAGGCGCCGCATCTCGTCGGGGTCCACGAACGAGATCCCCAGCTCTCCGTCGCGGATCCCCTCGGCAGCGAGCACGCGCCGCGCGATCTCGGCCGCCTCGGCCTCCTTCACCTCGGCACTGCTCCGATTCGCCACTTCGACGGTCACGGTCATGTGTCTACTTCCGCCGCTGCGTGCCGGTTTCCTCGGCGTGCAGTTTGTATGCCTCGACGATCCTCTGGACGAGCTTGTGGCGGACGACGTCCTCGTGAGTGAAGCGGATGAACGCGATCCCTTCGATGGCGCCGAGGATGTCCGGAACCTGGATGAGGCCGGATGCCTGCTCGCGCGGGAGGTCGATCTGCGTCACGTCGCCCGTGACGACCACCTTGGAGCCGAACCCGAGGCGTGTCAGGAACATCTGCATCTGCTCCGGGCTCGTGTTCTGGGCCTCGTCCAGGATGATGAACGAGTCGTTGAGCGTCCGGCCGCGCATGAACGCCAGGGGCGCGACCTCGATCGTGCCCTTGTCCATGTACGCGGACAGGCGATCGGCCTCCAGCATGTCGTACAGCGCGTCGAAGAGCGGCCGGAGGTAAGGATCGACCTTCGCGAGCATGTCGCCCGGAAGGAACCCCAGCCGCTCGCCCGCCTCAACCGCCGGCCTGGTCAGGATGATCCGCCCGACCTGGCGCTCCGCCAGCGCAGCGACGGCCAGGGCCATGGCGAGGTACGTCTTGCCCGTGCCGGCAGGACCGATCGCGAACGTGACGGTGTGGGAGCGGATCGCGTCCACGTACTGCTTCTGCATCACGGTCTTCGGCGCGATCTTCTTCCCGCGGTGGCGCCAGACGACGTCCTCGAACACCTCGCGGATGTCTTCGGTCTGATCGAGGGCGCGGACGACGGCCCCGACCGTGTCCGGGCCGATCTCGTGCCCGCCCTCGACCAGGTCGACCAGCTCGCCGACCACCGCGCGCGCCTCGGACACGTGCTCTTCGTCACCCTCGATAGTGAGAACGTTCCCGCGCAGCCGAATCGTGCACCGCAGCTGCTCGCGGAGCGCATCGAGCACGCCGTCGCCGACCCCGGCCAGCTCTGCGGCGACGTCGTTGGAAACGGGATAGACCTCTTGCACCCGCCCCAGTTTAGGCGGACCTTCCTACGAGAGAGCCTCCAGCCAGGGATCGCCCGGATGGACGATTTCGAGCGCTCCTCGCAGCCAGGAGCGTTGTCGTCCCGACAGTTTCCCGACAACGCGCTCGAAGTCGCGCTCGTCCTTCTCCAGGTGGTGCTTTGCCTTGTACAGCAGCTGGACCTCGGGCACGACGATCGGAATTCCGGCGGCCGAGACCATCAACACACCGGAGAACGGCAGGGTGACGCGCGGATCACGGCGGCAGATCCAGACGCCGTTCTCGACCTCGTTCAGGAGGAACTGGCACTCCTCGGGGCTCGGCTCCCAGGGATCGGGCGGCGGCCCGCTCCCGGGCGGCCTCGCGAGGACCTGGTGAATCGGAAGCGCGAGCGACTCGTCCGCAGGCCAGGGCAGCCAGCCCTCGAAGGACTTGTACAGCTCCCAGCCTTCGAAGTGGTCGCGGAGCTTGCCCTGGTCGGCGCGCAGGATCCCGATCTCCAGGTCGTCGTGCTCCCGCGTCACCCGGTCGAGGAACAGGTCAATCGCCCAGCCGCCGCAGACGAACCACGGGCCCGGAAAGCCCTCCATCTCCGCCACGGCGGGCGCGATGTCGTCGAAGGCGCTCAGGCCAGCTTCTCGCGCACCAGCTGGCTCACGGCGGAGCCGTCCGCCCGCCCGGCCACCTGCGGCATCACGTCGGCCATCACCCGCCCGAAGTCGCGCATGCTCGTCGCTCCCACCTCGGCGATCGCGTCGTCCACGATCTCCTCGAGATCCTCCTCGGGCAGAGGCTCGGGCATGAACTCCTCGAGCACACGCAGCTCGGCCTCCTCGGCGGCCGCCTGCTCTTCGCGCCCGGCGGCGCGGAAGGCCTCGGCGGCCTCGAGCCGGCGCTTGCGCTCACGCTGCAGGACCTGGAGCTCCTCGTCGTCGTGGAGCGGCCGGCGCAGCTCCTTCTCCGCCGAGCGGAGCGAGGTCAGGATCAGGCGCAGCGCGTCACGGCGTGCAGAATCGCGCGCCTGCATCGCTTCCTTCAGCTCGCCTTCGATCCGGCCGATCAGGCTCACGGGCGGCTCTCCAGCCCATGAGCGTGTGGAGGGGGTGGGGGGGAACCGGGAGGTTCCCCCCCACGAGGTTCTAAGAAGGGGGCTCGTCGGGGAAACCATGTTTCCCCCACGGGAGCGAGCCGAAGGCGAGCGACGCTCATGCCGGCATCCTTCGCAGCGCGCCGCCGAGCACGTGCCAGTGCAGATGGAAGATGGTCTGCCCGCCACCCTCCCCCACGTTGGCGAGGACGCGGTAGTCGTCCAGCCCCGCATCCCGTGCGGTGTCGGCGACGAACTCCAGCATCTTCTTCGCCTCCTCGGCGGGGAAGTCGCCGACCTCGCGGAAGCTCGGCACGTGCCGCTCGGGGATGACGAGCAGGTGCGTCTCGGCCTTGGGGTTGATGTCCCGCACCGCGACGAAGCCCTCGGCCGCCCGCACGTGGTCTCCCTCCCGCACCAGCTTGCAGAACAGGCAGCCCTCAGGCAGCGACAATCCCCTCCTCCGACACAGCCGCGCCGCGAACGCGCACGAGCTCTCCGATTTCGCCTTGCACGAGCCACGGAGAGTAGTCGTCCCCATAGCCGCGGCCCGGGCGATCGACGAGAACTGCGTCGCGCCGGCCGATCTTCCGGCGCCAGTGGTCGAGGCACGCCAGCCGCGAGGCCTCGCGCAAGCGAGCGCCACGCTCCTTCTTCACCGCCGGTGGGACCGCGTCCTCGGCTTCTGTGCGAGTTCCGGGCCGGGGCGAGTACGGAAAGACGTGGATCTTCGTGATGCCCGCCTCGCCGACGAGCGCGAGGGTGCGTTCGAACGCGCGCTCGTCCTCTCCGGGGAATCCGACGATCACGTCCGTCGTGAGGTTGAACCCGTCGGCCAGCGCGACGCGCCGCAAGTACGTGGCCGCGTCGTAACGACGACACATCGCGCGCAAGATGCGGTCGTCCCCGGACTGGAGCGGCACGTGCAAGTGCCTCGACACCGTCGGCGTCTCGCAGGCAGCCGCGACGAGCTCTTCCGTCAGGTGATTGACCTCGAGCGACGACAGTCGCAGCCGGGCGAGCCCGGGGATCGCGCCCGCCTCGCGAAGCAGCCGCGGGAGACCGAACCCGGCTTGGCGGTCGCGGTAGCAGCCGAGATTGATGCCCGTGAGGACGACCTCCCGATGCCCCTGCGCGACGCGCTTCTCGATCTCGGCCAGGACTGCGGCGGCGGGCCGGCTTCGTGACGCTCCCCGGACGAGCGGGACGACGCAGAAGCTGCAGGAGAAGCTGCATCCGTCCTGCACCTTGACGAACGCGCGGACCCGCTCCAGGCGGACGTCGGCCTGGACGCAGCCGATCGCCCCGACGTCGCCGGCCACGAACTCGGGCGTCTCCTCGCTCCGCCTGCGGACCACGACGACGTTCTGGGGCAGGCCGTCGAATCCGTCCTCGGCGAGGTTCGCGCCGCAGCCGGTCACGTACACGCGCGTGTGTGTCCGGGCGGCGCGAAACGCCGCCTGCCGCGACTTCCGCACGGCCTCGTGGGTCACGCAGCAGGTATTGACCACAGCGACCTCCGCCTCACGCTCAACCTGCGTGTGGCCGTCGCGGAGCAGCCGCTCCCGGACGGCCTGGGCATCCGTCTGCGAGACCTTGCAGCCGAGAAAGCGAATCGAGAAGGTCGCCATCGGGCGGGGGAACTCTAGACGCTGCCTCCCTGCGCCCTGCCAGCAGCCCCCTACCGGGTCATCGCCCGGAAGGCTCCCAGAGATCCGCCGCCCAGCCGTCCCTCGCGCGCCGCTCGAGCAGGGCGAACCCGTCGACACGAGGTGATTCGGAATCCAGGTACCCGGAAGTGAGCAGACACCGCGCGTCGATGCGCGGCGGGAGCGCCTCGATGACCGTCGCCGAGATGTTCGCGACCACGACATCGGCCGCAGGCAGTTCGTCCTCGAGCGCCTCGAGCAGCCGGAAGTCGGGCGCGACGCCGTTGGCCTCGGCGTTCTCGCGCGCAGTCTGGAGGGTGACCTCGTCGTGGTCGATCGCCACCACCGGCTCGAAGCCGAGTTTCGCGGCCGCGATCGAGAGGACGCCCGAGCCACAGCCGACGTCGAGCAGGCTCCCGCCGTCGACGGCCAGCTCGGAGATGAGCTCGAGACAAACCTGCGTCGTGGGATGCGCGCCGGTGCCGAATGCGCGCCCGGGATCGATCACGATCGCGACGGCCCCCTCGGGAGCCTCCAGCCAGGGAGGCCCGACCCACAGCTCTTCGATCCTGACGGGGCGATGGAACTCCCGCCAGCGCGTCTGCCAGTCCTCCGGCACCTCTGACCAGGCGTATTCGCCGAACGCGCGCCAAAGCCTCGTCGCCCCGGATGCGTCGGTATACGCGGCGAGCTCGAGGCCCCCGCCGCGCTCCGCCTCCTCGAAGCCCTCCGGGAAGAGATCGATCATCGTCGCGCGCGCCTGCTCCGACCGCTCGAGCGGCACGGTCACCGAGACGCGCCGGACCGCGCTCAGCGGAAGACGCTCTTCAGCCGGTCGAAGAGGCTCTCGTCCGCGCGATAGGTGTCTTCGCCGGCCGAGTGCTGGAACTGCTCCAGCAGGCGCCGCTGCTCTTCGCTCAGCTGACGCGGGACGAGGACGTTCACGAGCACCCTGTGGTCTCCGCGTCCGAAGCCCTGCAGGACCGGCATCCCCCGCCCGCGAAGCACCCGGATCTCCCCCGGCTGCGTCCCCGGGGAGAACTCGAGCTCGACGTCGCCGTCGATCGTGGGGACCTCGACCTTCTTTCCGAGCGCAGCCTCGGTCATCGTCAGGTCCACCGTCGAGAACAGGTCGTTGCCCTCGCGCGTGAGACGGGGATCGGGCTTCACCCGGACGAACACGTAGATGTCACCCACGCCGGCGCCGAGAACGCCGGCGTGGCCCTCGCCCGAGACGCGGATCTGCTGACCGTCGTGGATGCCTGCGGGAATCTCGACCGCAAGGGTCCGCTGCTCCAGGACGTGACCGTCTCCACCGCACTCGTGGCATGCCTGCTCGACGACCTGGCCGCTGCCGCTGCAGCGAGGACACGTCTCCGATCGGACGAACTCGCCGAAGACGGTTCGGGACACCTGCTCGAGGCGGCCGACTCCGCCGCACGTCGGGCACGTGCTCCGTGAGGTCCCCGGCTCGGCACCGTCGCCTCCGCACACCCGGCACGTCGACGCGACCTCGAAGCGCACCTCCTTTGTCGTCCCGCGCGCCGCGTCAACAAGCTCGATCTCGACTTCCGCAGCGACGTCTGCCCCTCGCCGCCTTCGCCCCCGCGTCGCCGCTCCGAAGAGGTCGTCTCCGAAGAAGGCCGAGAACAGATCGGACAAATCGCCGAAGTCGAACCGGGGCTCGAAGCCCCCGCGGCGAAGGCCCGCGTGTCCGTACCTGTCGTAGAGCTGGCGGGTCTCCGGCTTCGACAGCACCTCGTATGCCTCGACCACCTCGCGGAAGCGCTGCTCGGCATCCGCGGCATCGGACACGTCGGGATGGAGCTCTCGAGCCAGCCGTCGAAACGCACGCTTGATCTCGGCCTCGCCGGCCTCGCGCCGCAGCCCGAGGATCTCGTAGTAGTCCCGCTGGGTCGTCGCCATCGCTCGAAATGTAGCGGCGGGTGCGGCCCGCTCGGCCTGGCTCAGTTGTCTGCGTAGACGTCTTCGACGAAGCGTGAGAGCGCTCGCGAGGCGGCCCGGACCCAGTCGATCGCCTTCGCGTAGTCCATTCGAAGCGGGCCAAGGAGGCTGACCGTCCCCAGGGTGCGGTTCGCGAGGCCGTACGAAGCTCCGACCAGCGCGACGTCGCGCAGGGCCGGATCGTCGAAGTCGCCGCCGACGCGCACGAACGGCCGCTTCGGGTCGAGCGCGTCGCGCAGGATTTCGAGCAGGGCGGCCCGCTGTTCCATCATCTCGAGCACACGGCGGTAGGCGTCGAGCTCTTCTCCGCGGGCGGCACCCAGAAGGCCCGCCGCTCCACCCACGAAGAGGCGCTGATCGTCGGCCAGCATGCGGTCGAACGCAGGCTGGATCGCCGCCAGGAACTCATGCTCCTGAGTGGAGAGCTCCGGCTCCTCGAACCGCTGCCGGAGCAGGCGGCTGCCGAGCTGAAGGCCGACGACGCGCTCCGCGAGGAACTCGCGAGCCCAGCTCAGGATCCCGGGGTCGACGGGCCCGTCGAAGCTGACGATGTGCTTCGTCACGCCTCCCGTCGAGGTGATCACGACAACGACGACCACATCGGGTTGGAGGAGCAGCACTTCCACGTGGCGGATGGTGGTCGCCTCGAGCGGAGGGGCCGAGACGAGGGCGAGGAGGCGTGTCACCTCGGCGAGCCGTTCGGAAGTCGCCTGCAGCGCCGACTCGACCTCCGTGCGAAGCGCGAAGAGGTCGAGAGGAAAAGGCTGGGGGGGCAGGCTCGGGCGCTCGAGGAGCTCCCCGGCGAAGAGGCGGTACCCCCACTCGGTGGGGACGCGGCCGGCGGAGGTGTGTGGATGCGTGAGCAGGCCGAGCGCCTCGAGCTCCGCGAGCTCGCTCCGGATCGTCGAAGAGGAGACGCTCATTCCGCCGTGGTCGGCGATCGTCTTCGATCCCACCGGCCTTCCGCTGACCACGTACTCGCGCACGACCCGGTGCAGGATCTGCTGCTGCCGCGGTGTCAGCTCGATGCGCTCTGGGGCCATTTTGCAGGAATTTTATCCGCCTCCTCGCCGCCTCAGACGAGGAGCTCGGCCGTGACCCCGCCGCCCAGGAAGCGCCCCCGCCTGGTTAGGACGAGCCCCGAGCTTCCCTCGCGCGGACCCGGCGCCGAGACGGGGAGCCGCTGAGCCAGTCCCAGCCCTTCGAGGCGATCGAGCGCGCTTCCGTCGAGCACGTCCTCCACGCCCTCCACGGCAAGTGCCTCGTCCAGCCGCAGTCCGAGCAGCACGCGCTCGCGTCGGCGCGTGAGGTCGTCGAGTGGCTCCAGCTCCCGCGGCGGTTGCTCCCCCGCCGACAGTGCGCGCAGGTAGGCGGCCAGCCGGGGTGTGTTTCGCCGACGAATGCCCTCGATTGTCGAAACGGCGCCGATCCCAAGCCCGAGATAGTCGTGCCCCTGCCAGTAGCCGAGGTTGTGCCGTGCGCGCAGGTCTCGTCCTCCGGCCCGCGCGGGCTCCTTGCAGAAGTTCGCCGTCTCGTACCAGCGATAGCCCGCCGAGCTCAGGGCCTCGACGACCTGCTCGAAGTAGCCCTCCATCGACTCCGCCTGGCGCGAAAGCTCGACGCCGTAAGCATGGGTGAAGAGCGTGCCCGGCTTCGCCTCCAGCTCGTAGCAGGACACGTGCTCCGGCCCGAGCGCCACGGCTTCGCTCAGGTCGCGCGCGAGGTCGGCGGAGCTCTGGCCGGGAATCCCGTAGATGAGATCGAGCGAGATGTTGTCAATTTTGGCATCACGCAAAGCGTAGACAGCGCGTCGGACGTCGCCCGGGCCCGCCTGCCGCTCGAGCACTTCGAGGAGCTTCGGCTCGAAGCTCTGGGCTCCGAGCGACACGCGGTTCACGCCGCAAGAGCGCAGCTGCTCGACGAGCTCCGCGTCCACCGTCTCGGGATTGGCCTCGACCGTCACCTCGCCGGCAGGGGGCAGCGCCCCCAGGAGCCGCTCGAGCGCGTCGCGTTCGGTGAAGCTCGGCGTGCCGCCGCCGAGGAAGACCGTCTCCACCCGCGGTGCGAGCACCCCGCGCTCGAGCTCGAGCTCTCGCAGCAGCGCGTCCACGTACGCGGCGTGTTGGTCTCGGCGGCCGACGAGCGTGACGAAGTCGCAGTAGCCGCACCGGTGCGCGCAGAAGGGCATATGGACGTAGAGGTGGCTGACGCCCGGAGCACTCATTTGCTTCCGCCGTCGAGGTTGAGGACGGCCAGGAAGGCCTCCTGAGGCACTTCCACCGAGCCCACCTGCTTCATCCGCTTCTTTCCCGCCTTCTGGCGCTCGAGCAGCTTGCGCTTGCGCGTGATGTCGCCCCCGTAGCACTTGGCGAGCACGTCCTTGCGCTTCGCCTTGATCGTCTCCCGCGCGATCACGCGCGAGCCGATGGTGGCCTGGAGGGCGACATCGAACAGCTGCCGTGGAATCTCCTCGCGCAGGCGCTCGACGAGCTGCTTTCCGCGCGCGTAGGCGCTGTCGCGGTGGGCGACCAGCGACAAGGCGTCGACCGACTCGCCGGCGATGAGGACGTCGACGCGGACGAGCTTCCCTTCGCGGAACCCGATCACGTCGTAGTCGAAGCTGGCATAGCCGCGGGTGCGCGACTTCAGCTGGTCGTAGAAGTCGACCACGACCTCCGCGAGCGGCAGCTCGTACGAGAGCAGCACCCGCTGCTCCGACAGGTACTCCATGTGGTCGAACCGGCCCCTGCGCTCGGTACAGAGCTCCATCACTGACCCGACGTGCTCCTTTGGAACGATGATCGTGGCCCTGATGTAGGGTTCCTCGACGCGTTCGACCTCGAGCGGCATGTCGGCCGGGTTGTGGACTTCGACGATTTCTCCCGTCGGCGTCGTCGCGCGGTAGGCGACGCTGGGCGCGGTGACGAGCAGATCCAGGTCGAACTCCCGCTCGAGCCGCTCGCGCACGATTTCCATGTGCAGTAGGCCGAGGAAGCCGCACCGGAAGCCGAAGCCGAGCGCATGCGACGTCTCCGGCTCGTAGACGAGCGAGGCGTCGCTCAGCTTGAGTCGCTCGAGGGCGTCGCGCAGCTCCGGGTAGTCGTCCGAATCGGTCGGGAACAGGCCGGCGAAGACCATCGGCTTGACGTCCTTGTAACCGGGGAGGGGCTCGGACGCTTCCTTCTCCTGCGCAGTGATGGTGTCGCCGACGCGGAGCCGGGAGACGTCCTTCAGCCCCGTGATCACGTATCCGACCTCCCCCGCCTCCAGCGTCTCCGCCGGCTGCATTGTGGGAGAGAAGAACCCGAGCTCCTCGGCCTCGAAGCGAGTGCCCTGCGCCATCGCCTGCAGCCGGTCCCCGCGGCGAAACGCACCGTCGACGACTCGCACGAAGGCGACGACTCCGCGGTACTGGTCGTAGGAGGAGTCGAAGATCAGCGCGCGCGGCGCCGCAGCCGAATCGCCGGCCGGCGGCGGAATGCGCTCCACTATCGCGTCGAGCACCGACTCGACGCCTTCGCCGGTCTTGGCCGAGATCTGCAGGACTGCGTCTCGCTCGCCCCCGAGCAGCTCCGCCAGCTCGACGGAGGCGCCGGCAGGGTCGGCCTGCGGAAGGTCGATCTTGTTCACCACCGGGACGATCTCGAGGTCGTTCTCGAGTGCGAGGAAAGCGTTCGCGAGGGTCTGGGCCTCGACTCCCTGGGCCGCATCGACGAGCAGCAATGCTCCTTCGCAGGCCTGGAGCGACCGCGAGACCTCGTAGGTGAAGTCGACATGGCCGGGGGTGTCGATCAGGTTCAGCTGATGGCCCTTCCAGTCCACGCGGACGGCCTGGGCCTTGATGGTGATCCCGCGCTCGCGCTCGAGCTCCATGGAGTCGAGCAACTGCTCGCGCATCTCCCGGCCCGTGACGGTCTCGGTCAGCTCCAGGACGCGGTCGGCGAGCGTCGACTTGCCGTGATCGATGTGCGCGACGATAGAGAAGTTGCGAATGCGGTCTTGAGGCATGCAAACATCAGCTCCCGCGGAGCCGGATCCGCAACGATAGCAACGCGTTCAGCTCACGAACTCCCAGCAAACGGCAGGAAACGAGATAGGTCGCTCCGCCCGCTGCCAGGGCGATCCCGAGGGATGCGACCTGGGCCAAGAACGAGCGTCCGAGGAGCGCGTCGAGCCCGTACCAGACGCCGAACGCCACGCCGGCAAGAGCCGCGGACGCGACGACGATCAGCCAGCCCGCGCGCAACGTCTCTCCCAGTTCGATCCGGTGCACGTGGCGCTGGAGGACCGCCACGAGCACTGCGGTGCCGGCGATGTTCACGACCGAGGTCGAGAGCGGGATCCCCCAGATGCCGAGCCGGTAGAAGACGGCGTCGAAGGCTGCGTTGAGGCCGAGGTTGCCGAGGGCAATGATCGTCGGGATCCAGTTCGACTGCAGGCTGAAGAAGGCGCGGTTCAGCATCAGCATCGCCCCGTTGAACATCAGCCCCGCCGAGAAGGCGACGAGCGCCTGGGCGACGACGACGCTCTGGTGTCCGGTGAATTGCCCCCGCTGGTAGAGCAGGCGGACGATCGGCTCCGCCAGCACGGCGGAGACGACGCTGGCGGGGATGAGCATGAACGCGATCTGGCGGAGCCCGAGGCCGACCGTGTGCCGGAACCCGTCCACGTCTCCGCGCGTGGCGAGACGCGAGAGCGTGGGAAAGAGAACGGTGGCGACGGCGACGGAGAACATGCCCTGGGGCAGCATGTAGATGCGGAACGCCTTGTCGATCGCCGTCGGAGCGAGCTCCGGGTCGATGAGCCGGGAAGCGAAGAGCGTGTCGACGAGGGCGTTGAAGTTGATCAGGCCGAGCCCGAGCGCTACCGGCAGCATCAAGCGCAGCACTTGCGCGACAGCGGGGTCGCGCCAGTCCAGCACCATCTGCAGCCGTCCGTCCCTGCCCCGTAGCCACGGAACCGGGAGGAGGACCTGGATTACCGTCCCCGCGAGGACGGCCGCCGCGTAGATATAAAGCTTTGCGTCGACGGAGTCCGTTCGCGGGACGCCGAACACGAGCCCGGCGATGATCGCGAGGTTCCAGAAGATCGGAGTCAGAGCCGGGACGGAGAAGTGCTCGTAGCTGTTGAGGATTCCCACGATGATCCCGGACACCCCGAGCAGGGCCACGATCGGGAACAGCACGCGTGAGAGCCCGACCGTGAGGTCCAGGCTGCCGCCGGGGTTCCCGAACAGCGCCATCACCCACGGAGCAATGAGAATGAAGAGCGCGGTGAGCCCGCCGAGGCCGAGCAGCGTCAGCCAGAACAGGCTGGAGGCGACGCGCCAGGCACGCTTGCGCTGCCCCTTCTCCAGCAACTCGCTGAAGACGGGCACGAAGGCAGACGAGATAGCCGCGTCCGCGACCAGAGAGCGGACGAGATTCGGCACCTGGAAGGCGACCGTGAACGCGTTGATTCGGCCGCCGGCGCCGAAGAAGTACGAAGCCACGATCTCGCGGACGAGACCGGCGATCCGGGAGACCCCCGTGGCCAGCGAAAAGATCGCCGTCGACCAGGCGAGCCGGCGGCCGCGGGCGGCGTCCTCCACGCGCCGAGTATAGGAACCGCGCCCGTCGTTCCCCGGGCAGACACGCCGCGCCCTCATTCCCGCGAGCGGAGCGCCGTCGCCGCCCTCCGGTGCCGATCTTGTTTCCAAATCGGCACACACGGGTGCGCCGTCTCTCGATAAGCTCGCAGTGGGGAGGAGGATGGTGGCCACCGCCGGCCGGCCGGCCGGGGTCAGGAGGATTGTTTCTGCTCTGCTACCATCGCCTGCGCCCGCGCAGCGGGCGTTTTCACGTCATGCCGAACATCAAGCAACAGAAAAAGCGCGTCCGGATCGCCGCCCAGGAGCGTCTGGAGAACCTTCGCTACCGGTCCACGGTGAAGACTTTGACGCGCCGCCTCGAGCGGGCCGTCGCCGACGGCGACGACCAGGCGGTCGCGGCCGAGCACCGCGAGCTGACGCGCTGGATCGATCGTGCGGCCGCCCGCGGCGCGCTGCATCGCAACAGCGCCTCCCGGAAGAAGGCGCAGGCAGCCCGCCTGATCGCCGGCCGCTAGGGGCGAGCGGCTCTCGTCTCAGCTCGTTCGCTCGACGGCCGCAGCGCGGGTCGCCTCGACGAGCGCGCGCTCGACCTCCAGCTCTGCGGGAAGGCGCGAGCCGCCTTTGACCGCGAGGTCCAGTCGCGCGATGCGCACCAACACGGAATCCAGCTCTCCCTGACTGAAGTTCCCCGCCTGCGCGAAAAGCTTCTGGACGTAGTACGGGTTCTTCTTGAGCTTCCCGGCGGCCTCGCGGGCGGACACACCCTCTGCGGCCATCGCCTGACAGTCGCGGACGCGCGCGACGTGGGCCGAGAGGCGCCCGACGATCCTCGGAAGCTCGTCACGCCGCGACCCGCGGGCCCGCTCGAGGATCGTCTCGCAGGCTCTGAGGGCCGCTGCGACGTCACGACTACCCCATGAGTCGGTCAAGGCAAAGGCTGAGGGATCAGCGTGGCCGGCGGCCAGCAGCTCGACCGCCTCGACGTCAATGGGCTCTCCGTCCGCCCAGGCGACCAGCTTCTCGACCTCGCTCTCCAACGCCCGCAGGTCGTCCCCCACGAGCTCGACAAGCATCCGGCACGCCTCGGCGTCGGCCCTGGCCCCGAGACGTTTGAACTGCTCGCCAACCCAGAGCGGCAGCTTGTTGCGCGGGACGTCGAAGAAGAGCAGGTCTCCGGCCTTGGCACACGCCTTCGCCAGAGCGGATTCGCGGCGTATGCCCTCTCCCACCAGCGCAAGGACGGTTTCGGGCGCCGGCGACCCCAGATAGTCGGCGACCGCTTTGACATCGGACGCCTTCCACTTCTCGACCTCGGAGACGAGCACCAGGCGGGCGGTTCCGCCGAATAGGCCCCGCGCATTACAGGCGGACACCGCGTCCTCGCCGGTCGCCTCCGCAGCGGTCAGCGATTCAAGGGCCCCCTCCCCCACGCGAGCCCGAAGACGCTCCAGCGCGCGCGCGATCTTCGGGCGATCGCTTCCGGACATGAGATAGACGGTCTTGAGCTCGGAGGCCACTCCGCGCCAAGCATAGTCCGGAGACTCCCCGGAATCGGCGCTGCCGTCCCCGGAATCGGCGCCGCCGCGGAGTGCTCACCTCCGGATAAGCGTCCAGACAAAACCGCCTACTGCCAGGAGCGCGAGCAGAGCCTGCGGCGACGACACCTGAGCGTGCGGCAGCCCCCCGACCAGCCGGGCACACCCAGCGAGGTACGCGGCCAGCCATCCGTTCACCCACGCGAGCGACGCGGCCACCCCTGGAAGGACGGGGTGCACCACGGCGGCGATCAACCCCAGCCCCAGCAGGGGAGGAACCGACGGCTCCGCGACCGCATTTCCGAGCACGGAGAAGACGGGGACGGTCCCGAAGTCGAGCCAGAGAATCGGGGCCGTGACGACTCCGCAGGCGGTCGAGACGGCCAGCGTCGCCGCCAGGAAGCGCGGCACGGGGTATCCGTCGAGCCGACGCTGCAACCGCGGCACGACGACGAAGATCGCCGCGACCGCAGCGAAGGACAGCTGGAAACCCGGCTCGAACACGTTGTAGGGATTCCAGGCCAGAAGAACGGCCGCAGCCAGGAACAGGAAGTACCAGCGGTCGCGAGGACGAGCTGCGAGCCACGCGAGCGAGGCAAGCGCCCCGGCGATGCCGGCGCGAACGACCGACGGCTGCAGGCCGACGGCCAACACGTACCCACCGATCGAGGCAAGCACGCCGAGCTCGCCCAGCCACCGCGGGATGCCGAGCAGCCAGGCCACCATGAGCACAGCTGCGGCGATGATCGCCACGTTCTGGCCCGAGACGGCAAGAAGGTGGTAGAGCCCGGAGCTTCGGAACCGGTCGCGAAGGTCCTTGGACAACCCTTCGTCGGCTCCGAGGACGACGCCGAGGACGACGGCCCTCCGCTCGCCCTCGAGCCCGGGTGCGACCCCGCGTGCAAGCCAGCGGCGCAGTCCGTCCGCCAGGCCGCCGAGCCCACCGCGCCTTCCCGCGACGCGGTATTCCCGGCCGCGCAGGACCACATGGACACCCTGCCTGCGCAGCCAGGCGCGTTCGTCGAACCCGTCCTCGGGCCCGTGGGGCGCCCTCACTTCCACGTTCAGTGCCAGCCAGGCGCCCTGAGGCGGTGAGCGCCCGAGGGGGAGCTCGAGCAGTACCGGCTCGCTCACGGCTTGCCGGTCGAAGCGAAGCGTCCGCGCGGGGATGCGGAGGTCGAATTCTCCTCGGCGCACCGGGCCCGTGACCTCGACGAGCGCCGGGCCCACCTGACCCGCACGTGCCGCGAGAACCGTACTGTCGAGAGCGGCAAGGCGCACGCCTCCGACCAGGAGTCCGCAGACGGCGAGCGCCGCTGCCAGGAAGAGGATGCGCGGAGGCCCGTCGAATCCGACTGCGCCGACGAGGAAGACAAGCGCGACGGTGGCCGCATCCAGCGGGCGCGGCCGGACGAAATTCGAGGCTCCGAGCCCAAGGCAGACACCTCCGAGGAGCATGTGCGGACGCACCTGCGCCACTGCACGCGAGGCGTTCACGGCGCGACGAGATCTCGGAGCTGTTCCATCCGGGCGGGCCCGATCCCGGGAATCGCGTCGAGGTCGTCGACGGAAGTGAAGGCCCCGTGCTCCTGGCGGTAATCGAGGATCTTCTGCGCCGTCACCGGGCCAACGCCGGGCAGCGAGTCGAGCTGCTCCAGGCTGGCCGTGTTCAGATGGACCGGCCCCTGAGCCGCCGCAGGATCGGATGGCGAACCGGCGGCCGAGCCGCCGCCCGTCGGAGCGCGCCGCGGGACCACGACCTGCAGCCCGTCTGCGAGCGGCGCGGCCAGGTTGACGGCCTCGAGATCGGCCTTCCTGGTCGCGCCACCGGCTCGACGCAGCGCGTCCGCGATCCGGCTTCCGTCCGCGAGCGGGTACAGGCCGGGACGGCGGACGGCTCCGACGACGTGGATGAAGAGCTTGGCGGTCGCTGCCTTCGCCACCGGCGCCTGTGCCGCCGGTGGGCCCATCTCGGCGGCTGGGCTTCCGTGAGAGAGATGGCGAACGATCAGGACGGTAGCCAGCAGCCCCACCGCGGCCAAGGCGATCGCCCTGCGGCGCGAGGCGGTCAGGAACTCCACGATGCCTATTTTGACAACGGCGGACCGGCAAAATGCAACGAAACGAGCTCGGCTTTGGGTCGGTTTTGACCCGCTTCCGAAGGGGCATACTTCGCCCCGTGCATCATCGGCGATCTCACCCCTTGGGGACCGCCGCCGTCCTCACGCTCGCCTTGCTCGTCGCGCTCGTCGCAGGGTCGGCCGCCGGCCAGGCCGGTCGGTCAGGTCTGTACGGCAGGGTCACGAAGGGGCCGGTCTCGCCGATCTGCCTGCCCGAGAAGCCCTGTTACGTCGCTGCCAAGCACGCCAAGCTGCGCTTCATCCGGAACGGCCACGTGGTCAAGCGGGCCCAGACGGGCACGAAAGGGCGCTATCGGGTCGCCCTTCCGCCCGGCCGCTACACGGTCCGAGTCAAGCGTCCGGCCACGATCAAGCCGGCGCGCGTGCGCGTGCCCGGCCACTTCAGGGGCGTCGACTTCCTGATCGACACCGGTATTCGCTAGCTCACGACGAGGTTGACGAGCTTGCGCGGGACGACGATCGCCTGCTTGACCTCCTTGCCGCCGAGATGCGCCTGCACGCGGGGTGAGGCCTTCGCCCTTTCGACCAGCTCGTCCTCGGCCAGGCTCGTCTCCACCTCGACGCGGTCCCGCACCCGTCCGTTCACCTGGACGACCAGCTCGAAGGTGTCCCGCTCCAGCTGAGCCGGGTCGGCCTCGGGCCAGGCGTGCTGCCAGAGGCGCTCGTTGCCCAGCCGCTCCCACAGCTCCTCGGCCAGATGCGGGGCATAGGGCTGGATCAGCGAAACGGCGGTTTCGGCTGCGAAGCGGGCATCGGGCGCCGCAACATCGCGCCCGAGCTCGTTCACGAGCTCCATCACGGCGGCGATCGCCGTGTTGAAGGACTCGCGCCTTCCGATGTCGTCCGTGACCTTCGCGATCGTCGCATGCGCCTTGCGGGTCAGGGTGCCGTCTCCGTCGCTGCGCGGTTCTGCCTCCACGACCTCGCCCACGATCCGCCACAGCCGCCTGGCGAATCGCACCATCCCCTCGAAGGCCTCCTCGGTGAACTCCATGTCCTGGTCGGCCGGGCCGATGAAGAGCATCGCGAGGCGGACGGGATCGGCCCCGTAGCGTTCGACGAACGTGTCGGGAGGGATCACGTTCCCCTTGGACTTGGACATCTTCGTCCCGCCGTACTGCACCCAACCGTTTCCGTGGAAGCGCGCGAACGGCTCGCGGAAGCCGACGAGCCCGAGATCGGCCAGCGCTTTCTGGAAGAAGCGCGCATAGATCATGTGCACGGTCGCGTGGTCGACGCCGCCCTGGTAGAAGTCGACGGGCCCCCAGTAGTCGACGATCTCGCGCTCGAAGGGCGCCTGGTCGTTGTGGGCGTCGCAGTAGCGCAGGAAGTACCAGGAGGAGTCCACGAACGTGTCCATCGTCTCCGCCTCCCTGCGCGCCTCGCCGCCGCACGAGGGGCACTCGACGCGCATCCACTCCTCGTTGGAGGCCAGCGGCGGCTTGCCCTTCGGCAGATAGTCGTCGATGTCCGGCAGCAGGACCGGAAGGTCCCGCTCCGGCACGGGGACGATGCCGCACCGCTCGCAGTGAATGATCGGGATGGGACACCCCCAGTAGCGCTGACGAGAGAAGCCCCAGTCGCGCAGGCGGTAGCCGACCGCGAAGCGCGCCCTTTCTCGACCCTCCAGCCACTCGACGATCGCGCGGCCGCCCTCCGGCGCAGGCATGCCCGAGAACTGGGCCGAGTTGACGAGCTTCTCGTTCTCGGTATGGGCGACGAATGCTGCTTCCTCGGCGACCTCCCCATCCCCGTCCGCCGGCACGACCACGGTCTTCACCGGCAGGTCGAAGCGCTGCGCGAACGCATAGTCGCGCTCGTCGTGGGCGGGCACGGCCATGATCGCTCCCGTCCCGTACTCCATCAGCACGTAGTCGGAGATCCACACCGGGATGCGGGCGCCGCTCGCAGGGTTGGTGGCGAAGCGACCCGTGAAGACGCCCGTCCTCTCCCTGTCCGGATCGACGCGCTCGAGGGTGCTCGCCGCGCTCGCCCGGCGGACGTAGTCCATGACTTCCTGCTCGTGCGGCGTGCCCTCGACCAGCTGCGGAACCAGCTCGTGCTCGGGAGCGAGCACGAAGAAGTTCGCGCCGAAGATCGTGTCCGGCCGCGTCGTGAAGACGGGGATGTCGATGTCCAGCTCATCGACCCGAAACAGGATCTCGGCGCCTTCCGAGCGTCCGATCCAGTTTCGCTGCATCGTGATGATCCGCTCCGGCCAGCTCAGCCCCGAGAAATCGAGCATTTCGTCCGCGTACGCGGTCGTGCGGAAGAACCACTGCTCCAAGTTGCGGGACTCGACGGCGGCGCCGCAGCGCTCACACCGCCCTCCCACGACCTGCTCGTTCGCCAGCACCGTCTGGTCGTTCGGGCACCACTTCACCGGCGCGGCCTTGCGGTAGGCGTGCCCGGCCTCGTACAGCTTCAGGAACAGCCACTGTGTCCAGCGGTAGTACTCCGGCTCGTGCGTCGAGATCTCGCGGTCCCAGTCGATCGCCCAGCCGGCCCGCTTCATGAACCGGCGGATGCCTTCGATGTTGCGCTCAGTCATCTCCCGCGGATGGCCGCCGCCTCTGATCGCAGCGTTCTCGGCCGGCAGTCCGAAGGCGTCCCAACCCATCGGCCGCATCACCTCGTGTCCCGTGCGCCGGTAGAAGTGCGCCCGGACGTCTCCCAGCGTGTACACCAGCATGTGCCCCATGTGCAGCGTCCCCGAGGGATAGGGAAGCTGCTCCGCCACGTAGCGCTTGTTCGGATTGGGCGACGTGCCCGGGGGAGGATTCGGGACCGAGAAGGCGCGCGCGTCCTCCCAGACCCGCTGCCATTTTTCCTCGATTGCGTGCGGGTCGTATCTCTCCATTCGTCCTCCGGATATAAAAAAGCCTCTCGAACGAGAGGCCTGGGGAAGCTGCCGCGGCGGTCGCCGCGTTCACTTCCTGCGCTACTCGAGGAGCTGGTGCATTAGAAACACTTTAGCAGGCAACAAGAGAGGAGAAGCATGGCCGGATACACGCATCTCAATCTGAAGGAGGTCGAGGACCAGGCGCCCAAGTTCGACATGTCTCCCGACCTCGAGTTCCGCAGCGCGCGCGTGCCGCTCGAGATGGAGAACGCGGGCGTCAGCTACCTGCGGGTCGCCCCGAACTTCCGCATCCCATTCGGACATCACCACAACACACAGGAGGAGGTCTACGTCCTCGTCGCAGGCAGCGCGAGGCTGAGGCTGGACGACGACATCGTCGAGTTGAAGCCCTTCGACGCCGTTCGCATCGCCCCGGACACGATGCGCAACTTCGAAGGCGGGCCCGAGGGCGCGGAGGTGATCGCCTTCGGCGCGCCCAACACCGGTCCCGGGGACGCGCCGATGACGCAGGGCTGGTGGACGGACTAGATCCCTTCCCCGACACGGCGCAGGTCGAGGACGGCGGGCTGACCCTCGCCGGCCTCGCCGCCTCGGCGCTCGCAGACGAATTCGGAACGCCGCTCCTCGTCTATTGCGAGCAGACGATTCGCGCACACGCGCGCGAGTACCGGACCGCGGCGCCGGACGCCCTCGTCGTCTACGGGACGAAGGCGTTCCCGAACACCGCGATCATGCGGGTGCTCGCCGAAGAAGGGCTCGGGGCCGACGTTTCGACGCTGGGCGAGCTCCGCTACGCGCAGGAGGCCGGGGTGCCGGCCGAGCGGCTCGTCGTCCACGGCAACAACAAGTCGGACGAGGAGCTATGTGCGGCAACGGACGCGGACGCGGGCTACGTGGTCCTCGACTCGGTCGAGGAGCTCGACCGCGCCCGGGTCGTCGGCGTGCGGCGGATGCTCGCGCGCGTGACCCCGGGGATCGAAGCGGAGACGCACCAGGCTATCCGGACCGGCCACGTCGGCTCCAAGTTCGGGATGTCGCCCGAGGAGGCGCTCGCCATCCGGGACGCCCTGGAAGGTATCCACGTCCACGTCGGATCGCAGCTCCTCTCGACCGCCGCGGCATGCGAGACGGTCACCTGGCTGAACGGGTTCCTTGCGCACTCGGAGTGGGCGCCGGGCGTCGTCGACCTCGGCGGTGGGCTCGGCGTCCCGACCGAGCCCGGACAGGCCGCGCCCTCGATCGCCGACTTCGTCTCCGCGCTGGTGGGCGGGCTCGACGCGGACGCGAGCGTGATCCTGGAGCCCGGCCGATCGCTGGTGGCGCAGGCGGGTGTGACGCTCTATCGCGTCGGCTCGGTCAAGCGCTCAGGAGGGCGGGCCTGGGTCGCCGTCGACGGAGGCATCTCGGACAATCCGCGCCCGCAGCTGTACGGAGCGCGCTACACCGCGCTCGTCGCGAACCGCGCCGGCGCCGCTCCGACCGGGCCGTACGGGGTAGCCGGGAAGCATTGCGAGTCGGGGGACGTTCTGATCGACTCCGTCGAGCTCGCCGATCCGCGGCGCGGGGACATCCTGGCCGTGCCCGCCACCGGCGCGTACACGCTCGCAATGGGGTCGAACTACAACGCGGTGCCGCGGCCCGCGGCCGTGCTCGTATCGGACGGAAACGCCCGCCTGATCCGCCGGCGCGAGACGGTCGAGGACCTTCTCGGGCTCGAGGCGTAGGATCGCCTCAACAGGCCGATGAGCTCGGAAGTGACTGCACCCGAGACAAGGCGGTGAGGTCGACCGCCAGTGAGATCACGCCGAGCTCTTCGGCCTGCTCTTCCCTCAGCGCGCCGCCGCCAGGCCGGGACGGACCAGCCTGGGCGGGGCAGTCAAGCGCGCATCGTTCACGCTCGGGTTCACGGCCTCGGCGAGTGGCGGAGCCCCGAAGGAGAGGCGCGTCCGCTCTGGGTCGGGCTCGCCGTAGAGGGTGGTCCGCTGGCGCGGCGTCCGGCCGAGGGCCCGGATCAGCTCCTCCATCCGCTCGGGCGGCATCTCCTGCCCATGGCTTGCTCCCGCCGCGCGGGAGATCGACTCGTTCATCAGCGTCCCGCCGAGATCGTTGGCGCCTGCGCGGAGCGCCGCCTGCGCGCCGGCCGCTCCGAGCTTCACCCACGAGGCCTGGACGTTCGTTATCCACGGGTGTAGTGCGAGCCTCCCGACGGCATGGACGAGCAGGGCTTCCCGGAAGGTCGGCCCCGGACGCGCCCGTCCCTTGAGGAAGATCGGCGCCTCCATGTGGACGAATGGGAGCGGCACGAATTCGGTGAAACCGCCCGTGCGCTTCTGCTGCTCGCGGAGCTCGACGAGGTGCCTGGCCCAGCTGCGAGGCGTGTCCGCGTGGCCGAACATGATCGTGGTCGTCGAGCGCAGGCCCGCCCGGTGCGCGGTGCCGTGGACGCGGAGCCACTGCGACGTGGTCACCTTGTCCGGGCAGATCACGAGTCGCACCTCGTCGTCGAGGATCTCGGCTGCCGTGCCCGGGAGGGACGCCAGGCCCGCGTCGCGGAGGCGGGCGAGATACGCGTCGAGCGGCGCCTCGAGCGTGGAGGCCCCCTGCCAGACCTCGAGCGCCGAGAAGGCGTGCACGTGCAGCTCTGGAAGCTCGCTCTTGATCGCCTCGCAGACCTCGACGTAGTAGTCGCCGGTGAAGCCGGGGTGGATCCCGCCCTGGAGACACACCTCGACCGCGCCCCGGTCCCAGGCCTCGCGGGAGCGGCGGACGATCTCGTCCACGGGCACCAGGTAGGGGCGTCCGCGCAGGTTCTCGGCCAGCTTCCCTTTCGAGAAGGCGCAGAAGCCGCAGCGGAAGTAACAGACGTTCGTGTAGTTGATGTTCCGCGTGACGACGTAGGTGACGGTGTCGCCGCAGACGGCCCGGCGGAGCTGGTCGGCCGCTGGCAGGACGGCTTCGAGATCCGGGCCCCGCGCCTGCAGCAGCGCGGTGACGTCGTCTTCGCCGAGCTCGGTCTCGTCGCGCACCTTGCCGAGCGCCGTGGCCACCGGTTGTGACACTTTCGGCACGGTCCCGTTTCCCACATGTACGGATTTCCTCGCTAGGCTCGCAGTGGGGAGGAGGTTGGTGGCCACCGGCCCGGGAGCCGGAAGAAGTTCGGGCGGCGGAGGCTTCGCCGAGCCGGCCGCCCACACGTCCTCGCGGGCGAGACCGTCGGCATCGGCGTGGAGTCGGATCGCGCGCGCGATTTCGGGCTCGGCCCAGCGGTCGAGGTCGGCCACGTAGTCCGGGTAGATCGCGAGCCGGGGAGCAAGCCTCAGGCCGCGCGCTTCCGTGGCCTCGCGCAGCCGCTCCACCTCGGGCCACGGGGCCTCCGGATTGACGTGATCGATCGTCACCGGGGAGACGCCGCCCCAGTCGTTGATCCCGGCGTCGAGCAAGCGCGGGAAGCCCTCGTAGCTCAGGTTCGGCGGCGCCTGAATGTTCCAGCCGGCACCGAGCACGAGCCGCGCCGCGGCGGCCGTCCACATCAGCTCCTCGAGCGAGGGCTCGGGATGGGCAGCCATGCGCGTGCCCGGCTTGGCGCGGAAGTTCTGGACGATCACTTCCTGCACGTTCCCGTAGCGCTCTCCCACCTCGCGGATCGCGAGCAGCGCCTCGATCCGCTCGGCACGCGTCTCACCGATCCCGATCAGGATGCCGGTCGTGAACGGAATCGCAAGCTCCCCGGCCAGTCGCATCGTCTCGAGCCGCCTCGCCGGGAGCTTGTCCGGCGAGCCGTAGTGGGGCCTGCCCCGCTCCGACAGCCTCACCGAGGCCGTCTCCAGCATGATCCCCTGTGAGACGCTCACCTTCCGGAGCGCGGCCAGGTCAGCGGCGCTCATCACGCCCGGGTTGACGTGCGGGAGCAGGCCGGTCTCGTCCAGAACCGCCCGGGCGGCGACCGCAAGGTACTCGAGCGTCGTCTCGCAGCCGAGCGCGGCGAGCTCCTCGCGCGCGACCCGGTACCGAAGCTCGGGCTTGTCCCCGAGCGTGAACAGCGCTTCGTGGCACCCGGCCTCCACGCCGGCACGCGCAAGCTCGACGACCTCCTCCAGGCTCATGAACGCCCGCTCGCCGCGCCTGGGCGGACGGGCGAACGTGCAGTAATGGCACACGTCCCGGCATAGCTTCGTGAGCGGGATGAAGATCTTGGGCGAGTACGTGACGAGGACGCCCTTGCCGCGCTCCCGCACGGCGCACGCCTGCTCGCACAGGTCGGCCGCCGGCTCGTCCACGAGCGCCAGCGCCTCGGCGGACTCCATCGCCGCTGGAGCTTAAGGGGTGTCTGCTACCGGCGCGGCGCGCGAACGAGCTTCCCGACGAGCCTCCAGTTCTTGCCCTTCCAGCGCTCCAGCTGCGCCTGCTCGATGGGGTAGCGGTCCTTGGGCGTCGTCTTGATGACGATTCCCGGGAGAACGAACGGGTTCTTCTTGACCTTCAGGTGCGTCATCGCCCGCATCAGCGATTTTCGGGTCGGGTTCTTGCCCGCCTTCTTGAGGGCCGCGACCAGCGTGTACGCAGACGCCATCCCCGCCAGGTAGTAGCCGTTCTTCGGGTCGGCGTGCACGTAGCGCTTCATGATCCGCCTGTACAGCTTGATGCCCTTGTCCCTGGCCCAGCGCTTCGAGGCCGGGTCCTTGAAGAACCCGATGGACATCGCGCCCTGCGTCTGACCACTTTGGTTCGCGATCAGCATCACGCTCGTGGAAGCCGCCACGGCGTTCACGAAGATCTTCGGCTTCCAGCCCAGCTTCTTGACGTACACGAAGGCCTGGATCGCGAACTTCCCGAAGGCGAAGATCATCAACGTGTTAGCGTGCGATGACTTCAGGCGTGCGACCTGGGATTGGACGTCGCTCTCCGTGGGGTCGTATCCCTGCGTCGCGACGATGCGCCTCTTCAGCTTCCCGAGCCCCTTCTTCAGTCCGGACACGAGCTCGCGGCCGTAGTCGTCGTCCTGGTAGAGGACGGCGATCTTGGCCTTGGGCTTCTTCTTCTTGATGTAGCGGCCGTAGATGATCCCCTCGCCGGTGTAGGTGGGGATGAAGCCCATCGTCCGCGGGTATTTCTTGTGCTGGCGCGCCCAACCGCCCCACCCGCTCGCCACGAAGAGCTGCGGGACTCCGGCCTGGTTCAGGTATGGACGGATGGCGATGTTCTGCGCCGTGCCGAGCGAGTTGAAGTCGGCGAAGATGTGGTCCTGCTCGACGAGCTGGCGCGTCAGCTGCACCGTCCTGGCCGGGTCGTAGCCGTCGTCGAGGTACTTGTACTTGACCTTCCTCCCGAAGACCCTCTTGGCGTACTTGAAGTATCCCACGGCGCCCTTCGCGGTCAATCCGCCCGAGGCGGCCTCCCCGCTCAGCGGCACGGTGCCGCCGACGAGAATGGACGTCTTCGTGACTCCCGGCGCGCCGGACGGCCGGCCCGAGGCGGTCGCCGCGGCAAGCGCGAGCCCGACGCCGAGGGCCAGGAGCAGTCCGAGCGAGAGACGAGTCCTCAAGTCGCCCATTATGACCCCCGAAAGAGCCAATTCGTTAGCGGCTCTCCGATTTTCTTCACGAGCCCTCCCGCCCCGGTCGGCAGGATGAGCATCACCACGATGAGAACGACGCCGTAGATCACCGAGGGCGCGCCGGGGCTCTTCGAGACCTGCTGGGACAGATCGGGGAGGTACTGGATGAAGACGGCGCCCACCGCCAGTCCGGCCAGCGAGCCGAGGCCGGCCACGGCCGCGCCGATCACCAGGTAGAGCGAGAGGATGATCGGGAACGTCTCGGGGCTGACGAACGTCGTCGCGATCGCGAACAGCGAGCCGGCCACCCCGGCGTAGAACGCCGAGATCCCGAAGGCGAGCGTCTTGTTGAGCGGAAGGTTGACTCCCGACGACGTGGCCGCGACCTCGCTGTCCCTGATCGCTCGAAAGGTCCGGCCCGGCCGGCTGCGCAGAAGCGCCCACGCGACGGCGAGCAGCACCACCGCGACCGTCCAGGTCAGGTAGTAGATCCACTCGTTGAAGGTCAGCTTGTGGCCGAAGACGGTGATGCCGAGCGTCCCGGTCATCCCCTTCACGCCGAAGAGATTGATCCCCTGCGTGCCGCCCGTGAAGTGGTCGAACTTCTTGAGGCCCGAGGGCAGAGCGACCGCGATTGCGAAGGTGACGAGCGCCAGATAGAGGCCGGAGAACCGCAGCGCCGGGATGCCGACCACGAGGCCGGCGACGCCCGCCACGAGCCCCGCGAGCGGGATCGTCCACAGGTCCTTCACGCCGTGGTGGCCGACGAGGATGGCCGTTGTGTAACCGCCGATGGCCATGAAGGCGCCGTGTCCGAGCGAGATCTGCCCCGTGTAGCCGGTGAGGATGTTCAGCCCCAGGATCGCGATGAAGTAGATGCCCACGTACGCGACCTGCGAGGTGCGGAAGTCGCTCAGCCAGCGCGGGAAGAAGAGGAGAAAGACAACGCCTCCCGCGAACGCGAGCACCTCGACCCCCGTGAGAAGGCGCCGCATCAGACCCGCCTCACCGTGGCCCGACCGAACAACCCCGTCGGCTTGACGAGGAGGACGGCGGCGATGAGGACGAGCGCGAAGGGAAGCTTCAGCTCGTTCCCGACGAAGTCCACATACGTGCCGATGAGGTTGAGGCCCACGCCGAGCATGAGCCCTCCGACGACGGCGCCAACGGGGCTGTCGAGTCCGCCGAGAACCGCGGCCGCGAGCGCGTAGAGCAGCACCGCGCGCATCATGTTCGGATCGAGGAAGACGGACGGTGCGATCATCATCCCCGAGAGCGCGCCGAGCACCGAGGCCAGTCCCCAGCCGAGCGCGAGCATCCATCCGACCCGCACCCCCACGAGGCGGCCCGCGTTCGGGTTGAGCGCCGCTGCCCGCAGCCCGAGGCCCAGCTTGGTGAAACGGAAGAAGAGTCCGAGGAGGACGACGGCCCCGAGCGAGACGCCGATGACACCGAAGTCCTGAATCGAGAAGGCGACACCGCCGATGTGGATCGGCCTGGTCGAGAACGCGCTCGGGAAGGACCTCGATTCACCTCCCCAGATCCAGAACGCAAGCCCGTTCAGCGCGATGAGGAGCCCGATCGTGACGATCACCACAGTCAGGACGGGCGCGTTCTCGACCGGGCGGATCACGACCCGCTCGAGCAGCACGCCTCCTGCGAACGCCATCGCCAGCGTGGCGGCGAAGGCGCCCCAGTACGGCCAGCCCTGCTCGACGATCAGCCACCAGGCGATGAAGGTGGCGAACATCCCCATCTCCCCCTGCGCGAAGTTGATCACCCGCGTCGAGCGGTAGATGAGGACGATCGCGAGCGCGAGGCTCGCGTAGATCCCGCCCGAGGCGAGCCCGCTCACGACCTGCTGCCAGAACTCGGCCAAGCTGCCCTCAGTACCCGAGGTAGGAGCGCCGCACCGACTCGTTACGGCGCAACTCCCCGCTTTCGCCTTCGAGCGCGACGTTGCCCACCTCGAGGACGTAGGCGCGGGCGGCCGTGTCGAGGGCGAGGTTCGCGTTCTGCTCGACCAGGAGGACCGACAGTCCCTCCTCCTCGTTCAGCCTGCGGACGATCTTGAAAAGCTCCGCCACGACGAGCGGCGCGAGCCCCAGCGAAGGCTCGTCCAGCAGGACGAGGCGCGGGCGCTGCATGAGCGCCCGGCCGAGGGCAAGCATCTGCTGCTCGCCGCCCGAGAGCGTGCCGGCCTGCTGCCCTGCGCGCTCGGCCATCCACGGAAAGAGGGCGTGGACGCGCTCGAGATCGTCGCCCGAGCGCCCGCGGCGCGTGTAGGCGCCGAGCCGCAGGTTCTCCCGCACGGTCAGCTCCGCGAACGTCCCTCGCCCCTCGGGAACGTGCGCCACTCCCAGCCGCGCGACCGACTCCGGCCCGCGGCGGGCGATCTTCCTGCCTCCGAAGACGATGTCGCCGGAGCGGCGGACCGTGCCCGAGATCGCGCGCAGCGTGGTCGTCTTTCCGGCGCCGTTCGCGCCGAGCACGGCGACGATCTCGCCCTCGTCGACGGTCAGCGAGACGTCGTGCAGGGCCTGGGTGGGGCCGTAGCGCGCCGCGACGCCCTGGAGCTGCAGGAGCGGCATCAGGCGGCCTCCCCCAGGTAGGCCTCGATCACTGCCGGGTCGCGCTGCACCTCCGCAGGCGTCCCCGCCGCGATCTTCCTGCCGAAGTTGAGGACGTGAACGCGGTCGGAGATGCCCATGACGAGGTTCATGTGGTGCTCGACGATCAAGATCGTGAGCTCGAAGTCGCGGCGGATGCGGCGGATGAACGCCCCCAGCTCCTCGACCTCCTCGTGGTTGAGCCCGCCGGCGGGCTCGTCCAAGAGCAGGAGCCGCGGCTCGGAGGCGAGGGCGCGCGCGAGCTCGACCCGCTTCTGGGTCCCGAAGGGGAGGACGGCGACCGACCGGTATGCGATCCCCTCCAGACCGACCTCGGCCAGCACTTCGAGGGCCCGCCGCCTTCCGCCGAGCCGGTGGCGGCCGTGCATGCCTACGAGCACGTTGTCGAGCACGCTCATCGTCGGGAAGAGCTCGACGTTCTGGAACGTGCGCGCGATCCCGCGGCGCACGATCCGGTAGGCGGGCGTGCGCAGAAGCGACGATCCGTCGAGCAGCACGTCCCCCGCCTGCGGCCGATAGAGCCGCGTGACCACGTTGAAGACGGTCGTCTTGCCAGCGCCGTTGGGACCGATGACGCCGACGATCTCACCCCCCTCTGCATCGAGCGAGACGCCGTCGAGCGCGACGATGCCGCCGAACCGGCAGGTGACGTTCTCCACGGTGAGCAGCGCCATCGGCTAACCCTAAATCGCGCGCCTGCGTAACCTGAGGGAATGCAGCGAGCGGCGCGAGTGGTCGTTGGAGTCGCGGCTCTCGTGATGGTGGGAGCCGCGACGGCGGCAACGATCAACGGAACGAACGGGGCGGACGTTCTCGCCGGAACTCTCCGGCCGGACCGGATCTCTGGCCGCGGGGGCAACGACCGGATTGCCGTCCAGCAGGGTGGGCGCGACCGCGTCAGATGTGGCAAGGGGCGGGACACGGTGACGGCGAGCCGCAACGACCGGGTCAAGACGGACTGCGAGGTGGTCAGCCGGCAGCTCTCCCGCGACCTCCACCGCGACCGTTTCGCCCAGCACGAGTCCCAGGTCGAGCCGGACAGCTTCTCCTACGGCTCCACGACGGTGGCCGTCTTCCAGAGCGGCCGGTACGCGGACGGCGGCGCCACGCTCATCGGTTTCGCAACCTCGGTCGACGGTGGGCGCCGGTGGAGGTCCGGCTTCCTGCCCGGTCTCACGAATTTCTCGCCGCATCCGAGCCCGCCGCAGCGCACCTCCGATCCTTCGGTCGCTTACGACGCCGCCCACAAGGTGTGGCTGGCGGTTTCACTCGTCTTCGGCGGCACGTCCACCGGCCTCACGGTCAACCGCTCGAGCGACGGGCTCCGGTGGAAGCGGCCGGTGAACGCCGCGCGCTCGATCGGCCGCTCGCTCGGATACGACAAGGAGTGGATCGCGTGCGACAACTGGTCGAGCAGCCCGTTCCGCGGAAACTGCTACCTGTCGTACACCGACGTTCCCCGGGAACAGATCGCCACGCAGGTCTCGAAGGACGGTGGAAAGACATGGTCCGTTGCGGTTGGATCACCGGCGGAGCATCGCCCGGCCGCGGTCGGCGCGATGCCGATGATCGCGCCGGACGGCAACGTGCGCGTCGTCTTCGCCGACGCCTCCGGGATGGTGTATGCGGAGTCCGCCAACGGCGGTGCGACGTTCAGCTCCGGCCGGGTGCTGGTCGATGGGAATGTCCGCAACATCCGCGGAATCCGGGAAAGTCCGCTGCCGTCGGCGGACGTGGGGTCGGACGGCAGCGCCTACGTCACATGGCACGAGTGCGACACGAGACCGCGGTGCAACGGAAACGACGTCGTGCTGAGCGTGTCCAGGAACGGCGGTGCGTGGTCGAAGCCGGTGGCCCTGCCGACCGGGCCCAGACGCGCGGGAGACGAGTACTTCGCTCCCGCGATCGCGGTCGACCCGGCCGCGCCCGAACGCCTGGCCGTCCTCTACTACTCCACGGGACCGTGCTCGTGCTCGCTCAGCGCCTGGCTCGTCTCCTCTGACGACGGCGGCGCGACGTGGGGGACCCGCGTGCGCCTCAGTTCGCAGGCGATGCGGCGCCGCTGGATCGCCGAGACGCCCGCCGGCACCTTCCTCGGCGACTACTTCTCCGTGTCGTTCTCGGGCGGCCGCCCCGTTCCGGTGTTCTCGGACGCGACGCGGCCGGCGCACGGCAGATTGCGCCAAGCGACCTTTGCGACCACCCGTGGCTTGGGGTAGCGAGCGCCTCCCGCATAGGAACGATTTCTCTGGAACCTAACCGTCGTGACCGGGCCGCCCGGCAAAGCTGGGCGGCCGCTTCACCCGAAGGCCTCCCGGGTCGGCGACCGGCCGATGCTAGGGAGATCCGGCCGCGGATACAAGCTCCGTCGGATCGGTCACCGGCGCCCGGCAGGCGAAGCGCTCGCACACATACACGGCCGGACGGCCGTCGACCGAGCCCTTGCCTTGGAGCAGCGGCACATCCGCGGAGGGGCCGAACGCGACCACGGCATTGGGGTCGAAAGGTGCGAGCGCAGCGCGCGCGACCTCGTCCTCGGGGCCGCCCACGATCGCGATCTCGCGGGGCGGGGCCAGATAGAGGTCGAGCGCGCAGAGCGCATGGCCGAACGCGGTTGGGGCGCGCGCGAGCGCCCGCTGGACGAGCCGCAGCACGCCGGCGGCCCCCCGCTCGAGCTCGTCGTCGCCGTAAATGCGCGCGAGTCGCAGGAGCACGTAGGCGAGCATGGAGTTCCCCGAGGGAGTCGGATGATCGTCGAAGTCCTTCTTGCGGGCGACGAGCCGCTCGCCGTCGACCGGCGTGAGGTAGAAGCCGCCGCGCTCCTCGTCGGAGAACAACTCGACGGCCAGCACGGCCAGCCGCCTCGCTTCCTCGAGCCACCTCAGCTCGCCGGTCGCGACGTGGAGCTCGTACATGCCGTTCGCGACGTCGGCGTAGTCGTCGAGGTAGCCGGTGTTGCTCGCCCGGCCGGCGCGGTAGCTCCGGTACAGACGGCCCCCGTCCGAGAGCGGGCCGAGCAGGAACTCCGCGAGAGAGCGTGCCGCGTCGACGAGATCGGGACGCTCCAGGCGCCGCCCGGCCTCCGCCAGCGCGGTCAGCGCCAGTCCGTCCCAGGAGGCGATCGCCTTGTCGTCGAGGGCGGGCTTTGGCCTCCGCTCCCGCGCCTCGAACAGCTTCTGCCGCTCCTCGCCGGAGAACTCGCCGCGCAGGATGAACCTCCCGTGCTCGAACGGCTCAAGGAGCTCCCCCCGGTCTTCGCCGAGCGCCTCCTCGAGCTCCTCCGGCGTCCAGGTGAACGTGAGCCCCTCGACGCCCTCGGTGTCGGCGTCCTGCGCCGAGGCGAAGCCGCCCTCGGGCAGCCGCAGCTCGCGCAGCATGTAGTCGAGGGTCTGCTCGACGATCTCGCGATAGCGCTCGTTGCCCGTGACCACCCACGCGTGCAGGTACGCGGAGGCGAGCAGGGCGTTGTCGTACAGCATCTTCTCGAAGTGAGGGACGAGCCAGCGCTCGTCCACCGAGTAGCGGTGGAAGCCGCCGCCGACGAGGTCGTACATGCCGCCCGCCGCCATCGCGTCGAGCGTGGCGGTGACGAGCTCCAACTCGCTGCGGCGGAGCAGGAACTCGAGCGCAGACGCCGGCGGGAACTTGGGCGCTCGGCCGAACCCGCCGCACTCCGGATCGAACTCCTGCCGGAGGCCTCGGACGGCGTCCTGGAGCAACGCATCGGTGAGCGGCTCGCTCGAGGGCTGGAGCTCGCTCGAGCGGCGAACGGCGTCGACCAGCGCCTCCGCCGAGCGCGCGACGTCGCCGCGGCGCTCCCGGTAGGCGTCCGAGACGGAGACGAGGACCTGACGGAAGCTCGGGAGCCCGTGCCGCGGCTCCGGCGGGTAATAGGTGCCGCCGAAGAAGGGCTCTCCGTCCGGCGTCAGGAAGACCGTCATCGGCCAGCCGCCGTGGCCGGTGAGGGCGACGACGGCGTCCATGTAGATCGAGTCGAGGTCAGGCCGCTCCTCGCGGTCGACCTTGACGTTGACGAAGCGCTCGTTCATCACCTGCGCGGTCGCCTCGTCCTCGAAGGACTCGTGCTCCATGACGTGGCACCAGTGGCAGGCGGCGTAGCCCACGGAAAGGAGGATCGGCTTGTCCTCCTCCTCCCACGGGTACCAGTCGACGGGATTGTCGGCGTGCTGGAGAAGGTACGGGCTCGTCTCGCCCGCAAGCCGGTTCACGTGTCCACCCTAGCCGTGGCCTGCCGCCTTTCCGACGAGCAACTCGACAATGACGACGTCGCGCCACTCGCCGTCGAGGCGGGCATGGCGGCGGTAGACGCCGACCTCGCGGAAGCCGAGAGAACGGGCGAGTGCAAGACTGGCCTCGTTCTCCGGGAACACGCGGCTGAGGAGCTTCCAGTAGCCGCCGGCCTCCGCCTCTGCGATGAGTGCCGCAAGCACGGCGCGCCCCGCTCCCTGCCCGCGGCGGTCGCGGGCCACGTAGATGGAGAACTCGCCGACACCGCTGTACGCCTCGCGAGCGGGACGGTATGGATGCGCGGCCGCCCACGCGACCACGCTCCCGTCGTCCTCGGCGACCACCAGCGGAATTCCGTGCCCGAGCCATTCGGCGACGTCGGACGACGCCCGCGGCTCCGTCTCGAACGTCGCCAGCCGGTCTTCGATGCCCTCGTTGTAGATCCGTGCAATCGCAGCCGCATCCTCCGGCTTCGCTCTGCGCGTAGAGAGGCTCACCTCAGATGCTCGGCGACGTCCCAGGTCCATAGCTCGACGACGTTTCCGTCCGGGTCGGTGACGTAGGCCGCGCGTCCGCCCTGGTCGCCGTCGAAGGTCTCCTCGTGGGGCTCGTGGCCGTGCTCTCGAAGCCGCGCGACGGCGGCGTCGTAGTCCGCGTCGGGCAAGTGCATGGCGTAGTGGACGTGCACACCGCCGCGACCGTCTGCGATCCCCACCTGAGGGCGCCAGAGACCGATCCGGGTCCGGTAGCCGGCCATGACCCAGATCGCGTCCCGCTCGGACCAGCGGGCGACGACGGGCAGACCCAGCACCTCGGCGTAGAAGCGTTCCGCCGCCTCGAGATCGACCACCTCGAGCACGAGCTCGCTCACGCCGGTGACGGGAATGCCCACGCTTACTCCCCGAGCGCCCGCGCCATGATCTGCTGGACGACCTTGCTCTTCGCGTCGGCGTAGTGCTGGGTGTACTTCCACTCGCGCGCGGCGAGCTCGCGCTTCGTCCGCTCGTACAGCTCGCGGTCGGCGTCACTCGAGCGGAGGCGATCTCGGAAAGCGAGCATGCGGTCGATCTCCTCGCAGCCTGCGGAGAAGACGTGCAGGTTCACGCTCGGATCCGTCCCCTTGAGCAGGCGGTGCTCGAACCAGTCGGGCTCGCGGATGCGGAGCGTGTAGCCGGCCGCCTCCAGGTCGGCGACGTAGGCTGCCTCGTCGGCCGAGTCGGCGACGACGAGGGTGATGTCGATGATCGGCTTTGCGGCCAGGCCCGGCACGGAGGTCGAGCCGGTGTGCTCCACCTGCAGGGCCCGGTCGCCGAGCGCCGCCCGGATCTTCTCCTCTCCGCGCGCGTACATGGCCGGCCATTCGGGGTCGTACTCCGCGAGTACGACGGTGCCCTCGAGCCGCTGAGGCTCGCCGATCGTGACCTCCTTCATGTACTCCTCGCTCGTCTCGCTCATAGTTGCCACTGTATGCATCCACTCGAGGGAGTGCGGATCTTGGACCTGACGAGCTCGCTCGCGGGCCCATACTGCACTCAGACCCTTGCTGCGCTCGGGGCGGATGTCGTCAAGGTCGAACATCCATCCCGGGGCGACGAGACGCGGCAATGGGGCCCGCCCTTCTGGGACGGCGAGGGAGCGATCTTCCTGGCGGCGAACGCGGGCAAGCGCTCGCTCGCGCTCGACTTCCACTCCCAGGGAGGCAAGGAAGCGCTGCTGCGACTGGCGGATCGCGCCGACGCGGTAATCCAGAGCCTGCGACCGGGGCACGCCGAGCGGATCGGCCTCGGCCCCGACGACCTGCGCGCGCGGAACCCGCGGCTCGTCTACTGCTCGATCGGAGCCTTCGGCCGGACCGGGCCGAAACGAGCGCAGCCGGGGTACGACCCGCTGATGCAGGCAGCAGGTGGAATCATCAGCGTGACCGGGGAGCCGTCGCGGCCCGGCGTTCGGGTGGGCGTCTCGGTCGTCGACCAGACGACCGGGATGTGGGCCGCGCTCGGGATTCTCGCCGCCCTGTGGGAACGCGAGCGGACGGGCGAAGGGCGCGTCGTGGACGTCTCGCTGTATGAGAGCGCGATCGGCCTCGTCGCCTACCACCTCGTCGGCTATCTCGGCTCCGGGGAGGCTCCCGGCCGCCACGCGACCGCGTTCCCGCTGATCGTCCCATACGAGGTCTTCGCGGCCCGTGACGGGGAGATCATGATCGCCGCTGCGAACGACCGGCTCTTCGCCGCCTTGTGCGACGTCCTCGGCTCACCCGAGCTGGGCGCCGACCCCCGCTTCGCGACAAACCCGAACCGGGTCGCCAACCGCGAGGAGCTCGTCTCCCTGCTCGCGGCGAGAATCGCAGCCGAGAGCGCCGAGACGTGGCTCGAGCGGCTCGACGAGGCCGGCGTTCCCGCGGCGCCGGTGAACGACATCGCGCAGGTCGCCGTGGACGAGCAGACACGTGCGCTCGGAATCCTGCAGCCGCTCTCGCACCTGAGCGTCCGTGACCTTGTCGCTGTCGCGCTCCCGCTCTCGGCGGACGGCGAACGCCTCCGCCATCCGTCCGCCCCTCCGGCGCTCGGCCAGCACACGGCCGAGGTGCTGGCGGACGCCGGCTACTCGGAGGACGAGATCGCGGAGCTTGCCGACTCGGGCGCCGTCCGGCTCGGGAACGGCCCCGCGCGGTAGACCTGTCCTTCCAACCGCCGTCCGAGGACGCCCTCGAGCCATTCGGACACTCCCTTCAGGGCATCGAGGTCGACGCCGGTGTCGACACCTTCGCCTTCGAGCAGGTAGACGAGGTCTTCCGTGGCGATGTTGCCCGTCGCCCGCGGCGCGTACGGGCAGCCGCCGAGACCGCCGATGGACGCGTCGAACACGGTTGCCCCGACCCCGAGGGCGGCGATCGCGTTCGCGTAGCCGGTGTTGCGAGTGTTGTGCAGGTGCACGCCGACGCGGCGGGCCGCTCCTCCGACCTGCTCCACCAGCTCTCCCACCTGGGTCGGCGTCGCGACGCCGATCGTGTCCGCCAGGACGATCTCGTCCGCCTCGAGCTGTCCGCACAGCTCGACGACGCGGCTTGGATCGACGCGGCCTTCGAACGGGCAGCCGAAGGCTACGCTGACCGTCGCCGTGGTCGGCAGCTCGGACGCGCCGAGGATGGCCTGAGCCTGCGCGAGCGCCTCGCCGAGCGACATGTTCGCGTTCGCCCTGCCGAAGGTCTCGGTCGCCGCGAGCGTGCAGTTGACCCGGTCGAGGCCGCTCTCCCGCAGTCGCTCGTATCCCTTCAGGTTGAGGACGAGGCCTGCGTACTCCGTCCCGCTTACCCGGTCGATCGAGGCGACGACCTCCTCCGCTCCCGCCATCTGCGGCACGCGGTCATCCCGTACGAAGCTCGCGACTTCGATGCGCGGGAGACCGGCTCGCGCGAGCCGGTTGACCAGCTCCGCCCGGACCTCGGGCGACATTATGTCGGGCTCGTTTTGAAGCCCGTCGCGCGGCCCGACGTCTGAGAGGGTGACAAGCACCCTCTCAGACTATGTAACCGCAGCGGGTCGGCAAAGCCGCCCGCTGCTCTCCCCGAAGGGAAACGTAATTCCCCTCGGGTCTCCCCCTTCCTTCGTTTCCTGGGCGCTCAGGCCGCCTTGCCGTAGGCGTCGATGAGCTCCGGGTGGATCTTCACGATCACGCGCCTCTCGCCGGGCTTGCGGTACGGGTACCGCTCCTCGCCGAGGTACTTACGGGCGAGCTTGTCGATGTGCTCGTCCGCGCCCTCCTCCACCAGCTCGGCCGTTCCGGTGACGGAGACGTACGCGCTCTGGGGATCGTGCTCGTCGTGGACTTCGATCGCGACGCGCGGGTCGCGCCTGATGTAGTCGACCTTGGCGCGACCGTAGGCGGTGTTGAAGAGCACGTTCTCGCCGTCGGTATCCACCCAGACCGGCGTGACGTGCGGCGTGCCGTCCGGGCGCAGGGTCGCGACGTTGCCCCAGTTGCGGTCACGGAAGCGACGGGCATGCTTCTCGGTGAGCTTCGCCATGGCCACCTCCTTCTGCCCTCCCTACCCCTTCGGCACGGTGGCGCAAACCGATAAGTTCTCGGTTGTGAGCGCCGTCATCCTCGCCGGCACCCGCAAAGGCCTTTTTCTGCTGAAGAGCGACGACCGCCGGTCGTGGTCGGTCGAAGACCCCGTGTTGGAGGGCTGGGACGTCTTCCACGCGATGCAGGATCTTCGCGACGGCTCGCTGTATGCAGCGGCCAACCACGGGGTCTACGGCGCAACCGTCCACCGCTCCACCGACGGGGGCAAGACCTGGACGCGCTCGGAGGGGCTCGGGCTGCCCGAGGACAGCGGGCTCACGCTCGAGAAGACCTGGCACGTTGAGCCTGGACGCGATTCGGAGCCGGGAACGCTCTGGCTCGGCGGCGCCCCAGGCGTTCTCTTCCGGACGGACGACTCCGGCGAGAGCTGGGAGGTCGTGCAGAGCGTGCTGGAGCACCCTACGCGCGAGCGCTGGAACCCCGGAGCGGGAGGAATGTGCACGCATTCCATCCAGCTCGATCCAGCCGACCCGAACCGGATGTACATCGGCATCTCCGCCGCCGGCGTCTTTCGGTCCGAGGACGAGGGCGAGTCGTGGACCCCGGCGAACAAGGGCACGGCGGCCGACTTCTTCCCGGAGGACCGGTTCCCCGAGGTCGGCCAGTGCGTGCACAAGCTGCTTCTCCACGCCGGGAAGGAAGGCAGGCTCTGGCAGCAGAACCACTGTGGCGTCTACCGCTCGGACGACCGCGGGGAGAACTGGGAGCGCCTCGAGGACAACGGGCTGCCGAGCGCCTTCGGCTTCCCGCTCGCGCTGCACGACGCCAAGCCCGACACCGCGTTCGTGATCCCCGAGGACGAGGCACGGGGGGGCGAGGTCGGCGGAGGCAACCGCGTGACGACCGGGGGCCGCCTTGGCGTCTATCGGACCGACGACGGCGGGAAGACCTGGGAGCTCGCCTCGAACGGCCTGCCCGAGCGCGCGTGGGTCGAGGTCCTGCGCGAGGGGATGGCCTCCGATCGGGACGACCCGGTGGGGATCTACTTCGGCACGAAGAGCGGATCGATCTTCGTCTCGCTGAACGAGGGCGACGAGTGGTTCGAGGCCGCCCGCTACCTGCCCGCCGTCCTCTCGGTGGAAATCGGAGAGTTGCCCTCCTAGGAATGGCGGTCACGGTCCTCGTGCCGAGCCTACTCGCGGCGCAGGCTGGAGGGACGAACAGGTTCGAGGTCGAAGCGCCCAGCGTCGCCGCGGCTCTGCGGGCTCTTCCGGTCTCCGACCTGATCTTCGACGAGACGGGCACGCTCCGCGGGCTCGTGACCGTGTACGTGGACGGGAAGGACATCCGCACGCGCGACGGAGTGGAGACGCCGCTCGAAGGCGACGAAGAGATCAGAATCGTCGCTGCGATCGCAGGCGGCTGAGCTCAGGCCCGAGCTCGGGCTTCGCGGGCGATGCGCCGTGCCTGGCGAAGCGGCTCCGGCGTGCGCGCATGGGCGGCGAGGTCGACGACGAGCTTTGCCGCGGTCTCCGGGCTCGTGCGCCAGGCGGCGTGGACAGCGAGCGGACGCCTTCCTCGGCGGGTGCGGACCCAGTAGCCCACGAGCTCTCTGCCGAGCAGGAGGGAGCTGCACCCGCCGCGCTCGTCGGCGGGCCAGTCTCCCCGCGCGAGCAGTGGACGGTGGGTCACGCCGATGGTCGGCACGTCGAGCACCGCGCCGAGATGCAGCGCGAGCCCTGCCCGGCGCGGATGGTCGCGGCCAGTGGCGTCGACGAGGAGGACATCGGGCTCAACCGGGAGCGCTCGTACGGAGGCCTCGAGCAGCGGCCCCTCGCGCAGCGCGAGCAGCCCGGGCTCATAGGCGGCGCCTGCTCGACCGGTGACGACCGCCGTCACGAACTGTCCCTTCCGTACGAGGACCGCCCCCGCCCAGGCAGGGTCGCCGGCTGAACCCGGGCCCGAAGGCCCGCGCGGAAAACACACGAAGCACCCGGCCACGGTGAAGACTTCAGGTGGGTCCCAGAGGGGCGGGGCGGCTTTGGCGAGCGCCTCCTGGGCTTCTATCAGCTCGTCGGCGGTCCTGGGCCAGCTCAGCCAAGCGCCACCATCCGCTCGATCGCTCCGCGGGCGCGTTCCGCGATCTCCGGCTCGACCGTGACGACGTGCTTCCAGTCTCGCAGCGAGTCCCGCAGCTTCTCGAGCGTGATCATCTTCATGAACTTGCAGATTGCCCGCTCCGACACGGCCTCGAAGCGCTTGCCGGGCGCCTCCTTGTTCAGCCGGTGGATGATTCCGGTCTCGGTCGCCACCAGGAAGCGGTTCTTCTCCGACTGCTTGGCGAAATTGATCATTCCCTCGGTCGACAGGATGTGCGTGCGGCCGTTCCCGAAGGCCATGCACTGGCTGGCACAGCCGCACTCGGGGTGGACGAGGAGCTCGGCGTCCGGCGCTTCGGCCTGCCAGCGCTCGATGTCGGCGGGGCGGATCCCCGCGTGGACGTGGCACTCGCCCATCCAGATGTTCAGCTTGCGGCCGGTGACGCGCTCGAGCCAGATCCCCAGGTACATGTCCGGCAGGAACAGGATCTCGCGGTCGGCGGGAATGGCTTCGATCACGGCGCGCGCGTTTCCGGACGTGCAGCAGTAGTCGGTCTCCGCCTTCACCTCGGCGGTCGTGTTGACGTAGGAAACGACGACGGCCCCGGGATTGTCGGCCTTCCACTCCCGGAGCTGGTCGGCGGTGATCGAGGCCGCCAGCGAGCACCCGGCGTCGAGGTCCGGGATGAGGACGGTCTTGTTAGGGGAGAGGATCGCTGCCGTCTCGGCCATGAAATGGACGCCGCAGAACACGATCGCCTCCGCGTCGGTTGCCGCCGCCTCCCGCGACAGGCCGAGCGAGTCCCCGACGTAGTCGGCGACGTCCTGGACCTCGGGAACCTGGTAGTTGTGGGCGAGGATCACGGCGTCGCGCTCGCGCGCGAACGCCTTGACCTCGTCCTGCATCGAAGCGGTCAGGGTCGTGCTCATCGCACCTCCAGGGAAACGTCGAGAGATCGAACCGAATGAGTGAGCGCGCCGACCGAGATCGAGTCCACTCCGGTTTCCGCGAGTTCGCGGACGGTGTCCAGGGAGACCCCGCCCGAGGCTTCGAGCAGCGCGCGGCCGGCGGCGAGGTCCACGGCTTCCGCGATCGCGACGGGTGTCATGTTGTCGAGCAGGATCGCGTCGGCGCCGACGGAGAGCGCTTCGCGGACGTCGTCGATCGTCTCGGCCTCGACCTCGACGGGCAGCGCGGCGTAGGTCGTGCGGGCGCGGGACAGGGCTTCGGGGATACCGCCTGCAAGCCGTAGATGGTTGTCCTTGACCAGGATCGCGTCGTCGAGCCGAGTGCGGTGGTTCGTCCCTCCGCCACAGCGCACCGCGTACTTCTCGAGCGCGCGCAGGCCTGGCGTGGTCTTGCGCGTGTCCAGGATGAGGGTGGCGGTGCCGGCGACCGCGTCCACGAATTGGCGCGTGAGCGTGGCGATCCCGGAGAGACGGCCGACGAAGTTGAGCGCAGTGCGTTCCGCGGACAGGATCGCGCGGGCGGAGCCCTGGATGCAGACGATCGCGATGGGAACGGCAGGTTCGGGGGCGAGAGCGTCGCCGTCGTCTGCGAGCGGCTCGAACTGGATCTCGGGATCTAGAGCGCGAAAGACCGCCTCGGCGACGGGGAGGCCGGACACAACGCCCGGCTCCTTGAGCAGGATCTCCGCCTCACAGGTCGCGCCGGAGGGAACGACCGCGTCGGTCGTGGCGTCGCCCCTGCCAAGGTCTTCTTCGAGAGCCTGCCGCACCACCCGTTCGACGTCGGCGGAGGGGAGTTCGAGCCGAGTTCGGATCCAAGCAGTGAAATCTCGCGCCTCTGCCTGGCCCAATCTGCTAGACGCGTCTAGCCTGGGAGAGTGGGTCCCCCCGCCCCTGGGTCGGGGGCTGCGGTCGAGGCGGGTGCCACTCAACTCCACCGCTCCAGGGTCGGTTTGCGGCCCGGCCGCAGAACGACGTGGCCGGCGAGCGCCGGATCTTCAGCAGGATGGTCGACGCGAAAGTGGGCGCCCCGGCTCTCCGTCCGGAACAGCCCGCTCTCGGCGATCAGCCGCGCCAGCAGGTGAGGCGACCGGCGGAGCTTCTCCAGCCCCTGGGCGTCGCGGACGAGCCCGGCATTCCGCCACAGCGCCCGGCGCAACGCCGGCGCCACCGGTGTCTCGACAGCAGGAGCCGGCGGAGGATCGAGCCGCACAGGAAGCGCATCGGCCTCGAGCGCGGCCAGCGCGGCGCGCCGTCCGAAGACGAGGCATTCGAGCAGGGAGTTCGAGGCCAGCCGGTTCGCTCCGTGCACGCCCGTGCACGCGCACTCCCCGGCGGCAAAGAGGCCCTCGACCTCCGTTCTCCCGTCCAGGTCCGTGACAATGCCGCCCATCGTGTAGTGCGCGGCAGGAGCAACCGGAATCGGCTCGCCGGCCGGGTCGTATCCCGCCTCCTCGATCCGCGTCATCAAGCTCGGGAACCGCGCGCGCGCCACCGGCCTCAGGTCGAGCAGAGCCGTTCCGCGGCGATCGATCGCCCTCGCGACCTCGTCCCGCGGCGCGAGCTCGTCGGTGAATCGCCGGCCCTCCGCATCGACGAGCAGCGCTCCCGCACCGCGCAGAGCCTCGCTGAGGAGCATGGTCGAGCCGGCCAGCGCCGTCGGATGAAACTGGACGAACTCGAGATCCGCGACCCCTGCCCCAGCCCTGTATGCCAGGGCGATTCCGTCCCCGACGGCTCCCGGCGGATTGGTCGTCCGCTCCCAGAGCGCTGCCGCACCACCCGTGGCCACGAGCGTCGCCCCCGCCCGGATCGACTCGCCGTCGGTCACGACCCCGACGCAGCGGCCGTCCGAGCACCACAGCCCCCGCACCGTCTCGCCTTCGGCGACCGCGATCCGGGGATGCGCGATGGCACGCTCGGCCAGCACCCGCGCGATCTCCTTTCCGGTCGCCGCTCCGCCCGAGTTGAAGATCCGGGCCCGCGAGTGACCGCCCTCGCGCCCGCGCTCCTCGTCGAACGCAACTCCGAGATCGGCGAGATCGACGATCCGCGCCGGAGCTTCCTCGGTCAGCGCCCGCACGGCGCTCGGCCGCGAGAGGCCGCGGCCGGCGGTCAGCGTGTCCTCGGCATGGAGCTCGGCGCTGTCGTCGGGACCGCTCGCCGCGGCGATGCCGCCCTGGGCCAGATAGCTGGCGGACGAGAACAGCGGGCCCTTCGACAGGACGAACACGTCGGCGTCGGCCCCCGCGCACAGCGCTGCGTACAGCCCGGCGACGCCGCCCCCCACGACCAGGAGGTCGTAGGCGGAAGCTGCGGTCGCTCGTCTGGTCATGAGTATCGGCCTCGGAAGTTTGCGACTGGTAGTCTAAAACCTGTGCAGCAGTCTAGCACAGTTAGCGACCGCGAGGCGAAAACACGAGACCGGCCCCGCCCCGCACAGGCGGTCCTCGCCGTCGTCCTCCAGGTCCGATACGGCCGGCTCCAGGTGCTGCTCTGGGAACGGGGCAAGAGCCCGGACAAGGGCGCCTGGTCTCTGCCCGGCGGCTACCTCGAGGCGGGCGAGACCCTCGAGGCCTCGATCCGGCGCCATCTCGCGGCGAAGGTCGACGTCCGCGAGGTCGCCCATCTCGAGCAGCTCGCAACCCTGAGCGATCCCGACCGCTTTCCGCGCGAGTGGCAGCTCGCCACCGCCTACCTCGGCCTCGTCCCCAGCGATATCGACCCGGAACTTCCATCGGACACCGCGTGGCATGTGGTCGACAGGCTGCCCAGGATGGCCTTCGACCACGGCGACATCGTCCTCGCCGGACGGGAGCGGCTCAGAGGCAAGCTCTCGTACACGAACGCCGGCTTCGCTCTCGCCCCGAGAACTTTCACCATCTCGGAGCTGTGCCAGGCCTACATCGCCGCCCTCGGCCACGAGGTCTCGGCGACGAACCTCAAACGTGTGCTGCTCCGCCGCGGAGTGATCGCGCCTGCGGGAGGACGCCGCGCACCCGGGCCCTCCGGCGGCCGGCCGGCTGCGCTCTTCCGCTTCCGGTCGCGGAAGCTCGAGATCACCGATCCGTTCGCCGTCCTGCGCCCGCCGCGCTAGCTCAGACCGGGACGAGCTTGTACCCCACTCCGCGCACGGTGAGGATCCGTTGCGGCTTGGAGGGGTCGTGCTCCAGCTTCCGTCGGAGGTTGGACACGTGCACTTCGCACGCGTGCTGGTCCCCGACGTATGGGCTGTCCCACAGGTACTCCATGATCTGCCGGCGCGTGAACACCCGCTCCGGCTCCTGGGCGAGGAGCGCGCAGAGCTTGAACTCGGAGGGGGTCAGCTGCACTGGCTCGCCGTCGACGGTGACCTGGTGCCGGGCAAGGTCGACGCGGACGCCACCGACCGAGCGCACGATCCCCTCTCCTTCCTCGCGGTCGAAGTCGCGCCGCCGGAGCATCGCCCGCACACGGCTGACGAGCTCGGGAACGGAGAACGGCTTCGTCACGTAGTCGTCGGCCCCGATCTCGAGCCCGAGCACGCGGTCGAGCTCGGCATCCTTCGCGGTCAGCATCAGGATCGGAATGCGGTTGTCCTTGCGGAGCTTCCGGCACACCTCGAGCCCTGAGGTCCCCGGCATCATCAGGTCGAGGATGAGGAGGTCATACGATTCACGGCCGAGCGCGTCGAGCGCCTTCTCCCCGTTTTCGACAGTGTCCGCCTCGTATCCCTCGTTCTTGAGGGCATAGCTGACGACATCGAGAATGCCCGGGTCGTCGTCGACGATGAGGACGCGGCCGGTCATGGGCCGACCTCCGGCCAATGGGCGCGTGGAGGGGGTGTGGGGGAACCGGGAGGTTCCCCCACACGAGGTTCTAAGGAGGGGGCTCGTGGGGGAAACAAGGTTTCCCCCACGGGAGCGAGCGCAGCGAGCGACGTCATGCCGCCTCCGACTTCCCTCGCGCGAGCGTGACCCTGACGGTCGTCCCGGAGCCCGGCTCCGACTGGAGCTCGACGCGGCCGCCGAGCGCGGTGACGGCCTCGCGCACGATCGCAAGACCGAGGCCGAAGTTGCGGGGGTCGCGTCCGTCCGCGCGATAGAAGCGGTCGAAGATCCGCTCCTGCCGCTCCTTCGGGATCCCCCTTCCGGTGTCGGACACCTCCACCGCCACCGCCGAGCCGGAGACAGGACGCGCCGAGATGACGACCTTGCCCTCGTCCGTGTTCTCGACCGCGTTTGCAACCAGGTTGGAGAGCGCCTGTTCGACGAGGTCCTGCTCGGCGAGGACCTCGAGGCCGGGGGCGCAGCGCACTTCGACGGCCACCCCGTCCGACGGTCTCGCGTCCGCCGCGATCGCCTCGAGCAGCGGCTCCATCTGCACGGCGGCCAAGCGGGGCGCCTCTTCACGGGTCTGGGCACGCGCCAGGACGAGGAGCGCGCGGCTCAGACGGCTGAGACGCGCGGTCTCGCGCTCGATGTGCCCGAGGAAGCGCTCGCGCTCCTCGGCGTCGTCCTTGGCTCCGGCCTGCAGAACCTGGATCGAGCCGGCGATCGTCGCAAGGGGCGTCCGCAGCTCATGCGCCGCGTTGGCGACGAACTCGCGCTCGGCCCGCTCGCGCCGCTCGCGCACGGACACGTCGGTGAGGACGAGGACGGCCGTCTTCGAGCGGCCCCGCGGCGGAATCCCGACGACGGTGTACGAGCGGTCACCGGCAAGGGCGAGCGTTTCCTGGACGATCTTCGCGCGCCGTTTGAACAGCGACTCGGCGATGCGGCGGAGCGCACCGTCGCCCCAGTCGGGAAGCTGGTCTCCCTCGCCGAGATCGCGCTGGCCCAGCAGCCTCTTGGCGGCCGAATTGCAGAACTCGACGCTCAGATCCGGCTCGATCGCGACGACGCCGTCGTGTAGCCGCTCGAGCAGGCGGCGCAGTCGGTCGCGCTCCGAGCCGAGCCGTGCGAACGAGTCCCTCAGCCGCAAGCGCATGCGGTCGATCGTCTCGGCCAGCGTGCCGAGCTCGTCCTTGAACCAGGGCTTGAGCGTGGTCTCGAAGCTCCCGCTCTCGATCGCGGAGGCGGCGGCGACGATCCTCCTCAGCCGGCGCGCGATCAGCATCGCCACGAGCAGTCCGGCCAGGGCCCCGACGAGAGAGGCCCACAGCGCGGCCTGGACGATCTGCTCGTGGACGATCCCGAGCTGGGCTGCGAGCTCCGGACGGCTCGAGTACGTGATCACGGCGCCGCCCACACGCGGAATCGGCTCGGCCACGAGCGTCGCCCGCCTCCTTTCGAGCGGCGCGATGTAGCGCCGGCCGCTGAGCGCCTCCCTGATCGCCACCCGGTGCTGTGGGATGGAGCTCAAGGTGATTCCCTTGGCGTGGGCCGCGGCCACCTTGTTGCCGGCGGCCGCGAACACGAACACGGACATCCGGCGCCGGCTCGCGATCTCCTCGGCGAGGTCCTGGGCCTCGCCCGTCTTGATGACCGCCGTGAAGGTGTTCGCGGTTTGGATCGTGCCGCCGACCGCCAGGTCCTCGGCGTTCGCTCTGAGCGCCTTCTCCGACCGGGCCGAGAAGACCACCGTGATGGCGACCGCCGTGACCGCGGCGATCAGCGCGAATGCAAGCGCGAGCCACAGCCGCATTCCGATCCCAACCGAGCGAATCCGGGGAAGGCGCATGCCGAAAGTATCGCCAACGGCGATCGCCAGAGCCCTCAGGGGATCTTGAGGAAACTCTTATGCGTTCCTGAGTCGCGTTCGGGATGCTTTCCGGGCAATGACTCTGCACGTCGTCACCGGGACCCTCACCCCCACGAACGCGTCCTTGCTGCAAGCGTTTCGAGACGCGGGCATCGACGCAGCCCTGACGCCTCCGTCAGACCTCGGCACCCGGATTCACCCCGGGGACACCGCGCTCGCCCGGCTCGACGTCCTGCCCACGCTCGAGGGAGTCGAGCCCGGCGTGTGGGCGCTCGAGGAGCTCGAGCGCCGCGGAGTGTCGCTGCTCAACCATCCCTCCGCCCTGCTGGCGGCGCACGACAAGCTGGCCACCGCCCTCCGTCTCGGCGCGGCCGGAGTCGCGCACCCGCGGACCGCGCACCTCGACATCGACTCTCCGACGCCGCGGATCGAGCCGCCCGTGGTGGTGAAGCCGCGGTTCGGGAGCTGGGGCCGTGACGTCTTCCTCTGCCGGGACTGGATGGAGCTCTCCACCTGCCTCGCGTCGCTGAGCGGGCGCGCCTGGTTCGAGCGTCAGGGCGTGCTCGTCCAGGAGCTCGTGCAGCCGCGCGGGTACGACCTCCGCGTCGTCGTCGCCGGAGGCGAGGTCGTGGGAGCGATCGAGCGCGTCGCCGCCGACGGTGAATGGCGCACGAACATCGCGCTCGGAGGCTGGAGACGGCCGACGGATCCCCCACCCGCGGCGTGTGCGCTCGCCGTCGAAGCCGCAGCGGCAATCGGCGGCGACCTCGTCGGAGTCGACCTCCTTCCGAACGGCGAGGGCTGGGTGGTGCTCGAGCTGAACGGCGCGGTGGACTTCACGTCCGAGTACTCGCTGAACGGATCGGACGTATTCGACTTGGTCGCGCAGGCGCTCGCGCCCGCCCAGCCGCTTCCCGTCGCCACAGCTGCTTCGTAGGAAACCGCCGTTCGCCGGCGTAGCTACTCTGCGCCGATGCGCGTCCTCGTCTCGGTCGCCGGAGCGGCGCTCGCCGCCGCTCTCCTGTCCGCGCCGCTGTCGACGGCCGGCAATGTCCCGCGGGCGCCAAAGGTGCGCTGGATCAAGAACGTCACCATCACCGAGTACTACCCCGCCCCCGAGCGCTGGTTCGTCGGACGCAAGATGAAGGCGCCGGGCCTGAACGGGCGGCACCGCGTCGACTGGCTGTACTCGTCCTCGGGTGTCGCGATGGAAGGGGACGGCGTCGGCCTGAACGGCCGCCGCTTCCACCTGGCCACGTACGGCCCGAGGAACTGGGTGGCTCCCGACGGCAAGCCCACGCGGCCGCGCAAGAACGGCGGCTGGACGCATGGGTGGCCGGCGTGGCGGACGGGGGGATGGCGAAACGCGGACCACGAAGTGACGTTCCCGCTGCAGGGCGGCGGCTGGCAGAACGGGAAAGCCGTGCGCTACATCAAGCCCCGCGGCGTCGAGTTCGCGCCCGGCCCCTCGCTTCCGCTACGGCCGTGGCGCAGCATCGCGGTCGATCCGAAGGTCATTCCGCTCGGAAGCCGCGTCTTCGTCCCCGTCTACTGCGAGGTGATCGGCCGGGGATGGTTCCGCGCCGAGGACACCGGGCCGGCGATCAGCAGGCGGCACATCGACGTCTACCGGCGGCCGCCGGCGAAGGAGGACGGTGCCTCGGCGTATTCGGGGGAGCGGATCTTCGTCATTCCGCCGAGCGTCCACCGCAAGAAGAAGCCGACCTGCGCGACGGTTCAGAAGCTCTTCCAGCCACCGGGTGAGGGAGCCCCGATCCGGGCAAGCTCAGGGAGGGTCAGCATCTTGAGCCGCTTCGCCCGCAGGCGCCGGATGATGGTCGGGAGCCCAGCCGCCGTCTGCGGGAGGACGTGCATGAGGACGATGCTCCCGGGATGGGTGTGGCTCACGACCCGCTGGATGATGGTCGCGGTGCCGGGGCTCGTCCAGTCGCGCGGGTCGACGTCCCACAGCACGATCGCCCCATAGCCCTCTGCCCCCCCGGCCGCGAGGGTGGACGCGTTGTACGCGCCGTACGGGGGTCGGAAGTACGGCGTCGGGGACACGCGGGCGAGATGCCACCAGATCTCACGGTCGTAGGACAGCCTCGCCCGCGCCGATCCGTACGAGAGCGAGGCGAAGTTCGCATGGTCCCACCCGTGGCTCCCGATCGCATGGCGCGCCGCCACCGTCCGGCGCGCAAGCCCGGGAGAGGCGCGAACCTGCTGGCCGGGGCAGAAGAACGTCGCTTTGATCCGGTAGTGCCGAAGCGTGTGCAGGATGCTCGACCAGGCGCTCGGGGAGCCGCAGTCGTCGAACGTGAGCGCCACACGCCGGCCGACGGCGCTGAACCGGCCCCACACGCGTGCGTGGACCGGCCGGTCCACGAGGAACGTGCGCTGGGACGAGACCCCGACGTTCCCGAGCTCGTCCACCGCTCGCAGCGCGATCCTGTACGCGCCGGGCTTCAGACTCACGCGCCCGATGCGCGGCCAGCGCAGTGAGAAGCGCGCGGCGGCTTCGGGCCGCGAGCGTCCGCTGGAAAGCGGGTTGCCGGTCTGATCGGTCAACGACGTCCCGACGCGAACAGCCTTCGACCGGTCGCTCACGCGGCCCCGCAGCCGGAGCGGGCCACGGTCGGTCCGGCGGGGAGAGAGGCCCCGCCAGCCCACGTGCGGAGGCTGCGTGTCTTTGAGGACACGCATCGACGATGTCGCCCGGATCCCGTCGCGGTTGGTCGCGGTCGCGCGGATCAGGTAGCGGCCGTCCGGAAGCGGCTGCCCGCGTCCTCCCAGGCGCGTGCGGCCCTTCCACACGAAGTGCAGCGTCTTCGGCCGCATCGTGACGACGGCGCGCGACGAGAAGATCGTGACGCCCTGGTGTGCGAAGTCGAGCACGACCCGGGAGGGCTGGTCGACATGGGCGGCGATCCGGACGATCTCCTTCACATGATCCCCGTTAGGGCTGAAAGCATCCGGAGCGACGGTGAGCGTGACGACCGGCCGCGCCGCCTGGGCCCGCTCGACGGCGCTCGACGCCAGGGCGAGGGGAAGTGCCACGACGACGAGCGTGAGGACGGGCCGCAACACCTTCACGACGAACGCCTCCACGGAGTTCGCTTGCGGAGCCCTGACGTGCGCCGGCGCGGTTTTGGCTTCTCGCCTGGCTCTGTCGGTTCGGACCGCATTCCCTTCTCGCGCTGCTCGAGCTCGGCCTCGCGGGCGTCGAGCTCCCGCCGCCGTTGGTCGAGCTCTCGTTCCTTTGCCTTCAGCTCCTGCTCGGCCCGGGCGATCCTGCTCGAATCCGAGCCTGCCTTCTCCTCGCTGTCCGACGTGCGCCTGCGCGTCGCGCGGCGGTCGCCCCTGCCCCTGAGCTTGCGCTGCTCGCGCTCGAGCGCGCGCTGCCAGTCCTCGAGCTCGCGCTCCCGGGCGGTGAGGTCGGCCGCTCGCTCGCGCAAAGCCCGTTTGAGCTCCTCGACCTCTCCCCCACCGTCACGCCCGCGCGCCCGCCGCGCCGCCTCGCGGGCATGCCGGCGGAGCGTCTCCTTGAGCTCGGCCACCTCTTCCGCGACTCGCTCCCGCTCGCGCTGAGCCTCCTCCCGCAGCGAGCGCTCGAGGCGGCTGAGCCGCTCGCGCTCGGACTCGAGGCCTTGCCGGGTCGAGGCGCGCGAGCCGGTGGACGATTTGGGCTGATCAGACTTGTTCCGTTGAAGGCGAAACTTGCGCATGGACCCGCGATGATGATACGGAGATGCAAAGCACGATCTCGCTGAGGGCCCCGAACATCGGGCCCGCGCCGGAGCTGGCGGTCGGCTTCGTCGACTCGGTCTGCAGCCTGGTCGGGCTCGGCGAGAGCGACGCCGAGGCCCTCCGCCGAGCCACCGACGGCCTCGTTCGATTCGCGCTCCAGCACGCGTATCCGGAGGGCGTCGAGGGAGACATCGCGGTCGAGGCGCACGTCTTCGACGGCGGGATCAGGATCGACGTCCACGACTGGGGGCTCCCACTCGAGCTGGAGCGCCATCGCACGGCGGAGGGCTCGCACGATGCGTCGGCGTTCGAGGCTCCGGACCTCGACCTGGAGCACCTTGTGGACGAGGTCTCGTTCCACAACCTGGGACGGGACGGAAAGCTCTTCTCGATCGTCAAGCACTGCGAGCACTCCTCGCCCGTGGCCGCCGCCACACCGCTTCTGTCCGAGCACGACGACCACGAGCAGACCCCAGGACGGCCGGCCCCCGACGTCACGGTGCGCCGGTTCCAGCAAGGCGACGAGGAGGCGATCTGCCAGCTCGTGTACCGCAACTACTCCAACACGTACGGCGCCGACTTCTTCTACGTCCCGGAGAAGCTGCTCGAGCGGAACCGAAACGGCGAGGTCGCCTCGACGGTCGCGCTCGTGGAGGGGCAGATCGTGGGTCACCTGGCGCTCCTGCGCGAGGACGGCGGGCCGACTGCCGAGAGCGGCGCCGCCGTCGTGCATCCCGACTAAAAGGGGATGGGCATCTTCAGCGCAATGGTCGTCCCGGCGCTCGACGAGGCGCGCGAGCTCGGCCTCGACGCCGTGTACGGCCAGGCCGTCACCGTGCATCCGTACAGTCAGAAGGCCGCCTTCTCGCACGGCTACCGCGACACCGGCGTCGCCGTGGGACGCGCCCGCGCCTCGATCCGGCTGGAGGGGAACAAGCTGATGCGCACGGGGAAGCGCCACGCGATCGTCCTGCACTATCTGGTCTTCGACCCGCGGGGACGGGCCGTCTTCCTCCCGACCGTGTACCGCGATGAGGTCGTCCGGGCGTACGAGAACGTCGGCATTCCCGTCGAATGGAAGCCCGAAGACGCGGCCGGCCGGCAGGGCCCGTCCGCCGAGCTGAACGCGAGCCTGAACATCGGAACGATCGCGATCGGACGGTGGGCGGACGGCGACGACCTCGGGCTCAGCCGGGCCTTCCACTACCTCCTGGCCAAGCACTGCGACATGATCTACGCCGAGATCGACCTCCAGACCGTGGCGAATGTTGATGCAGTCGTCGACCGCCTCAACCGGGAGGGGTTCTTCTACAGCGGCCTCGTCCTCTATGGCCGCGACGGCCACGACCAGCTGCGGCTCCAGTACGAGAACACGCTCGACGTCGACGAGGAGGAGATCATCTGCTACTCGGACTTCGCGCAGGAGCTGCGGCGGTTCATCTTGGAGGACAAGGCTCGGGTCGTTACGGACGCCGGGACCGGCTGAGGCGACCGCCCCCGGCGCGCGGACGGCATGATTCCCGGATGGGGAGGGTACTGAAAGCGGTTGCCGTCGCGGCTCTCGGCGCAGCTCTCGCCCTCGGCCTCGCCGCCGCGGGCTCCGGGCGCGCGAAGTCGCCTCGCGTCGGCGCCTATCGCGGGCTCGCAACTTGGGTCGACCTGTACGACCCGAAGGCCTGGGTCAGCCCCGAGGCGAGCGTCGCGGCCATGAGAGAACGGGGCGTGAGGACGCTCTTCCTCGAAACCGGCAACTACCGGCAGCATGTCCTGATCCGCCGCCGCGCTCTTGTCGAGCGCTTCGTCGATGCCGCCCACGACTACGGAATGCGCATCGTGGCGTGGTATCTCCCCTCCTTCGCAAGGCCGCGCGCCGACTTCCGCCGTTCGCTCGCGCCGATCCGCTTACGCACCCAAACGGGCCAGCGCTTCGACTCGTTCGCGCTCGATATCGAGGCCAGCGTCGTCCGCTCGCCGCAACGCCGCACGGCCCGCCTGCTGAAGCTGTCGCGAAGGATCCGGAGAGCGGTCGGCCATTCGTACCCGCTCGGCGCCGTCATCCCTTCGCCGCGCGGGATGCAGTTGCTGCCGCACTACTGGCCGAAGTTCCCGTACGCGGGCCTGGCGCAGATCTACGACGTCTTTCTGCCGATGACGTATTTCAGCTACCGGCCGCGCGACCTCGGCGGTCCCTTCGGCTACACGCGCCGCGGCGTGAGGATCATCCGCCGGGCGACCGGGAAGCCGCGCGTTCGCGTCCACCCGATCGGTGGGCTGGCCGACGCCCTGAGGGACGCTCAGGTGGCGGCCTTCCTCCGCGCGGTGCACACCTGCGGCGCGATGGGAGCCAGCCTCTACGACTTCACCACGACGCGCCCGTCCGGCTGGCGGCGGCTTGCGGGCGTGCCGCGTCGCGCGCACGCGCCCGCCGGGTCCTGTTCCTAGCTCTCGTTCAGAAACTCGAGCAGTAGCCGGTTGAACTCGTCCGGCTTCTCCATGCTCGGAACGTGGGCGGTGTCCGGGATCTCGACCTTCCGCGCGCCGGGGATGCCGTCCGTGAGCACGTCTGCGATCCGCAGGATGTCGGGCTGGTCCTTGTCGCCGACGAGCACGAGCGTCGGCGCCGAGACCTCGGCGAGGCGCGCGCTTGCCGGAGGCTCGAGGGGATCCTCCGGCCCCGGGTGTGGCTCCTGCTCGAAAGCGGCGAGATCGATCTCGAACGCACGCCGTTGCATCTGCCGCACCCGCTCACGCACTTCCGGGTCGACCTCGGAGGGAGCGCGCTCCGGCCCGTCCACCCACATCCGCAGATTGAGCTCGACCGCGTCATCGACCTCACCGCGGTCGACGAGCGCTTCCTCCTCCTCGCCGAATTTCCGCACCTCGGGCGACCACTCCCAGTCGCGAAGGCCGGCGCCGACAAGCACGAGCGCCTCGACCAGCTCCGGATGCACGAGCGCGAGCTCGAGAGAGATACGTCCACCCACGGAGACACCGACCACGGCCGCGCTCTGTATCTCCAGCACGTCAAGCAAGCCCCGGAGGTCGCCGACGTGCGAGAAGCGCCCGGGCGGAAGCGTGGACGAGCCGTACCCGCGCAGGTCGTAGCGCACGACCCGTCTGCCGGCGGCCAGGAGCGGCTCGACCTGCGGGTCCCACATCCGCATGTCGCAGATTCCCTCGTGGACGAGCACGACCGCGGGCCCGGACCCCGCGATCGCGTAGGAGAGCCGGGCGCCGTCGATGTCGGCGGCGCCCTGTACCAGCCCCACCTAGCCCGTGGTCGGTCCCAGGACGACCACATACTCGTGGACGATGCCCGGGTTCGGCGTGGGCTGCGGCTTGAGCTCGAGCTTGATCTCAACGATCCTGGCGTGGTGGTTCTGCCCTTGAGCCCACTTGGCAGCGGCCTCCCCGGCTTTCTGCAGCGCATCTTCGAGACTCGTCTTGCTCTTGCCCTCTGCGTGCTCCATGCTCCCTCCTCTCTCAGCCGGCCGACCATACAACCCCCGCGAGAACCCTGCCGCTCAGACAGGCTGTGCCAGACGCGCCGCCGTTTGGCGGGCGGATACGACGTTGCCCTTGCGGTCGAAGACTTCTTGTGCATCTCGCAGGGCTACCGCGGCCTCGGTCTCCTCGCCCGCCGACCGGAGCACGTCCGCGAGATCGAGAAGGGCGCTCCCGTGCATGTTCAGCGCGTCGGTCTGCGCCGCAAGCTCGACGCCCTCGCCCGCGAGCTGCACCCCTTCTTGTCGATCTTCGGCGAGAAGGGCGCACAGGCCGAGCGAGAGCACCCGTGTTGCGATGTCGTACTTTCCCGCTCCACGGCCCACGTCCGCGAGCTCCCGGGCCTCGTCGACCCGCCCCTGCAGATACACCGCCCGGCCGAGTGTGGCGGCGAAGTTCGCCAGGAGACCCTTGGCACCCATCTCGGCGAACACGTCGTAGGGCCGTCGGTAGAGCTCTTCCGCCTTGGGGAAGTCCTCCGCCAGCAGTTCGACGTCGCCCGCGATCTGCTCCAGCCCGGCGAGCGGGAGCGTCAGTCCCAGGTCGGTGTACACGGTGCGTGCACGGTCGGCGAGCGCGCGCGCCTCGTCGAACCGGCCGCGCACGGCATGCAGGCCGGCCAGCGCACTCATCACGTTCGCCTCCAGGAGGCGGTTCCCGCGGCTGCGCTCGAGCATCTCCTCGCAGCGTGCGATCGCCGCTTCCGCCGGTGCCGGTCCGTACAGGAGACACGTGCAGAGGCCGTCGGCGCAGCGCGCTTCTTCCTGACCGTCGCCGGACCCCTGGGCATGGGCGAGCGCCCGCGTGATCGCCTCTTCTCCTTGCCCATAGTGGCAGCGCCCGCGCGCAACCACCGAAAGCCGTCGCCACGCCCGGGCGAGGCCGAGATCGTCGCCGGCTTCCTCGAAGATCTCGATCGCCTGCTCGGCGGCGCGCAGGAGCTCGTCTGCGGCGGCGTCGGGATCGGCCATGTTGCGCCGGCCGGCCTGCTCCAGCCGCGCGTACCACTCGATCTGCCGGTCGCCCCTCGCGACTGCGGCCTCGAGCACCCCGGTCAGGACCGTGTCCGCCCGCTTCGCGTCGCCCAGCGCCCACAGCGCCATGCTCAGCTCTCGCTCGGCCTCGAGTCGAGAGACGCCGTCTTGCGGGAGCAGCGCAAGAGCCCGGTCGAGGAGGCTCGACGCTGCGTGCACGTCGTCCCGGGCGAAGGCCCGCCGGCCTGCCCGTTCGAGCAATCCGCCGGCGCGCGCCGCGAGCTCCCGCGTCTGCTCGTCGGGAGGGCGAAGCTCGGCCCGGTTCCGGTAGGCCTGCTCGAGGTGGTAGCCGACAAGCTCGTCGTACTCCCCCGCCCTCGCCCCGGCGCGGTCCTCGACCCAGCCCGCGAAGCGCTCGTGCAGGCCGGCGCGGCGCTCCTTCGGGATCGCCCCGTAGGCCGTGTCTCGGACGAGCAGATGCCGGAAGCGATAGGCCTCGTCACCGGCGAGGCTGGACCGGGCCGGCCAGACGAGCTCCTGTCGGACGAGACGGAGGAGCTGAGCGCCGACCTCGGCTCGATGCTCGGCCGGGACGAGCTCCGCCACGGCCCCGCGGTGGAAGACGCGCCCTTCGACCGAGGCGGCCTCGACGACGGCGCGCTCCTTGGCCGACAGGCGGTCGAGCCGCGAGGCGAGGAGCGCCTGGATGGTCGGCGGCAGGGGGACGTCGGCGAGCCGGCCTGTCGCCCGCCACCCTCCGTCGGCCCGCTCGACCAGCCCTTCGTCCACGAGCAGGGCGAGCGACTCTTCGAGAAAGAGCGCATTCCCCTCGGCCGAGCGCAGAATCGCCTCCCGGACCTGCGCATCGATGGGGCCGCCCAGGGCTCCTTCGACCAACTCGACGGCGTCCTCGTCGTGAAGGGGCTCGAGCAGAACTGTGGTGTTGACCGCTCGGCTCCCCCACTGCGGACGGAGCTCGAGCAGCTCGGGCCGCGCGAGGCAGAGCAGGAGGATGGGGGCGTCGCGCGTCCAGGCCGGGATGTGCTCGACGAGATCGAGGAAGGTGGGCTCGGCCCAGTGCAGATCTTCGAAAACGACGACGAGAGGGCGCTTGCGTGCGAGTGCTTCGAAGAAGCGGCGGGCGGCCCAGAAGCTCTCCTCGCCCCCGGCGAGCGCATCGCTGAGGCCGATGAGCTGGCTGATCCGCTCCGCGACCAGGGGGGCGTTCTCCTCACCCTCGAGCAGCGAGGCGAGCTTGGCGCGCGCGTCTTCGACCGACTCGTCGGCACGGAGGTCGGCTGCCTCGCGCACCGCCTCGGCGAGCGGCCAGAAGGTGATGCCCTCGCCGTAGGACAGGCAGCGCCCGTGGATCACGGTCGCCTCGCCGGCAACGGCGGCCGTGAACTCGTCGGTCAGCCTCGACTTCCCGACTCCGAGCGCGCCGAGAAGCGTGAAGAGGTGGCACGCCCGCTGCTCGACCGCCCACGAGAACGCATCCCGAAGAAGCTCGAACTCGTCGCGGCGGCCGACGAAAGGAGAGCCCTGCGCGCGCCCGGACGCGCTCTCCGCCCGGAGCACCCGGAAGGCCTCGGTCTCGGATGCCTTGCCGCGCAGCCGGAGCGGCTCGACCGGCTCGGCGTCGACCGCGTCGCGCACGAGTCGGAATGTCGGCTCGCCTATCAGGACCGATCCCGGTCGCGCGTTCTCCTCGAGGCGCTTGGCGGTGTTGACCACGTCGCCGGTCGCAAACCTATGGCCGGAGCCGGGGTCGCCGGCCACGACCTCGCCCGTGTTGACGCCGATGCGGGTCTCGAGCCGCACGCCGCGGTCGCGCTCGAGCTCCTCGTTCAGCTCGACGAGTGCGTCCCGCATCTCCACGGCGGCCCGCACCGCGCGCAACGCATCGTCCTCGTGCAGGACCGGGATGCCGAAAACGGCCATGACCGCGTCTCCGATGAACTTCTCGACCGTCCCGCCGTGCCGCTCGAGGATCGCCTGCATCTCCTCGAAGTAGCGCACCATGACGCCGCGCACCGATTCGGGGTCCGACCGCTCGCCGAGCGACGTGGACCCCGTCACGTCCGAGAACAGGACCGTGACGATTCTCCGGGTCTCCGCCGGCGAGTCGACGAGTTGCGCTCCGCAGGCGTTACAGAACTGCGACGCGGGCGGGTTTTCCACCCCACAATGCGGGCACGTGGCCATTCGCACAGGGTACGGCCAAGCCGCGGAATGGTCTAGTGTCGCCGGCGTGAAGGTCTCTCCCTATGGATCGTGGGAGTCGCCGATCAGCTCCGGCCTCGTGGCACGGACGGGCGCGATCTGGGCGCGCTTCGAGCGGCCCGAGCCGGCCGAGGACGGCGTCTACTGGCTCGAGTCGCGCCCGGACGAGGGCCGGACCGTGCTGGTCTTCAAGCCGTGGGACGGCGGCGTCGAGGACGTCACCTCCGCGGAATTCAACGTCCGCAGCCGCGTCCACGAGTACGGCGGGAGCGCGTACTTCCGCCACGGCGACACCCTGTTCTTCAGCAACTTCGACGACCAGCGGCTGTACCGCCAGGACGGTCGCGGGTCGGACGCGCGACCGATCACGCCCGAGCCTCCCGAGCCCGCGTCGCTTCGTTATGCCGACGCCGTCGTCTCCCCCGACGGGCGCACGGTCGTCTGCGTGCGGGAGCGGCACGAGGAGGGTGCGGTCACGAACGAGCTCGTCGCGCTGCCGGTGGACGGCTCGCGCGAGCCCTGGATCGTCGCCTCGGGCCGCGACTTCTACAGCTACCCGTGTCTCAACCCGGAGGGGACCCGGCTCGCGTGGACGGCCTGGGACAACCCGCTGTTGCCCTTCATCGGCACGGAGCTATGGGTCGCAGACGTTTTCCCGGAGCTCCGCCTCGGGGAGCCGCGGCAGGTTGCGGGCGGCCCGGAGGAGTCCATCTTCCAGCCGCAGTGGGGCCCTGACGGGACGCTCCACTTCGTCTCCGACCGCAGCGGCTGGTGGAACCTGTACAGGGATCGCGACAGAGAAATCGAAGCCCCCGCGCCGGTCGAGGCCGAGCTTGGCTGGATGCAGTGGTGGTTCGGCCAGTCGAGCTACGCCTTCCTTCCCGACGAGAGGATCGCCTGCATCCTGAACCGCGGCGACTCACAGCCGCTCGTCTTCCTCTCCGGCGGGCGCTACGAGGAGGCCGGGGCTCCGTTCGAGGCCGTGCGCCAGCCCTTCCTGCGTTCGCACGGGACCAAGCTCGCCTGGGTCGCCGGGAGCGCGACCGAGCCCACTTCGGTCGTGTCTCTCGACGCCGAGTCCGGAGACTTCGAGGTCCTTCGAAGCGGGCTGGGCGAGGCTCTCGAGCCGTCGTATGTCTCTCCGGCCGCGGCGATCGAGTTCCCCACGGAGGACGGCGTTCCGGGCCACGCCCTCTTCTACGCGCCGCGTAACCCGGACTTCTCCGGCCCGGAAGACGAGAAGCCTCCACTCGTCGTGCTCGTCCACGGCGGCCCGACGTCGCAGTCCGTCGCCTCTCTCGACCCCGCGATTCAGTACCTGACGAGCCGCGGGCTCGCCGTCGTGGACGTGAACTACGGCGGGAGCACCGGATACGGGCGCGCCTACGTCGAGCGCCAGAAGGGCCGGTGGGGAATCGTCGACACCGACGACTCGATCGCCGCCGCCCGCTTCCTCGCCGACCGCGGCGACGTGGACGGCGAACGGCTCGCCATCACGGGCGGAAGCGCGGGCGGGTACACGACGCTCTACGCGCTCACGTTTCGGGACGCCTTCGCCACCGGAGCCAGCTACTACGGCATCTCCGACCTGGAGGAGTTCAACGCCACGACGCACAAGTTCGAGGCCTGCTACGACCGCTGGCTGATCGGGCCGTGTCCGGAAGAGGCGGAGCTGTTCCGGGAGCGCTCGCCCGTTCACTCGATCGACAACGTGCGCGTGCCCGTCCTGATTCTGCAGGGGCTGGACGACGAGGTCGTTCCGCCCTCTCAGGCGGAGATCATGGTCGAGGCTCTTCGGCGCAACGGGATCCCGTTCGCCTACCTCCCCTTCGAGGGCGAGGGCCACGGGTTCCGCAAAGAGGAGAACATCCGCCGCGCGCACGAAGCGACCGTGTACTTCTTCTCGAAGGTGTTCGGGTTCGAGCTCGCCGATCCGGTCGAGCCGGTCGAGATCGAAAACGCCGCCGAAGTGGCGCTGTAACGTCTCGCGTCACACCGAGACAGAATCGACATGAAGACGACTATCGCAGCTCTCGTCGCGGTCGTCCTCTCCGGAATCGCCGCGTCCGGCGGCTCCGCCTCCGCGGAGCGATCCGGAAAGACCTTGACCGCCCGCAACTCCTCGTACGGGAAGATCCTCTTCGACGAAAGGGGCTTCGTTCTGTACGCGTTCACCCGCGACCGGCGCGGCGGTAAGAGCCGCTGCTACGGCGAGTGCGCGTCGGCGTGGCCCGTCTACTTCAAGAAGGGCCGCCCGCTGCGCGCGGGGAAGGGCGTCCGGCGCAAGTTGATCGGCACGGTGCGCCGCAAGGACGGCCGGCGCCAGATCACGTACAACGGCCGCCCGCTGTACTACTACGTGGGCGACACGAGCCGCGGCCAGGTTTCCTGCCAGAACGTGTTCGAGTTCGGCGGGAAGTGGCTCGTGGTGAGGCCCAACGGGAAGCTCGTTCGCTAGACCGCCTCAGAAACCGAAATTCACTTGCGTGAAATACCAGAGGCTCGAGGTCATCCATAGCGTCGCTATGACGGCGAACAGCGCTCCTCCCACGAGCGGCAGCGTCCAGCGCGGGTGGTCGCGGTCGTGGACGAAGAAGACCTTGACCGCGATGACGCCATAGACGAACGAGCCCACGATCGAGTGGGCGAGGACGCGTGCGTCGTATGTCTGGAAGCCGAGGATGAAGATGCAGTGGAAGGCGATCGGCAGCGTCACAAGTACGGCAAGCCGGCCCGACCAGCGATGGACGCGGTTCACATGCGGAGGAGAGATGGGGACCAGGTGCTGGATCTTCCCGAAGATGCGCGCCCCGGTCGAGACCTGCACGATCGCGAGCACGCCGGCCCCCGTAGCGAGCCAAGCCTTCGCGGCGATCGTCGTCGAGAAGACCGACGTCAGGATGTCGCTGTACGTCGATGAGACGCTCGCGAGCATTTCCTCGCGAGCCTAACCGGTTTGGAGACCGCGGCTCACTCACCCGCTCAAAGAGGCGGCACGGCGCGTCATTCGGCTTTGAGAAACAGGCGGAGGAGGGCCTGGCCCTCCGCACGCCTGTTTTCTCTCGGGGCTCCCCCTTCCTTGGCCAGACGCGAGCCGACCGAGGGCCGGCTCCAGTGATTCGACTCGAAGGTCAGGTCGTTAGGATCGTGGTGTGGAAGAGCGCGGCCGCCTTGTCCGCCTCGTAGTGATTCCTCTCGTCCTGTTCGCAGTCTTCTCCGGTGCGGCCTTCGCCCTCGCCGAGCTGCACTTCGCGAAGCCCGGCGTGCCCAAGGTGGCCGGCAACGTAGCGCTCGGCGATCCCTACCGGGGCGACACCGTCTTCTCCCAGAAGTGCGCTTCGTGCCACGGACGGGCCGGCGCCGGTGGAGGCGTCGGCCCCAAGCTCGCCGGCCTCCAGATGACCCTCGCACAGGCAAAGGCCCAGATCGACAAAGGCGGCACGACCATGCCTGCGGGCCTCGTGAAGGGCCGGCAGGAGAAGGACGTCCTGGCCTATCTGGCCACGATCCTCGCCACTCCCTAGCGCTCCGCTGCGAGCCGGATCCCGAGGCCGACGAGGACGGTGCCCATGACCGCGTCGAGCGCGCGCCTGATCCGCGTCCGGCGGAGGAGGTCGCCGGCCCTCGCGACTGCGAACGCATACGCGCTCAGCCAGACCAGCGTCATCGAGCAGAACACGAGCCCGAGCGGGAGCAGGGTCCAGAACGTGCCACCCCCGAACTGCGGGAGGAGGCTGGTGAAGAACACCGCCATCTTCGGGTTCCCGAGGTTGCTGATCAGCCCCTGGCGGTATGCGGCCCCCGGCGAGTAAGTGCGAGCGACGACCTCTCGCTCTTCACTCCGCCCGCGCAGCGCCCGCCACAGCGTCTGCAAGCCGAGGAAGACGAGATACGCGGCGCCGGCGAGCTTCACCGCGAGGAACGCGGGCTCGGAGGCGCTGAGCAAGGCCGCGAGGCCGAGGCTCGCCGCAAAGGTCCACGCCGCCTGACCTGTCGCAACGCCCCACGCCGTCAGCACGCCGCTCCGGCGTCCGCCGAGGAGCGTGTTGCGGATCGTCAGCGCGGTGTCCTGGCCCGGTGTGACGATCACGATGGCCGAGACCGCGAGGAAAGCGAGGGCGTGACCGATCACGCCCTCGATTCTGTCAGGACACCGCTGCCTGAAGGGCCGCGGTGCAGCTGGCGCGCCCCTGCTTCTCTAGATAGCGCTGGTGGTAGTCCTCCGCGGGGTAGAAGGTCGGCGCCTGCTCGATCTGGGTGACGATTGGCTTCCGATACCGCCCGGAGGCGTTGAGCTCCGCCTTGGAGCGCTCGGCCGCCGCGCGCTGCTCCTCGTCGTGGAAGAAGATGACCGAGCGGTACTGGTCGCCGATGTCCCAGCCCTGCCGGTTGAGCTGCGTCGGATCGTGCTTCCCCCAGAAGACGTCGAGCAGCTGCTCGTACGAGACCCGGTCGGGGTCGTAGGTGACCTGGACGACCTCGGCATGGCCGGTGGTGTGCGAGCAGACCTCCTCGTATGTCGGATTGTCGGTGTGGCCCCCCGCGTAGCCGACCTCGGTCGCTGTCACGCCGTCGATCTGGCGAAAAGCGGCCTCGACGCCCCAGAAGCAGCCTGCTGCGAACGTCGCCTTGCGCTCCATCACTCCTCCTCCAGCTTCAGGGCTGCTGAGTTGACGCAGTATCGCTGGCCGGTCGGGGCCGGGCCGTCCGGGAACACGTGGCCCAGGTGCCCGCCGCAGCTTGCGCACAGCACTTCCGTTCGGACCATGCCGTGGCTGACGTCGGTCTCCTCCTCGACTGCGTCGCCCTTCGCCGAGTAGAACGCGGGCCAGCCGCAGCCCGAGTCGTACTTCGTGTCCGCCTCGAACAGCTCCGCTCCGCAGCCGGCGCAGCGGTATGTCCCCGGCTCGAAGACGTGGTCGTGCTCCCCGGTGAAGGGAGCCTCGGTTCCCTTCTCGCGCAGAACGTGGTACTGCTCGGGCGTCAGCTCCGAGCGCCACTCCTGCTCGTTCTTCTGAACCTTCTGCACTTCGTCTCCTTCGTTTCGCTCACTGAATAGTCTCGCGGACCGAAGCGGCGTTACGCGGCCTCCTGACAGTCCACAATCCCCCGATGAGCTCGGAGCTGCGCGAGGAAGCGCTCGAGTCCCGCTGGGAAGCGGCCCCTGTCGTCGCCCTCGTGATCGCGCTCCAGGTCCTGCTGGCGATGATCAGCCTCGAGCAGGGCTGGGACTTGTGGAGCCTGCCCTGGTGGATCTGGCTAATCCCGGCGGTGCCGGAGCTCTGCCTTCTGATCGCGCTCGCGTGGGACCGGCCCCGCAAGCGCCTCGAGGGGCGGGGCCTTCGCCGCGAAGCCTCACTGGCCCTGATCGGGCTGGTGAGCCTGGCCAACGGCCTTGCGGTCGTCGCGCTAATCGGATCGATTGCGAGCGCCCACGAGACGAGCGGACGGCAGCTGCTGCTCAAGGGCATTGTCGTGTGGACGACGAACGTGATCGCGTTCGGGCTGTGGTTCTGGGAGCTCGACGGCGGCGGACCGGTTCGCCGCCAGGAAGCCGATCCACCCACTCCCGATTGGGACTTTCCTTCGAAGGAGAAGGTCGCCCACTGGCGTTCGCACCTGATCGACTACCTGTACGTCTCGTTCACGAACTCGATCGCCTTCAGCCCCACGGACGCAATGCCCCTGACCCGGCGGGCGAAGGTGCTGATGCTGATCGAGGCGTCGACCTCCTCGCTCACCGTGCTGCTCGTGGCCGCGCGCGCGGTCAACATCCTCAAGTAGCCGTGTGTCGCCGCGCCCGGATCATGAGTGCGACTCCTCAGGTCGGATCGCGTCTCCCCCAGGAAGGGGGAGCCCCGAGGGGGAAACTCCGTTTCCCCTTGGGGTAAGCGGTTGCACGGCTTTGCCGGGTGGCCGCGGTCTCGGGCTAGTAGCGGTCCAGCTCCTCCAGCCGCTCGTCGCTGATGCCGAAGTGGTGCGCGATCTCGTGCAAGACAACCCGCCTGATCTGCAGCCGCAACCCTTCAGGATCGTGCCCCCATCCGCGCTCGAGCGGACCGCGGTAGATGGTGATCTTGTCCGGCGTGACGCCTGAGTACCCGCTCGTGCGCGCCGTGAGCGGATAGCCCTGGTAGAGGCCGAGCAGGGGCATGCCGGGAGGCGGCTCCTCCTCGACGACGACGGCGACGTTCGACATGAACGCGCTCAGATCGTCCGGAAGCGAGTCGAGCGCCTGCTGAACGCATTCGTCGAAGTCGAAGGCCTCCTCGGTCTCCATGCCCCGGAGCGTAGTTGCGCAGCGGCGTCCCGCGGAATCCTCATCTATCCTCCTAGCATGGTTCGGGTGCTCTTTGCGGCGGCCGTGGCCGCGCTCGTGCTCGCTCCAGTCGCCGTCTCGGCCTCGTCCCCGGTGCAGGTGCTCCGGCCCGACGGGAAGGTGCTCGCCAGCGCCCAGGACCGCGCCTTCGACTATCCGGCGAACGGCGCGATCGTCCACGTGGGACGCGCGTCGGTGAAGCGATCCGGCGTGCTGCTTCGCGACATCTCGCTGCTCCGGGGGCGGATCCAGGCGGTGCGCATGTTCGTGCCCCGGCACGGGCGCGCGGTGCGCGTCGCCGGCCTGTACGTGAACGGTCGCGCGGTGGAGTCCCGGATCAACCGGCTGATCCCCCTGAGCCGCACCGACTACCTGATCACCTCGCAGGCGGCGGTTGCGGGTGGTCGCGGCGTCGGGCTGGTCGGGCTCCGGCTCTCGCTCGGCGCTGCCGACTACAACCTTCCGGCCGGCTCGCAGATTCTGGTCGGGCTTCCTGTCGACGCGCGCCCGACGAAGCTCGCGGCGACGCACGGTGCGTCACCGCTCGCGGTCCTCGGCTTCACCGGCGGCACGGCTTCCTTCGCGCGCCCGTCTCCCGTGCCCTTCTTCACGAGCGGCCCCATGGGGCGGCAGGCCGTCACCCTCGCGGCGCGCTACCTCGGCGTCCCGTATCTGTGGGGAGGAGCGAGCCCTGCCACCGGATTCGACTGCTCGGGCCTGGTGATGTACGTCTACGCCCAGCTCGGAATCCGGTTGACGCACTACACCGGCTCCCAGATCCACGAGGGGATGCCGGTGGCCCGCTCGCACCTCCAGCCGGGCGACATCGTGTTCTTCTTCCCCAACTCGGAAGGCGTCCCGGGCCACGAGGGCCTGTACATCGGCCACGGCCGCTTCATCCAGGCTCCTCACACCGGCGACATGGTGAAGATCTCCAGCCTGTCCGACCCGCACTACGGGCTCGGGTACGTGGGCGCCGTGCGCCCTTTCAGCGGCGCCTAGGAACTCGGGAGAAGCAGGACGCGCGCGGCTCCGAAGGGGACCTTGCCGGCCTGCGCGTCGAAGCTCCGCCGCTTCGGTTCCGTCCGCACGAGCAGCGGACGGCCCTTTGCCACGCGGATCAGATGCGCGAGCGTGATCAGGATGCGGTCCTGCGTGCGCAGCTGCTGCTCGAGCACCGTCTCGTCGGTGACGTCGACGATCAGCGTGCGCTTCATGCCGGGCAGCTTGTAGCCCCCGGGAGAGACGCGGATCCTGGAGACCTTCAGCTTGACCACAGCCGACGTGGGATCGACCTCCTGCGCCGACACGAGCCTCCCTCGCAATGTGAGCTCGAACCGCCCGCCGCGCGCGGCGGCGAAGAGGAGCCGCTGGCCGCGGTTCAGGTACGGGTACGGGTTGACCGCGGATCCGCGGAAGGGATGCAGCTCGAAGTCGAGGTAGGGATGGACGCCGTTGGCGTCGCCCGAGTCTCCCAGAAAGCCGACGAGCTCCCCGGCCCTCACCATCGAGCCTGACTTGAGGCCGGGCGCGTAGGCGATCCCGGATGTGCACCCTCCGGCGTTGTCGTTTTCGTCGGACACGTCGTTGTTCAGGTGCTTGTAGACGTACGTCGTGCGGCTCTTGCCGTACAGGAAGAGCATGCAGCCCGCGGCGCGATTGCTCCTCCAGAACTTGATCATCCCTGCCTCGGTCGCGAGCACGAGCGACTCGCGCGCGCCTATGATCCTGATCCCCTCGTGAGGGATCTTGGCCTTCGCGGCGCGGAAATCGTTCGTGTACTGGGAGCGACCGAGGACCGGGAAGACGATCCGCGGCCCGTAGCCGTACGGCCGGATCGCTCCGACGTACGAGCGCTTGTAATTGGGATCCGACAGCTTCGAGATCTTCACGAGGTCGCCCTTGTGCGGCGCATGGATGAACCTGCCCTTCCCGACGTACAGTCCCTCGTGCTGCGGTCCGTCGCTGCTGCGGTGGAAGAAGACGAGGTCTCCCTTGCGCAACTGATTCCGCGGGACGCGGTAGCCCTGGTGCCACTGATCTCCTGTGTAGTGCAGGAGCTGGATCCCAAGCTGCGCGTACACGTACATCGTGAACCCGGAGCAGTCGAAGCCCTCCTTCGGCGTGGACCCTCCCCACTTGTACGGAACGCCGAGGTAGCGCTTCGCGATCGACACGGCGCGGCGGCCGATCGACTTGGTCGCGGGCGGAGGCGCGCCTTTCTTGCCCGGCGGCATCCCGTGGCCCGAGCCCGGGTACGCGGCGGCCAGGCCGGCCGGCAGGCCGAGCACGAGCGCAACTGCGAGCAGCCGGGCTGTCGTCCGGTGGGTCCGCACGGGCGTTTCGGGTTCGCCGTACAAGGCCCGAACCCTACAGATGCAGGGTTTTAATGCCCAAATCTGGCAGGGGCCGGCGCCGAGTTCCCGCTATGACCGCACCATGCGGGCGGCGCTCGCAAGCACGACCGTCCCCGCCGCGACGAGCACGATCGCTCCCCCGGGGGCGAGGTCGGCGTAATACGAGATCGTCAGCCCGGCGAAGACGGAGGCCACCCCGAGGGCGCACGACAGGAGGATCGTCGAGCGCACGTTCCACGCGACCCGCGACGCCGCGATGACGGGCAGCACCATCAGCGCCGCGATCAGGAGGATCCCGACCGTCCGCATCGAGATCCCGATGGTGAGACCGGTGAGCGCCGCAAGCGTCACGTTGAGGAACGCGACCGGGACGCCGCTCACACGCGCTCCCTCCTCGTCCAGCGACACCGCCACCAGCGCGCGGTAGAAGATCGCCACGACTGCCAGTCCCACCGCCCCGAGCACGCCCACGAGCACGAGGTCGCCGTTCGTCACGGTCAGGATCGAGCCGAACAGAAATGCGAACAGGTTCGCGTTGAGCGCTCCCGCCGCGGAGATCAGGACGACTCCGAGTGCGATCCCCGTGTAGAAGACGAGCGCCAGCGCCTGGTCGCCGGCAGCCGGCCGCCGCGAGCGGAGCCACTCGACTGTGACTGCTCCCGCCACGGAGGCGCCGAGGGCCGTGGCCACCGGAGAGAAGCCGAGGAGGTACCCGGCGGCGACCCCGGCAAAGGCGACGTGGCCGACCCCGTCGCCGATCAGGCTCATCCGCCGCTGCACGAGAAAGAACCCGACCGCCGGCGCGAGCACGCCCACGACCGCTCCGGTCGCGAAGGCGAGCCGCATGAAGTCGGCGTCAAAGATGGACATGGGAAGGGTCGTGCCACGGATCGGGGAGCGCGCCGGGCGGCCCGTCGAAGACGATCTCGCCGCGAACGAGCACGAGCCGCTCCACGAACCGCTCCACCGCCCCGAACTCGTGCGAGACGAACAGGATGGTGACTCCGAGCTCGCTGTGGAGACGCTCGAGCAGGGAGGCGAATGCCTCCTGGGCATCCGCGTCCACTCCCGCAGTCGGCTCGTCGAGGACGATCAGGTCGGGACGGGACGCCAGCGCCTTGGCGATGAAGGCCCGCTGCTGCTGTCCTCCCGAGAGCCTCTCGAGCGGCATGCCCGCACGGTCGGCCAGCCCGACCCTCTCGATCGCTTCGTTCACGGCCTCACGGTCGTCGCTGTCGAAGAAGCCGAAGAGCCCCGTCCGGGGCACCCGTCCGGCGGCGACGACCTCGCGGACGCTCACCGGAGCGTCGATGCCGAGCTGGGCGCGCTGGGCCAGGTAGCCGATCCGGGCCTGCCCACGGACGCGGCCGGCGGGCTCCCCGAACAGCCTCACCTCCCCGCGCGTCGGGCGCTCGAGGCCGAGCCCGAGCCGAAGCAGCGTCGTCTTGCCGCCTCCGTTCGGCCCCGCGATGGCCACGAACTCTCCCTCTTCGACCGCGAGGTCGACGTCGCGCAGCACCTCCGGTCCGCCCGGATAGGCGAAGGAGACGCCCCGGAGTTCGACCGCTAGCGGCATCCAAGCCCCTTTCTGACCGCGGTCAGGTTTGCGCGCATGAGCGAGAAGTAGTCCTCCCCGCGGGTCTCCTCATCGGGAGTCAGGCCCTCGATCGGGTCGAGAACCGCAGTCCGAACGCCTGTCTCGCGCGCGACAGTCTCCGCGACCCGCGGCGAGACGAGCCGCTCGGAGAAGACGGTCGTCGCATGCGTGTTGCGCACCGCCTGGATCACATCGGCGAGCCGCTGCGGGGTCGGCTCCGCCTCGGGGCTGAGGCCGGTGATGGCGACCTGTTCGAGCCCGTACCGCCGCGCCAGGTAGGCGAAGGCCTCGTGGCTCGTCACGATCTCTTGGCGCGCGCAATGTGCGAGGCCGCGACGGTACTGCCCCTCGAGCCGGCGCAGCCGTTGGTCGAGACGCGCGGCAGCGGCCTTCGCATGGAGGGCTTCCCCGATCCTCTTGACGATGAGCGCGTACCGGACCGGATCCAGCCAGACGTGCGGGTCGTCATCGCCATGGACGGCGAGTCCGGGAGTGTCGAGCAGATGCAGCACCTCATTTCCGGAGCCCGCGGCCCGCTCCAGCTGCGGCTGGAAGCCGCGCCCCAGCAGGAGGACGAGGTCGGCGGAGCGAACCGCCTCGACGTCCCGGGGCGAAACCTCGATGTCGTGCGGCTCCGCGCCGGCGGGAGTGAGGTTCTCCACCTCGACGTGTCTGCCTCCGAGCTCCTGCGCCGCAAAGGCAAGCGGGTAGAAGCCGGCGACGACTCGCTCCTTGCCGCCGGCGCTGCGGCCGCCGCAGGCGGCGAGCGCCAAACAGCACGCCGCCATCGCCAGTATGAGAATGATTCTCATTCCCATCAGAAGCTATCCTAGACGGAATGAGCACGCAGGATCCGGCAGAGCTTCTCCGAGCCCACGGCCTCCGCCCCACGCGCCAGCGTGTGGCAGTCCTCTCGGCGCTCACCGAGGAGCCCGACGACGCGACCGCCCAGCAGATCCACGGAACGCTGCGGCAGAGCGGCGAGCGGATCGGCCTGGCGACCGTCTACCGCACGCTGGCCGCGCTCGCCAAGAGAGGCGTCGTCGACGAGCTCAGCCACCGGCCGCGCGAAACTTGCTACCGGCTCTGCGGCGAGGGCCACCACCACCATCTCGTCTGCTCGCAGTGCCACCGGGTCGTGGAGCTCGGCGACTGCGAGCTCGACGAGTGGCTCGACGGCCTCGCCGCGACCCATGGCTTCACCGTCTCAGGTCACACGGTGGAGGTCACCGGCACCTGCGCCGACTGCCGCTGCCGGTTCGCTAGGAGGGCCGGTTCGCGAGCGTGACCTTGACGTGGAAGGTCCTGCCGGCGCGAACGTACGTGATCACGACCTGGTCCCCGGGCTGCTTGCTCGCGATGGCCCGACCGAGCTCGTCCGTCGTGTGGACGGGCTTGCCGTCGACCGCGGTGATCACGTCGCCGCCGGTCGAGTACGGCTGGCCGGCGACGACCGTCTGCCCGTTCGCGCCGCGGAGCCCGGCCTTGCCCGCGGGCGTGTCGGGGTCGCGCACTTGCGCCACCTCGACTCCCGCCGGCATGTGGAGCCTCGGCGCAACGTCGGCGGGGATGGTCTCCATGCTCACACCCAGGTAGGCGTGCTTCGCCTGGCCGCTCGAGATCAGCTGGGATGCGACCGAGCGCACAGTGTTCGAGGGGACGGCGAAGCCAACCCCTTCGTTTCCGCCCGAGCCGCCGGCGATCTGGGAGTTGATCCCGATCACCTCGCCGCCCCCGTTCAGAAGCGGGCCGCCGGAGTTGCCGTGGTTGATGGCGGCGTCGGTCTGAATGGAGTCGTCGATGGAAAAGCCGTTCGGAGAGGTCATCTGGCGGTGGAGCGCGCTCACGATTCCCCGCGTCACCGTCTCCTCGAGCCCGAAGGGGCTCCCGATCGCAACCACGTCGTCGCCGACTTGCATCTTCGAGGAGTTGCCGAGCAGCAACGGGTGCAGCAGCGAAGTGGCCCCGTCGACCTTGACGACAGCGACGTCGGTCGAGGGATCGCTTCCCACCAGCGTGGCCTTGCGACTCGCGCCGTTCCAGAACCGCACCGAGATCGAGCCGCCGCTGTCGACCACGTGCTGGTTCGTCAGCACGTGGCCCTGCTGGTCGTAGACGAACCCGGAGCCCTCGGCCCGCCCCTCGGCACCGACGACCGTGATCTCCACCACGCCCCGGTACGCGCCCCGATAGATCTGATTGACGGAGAGGCCGTTCTCGGAAATCGGCTGCGCCGGCCCGGCCACCTGCACCTGGCGCACGATGGTGCTCTCCGAGGAGTTGAGGGCGGCGTAGATGCCGGCCCCGGCTCCGGCGCCGGCAAGCGCGGCCGCCAGCACGGCGACGACGAGCGGCTTTCTCGAACGAGTCATCACGTGAAGTAGAGCGAATCCGGGTAAGAACCCGCTGAGGGAAGGCTAAGAGATCGATAAGAAACCCCGGCCGATCGGCCGGGCGAGTCCTCATCAACTTCTTAACGGCCTCTTAGTCCGCTCTTAGGAAGCACTGCGACCATTGGACGCACAGTGCAATGCGGCCGGGTCGTCTGATCGCCGGCCACTCCTTTCTCCCCTGACCCATCGCCGCCGCCCTTCGGGGCGGCGGCCCCCCTTTTCGGCCCTGCTTTTTACGCTCCTCTCAGGTTCAGCCCGCACAATAGACGCGTGAAGATCCTGGTTGTCGACGACGAAGCGGCCGTTCGCGAGTCGCTCAGGCGGGCGCTCCAGCTCGAGGGCTACGACGTCGAGCTCGCCTCGAACGGCGCCGAGGCGCTCGATCGTCTCCGTTCTCACGCGTCGGAGCCGGATGCGATCGTGCTCGACGTCCTGATGCCGGAGGTGGACGGCCTCGAGGTGGCGCGGCGGCTGCGCCGCGGTGGAAGCTCGGTCCCGATCCTGATGCTCACGGCCCGCGCAGCGGTGGACGACAGGGTCTCCGGCCTCGATGCCGGAGCGGACGACTATCTCGTCAAGCCGTTCGCCCTCGAGGAGCTCCACGCGAGGCTCCGGGCGCTCCTTCGCCGCGGCGGCAACGGCACGGGCGAGGTCCTTCGCTTCGCCGACCTCGAGATGAACCCGGCCACGCGAGAGGTGTCGCGCGCCGGCGAGCCGATCGAGCTGACTCGAACCGAGTTCTCGCTGCTCGGGCTGTTCATGCTCAACCCGCGCCAGGTTCTCACCCGCTCCATCATCTTCGAGCGCGTCTGGGGCTATGACTTCGGCTACGGCTCGAACTCGCTCGACGTCTACATCGGCTACCTGCGCCGAAAGACCGAGGCCGGCGGGCGGCCACGGCTGATCCAGACCATGCGCGGCGTGGGCTACGCGCTGCGCGAGCCATGAGTTTCAAGGCCCGGTTGACGCTCGTCGCGGCTGCTGCCGTCGCGCTCGCCGTCCTCGTCGCCTCGGCCGTCGTCTGGCTCGTCGTCCGCGACCAGCTGTACGGGCAGGTGGACAGCAGCCTCCAGAACCGCGCTGCGCTCGTTTCGAGCCGGCCGATCCACGTAAGCCGGATGCCGGACGGGCGGCCCTTTCTCGAGATTCCTCCGGATGTCCTGGGAGAGGGGGGCTACATTCAGGCCGTACGCGCGGACGGCAACACGTTCCGCTCGTTCCTCGACGTTGCAATCCCCGTCACTCCCCGGACGCTCGAGGTTGCCCGCGGAGAGGACGGCGCGTTCTTCACCGACGCGGTCGTCAACGACGAGAAGGAGCGCGTGCTCACGGTCCCGTACGGGCCGCGCGTCGCGCTGCAAGTCAGCCAGCCGCTCGGAAGCGTCCAGCACACGCTTGGCCGCATCACCCTCCTCCTGCTCCTCGTCGCCGCCGGGGGAATCGCAGTCGCGGCCGGTCTCGGCCTCGCCGTCTCGCGGGCCGCTCTCGCGCCGGTTCGGAAGCTGACCAACGTCGCCGAGTCTGTGACCGAGACGGGCGACCTCTCGACGCGGATCTCCACACCGGGGCGCGACGAGCTGGGCCGCCTTGCATCGAGCTTCAACACCATGCTGGCCGCGCTCGAGGTTTCGACCAACGCTCAGCGCCAGCTCGTCGCCGACGCATCGCACGAGCTCCGCACGCCGTTGACGAGCTTGCGGACGAATATCGAGGTCCTGAGCAAGGAGGACCGGCTCCCGCCGGCCGAGCGCGAACGGCTCCTGAAAGACGTGGTGCAACAGCTGGACGAGATGACGGCGCTGGTCGCAGGCCTGATCGAGCTCGCGCACGGCGAGCAGCACCCCGCGGAGTCGGAGGACGTCCGCCTCGACCTCGTCGCCGAGCAGGAGATCGAGCGGGCTCGGCGCGCTCGCTCGGGGCTCGTCTTCACCGCCGACCTGCAGGAGTCGCTCGTTCACGGCGTCCCGCGGACGATCGAGCGCGCGGTTGGAAACCTGCTCGACAACGCCGCGAAATGGAGCCCTCCAGGCGGAGAGGTCGAGATCAGCGTTCGACGGGGAGAAGTGACGGTCCGCGACCACGGGCCGGGCATCGACGACAAGGATCTCCCCTACGTCTTCGACCGCTTCTACCGGGCACCCTCCGCCCGCGGCATGCCGGGCTCCGGCCTGGGGCTCGCGATCGTCAAGCAGGTCGCCGAGGCGCACGGAGGCACGGTCGTCGCAGAGCGGGCCGAGGGCGGTGGCACGCGGATGATCCTGCGCCTCAACGGCCGCGCGCCTGAGCCTTCTTAAGCACTTCTTACCACGGAATTAGGCCCTTCTCAAACCGCCGTGGTTGGCTGGTCTCGCAACCGACAAAGGAGGGACGAGATGAACCGAAGCACCAAGATCAAGCTCGCTGCGGCGCTCGGCGTAAGTGTCGCCGCCGCCGGCGCGGGAGGAGCCATTGCCGCCACGCAGTCGGGTTCGCCGAAGCAGGAGAGCCAGGCGGTCCTGAACGACGCCGCGAAGCGGCTTGGTGTGACACCCAAGGCCCTGAGCGAGGCGTTCAAGAGCGCGCTCGCGGACCGGATCGACGCTGCAGTCGCCGCAGGCCGACTGACCAAGAAGGAAGCCGACGCCATCAAGGCTCGGATCCGGTCCGGGCCGTTCCCGCCCTTCCTCGGCCCGCCCGGCCCCTTCGGAGGACCGCGGCTCGACTTCAAGTTCGGGCCGTTCGGCGTCCACGCAGGGGTCGATCCGCTCAGCGCCTCCGCGTCCTACATCGGCGTGACGCAGGCCCAGCTGCGTGAGCAGCTACAGGCCGGAAAGACGCTGGCCCAGGTCGCGCGCAGTCACGGCAAGTCCGCCGACGGTCTCGTGCAGGCGCTTGTCGCAGGTGCCGAGAAGAGGCTCGACGCCGCCGTCTCGGCCGGGCGGCTGACGAAGTCACAGGAGCAGTCGATCCTGGCCGAAATCAAGGAGCACGTGACCGCCTTCGTCAACGGGCGGCCGGGCTCCCTCGGCCCGCCTCCGGGGTTCCGCCACTCCTCGCGCATGGACCATCCGTTGCTGGGGTAGGAGCCGGCTGATCTCTACCACGGTCGCGCCCAGCTCCAGGGGCGCGACCGTGGCGCGAGCGGTACGGTTCGGCGAGTGGGTGCCGAGCCGCCCGGCTTCACGCGGGACATCCGTGCGCTCTTCCGGCCCGAGGACGTCGATGCAACGTCGTTCGTTTTCGACCTTTCCTCGTACGACGACGTCCGCGAGAACGCCGAGGACATCTACGAGCGGCTGGCCGATGGCACCATGCCCTGCGACCGGGCCTGGCCCCAGGAGCAGGTGCAGCTGTTCCGGAGCTGGATGAGCGCGGGAGCACCGGAGTAGGTTCCGCCCGCTGAGCAAACTGTAGGGAAATCCCCACTTTCGCCCGGGCAGGGGCGGCGCTACTGTCGCCGCGATATGCAGGGCTGTTCGGATTTCACGCGAGAAAAGGTGTAAATTGCGACCTTTTTCCGGCCGAAACTCTAACAATCCTCTTTGAAATGCAGTCTCCATGCAGTAGAAGCAGGCACCGGTCCATCAGGAGAAGGAGAGAAACGCAATCATGAAGTGGGTTTGGCGTCGGCCGTTCCGGCCGGCGCGTCTGACAATTCGCGTCGCCGCAGTTGGCGCCCTCGTCGCAGGGTTCCTTCTGCCTGGCTCGACATCGGGGGCTGCGGGCGCTGCGAAGAAGCGCCCAGACCTCGTGATCACGAAGCTCAGCCTCTCCCTGCAGACCGTCCAGCCGGGCGGCTTCGTGCTCGCCCGCGACACCGTCAAGAACCGGGGTTCCGCCAAGGCGGGACGCTCGGTCATGCGCCACTACCTCTCCACGGACAAGCGCAAGGGCGCCTCGGACACCCGCCTGCGCGGGAAGCGCCGCGTGAAGGCCCTGAGGCCGAAGAAGAAGAACAAGGGCGCGGCGGTCGTCAGCGTTCCGGCTACTTCCGCGCGCGGCCACTACTTCCTGATCGCCTGCGCGGACGACACGCGCAAGGTCCGCGAGCGCAAGGAGAAGAACAACTGCAAGTCGACGGGCCTCTCCGTCACCAACCCGCCGGACACGAACCCGCCGACGACGACGATCACCGGCGGGCCGGCCAACGGAAGCAGGGCCAACACCCGCACGGCCACGTTCTCGTTCTCGTCCAGCGAGCCGGGCTCGACCTTCACGTGCAACCTGGACTACTCGAATCAGGGCCCTTGCACGAGCCCGAAGAGCTATTCCGGCCTCGCGGACGGCTACCACAGCTTCCGCGTCCAGGCGACCGACCCGAGCGGGAACCAGGATCCCGTGGGCGCCTACCGGAGCTGGCAGATCGACGCGACTGCTCCCGACACGAAGATCGCCTCCAACCCCGGCGCGGTCACGGACAAGACGACGGCCCAGTTCCAGTTCACCGCGACGGCGCCCGACACGACGAGCGCAAAGTTCGAGTGCAGGCTCGACAACGCCTCCTTCTCGGCCTGCACGAGCCCGAAGAGCTACTCCGGCCTCGCCGATGCCGGCCACACCTTCCAGGTGCGGGCGAAGGATGCCGCCGGGAACGTCGATCCGACGCCCGCCCAGTTCGCCTGGACGATCGACCGGGCCCCGGACACAACGATCACGGCCAAGCCGGCCGAAGCGACCCGGAGCACGAGTGCGGCGTTCCGCTTCAGCTCGAACCGCGCCGGCTCGACCTTCGAGTGCAAGCTCGACAGCGCCGCCTTCAACGCCTGTTCGAGCCCGAAGGCCTACAGCGGCCTGAGCGAGGGCGAGCATGCCTTCAGCGTCCGCGCCGTCTTTAGCGGGAAGAGGGACCCGACGCCGGCCGTCGCGCCGTGGCGGGTGGACAAGACCGCTCCGGACACGCAGATCGACGACGGCCGCGCCCCACCCGACCCGAGCGGCGACACCTCGCCCACGTTCGAGTTCCAGGCGAGCGAGAGCGGCTCCACCTTCCACTGCCGGCTCGACTCGAACGCCTTCGCCTCCTGCGAGAGCCCGAAGACCTTCACCGGCGTTCCGGGCGGCGCGCACACGTTCCAGGTGAAGGCGACCGATGCCGCCGGCAACGTCGATGCGACTCCCGACTCGCGCACGTGGACGATCAACACCAGCCTTCCGAACGACCCTCCGCCCCTCTCCGTCGACACCTCGACCTCGGTCCTCGACGCCACCAAGTTCCTCTACTCGGGTGCCAAGCCGGTCCAGAAGGGTGTCGCTCCCGGCACGATCTCAGCGAACCGCGTCATCGACATCCGCGGTTGGGTCGTCGACGTCGACCAGAAATTCGTCGTCGGCACGAAGGTCACCGTGCGCAACCACCCGGAGTACGGCTACACGACGACGCAGGCCGACGGCGGCTTCGACATCGTCGTCAACGGCGGCGAGCCGCTCGACCTCGTCTTCGAGAAGACCGGGTACGTCATCTCGCAGGCGGAGGTTCCGACCGGGTGGCGTGACGTGATCGAGATCGATCCCGTCACCCTCGTCCGCCTGGACACGAAGAAGACCACGGTCGACCCCAACTCGACCACGCAGGCCTACGAGGTCGCCCAGGGCTCCACGGAGACGGACGCGGACGGAGCGCGGAAGGCCACCGTCCTCTTCCCGAAGGGGACGGACGGCACCGCGATCCTGCCCGACGGGAGCCAGCAGCCGCTCGACCAGATGACGGTGCGCGCGACCGAGTTCACCGTCGGGCAGGGCGGCGACGAGTCGATGCCGCGGGCGCTCCCGGACAACTCCGGCTTCACCTACGCGGTCGACTTCACCGTCGACCAGGCCGAGGCGGTCGACGCGACGCAGGTCAAGTTCGACAAGCCGCTCGTCAACTACACCGAGAACTTCATCGGCGCGCCGGTCGGGAGCCCGGTTCCCACCGGCTACTACGACGAGAAGGCGGGCATGTGGAAGCCCTCCGACAACGGGATCGTGATCAAGATCATCTCCGAGACCGGAGGCTCCGCCGACGTGGACGTCACCGGCGACGGAGTGCCCGACACCGGCGACGCGCTCAAGGTCGATCCGGACATGCCGATCACCGATGCGGAGCGCAAGCAGCTCGCCGATCTCTACGACCCGGGCAAGGAGCTCTGGCGGGTCAAGATCACCCACTTCACTCCCTGGGACCACAACTGGCCGTTCGGGCCTCCGAAGGACGCCGAGAGGCCGAAGCTCAAGGAGTTCGAGTGGAAGGATCCGAACGATCCCTGCCGGCAGGCGGGCGGCTCGTTCATCGCCTGCGAAAAGCAGACCCTGGGCGAGGAGCTTCCCGTCACCGGGACGCCGTTCAGCCTCACCTACCAGAGCGACCGCGTCCCCGGCTGGAAGGCGAATCAGATCATCGACATCCCCATCACGGGCGCGCCGCTCTCGAACAAGCTCAAGGGCGCCGAGCTCAACATCTCCGTCGCGGGACAGACCATCAACAAGCGCTGGGACAACCCGGCCACCTGGGGCGGGGACCCGGACCTGCCCGACCTGACGCCGAACCTGACGTACCACTTCGAATGGAATGGGCTGGACGCGTTCGGGCGCCCCGTGCAGGGACGACCCGTCGCCACCATCACCATCAACTACGTCTACGACTTCGTCTACTACGAGGGCAACGAGGAGTGGGAACAGAGCTTCGCCCAGTTCACCGACGACAACACGCAGGTCCACGACGGGCGGTACGCGTGCGCGAACAAGGCAGGCGGGAACCCGTACGTCGTCCAGGGGCGCATCATCGACTGGCAGAAGTACAACGAGTGGAACGACATGGTGAAGCGGCGACACTTCTACTGCGGCATCTGGACCTCCGAGACGGTCGACCGGCCGCTCGGCGCGTGGGACTCGGCCGGGACCGACGGGTTGGGCTCCTGGACGCTGAACGCCCATCACACCTACGACCCGCTCGAGAAGGTCGTCCATCTCGGCGACGGCTCGCAGCTGCGCTCCGAGGTGATCGGCCCCACCGTGAGCACGGTCGCCGGGCTTGGGACAACCCTCAACGGCGACAACATCGACGCCTCGGATGCCCGCTTCAACTACCTGGGCGAGCTCGCCATCGGCCCCGACGGGAGCATGTACACCTGGGACCACTTCGAGGACTGGCTCTTCAAGATCGACCCCAAGGGGAAGATCCGCAAGTACGCGGGGGTCGGCGGCGACTACGACTACTACGCCTGGGACGGCATCCCGCAGTGCGACGGGCGGCAGGCAACCAAGGCGATCTTGGGGACAGTGAGCTCGATGGCCGCCGCCCCGGACGGCAGCCTGTACCTGGCCGCCTACGGTAAGCGGTGGCCGGTCGGGTTCATCTGCAAGATCGCTCCCAACGGCGTGATCACACGCGTTGCGGGCTTCGACTGGAACGCCGACCGCTACCCGCCTAACGGCGACGGCGGCCCGGCCACGAGCGCCAAGCTCGTCGACCCGCAGTCGCTCACGGTCGGCCCTGACGGCAGCATCTACTTCGCCGAGCGCGACGGGTCGCCGAACGGGTACCACAACACCGTCCGGAAGATCGCGCCGAACGGGATCGTCAGCACCATCATCGGCGGCGGAACGAACAAGAGCGACGACGACCTGACCACCGGGATCCCGGCGCGCGACGCCCAGCTCAACATCATCTACGGGATCGCGGTCGCCCCCGACGGGAGCATCTACATCGCCGATCCCACCAACCACCTCGTCCAGAGGGTGGGAACCGACGGCATCCTCCGCCGCTTCGCCGGCAAGCGCTCAGGGGGGCGAGAGCGGCCTGGGAGGCCCCGCCCGCTCGGCGGCCGTCGGTGATCCGGTGGACGTGGCGGTCGCGCCGGACGGAGCCGTCTACATCAGGGGCCGTGAGCCCTACGTCGGCGACCGCCTTTACAAGGTGTCGGTTGACGGGATCGTCAGCGCCTTCACCGGAGGACGGCGCGAGCAGTACCGCGAGCCCTGCGCCCGCTGGTACGAAGAGGACGCACCGGCGCTCCGCCTGTGCCGGATCGCGACCCACAGCCACTCGATCGAGATCTCCGGCGACGGAACGGTGTACTTCACCGAGGGTCGAACGAGCGTCCGCAAGATCTCACCGGCCCTCCCGAACTTCTCGCCCGACTCGATCTTCGTCGCCTCCCAGGACGGGAGCCAGCTGTACGAGTTCGACGGCGACGGCCGCCACCTGAAGACGCTCGACGCGCTGACTGGGTCGGTGATCTACCGCTTCGGCTACGACGCGAACAGGCGGCTCGTGCGCGTCACCGACGCGGACGGAAACGTCACCACCATCGAGCGCGACGGCGCCGGACTCCCATCCGCCATCGTCGCCCCCGGCGGCCAGCGCACGTTGCTACTGACGAACTCGCGCGGATATCTCGGCACCGTCACCAACCCTGCCGGCGAGACGACCTCGTTCACGTACACGCCGGAAGGGTTGATGACGCGCGAGGTCGAGCCGAACGGCGGGATCCACAAGTTCCAGTACGACGCGGTCGGCCGGCTCGTCCGCGACGAGAACCCGGACGGGCAGGCCAAGACCATCACCAGGACCGAGACGGGCACCGACCTGACCGTCAAGGTGACCACTGGGCTCGGACGGACGACCACGTACAAGACCGAGGCGCTTCCCTCGGGCGAGCATCGGCGCTCGGTCACGAAACCGAGCGGGGAGACGACCACGCTGATCGTCAACACCGACGGGACGCAGACGGTCGTCGCTCCGGACGGGACGAGGACGACCACCGAGACGGGACCGGACCCGCGCTGGGGTATGCGGGCGCCGCTGATCGTGAGCCGGAAGGTCATCACGCCGGGCGGCCGCAGGCTGGAGACGTCCTTCAACCGGGACGTCAGGCTCAAAGATCCCAAGAACCCGCTCAGCGTCCAGTCGATCACCGACACGATGACGCTCGACCCCGACACGGCAAACGCGAAGAGCTTCAGGACCGAGACCTTGGCGCCCGACCCGGACAGCGGCCAGCCGGACTGGAGGATCGACTCCGAGTCGGCCGAGTCCCGGCAGCGCCAGGTGAACCTCGACACCCGCGGGCGAGTCAAGAGCATCGTCCTCGATCCTCAGGCCGGCGGCTACGACGGGACGACCCCCGTCACGTTCCAGTACACGCCCAAGGGCAGGCTGGCCAAGATGCAGCAGGGCGCGCTCAGCCTCACGTACTCCTACGACGAGCTGAACCGCCTGGTCGCCATCGACAACGCCGAGGGCGGCGAGACCACCTTCACCTACGACGCGGCAGACCGGCTCGTCTCCAAGCGGCTGCCGGGCGGCCAGCTGTACCGCTTCGTCTACGCACGCGGGGGCGACCTCACCGCCGTGGTCAGCCCGAAGGGGCAGGTGAACGCGTTCACCTGGACGAAGGCGCACGACCCGGACACGTACCGCCCGCCCGGAGCAGCCGGTCTCTACGACAAGGCCTACGACGCGGACGGGACCATGGTCACGTCGGCATCGCCGGGCGGCGGCGCCGAGAAGCTCGCCTACCGCGCGGACGGCCGCCAGACGAAGTCGACCTGGATCCCCGCCGGCTCGTCGACGCCGGAGCTCACCGACAGCTACGAGTACCCCTCGAGCGGGGCGCTCGAGCGGCCGACGAAGATGACCCGCGTGGGAACGGCGAATCCCAACGAGGCGATCGCCTTCTCGTACGACGGCTTCTTGCCGACCGGCCTAACGTACACCGGAATCGCGACCGGAACGTCCACTGTCACCTACGGCGCCGACCTCCTCCCCATCCGCGAGAAGCTCACCATCGGGACGAGGTCGGTCCTCGACCGTGCCCTCGCCTACGACAAGGACGGGCGCGTGACCAGGTACGGATCCTTCTCCTTCGTGCGCGAAGGCCCCAACGGAGCGCTGAGCAGGATCGCGAACGGGAGTGTCCAGGCCGAGAGCTACACCTACGACGGGCTCGGGCGAGTCAAGTCGAAGACGCTCAAGGCCGGGACCGCGGACCGCTACAAGCTCGACCTCACCTACGACAGCGTCGGCCGCGTGGTGAAGAAGGACGAGACGATCGGGGGCGCAATCGAGACCACCAACTACTCCTATGACGTGAACGGGCAGCTCATCCGCGCATCCGGAGCGGCGAACGAGACCTTCGCCTATGACCCGAACGGAAATCGCACGTCGCCGACGGCGGCGTACGACAGCCAGGACCGGCTGACGAAGCTGGGCGGCGTCACCTACACCTACAGCGACGACGGATATCTGGCCAAGCGCAGCGCGGACACCTTCAAGTACACGGTGAGCGGGACACTGGCGAAGGCGATCGTGGGCGGGCGCCAGGTCACGTACGCGTACGACATGCTCGGGCGGCGGGTCAGCCGCACGGTCGGCACCAACACGTGGCGCTATCTGTACAGCGACGCGGGCAATCCGTTCAAGATCACCGCAGTCCTGGAGCCGAACGGGACGGCGACCACCCTCTACTACGACGAGGACGACCTCCTCTTCGCCATGGATCGCGGCACGAAGCGCTACTACGTCGCCACCGACCAGGTCGGCTCGCCGCGACTCGTCGTGGACTCGAGCGGGAACGTCGTCAAGCGCGTCTCCTATTCGAGCTTCGGCACGGTGAAGAGCGACAGCGCGCCGACGTTCTACCTCCCATTTGGCTTTGCCGGCGGGCTCGACGACCCCATGACGCATCTGGTCCGCTTCGGCTTCCGCGACTACGACCCCGCATCGGGACACTGGATGGGCCGCGACCCGATCTTCTTCCGCGGCAGCCCGACGAACTTGTACGCCTACGTGGGCAACGACCCGCAGAGCAACCGGGACCCCACGGGGCTCGCCTGTTTCGGGATCTCGGCCTTCGGCGGCCCGGGCGGCGGCATCCAGTACTGCCGCAAGGACGGGAAGAACTCGATCTGCGGCGAGATCGGCGTCGGCGTCGGAGGCGGAGTCGAGGTGGATCCGTTCGGCGACGTGGCCAAGGACGGCGGGACGATCACCGGCGAGGTCACCGGCAAGTGGGGGCCGCTGAGCGGGACGGTGGGGTTCGAGACCGACCTCGACTGCTTCAACTCGAAGGGGTACGCGAAGGCCGGCGCCGGACCGTTCACGCTCATCGGCATCGACACCAACGGCACGGTGATCACACCCACCGGGAGCTTCGGAGGCCCGCATGCCAAGGACTTCAGCAAGCAGTCCCTGAAGGACTCGTTCAAGGGCGAGCGCACGGAGAGCGGAAGCTGGGGCACGAAGGCCGAAGGCAAGCTCTCGTGGAAGCAGTGCGGCTCGTGGTAACAGCGGGGAGACCGCGGCCACCGGCAAAGCCGGTGTTTGCTTCACGCGAAGGGGAAACGGGTTTCCCCCTCGGGCTCCCCCTTCCCGGCGCTGGGCCACGGGCAAGGGAGCGCCTGTAACAGCCGGTTGAAGCCGTAAAACACGCCGATGGCGGCGAAGCGCAGGTGGGGCTACCTCGTCTGGGTGGTCGCCGGCGTCGTCATCGCCGTCCCCGAGCTCGCGGCGGCGGCGGGCCGCACCCTTCCCTTCACGACCATCTCGGGGATGGTCGGCCATCTCGAGCGCCACCACACGTGGGTGGAGCTGCTCGTCGTCGCCGCCATGGTCTTCGTGATCTTCTCGACGCTCCGCCTCCGGCCGGAGAAGGAGAGCGGCGGTGAGGGGCAGCCGGCACGCACGCCCGGTGGCCGGCTCACGGTCCGGGGCCCCGCCGATCAGACCCCGAAGGAGTTCGACGACGAAGACGCGCCGGGCATCTTCGCCGGGGCGGCGGTGGTGGCCCTGGCGGCGGTCGCCGTCGGCACGTGGGCGGCTTCCGAGTGGTGGGACGACGCCCATCACTACCAGCCCGCCTACGTGCTGTACGGGTCGCTCGCCGTGCTCTTTCTCGTTGTCCCGAGCCTCGTCGCCCTTGCGCTCGGCAAGGATCCACCGTTCCCGACCCTGTTTCGCAGCGTGGCCAACCTGGAGGAGTGGCTCAAGTCACGGCCGTGGCCGCACTCGCTCGGACCCTGGCTGGGGTGGCTCGTCGCCTACGTGATCCTCGCCGGGCTCGTCATCCTCATGCTCCACCTCGCGCTGTATCCGTACCCGGACATCACCCGAATCATCAACCCGAACGGCTGATCCTCACTCTCCGAACTGGGCGGGGTTGATTGCCGGCCGACTCTGCGCGAGAGAATGCCGCGGCTCACGATCCCGCCGCAGCGGAACTCGTAGCGAAGGCGGTCTCCGGCCGGCATCAGCGTGACCGTCCCGACGCCCTAGCACGTCGCGCTCTTGCCGCGGGTGCTGACCTCCACGGAACCGATAGGCGGAGTCCTCGCGCCCGAGATAGGTCCAGCGCCCGCCGCAGTCGATTCCGGAGTAGTGAACCGTATTCCGTGCGGAGGGGCTCGGCGCACGGATCGTGGCCGTGACGACGAAGGGATGCATGCCCTTCTGCGCGAGGTTCCCCCGCCAGCTGACGGCGATCTCGAATTCCTTGTGTCCTCCCCCACCCCAACCGGCCGCAGCGATTGCCGCCGGGATGATGACTGGGGCTCGCGTGATGACGGAAACCGGCTCCATTCGAGGTAAGAGCAGGCCAATTTGACAACTGCGGGCCCAGGCGTCAAACTCGGCCTGCCTGCGGATATAGGTCGAGGCGAGGGCAGTGCGCGCCGAGCATCGGCCAGTCAGCCATAACGGGCTCTGCGCTTCATGATGCGTGACCCCGTGTGCGAAAGCGCGCACTGCCGTCGCTTTGGGCTGCTGTTCGCACCAAACGGATACGTTCCTGCCCGCGGATCGGATCGGCGCGTTACGGCAATTACGGCGCCACCCTTGACAAAATCCTCTGCAGCTAAATACACGCCTTCCCGCCATGTTCATCGTCATCTTCGGGCCGGCGCTTCTGAACTTCGCCAAGGGCTTCTAGGCTCTGGACCGCAAGGCGGCGCCGCACCGTAGATGCTGTAGTTGACCGCCCGCTGTGATAGGTAAAAAGGGACTGATGGCCTGGGTTCGTTCTCACAAGTGGATCGTCGCCGGGGTTCTCGGCGTCGTCGTGCTCGTGCTCGCGCTGGCCGCAGCGGCCTACGGCTACGACCGCAGCCAGAGCGACGTGATCGCCAAGGGCATCCGCGTGGGATCCATCAAGGTCGGCGGCCTGGACGCGCAGGCGGCGCGGGCAAAGCTGAAGCGCGCCTTCCATCCGCTCCACAAGCCGGTGGTACTGCGCTACAAGGGTGGGCGTCTCGTCCTCACGCCCGAGCAGGCGCGAGTCTCCATCGACCTCAATGCCCTGATCGCGCACGCGCTCGCGGCGAGCCGCCAAGGCTGGTTCGGCCCGCGGGCCTGGCGCGACCTCACCGGCGGGCACGTGAAGCTCCGCATCCGGAACCGGATCCGATATTCGCAGCCGGCCGTCCGTCATGTCGTGGACACGCTCGAGAAGCGGCTCGATCGCGTGCCGAAGGACGCGAGGGTCGAGCCGAGCTACGACCGCCTGGTGGTCGTGAGGGGTCATTACGGGAGAGCGGTCGAGACGCAGCGGCTCCGGCGGATGATCCGGCAGGCCCTCATCTCACGTCATTCCAATCGGTTCATCTCCGTGCCGACACACGTGCTCAACCCGAAGGTCACGGTCGGCAAGCTGCGGCGGAAGTACCCGTCCTACATGACCATCGACCGCGGCGCGTTCACGCTGCGTGTCTACCAGCACCTCACGCTCGTGAAGAGCTATCCCATCGCCGTCGGCCAGGCCGGCCTCGAGACGCCGGCAGGCATCTACCACGTCGAGGACAAGCAGGTGGACCCGTGGTGGCACGTGCCGAACAGCGCCTGGGCCGGCTCACTCGCAGGGCAGGTCATCCCGCCCGGGCCGTCCGATCCCCTCAAGGCGCGGTGGATGGGGCTCTTCAACGGAGCCGGCATCCACGGCACCGAGGAGACGTGGTCGATCGGCCATGCCGTCTCCCACGGCTGCGTTCGGATGCTGATCCCCGACGTCATCGACCTGTACGACCGGGTCGACGTCGGGACTCCGGTCTACATCGGCGACTGAAGAGACCGCGGCCACCGGCAAAGCCGCCGGCCGCTTCCCCCGAAGGGAAACGTGGTTTCCCCCTGGGGCTCCCCCTTCCTGGAGCTTCACGGGAGATGGCGTGTGAGCGCAGGGGTCCGCGACAGACGGACATTCCCGAGAATGACCGTCGCGACCGCGGCCGCGGCGAGGACGATGCCGAGCCAGGCGAAGCTCACCGAGGGCCTGAGGACGCTCGGGATCGCGGTGTCCACCCACCCGCGCTTGACGACCTGCTCGCGCCAGGCGTCGTTGGCGACGTTGGCGAGGCCGTACACGAGCTCCAGCGCCACGTACAGCCCGACGACGCTCCGAACTGGCCGCAGGCGCGCCTGCCGCAGGAGCGGGACCGTCGCAAGCGCGCTCAGCGCGAGCAGGATTCCGTCCATTCCGTGATGGTGGCCGTGATGGACGGCCGCGGTTCCGTCGTGGAGCCGGCCGGTGAGAAAGATGCGGCCTAGGAGCGGGACGCCGTCGAGGTAGAAGCCCAGCTCGGCCGCGATCCAGGGGAGCGCGAGCAGAAGGAGCAGGATCGCGAAGACCACGGCCCCCGGGTGGAGGCGCGAGCGCACGCGGAAGAGCCCCGATACCCACATGAGGAGGAGCGCGAGCCCCACTCCGACCGCCGGCAGCGCATTGACCGGCCTCGGGTCGAGATCGGATTCCTTGACGACGCCTGGCCAGAAGACGACCGCGCACACACAGGCCGCAACGATGGCAACTGCCACCGCGGCCGGCCTGTCTCGGAGACGATCGGCCGCGAGGGCGATCAGGGGCAGCGCGGCCACCGCGACGGGATAATTGAGGAAGACGAGCGCGCGGCCGAAGCCGCCGGCCGCTCCGGTTCCGGTCACGTGGTAGAGCTGAGCAGGTGGCACGCGCGCGTAGGTGACCACGATCTCCACGGCCACGAGCCCGAACAGGCCCCAGATGAACGCGGCCGGAATGAACCACGGCCGCTTCATGCGGGCAGGTTCGCCCTCCGCTCGTGGCGGCGCACCCAGGCGAGCTGAAGCGGCAGGAGCAGGAAGCAGGCGGCCTCCCGCGCGGCCAGCAGGGGGCGGCGCCTTCCCGGCGCGGCCTCGACCGAGACGCGCAGGCCGTCACCCGTCACTGCGCGCAGAAGGATGAGCGCCCGCCGCTGGTGCCAGCCGGAGGTGACCGCGACGAGCTCGTCAGCGCCGAGCGCGCGGGCGCTCCGCGTGACGTTGAGCGCATTGCCCACCGTCCAGCGCGCGTCGGGATCGCAGACGAGCGGGACGTCCGGGCCGGCCCACGCATCTCGCATCAGCTCGGCCTCGGCGAAGCCGTCCCGCCGGCGCACCCAGCCGGAGAGGACGACCGCGCCGGCCCCGTCCGCGAGTCGCTCGGCGTGCGCCAGCCGCTCGGCGCAGATGGGATGCAGCCCTCGCCCTCTGCGGCTCGAGTAGCCAAGGACCGCGACGACCCGCTGGCGGGCTTCGCTAGCCACGGCGTTGGCGCAAATACTTCGCCGCGATCAAGGTTCCCGCCACGGTCAACACGAGGACGAGCGCCTTCTTGCCCTGCAGCTTGGACTCGCCCTTGGCGCGCTCGCGCATCTTCACCGGGACCTCCTTGACGCGAAGGCCTTCGGCGTCCAGTCGCAGCACGGCCTCGACCTCCGGTGCGCCGCTCGCGTAGGGGCGGGCCAGCACGGGAAGCGCCCGGGCGTTGCGTACATCCCGCTCGTGGCGTCGTGGAAAGGATGGCCGAGGACGGCTCCCATGGAGCGCCGCAGCGCTCCCGTCCCGAGGCGACGCGCCGGGGTCGAGCGATACCGCTCGCGTGAGAACACGTTGCCCGACTCGGTTGCGAAGCGTGAGCCCACCGCCACGTCGCACGCTTCCGAGCGGACGAGCTCGAGCAGCGAGCGCAGCTCGGCGACCGGATGCTGGCCGTCGGCGTCGACGCGCCCGCAGTAGGCGTAGCCGTGCTTCGCCGCGTACTCGTACCCGGCGGCGACCGCCGCGGGCAAACCGCGGTTCCGGCCGAAGGACAGGACCTCCGCTCCACCCTTCCGCGCGACCCGCTCGGTCCCGTCGGACGAGCCGTCGTCGACGACGAGGAGGTCCGCACCGGGCAAGTCCCCACGCAGCTCGTCGAGGACGGCGGGAAGGCTCTGTTCCTCGTTCCAGGCGGGGATGAAGACGAGCGTGTCGCTCCGCGGATCCACGCGCTCAGCGTATTCCTCAGCCGAGCTGGAATCCACCTATCCGAACATTTGGGGGTGGGAGGATGCTTCGTCGTTTGCTCATCGTCACAGCGGGATCTCTCGTCGCGGTGGTCGTCTCCGTTCTCGTCGTCAGGGCGAGCGGCTCGGGCGGCTCACTGACCAAGGCGCCGGCCGCATATGGGCTCGCCGCACTTGGCTCCGCGCAGCCGACAGCGGGCCGCACGCCCACGACTGCGGCCTCGTTCGGGCCGTATGTGATTCACAGCCTGGGACTGCACCACCGGGTCCTTCACGCTCGACTGAGGCGCCAGCGGGCCGCAGGCTTCCGTTGTCGCGGGCCTTGATGGTCGCAGCCGGGGGGAGACGGCCGGCAGACTCCTGACCGCTGGGGACACCTACGTATGTCCCTAACAACGTGCCCTGATCTAGGCCGGAAGCGAGATCCAGATATCGGCGCCCGCGGAATCGCGGGCGCCGGCGTTTGCGGTCCCGCCGTGAGCCTCCGCGATCCGGCGCACGATCGCGAGCCCGAGGCCCGCGCCGCCTCTGCTGCGGGCGGCGTCGGCGCGCGCGAAGCGCTCGAAGGCGCGTTCCTGGAAACCGTCCGGGAGGCCCGGGCCGTTGTCGCGCACGTGGAGCTCGACGGCCCCGTTCACGATGGCTGCGGCGAGCTCGATCCGGTCCCCCCCGTACCGGAGCGCGTTGTCCACCAAATTCGTGAGCGCCTGCTCGAGCCGGAGCCGGTCGCCCACCACTCGAAGGCCGCCCGACCCGCCCGCCTCCACGGCCTTCCCCTCCGACTCGGCCCGCCACTGGACGCGGGCGCACACGGACCGGA